>Ga0209566_100015_pt1 | contig 457963 bp, 429 predicted proteins | sample Araplavi_mTSA_r2_2_FD_184287 | JGI IMG/M metagenome (GOLD analysis project Ga0209566, IMG submission 184287) | Arabidopsis root microbial communities from North Carolina, USA - plate scrape CL_Cvi_mTSA_r2 (SPAdes) (version 2) | ecosystem: Host-associated > Plants > Roots > Endosphere | place...
TTTGCCTCCAGCTTCCTTCAGATTCCTCCTCACGGCGGACACCCTTGCTCTTGGCTAATGGTAGGCGCTTGCCAGCCCCCATTCCGGACTTTCACCGTATAGATGACACCCATGCTGGGCGTACAAAGCAAAAAACCTAGAGCCTAACAGCTCTAGGTTTTGTTACAGTATTCCTTGAATTGCTACTAAAAACTCATATAAGAAATACCCCGCGAACCCAAATAAAATCAGTCCTGCGATAATAGACATCCGCTTAATCATAGTCCGGCTCATGACTCTTCTCGTGACAGCCACAATGGCAAGCAACCCAACATCATGGAGGAGGATACCGGCTAATATTCCTGCACCTACGATTAGAAATTTAGCCGGTTGTGTCGTATCATACGAATCAGATAGCACCGCACCAAAAACGGAAATCCAAAACACAAGATTACCTGGTGATATAGCGACAAGCAGTCCATTTCTGTAGGAACTGAAAAATGATGCATTCGGTTTATCGCCAGCCAATGTAATGCCTTGATCCGAGTTTTTGATGGAATCATAGCCTAAATAAATTAAAAAACATGCTCCGATAAGCCACATAGGGATTTGAATAACAGGGATGGCAAGTACGGAAGCCAAGCCCATATATAAGGCAACGATTAATAAAAAGTCAATGGTCATCCCACCTAATCCAACAGCCCAGCCATGCATAAATCCCTTCTTCATCCCTTGCTTCGTCATTTCAACGGTCATGGCACCTACAGGCATTGCAACGGCAAGCCCCGCTAGTAAATACGTGAAGAAAAGATTCAATTTCCAACACTACTTTCTATATGTAATAGTTGCTAGTCAATATACACTATACTATATAAATACATAATATTATATATTTATGCATGACAAACTTGAAAATATTTAGGCAAGTTGACACATACTAAAAATGAACCACTATTGATAGTGTATGTAAGAGGACCAAATACTTCATCATATTTAACTACTCAAAAGCTCCATTTGAGCGCATTTCTTCATCCGATAAATTCTGAGGTAAATTAATCGTTCCTGGGTGATCAGATAATGCACGTACATTAAATTCCTCACCTCGTTTATCCAACTCAACTGCAAATAATGTCATGTATTGATTTCGTTCCCATCGGTGAACTTGCGTTCTATTTAAGTACACTATTTCATTCGAGTGATATAACTGAGCAAACAGCCAATTTCCTAACATGTAGGAAATTGGCTGTTTATCTTCTACACAATATCTTAGCGTAGGGTTGAATGTATAAAGTTAATACTCTATTGGGTACAACAAACAATCAGCTTAGAAATAGTTCATACTCATTGCATCACGTATCTCTAACATCGTTTCTTTTGCTACATGGCGTGCTTTTTCTGTACCCGACATAAGAATTTCATCGACCTTTTTGGGATCGTTTTGATACATTCTTCTCCGTTCTCTCATTGGTTCAAGTAAATGGTTGATACTTTGCGATATCTTTCGTTTGCATTCCATACATCCAATCTGCCCCTTTTTACAACTTTCATAAATCTCATCGGAGCCTTCTTTACGAAATGCTTGATGATAAGCGTAGACTGGGCAAATTTCAGGATGTCCGATATCCGTTTTATGGATCCGCGCAGGATCTGTTGTCGCTTTCTTTAGCTTCTCACTAACCTCTTCTTGAGTGGAGTCCAAATTAATCGTGTTTCCTAGACTTTTGCTCATTTTATTATTTCCATCTAATCCGACCAGTCGTGGAACATCACCTACAAGTGGTTTTGGTTCCACTAACACAGGTTTATAAAGTTGGTTAAACCGCCGGACAATTTTCCTTGTTTGTTCGATATGAGGAATTTGGTCTTCTCCTACTGGAACCAAAGTCGCCTTACAAAAGGTAATATCAGCCGCCTGACTTACGGGGTAGCCCAGGAACCCGTAATACACATCATGAAATCCCCGTTCTGTGGCCTCCGCCTTTATAGTAGGATTGTGACGTAACGAATTGACCGTAACAAACATGGAAAAATATGTGGTTAATTCAGCAATCTCTGGGATCAGACTCTGAATAAATATTGTTGCGCTATCAGGGTTAATACCAGCTGATAAATAGTCCAATGCCACATTGCGCAAGTTTTGTTTAATTGATTCGGGTTTTTCAAAATGAGTAGTCAGGGCTTGAACATCTGCAAGTATCAAAAAAGTTTCGTACTGGGTTTGCAACTCCACACGATTTTTTAAACTGCCAACGTAATGGCCAAGGTGCAGTTTTCCTGTAATCCGATCGCCTGTCAAAATCCGTTCTTTCACTTATGTTCCTCCTCATAATGTTATTTCTGAAATACAATCTTGTGATCCACCAACCATCATCCATGGCCATCACCCCTTTCAAGTAATATAAAAAAACCTCGCCCAATAAAGGACGAGGTTTTCGTGGTACCACCTTTTTAATCGCTATTAGCGATTCACTCTAAAGTACGGCAAGATGGTTTAACCATCAATACGATACTCCTCTCATGATAACGGAGAGAGAAACCCGGCAACGCCTACTCAATTCAGCGGAGCGATTCAGAAGCCCATTCGGCATCAGGTGAGGATCGGTTCACAGCATCCACCGACTCTCTGAACCTCATTATCTGATACGTACTTGCTCTTCATCAACATCGTTGATCCGTTCATATATAATTGAAAGTATTATAATGGATAACAATCAGTAAATCAAATTAAATTGCATCTTTCGCAGCTCGTTGCGAATCATTTGATTGAATCGATCCAAATACTGTTGTATTTACGAAGGACCCCGCTATGGATGAATTTTGGGGATAATGGAAAATTACATCTAGGAAAAAGAAATAAGAGCCGGGGGATGCCCATACGGCTCTTATTTGCTTACTGGTGTGCCGGCACAACACCAGTATTTCAAACAGATTTGCAGTGTACAGATACAGAGCTATGAAATCAATCTACTTAGATGCTAAAAAATAAATGAACGGGAAATGATAACCAACAAAATGAACAAGACCAAGATTACACCAATCGAAGTGAAACCTCCAAATCCACATGAGAAACCTCCAACAACTTCACCCATATGCGTTAACCTCCTCTCGTTTGGCACATTTACATCGTATAAATGTTACCTTCATTCTGACCCGGCTATTTCCTATACTGAATTAATTAGGCGGTGTTGCCCCTTCAAAGGGTAGAATTCCACGACTCCGTCCATTGAATCGGCTCTTATTCGAACTGGCCTTTATGCCCCCTCGACAACAGGATATTCAAGTTATCAATGCTGAAGATGCGTCATTAGTAAATTTGATCCTCGTGAAATTCCTATGGGGGAATTGTGTGAGCTCAGATCCTTTTATCAAATTAACAAAAGCTTCCACAGAGTACGATGACCAACAAAATAAACAGAACCAATATTATGGCTGTAGAAGTAAAGCGATGATGATGATGATGACCAATTTCACTCATTTGAGATGCCCTCCTCTCGTTAGATACAATACATATAGTATTAAGGTAGTTATGTGCGTGTCTCGGCTATACCCTATTCATTGTAAAAAATACTAAGATCCACAGACTTCCTTTCCCACAGTGCTTTATTAAGCCTGTTTCATATTCCGCTATAAACCATGCTCATTGTTTTTGGATAGACACCGTATTCAACTCCCCATTCCAAGCTATCATCAGATAGCCTGCAGCTTCTATGCACCGACACATAGGTAAAACGGCCTAACAAGTGCGCTTAAACAGCTCATTCTCTACTTCAACATCTGCTACCTACTTGCCTCAAAAGGTTGCGGATGTGATTATCGAGCTGCTAAAATTGTGGGGCGTTAAGCGGATTTACGGGGTGATCGGGGATGCCATTTTCGGCTTGATGGAGGGTCTCTCTCGCCAGAATGATTTGGAGTGGGTAGGCGTAAAACATGAGTCTGTCGCTGCCATGATGGCGTCTGCCGAAGCCAAATTAACCGGTCGAATCGGAGTATGCGCCGCGCAAATGGGACCTGGTTTGACTAATTTAATGACTGGCCTAGGAGATGCATACTTAGATCGCGTTCCCGTCTTGGCCATATCAGGTCAAGCGCCTACCCCCAAGATCGGAACAGCGTATAAGCAGTATATTGATCAGCAGGGACTAGTTCAGGCGATTACCGGGTTCAGCCGAATTGTCGTTCATCCTAATGCAGTCGTTGACACCTTAACACAGGCCATGTTTACGGCAATGGAACAGGCAATTCCCGTTCATCTTTCCATCCCTTCCGATCTATGGACTCTTCCCTGCGGGGCAAAACCGCGTGAACCGATTCAAATAGCAAATCAAATAGCTGGACATAGCCAACTCCAACAAGCGGCGAATCTTATACTTAAGGCGAAACGCCCCTTGATCCTTGCTGGCAATCGAGCAAATCATGCCTGTGATGCGATCCGGAAACTGGCTGATCGCTGGGGATGCGGAATTGTTATGAGTTATGGAGCAAAGGGGATAATTGCGGGTTCTCACCCTTACCTGCTCGGCGGTTTGGGCGAAGGCGGGAATCCTTTTTGCAAGCGACGTATGCAAACAAGCGGATGTCGTCCTTGCCATCGGTACCTCTTGGTGGCCGGAATATCATGTCCCTAAAAATGCGCAAGTGATCCATATCGAAGAACGGATATCAGCTATCGGCGAGGTCATTCCGTCACAAGTCGGGATCGTCGGTAATATCGCAGAGATAATCAAAGCACTTACAGAAGGCATGACAGACTACCGTTCAAATCCAGATTGGCTGCAGCTCGTGAACCAATGTAAACAAGTCTGGAATGAACAAAATAAACTAGAACGCGCCATCTTATCGTCACCACTTCATCCCGCATTGATCGTCAGTGTCGTTGAACAACACATTGACAAGGACGCCATTATTGCGCTGGAGGAAGGAGATGTTACCTTATGGTTTCTAAGAAACTTCAGGGGAACCGCCCATCATTTGGTGTTGTCGGAGCGTTGGAGAACGATGGGGTTTGGATTGCCAGCCGCAATGGCAGCAAAATGTTCATTTCCTAACAGGCAAGTCGTTTGTGTTACAGGGGACGGCGGATTAGGAATGGTACAGGCGGATTTGATTACAGCCGCACGTTACGGACTTCCCATAACAGTCATCGTTTTCAATAATGGAACCCTGCAAATGGAACAAGACAAAATGATGATGAAACATCTCCGTCCGTTTGGGACGGACATCTCGAACCCGAATTTCGTCCAAATTGCAGAAGCTTCTGGATGGGTAGCTAAACGAGCAAAAACGAATGATGAGCTTCGCATCGCCTTAGATGAAGCGAAATCAACCTCCAAACCTTACCTCATCGATGTCCCGACGGCAAAAATAACGCATCCGGATTTTCAATTCCAAAAATAAAGGAGCATGATTATATGACATCGGCAACCGAAAAACATCCTACCTCCGTAACCATGCCCAAACCTCCTTATCCACTTCAGCACCAAGATGAGCAGCCCGGGATTGAGTCTCTGATGAACCCGCGTCCCATTTATGACGATCCGAACTACAAACCGAGCGGCAAACTAAAAAATAAAGTGGCCATCATTACCGGAGGAGACAGCGGCCAAGGACGAGCCATAGCGGTAGCCTTCGCCAAAGAAGGCGCAGATGTCGTCATTGTGTATCTTAACGAACATACGGATGCTGAAGAAACCAAACAGGTTGTCGAGCAAAAAGGGAGCAAATGTCTGTGTATTGCCGGGGATCTTGGCCAAGAAGATTTTTGCAAACAAATCGTGGAACAAACCGTTACACAATTCGGCAAGCTGGATATTCTCGTGAATAACGCGGCTGAGCAGCATGTTCAGAACAGTTTAGAAAGTATTACATCCGAACAGATGGAAAGAACGTTTCGAACTAATTTTTTCTCAGTATTTTATTTAACGAAGGCCGCCCTTCCCCATATGAAAAAGGGAAGCAGCGTTATCAATGCCGCCTCCCTCACTGCCTATGAGGGGAATGAACAGCTCATCGATTATTCAGCCACCAAGGGCGCCATCGTTGCTTTTACGCGGTCGCTCTCGAAATCGTTGCACAGCCGAGGCATTCGAGTAAACGGCGTTGTCCCAGGAAGCATATGGACGCCTCTTCTACTTTTCATTAATCATCCTTAACCCTTTCATCCCTAATGGTGACTTTTACGTTAGCTGTCTCAACTACTTCATGTACTGGCGAAATGATCCTCTACTTCAATACTTTTATCTACTGGATCAGTAGTTTGATCTTTGAACTCTCCATGAAAAAAGCACCGGTTAAGGTGCTTTTCATATTACATGTCATAAGACAAAATATTAAACTTATATTGCGTTAGTGTTGAAAGATCATTCCCGATTCGAACATATAATTTTCCTCAATTTGGTACATAAAGACCTCTAATATTCATTCCATTTGTCGGTGTTGATCTTTCCCCATTTATCACAGATGACTCACTTCCATTTCCAAAGTCAATGATTGCTGCCAAATGCACTAGTAGAGTATCAATATTTAGCATATTAAGTATATTGATTTTTAAAATTTGTTCCATTTTCTTGCCGCTATAAGAAAATATGTACATATACAAAGCCGCTGAATAATCAGCGACTTTTCTTCAAACTACTTTGTGTTTTTTAAAACAATAATTTGTTGTAGGTTCCTTTTTTCATTTCCTTCAATGGTTGCCTCTTTGCATTTTAGTTGTGAAGAATCACTACCATCAAGGAAGATAGCTTTGGCACCTGATCCATATTTTTCTTTGATAGCAGCTCTGAAAGCACTTGCTGTTATCTCATTATTAGTAACAATAAGCTTAATTTTACTACCTTTACTATCACTCTCGAACAACATTGCAGTTCTTTCTTTTTTCTGCGTCATTCCAGCAATACCCTCGTCATTGGCTATTTTCTTCCACTTTTCATCATCATTAAGAGTCATTGAAACTCCACCTTGAGCCCAATAATTGTTTCTATTACTAACTTTGATATCTCCCATACCATGTACATCTTGCAAAGAGAGTGTATCCGTTTTGCCATCCCAAACTATAGTTCCTCCTCCTTTTTTTCCTGTGCTGATACCGTTATATCCACCACTGTTGGGTACCCATTGTCCTTTTCCTGTAACAGTTTTATCGTTCATCACTGCAATGTGGAGAGTTTCATCTTTCTTCCCAAAAGTAAAATATCCGCCATTGATTCCGTAATATCCAGAATTTGCGAGAGTGCTTTTTCCATTAAGCAATTTAAACTGAATGTTGCTAGGTTCAGTACTGATCACGTGCAGCACTGTTCCGTCTTTTGCCTTCTTCTGCTCGTAAGTATAAGAATTTGCAGCTTGTACATTTGGAGCAAATAAAGCCAAAACAGTGCAAATCATTAACAAAAGCAAGCCACTTTTCTTTACTGAATTTTCAATTACCATGAAATATCCTCCTCTTCTTCTTTATCCACCAATTTCGAAGTAGAGTCATTGATGTAAATCGATAATGGATTAAAATAAGAATAATCTTTAAAGCTGCTTTCGACTAGGGGTCTATCATGACCAAATATAGTGGTAATTTGATTACTTTATTTCTCTATTACTGTATTCATCCTGGATTCATCCTAGATTCATCCTAAATCCCTCCTTTAATCTCATATGTGTATTTAGATTCTGGATTACAGTTATAGTTCAACAGTTGATTCAAGTACAATACCCGTCTTAACAAATCTATGCGTTCCTTTGGGCTTGAGCCTGATTCACGCAATTGTGGCAGTTTGGCCTTCAATATGTGATCTCCTTCCTTCGCTATTTTCTCAGCCCCCTCTGGTGTGAGCCAAGATCTGTATCTTCAATCCATGTCGTCTTCGCCCCCTTTCTATGCATAATAAAAAGCCGCCCATATGAGCGACCTGAACTATGACCCTTAATGTGGACAGGATAAAGAAAGCACTACGCTGCCAGAAGATGATTCCTATATTCGTTAGGAGTCATCTGCTTTAAAGTCCATTGATATCGCTCGGCATTGTAAAAGTGAATATACTCGTTAATGCGATTCCGAAGTTCGTCAATACTTGTACAATCTTTGTACTCTAATTCGTCTTTCATATGACCGAAAATGATTCCATCGGTGCGTATCATAACAATTTCCTCTCCGGGACATGGATTGTCTAAATCCAGTTTCACTTACACGTTTTTGGAACTCAGAATGTGTATAATGCATGCCCTGATCCGAGTGAAGATCTCACATGTTCTACACTCTCCCCTTGGGCTTTGCCCCTATAGTATAAGTTGTTCACTCTATGCCCTCCCTAATAAGCCCCAATTGAATAAATGCAAGATTAATTTCGAAAATACACTCTGTCTTGCTTCATTTATCATTCCTGAATGATTTTTTCTCAACTGGGGTCGATCCAGATGCAATGTCATCTATCGTGCAGAAATGAGGCTTCTACTTGTATGTCAAAATCGCCTTTGTTTGCTTTATTACGAATCTAAAAAGACATTCACCACATCCCCCTGCCCCCAAAATAAAAACCCTAGAAGCCTTACGGCTCTAGGGTTTGCATGAATTAGTATAATGTCATGTATTGATCGCGTTCCCATTGGTGAACTTGCGTGCGATACATATCCCACTCAATTTCTTTCAATTCCAAGAAGTGCTGCAATGCATGATCACCCAGTGCATCGCAAATCGTCTCGTCGCGCAGAAGCTCTTCCAATGCTTCCTTCAAGCTGGATGGCAAGCTTGGGATGCCTTCAGCCAGACGTTCTTCTTCTGTCATAACGTAAATGTTACGATCCGTAGGAGCTGGAAGGTCTGACTTTTTCTTGATGCCTTCCAATCCTGCTTTTAAAATTACCGCTAGAGCCAAGTACGGGTTCGCCGCTGGATCCGGGTTGCGGACTTCAACACGCGTGCTCAAACCACGGGATGCTGGGATACGAACCATTGGACTGCGGTTGCTTGCAGACCATGCCACATAACATGGAGCTTCATAGCCAGGAACTAAGCGCTTATAGGAGTTGACCGTTGGATTCGTGATTGCCGCAAATCCGCGAGCATGCTTCAATACCCCCGCCATAAATTGGCGTGCTGCCGGACTCAAGCCAAGCTTATCGCTTTCATCGTAGAACGCATTCTCCTTACCGTTGAACAAGGAGATGTTACAGTGCATACCTGAACCATTCACACCGAACAGCGGCTTCGCCATGAATGTAGCGTGCAAGCCATGCTGACGAGCAATCGTCTTCACGACGAGCTTAAAGGTTTGAATTTGATCTGCTGCCTTAATTGCATCTGCATATTTAAAATCGATCTCATGCTGACCAGGAGCTACCTCATGGTGAGAAGCTTCAATTTCGAAGCCCATCTCTTCCAGCTTCAATACGATTTCGCGGCGGCAATTCTCACCAAGATCCGTCGGTGCCAAGTCGAAGTAACCGCCTTGGTCGTTCAGTTCCATCGTCGGATTGCCCTTGTCGTCCGTCTTGAACAAGAAGAATTCCGGTTCTGGACCTACGTTCATGGACGTGAAGCCAAGTGCTTCTGCTTCCTTCAAGGCTTTCTTCAAAATTCCACGCGGGCATCCTGCAAACGGCGTTCCATCCGTTGTGTATACGTCGCAGATCAATCTAGCGACACGATCTTCCGTTACCCATGGGAAGACAACCCAAGTATCCAAATCTGGGACAAGATACATATCGGATTCTTCAATGCGCACATAACCTTCAATTGAAGAACCGTCAAACATCATTTTGTTATCCAGTGCCTTAGGCAATTGGCTTACCGGAATTTCGACATTCTTAATCGTACCGAGCAAATCCGTAAATTGCAGACGGATAAATCGTACATTTTGTTCCTTCGCAATGCGTTCAATGTCTTCTCTGGTATAACCCACAGGGTAACATCTCCTTCTCCATAAGCGTGATTAGATTCATATCTATTTTGTAAAGAAACGAGACAGTTCGCCTTGGATCAGCGATACTTGCCCCGGTCTATTACCGGCTATAAGCTGCTGCTTCAACATGCGGTGCAATTGGAGATCGGACAATTCCTTGCGTTTGCTCTCCGAAGCTTCACTAAGCACAGTTGCCTCTTCCGATTCCTTCGTTACCGGATTCAGTACCTGCTTAATGCCTGCTATGTTGACTCCCTTTTCAATAAGTGTCTTGATTTCAAGCAATCGCTCTACGTCGTTGAAGGAAAAGAGACGCTGGTTTCCAGAAGTACGAGCAGGCATAATTAATTCATGCTGTTCGTAGTAACGAATTTGACGAGCCGTCAAATCCGTCAGCTTCATCACGATGCCGATTGGAAACAACGCCATATTTCTGCGAATTTCATCTCCCACTGCTTATCAACCTTCCTAGTTTGTCATAAAAGAAAGTTTACGTGCTGTGTGCGCTAACTGACATCCTAGTCTAACAACGCCTGTTACGCGCGGTCGCTCATCAGTGAATTTACTCCGATCAGAGTATGTGCTATGCCTTTCTTGTTCTCATTTTATCCCCTGGAAGCAAACATGTCAATGGATGTCAGGAAATCTAACAAAATAATTTTATAGCTCTAGCAAGCCTCGATCAACCATGGTTTGCAGTGCTGTCAGTGCTCCGAGCTTCGCATGCGCATACGTAAGCCCACCCTGCATGTAAGCTGTATATGGCTCTCGAATCGGCGCATCGGCTGACAACTCCAAGCTCCCCCCTTGAATGAAGGTACCTGCCGCCATAATGACTGGATGCTCATAACCAGGCATGTCCCATGGTTCAGGCACGACGTGTGCATCAACGGCCGAGGCTTTCTGAATCCCCTGAACAAACGCGATTAGATGATCGGCTGTATGGAATCGCAAGGCTTGAATCAAATCTGTACGAGGCACCTTCCAATGCGGCGAGGTCTCAAACCCAAGCTCCTCGAACAAGGCTGCTGCAAACACACTGCCCCGCACTGCTTGTCCAACGATGCTTGGCGCTAAGAAGAGACCTTGATACATCGAACGTGTCATCCCTAACATAGCTCCGACTTCTCCGCCAATTCCCGGTGCAGTCAAGCGAGAGGCCGCTGCTTCCACATACACGCGCTTACCTACAATATAACCTCCTGTTTCAGCAATACCGCCTCCTGGGTTCTTAATAAGCGAGCCGGCCATTACATCAACACCTAGCTCCGTCGGCTCCTGCAGTTCTGTAAATTCCCCGTAGCAATTATCCACGAACACAACAACATCCGGCTTAATCGCTTTTACTTGCCGTACCATCTCACCGATCTGTTCAACCGTGAAGGATGCTCTCCATCCATAACCGCGTGAACGTTGAATGCCTATGACTTTCGTATGCTCGGTCATGCTTTCACGCACTTGCACCCAATCTACATTTCCTGCCTCAGTCAGCGGCACCTCATTATAAGATACTCCCCAATCACGCAGAGAGCCTGTCCCATCATTCTCTTTGCCAATCACCTTATGCAGCGTGTCGTACGGTGTACCCGTAATGTATAACAATTCATCGCCAGGGCGAAGTACGGCGAATAGAGCCGTCCCAATCGTATGGGTGCCTGATACAAAATGAGGTCGCACCAATCCCGCTTCCGCACCGAACACTTGAGCATATACCTCATCAAGCACCTCGCGTCCACGGTCATTATAGCCATACCCCGTCGATCCCGCAAAGTGAAAATCACTCACATGATGCTTCTGAAACGCCTGTATAACCTTCCATTGATTCCGCTCAGCAATTCGCTCGATTCCACGTACCTGCCCTGCAATCTTCTCTTCGATTTGCTGCTCCAATTTCTCCAGTCTTGCTGTAAATTGCATCTTATCCATTCCCCTTGATCCATTCCCATGAAGGAAAGCTTATTTATTGATGTAATCTTTCAACTTATATCCATGCTGCTCAGCGGCAAGGCGATCCAACCGAACCTTAAGCAGCAGATCATTCTCGTCGATCTCCTGCTCCAGAACCTCTCCCAGTCGATAAATCAAGGCAATCAAATCCCCACGATCCGCGGATATTCGATAGGTAACCGTTTGGCCGGACAATTGCTCTTGCACTGCCTGCCGAATACGCTCCAGATCCCCATCATCATAAGCGCTTATAATAAAGTGATCTTTATCATGCGGCAGCATCTGTCGTTGTTCTGGGGTGCACAGATCCTTCTTATTATAGAGAACAATTTGCGGCTTGGCTCCCGCTCCTAATTGCTGCAAAATATCCTCTACGACCCGCATATGATCCTCTCGCATCTGCGAAGAAGCGTCCATTACATGCAAAATGAGATCAGCCTCATTCACTTCCTCTAATGTCGCACGAAAAGCCGCTACGAGATCATGAGGCAGATTTTGAATAAAGCCAACCGTATCTGTTAAGACCACTTCCTTGCCGCTAGGAAGCTCCCACTGGCGAGAAGTCGGATCAAGCGTCGCAAACAATTGGTTCTCCACATACACATCAGCCTGAGTCAGTTGCCGCAACAGTGTTGACTTCCCCGCATTCGTATAGCCGACAAGCGCAACCTGGTACGATCCTGTCTTCTTACGGCGCTCTCGATGCAGATTGCGGTTGCGAACGACTTCATGTAGATGACGCTTCAAGTCAGTTATACGTCCTCGAATATGACGGCGATCCGTTTCCAATTGAGATTCCCCGGGTCCTCTTGTGCCGATACCGCCGCCTTGACGCGACAGGTTCTTCCCGTGTCCGGATAGACGAGGGAGCAGATATGACAATTGTGCCAGCTCCACCTGAATGATACCTTCTCTTGTTTTTGCTCGTTGTGCGAAAATATCGAGAATGAGCTGAGTACGGTCTACAATCTTCACATCCAACGCTTGTTCCAGGTTGCGGACTTGAGCGCCAGACAGCTCTTGATCAAAAATAGCGGTCGTTGCACCCTTCTCATCAATGACCGCCTTGAGTTCTTGTACCTTGCCTTTCCCTATGAACCATCTAGGATCACGGAATTCACGCTGCTGTGTCATTGTGGTCAACACCTCAACGCCAGCCGTTTCCGCCAGCTGCACCAGCTCGTCAAGCGAATATTGGGGATCAACCCCGCTCCGCTTGACATCATCTGTTATTAAAGTCACGAGCACCGCTCGATCGGGTATATTTTGATTCGTTTGGTGAGGCTCTTTTCGCATTCGCGTACATTCTCCTTATCGGTTCATCATCCATCGCGTTCCATTGATCTATGATCATTGACCATATACGTTGTTCAGTATACCTCATTTTCGCTCCCATTTTAAATGTTTTGGAGCAGGAACGAATGATAATAAACACGCTTTTTCATTACCTATTTTGTTGCTTGCAATATTTCTCATCAAATCTTCCTTGCCTATATGCGATATGATAATGAACTTGTCTAACATCTTTAAACATTCGACTCCAAAACATGACCTCTACCACTCTTTCAAATAGTTTTATCAAAATAAACACTCTTGATTTGTATATTTTTATTTTATTGTTTTTTCATTTCCCATATCGCATATGTAAGAAAACCTATTTTGTGATAATCATTTTTCATCTCAATTAATTTATCGATACTTTGCGTATCTAATATTTGATCTAAAATTCTCTTTTTGGATTGTTCTGCTATCGTATTCAGTATACATGCTAGCTCTTCTTCACTTAAGTAATCGATCAAGCATTTTAATAATAACTCACACATAATATCACCCCAGTTCCTATTTTTATAGTCTTTACATCCTATAATGCCTGTCAATCAATCGTTCAACTTCATCCAACAAATCAATTAATATCTCCTTAAATTCACTCATATCACTAAGTGTCAATTCTCCTCTGCAATAATCTTCAAGCAGCTCTAACAAAATACTTATATTAATCATGTCAAAACACCTCATTATATATGTCTATTTTTATTTTATTAAATTCTTCAATAATGTCTCTCTATTTTTCTTAAGCTTTTTTATATATTGACTGTCTATTAATCCATGTTTTTTTATAAACTTTCTACTTCCGTAATTGCCCATATTGTACGACATATACATAACCAAATCTAAGTTGTCTCCAGCATACTCTCGTTTCCAATACTCTCGCGATTCCATGAGTTCCTCTAATCCGAGCATAACATTATGATATGGATTGAACACATCCACTTTTTTAATATCTATTTTTTTGGACAAACGTTTTATATTGGCCGAGTTTATCTGAACAAGTCCATAGTCAATGGTACCATTATCATTATAATAAATAAGTTCTGGATTGAAATTGCTTTCGGTTTTTATTAGAGCAAGAAAAGATAAATAATCGACGCCTTTTTCATTTGTCTTTTCCCAAATAAATTTCAAAATATCCGCTGACAACGGTACGGAGGATATATTGGGCTGCCTATGATTAATTTCATCGGTGTTATCTACATGAATGATTTGCTTATTTCCTACCTCACGATTAACGCGAGTTAAATAATCTTTGTACCCTAACCATATATCATGATGATATAAAACAATATATCCTGCGTAAAAAGCGATAATTACAACTTTTATTCCTTTCATCCATTCCTCCATCAAATAAATCATTACTGTAATCAAATTCTATTTACTACCTACTCAAAGATATAGCAAAAACTTCATGAACCTAATATCACATGGTTGCTTACTATGTATTTGGAAAATTCGTTCTGAATGATCAATATTCATTTTCCTTAACTTACTCTCATGCAGCGGTTCTTGAAATAGACGCTCAAGCGCTTTTTTTCGACTTTCATTCCAGTATTCATTAAACTCTGTTATCGAAAAATACATTGTACTCTTTATTTTTTGTTTTCGATACTCAAATACATACTTATTAATATCCTTCATATTCATTTCCGCACACTCATGTATGAGTCTCTCCTTTTCGCCATTGGTTGGGAATAAGAATGTAATCATTGCGATTAGTTCCGTTGCATTTGCATCGATTTTCAGACTCTTCATTACGCGCTCCATGTTTTGTCTCCCCTTCTACGAAGTAAGCACATGATGTCGTTTGTGATCAAGTATTCATATATATTGCCCCCATATCGATTACTATCTTGTAACATCCACATGTTTTCTTCATTCAAGCAGCTTATGTATGTATTGTACGTCAATTTGGACCCATTTTTTTAAACAATTATTCTAATAGATTTATAAATATTTTATTTGTTTATTTTTGGTTTATAGACTTTTTTTAAAATTTTTTTCTCTTCCCCACAATTACATAAGCATATTCCTGTATTATATAAATAAATATATACATATTTAATATGTTATGAATATACCATTTCTACGTTATTCTGTCAACAAAAAAGAAGAATAAGTTTCCACCTATTCTTCTTCGTACACTTGTATTATTTTTTCGATGCTAAGAAACTCTTTTTTCAACCGTGACACATTATAAAATTCAGAGCCTTTCAGCTTGGCTATATTAAATTTATGGCATACATAGTCAATTTCATTCTTCTCCAGCTTTCCAGTCTCTTTGTATAGCTGATATGCTGAATACAACATGCCGGAATTACGGATATTTATCGCGGTTAACGTCGGCTGGCCAAACCATTCAGCAACATTTTTCAGTCTGCGAAGAACAAGATGCTTGTCTGCCCGTTCGTAGCTCTTCACATTTAAAATAGATGACCGAAATACAAAATCATTGTCAACAAGCTTTGAGGTAGGCGCCTTGATATTAGGACTCGGGTTGCCGTTATTTTTGTAATATTCCGATTCTTCTGCCGCCTTGATAAGCATAAGCATTAATTCTTCAGAAATTTGTACTTCACGGTGAGTAGTCCTGTCCTTCTCTTCATTAACGAGCTGTAATAATAAGTGATGTGGATCCAATTGAACTTTTTTTAGATTTAGCAGCTCCGAGTATCCGTGCCCCATAATTCCTTCAAATATGCCCCTAATCATCGCAGCGTCTTGAAAATTCACTAAGCCACCAGTTATATTCTCAATCTCCTCCAAGGTAAACAAGTTCTTCCTTGATACGTCGATGACATTTTTGTAGAATTCATCCCCTACTACTGCATCCAGAGGATTCATATTTGAAACCCGTAATCCTTGTTCAATCGACCATCGTATATAATTTTGAATGATAGATGATGAAGACAACGCAGAAGCATAAGATGTAGGTGACAGAAATCTAAGAAGCTGGACGATCTCATGTAGATTGAAGTCATACAAATCTTTTGATACCTGATCCTCTAAATACTTTGCTCTCTTTAAAACACGCGAATATGCCAAACGGGTGTTTTCTGGATAATCCTTTAGAAACATAATTTTTATATTTTGATTGAACATTTCGTCGCTGTATATTCGATTCGACACATGCTTCACCCTTTTTGGAAATAATCGATCATCATATCCCTGTTTTTCTTGTGATTTGGACCTTTAGGGCTTTCAAAGATAGCTACTAGTCGTTCGTCTTTAAAATTGATAGCATCGACATATTTCTTTATCTCATTTAGACGCTTATTCTCATCCAAAAAGTTCTTGGCAATCTGAATGTATCCAACAAACATTAAGGGATGATTCAAATAAGTGTTCTTATATTTGTCCGGATTCGAAATAAATTCCTCTGTAAAATTTCCTACTAAGTAAGTAAAAAAATGAATCAAATAATTCGAGCACTCTCTAGCCTCTAGCGTGGTGGTGGGCCGAAAAACATTGTCAATAGCATAACTTAAAATATCAAAAGTAGTCAATTGCCCCGCTAACTTGCTAACCTTCGCCGCAGAGGCAATTTTGCCCTTCAAATCTGATTTCTGCTGCAAATCTCTCACAACGATATCCGAATATTTTTCTTGCTTAAGCTCACGAAGCCTTTCGGGTTTTACTACGTTGATTGTGTTAATTTGTCCAAAGTACTTCTTTGCCTTCTCCGTATCATAAGAACGTATCGATAGAATGAGTTCCAGGTCAAGCTCTGGATTGATTTCCATTGCTCTTACCCCACCGGTCAAACGATGGAATCCATCCAAGATAGATATGACCGCTCCTTCATTGATGGTAAGCTCCATGTTCTTCGCATGATACTGCACAGGTTCGACTTCATCTGAGTACACATTAAGCGTGATCATGTCCGATAAATATGTCTCATCTATCATCTTACGTGAAATTTCTTCTACACTTCTCCTATTTACATCAGGAACGGGAACGACACCCTCACTTCCTCTTTTGAATTTGGCGCTACGTTGTGTTTCAAAATCGTATAGGATGAGTTGAGAGTGATACATTTTCACTAAATATGACAATTTAATTTTCGTAATATAATGCTCTAAATCAACCATTATGACATTTTGAATTTTTAATGGGAGAAATAAATTATTTTTATTAAAAACAAATTCATTTTTGCTTTTATGTGCGATTTGCAACTCGGTCTCCGTAAAATATTCAAAAGGTGATAGTTCCATGTTTTCTGTTTCTTTATATATACTTAAACAAAGTTGGCAAAGTTGAATATTGCTCAATTCTTCCAGTTCCATCATGCCTGTTGCAATGGATTGTAGCGTCCCGACGGGTATATTGAAAAAAAGGGTGTTCTCATTTATCCGATGCATTGATTTTCTGCTTTGCGCTATCCGTTGCATTTCTTCATATATGCGCTCCTGGAGCATAACTCTATCTTTCTTCATACCGTTCCACCTCATATGTATACTATGTAATACAATGTAATACAATTGTATCACACAACCGAGAAAATAAAAATAATACATCATTCCTACTTTTCTTAAAGTTATTATTCATTATGGATTACAGCAAGATCACTTATAACAATTCAACATCAATATTCATATTCAACAGCATTCGCGATTTCCCTTTTGTTTATAAAGTAAAAATAATAATTGACTACATTCTTGCTGAGTGCTATATTGAATTCGTCAACAACAGGCAATTTAAACAAGGAGGGTAAAGAAAATTGAACTGTAGAGACTGTATGGAAGCAATTGAGCAATAAGAGCCATTCTTTAGACCTTTCACAATTCTTACAACGAACTAATAAAGTAAATATAATGGAGTGTAAACATCATGAAGAGTAGACAATTTTATGTCATGAAGTTCAAATCTTCTCGTCTCAAGGAATTCAAATATAACATTGAAAATTTGACTCTTGAGCAAGCAAAAGATTATGGGGAAATCATCGCGCTATTCGATAATCAATTCCTTCGAACAATTCGCCGCATTACCAATCAAGACATTGACATGCAGAAGCTTGACCAATGGTATGCCGAAAGGGATATTCTAAAGAAGCAGCGGAAATCAACTAAGAACTCTGCGCAAATCGAGAAGCTTCGATCTGTTATCGATCATATGATGTTCATTCCCGAGTACATCACAATCGTAATGGAGCATCCCGCTCATTATAAATATTTGCATCAACACGGTCTCCAGCTTAATGGAAAAAGATACATACGATTATCCTGTTCGGCAGGTCAAGCGCGATCGTCTACAGTCGTGTTCTGTGAGGAACAAACCTGCGCAAAGCTGATATCAATATTGGACAATGGAAGAAATCTATCCAAGCCGCTAACGCCATCCAAGTACAATGCCTATCTAGGGTTATATGGCTCGGCTACTAAGGTTGTCAGCCCTCCCCGGTTCTGTGTTGTGCCGGACTACCACAGTCCTCAAGATGTGCAAGTTAACTATGTCACAGAAACAACGGGGACGGAAGACGATATGATTGATGTCCGAACCATTACAGAGTACTTCAATCGATTCGATGGCCAAGGATTAATCATGTATGAAAAAGCAAAGCAATGGTCTGAAGAACTGCAATTGGATTACGTTCCGTCTACCTGGTGCATACGGCAAAGCTTCATGAAGGGTATGCTGTGCACCTTCCCGATTCATGAGTTTTGCGAAAAATACAACAATGGGAGCTACATCATTCAGACATCGTACAAGAATGAAGACGGCACCCCGAAGTTAGTAGATTTGCGGAACATAGATGTCATTTTAACGGAAAGTCAGTTCAAGCTGTGGGACTCCTTCGATAGCTCAGAAATATATGAAGAGAACTGCCGCAAAAACGAGCTGCATTGGGGAGTGTCCCTGTTCAGTCCGAAACAAGATAACGATATCTTGAAACTGAACTACCAATTCCTCCAAACGCTAAATCTGGATTGCACCGACATTGAAGACGTATGCCGTAAATTTGTAGATTGGATTAGTGGAGTGACTCTCGATAACATCTACTATACACTCCTTTTCTTGCTTGGCCGCAACGCTCATGCTGATAAGATAGCGGATTTTTTGCAAAATAGCGAAAATTATTGGGTCAAGAGCTTAATCATGAACCATGATTTGATCAAAGACCCTTACATACAGAAGAAAATCTACGATTTGATAAAAACACGAATTAATCAAGGTGCTTTAGGCCAAATCATCGTAGACGGCAACTTTCAAACCATTATTAGCGATCCCTTTGCCTTCATGCAGCATGCATGCGGCTTGCCTGTTACCGGATTGCTCGGACGCAAGCAATATTACTCTCATTATTGGAATCAGAAAAACGTCAAAATTGTAAATTCGATGCGTGCTCCCCTCACCTATCGAAGCGAGCACGTCAAGCTGAACCTCATCCAAAACGAGATGACTTCATATTGGTACCGCTATTGTTACAGCGGAATTATTGTGAACGTATTCGGTGAGGAAACAATGAAATGGGCAGGATCCGATTTCGACTATGATATTTTAGCGACTACGTCGGATGCAACAATCATCAAAGGAATATACGAAGCTGAGCTGCCTGTAGCTTATGAAGCGCCGAAGCCGCAAGCGAAGCAAATATCGGAGGAGGATTTGTACCAAGCAGATTTGTTCGCGTTCGGTTCCATCATCGGGTCAATTACAAACAAAAGTACGTCGGCTTATGCCCTTCTTCCTAATTTCGAACCAGAAAGTAACGAGCATTGCACATTATTAAATCGGTTAAAAATGTGTACCAAGCTGCAGTCGGCCCAAATCGACAAGGCCAAAATCGGGAGAAACGTCAAGGGAATACCCGACCATTGGACACAGTACGATCGAATACAAGATCATGAGCCAGTAGACGTCGCAAGCATCAAGCGATTCCATAATTCTATATTGTTAAATAAATATCCTTATTTCTTTATTTACTTGTATAAAGATACGAAAAACAAATATGCCCAGCATGTAAACGGCTATGAGCTGTCATGCCAGCAAAAATACGGTATCGAGCTTCAGCAGTTAATAGAGAAAGAAAATAAAACCGACGAAGAAAGGGAATTCGTGAACAAGTATAAAGAATTCATGCCGGTTATCGACAGCGATTGCGTCATGAATATGCTGTGCAAACATATTGAAGCCGTTCATTCACAGATTAAAAATAAACATAATGATATTAAAATAAAGAAATTCGATTATCACGTGTATCTTGCCCCCAACATGGAGGAACATGACAAAACCTATCTTGCCGTTAAGCGAGAAATGGCCAACTATAATAAACTTGTCAAGGAGATGGGCAATATAGGTGCACTACCGAATCATTACGGTGCCAAATATATCGAAGATATCGGAACACAAATCAATAACCGCTATGAATTGCTTAAGAACAGAATGAACCGGGTGTGTTCGAATGAGAGTGAACTCGTCAATTATTTAATCAGGCTTTTTTATGAAGAAAAGAAGAATTCCAATAAGGACGTGCTATGGAATACTTACGGAGATGTGATTTTTGAGAATGTTAAGCATAACAGAGCCGACTCTCCGATCCTGTTCCCTAGCCCGTCTCCATCTGGAGACATTAAATATTTGAATAAAACTTATTCCTTAAAGCAGGTGACCTTATAATGAATTATAAATATGATGAAGAAGCCTATGCCAAGTATCTCCTGGAGCATGGATTCATGACCAACTCGCATAATTACGAATTGAAAATTCTTGTGAAATATTTGAAATACTTAGGCTTCAAACCGAAAGAACGCAAGCAATGGCTGCTTGATTTCTGTGAGAAGCATATGGAAGGCTACGACTATGTGAAGCACTATAAATTGATTAACTCCGTGCTTGCTTATGGAAGCAAAAAGACGAATCAATTGATTGTTATTAAAAGCACGGATGTAACCGAGGAAGAAATGGACTTTATCCGCAACACAGGACTTGAAGAGTCTCATCAGAAAGTGCTGCTATCCCTGCTTGTCCTGCATAAAGTAAAGGTCGAGATTTGCAGGATTTGCTTCGATAAGGACAGCATTCAGAACCACTTTGGAGGCACGAAAAAAGCCTACCGGGAGCTAGCCGAAACAGCAGGCCTATCCTCCAAACATAAGATTAACGCCATCATTAATGAATGTTCTAATACTGGCCTGCTGACCGTCCTTGATCGGGGTAAAATACAGCTTTCCTTCCTTGATTTGATTGGAACTCGATCGGCAAATACCGTATTGACTGTTAACAGCTTCGATAATATCGGCGATTATCTAGATTACTATAATGGAAGCAAGCGCATCGGGTCATGCCATAATTGCGGCAAGCTCATTCGGCTGTCCTCTAACCGCATGAAGCACTGTAAAGCATGCGCCTTAGATCTTGAACGGTTGAAAACGAGGGCACGAGTTGAAAAATTCAGACAGCAAAGGAATGCGTAACGATTTAGAAATGACCAAAAATCCTTTATTTTTACTAGCTTTTTCATAACGTGCAGATCGTTTTATATTATGATATTAAACTAAAAATAAACATTAAGGAGGTGATAACATGAACAAGCGTCAATTGATTTCATTAGTAGCAGAACATACAGGCTACAAGAAAAAAGAAGTCGAGGCTATCATCACATCATCATTAGATCATATCATTTCAAGTTTGGCATCTAATGATGATGTGAGCATTACGAACTTCGGCAAATTTTCGGTCAAGAATCGCACGGAACGCACCGCTCGCAATCCCAAAACGGGAGCGACGGTCAAGGTCTCCGCCAAGCGAGTACCGGCCTTCACATTTGCCACTGCCGTTAAGCAAGCAGTTCAATAACAGATTCCTTAGGTGGCCGTTATGGTGATTGATCGTCTACAAGCATTCCTTGGCTATCCGTACATAACGGATACCGGAATTAAGCTTTACTCGCCTACAATTGCAGAGATTGCCGACATGGGCTACTTGGATTATATGATCCATCTGCAATTGAGCCTGTTCGACAAGAGCAAAATCTTGCTCGAGCTGTTTCGAATCAACTTCGAAAAATATGAATCATTGAAGGATGAAAACGATTATGATGTTCTCATCCAGAATCAAGCCATTCGCGATTACATTGCGAAGTCCTTATCGGTGTTCGTGAAGGATACTGTAGAATTTGATGAGAACAGACTTGCTTTTTATGTTGGCGAAGTTGAATTTATTAATAAAAATAATTATACAAAAATAAGTTCAGCGATTCAGGAGCTCAATGCGATCGTAGATGCAGCTAATCCGAATCCGAAGTTCAAAAACGGTAAGGCAAAGGAAATTCTCGACAAGCTGAATCATTACCGCAACCAGCATAAGCAGAAGGACAGTCTGGATCTTAAGGATATTCTGTCGATCCTGTGCGCAGCCGACGGCAATGGCATCAACGTGTTCAATGTTCATCAGCTTACCATCTATCAAGCGTATGAGCATTTTGAACGTACGATAGTAAAAGACAAATACCAAAGACTTCTTCCAGTCTGGGCAAACGGCTATTTGCAAGAAAATGCGCAGTTGCCCGAATGGATAAGCAAAACCAAATTTTAAAATACACAAACTACTACATTACAGTGTTGATATGGAGGAAATATTACTATGGCATTTAATCTTGGTCGTTACGGTTCCCGCGATGTTTTGAATCTTCAATTTTTCGATGCAGCTACGAACGCTCCGCTTATGACGATGGACTATGCGAAAACAAGCTCGCAAGAAATTCAATCGACTCGCGTCTATGCAATGGGCGCAGGCTCCCGCCGAATCGCTTGGGACGGCGAGAAAACAGCGACGCTAAAAGTGGATACGCAAATCTTCTCGATGGAACACCTTGCGATGCTTGCGGGCGAGGACATCAAAGAAGCCGCGCAAAACATTTACCGCACTGAAATCGTCAAAGTCGAAGATGACGGCTCCAATGGAATGATTGTGAATCTGCAGAAGGCTCCGGTTGGCGACATCGTCATCTATCCGTTCGTGAACGGCGTTGCCGTGAAGCAGAACCAAAAAGGCGCGGCAACCGGCAAAGTCGTGAAGTTGGATGCTTCTGCTACCGTTAAAATCGGTGACGAGGTCGAAGTATTCTATCAATCCGAAGTGAAATCCGCCCACAAGTTGTCCTTCACGGCGAAAAGCTTCCCGAAATACGTGAAGCTTGTCGGCGACACAATTTTCATGGACGAGGTGTCCACAGAAGCAGCAGCCGTGCAAACGGTATTCTATAAAGCGAAGCTGCAGCCTAACTTCACGCTCAGCTCCGGTTCCGAAGGAGATCCAACGACATTGAGCCTTGTCTTCGATCTGTTCCCACAAAAAATTAACGGAGAAGACACGATTGCGGACATGATCGTCTACGACTCCAAAGAATAATAATACTTGATGCATTGAGCGATTAGGAGAGGGCCTGTCCCTCCCCTAATCCTTCTCATGATACGAAACCATATCTTACATAAGGAGTGATTTGGCATGGCTAAAAAATTGACAGTCACAGGTCTGAAAAAAGCGGAATCCAAGTTTAATGAACGTAAAAAAATTATGGTTCACGATAATGAATATGAGGTCACTATTCATACGGTATTCAGAGAATCTCTTATTGAGAAGACTGTATTCGCCTACTTAACACTGCTCCATGATCTGAAGTCAAGATCGGAAGTCGACGATGAATTGATTCGGGGAACATTGGCACTTCTCTACACCTTGATTTTGCGGGAATTCTCGAACCTGCCGATCCCGAAGGAAAATCAAATCGAGGAATTGGTAACGGTATCGAAGTCCCTGCTCGACACCGGAATTATGAAAGAAGTATTCGATGCGTATCCAAAGGAAGAGCTTGCTAAGATAGACAAGAAGCTAACAGATGTTAGCAATAATATGGGCAGCATGATTGGCGAGATGGCCATCTCCTCCACTCTGCAAGATAGCAAGGCGGACGAATCAGAAGCTGCATTATAACGTAAACCTTCATATAGCATTGATAAGATGTTCACGCCCCTTCCCAATCATATCTTTTAAAAGGAGTTCTGCATGAAGCTATTTAAATACGAACTAGAGCCTTTTATTCAATTTCTCCATCGATTGCAGCTTGAACGGGAGCACAGTAGAATGCGCACCCGGTTTAAGAAGCTGCTTATGGAGCAATACCAACAGTTTACAGCGGATCTGAACGAAATCAACCAGTATTACCTTGCAAGAGACGATGATGGCAATCCCCTAATGATCGATGATATATATCAATTCTCTGACAATGACCAGCGCATTCAGGAGATTGAACAATTAGCTCGTGAAGAAGTCATCATCGAACAGAACGATAGCAATGCAACAATGCTGCAATCCATTCGGGAATCGGTTCTGCACCGTTCCCCTCTGGAATATGCCGGCGACGAAGCCGATCATTACGATCGCTTCTGCGAGATCGTGGAACAAATTCATGCGTAGGCAATAACACAACCAGCATCTCGCAGGATGCTGGTTGTGTTATTTCTTAACGAACAAAAAGGAGGGAGAATATATCGTGAACACCGCCGACTTAATAAGAGCATTGGGAAGACATCAATTAAATATGAATGTTAATCTCAACTTCAATATTCAATCCATTTTCCAAATCTTCGACCAAATAGAAGAACAAGCAGATAAATCGAGTGATAAATTAAAAGCTGCTTTCTCCAAAACGTTAACCTGGTTGTCCTCAACTACGACTGCGGCGTTGAAAAACGCCATCTCCACCATTGAGCAAGTTGATAAAAAAATAAATCAATTGAAAAAGGTAATGAGCTCCGATACCAACTTTAATCGAATGCTCACTGAGTCAATCAAGACAGCGAAACAGTACGGCAGTACATTGAACGACGTATTGGATACTACCAAGGAGATTGCACGCAAAGGGTTCGACGGGAATCAGTCGACGAAAATCAACCGGACAGCCATGCTTGCCCAGAACGTTACCGATCTTTCTTCTGAAGAAGCAGTCAAAACAATATCCGGCGCGATGGAAAACTTCAATATCGAAGCAAGTAAAAGCGTCCATATTCTGGATGCACTAAATGAAGTCAACAATAAGTTCTCTTATTCTACGAAGGATCTCGGTCTCGCCATGAATCAAGCTGGAGCAGATGCCAAGAAATATGGCGTAAGCATGGAACAATTACTTGGACATGCAACTGCGATCGGATCTGTCACCCAAGAATCGGGAGATAGCATCGGCAGGGCATTAAGTACGATTTATGCAAAGGCAAATAACAAAGCTTCAGCCGAAAACCTAAGTGATGTCGGCGTATCCATTCGGGATCAGGTAACGGGAGAATTGAAAACTGCCTCCAACATTTTGGATCAACTGGCGAAAAAATGGAGTTCTCTATCCCTTGAGAAACAGTTTGACATTGCCAAGTCTTTGGGCGGAGATCAAATCAAGCCGTTCATTGCGCTTATGTCCAACTATCAGATGGCCGTAGGGGCTACGGAAACCGCGTTGAATAGTCAGGGCTCGGCCATGCGCGACAATGAATCGTACATGGAATCCCTTGAAGGACGAATCAATCGTATGCAAACCGCTTGGCAAGAGCTTGCCCTTACGGTGGGAGATGCCTTCTTGACTGATTCTCTAATCGGTTTGATCAATGCAGCTACTGCCGCAGGTACCAGCATATCCTGGTTAACCGAGCATTTCGGAACACTCCCTGTCGTGATATTTGCGGTAACTACGACACTATCCGTGCTTAATCGCGTTTTTAAATCTCTTATTATAGAAAATGCAAAAGCGGTTGCGGCTATGTTCGGCATCGTCCCCGCTGCAAACGCGGCATCAGCAGGCGTTGGCAGATTAACTGCAGTAACAAATGTTTTAAAGGCAGGATTAAAAGGACTGTTTGCTTCAAGTCTAGTAGGAATAGGGTTTGCCGCAATTGGCTGGTTAGCAGAAAAGGTTATTGGCCTCTTTGGCGACACAAAAACCGAAATGGTGAGCGTAACCGAAACTTCGGACAAAATGATCCAATCCATTTCCGATCAAAAAAATCTTGTAAACTTAGCACAAGGCTATGAGGAACTGGCTAAAAAGCTGAGCTTGACAACTGAAGAGCGAATGAGGCTAGCAAGCATCGAAAGCGAGCTCCAGTCTAAATACGGAATTACCTTAAACGCATTAGACAGCAGTAACTCTGCATATCAAGAAAATATTGAGTTTATTAAATTAAAAATCTCCCTTCTCAAAGAACAAACTAAGGAATTAAGAGATCAGGCAGCAATTGAGTATAGAAGCAATAAATCACAAATCGATTCTGAAATAGAAAAACAACTACCTAAAGTAGAGAAAGCAAGACAAAAAAAACTTGAAGCACAACAAAAAATAACTGATTTCGAAAAAAGATTTTCTGCAATTCCAGAACATGATCGTAATGATCCTCAATTTTTACGAAGTGTTAATTTTCAGAGGCAAGACTTCTATAAAGAATTACAGGCTGCTGATGAAGAGTTAAATAAACAGACTAGTAATCTTCAGAATTCCATTAAAACGAAAAAAGAAGCGCTGTTAGGTGAGTTTGAAAATTATATTGATGAATTTCAAGCAGAGGGAACGAAAATAAGCGGTTCAACACGTGACCTATTCAATGTTCTTGCAGAAGTAATTGCAAATTCCAATGCAGATGTTTCAAAAGATCAGTTCGATAATATTTTTAAAGTTTTTCAAAATTCCGATATTCAAACGGTTGATGACTTTAGAGCAGCTATTGAAAAAACAGTCCCATCTATTAATTTTACAGATGATCTATTGAAAAAAATAAAGATATCTCTTGCCCAAATGCGAATGAATCCAGAATTACTCAATGATCTGGATAAATTTAATGAAAAAGCATCAAACAAAGATATTTTTAAGAACGCAATTAATGAATACGGTCCTGAGATAAAAAAACTGAATCAAATCATCTACGATTTAAACAATTCTCAGGCACTATCTGCAGAACAGGTAACTCAATTAATCACAGATTACCCTGAACTAACCGATAAAGTAAAGCAAAATGCAGATGGATATTATATTGAAGTCAGTGCTCTAGATGAACTAAGAAAAGCAAGAATTCAAAAAGCAATAGATAGTATGCAAAAAGATGAAGAGGATGCAATTGCAACTTTAAACAATACACTAGTGCGTATTAATGCATTTCATGAAGAAATGGGAGCAATTCGCGATGCCGCTACTGCTCGGAAGTTAAAAGATGACTTAATCGATAGAAAAGACTCCATTGAGACTTTAGGTCTGGGTTATCTTTATCTACCGGAATCATTTAAGAATTCTCAAGTGTATCAGAAATTTACTAAGGAAAGAAATGCTAAAATTGATGAGTCTATAAGTGAGATTGACGCTTTTCTAGCCGGCTCAAGTGAAAGAGAAGATAGAGTAAAATCTTATTTTAATTTACTTTCTAACCCCAATTATGGAGTAAATTCAAAATCCGGGTCAAAATCCTCTTCCTCCCCTTCCTCAGGAAAGGATAAGCAGGAAAAAGAAGAAACCTTTACATCCAGCATTAAATTCAACAAAGAGGAAGAGGCCGTCAATAAGGTCAATGCCTCCTTGGAAACGAACCAGCGACAAATCGATGAGGCGATCGCATCGGGGAAAAGCTACAATCAGCATTTAACCAAACGCATCTCCTTGTATAACGACCTGCTTACCGTTCTGAATAACCTGCGCAAAGTCCAAAATGATGAGAAGTTTGCTTTGAAGCAAAAGCTGACCGCACATGGACTCGTTGACAAAAACGACGAGGTAGTAGCAGATGTCGGGGGAAAACTTGAGAAAATCGCAAAAGATAAAAAGAACACCGAGTTCGCCAAGAAGCTGGAACAGGATGTTGAGGATTATATTTCTGTCACCAACTCTTTAAATGAAACGAGATCCAAAATTGATCAAGCGGTCATGAGTTTGTCGGAGGGCTACAGCAAGAAATGGGAGGCCAATCAGGACAAGCACAAAAAGAAACAGGATAACATCAAGCATAACATCGCTATGATGGGCGAGATTGATACTCCGGAAGAGAAGACAAAGTATGCCCAGTATGTTGAAACAGGCTATCAGGATTCGCTCCAAGAGCGCCGTGAACTCAATGATGAAATATACACCGCTCAACGTACTTTGAACAATCCCAAAAAAACAGCAGAGCAAAAGCGCGCCGCTGCAGTTTATCTGAAAAGCCTCACAGGATTGATGCAGGGCAAAGATGAGGAACTTGTTAAGCAAGCGGAAGATACCGGTAAAGCACAGGCTGAGGCGATGGTCGCCGGATACGAGCAAAACATCGAAAAGCTGAAACAGGAAAAAGAACTGCTTGGCAGCCTGGATACGGAAAAAAAGAAAAAAAGAGCGGTCGAAATTGATAAGCAAATTGCCGATCAGTATGTCCAAATGAATCTCGACATCAATACGCAATTAATCGAGCTCGAACGCAAATTGGGCACTGATCTGGGTCCCGCTGAAAAAGCGAGAATACAATTCAAGCTCCAACTCCTGCAAAAATACCATCAGGATGCCCGCAAGCAAATCGTGGACTTTCATGACGCCGAGGTAAGAACAAAATCCGAGCAGGCCGATAAGATCATCGATAATCTGAAAAAATTGTATCAGAAGGAAAAAGAGCTTAAAGAGCAGGCCGTCGAGGAAGAAATCAAAAAAGAAAATGAACGTTACGAAAAACGCACGAAGCTGCTGGACAAAGATCTCAAAAACTATGAGAAATATATCAATGCTCAGTTAAAATCCTTCGATAGGGCGAATGCGGAAGATGACTATGAGGAGCAGCTCAAAAAGCTGATTCAGGAAAGACAATTGCTGCAGGACAAGCTCAATGTGCTTGCAATGGACAGCTCGTTCGAAGCAAAGGTCAAGCGGAAAAACATTCAGGAACAACTGGACACGAAAAACGAGGAAATCTCGAAATATAAGCGCGATCATGAGCGTGAGCAGCGTAAAAACGGTTTACAGGATCAACTCGAGGATCGACGAGAAATCATTGAGAAGCAAAAAGAACTTGAAGAGGAAGCACATAAAAATAAGCTTGACGATCTGGATAAAGAAAAGAAAAAGATTGATCAGCACTATAAAGGGCTTCTCGAGGATGAGGAAAGATATCATAATTTGAAGGCCTTACTAATGGGCAATGATACAGTTAAAATGAATGAAGAGCTCAGTAAAATCCGGGGATCTTATAACGTATTTTTTGATTATCTCGCTACTCAGAGTGAAATCATTGGTGAGAAAATGTTCAAAAATCTTAATTCTTCCTTTAAACAAGATTTCAATGATTTCACCAAATTCTCCGATCACGATAGCAAATCTAGTAATGGCTCCCCTTCAACCAGCAACGGGAATTCGGGACAAAGCGGTGGCAGCTCCGATCAAAGCCAGCGGCTCAGGGATTGGGAACAATATTTAGACAATAAAAAGAGAGCGGAAGCACTCGCTCAGAAGGTAATTAAGAATAAAAATGATCCCAATATTAAAACTTGGAAACAGGAAATCGAAAAACTGCGCAAAGCGAATGATATATTACGTGCCAAGCATCATTTTCTCGATGGTTCCTTTAAAGAGCTAGAGAACAAAAAACCGCCATTTTCAGCCGAATCAGGCGGCATAACACCTCAGTTCTCTGGACCGAAGTGGCTCCTCGCCCATGAAAAAGAAATTGTTCTCAATAAATCGGACACCTCCAACATGCTGAAAATCGTGGACATGACACGAAATATCGTCGGATCGATGAAGGCGTGGAAACCCGATGCTTTCTCTTTAAAGATGCCGAATCAAAGCGCCAGCATGAACTCCAACAGTAGCAGCAGCATTAACATCAGCAAGGTCGAGATTAACGCTAACGACAGAGATACGGGTGAGAGCCTGCTGGACAAATTCAAGTCCGCACTCAATACAAGCCTGCGTCATCGTACTATATAACATATCTTTCTCTCCCCTACTTTTAACAATGAAAGGATGTGAGACAATTGCTAGGAGATATAGATTGGCAGCGCAAGCCGGATAAGCCTCAATACTTTATCGCCAAGCCTAACCGCGAAATTATCGCCAAACTCAGCGAAGCATATGATGACCATATCCGGAGGAAGCTGAATGATGTGGACGAGCTTGAGCTATCCGTCCCTTATAAACTAGACGTGAACCATTTGTGGATCGATAACCGTAATATTGAACTCCTGAAGGAGCGTTATTTGATCAAGGTTGTACGCCAGAATCAGACAGAATGGTTCATGATTAATGAAATCATCGAAAGTGTAGGCACTGATAAAGACAGCAAAACAATCAAATGTTATTCAGCCGCCCATGAGCTGACCGACAAAGCCATCCGCATGTATGAAGCGGAATCGTATCATGCAGAACAAGTGCTTACCGATCTCTTGAAAAATACGATATGGAGCATCGATTATTTGGATGCCGATTTCAAGCTTACTTACCGGGCGTTCGAGTTCCCGAACACCAACGTATTGTCAGCAGTGCTTTCCGTTGCCGAGACCTATAACGCAATCGTACATTTCGATACGGACAAACGCATGATCAGCATGACGAAGCCGGAACTGACCGGCATCAACCGCGGACTTACCTTCTCTTACGGCAAATACATGAAGTCATTGGGAAAAAACATAAAAACCGATGAGATGGTTACCCGGCTGTCGGCAACCGGTCATGACGGCCTTGGCATTCAGCGAGTGAATCCTACTGGTCAAAATTATATTGAGAATTTCGGCTACTTCATGTACCCGTTCGAACGTGATCAACTGAAACAGGTTCTCTCCTCCAGCTATCATATGAGCGACTCATTGTGTCATGCTCTTAAGGACTATGAAGCCTTGGTTGAATCGAAGAGAGGACAGTTCGATGCTTTTTTAAAAGAGAGAAAATCGCTGGAACTTCAGCTTGGCAGTCTTGAAGTAGAATTGGATCGCCTAAAAAACAATGAGGTCGTCGTCACGGACAGAGTCATTAGTCAGCAATTCGACCAAAAGATGTTCTTCGAGCGATACCTTCACAGCGGCAGCAGCACCCGCTCCTTCACGTTGAATCCCATTTACCCCTACGCTATATTAGCAAAAATAGACAATGCGCAAGGCGTGAACATACAGATTAATGGTACATCCGTATCCTCATCGTCGGGTAAATGGGTTCTTCTTCACAAAGTTAAGGGCAATGATCAGGTTACCATCGGCTTCGATGGCGGCGTTTCCAGCGTATTTCTTCAAATTGCGAGCATTACACTCGATGAATGGAATCTTGCAGGCGCCGACCGCGACATCGTGGAACGATACAGTCTCGATAATACAGAGAATCAGATTCGACTGAAGCAACTGGAGATCGACTCTGTGAACCGTCAATTGCAAGCCGTGCAAACCAAGATAAGCGAACTTCAAGCAATGCTTGCAAATGATCAGAACTTCACTCCGGAGCAGCTGCAGGAGCTTAACTTATTCGTCATCGAAAGAGAATTCAGCGATGAGAAATATATCGAAGAGGAAGATCTCTATGAGGCAGCGCTGGAAAAATTCAAGGAGTTGCAGCAGCCGTCGCTTTCCTTCGACATCGATATCGTAAACTTCCTAGAAGTCATCGAGGAGCAGCACAATTGGGATAAGCTCAAACTGGGGGATTTCGTCAATATCAAGTACGAGCCTACGAAAACCTTTGTTGTCGCGCGTATCTCTGAAATCAATTATGATTTCGAATCTTCCAATATTGGCATCGTGTTAAGCAATTTTAAAAATGTGAATGATGAAGCTTCACGCATTGAAAAATTCCTGAATGAATCCAAAAACACCTCCATCATCGTTGACGCAAGCAAAAATAAGTGGGGCAAGGCCGTAGTGGATACATCGAGCATGAGCAAGCTGTTCGATAACTTCTGGGATAAAATTACGAACCAAATCAACATGAGCATCAATAATACGGTCGACATCAACAACAAGGGAATTACCATTACCGACCCGAATGATCCGCTTCGCTTCCTTCGCTTGACGAACGGTCAGGTCGGCCTGACCCGCTCCGGCGGGCTTCGCTACGAGACGGCTATCTCCGCGGACGGCGTCATTGCCGAGATGGTGCTGGGAAAAATCATTTTGGGACAGCGCGTCGTAATCGGCGATACGACTGGTGTGTTTACGATTGAGGGCTCGCGCCTCATGATTGACGACCGCTGCGGCCGGGAAGTCGTGAAGCTCGGGCTTCTTTCAGAGACACCGGACAAATTCGGATTCTATCTAAATCGTTATGCCAGTAAGAACTGCGGAGATACGAGCATCATGAACCGAGTATCGATGACCGCAGATGAAGGCTTTGTCATTGAACGCAAGCGAGACGGCGATTACCAGAAAACATTGTACACCACCCTGGATGGAGACTTGATGTTCATTGGCGATTTGCAGGTCGGCGAGGGCGATAAAGTGTTCAAGGTCAACAAGCAGCAAGGCTTGAGCCTAGGCGCTTCCACCTGGTCTTCCGCACCATTCCGGGCCGATATGTACGGCAATGTCTGGATGAACAAGCTATTTGCGGATGACGCGCAAATCGAAAACTCATTTTTCAAAAACGGCGAAATTGAAGGTACTAAGCTCACCCTGCGAGACGGCGGCGGCATCATGAAAATGTACCCACAAACCGGATTTTGGGCAGGTGCCGAAGAGGCAATTGACGCCCCTGTATGGATCAAAATGGACGGTACTGCCATTGTTAAAAAGCTGATCGTGACGGATAAAAATAACACCCTGCTCATGGATTCCGAGAACAAGAAAATTTTCATGAACCAATGGGACGTAATTGGAGCCGGTGCAATCGACGCCGGGCTTATAGCGGCCAATATCATTACGAGTCAGGACGGCTTTATTTCCGATCTGACGGCAGGCAAGCTATCTACATTGACCAATGTAGCTAAAAATGAGTGGACGAACTATATTCGCGTCGAAGGCAACAGCATCAAATTCATTACAGGCAAGGTCAAGGATGGGAGCGAAAAGCACAAAACACTTGAGGATGGACGCTATCTGTACTGGAAGAACCCCGAACAAAAAGGGCAAATGACCATAGAAACGACAAATTGGCCGGTCATGGAATATGAGATGGTCGAAAAAATTAAGCAAGAGATTTCGTTCGATGGCACCGGTGATCAGGCAGAGCCCAGAAGATTCATTGGCTTAGGCGACGGTTCCCCTAACGACGGCGGCAGAGCCATTGAAAGAAAGTACAGAGGCGGCTACGAACTGAAATACGGGGCCAGCAATACGGGAAGGGAAAGAAGCATCAATCTGTCAGACCAAGGAATATTCCTTAAAGTGGAATCCGGCGGAGCAAAAATTAGCCACAGCTCCGGTTCCTTTATCGAAATTACGTCAGACGGTGCCATTCATATTAAATCGACTAAGGACATGAAGTTCGAATCCGCCGGCAACATGAAATTCATAGCGCCTAGAATCGATCTGAACTAATTGGTTTATTACGAATCTCGCTTTTGCGGGATTTTTTTATGTTGAGGAGGTGACGATATGGCGGCAATCGCGCTGAATGGCCATCGAACCGCACAATCTATTAAGTCAGGACATGTCAGGTATGATATTGAACGTTACGAGGATTATTGGTGTGCAGATCGAGACCCCGTTACAAAAGAATGTACTGATCGTCGCGGCGATAGATGGTATTCAGATGGGTCCGGAAGTACCGATGCGTTAATTAAAGGAAATATACGAGCTTCCTTGACCTCTATTTGTGTGAATGGCGTTCCGATATGCGCTGCTGGCGATCCCGTTGATGAAGATTGGACAGCTACCCCACCTGTTCCATCCAATACGTCACATACCAGATACGTCAATATTCGCCCCGGAACATCCGATAGCGGTCGAGGATATATCACGGCAGGGAACAATTCCAATGTCTATGCCCATGGCAAGCTTATTGCTGTCCAAGGCTCGACAGTAACTACACACCTGAATACTTCAACGACCATCCAAGAAGGAAATCAGTCTGTCCATATTGGAGGTTAAACGAAAGGAGGGATAACGATCATGATACGAGATTCGATGTACTTCTCCTATGCAGGGAAGAAATCAAGCGATTTCGGCATTATCAACGTAACCATCGGTGACAACATGATGCTGGAAGAACCGCTCGCCAGCTCGCGCGAAATATTGGAAGAATCGATCAAAGGCAGCACTCGCCCCTACTTTCAGGGAATGAAAAAGAGTCCGTTTCGATTCAGCGTCTCCTTCGCCTTCGAGGATGCATGGGATACTGACAAAATAAGAGAGGTAGCGAGATGGTTAACCGAGCAAGATTACTATAAAGAGCTTTACTTTTCCTCTGATCCTGAACGCATATTCTATGCAATCGTTGTTGATGAGCCGACTCTCGTTCACAATTCACTCTCTCAGGGGTATATGAATTTGACGTTTCGATGCGATTCTCCCTATGCTTACTCGCCTACTTACTTATCACCTGTGTATGAATGGCGCGAGAGCTTAATCGATTCAACCATGACAGACTTTTCTAAAGGAACCAAGAAAGCTTTGAAAGTGCAGGCAAACGGAAGTCTAGTACTGGATTCCACCATACCGAAATGGAATGATTATTTGCCGGGAACAAAATGGTCGGATATCTCATAACGAAAGGAGCTTATCATGTCAAAGACAACAAAAAAATTAGGGCTTAAAACACCCGAATTCACCGACGAAATCCACCAAACGCTGCAAGATTTAAGCGACAATTTCAATGTACTGGACAATGTCTCAAACGATTATCGCGATGACTCTCCCCTATCTGAAAAATGGCGGCATAATCATATCATTTGGAATTCGAAGCCCGCCATCGGCGAATACGTCGGTTGGGTAAATACGCGCGAGGGCAGAGCCGCTCCACATTGGAAGCCATTGCAATCATTTACGAACGGCGATTACATTATACCAAGTACTGATAACGGCCACGTCTACCAGTGCATTCAATCAGGGAATTCCGGAGTCATGGAGCCCGTATTCCCCGCTTCAGCGGATAAAGAAGTTCAGGATACGCGCGGCGCGATGACGTGGGAACGCTCTAAGCTCTATGTCAAGAACGATGTCGTCTTTCCTACTATTGATAACGGCCGTTTTTATGTATGCATTACCGAAGGAGAATCCGGCGGGATTGAGCCTTCATGGTCGCTGACAACCGGCACGAGCGTATATGACGGAAATGCCGTGTGGCTAGGATATCGGATCGCAAAATGGAAAGAAAGCGGAATATCCGCCCTCTTCAGACCATTCGGCAAAATAGATTAGAGGTGCTGCGAAATGGCAAACTGGCTTTCTCTAACGAATCTACAAGGTGTTTATACCTCGGAACCTATCGATATTTCGCTTTACGGGGACGGAGCAATCACAAAAATAAGCTGGGAAAGCATTACCCCTGAAAAATGCAAGCTAATTGTTCAATCTTCCCTATCCCGTGATGATGGCTACTCTTGGAGTGATTGGAAGATTTGCTTGAATGGAGCAGCAATCCCGGACATTAATATCGATACCAGTCTTTATTCAATGAAGTTCCGTTACAGAATCATCATACAGTCGCATGATTATACATTATCGCCCGAATTTAAAGGACTCTCCCTTCAACTTGAGCCGATCATATTATTTGATAACAGGGGTGACGTGGATTGCAAACCGGAACTGTGGATTACCAAAGTCGGCAATGGGGAAATTAAGCTGATCAACACCTCCAACGGCAATGAAGAGTTCAGCTTCAAAGACTTGATTCATGACGAAACGGTCTATGTGAACAATGAACGCGAACATATCGATACCTCTTTGGCTGCAACGTACCGTTATAAAGACTTCAATGACAATTACCTGTCACTTCCGCAAGGTCAAAATATATTCAAAGTGAGCGGAAATGCCAATATCCAATTCAGATATCAGTTTAGAAGACTTCAATAATTTAGCCCTCACGACATGAACAGAAAGGAGCTGAAAGCCATGGCCCAATTGGGCACTCATCTAGAGCTAAATGATCCAGTCACCATCATTTGGCGTGAAGGCACCGCCGCAGAGCCGCTTAAAGATCACCTGGACTCTCTACCAGTAATCAATAACATCATCACGTTGCTGGAGATACCATCCAGTACGCATAAAGTACTCATTGATGGATTTACAGAGGTTAGTCAGGAGAAATATAGGCAAAAACGACATTTGGAACAAAACGAGATCCTTGTCAATTATGCCAACGGAAGCGTGCAATTCCATCCCTCGCATGAAGGAAAAACCTTTCTCTGCAAATATAAAGGAAAAGGACTCATACTCTACCCCGCTTCCCGCATTTATGCAATGGTTGAGCGCCATCCGGATGTAGTTACGACATTACAGGATCTTATTGACGAAATGTTGTTGCGGCTTCAGGAGAATAACAACGCTATCGATAAATTGGAGAAAGTGATGGCTGAAGCCGAAGCAGCGACCAAGCAAGCCAACATGGCGACTGACAATGCAAAGCAGGCGACTGACGATGCAAAGTTGGCGACCGAAAAGGCATTGCTTGCATATAAAACTACAATGTTAGTATTCAAACCGCCGGTAGCCGATCTGAAAGAGTTAACGAACACGTATCCATATCCACACGCCGGATGGACAGTTCAAACCTATAAGGACGGGAAAAGATACCGTTTTGACGGCAAGGATTGGATTTTGATCGATATATTCGGCCAGAACATTCAAGTCGTCAATGAGCACACTAATGGACTCATGTCTGTTGCAGAGCATGTAAAGCTCAAGCAGATCCCTATGGAAGTGAAAGATCGCGTTATCGTGTTCTGCCTCCCATCGTTCGTCTCACAAGGCATCCAAAGCATTACAGCGAAATTCCCATTCGATGGCGAATTAATTGCCGCTGAAGCGATCTGCAGTTCTCCTGGAGAATCAGTAACTGAAATTGCGATTGAGAAATCGATTAACTGGATAAACTGGAGCCCCGTATTCTCCAATAACCTGATCCTTAAACCGTTTCAGCATACTGATGATCGTTCCGCAAAAATTAGCAACAAGATTGTACGAGCAGGAGACCTATTTCGGATTCATATCCTTGAGGCGGGAAACAATTTGCAAAATGTCACAATCAATTTGATCGTGAAAATCTGAATTCGGAATAAGGAGGTGATGAGAAAATGGATAGAGGTTCGCAAGTATGGGGATCAAAATCGTTGGATGCTCAAGCAGTTGTCATTCATGCAAGCAATAATACATTTTCATGCTCGGTCGACGGCGTCGAATATGAGATTACAATTCCTAACGGAATCTACGAAACGGACAAAGCACACTTTGCATCCGATTTGATAGATCCCATCAATTACGGACTGCAAGCCATACAGGCACCTATCAAGGCATTGCTGGGAGGCGTCCGCATCGAGGAACTGAAGAACGTGCTTGTCTTTGAGCATACAGATAAAGCTAACCGACACGTTATTGAGCAGTTCAAGGGCACAGCGAAGGATTATATTTGGGGCGATGTAGAGTTTTCCAGATAGACACATATTCATAAAAATAAACGAAATGAGGAATATTCAAATGACAGTACCTGTAGTTACATGGATGGATTCTACGCACACAGCAGAAATTACACAGCCGTTCGATTTTGGCGTCATTGAAGCGGATTCAAAAAGCAAGGTTCGCACATTCAATATTTGGAACAATCGGAACGGAGATAAAGATGTCTCCAAAATGGAAGATTGCACGTTCACCACTCGCGACATGAAGGGTGGCTATGACGTTGAGCTTGTCAAAGAGCATTGGTTTCATGTCCAAGTTGATTCATTGAATGAAACGGATATTGACGATGATGCATCGAAAGTCGGCAAAGACTTTTCTAAATCTATCGGGACGACCGGCAGCACGAAAAAAGATCACGCCGGTACCCCGCTCTCTGTTCCCCTCACCCCAGCTCAGCAAGAAATTCTCGGCGTCAACAATAATGGAGATCCGATGGATGCCGCAGGAAACTATGTCACTGTGTCCGTTCAAGCCGATGTTCCGTTGAATGCAACAAGCGGACGGCAAGATTTCAAATTGCGTGTCTCTTATCGTTACATCTAATTTTCATGCTTCCAATTAAGGCGGGGTTTTTATACCCCGCCTTTTCCTATTCTCACAATACAATGGGAGGTTTCTCATGATATTCGATAATCCTGCAATCAAGCGTTCTCCGGTGGCGCAAAGCTTTATTTGGGTCGCTGAATACTTTGATAATACTCACTTGTCCGAATACAATTTCGATAATAAAAGAGCGAACAGCTTTTATCATATTAATAAAAATAAACTAATACGTTTTGGATTGATCGGTGAAGGCTCACAAATTTATTTTGATGTCGGCAATGGCGTCTTTACGCTTAACGAACATCGACTCTCTCTCTCCTACGTTACTTCTAACCAAGAGTATCCGCTCACGGGTCGAACATTTTTGTATAACGACATTATTACCTACAAAAATGCGGTATCTGATGCCAAGCTGTTTTACGCAGGGTCGCATGACGGCCGATTCTCAAGCACAATTACGCAATTCAATGTCGGCTACAAGAAAAAAATGCAGCTTCACAACGCCAATATCGACTATCAATGCATCCTATCGATTCCCTATGAAGAGGCAGCTTTTTTCCAAATTAAAATAACCTCGGATATTGATCTTGATGGAAAGCTGGTCATTCGACGCAACGGTCGCGTGGCAGATGAAATCGCAGCACCGCTCAAAGCCAAGCATGCAGGCATGATGAACTGGACGATCAAATAATGTTAAGGAGTGATTCATATGGAAAAGGTGCACTATCGCAAATTTACGCGCGATGAGTTCGATGCGGGCGTATGGGGGCAAATGAGACGCGTTGCTCTCGATCAGAACGGACAAGTCATGGGCATACATCACCCAGATGATACGAATAAATGGGAGGACGGTTCAGACGTAGATTGGACAGTCTATGAGAACAATGTCTGGAACTGCATGGTGCAAATCCCTAAATTTTATTATCGCGTCATGCGTGGAGACCATATTGGCTATGACACGTATCGATGCGAGATTTCGAGCACACCCGAATCAGGCTATAAGCTCCACCCTGCATTCGAACGAGAAGACGGCGTCATTGAAAACTATCAATATATGTCTGCCTTCGAAGGCTGGATTGACGCTGCGGGGAGACTTAGAAGCCTGCCAAACAAGGATGTTATCCACTCAAAAACAATAATCCAGTACAGAGAGGCAGCCTTAAAAAATGGCGACTGCTTCTCGCAACAAGATTTTTATCTGACTAGTGCAGTTCAAATGCTGTATTTAGTGGAGTATGGCGGATTTGATGCACAAAGGCTATTAGCAGTTGGTGCTAACGGAAATTCAAAATATTTACCAACAGGAAAAAGCATAGTTTCCGGAAATAAAAGCGGCGGTAACGATATTTTTATGTCCTATCGTGGAATCGAAAATTTTTACGGGAATTATTTGAAATATATGGATGGGATCAATATGAATTCCAGAATTGCATATGTGGCTAAAAAGAACTTCGAATCTAATAAATTTTCCGATCAATATATAAAAGTCTGTGAACTCCCCGTAACTGGTTACATCAAAAAATTCCATAATCTTGAAGGATATTTTGATTTTGCTTTCTTGGCATCGGATGTAAAGGGAAATGAAAATTCATACGTTACGGATTATTTATTTACTAACGCGAGTGGTCACTATGTTGTAACGCATGGTTCAGCAGTACAGGTTTCTTTGAATGGATGTTTCGGATTTAATTCGATAAGAACAATTCACGATGCCACTAAAGAATACGCAGCTCGGCTCCAATATATTTAAGGAAAAAGGGGACGAGAAGATGAAAAAATTTGGATTCGAATATGTTAGCGATTTGGATAGACAACTTTCTTACGATGATCAAACCTTTCACAACGATTACAAGCCATTGCAGCACTTCTTCATAGGCGGCTTCGAATATGTGAGTGACAAGGATAGTCAACTTTCTTATGAACCGGTACTCACTAAAACATTCATTTTTCACGACGGAGCATACAAAAAATTAGTTATGGGCTCCAGAGATATTTTACGTCAAACCAATGTAATTCCTATCATGACTTCCAGTACTTCGCCAACCGGAAGGGTATCCGCAAGCTCCAATGATGGAGCTAATTTTGAAGAATTTAGAGCATTCAATGGTCTCAAAGGCATTAATGTAGGTGATTACTGGAGAACACCAAACATTTCCGGGTGGATTATGTACGAATTCACTGTACCAAAGTGCATATATAAATACAGCATCACCCCTTACTCCACAACGTCAACAATGAATCCTCGGGACTGGACGTTCGAAGGAAGCAATGACGGAATCAATTGGTCGATTCTAGATGAACGAAGCAGCATGACGGACGGAGGGGAATTCCTATGTCCGAACAGACAAGCATTCAACATGTATAAATTAAATGTTGCAAGCAATAATGGAGCGTCTGCCTTAGCTATTGTAGAGCTTGAATTATTTGAATTCATACCAGGTAACTATGATGATTCATGGGAACAAGTTTCAACAGCTACACCATCAAAAGATAATTTTATAAAAGATGGAATTTCAAACATGCACGTATTAAATAGAAGCGAAGCTACGCATGACATACCGATGTCTTCTCAACAGTTAAGCACCGGCAAGCTGTATAGATCTAAGGTCGATTGCAATACGTTTTTTGAAATTAACGCTTTGCATGTTAAGAAAATTTGAAGGAGGTGTGGGCAGAATGGCATCGCACAACGTCGAAATCGCTATCGATTTAGCTCAAGGAACATTCCATCATACTTATCTCGACAATGGGCAACTAAAGCTTCAAACTATCCAAACGAAGGATGAGAACGATAACGTCATTTATCAAAACTATGGCTGGTGGGAGTCTTCCGTCATTGAATTGAAAGATACTGTGCACAGCTTCCAGTCATTAGTCAAACATATCGACACAAAGGCCAAGTATAAGATTTTGACTAAAACTTCACTTGATAGGTCAACTTGGTCAAACTACGAAGAAATCAATAATGCCAATGGAAGTATTAAGAGTCCACTAGCTAAATATATCATGATCAAAATAGAAGTAACGCCTGATCTTGTCCCGAGACATTTTATCGTCGATGATTTTCAAAAGGATAAGTTCAAAGTATCATACGTGAACTCGGCGAATGGAGAATTCAGACTCAAGAGATTGTACAAATATCGATTCAAAAGAGACAATGCGTGGAAATATGAGGGGACGCTTCTCAGAAAAAAAATAGAAAAAAGCAAGTTTAAAAAAATTGATCAATTAATTCTGCAATCATAATTGGAGGTGATACAAATTGGCTTATTTATCGACGGATAATTCAATTCCTGCTATGACAAGCGACATTCTACCAACAGGAAAAGTAAGTGCCAGCTCATTATCAGCCGACCCTTGGAAAGCATTTAACCGAATCCAGGATGTACATGGTTGGACTGTTAATTCACCTACGAGCAGTTGGATCATGTACGAGTTCCCCACGGCAAAGATTATTAGAAAATACTCAATCAAATCCGATGCTTACCCACTTAGAGCCCCAACCTCCTGGACTTTTGAAGGCTCAAATGACGGAGTGAACTTTACGGTATTAGATTCTAAGGAGAATATTAAGCCTTGGACGATTTACGATACAAAATCATTCGAGGTTACGAATAATCGTTATTACAAAATGTACCGTGTAAACATTCGCGCCAACAATTCTGATAGCGGAGCGACTTCGATCGATCAAATCGAAATGTTTGAATATGTCTATGATTATCGTTACTTGATTTCTACTGATCCAGGCAAATATTATTCCTTGCAGTATCAAAACGAAACCGAAATTCCATATATGAAATCGCCAACGTCTCCAAGCGGCGAAGCGACTGCCAGTTCTGCGTACAATAGCAGTAGAGAGTCTTGGCATGCATTTGATGGGAATAGTAATACATGCTGGGCAAGCAATAAAGCTGTCGGTTGGCTCCAATATCGATTCACCGAGCTTAAGAAAATAAAAAAATATTCGATATTGATTACTGGCACTTCAGGAAGATCTCCTATCAGTTGGACGTTTGAAGCAAGCTTGGATGGCTCTACTTGGGACTTACTGGATGATCAATCGAACATAGACTGGGGAAGTCAAAAATATAAAGAATTTGTTATTCCCAACGGGAAATATTATTCAATCTATAGATTGAACATCACAAAAAATAGCGGTTCGAATTCTACTCTTGAAATCGCGGAGCTAAAAATGAGCGAAAATATCGATTGGCTTATCTGCATCCCATTTCAAAGAGATGATATTCATATTAAGTTCGGACTGAATAAAAATACGGTGGTAGATTTCAATAGTGAACTAAGCGGTAAAAAACGGATAGTTCATGATGCCAAAAGTGTTGGTTCCGGGAAAGTTTTTCGCTTAACACTAACAGACAAGGTTACATCGATAAAGGTAGAATAATGCGTGAATGGAGGGATAAATATGACGGTTAATGAAAAATATCTTCTACATGCTAAAAACCAGTACTTTATCAAGCTAAAAAAAAATCAAAAGAATCTGATTCCTGAGATGACATCTAACACTACACCCCTAGGTGTAGCAAAAGCAAGCTCAGTGTACAATTCATCCTATGATGCCTGGAAGGCCTTTAGCAAAACGACAGAATCGGATAAATATTTGGAATGTTGGGAAACGAGCAATAAGTCCCCAGCCTGGCTATCCTATGAATTTCAACATCCGTCGATGGTCGCGATATACACCATTCAAGCCATAAACGGTGACAACAACTTGAACCGAATGCCAAAAGACTGGATGTTTGAAGCAAGCATGGACGAAATGACTTGGGAGGTTCTCGACAGGCAACAGGATCAAATGAACTGGAGCAAAAATGAAATTCGAGCCTTCACCATCCCCTTCGACAAACGAAAGGAATATAAAATTTATAGAATCAACATCCAATCGAATAACGGTGGTGACTATGTTCTAATCAATAACTTGGAAATGCTTAATGATGATGCAGTACTAATAAAGCTTAATAAGTTAAAAGAAGATAAGATTAGCCAATATGGTACGTCAAAAATATCCGATTTCGACTTTAAAGCGGATATTCGCGAGATTCATTCTTCCACATTCATTTCAGCAAAGAATAGTAATATGGTTATATTTCAGCATGAAGTTGATTTGAAAAAGTATCGCATCAAAAAAATAATATTATAAATAAATATAAACATATATCTAGAAACAAGGAGGTAGACATGAATTACAAAAGTATAATTCCGGTCATGAGTAGTGTAGATCAAAGCGGATTTTTAATGACTACAACGGCTTCTTCTAATAATAATCACCTCCTACGTATTTTTGACGATAATCCAGATACAGCTTTTCGAAGCGGAACAACCCCCAAATTGCCTGAGTATATTACAATTCACTTTCCTAAACCGTATACAGTTGGTAAGTACAGCTTATGGATGGGACATGTTTACGGTGCCGACTTAGATATTATGCAGTCCTGGGAAATCGAAGGCTTAGATACCCTGAGTGATTCATGGGAGGGTCTGCACGCCGGCAGTTCGTTAAATGAAAAATGCACGTTAACATTTACATTCCCGCCTAGAAACATAAAAGCAATTCGGATCAAATGTCTATCCAAATACGGAAACAATACATGGGGACTCAATCTGTTCCAAATTTTCGAGATACAGTATGACTCAAAATTGCTGATTCATTCAGGGGGAAATTATCTCACTTATCGAAGCGACATTCATAATTGGAAAGTAGTTTCTCAGACAGAGCCAACGGAACAAGACTACTTGCAGAATGGTATGGATGAAAGCTTAGTAATCCCCGAAGCCGCATGGACAACCTTAAAAGGAAATATAGAAATTTGCTACTACACTGAAAATCTCCATAAAACCGAGGCCGCATTCTGTATTGAAACTAATCCGTTTACACTTGCTGAAGAGTTCGATGATAGCACATTGCAAGTGATCGAATATACCGAATATATGGATCAAGAAGAATCTCGGATTACATTGGAAACCTCTGAAGCATTCACACTTTATGACGAGGTTGGGGATAGTTTCGAAGTCCTGTATTATACCGACGATCCTACTAGTAATGAAGCGAAGCTATCGATCAGTCACAACTACTCCCCACTTGACCTAATCGAAGGGGATGTTGAATTGGTAACGTGGACAACAGAAAAGGAGGAAATCGTGAAGGATGAAATAAAACCGGATCTTGTTGCCTCCACCAATAATGGGGAGTACTTTTCCTCGTCCATTGATTTATCGAGCAAGCTGATTAACGTTGATGTCGAGTAGAGCTGTCAAGTTTAATTTCTTGCAATGCAATGCATAGGAGATGATGGGATGAGAACGAGTTATGACAACTTCGGTGGCCAAGGAGATCGCAGGAACATAATTTCAGTTACTTCTGATTTAAATTACAGCGGTTCCAGTGCTGACGATTTATCAGTATTAATTGACGGACAATATAGCAATAATATTTATTTTGTAGACAGAGTTCCTTTACAAGAAAAAAGTATTACTTTCCATTTTACTAAAGACGTGTACATCGATGAATTGAGACTTCGTTCAAGTGAAATAAAGCGATATGGACAATGGAAAATTCAAGGGAGCAATAACGGTGTAGATTGGATTGACCTGAGCGAAGGATTCGAGCTAATCGGTACGCCCAATGGTTCAAATGTGGTTTATTTTACGAAAAACATGGATTTCTATACTTATTATCGCTTACGTGGCTTCGATGGAAGAAGTTCTTCTGCCGGTTACTTATGGGAATTTGAATTCAAATCACAGCTTAGAACTAATCAAAATTTAATAAAATCAGGCAATGGAACGTATAAAACTTATCGGCCTCGAAAAGTAATTCGATCCACCGTAATTCCCGTAATGACTTCCAACACGAGCCCTAAAGGCAGAGCCTTTGCAAAGGATAGTTACAGTGCTAGCTATGATCCTTGGAATGCATTTAATGGTTACGATGATTCAGAAGGCTATGCTTCAGCTAACGGAAGTGCTACTAACGGTTATCTAGGATACGAATTTGAGCAACCTATCATAATTGGAGAGTATCTTCTTAGAAGTCCAACTGCCGCCGATACACTGCAAAGAATGCCAAAAGATTGGACATTCGAAGGTTCAAATGATGGCATTTCCTGGTTCGTTCTTGATACGCAACAAAACCAAACTTGGACATCTGTCATACAAGATAAAATATATGAAATAAAATATCCAAAATTATTCAAGATGTATCGCATAAACTGGACTGCTAATAACGGTTTTAATGCATATACAGATATCAATGAGTTAAAAATGTTTACGGGGGATTTTGATGAAATGTGGGTGGATGTTCCCACCTTAAGTCCTACTGAGGATGATTTTAAGAAGTACGGGATGTACGACCTTTCCGTTATTCCCGAGGAAGCGTGGGCAGAGCTCAGTGCAAATCATTCCAATTGTGAAATCATCACATATGTTCCCCACAATCAACCCATGAAGCCTTTCAAAAAAACTTACATGGATTTCCCCCTCAATATCCATATGAACGCACTGCCTGTCGAGCAGCTAGTGGTTCACCCTGATGATTTCGAACTTCACGGTTCCTTGCACGGTATAATCGTACAAAAACTCCAATTGCAACACGGCACTTACGAAGGTAAAGTTCACATTATTGTTTCATTCGACAAAGGAACTACTTGGGAGGCCTACCATAACGGAAAATGGAAGCGCATCGACATTGCAGACTTATCTGAGGTCGCTAAAAAAGGAATGTCGCTTTCCACGATCGATTCATTGGGAGAACAACATTTCTCAGTCAAAGGGAATCAGATCAGAATTGCCTATTATATGGATAATAGCATTCATCGAGAAGAAGACATGAAGCTGGCAGGCAGCAAGCTAACCATTCCTTCTTCTGTCCATGATTTTACGTTGAGCGATCTATCTCTACATGCACTTAATACAGTGCCTTTCGTCAATTTAACATTTGCCGGAAATAAATTAATCGGCAAGCTTGAAGATCCTGACGGAGGCAAAGTTCAATATCGAATCTTACTTAATGGCAAACCCTATTTCCCTGTTACGGGACAATTCACATCATTAGCGTCCTCACCTATCAACATTAATGTTTCGATATCGGAGAAAGACCTAATTTTCAATCAAGAGAATTTGCTTAAAGTAGAGTTTCAAGACTATTGGGGTCAGACGGAATTCTGGGAAACGAAATTTATCGGAACCTATTCCGGACTAATGTTCATGGATGAATCCGGCCACTACTACTCGGACACATTTGGCGGGATTCTTCAGTATTTAGACTTTGACGTAATTATCGCCGGACAAACGACGCTGGACAAGAAGGTCATTATGAAAAATCAGCTAGGACATCCCGTCACGAATCTGAAGCTCAATGTAGTAAAAGATAAGCTTCCTGACGGAGTTAGCATTGAACTTTCAAGGGCCTCTACCCCATTCATTGCTTCGGAAGAGCTTCTGTACAGCCAAATCCTGAATAACAACGACACGATCGAATTTTATGTAAGGATTTCTACGAAAATAGGCGCAAAGCCCGTCACGAACGGAATCTTCGAAATTCGCGCCCATGCTAACCAGGTATAACCTCTCAATACAATGAGTTTGGAAGTGATAAGCTTGCATCAAGCATATGATAACACAAATAATACCAATAGAATGCAAGGCAGCTTTGTTCTTTATGGTTTTGCAACAGCAGATGCTGCTTCTACTTGCAAAATTGTTCATAGGACAAATCTCGATTTACATGCGGGGCTCACAGTTAGAAGAAAAAAAGAAGACGATTTGCATTCGACGTTCTTAGTTAAGTATGGCAATAAATCAGATTTACATTCTTCTATCGATGCAATTTCAATTTCATATTTGACGGCGAGCATAGAAGTAGCCCCCCATAATCAAATGTACGGCACATTTGAATTAATGGAAACGCCGAAGATAGAAAAATATATTCATCCGGTGGAAGATGCAACGACCAGAAGCCGAATCGATTTACAGACGATTAACTATGGCGATACGCAGCGGATGCTGGTCGGCGAAGATAAAGGAGAATCGTTCGAGGCCTTTATTTATTTTGGGAAACTGAAAGACTTTGCCCCCGATCTATTCCAACTGGAAGCCGCAACTCTTCGTATCTATTTTTCGGGCTCTTGGATTGATGGTACAACGATTGAAATGCATCAGCCAGACTCTGCATGGAGAGAACTGGGCATCACGCATGCCAATAAGCCTAGATCCGTTGAATTACTTTCAAGTGATTATATCATTCACAAAAAAGAGCGTTACATTGAATTCAATGTTTTGCACTTATTAGAAAAATGGCAATTCGGACTTCTTGATAATTACGGTTTCATCTTGAGATCGACGGATCAGCACTCCTCGTCATTCTATACGAGAGAGTCTGCGAAGCCTCCTGTCCTTTTTATCAAATATATACCTAATCTTGTTTACAGTGTCGGCAGAAGCGCAATCGATTCCACTTTATTTATTTATGGTGTCGGACACGCGGATCGGTCAGCAAGGCTGACTGTCCACAGCAGCAGAGGCTATCAAGATGCCCTAGCAACATTGTATGTTCATCAACCGGCAGATCCAATGCTCGATGATCTGGATAGCAGCATTATGGTAATGGCACCTGATTTGGGATCTTACGTCGTTGTGAAAAAGAGACAATTTTCTGATATGCCTGCGTTCCTAGTCATAAAAGTAAAAACAGCCTCGGAAATGGCTTCATTGCATTCGGTAACCGCACCTGACAGACAGGCAGCAATTACGATTGACCAAAATATAAGCAAGCATTGTTATGTAACGGTCAGGAAATCAAGCAGTTCAGAATCATTAGCCTCATTAGCCGCTACCGTTCCGGACATACAGGCTAGTTTGAAAGTATCTGAATACCGGAGAGGACGCAATGATGCGTATGCATCTATCACCGTACAAGGGTTCCATGATTCTGATACATTATCTTATTTAACCGCCACGATTCCTGATCTAGCTTCGTCAATGACCATTAAGGCTTATGATGAAAGCAGTCTTTATTCCAGATTGGAAGTTCCTTATCGTGCAGATCAAGAAACTTTAGTAACGGCAACAACTCCTGATTTATCAGCAGGAATCGACATCAAGTATCATGACTCAGTGGAAGCAACGTTGTATGTGAAACATGTGGATCAAATAGATTCAACACTGCTTGTGAAACAAATATCCGATTTGAACAGTCATTGCATGGTAAAGGTTACGAGCGACGCGCCGTCGTTGATACGGACGACTAATCCTGACTTACATGGTTATTTATATCCGCGCGTCAGCGGCGAGACAGATTTAGATGCTGTTGCTTTCATAAGACAGCGAGATGCGGCAGACCTTCATTGCTGCATATCCGTATCTGGATTAGGTGGAGCCTATTATTATATTCTATAGCACTTTTTGAGCCGTCCCTTTGGACGGCTTTTTTATCGTTTTTATTCAGGTACTAAAAAGATATGGGGGCCAAAACCGTGTACGAAAAATTTATAAACGTGATCGTAGGAGGTGTCGGAAGCTCGTTGAGCTACTTCTACGGAGGCTGGAACGCTTCGCTTGAATTTCTGTCGCTGCTTGTGCTCGCTGACTTCGTCAGCGGCCTAATTGCATCGATTGTAGAAGCTGGGCTGGATGTACAAGGGGGCTTAAGCAGCCGCAAAGGATTTAAGGGCCTTTCCAAAAAAGGGCTCATGTTTCTGATAATCATCATCGCCCATCGGGCGGACATCGTGCTGGAGAAGGATTTCCTAATGTTTGGAGCCATCTGGTTCTATATCTCCAATGAATTGATCAGCATCACCGAAAACTATGGTCGAATCGGCTTTCCTCTTCCCCCTCAGGTTAAGCAAATCATCGCCATACTCAAGAGCAAAGAAGCTTCAACAATGAAAAACGGCAAGGAGAATGAAAATGGACAAAATAGATTGGAATAAGCATGGATTTCGAGTAACAAGCCCTTATGGCTGGAGAAATGACCCCTTTACCGGTTCGAAGTCCTGGCATACCGGCATTGATTTGGTTAAGTCACATCAAGCTCCGATTTACGCATTTGCGGCCGGTGAGGTTGTCCATGCCAAAATGGGTCAACCCGGAACCGGATTTGGCGGCTTCGGCAATGTCGTAGCAGTTAAGGGCGCATCTGGTCATCTTCACTGCTATGCCCATCTGGACAGCGTTACGGTTAAGGTGGGGGATAAGGTAGCCCAAGGTCAAGAAGTCGGCAGACAGGGCACCACAGGTCGTTCTACAGGCTCCCACCTTCATTATGAAGTACGAAGCGTCTCTTCCCCGAGCTTCGGATTCGGAAAAGACATAAATCCGGTAGACTACTTGGCTACATGTACAACTCACGCCCAACAGAAAGAAAATAAACAACCTCTTACCCCAAAATATAAAAAGGTACCTGTATTCGTAAATGGAAAAGCACTCGGAGAGGGCTTACTGCTGTCCGGCGTTACTTATATTCCTTTACGAGAATACTGCAACCGGCTTGGAGGGAGCATCAGCACACAAGGAAAAGAAGTGTATGTAAATCATAAAAAAGTGTCTGATCCCCTCATGATTAACGGCTCTACGTACGTTCCAGTCCGCACGCTTGCAAAATATTTGGACGTGACAATCAATTGGACCGGCAAAGAGGTAACCATCACAACTAAGAAATAAACGGGCTCTGTATTCGAAAGGACAGGATGCTGTATCGTATTGATCAGCATCCCGCTCCATTCCTGTTAAGTCCCTGCAAACTTCTCCTCAATAACCGGAGTGGTTTTTGACTCTATAAAATCCTCAAATGTTAAATGCAGCAGCGATTCTTTCGTTAGTTTTCCAGGTTTTTTCATAAGCCTTACCGCTTGATTGCGAATCGCCTTCTCAACTAAGTTTCGAATGAAGCGTGCATTACTAAAGTTAAAGTTCATGTGTTTTTCATTGGCAATCAGTTCGCGAATTTTTATCATGGCTTCCGGCATGATGACGTACTCTTTTTCGAAAGCCATTTTATGCGCTATCTTGTTCAACTGCTCAATCGTATAGTCCGGGAAATCAATATGCATGGAAAAGCGCGAAGGCAATCCAGAGTTGGCTTGCAATAAATCATCCAATTCCCTCGGATACCCTGCTAAGATTAAAATAAAGTCGTTCTTGTAATCTTCCATTGCTTTTACCAGGCAATCTATGCACTCCTTGCCAAAATCCTTTTCTCCTCCGCGAACTAAGCTGTATGCTTCATCAATGAATAATATCCCGCCCATCGCTTTTTTTATAACCTCTCGGGTACGTTGTGCCGTGTGACCGATGTATTCCCCAACCAAATCTGCTCTTTCTACCTCCACTAAGTGCCCCTTGGTCAATAGTCCCATCGAACGAAACAACTTTCCAAGAATGCGTGCCACTGTCGTCTTTCCCGTTCCGGGGTTTCCTTTGAACAACATGTGATATACTTGCGAATCAATTTGCAGTCCTTCTTTTTCCCGATGCTTTTTTATTTGCAGCATGGCATAAATTTGAAACACCAACTCCTTTACTTTTTCAAGTCCGATCATATCATCAAGCTCTTTGCAAATTTCAATGAAATCCTCAGATTGTTTTGCAAATTCAGTTTTAGGAAGTTCTTCAATCGGCGCTGCCGATTCTGGTGAAGTTGAACTTTTAAATACAACGTTAATTTTACGTGCTTGAGCGGTAATTACACGACCATCACCATTCATTGATGTCACCTCGCGTCTTTCAATAACGTAACAGCACACCGGTTGTTCCAATATATTCTATCTCTGTACAGGTTATTAGAAGTTTATGCTGATATAACGGACATTCTATTTACTCCACCATTAATCCATTGCGGAATGCAAAAAAAAGGTGCGCAATCAAATTCATTGCGCACCCTACTACATTTCTCACGCTGTTTTGGCTTGTATCCAATCGTTGTACGATTGATTATCCACCTATTAGCGCATATTCCCTTTTTATTTTAAGCAGCCTTATTCGAATTCTTATTCTGCTTGTGATTAATTATCTTCCCAGTAACAGATTGAATTTCTACAGGAGCATCTTCGCCTTCTTTGGCGCCTTTATCTTTGCTGCTGTTGTCTTTATCCTTCTGACCGCCAGAGTTAATTATGCGATCCGACCCTTTCGTTCCGAAGCTATTCATCCCCGAAGTTCCATTCGTCGCATTAGAACCAGACGTATCTGTAGATCCCGAGAAACTATCCCCATTAGGTGTCCCTGTAGAACCACTGTCTCCATTGCCTGTACCGTTATCGCCAGTTTCCGGCTGATTATTATTCGAATCCGGATTTTCCGGTACAGTTGGCGGTGTCGGCTCTTCTGGGTTCGTAGGCTGTTCCGTTGTCGGCGGATCTACTGCCGGTGGATCTACTGCCGGAGGATCAATTGGCGTTTCCGGTGTTTCCTCCTTAATTGTGACGGAAGATTGATTCGATCTTCCTGACTCTTCGGATGCATTTACCGCTATAACATAGTACGTGTACGTTTCTCCAGGGAAGACACCAACATCTTCAGCGCTGTTGCCCTTCAAGCCTTTGAGCAGCTGTGTGAATGTGTTGTCCTTAGAAGACTTCCGATAAACATGGTAAGAAATATTATCACCAGATACGCTGTTCCAGTTCAGTGCCACACTCTTTGTATTCTCAGAGTACGATGCACTCAACCCACTAGGCGCCCGCAGTTCTTCCGGCTTTTGTTCCACTTTATCCGGCTTCTTGAAGGAACCCGACTTTTTGCTTTGCAGCGCCTTACCCATAACCTCGCTGAACATTTTCGATGCTCTGCGGCTGCTCTCATGGACAAGGTGATTTTTGTCAGTCTTGTCATACCCCATCCAGACAGCTGCTGTCCATTCTGGCGTATAGCCAACGAACCACGCATCACGGTCGCCCTTGCCAGTGTAGCCTGGCACAGAATACTGCGTCGTACCCGTTTTACCCGCAACAGTACGACCACTGATTTGTGCATTTTTACCCGTACCATTCGTAACGACTTCGCGCATCATTTCAGTCATATAGTAAGCCGTTTTCTCACTCATAACCTTTTTGCCTTTCGGCACGTGATACACATAATAGTCATTGTTTTTGCGGTCTGTAATCTTTGCAATCGCATAGGCATCATAATAATTCCCTCCGTTAGCGAATGCATTATAAGCCTCTGACATATTGATCGGAGTAACCCCGTACGTCATCCCGCCCAATGCGATTGACAAGTTATAATCGTCATTCGTCAGAGGGAAGCCGAGGCTTTTCGCAAATTCAAACCCTTTTTTCATTCCAATTTCATTCAATGTCCATACAGCAGGGATATTGATGGAACGTCTAACCGCTTCCGTCATCTCTACTGATGTCGTGTAGCCCCCAAGGTTCGTAGGACAATATTTGCCGAAGCACTGCTTCTCATTGCTCAATTTCGACCACGGGAAGTACTTGCCCGTCTCCAGCGCTGGCGCATAGGACACGATTGGCTTGAAGGACGATCCCGGCTGACGCTTTACAGTAGCACGATTCAGTCCTTTGCGAGCATAATCCCGCCCACCTACCATCGCGATGATGGAGCCATTGCTATGATCTGTAATAACCATTGCACCTTGCATTTTCGTATCATCCGGGCTCTGCTCGAACATATCGTCATTGTTGAACGCATCGAACATAATGCGCTGAGCATTCGCATCCATCGTCGTATAAATGTGATATCCTCCGCGATACAGCTCATCCTCGGTAAGACCCGTTTTCTCAGTCGCTTCCTCTACCATGTAGTCAATGAATGCGTTGTATGCTTCATTTTGCTTATCCTCCGACTTAGCCGCGTGCCCCGACATTTTCGGATCATATTCCACCGATGCAGCACTCTTCGCCTCTTCAGCCGTAATATAGCCTTGTTCATACATCAGCTGAAGAACAACAGCCCGGCGTTCCTTCGATCGCTCTGGACTCGACAGTGGATTATATCGGGATGGCGCTTTTGGGATAGCTGCCAAAGTCGCAACTTCCCATAGCTTCAGATCATTCAAGTCATCCTTATTGAAATACACCTTAGCAGCAGCTTTAAGGCCATACGCACCTTTACCGAAGAAGATCCGGTTTAAGTACATCGTAATTATTTCGTCCTTCGTAAAATGATTCTCCAACGAAAGCGCAATCGACACTTCCGTTGCCTTCCGGAAGAACGTCTTATCACTCGTCAGGAACATATTTTTAGCAAGCTGCTGTGTAATGGTACTTCCGCCTTCTGCAAGGCTTCGTGACACAACGTCCTTAACCATCGCACGCCCAATTGACCATAGATCGACCCCGGAGTGCTCCTTGAAGCGTCTGTCCTCCGTCGCTATGAAGGCATTGCTAACGAATTCCGGAATATCTCTTGGCTCCGCAATCTCTCGATGCTCTATGCCTTTACCAAGCTTAGCAAGCTCTGTACCATTCACATCGTATACAGTGGATACCTCAGCCAGCTTGAACATATCAGCATCCTTGTATTCACGCATCAGCCGCTCCCCGTTCAATAATACGAACAAATAACCGCCAACGGCACAGAACACGGCAAATGCCGTCGTGAAAAACATAAGCCAAAACGTCTTTTTCCAAGTCCATTTCTTTTTCTTCTTAGCTTTGCGCTTAGGATTTCCATGTGCCGGTGTGCGCGTACGTTGAGTTGATTCTTTTTCTCTCGTCATCTGCAATCCGACTCCCTTTATTCCTTTGATTGTCTCTCTCTTCATACCTTGTTGAGATACGATTGAAGCATATCCCTCATACTTATACCCAATATGACTACGAATGAAAAGAACAACCCTTCAGGGTTGTTCGGCAGCGACTATATTCCATTAGACGTGATGGAGGGGCAAAAAGTTTCATTGGCAATCTGCCCCAATCCATCTAATTTACGCCTCGTTCTGATGATCTTGCATCAGGGATACGTTACGTTGTGGCGTGAATGTGGAAATGGCGTGTTTATACACCATTTGTTGACGTCCCTCGCTATCGATGACAATGGTAAAGTTATCGAATGCGCGAATGACACCACGAATCTGGAATCCGTTCGTCAAATATACGGTCACTGGAATGCTTTCCTTGCGCAATTGATTCAAAAAAGTGTCCTGAATGTTAATAGATTTATTCATCGTCCGTACCCCCAATAATCATGAGATTGTGTTGAAATATATTCAACCTGTTATCGAAACTTTCCTGCTATGAGCTTACAAATTTGTTCAAATTGTTGATCTGCACAATCTGATTCTGTGACATCAACCCAGTGAATATCCTTCATGTGCCGGAACCAAGAGAGCTGGCGCTTCGCAAATCTTCTTGTATCGCGCTTAAGCAGTTCAACGGCAGCATCGAGTGACATGTCACCTTCAATATACGCTGCGATTTCCTTGTAGCCAAGGCCTTGCATCGATACGAGATTTCGTGAGTAGCCCTGTTCGAGCAGCCGGCGAACTTCTTCCACCAGCCCCTCCTCCATCATCATATCAACTCTTGCCTCTATTCGTTTATATAGCATCTGCCTATCCATTGTCAAACCTATGATACACAGATCGAACGGCGATTCCTTTTTCTGACGGCCTAATTGCTTCGAAAATGGCTCGCCTGTAAGATGATATACTTCCAAGGCTCTAATTACTCTGCGCTGATCATTGGCATGCAGTTTGTCAGCAGTTTCCGGATCCACTCCCCGCAAGCGCTCCAGAAGCGCTTCTGCACCGTGAGAAGCTGCAAATTCCACCATTTCTTGACGGAATGCTTCATCTGCACCGTGTTCACTGAATTCATACCCGTAGCATACAGATTCAACATAGAGCCCAGTTCCCCCGACGATAAATGGGGTATGATTGCGGTTCGCGATCTCGTCGATAAGTGTCCGGCACTGAAGTTGAAAATCAGCGACCGAATACGGCTCATCGGGATCTAATATATCCATTAAATGGTGTGGAATGCCCTCTCGCTGCTCTACAGGCAGCTTAGCTGTACCAATATCCATTTGCCGATATACCTGCATGCTGTCACCGGATATAACCTCACATTGGAATTTCTTAGCCAAGTCAAGACTAAGCTTCGTCTTTCCAACCGCAGTCGGTCCAATGAGTACAAGCAGCCTCGGTTTATTACTCATCGTTGCCTCCAGCAATGTCAATCACCCCATATGCCAATTTCGCTCCGGATGGTAACACACGGGTGAATCCTAGCCGGGCAAATTCTTCGCTGTTCTTTACTTCCTTCATGACCACTCTCTTGCGCGCCACACGGCAAGCTTCCGCAATCGCTTCATGCGTCAAGGCTTTGTGGTTCGCCATCGTACGCAGCGGATCTATCGATGCCGAGCTTGTAACGGGAGAGCGGAACATCGGATCAAAGTATACCACATCGACGGAACGGCTTGGCAGTGAACTGAGCATGCTTAGATGTTCAGCCCGCTTCATCACAATACGGCGCATCGCTCCCGTAACCTCGTCCACACCACTCTCATACAGCTGCAGCCCTTCGTGCACAAGCGCAAACAGTGACGGCTCACTCTCCAGCGCTGTAACCTTCCCATTGGGGCCTACCGCGACGGCAAACACCAGAGAATCGCCTGCTAGGCCTGCCGTACAGTCTAACACCTCATCGCCAGGCGTAACACCACTCGCTGTAATCATCCCGTCCGCATCTCCGGACAAAATCCGCTTCGCCCGCACATAGGCCATACTCGGATGATAAGTCAGCTCTGTGACCCCTAACTTCAAATAGCGGACACAATCGTTCAGGTAGACGAGAAATTCATCGTCGCCATATCTACGCTGCATGCGAGGCAAGGTCTGATCGCGTCGTTCAGCATAGAACCATCCGAACAGCTTGGCCATCTTCCGCGCCCGCTCCTTAAGCTCTGGTGACGTATACTCGCCTGTCGTGACTATCATTTGCTCCTCCTCATTATATACGCTGTGGAAAGGGAATTACAAATCCCCAGCTATTCTTACATTACCCGTTTAAACATTTTCTCCAGATCGTAAGTTGTAAATCGAATGACGATCGGCCTGCCATGCGGACATGTAAATGGCTGGCGGCATGTTCCCAATCGGACGAATAGCGTCTCCGCCTCAGCTGCTGTCAAGCGCTGATTCGCTTTAATCGATGCCTTACAAGAGCACATCGTCGCTGAGGCCTCTCTTAATTTCGCAATATCGGGCGCCTTCTCGCTCAACACCCAGTCCGTCATTTCTTGAATAATATCTGTTTCTTCCCCTTTAGGGAACCAGTATGGATGGGAACGAACTAGGAATGTTTGGCCCCCAAATGGCTCCATGATGATCCCGACCTGCTCCAGCAAATGCATACGGGATCGAATCCGCTCCGCATCAGCAGGGGTAAACTCTAATGTGATCGGTAGAAGCAGCTCTTGAGAGGCTTCTACCGGCTTGCCGAATCGCTCAAAATAATATTCATAATTGATTCGTTCATGCGCTGCATGCTGATCAATTAAATAGAGTCCCTCTTCATTCGAAGCGATCAAGTATGTTCCGTGCAGCTGACCAATGTAAGAAAGTGCTGGGAACTTCGGCAATACAGCGTTGTCTGTACTCCCTTCCTCCGTCAGCCATTCCTTCCATTTCTCCGTACCGGCCTTCACTGCGGCTTGCCCTGCTTGCTGCTTAGCATTCGAATAAGCACTCGTATTGGAACTTCCCGCATTGCGGCTACCATAAGAAGGAGACGTCTCTCGAACTCTCTCTCTCTCCTCTTGACCGTTTGCAATCGATGCTGTCTCTGCATCATAAGAAGTTGATGGAATCAAGTCGTGATCCACTGTTTGCTTGAGTTTCGCCGGCTTGTCTACGGCGTCCTCGTTACTAGAAGAAGATTCAGTGGGCTTGATTGCCACTGGAGCCTCACTCGCAGCTCCAGCTGACACATCCTCATTCTTGCGACCTTCCTCTTGCAATTGTTGCTTCTCCGTCTTCTTCTGTTCTACCGAGCCACTTAAAGCAATAGAATCAATAACGGATTCATTTGGAGGTTGCAAGGCTTCTGGAGCAACACGAGACATTTCGGTTGCTGCGGTCTGATTCCATTTCCCCGTTAGTTCAGGTTGTCGTTGAACGTTAGGTTGATGGAATGTATCTGCATTGCTTCGTGACTGCTCCCGATCTTCCTTCGCTAATTGCGTGGTAGAGGACGGATCAGACTCAATGACTAGCGCCCCCATTGGCTTTAATTGCTTCTCTTGATTGGCAGCTATCGTCTCCGCAGCTTCCCATTGAAGCTCTGCTTGCTCGACATATGTTCGCACCTTCGCCTTCTTCGGAGCCGCTTCAGGAATAAGACGCTGCTTATGCAGCAATTGCTTCACGGTCTCTTCGATGAATGCGCACAACTCTGCCTCTTTGCTGAAGCGAACTTCAAGCTTGGCAGGATGCACATTCACATCCACGAGAGAAGGGTGCATCGTCACATGAAGCACGAGCATCGGGTAGCGATTGATCGGCAAGAACGTATGGTACGCACGAAGTATCGCTTGATTCAGCGGAAAGCTTCTGACATATCTGCCATTGATCATCCATGACATCGCATTGCGGTTTGAACGTGTCAATTCAGGCTTGCCGATAAAGCCTTCCACCTCGAAGTCCAAATGTTCCCCCTTGACCTGCAGCATTCCTTTCGCTGTCTGAACGCCATATACAGAAGCAATTACCTGCAATAAGTCTCCATTGCCAATCGTTTGCAGCAGGGTGTGCTCATTATGCTTCAAGGTAAACGCTATACTTGGATACGATAACGCCAAACGATAGATGAGATCAGAGATATGCCCCAGCTCCGTCTGGATTGTTTTCATATACTTTAACCGTGCAGGCGTATTATAGAACAGTTCACGTACCGTAATCTCCGTCCCTTGCATGGACTGTGCGGGCTCATACGATTTGATCGCACCGCCTTCAATAACAAGCCGCCTGCCTAACCCGCTGGATTCTGTCGACGTTACCAACTCTACCTTGGCAACAGCCGCAATACTTGGAAGTGCCTCTCCTCGGAACCCTAGACTGCGAATCGAGAATAAATCCTTCCCTGTCTGGATCTTGCTCGTCGCATGCCGCAGAAAGGCATTTTCTGCATCATCATCCGCTATACCAGAACCATTGTCCTTTACTCGGATGAGCTGCAGGCCCCCTTCTTCAACGGATACATCAATACGTGTAGCTCCTGCATCTATCGAGTTCTCAACCAGCTCCTTCACAACCGATGAAGGACGCTCCACCACTTCGCCTGCGGCAATCTGGTTGGCAATGTGCTCGTCCAATATTTTAATAATTGCCATCTCTCACACCTCCTTAACTCTCGATTTTCCATGCGCTATTCATTAGGATTCACGAGTAATTTCACGTGCCCGCTTCATCAGATCATGCAGTTGATTCATTGCTTCCAATGGTGTCATTGACATCACATCTACATCTGTTAAAGTGCCGATGAACTCCTTCATTGCTATTACTTCAGCACTGTGTTGAATGGAACGATCCGGCCCCTCTTGCTGTGCCGCTTGATGGGTCTCGGCAGTACTTGCCATACTCATGACAGATTGCTCGTCATCTGTCTTACCGTCTTGTACAGGCTTCACATACTGTGCGGGTGCCTGAACGGGACTATCCGCAGATACCGCAGTCTGATCCCATCCGAATAAGGACAACTGTTCCACATGATTGACAGGAAGCTCTTGCTGCGAAGTCGAAGGGCATGCATGTGTTGTCCCTTCACGATCCGTTGTCTCATACTGCTTCAACAGGTCGTATGCACGATCAATAATTTGATCAGGGAGACCCGCAAGGCGTGCACAATAGATACCATAACTTGTGCTGGCTGCGCCTGAAATCAACTTACGCAAGAAGGTAACTTGATTACCGCTTTCCTGCACGGCCATGCATACATTCTTCAATCGTGGCAGACGATCCGCCATATGCGCCAATTCATGGAAATGGGTCGAAACGAGCGCCTTACAGCCGATTCGATCGTGGACATACTCAACTACAGCCTGTGCAATGGACATCCCCTCACTCGTTGATGTGCCCCGACCCAGCTCGTCAATGATGACCAAACTGCGGCGCGTTGCCTTCTCTGTCATCACTTGTATATCCATCATTTCCACCATAAACGTACTCTGTCCGCCAATTAGATCATCTGCAGCTCCAATTCTCGTGAAGATCCGATCGACAATCGGCATAGACGCTCGTTCAGCTGGAACGAAGCAGCCAATCTGCGCCATGATCGATATCAGGGCTACTTGACGCATGTACGTACTCTTACCTGCCATATTCGGCCCTGTTATGAGCAGCATCGTCTCATTCTGCTCTGTCAGCTCCGTATCGTTCGCCATGAAGTCTCCGCCCTGCATGACGGCCTCCACAACGGGATGACGTCCCTCAGCAATATGCATATCCAATTGCTCCGTGAATGCCGGACGAACATATCTCCTAGCTGCACTGACTGCAGCGAGTGATTGGTAGACGTCTATTTCAGCAACTGCTTCTGCCAATGCCTGCAGGCGGCGAATCTCGCCTCCAATGCGCTGACGCAGCTCGCTAAAGCGCTCGTACTCCAAGCCGAGCATCTTATCCTCAGCCTCGAGAATTAGCGCTTCCTTCTCCTTCAATTCAGGCGTTACGAATCGTTCTGCATTCGCCAGCGTCTGCTTACGCTCATATCGTCCTTCCGGCAGGGATGACAAATTCGACTTCGTTACCTCGATATAATAGCCGAATACCTTGTTGTATCCGATCTTAAGCGACTTGATTCCGGTCGCTTCCTTCTCTCTGCGCTCCAGCTCAGCGATCCAGCGCTTGCCGTTCACACTTGCTTCTCGGAGCTGATCAAGATATTCATCGTATCCTGGCTTAATCAGTCCACCGTCACGTACCGATACCGGAGGCTCGTCCACCACCGCACGTTCAATCCAATCGTGGATATCTCCACATGCATCCAATTCACTAACAAGATTGTGAAGTGTTGCAGACGATGTCTGCTCGCATAACTGCTTCAGCATCGGAATCTGACTCAGTGAAGACTTCAGTGCAACGAGATCACGACCGTTCGCCGTACCGAAGGCAATCCGGCCTACAAGACGCTCCAGATCATATACCGAGGACAACTGCTCACGCAGCTCTTCTCGCCATATGAGATGATGATAAAGCGTATCAACGGCCTCTAAGCGCTCCTCAATGGCCTGCCGATTCATGAGCGGCTTGTCAATCCAGCGACGAAGCAGCCTTGCCCCCATCGACGTCTCGGTGCGATCAAGCAGCCAGAGCAGGGAACCTTTCTTCGCACGCTCACGCACGGTTTCCGTAAGCTCCAAATTACGACGTGTAAAAGGATCTAACACCAGATATTGATCCGGGTCGTAAGTTCGAATATTCGTCAGCTGACTCAATGAGCGCTTCTGTGTTTCTTGCAAATACCCCATCAGCATAGCAAGCGCCTGCTGCCGCTCATCCTCAAGTCGAGTCCAGACGGCTTCGCCGAACTGCTGCCTTGCCAATGCTTCATCCTTGCGGCTCCATTCGGTAAACAGAACTGAACGATTCCACGCCTTCGTAAGCGGCTCCGCCTCTTGCAGCAATGCAGGATGGCCAATAACTTCTGTCGGCATATAGACATTCAGCTCATCAATAAGCCAAGATTGCCCGATCGGTGCTGAAGTAACAATCAGTTCCCCTGTGGACAGATCACAGGCAGCCAGTGCATTGCTGGTACTCCCTTGGGATAGACAGACTAGATAATGATTCGACTTATCGTCGATCAGCTTGCCTTCCATGACTGTGCCTGGCGTCACAATCCGGACGATCTCACGGCGGACGACTCCCTTAGCTTCCGCTGGATCCTCCACCTGTTCGCAGATGGCAACCTTATATCCCTTTTCAATTAATCGCTGAATATAATTATCTGCCGAATGATAAGGCACGCCACACATTGGGATACGATCCTCTGCACCGCTGCTGCCTCTACCCGTCAGTGTAATCTCCAATTCCTTCGATGCTTGAATCGCATCGTCAAAGAACATCTCGTAAAAATCTCCGAGGCGGAAAAACAAAAAGGCATCCTTAACCTGCTCCTTGATGCTCAAATATTGTTCCATCATCGGTGTCAGCTTCACCATAAACACCCTCCGATAACATAAGTAGAACTCTATTATATCAAAAAAAGAGCGGGGACTCACTCGCATTTCACGCGGTCACCGCTCACTCGTTCCCAGCCATGTACTCCGCAAATCCTCATGCTCATCCCATATCCATTGTGCACTTATGCGATGAGACAGCGCTTGAATAGCATGCTCGGCCTGCACCGATAGGCTGTCATCTAACCATTCATTCCTGCTCCTCCTCACTTCTTTCAACAAGTCGTCCATAAGCTCTAAAGCCAGCATACGCATAGGTTGTCTTCCCGCATCTGTGAGATAATTATCGCGCCTTGTCGGATATGCATGGAATGCTTGAATCACCTCTTCACGCACACTGTCGCGCCTAGTCAGCTTTGGATACACCACTGCAACCGTACGGAATAAGGTTAGCACCTCTAACGCCAGGATCGGCGTCATAATAAAGCATGGAAGTGTTCGGTATTCAAATCCGCCCTCACCGCCATGATCATGTTCGCGCACATCTCCATACGTCCCATACCCTGGACGCCTCCTTAATGAACCCGCTGGATTCTCAAGAAGGGCCAGCGGCAGAGCTACATAAGTATCCAACGCTCTTATCAAGTCTGAGGTTAGCAAAATTCCACTAACATGGATATGCCCTCCAAGCGAGAATTTCCCTGCTGGATGCGATCCACCCAGCCATACGAGCTTGGAATCCTGCATGTGAGAAGCACGCTTATCTGCAATGATACGGTCTGCAAGCTGCATGGCCCTGCACAAATGCTCCACAAGCTGGGCAGGACGCTCAGCAGGTTCCGGACGAAGCTCCATAAGAGGATAGATGACACGTCCTTGCAGACGCACGGCATCACAACCTGCGGCCCCACCCTTCGGTAAGTACCGAACAGCGGGGACGATCTTCTCGGCATGGGTATCATATAGAATTAATTCTACATCCATCCCAAGCTTCAGTTGTGTTCCCTTGTTCCGAATTCGTGAATGCTGTATTGTCTCCTCATACCATGCTTCAGCATACCTCTCCCGTACCCATGATGGAATTCGCTGCGGTATAGGGTCGATATGCACGATTACATCACCCAACTGTGGCTCATCCAGCACACCCGCTGGCAAGTCTGTCATTCCCTCCACGGCAGAAGATGGTGTGCAGCGCAGCGTAACCGCAGCGATGTCCCAGCCTACTGCATATGCAGCTCGCAGAGCCAGCCGGGCAAGCCGGCGATAAGGCGGCTTGGACCAATCATCAAGCGCACGATACATGGGAAGACCCTGCGGAGGAGTTGAACTCTGTGCGGCAGCAACGATACGACAGCCATTGACCCAGAAGCATATAGAACGAACGTAATGCTGGCCCGAATTCGGCGGCAATTCATCTGCCCACGTAGCCCATTCGGCCACAGGCAACCCCCATAGCTTCAAGCGTTCACGCATGGTGCTTGAGCGCCAACTCGCAGCATAGCGATTGAGTACGATTGTGCCCTCTTCCTCCTGACGATCCACTACTCTGTCCGCATCCTCCCGATTCCGCTGTGCCATACTGCGTTTCCACCATACGATTAATTTCCCATGCTCCTGAACAGCAATTGACCTAGCTCCGGCTCGCACATATCTCGTATTGGAGACCGCCTTCACTTTATACTGCTTCCACATGTTGGCGGCTTCCCGGTCATCTGTTATGACAACCACGCTATCTTCACAAGCAAGGTCTCGGCTCAACGTCGCCTCCCCCTTCGCATCCAGCATATATGATTACATCCTGATTAGATTCACATTGCAGCTATGAGGCCAACCAACAACATTACCTGAATTTTTGTTACGAATCCAAAAAAAAGGAGGGCTCCCGCCCTCTACAATCTTTCCTTTACTGCATATCCTGTGGGTATATCATCAAGTTTGTAAGCACAGGTTCTGCAGCGGCTCACCCACCATGCGCATGTTGGTTGAGAGTATCCTCAATAGGAAATGAGAAACCGCCGCAAGCGGTCAGGGCCTGCGGCGATGATTACAACTCCTCATCCGTCAAGTCCGGTTCCAAGTCGTCGAAGCTCTCATCCTGAACACTAAAGTCAAAATCCTTGTCTTCGAAATCATTGCACCCGTCCTTACAAACGAGAACACATACCTTTGTCTCTGCAACCATTTCCACAACGAATTCCCGCTCAACACGAATAGTCACACCGCGTCCATGCGAAGATACACTCGCTTCAACGCAGTTCGGTTCCTGAACTGCTTCCGCAGATACCTCAACAGTGGAAGAACGATGCTTCGGATCAACATACGACAGCGGAACGAGATCTACATACGACACCGTTTCTTTCGCAACGTCAGTTTGGGAATTGTTGTCGTATGAATACCAGATGTTGATATCGTAAGTACCAATTACTTCAATGCCGTCTCCTGCCCGCACCGATTCATATTGATGGTTTATGAGCCAAGCCCCCAATATGCTTGTCGGATGATTAGGCGGAGAGACGGTATGTGTGACGACAGAGAACTTACGACCTTTGCCGCAGACTGCTTTCGTGATGATTTCCCGGCAGTGGTGTTTTTCTGTGTTTGCCATCCTGTGGACCTCCTCCATACAATCATTCAATTAAAGTGTATGCAGGACAGTCGTCTAGGGTGACAACAATTTTTTAAGAGTGAACGCATTTTTTGAGAGTCAACATATGCTGGCCTGACGCGGGTTACACGCCAAGTCGAAGTTGTTTCTTATCTCTTTTCGCTATCTTCAAATATTGTTGAAGCTCGCGAATTACTTGCAAGACGGCTGCACGCACTTCAAATTCTCCACGTGTAACAGGCAAATCCATTTGACGGAATACCTCGTCCAAATCATTCAGAAGCTGTTCTGTCTTGCCCGTATAATGCGGCTCCTTCACATCCTCGCTCAATTGATCGAATACATCTGCTACTAAATAGCACTGAGGAAATGATTGATACACTTGAGAGAGCAGCTGAAGGATTCCCTGCACATTTTCCAGCTGTGCCTTGCGCATGTAGAAATAAATCAGCCACTGCTCATCGGCATGAATATCATCCGTACGCATGAGTCGATTCTCCAATGCCTTCGAGGCAATAAAGATTCCTTCATTTACTTTTTCATCCGCATCAATAATTTCGTGTCCATCCCATACATAGGTTGTATCCCTCAGATTGGAGCTAATTTGTGTGAAAATCAGGGAAAAGTAAGCATCGACTTCCTTCTTAATTCGGACAAGCTTATCCTCTTCATTCGGCATATACACCAGATTGACGACACTGGCTGCACCAAGTCCAATGGCCAACAGAAGCACTTCGTTCAACACGCCATGCAGCGTTAAGGTTCCTGCGCCATAGATATGGAACACAACGACTGAGCTTGTTACGATTCCTTCCTTGAAATTAAGCTTAGCGATAATCGGGAATGCAACTAATATGTATAAAGCCAGCACCCATAGCTCGAAACCGAGAAGCCCGAACAATAATGAAGCTAGCAGCAAGCCGACAACCGATGCCAGAAATCGCGCCGACACGGTCTTTATGCTGCGCTTGCGGGTAACATCCACTCCTAATATAGCTAGCAAGCCCGCTCCTAGCGGATTCACTGCTCCTGCAAGGTTAGCAACGATTATCGCCAATATTGATGCGATCGCTGTCTTAATGACACGAATACCAACAAATCCGAACACCATGTGCGAGTACGCTCCTTCAATGAGACCCTTATGTAATGTTATCTTCTTATGATACATGTTCATTATATCGACTCGGATGACGTGTTGCAAAAAAAGGGGAATGCCATTCATTGGCATTCCCCTGTCACTCCATATACACTTCGGCAAACCACGAGAACATATACGGATTACGTACGATTCACGATTTTCCGCTCTACGAACGCAACTGCTTTATACATTAGTGTAGCCACAATTGCGATAATGACAAGCGATGACATAACCAGTGTAAAATTAAACACTTGAAATCCATATATAATCAAATATCCAAGCCCTACCTTGGATACAAGAAATTCACCAACAATTACACCTACCCATGCAAGCCCGACATTCACCTTCAGCGTGGACACGATCGAAGGAAATGAGGCCGGCAGAACGACCTTGCGAAATATCGTCCGCTTCCCGCCCCCAAATACACGGACAACCTTGATGTAATTTGGATCGACTTCCCGAAAGCTATTGTACACAACAATGGTTGTTATGATTACGGTGATGGATAAAGTGGTAGCCACAATGGCTGTAAATCCCGCTCCAAACCCGACGATGAACAAGGGGCCAAGCGCAACTTTCGGCATGCTGTTGAAGACAACCATGTACGGATCTAGCACTCGCGCAAGAAATTCTGACCACCAAATGAGCACGGCAAGCAGAGTACCGAAAACAGTACCGAGTACAAAGCCTACAATCGTCTCACCTACTGTCATCCCTAAATGGGGCCAAATGGAACCGTTCATGACATCCTGCACAATTTGCGCGCCTACCTTGCTCGGATAACTGAATAACAGAACATCGATCCACTTCAGTCGGCCTGCTAGCTCCCAGAGCGCTATACAGGAGATTAGAATGATTAGCTGTGTCACCGTAACTGATGTTGACAGTGCACGTCTGCGTGCGCGATATTGCGCATAGGTCGATGCTACTAGCTCCTTCGTATTATCTGAGGGATGGGGTATGGGCGGTGAATCATCAAGATCCGAATGTCGGCTCATTGCTTTCCCTCCGATCTGACGCCTCAAGTTCCTTCCACAAGTCATGGAACAGATCATTGAATCCTTCCTGCTCACGTGCATAGAAGGGTTGGGAGTTGCGGATTGACTCTGGTATGACGAATGTTCGCCGAATGCTGCCTGGATCACGGTTCAACACAATCACCCGATCACTAACGGCTATTGCCTCTGACAGATCGTGGGTAACGAGAATGGCCGTCTTATTCCGTAGACGCAAAGTTTCCACGACCAAATCCTCCAATTGCAGCTTCGTCTGGTAATCCAAGGCAGAGAAGGGTTCATCCAGCAGCATAAGCTCCGGTTCCGTCGCAAGCGTCCTGACCAGTGCAACACGCTGCCTCATTCCGCCGGACAGTTGATGAGGATACAGCTTCTCTGTCCCTTCGAGCCCCATTCCGTTAAGCAGCTGAACAACTCTCTCCTTCATCTCAGGGGTTAACTGTTTTGTCAGTTCCAGCCCCATGCATGCATTGTCAAGAATCGATCTCCAAGGGAAGAGATAGTCCTGTTGAAGCATATAGCCGACATGAGATGAGGTACCGCTCACTCGCTGACCATATACATTTACATATCCGTAGGTTGGCTTCATCAGGCCAGCGATAATGGATAGTATTGTCGTCTTGCCGCAGCCGCTCGGCCCAACCAGACTAACGAACTCGCCCGGCATGATGGAAGCGGTTAGTTCATTTACTGCCAGCTTCGCTTCTCGATCTGTCACATAGACATGAGTCACACGGGATAGCTCTACTGCAGGTATCATTGAGGCGCCTCCCTTCGAATGAGCGTTATGGGCATCCGTCATTTCACCAGCTTTATCGCTTTCTCGGCAAATTCATTCGTAACGATCTGCTCGTGATGTACACGAGATTTCAACTCCCCTGCCGAATCTAGCACATCCAGCAGATTGTTCCATTCCTGCTCATCCAGGACTGGATCCGGGGCATACGATTGTTGTTCCTTATACCGCTTAACCGCACTTGCGACAATATCCCGGTCAGCATCCTTGAAGAATGGCAGAATAACATCGGTAATCTCTTCAGCGGACTGCTTCTCTACCCATTGCTGCGCTTTATAGATCGCATTCGTGAACTTCTGTACAGCATCCTTGTTCTTAGAGATATAGCTTTGCTTAGACATGAAGGCCGTATAAGGAAGCTTGCCGCTCTCTACACCGAATGAGGCGACAACAACCCCCTTGCCTTCTTTCTCAAAAATAGAAGCCTGCGGCTCGAATAGCTGTACATATTCGCCAGTCCCTGAAGCGAATGCTGACGCAATATTGGCGAAATCAATATTCTGAATGAGCTGCAGGTCTTTGTGTGGATCAATGCCATGCTTCTTCAGCGTAAATTCACCTGCCATCTGAGGCATTCCGCCCTTGCGCTGTCCGAGGAATGTACTTCCCTTCAGCTGATCCCAATCGAAGCCGTCCTTCTTCTCGCGGGCAACGAGGAACGTGCCGTCTGTTTGCGTGAGCTGCGCAAAATTAATAACCGGATCCTCAGCCCCCTGCTGTGCAACATAGATGGACGTCTCTGAGCCAACAAGCGCTACATCAATTCCCCCTGAGAGTAGCGCTGTCATTGTCTTATCTCCGCCAGAAGTCGTCTGTAGATCAACGTCCAGTCCTTCCTCCTTGAAGAATCCCTTGCCAAGCGCCACATACTCAGGGGCATAGAATACAGAGCGCGTCACTTCTCCTACCTTGATCTTCACTAAATCACTGCTTGAACCACATCCACTAAGCACCAGCACAGCAAAAACTACGATGGCCAAGGTACCTATTCGCCACTTGTGTCTCATCCAATATCTGTCCTCCTTATCTGGAATGGGTATACCATGGAACCTGTTCGTACTCTTCTGAGTCAATCTGCTCGACCCATAATCGCGTAAACTCTTACCTAATTGAACCTGCCCTGTTGTTCGGTTATTGCATTGTATGCATCCATTACTGAAATGGTTATTCGCCCGACCCTAATCAAATGGCAACGCTTGAAAAAGCTTATCCTCCATCGTTGCGATTGAGGTGCTCCCTGCCGCCGAATGAGTAGTATAAATCATAAAAAAAACGCAGCCCCACCCGGGACTGCGTTCTACATTCAAAATTGATTCGGTTACATGCCGTAAACTTCATTCGTCTTCTTCGTCAAATAATCGACCAGATATTGCGGGTTCAATGCCTCTCCCGTTACCTTCATAATGATCTCGGATGGAGTCAGAAGCTTCCCGTATTGATACACTTGTTCCGTCAACCATTGCTTAATTGGCTCCAACTGGCCATTTTCAACGAGGGTCTCTAAGTTAGGAAGCGCGCTTTCCATCGTATGCATCATTTGAGCGGCATACATGTTGCCAAGGGAATACGATGGGAAGTAGCCGAATCCGCCGCCTGACCAGTGCACATCCTGCAAGACCCCTTCTCCAGCATGGCTCGGACACACGCCCAAATAAGACTCATATTTCTCATTCCACACGCGAGGAAGCTCCTCAACAGGCAGATTCTCATTGAACAGCATCTTCTCGATCTCATAACGGATAATGATATGCAAATTGTACGTCACTTCATCTGCATCCGTACGGATTAAGGAAGGTTCTACCCGGTTAATTGCACGATAGAAGGTATCAACTTCCACTTCGTTCAATTGCTCTGGGAACAGACGCTGCAATTCCCCGTAGTAACGATTCCAGAACGGACGGCTGCGGCCGATCATGTTCTCCCAGAATCGGGATTGCGATTCGTGAATGCCCATCGATGTTCCGGTTGACAATGGAGTGCCATCGAATTCCTTAGTAATGTTCTGCTCATACAAGGCATGGCCACCTTCGTGCAAAGAACTGAATATCGCACTCGCCGCATCATCCTTCTTATAATGCGTCGTAATACGAACATCGCCTGAGTTCAACCCGATCATAAATGGGTGAACGCTCTCATCCAAGCGTCCAGCCTCGAAGTCGTAGCCCATTTCCTTCAGCAAATACAGGCTGATTTCCTTCTGCTGCTCAATTGCGTAATCACGATGCAAGAACTCATACGCTGGCTGTTCATCTTTCTCCTGTACAGCATGTACAAGCGGAACAAGGCCTTCTTTCAGTTTACCAAAGATGGCATCCAGCTTCTCCACCGTCATTCCTGGCTCATACATATCAAGCAGCGTGTCATAGCGCGTGTCCTTCACGCCCCAATAATCGATCAATTGCTGCGTCTTCGCTACGATGTCACGCAAATACGGAGCGAACATTTCAAAATCAGCCTTTTCCTTCGCTTCCTCCCACATCGTCTCTGCATGCGAGGTTAATACGACATATTCTTGATACAGCTTGGGAGGAATTTTGCGGCTGCGGTTGTATTCCTTACGCGCATCTGTAACCATTTTACGATCTGCATCGGACAGTTCGCCGAATACATCAGCCTGCTCCAATGCATCCAAACATTCGCCCATTTCATCCGATACGGACAGCTTGAACATATCCTCGGACAATGCTCCGATTGTTTTAGAACGCTGTTCAGCCCCCTTGCGCGGAGCACCTGTGCGCAGATCCCAATGCAAAATGCTTAATGCTTCACCGTAACTTTTCAGTTTCGTTGTTATATCCCGAAATTTCTGCAAGATTGCCTCATTTTGCGCATTCATGCCTATTTCACCTCGAATTATGTATAGTCTTCCTTCTTGATGATACGCGGTGAAAACGATATAATCAACATTCGAAAGCGATTGTGAATAACGATTCGTATTTTGGAATCATTGTTACATTGCTATTTGTACACTTACTCGAACATGTCAAGCTATAAAGGAGCAGATTCGATGTCAATTTGGATTCAAGTGACTGAAGCTGCCGAAGAGCAGCTCAAGCAGCGTCTCAGCTCCGCAGATGGCGGAATTATCAAGCTTGTACACGATACGGAAGGCTGCGGCTGCGCCGTCAACGGCGTGCCCGCCATATGGATCGCCCCGCAGGCTGACGCAGATGACGTGCAGCTGCAAAGCAATGCCCCGCTTGACATCTACATGAACCGGCATCACATGGTGTTCTTTGATGAGAAATTGAACCTTGATGTATCGGGGACAGGCGGCTTTTACAAACTGAGCAGTGCACAACAAATTTATTCAACACATGTCGCATGCAAGGATCGACGTGACAACAAATGAAGCGTCAACATGCAAGGGAGGGAAAAACATGTCCAACATGTCCAACATTTTAGATTTCAACCGTGAATTCGTCGAGAAACGCGAATATGAACAGTACTTGACTGACAAATTCCCCGACAAGAAAATGGTCATTATCACATGCATGGATACTCGACTCGTCGAGCTCCTTCCAAAAGCAATGAATTTGCGAAATGGCGACGTAAAAATTATTAAAAACGCAGGTGCAATCATTTCACAGCCATTCGGAAGTGTTGTGCGCAGTGTGCTTGTCGCTATTTATGAACTGGAAGCCGATGAGGTTATCGTTATCGGACACTATGGCTGCGGGATGACTGGCTTGAACTCTCAACAAATTATCGACAAGGCCAAAAAGCGCGGCGTTGAAGATGTTGTTCTGGATACGCTGACGAACTCCGGCATTAAGCTGCACCACTGGCTGCGAGGCTTCAATGATGTCCATGAAGGGGTAATGAACAGCGTACAAGTGCTGCGCAAGCACCCGCTTCTTCCTTCTGACGTACCTGTGCATGGCATGGTCATCCATCCAGATACGGGGGCATTGGAATGGGTTGCAGACGGATATCGCTTCTTAGAAGATAAGGATACCGAGCCAGGGCATGGGCAGCATTCGCCCTCAGCTACTCGATAATCCCGTTACATAGACACGGGCAAAGCTCCTGTACCAGAACCAACTTGCGTTCTGATACAGGAGCTTTTTTGTTATTATTGTCAAATATTCAAATATCCCATATATGCTTGACCTACGAAAGAATGGACACCCAGTGACCCGAGGCAACCTCGACTAATCGGGAACGATCCAGCTGATATGGATCGGATTCCCCCAATTCTTCCATGAATGCACGAGGCTTCCGCATTTCGATCTGCGGATCCGGTACAGGAATTGCGGCTAATAATGACTTCGTATACGCATGCTGCGGATTCGAATACAATGCTTCGCTTTCTGCCAACTCTACGATTTTGCCGCGATACATCACAGCTACCCGATCACTAATATGCTTGACCATAGACAGGTCATGTGCAATGAACAAGTAGGTTAAGCCAAGACGTTGCTGAAGCTCCTGCATCAGCTGCACAATTTGGGCTTGTATCGATACATCAAGCGCTGATAGTGGTTCGTCACACACAATGAATTTCGGTTCTACCGCAAGCGCTCTAGCGATTCCGATGCGCTGACGCTGCCCTCCAGAGAATTCATGCGGATAACGCATAGCATGAGATGGCTCTAGCCCAACCATATCGAGCAGCTCCTCTACCCGCTTCTTCCGCTCTTGCTTGCTTGAGACCAATCGGTGAACATCCAGCGCTTCACCGATCAGATCGATAACCTTCCATCTCGGATTCAATGACGCGTACGGATCCTGAAAGATCATTTGCATATGCCTGCGAACGATTTTCATCTCCTGTGCTGACAATCGGTTTACCGACATGCCCTGATACAGCACATCACCGCCAGTCGGCTCATGCAGGCGCAATATCGCTCTTCCAGTCGTTGATTTGCCGCAGCCGGATTCTCCTACGACGCCAAGCGTCTCCCCCTCTTGGATATAGAAGCTGATATCGTTAACTGCCTTTACGATATTCCCTTTGCCAAAATCAAAATGCTGCTTTAAGGAACGAACCTCCAGCAATGGACGTTGATCAGTTGACCGAGGACGAACGAATGGGGCAGACTTCACCTTCTTCTCATGTAATCGGGGAAGCGCGTTCAATAATTTTAGCGTATATGGATGTTGTGGATTGGCGAATAGCTCTACGGTCGAGCCTTCCTCCACAATCTCTCCTTCCTTCATGACGAGCACACGATCACACATCCCTGCTACGACACCAAGGTCATGCGTAATGAGAATGATTGAAGTACCAAATTCTCTCTGCATATGCTTCATGACACTCAAGATCTGCGCCTGAATTGTTACATCCAGTGCAGTTGTCGGTTCATCTGCAATGAGGAGTGCCGGCCTGCAGGCAAGGGCGATAGCTATCATTACTCTTTGACGCATGCCGCCTGAGCATTCATGAGGATAGTGAGAATAACGCACTTCACTATTGCGGATCCCAACCATCTTCAACATGTTGATCGCTTCCGCCTTTGCCTGTGCAGCTGTCATATCCTGATGCTTGATCAAGCTCTCTGCAATTTGACTTCCAATGCTCATCGTTGGATTCAACGAAGTCATCGGATCTTGAAAAATCATCCCGATGTGACGTCCACGAACATTCTCCATGTCGGACTCTGAATAAAGCGCCACGTCCTCACCTAAGAAAATAATCGTACCACTCTGCTTTGATGCTATCGACGAAGGCAGCAGGCGCATGATGGATCGTGCAGTAATGCTCTTGCCACTCCCTGATTCGCCCACAATTCCGAGTGTCTCGCCTGGGTTGACCACAAAGCTTACGCCTCGAACCGCATGAATCTCTTGCTCCCGATTCTGAAATGCTACCGATAAATCCTGAACTTGAAGGATATGCTCCATGCCCGCTCTCCCGTCTATCATAGTGATGAATTGGTTTGCTAACAGTTCTTGACAAAACCTTGAAATAAAATATACTATATCCATCGGAATTATACAATTTAAAAGTGAAGGAGGTGCTTATACTACATGCAAATGGAATATATTGAAGCGCCTAGGCTTCCAAAATGGACAGAGACAATCAGCCACAGCTATACAAAGTTGAGCTTGAACCCAATCTATGCACGCCTTGCCATACTGCTAGGCTTGCCTGTCCACCTTGCGGCATACATTGTCTATCAGGTTAGACGAAGGGATGATAACGTCCAAGCGGCACGAGATTTGGCCACGCAGGAACTCCTTGCTTCCGGTTTCAAAGAGAGGCTTCAAGCCGACTTTGAGGATCAACTGCGCTGCAAGTATCGCTTCTTCGGTGAGAACATAGACAATCTCCAGTTCAATCGCCAGGTTCACAAGTTGACTGAAGAACAATTCCGACAAGCCGTACATGAACATACCCTTAAGCAGCTTGACCAACGACTCCATAGACGCACTACCTACTCTGACACCTTTCAAGCCTTGCTTCGATACCCGCTGTTTATCATCATGACCTTACTTCCCGGATTTCCAATGTATCTGCTTGTGCTCTTGTATCACAACGCATATCTCAAATACATATTTGAGCGATTGATAATGAGCCTGCTTGTAATTATTGGAGTCTCTATTGTCGTATTCACCATATTGAAGCTGTCCCCATTCCATCCTGCAGTTAATATTTTGGGAGAAACGGCGACAGCAGAGCAGATCGAGTCGTTCAATAAGATGCACGGCTTGGATCAACCCTTTTTCATTCAACTGTGGAACACATTAAGAGGCATCGCCACATTTGATTTAGGCAGTTCATTTGCAGGCAACGAAGAAGTATCAACTGCCATCGCAGCCAAATTTCCAATTACGTTAACGCTAACAATTATTTCACTTGCACTCGCTCTCCTCATTGCGCTGCCAATCGGCATCATTTCTGCAACACGACCTAATACATTGTTCGATTATACGTTCATCTTCATCGCATTGCTTGGTTTATCGATACCTAACTTTTGGCAGGGACTGGTCTTCATTCTTAACTTCTCCATTCATCTGAAATGGCTGCCTGCTACCTATAATCCGAATAATTGGCTGTCTGTCATTATGCCGGTCATTGTACTTGGAACAGGATTGACAGCATCCGTAGCCCGCATGACCCGCGCTTCTACTCTTGAGGTGATTCATGAGGACTACATCTTAACTGCTAGAGCGAAGGGGCTGCGCAAACGGCAGGTACTGCTCCAGCATGCTGTAAGAAATGCCCTCATTCCGATTCTGACGGTAGTGGGATTGCAATTTGGAGCAATGCTTGGAGGAGCTGCTGTTACTGAGAAGGTGTTCAATATTAGCGGTATCGGCAGTTATATCATCGATAAGCAGTTCATTCCGGATATTCCCGCCATTATGGGAGGTGTTGTCTACACGGCGATTACGATATCACTGGTCAATTTAGCGGTGGATATTATGTACGCCTTCATTGACCCACGGATTCGTACCAAGATGAAACAATACTAAAGCAGGTGAATCATGAACAAATCACTAGACAAACGATGCGATAACACAAACCGACTGAAAACAAACAGAGAATATAAGTACGCCAGCTTCGCGACCATCGTATCATCCTTATTGTCTCTACTCCTGCTGGTGAACAGTTATGATGTAACAAATCAAGCAGTACGGCATTATGTATTCACCGCTGCTGTCCTATATATCTTCTTCACCTTGTTTCAGTTGGGTGTCACGATCAAGATTAAGCATGATATCAGCAGAAGCGGCGACATCAGAACCTCTACGCGATCTGTCGGTTATCTGTTATTACTAAGCCTTCTCACTGGGAATGTATTTATTGCAGCCGCCTCCCTTCATTTGTTGAAAAGCAGAGCTTCGCTGCATTATTCCTTAGCTGTATACATGCTGCTTACACAGCTCTTTGTTATCGGTGTCTCTGCTCTAAATCTTTTTAAGCCCTATGTGGCCGATACGTTCCCAGCGGCGATGCTGATCCTGATCGTGATCGCCATTTTTCAACTCATAATCCTCATTCTAATAGCTTGCGGCGGCATTATACAGAACCGAATACAGCCATGGATACGGATCGTTGCGATTCTACTCCTGTTCACAGCGATTACCGGGAATTTATTTGCTCTGCTGCTTGGAGTCATGCTGCTTTTGAACAATCCGCATGATGAGACTGGTGCGAAGTGGAAGGAAGTATGGGAACGAATAACACGGAATGCAGCAGCCATGTCAGGGTTATTCTTTATCCTCTTCTTGTTCTCAATCTCGATTTGCAGCTTCTTCACCTTCGACTACAGCATCGCTGTGGAGAATGATTACAGTGCGATTCTGCAATCACCGAGCCTCACCTACCCGCTCGGCACCGACAACTTTGGCAGATGCCTATTTTCGAGAATTATATTTGGCGCTCGTATTTCACTCATTATCGGAATCATTTCCACAGCAATCCCTGTCATTGTGGGCGGTGTGCTCGGCGCCATCTCCGGCTTCTATGGACGCCGGACGGACAATATCATTATGCGGCTGCTCGATGTACTCTACGCTATTCCGGGGATATTGCTTGCCATCGCCATCATCGCGGCATTCGGCGCCAACACGATCAATCTCATTGCTGCACTAAGCATCGGATCAATTCCGAGCTATGCCCGCACGATGAGAGCTAGCGTCATGGTCGTAGCTACATATGAATACGTAGAAGCAGCTAGGGCCCTCGGTCAACGGAAGTTGGCAATTATATTCCAGCATATTGTACCGAATTCACTTGCCCCGATGATTGTGAAGTCGACACTTACAATCGGAGGCGCAGTTATTTCAACAAGCAGCTTAAGTTATTTAGGACTCGGCGTTGAGCCGCACATCCCTGAATGGGGCAACATTTTGAAGCTTGGCAGCACTTATCTTGAGTCGCATTCTTATCTCGCTATCTACCCAGGCATTGCTATCATCGCGCTTGTGTTGTCCTTTAACTTCCTTGGAGATGGAATACGGGATGCACTAGATCCGAAAATGCACTAAGGGAATTCGATTACTTGGCCTAATATAGGCAAAAATGGCCGCAAGTCATGCTGCAAAAATATGCGCACGAACAAAGAAGTCAGAATCATAAATACGAGATTATGGGAGGGAACTCATATGCTATCCAAAAGCAAGTTCTTCATCTTACTATTGTCTGTACTCGTGTTAGTAAGCGGATGCTCGGTAAGTACGAAATCCGATACCGTTGGCAAAGAGCCTGCCAAGAGCGCTGAAAATAAACCGCAAACAGAAACAGGAGCACCAGTGACCATCGAACTGCTGGGCATGAGCACTGGCGAATCCGATCTTAACATCATTCGTGATCAACTAACCAAAAATGGCTTCAACGTGAAGCTGAACTTGCAGCCGGATTACGGCAGCTTCAAGGCTCAGAAGGAAGCTGGCAACTATGATATCGCACTGTCAGGCTGGACCACCGTAACGGGAAATCCTGATTATGCCGTACGTTCCCTATTCAAATCAGGAGGAGACTACAGTATCCTCGCTGATCCGGAAATCGATGCATTGATCGACAAAGCGGCCTCACAGACCCCTGCGGAGTTTATCGAGACCTACAAGCAATTGGAGCAGCGGCTCGTGTTTGATCAAGCTTATATTGTGCCCTTATATATTTCGTTAAAGAGCCAAGCTTACAATAAAGACTTGCTGAATGGAGATTCCGTGAGATTGTCCAAGTCTCGTTCCTTTGCCTGGGAGGATGTAGACTTTAAGGATACGTCCAAGCGTCAAGCAACTCCTCTCATTTTGGCGCAAGGATCTTCAACGCTGACCTCCCTTGATCCGATTAAAGGCAATGATGGATCGATCAACATGATCAATACGAATATGTATGTACGCCTCATTAATCTGACCGATGATGACCGCATCACTTCAGACGGTTCCTTGTCCTACAATCACGCAATTGCTGAAGGCAACTCGGATTATTACTTTATTTTGAGAGATGATATCCATTTTGCCAAAATTGAGAACAAGCTTGCTGTTGATACCGGCGAGCGCGTTGGAGCTGACGATGTTGTATTTTCCCTGAATCGGGCAAAGGATAAGAACTCTGTTCCCGATCATCGCACGTACAGCCTGCATGAGCATATTAAGTCCGTTGAGATTGTCTCAGATCTGAAGGAGCTGGAAACTGCGAAGCTCTCAGGAGGCAGTGACACAATTAAGACTGTGCTAGAGCAAGGACTTGAGAACAAGATTTCCTCACTTGTCACGAATAAAAATGATGCGAACAGCAAGACCGGGAAATATCAAGTTATCAAATTGACAACAACTGAACCTTTCCCTCAAGTATTAAATTATTTGGCCCATCAGTCGGCAGGAATCGTATCGAAGCAGCAGGTAGAGCGCATCAATACATACGATGTAGCGAAGTTCGATGTTAACAAGGACATTCCATATGGAGATCAGAATACAGTTACGGAAGGAAACAAATACAATAACGTACTGGTTACGAGCGGACCATATATCTTGTCCTATAAAAATGATTATGAAGCGATTCTATACAAAAATCCGGGTTACTTGAGAGGCACAAAGCATGAACCGAAAATCAATAAAGTCATTCTGCGCTTCATAAAGGATGCTGACAGCCAATTGGCCGCACTTCGAAGCGGTGAAATCTATGTCAACTATGGAGTGCCTGAAACAAAATTTGACCTTGTGAAAAATGACAGCAAGCTGTCCTTGCAAAGCATTGAGAGCAATGCAGTATCTTACCTGCTCTTCAACATAGCGAATCGAGAAGTAGCCAAGAGTGCAGACCTGCGAAAAGCAGTTCTATACTCTATCAAGCAAGAAGACTTCTTGAAATTCTACAATAACTATATCTTCAAGGCAGCCTCGACGGTCAGCCCAATCGTAAAGACCGGGAATGAACTGAAGGCAGATCCTGAGAAGGTAAAGGAATTCTTAGACAAGTATCGAGCAGCGTCCAAATCCTAAATATCATTTCGAATGCAGCAAGGCTCTACGTCCTCCCCTTGTAAGAGACACAGAGCCTTGTTCGATCTCTGAACGGTACCATACTGCGTGTTCGTGTTTGCGGTGTCGTCCATCAAAAAAAGACCACTCACAAGAGCGGTCTACAAGATTATCAAATTATTAGGAAATGAGGTCATTCTGCATTACTGTATACAGAGACATGTTTGTAGTAAAGATGTTATATTCGTTCTGATTGACGGACTAAGCTTCCAGGATTCACACCATATTTGCGGCGGAAAGCTTCCGAGAAATAACTGGCATTCGAGTAACCCACTTCATAAGCGGCCTCCGTCACATTCAGCTTGCCCTGCTGCAGCAGAAACAGTGCTCTCTCCAGCCGCTTCTCTCGTAAATAGCCGAATACAGTTGCTCCGTACATTTCTTTAAAGCTCTTTTTCAGCTTGAAATCATTCAAGCCCACCATGCGAGACAACTCCAGCAATGAGGGCGGATCTGACATTTGCTGCACCATAATTTCTCTCGCCTGCTTAACCTTCTGCATATCCGTTCTACTCATCTTCTTCGTATGAGATGTTCTGGGATTCGAGAAGAACAGTTGGAAGGCTTCCTCTAATAACTCCATAGCACGGCATTCCAATTCAATATTTCGAGTACTGGACATCAAGGATGCTTCAAGCAGCTGATGCAAACGTAAGGTTGCATCAGGCGTAATCCGTTCATATTCACACCCATAATCTTGGCTGCCAAGTAGCTGCGAGAAATCCACCCTTCTCGTCCCATCACCTTCCTCCATAAAGTGATGAAAAGTGTGAATCGGAATACCAATACTGACCATATGGTACGTCGTATTGCCAGTAAACTCAAACCTCGCATCTGCTTGTTTAATCAATTGCAAGGAGCATATTCCTGGGATGATTTCATTTCGTTCACCAGCTATGCTCACTTCCCTAGTCCCCTGCAAGCAATACTGCAGTTCAACCATCGCTGCCTCCGTTTGCAGCGATATGGTTCGCTCACGGTTCATCGTATAATTCGAGACAATAACTTCAATATCGGTGCGCGGAATAAATCTTCGAATCGTCCCCTCACCTATATGTGAAGGGAGCAGTAATTGTTCGTTGCGGTTCGAATCCATTCGCTTTATTTCAAGTCCGTCAAAAAATTGATTGAAATTATGATGAAAGTCGATTTGGCTCATCCCTGTACGATCTCCATGTTAAGATGTAATCATCTACTCAACAACAAACACCTAAGCCTTGTAAACGGCCGCTTCAAAAGTTCGCTGAAGCATTCCCGTATCCAAATGCTCACCGATAACGACAAGCACATCCTTCACCTCGCCTTGAGGCGCTATCGGAATAAATTCAGATTGACGATATGCAAATTGGAACATATAACGCTTCGTCGTATCAGTAAAGCTTACAATCCCTTTTGCACGATACACATTTGAAGGCAGCGTGGACAGCCAATTTTCAAATCGTTCACTGTCCATCGGCTCAGACAATGGATGCGTCCACGCTGTGACGAAATCATGAGCATGTGAATGAGAATGATGGTGTGAATCCTTCTTCGCATGCTCCACATGGAGATGATCATGACCATGCTGCGCATGTGTATTATTCGTATTTTCGCTGGATTGTACATCATCTTCAACAAGCAATAACGATCCTCCTGCATGTACACAGCTCTGAATCCACAGCTCTCGTTCGACGACGGCATGATCAGTAATGACAAGGCTAGCGTGTGCATTCCATTGCTTCACATGCTGCTGTACTTTATCGAGCTGTTCAGCTGTTGCCAAATCAGATTTATTTAATAGGATTGTGTTTGCTGCTCGTACCTGTTCTTCCAGCAATCGCATCATCTTACGGTTCGCTTTCTGGATGGTAGTCTCATCATCTAGCAGGTCTCCCAGATGTTTGGCATCGACAACCGTGACGATGTTAGTCAACACAATATCTGAATACAGAGAAACTTCGGTAATAGACTCGACCAGTTCCATCGGCTCTGCTATTCCCGTACATTCTACATAGATGACATCTGGCTGTTCTTCCTGTACAAGCTCATACAGTTTGGTGCTGAAGTCGCCGCGGAACGAACAGCATATGCAGCCACCGAGCATTTCCTTCATCGCCACTTCAGGCGGCAACTGCTGACCGTCCAAATTCACTTCACCAACTTCATTCATAATGACAGCAGGTGTTAGATTCTCTTCCGTGCTCCACTGCAGCCACTGCTTCAACAATGTCGTCTTACCCGTTCCTAAAAAGCCAGATAATATAATAACCGGTATAGCCCGGTCTCGATTTTGATTTTGTTGTGATGTTCGCATTGACAATAACCCCGTTTCCTAATCATGCTTGCTCTCTCATCATACCCTCATGCTCTAAGCGAAGCAACCATGCCACTTACGGGATCTATCCACATCCGATATGATGGAAATAATAACTGCTGAGCTCTCTCAAATCACACTTGATATTATGTATATTCTTACATATAATGGGGATTGTATCATTTGCATTCTTGCTATGGTTACAAGTTGAATGAAGTAGAAACGACAGAAGGGGTACATTGAAAGAAAGAGGAGGTGTTAGGGTTGCTGAATACATTGTCATACGGATTGCTAGGCCTTCTAGCTAGCGATTCCTGTTCTGGTTATGATCTTATGCTCCGTATCCAGCCGTTTTGGCCAGCGAAGCACAGCCAGATCTATCCGTTATTGGCAAAGCTCGAACGAGAGGGCTTGGTTCAATTTGTGCGAATTGAACAGCGGGACAAACCCGACAAGAAGGTCTACTCCATTACTGAACAAGGGAAGTCTGTTGTATTGGATTGGCTGGGCGAACCCCCTGCAGAGCAAATGACACGTGATGAGCTCAGCTTAAAAACAAAGTGCATTTGGATGACCGAGAAAGAAATCACGATTCCATTATTCCTAACCCGAATGAAACAACTGGAGACCAAAACGGCTTATTTTGAGAAATTGCTTGATCGCATCTCTGAGGAAGATCGCCATATTCGATCCAAGCATTTCGGCGACTATATTCTGCTTCATCGTGCAATTTCTCTTGCTGCCGCCCAAATTGAATGGTGCCGCTGGGTTGTTCAAATGTTAGAACAAGAGGATTCTGATTCATAAACATCTGGTTCCCGTCCGAATCTTGGTATCTACAGACGGGAGCCTTATTTTTCTGATCGTGTCGACTTTCTATTGGTGGTTCTAGCCTTGAATGCTTGCTGCCTCGCTTCGATGACGTCTGTCCGATCGCGCAGCAGGTGCTTGTCTCTAACCGCTGCAATTGATTGACTGCCATTCATACACCAAGTCCATCCCTTATCCGTACAAGATTGGATACATAATTCAAGCAGATATTGATCTTCTATTGGAAAGTTCCACTCCGAGTATGTGGAAGCTTCGTTTGTCACCTTGTTCTCATCTGTGAGTAATGCTACCCGTTTCTTCAATTCATGCTTCAGTGTCTCTCCATTAATGCCAAGCGCCCCCCAGTCGATCGCTTCCGCATGTCCAAGTGCACTTGATAACATTTTCAATGTCCCTGCCACATTACCTCGGCGCTCGTGATAGAGGCCTACAGCAATTTGTACAAGTGCAAGCCACTGACGCTTCCGTTCCGCAGAGGGCTCTTCCTTCCAATACTCTTCCATAATTTCATGACATTCAAACCAGTCTCTTGGCCCATGGAAATGTGCCAAATATTCAATATACGCTTCTGGATATCGCATCGCGTTCCTCCTACTATAAAATCAGACCTCGTTGCAATGAACTTAATTTCGTTTATTGTATCAATTTCAATATTTATTTGAAACCTCTTTTTACTCGAACACGTATTATTACTTGTCAACAAATATTACATCAATAGGGAGGCAATTCATGCGTAATAAATGGATCATGGTCGTTATGGCATTCTTCCTTATCTTCGCGGTAACAACACCGACGGTGATAGACGTGGCTGATGCCAAGCGCGGAGGTTCATTCCGCTCTGGAGTTCAGAAGTACAAGCCAGCTCCAAACAAGTCTACGAATCAGGTGAATCGTACAGACAACACCAATAAGAGCAATACATCAAGCACAGCACCGACACAGCAACGTGGATTTTTCAGTGGCGGCGGCCTAATGAAAGGCTTAATGATTGGTGGATTAGCTGGAATGTTGTTTGGCAGCATGTTCGGCAATCTTGGATTCCTGGGAGACATCCTTGGGCTTATGATCAACGTAATGGCAATATTCCTTCTCATCAGCCTTGTTATGATGGTTGTGAAGAGGTTCAGAAATAAACGCAACCCATCTACACCAGGTCCTGGGCGGTGGAATTAATGCAATTTCGTCTCTCTATGGACGAACTCATTAATGCTGTATGCCTTCACATGGCGATGCGCAAGCAGGTTCGACCCGAAGATGTAAATGTTGAGCTGTGCTGGGATGAAGAGCATGGATTCACAGCTGAAGTATGGGTGCATGATCGCTCCCAATACTTGATTGAGTCCAATCTGCTGGAAGCTATTGAACAGTACATGAGCAAGGAATACGGACAACGTGTATTCCGTCATCAGATTAAGCTTGACGTTGATGAGGAAATGTGGGCAGATATCGATACAAACCTATAAAATAAGATGCAGCTATAAATAAAGCGGCAGCCCTTGAGTCATACGATGATGCATCGTTGGCCCAAGCGGCTGCCTTTTTTCATATCAAACAAAAGAGAAGGAAGGATATTCGACTCTCAGTTAATTCGAAATGATTGTGACTCCTCCACTTGCATAACCTGCAATCGAAATCGGCTCTGTCAATCCAGTAGTCGTAACGGAGAATACCAAAAGCAAACGAGTTTGAGGTGGAACTGCAATATTCAAGCCCGACAGCAACCCATTTACGTGTTCACCTAATGTAATAACTCCCGTTAATGATGGCTGCAGATCTACTAACGTTCCTGCTATTGGTGTAAAGATATTATCTGGCACAGTGGATTGCCAAAGTTGAGCATGAATCGTTAACGTTTGATTAACCCCACCCAAGCAATCTAAGCAGAGCCCTGAAGTAACACTAAAGTATGCAGCTATACATTTAATGGTTCCCCCACATGGAACTGTAAATGCAAGATTTAAAGGTATCCCAGGTCCTCCGGTAAGGTCTATCGTAGCTCCAAGTACCGAAGGAGTTTGTGCGCTGTTGCCGAATCCAATGAGAGCGCCAATACCCGCTACTCCACAGAAACCAGTCGTTAGCAGTACTGGTAAAAACGACGCAAATGGAATAATAGATGGTGCCGCTGGACCAGTTGCTCCGGTAACTCCTGCTCCAGTGGCTCCTGTGGCTCCTGTGACTCCCGTGGCTCCGGTTGCTCCGGTGGCTCCTGTTTCTCCAGTCGCTCCTGTAACACCAGTTGCTCCCGTTGGCCCAGTTGGCCCGGTTATACCTTGTGCCCCTGTCGCACCCGTTACTCCAGTAACTCCTACTCCGGTGGCTCCCGTTGCTCCTGTTGCTCCTGTGGCTCCTGTAGCTCCGGTTTCGCCTGTTGCACCTGTCGCTCCTGTTGCACCCGTTGCACCTGTCGCTCCTGTGGCTCCCGTGGCTCCGGTTTCACCCGTTGCTCCTGTCGCTCCCGTCGCTCCTGCTCCTGTGGCTCCTGTTGCACCTGTCGCCCCCGTGGCGCCGGTGGCTCCCGTTTCACCCGTTGCTCCTGTCGCTCCCGTCGCTCCTGCTCCGGTTGCACCTGTCGCTCCTGTCGCTCCGATGGCTCCGGTTGCTCCCGTTTCGCCCGTCGCACCTGTGGCTCCCGTGGCTCCTGCCCCGGTTGCACCTGTCGCTCCTGTCGCTCCGATGGCGCCGGTTGCTCCCGTTTCGCCCGTCGCACCCGTGGCTCCCGTGGCTCCTGCCCCGGTTGCACCTGTCGCTCCTGTCGCTCCGATGGCTCCGGTTGCTCCCGTTTCGCCTGTCGCACCTGTGGCTCCTGTGGCTCCTGCTCCGGTTGCACCTGTTGCTCCTGTCGCTCCCGTTTCTCCTGTCGCACCTGTGGCTCCCGTCGCTCCTGCTCCAGTTGCTCCTGTTGCTCCTGTTGCACCTGTCGCACCCGTGGCTCCGGTCGCTCCTGTTTCGCCCGTTGCTCCTGTCGCTCCCGTCGCTCCTGCTCCAGTTGCTCCTGTTGCACCTGTCGCACCCGTGGCGCCGGTCGCTCCCGTTTCGCCTGTCGCACCCGTGGCTCCCGTGGCTCCTGCTCCGGTTGCACCTGTTGCTCCTGTCGCTCCGGTTGCTCCTGTCGCTCCCGTTTCTCCTGTCGCACCTGTGGCTCCGGTTGCACCCGTGGCTCCTACTCCCGGGCCAGTTGGACCAGTAATACCCTGTGCGCCTGTCGCACCCGTGGCTCCTGTAGCTCCTGTGGCTCCCGAACCTGTGGCGCCAGTCGCTCCAGTTTCACCTGTCGCACCTGTTACACCGGTCGAGCCCGTTGCCCCGGTTGTGCCCACCCCTGTTGCCCCGGTTGCGCCCGTTGCCCCGGTTACTCCCGTTGCACCTGTTGTCCCAGCTTCACCTGTCGCACCTGTTGCTCCTGTTGCTCCGGTTGCTCCTGTTGCTCCGGTTGCACCTGTTGCCCCGGTTGCGGCAACAACTGGCGCTGCTAGAACCGTTTCCAACTTTGTTTGAAGCAGCATTTCTTTTTTCGTCACATCACGAATTGTATCACGCACACTTTGATTGACTAATAATACATCACTCAAAGTCGCTGGAGGAGATGTAACTCCTGGCAGCGTACCAAGCGCAAACTGTATTTTTTCACCTTCTGCATTAAGGATATGACTTAACCCGAGCTCTTCTAAAGCAATAGAGGACAGTAATAAATTGATTGCGTCATCCCTAGTTACCGTAATAATGGGTGTAATATTAGGTATGTTGGCTTGCGACAACAAATATCCCTCCCTATCCTATAATGTAAACTCTGGATACCATATACATATATGTGTTTACAGGATAAGGGGTTCTTGTCACATCTGTAACCAAATGCCTATTTCAACGATAGTTCCGTCCTTAATATCGTGGATGAACATAACTTCCATATTTATAAGTCAATCTCTTGAATCCTTTATTGCGCATCCATGCATCAATTCGTTTCTCAAATAGTTCTCCACCATATACCGGATATCGCTGCGACGCAGGATGTATCTCATGATAAGACGCGAACTTGAAATCTTGTGCATTTACTAGATAACATTGATCTGAGAATCCATATCCGATATAGAAGAACTCGTCTTCGCTCTCGGCTTCGAACCTAGCTTCATCATATCTACCATTCCAGACCGGATTAGCTACCTTGATGCTCCGATCGGACTCCATGCGGTTGATAGCCTCATTAATCCAAGAGAAGGAGGATTCTAGTATGGAGTCCCCGGAGAAATGGAGCAAATAAGGCGTATGGCATCGGTATATACTTACAAGCTCCGAAATAGAATAATAGTAGCCTCCCGCAAAAGATTCCTTCTCAATCTGGAAATACTGCAGGGCTTCGTCGGCCCAATGTTCAACAACTGCATATTCGGTGATTACTCCTGAATCCACTAATTTCTGTGCATAGAAGGAAACTTCTTCGACATCATTTACATTATTAATATAGAGAATCACTTCAGAGAAGGAGTACTCATTCAGTGCCACTGCCCTTTGCAATCGATCCGTCGTGAGCAGGACCTTCCAATCCTTTTCGTAACATTTCGTTTCGAAGGTAACTTGATGCTTCATATCCATCCATAGCCTCCATGCATTTCGAAAATATTCAAGTATAGAAAGAAGGTATCCTTGTGACTGAATGGAAATTCCATCGTAAAAGCTTCGAGTATGATCATGTTGCACCACATGTGCTAACCTATTCCGCTTGGACAGGTCATCGTGAATTCGCATATGATCTGGTATCATTTGTGAAGCCGCAATTAATCGTTGAGCTTGGCACGCATTGGGGAGCTTCCTTCTTCAGCTTCTGCGAAGCTGTAAGGGACAATGACTCGTCTGCGAAGTGCTATGCAGTGGACACATGGGTAGGTGACTCCCATTCTGGTGCCTATAATGAGGACGTGTATCAAGAAGTGGGACAGATTGCAGCATCCTTATATCCGAATGTTGCCACGTTATTACAATCCACATTCGATGATGCGCTTCAGCACTTCGAGGATGGCTCCATTCATCTTCTTCATATTGACGGATTCCATGAGTATGAGGCTGTACACCATGACTACCATACTTGGCTGCCTAAGCTAGCTGATAACGGAATCGTATTGTTCCATGATATCTCCGTCCGACTTTATGGATTTGGCGTGTGGCAGCTATGGGACGAATTAATCGCTCAGCACCCTTCTTTCCAATTTGAGCATTCCAGCGGATTGGGCGTGTTGTTCCCTAAAGGAGATGCCGCTTACTCAGAAATACACCCTCTCATTTCGCATCAACTTCAACAAATGTATGCACACCCTAATCAATAGACTCACAGCCAAGTTTCCTACTGTTTGTGGTACCAGTCCCATGGCTTAGGCATCCAATCATACGTGTAAAGTACTTGCGGAATTCGATGTTGAAGCTGAATGTCAGCAGCGCATCTGCCGCCCCATTCATCATCTTCCCCATAGCTAATATCTTGGAACTGATGTACAAGTGCAATTCGTTTCGCATAACACATGAGATGATTTGGTTTGCGATAATAATACTGCGCGTCTTGCCCATGCTGATATTCAACACCGTATTTGCACAGTTTATCGGAAATGCCGTTCAGCTTCACCTGTACATCGAACACAATACAATCGGCACGAGGTTCTTTCTCGATCGCCTCAAGCAAAGCATCCACATAATGAGGACTGATTTGATCATCGTCATCAATAAAGGCAACAAACCGTCCTTGAGCCTGTTTGAGCAATTGGTTTCGTTTATCGCCAATTGTTCTTTTTTTATTGTCAATGAGGACTAGTATTTCCACAGGTTTACCAAACGCTTGTTGATGAAGGTCAGCTAATAATGAAGATAAAAAGGTGAAGCGCTCCGGAACTGACGGAATAAGCAGAGATAGCCCACAATTCTGAGATCCGCTCTTGTCCAGCATCTCAAAATAGGGGCCAAAATACACTTCATTAGTAATGACACTTGGGTGATCAGGTGCATATAACGCAGCCTGTTGATGATGGTGACAGGCTCGCTTGAGATCACCCAGCTTGTCATAGCATACACATAATTGCAGGTGAGGCAGCCATGTATGATTCGCAATTGCATCCGCTTGAGCGGATGAGAACGGCATCTGTAATGCTAATCCATACCAGCTAGCTGCTTCTGACCATTTCTCTTGTATGAAATATTGATATCCAATGCGGCAGCAACTATCAGCGCTCGGAGGCTCATATTGCAGCGTCCTCAGAATCGTTCTAATCACTTTGGCATCCATGCCCAATTCCTTGTAGCCGTTTGCTAGGAGCCCGCACACGGAAATGGCTGTTTTTGCATCGACGTCCCCTTTGTCCAACAATAGTTCATAAATAATAACAGCTCGCTTCCACTCGCCATTCTCCATGAACGCTGCAGCATCTTTCAGTAGTATTGAGGAAATGTCTGATGCATGGTCATCCTCTAAATGCTCGTGAGTATCCAATGACATGCTCCTCCTTTAGAGCCATTAAGACTAGCTCGAAACATAGTTAGCATTACTCTCTATTATATGTTCCTCTTGATCATCGGTGTCTGGAATGGTCTCCTGAGTCCTCCCCTTGAAATACAGGTATCCTTCGAACAAATTCGGCAAGATCTGACCCGTACGACGAAGCTCAGTCACATGTGCACGCGTAATCTCACTTGTAATCTCATATTGCTGCATAGTCTGCTCAATCCCATATCGTCTCATAACCTTTTCTATAATGGATTCCAAGGTTATCGGCCTGTCTTGAATGATCTGATAGATAACATTCGATAACTCATTTATTCGCGACAAATGCTGGTTCGCCAAATCCATTATTTTCGATTTCCGGATGCATCCGCCATGATACAGTACATACGCTTCGGATCTTAACGATAACAACTTGCGAATGGATGTCTTGGCATCTGCAATATTTGTATAGTAAAGCAGCTTCTGCTTCGATAAAGTATGATACCCGAACAATGCATCGCTGCAGTATACAACATCATCCGGTGTAATCACTCCAATCATGCCTGCACAATGTCCTGGCAGTGTAACAATTTGCAGCTGGATGGCACCTACTTGGAAAGATCCCTCCTCATACGGAATATAGTCTGTGATCAAATGATTGCGCTCCTGATTTTCGTTCTTATTGCTGTCTCCTCCTCGAGAAGCGTCTGATTCGTCGAGCATATGCTGCATGTACATCCCTGTTTGATGCGTGCTGTATATTTTGATGTTCGGATATTGATCCTTGAAATAATGGATTCCCCTACACTGCACTTCATGCCCATGCGTCGCAATAATCGCCGTTATTGTGCCTCCATACTCTTTGACAGCATGATCAACTTCTCTTGCCACGCTTGTACTCGCACCGCTATCAATGAGTACCGCACATTTGGTCTCTGGATCCATGTATACGCCGACGGACCAGCGTCCAGATGCACAATAACTGGAGCCCGCAATTCGAATGAGATTCAATTTTGCCATCAAGCAATCTCCTTTCCACATCATTGTGATGAGGTAAGTTGCGTTTATTTTCTATAGTAAATTCTGCTTCCTATTTTTGATACAATCTTGTTTTGATTCGACATCATGTCCCCGTCCACCTGATGATGGGTAACAATGAGCGGCGCCACTGGCAGCTTCACTTTTACTGGTTTCGTTTGAGGCCGAGGCTTAAGCACATCTTTGGACATAAACGGAGGACTTGATGGACGTCTCTTTTTCACAGCACCGCCAACATTGACAGCATCTATCACACTCAACACCTGATTCACAGTTTGAATCGGTTGAACGCCTTCCTTCGACACCTGATTCACAGTTTGAATCGGTTGAACGCCTTCCTTCGACACCTGATTCACAGTTTGAATCGGTTGAACGGCTTCTTTCGACACCTGATTCACGGTTTGAATCGGTTGAACGCCTTCCTTCGACACCTGATTCACGGTTTGAATCGGTTGAACGCCTTCCTTCGACACCTGATTCACGGTTTGAATCGGTTGAACGCCTTCCTTCGACACCTGATTCACAGTTTGAATCGGTTGAACGCTTTCCTTCGACACCTCATTCACAGTTTGAATCGGTTGAACGGTTTCTTTCGACACCTGATTCACAGTTTGAATCGGTTGAACGGCTTCCTTCGACACCTGATTCACAGTTTGAATCGGTTGAACGCCTTCCTTCACTTCCTTCGTTATCTGTTCCGGCTTTGCTTGTTTATAAGCTTGATTGAAAGCTTGATTGAAAGATTTATAGTAGTCTTCCAGATACCGTAAGTGCTCTTGTAGCTGCTCGACAAGTAAGCGATTCGTTAGCATCCATCTACCGAGCAGAAATTGTGTGCGATGCACGGAGTCGAGCACTTCCTTGATCTGATCCTCTTCCAATTGTTCAGAATGTGTATCGATTACCGTCTGCTTATATACCTGCACCCTTCGATATGTACACAGGTGAAGCTCACGCAGCGTATCTACCATTGACAAGATTTGTATAACATGCAATTCTTTACTTTTCTGATCCCATCTCATATCTAACGCGTGGATGAGATGGAACACCGATAGCAGCATTTGAGACAAAGGTTGAAAGGTCTTAATCATCATCCACCTCGATCCATCTATTAATAATCGAATTCGTTTGAATCAGAATCCAGCTCTTCGCCTATATCATTCTGCTTTGTGATCAGGGCGCTGGTCTTGACAGCAGGATCTCTTGTTTGTGCTTGGAATTCCATATGTACGACCATATTCAGTTTCTTCAGCAGCAGCCACTCCGCCATTAGCATTGAATCCAGAATTTGTACAACAGAGGAGTTGTAATCCACAATTTCCTTAGGTGTCGGATGAGTTGGGAAGTTCTTATCCTTGCCAACGAACGCCTTTGCTTTCTCTGCCTCGGTAAGGAGCAGCTGTCCAAGGGCACCTTCTTCCAGAGAGAGCGATTGCAGTAGATGCGCAACTGCCTCGTCAATTGATGGAATTTGATCATCATTTTTTTGAATGCTCATGTTCTCCCTCCTCTCTCTCCGGATAATGGCGGAATGCTATTCTTCACAATCCTCAAAACAGTCATGCTGCTTCTCAAGTCGAATCACATCTTCCAGCTTAAAGTGCAACAGAATCTGATTTTTCACAACGTTTCTCAGCATGCGATCAACACTTTCATTAATTTGAAGCGCTTCGGACAAGCATACATCCCGATCTCTAAGTATGGCCTGAATTTTTTCGCCTTCCGCATTGATAATATGAGACAATCCAATTTCCTCAAGGGCGATTGAGGTTAGCAGCAGGTTCACAACTTCTTTTCGTTTCAGAATAATTTCCGGTTTTATATCCGGAACATTTGGCATGGACATGATACATATCCTCCTTATTGAGGTGCTACTCACAGACATTTACAGTTCGATTCCTCATATTTTTATGCCATAGACAAATACATCATGCTGAGTTTCGAACTTTGTTTGTCCCTTGAACATGATCCTTTTGCAAAAAGAAAGTACATTCTCCTGTAGATCGTTCCACTCCACAGGAGAAATGTAAGCGCAACGAGGTGCTTGACAGTTTAGATGACTATACCTGCAGGTAGTTTACAATCCAGGGAAGCTGCTAAGTATATTGTCTAACTTAAATTGAAGAAGCATTTCTTTCTTAATTACATCTTGCAATGTTTTTCTTACACTGTCGTCAATCGCCAGCAATTCCGCAACCGTTGCCGCTGGGGTGATGCCAGGTGCAAGTGTACCAACAACGAGTTGAATTTTCTCTGCCTCTGCATTCACGATGTGAGCAAGAGCCAGTTCTTCCAGAGCGATAGAAGCCAAAAGCAACGTTACGGTTTGGCCAAGGGTAATCGTAATAGTGGGAGTAATATTTGGAATATTAGCCTGTGACAAAACTGTTCACCTCTCTCTTTTCCTTTGCAAGCACCTCATTGCAACTTACGTTACTCATCCTATGTCTGAGGGTTTATCTCATATGCTAAATTCTGAACAATGCTTTTTAATCTGTTCTCACCCGAATATCAATTTCAGGCACTGCATACAGTTACTTATCTTATACGAAGCTGAAAAGGAGTGAATGGATTGCAATCTCCTACTTTATCCATCTGCTTGATTGCGCGGAATGAAGAGGATGTCATCGCTCGCTGCCTGCAGAGCATCAAGCCTATCGCAGATGAAATTATTGTTGTGGATACAGGATCAACGGATCGTACAATCGAAATATGCCAGGAGTTCGGCGCAACCGTGCTTAGACATGAGTGGCAGGATCATTTTTCATTGGCACGCAATTATGGATTAGAGCAGGCATCAGGTGAATGGATTATGTGGATGGATGCTGATGAGGAAATGGATGTGGATGATCGTCAGACAATGAAGAATCTGCTTCCTACCTTAGACAAGGACATCTACTCGATTCATTTAATTAATTACATTGGAGCAACTGTTCAAGCGAATGAATCATTTCATATTGCGCATGCTCGCCTCTTTCGTAATCACAAGGGATTTAAGTTCCAGTTCAGTATCCACGAGACATTGAATGTTCATGAAGTGCTGCCAGATCAAGATGAATCGCAAATCGCTACATTGCCAGTCAAAGTGTACCATTACGGTTATTTGAATGATGTAACTTATGCCAAGAACAAAAGCGAGCGCAATATAACGTTATTGCTCAAAGCAATCGAAGCCAAAGAGCCAAATCCATGGCTGGAGTATCACTTAGCGAGTGAATATTCGCGTATGAAGAAATATGATTTTGCTTTTAAATACGTGAATTGGTCAATTGTTAGATTCCTATCCGAAGGACTTACGCCGCCATCGCTTGTGTATAAGCTGAAATATTCGATTCTACTGGAGACAGGAAGTATAGAGGGAGCTTGGCCAGCCATTGACAAGGTATTAGTGCTTTACCCCGATTATGTAGATCTTCATTTATACAAGGGTGTCATCCTGCATCAACTGGGCAAACACGAACAGGCACTCGAAACGTTCGACCATTGTATTGCATTAGGCGACAAACAGCTGAACCATTTAACCCTTCACGGCTGCGCTACCTTCCACGCCTATTATTATAAGGGACAATGTTATGAGCAATTAAATCAGCCACAAGATGCATGGTCAGCATATCGTTCAGCCCTGAACTTCTATCCTGAATATGAGCCTGCCAATCTTGCACTTCAACAGTTGCTCGTCTCTCATCCTGATTTGCACGAACAACCATCACCAATTTCTTAATTTATATAAAAAAAGCCTGAACCCTCCGTCAGTGTATCACTGGCAGTGAAGGTTCAGGCTTTTGACATTCAAGCTTTCAGACGAAGCTAGCAACTCGGATCTCACTCTTGATATGCTGCGTTGTATCGCCTTGTTTCGCATCATAATCCGTTAAACTGATCCCATTCAGATTCGGCACCTGGACATTGCGGCGAATCAATCTCAATCGTTCTGCCCTAGTCTCATGCAGGCCATCCCGCTTAGCCTCTCCCACCATCCACACCGCATTCACTTCAGGATTTAGGGAGCGTTTGAGTGCCCGAAGCTGCCTGCGTTCAGGTGCAGGAAGATATTCTGACGCATCGATCAGAAAAATATAATCCTGTGTGGCCTGTTCTGATCCTTGTTGTATGATGTATGCTTCACCTGCATCCATATCTTCCGTTGCATCGATCCACCGAATGGGAACAGACGTCTCCAATTCAACGTCTTCCCGCTGTTCTCCGGTACAATTACATATGATAATTTCATTTGCCACTTCATGAATCGAAGCGATGCAAGCTTGCAACGGCTCAGTTCGTTCCCTCCATCGAATGCAGAAGGTAATGGTTGACTCTGCTTTGTACAACAGGTCGAATATGTCAGCCCCCCACTTCCGGCGTGCTTGCTCCCGATTCGTATGCAGCAGCATCATCAAGCTTGACTGCTCGAGCTGATTCGTCGTCACATGGCCCACATGATGAATGAAGGAATCATTCGCAATGAGCATACGATAACCCGCATTCGCTGTTCGCAAACATAGATCATCGTCCTCATAATTTCCTAATCCGTAGCGTTCATCGAACCCCCCTACCTCTTCGACAACACTGCGTTTCATCAGCATGCAAAATCCAACAAGTCGACGTACTTCTGTCACCGTTCCAGCAAATTTATGCTCATGCTCCTTTGCGAAATTGTTCAAGTCCCATAAATCGGTATACGTTACTGGAATTTGTTGATGAGCACTCGAATAATTCGTAAACGGCCCGACCATGCCTACATCTTCACTGGAGTGAAGCACGCGCAGCATATTGGTTAACCAATTTGGCGTGACGATGGTGTCATTATTCAAATAAAGAATATGATCCCCTGTCGCAAGAGCTGCTCCTTGATTGCATCCTTTTGAGAATCCTGCATTCACCGCATTTTCAATCAAGATTACATCCGACTGCAGTCTCAGATAGGGAAGCGTTAAGTCCGTCGAACCATTGTCAACGACAATTAACTCGTAAGGCTCTGGCGTATACTTACGAATGCTTTCCAGACATCGAATCGTATGAGCAAATTGATTCAACGTGAGTATCACAATACTGACCTTCAACACAATCCCCTCACTTCGCAATCACATACTTGGGAAATATGACTGTAATTAATGAAATGCCTCTACAATTTGATTCTCAACTGTTCGTATCGTTCCTCGCCAAGCTTCTCGCGGAAATATTTCTGATTATGAAGCATACTTGGATGAGAGGGAAGGTAGCTGAGTGCAAACTCGTTATGATAGCAAGCCCTCTCGATGTCACCAAGACGATCATGACATACACATAGCTGCAAATGCGGTACCCACGTCCATGAGGATGGCTCTACCATAGACATTTGCGCTTCATCTGCTGGAAGCAGTGTAGCTTGCTCGAACCAGTACTTCGCTTGTAGAAAATGCCCCGAGTCCACCCACATGGCCCCAATCGCACAGCATATTTCCGCTCGCGGCTTATCATAGACGAAACTGCGGAACAGCGCCATAAACTGTTCGGTACGTTGACCCAACTTGCCATAACACTCCGCCATTTTTCTGCACGCCTGAATATTATCCTCTACCCACCCTTGCTCTGTTTCGAGGAACTTCATATATCCGTGTGCTGCTTCTTCGAACCGGGAATGATCTCGCAATTCATTCGCAAAATAGTATAGATCGCGAGGCGTAAATTGCTCTCCCTCGGCAAGTCTCTTCTCGTAAATTCGCAAATTGCGATCGGTATATGCTTTATCCTTCTTATGTGTGACACACACATCACTATGAATAATATGTCCGCCTACTTCCAAATATTCGTGCACTGGCCCATACCATTTGAACCCACGATCACGCCTAACTAAGCGATTTCGCCGCAGACTAGACGTAACATTCCCCTTATCATCAACCATTAATACATAGTGCATGGTCACACTATCAACATCACGAGTGAGTGTCTTCTTCAGCTCTACTAGTAGGCGTTGATCCTTACTCTCTATCACATCGTCCGCATCGAGCCATAGAATATATTCTTGAGTAGCTTGGCTGAAGGCATAATTCCGTGCAGCAGCAAAATCGTCAATCCATTCAAAATCAAATATACGGGCTTGATACTGTCCTGCAATTTCCTTCGTCCGATCTGTCGATCCCGTATCAACAATAATGATCTCATCAACAATGTTATGGACAGATGCAAGACATTGCGCTAGTGCAATCTCCTCATTACGTACAATCATACATAGACTAATCGTAATTGATGCAGACTGATCCATCGTCATTTCTGCCTCCTCAATATGTGAATCTAGCTGTACCTGATTAGACTGAGCTAGCAGCAGGTCAAGCGCTTCTCTGGCTTCTTTATGGCTGCGATCTACCTCTAGACAATTCTCATAGGCCTGTATCGCTTCTTCCCGATGATTAAGAAGTTCATGGCACTTCCCGACATAATACCAAGCGTGGAAGCTTCCAACTCCTCGCAGCGTAAGATGATAGATATTTTGTTCCCCCAGCTCAACACAGTACTGAAATACAGGCAATGCATGTTCAACCTTTTGTTTTAAATACAAGATGATCCCCTTGTAAAAATGGAGATCAACGTAATCTGGATATAACGCGATCGCCTTATCGATCGAAGGCCATGCCCCTTCATAACTGCCCATGATCAACATAAGCTCATATTTTAATTTATATAGAAGCGACGGTGGCAGTTTCCCCTGTTCTACAAACCGAATAACGGAAGTATTTACAGACTCATAAGCTTCAGCGTACTTTTTCAGCCGATACTGCTCACTTGCAATATGATAATCGACCCACGGGTTGTAGTCCGGCTTGTCTTTCTCCATCTGTAATAATCGCAAGTTCCGCTCCGACTTGTTCCGCAAATGAGTTACTACTTCTAGGTAGCCATAGTGATGAAGTTGTACGGGCAAGATTTTAACATCGAATTGCTCGCCCAGAACCTCATGTACATTTACCTGTTCATGGATCGCTCCGACGAACTGGAAACCCATATGATTGCGAAGCAGCCGATGCTGACCAATTAAGTATGTTTTCTCACTGCTAGGTGTGTCTTCCCCAATGTAGTTCAGCAGCTGAATTACACCGATGTGAGCTTGATCTTCCTGTAATATATCTCGAATCAACATGGCTTGATCTGAATCCAGCCTCTCATCCGCATCCATCCATAATATCCAGTCGCCAGTTGCCTGCTTCAGGGCATAATTGCGAGCTTCGGCAAAGTTGTCATTCCACGGCATTTCATATATGTTCGCTCCATATGATTGGCATATTGGAATCGTCTGATCGGATGATCCCGTGTCGACAATGATGATTTCATCTACAACATTCTTTACGCTGTCCAGACAAATGCCGATAAATGTCTCCTCATCCTTAACGATCATGCATAATGATAGTCGCTTCTCCAACTTTCCATCCCCTTTTCACATCGCTACAAACGATATATGCCGCAAATAGCCCAGTCGTGCATGTCGGAAATGGGTTCCTTTGACTTCAACGCTATCATGTCGTCCAAATTCTACGATATTCATAGATTTCTTTGTTACATTTCGTAAATGTAACAACATTGTCTTCAGTTTTTAATGTTCATTTAATGTTCCTTTCGTATTATTTGTATTAACGGAAATAGATCAATAGAAGGAGGTCCGTTGCCAGATGAAAACAGTTTATATTGAATTCCAACAACGAAAAATACCCGTGTTTTGCACAAATATGTCCCACAAAAATACATTCTCACTACTTATGGATGCACTTAACCGCAAGATGAATACAGGCAAGCGAGCGATCAAGACCTGTCTTGAAACCTTGATCAGTATTGAAATTATTGGCTCAGAGGCAATCTTGCATTCAAGACGTGAAATGGACACTGTAGCATTGTCCTTATATTAATCATTCGTGCATTTGAATTCCGACAGAATTGTTTTGATAGATCATTGCAAAAGGCGTAATTCCTTTTTGGAATTACGCCTTTTGCAATCTTTACACGTTATTCTTTTTGTAAAATCAAACTTGACACGATACATTTTGTATCATACATTACAAGTATGTGTAACGTAACTTATGAATCTGCGATTCTACTCTAGCATATTTATGACAAAGGAGTCCTGCTATGACCTTTGGAGAGCGCTTACGCAATTTACGAACGGCCCGCAACATGTCGCAAGAGCAAGTAGCTCGACATATTGGATTAACTCGTTCGGCATATAGCCATTACGAAATTAACAATCGGCAGCCCGTCTATACAACCCTTCTTAAGCTAGCTGTCTTATTTGATGTATCCGTGGATTACCTAATCAATGATAACTCCTATCTGGAATCACGCGAGACGAATCAGCTTCTGCAGCTATGGCACGGGCTTGATGCCGACTCAAGACAGCAGACACTCCAGCTCATGAGGCAATCACTCTACTCCAAGCGATAGAGTTTACGACCATCCCTATTTTACTTGAGCAGGCAATATAATGTAGAATGTCGTTCCATGTCCTTGCACACTCTCAACGCCGATTCTTCCTAAGTGCAATTCAACAATTTCTTTGGCAATTGCCAGCCCTATACCGCTGCCGCCTGTCATTGAATTTCGCGACTTATCATTTTTGTAGAAACGGTCGAATAGATAAGGCAAGTCTTCTTCTCCCACACCAATTCCGGTATCCGTGATTTGAATATGCACCGCTTGCTCCTGTTTCAGATAGTCCACTTCAATGGTAATCGAGCCACCAATTGGCGTAAATTTGACCGCATTATAAATAATGTTGTCAAATACCTGCATCATACGATCAATGTCCACTTCCAGCATAAGACTTACAGGCGGAGCATTGCGGTACGTCAAGTTGTAACATGCGAACATTAACCCTCTGCTTCGCAGTTCCAACTCGTAATGCTCTTCCAGATGCGAAATAAAATGTTCAAGAAGTACAGATTCTATCGATACAGGCACCCTTCTTGCTTCTAATTTGGACAACTCAAACAAATCGTCAATCAGATGATTCAAGCCATTAATTTTATTTAGCATGAGGCGAATATATTTCTTCTGCTGCTCTCTATCCTGAATTACCTCATCTTGGAGCGCCTCCAAGTAACCACGAATTAAGGTCATTGGTGTTCGCAAATCATGGGAAATATTTGTAAATAGATGCCTGCGGGAGGTTTCCATCCGCTCTAACTCATAATTTTTCATTTCTAAATTTGCGTTCATTTGAGTTAAGGCAGCTGTGCGCTCTTGGATCCGTGCTTCTAAGTTAGCATTCAACTCTCGTAACTCGATCGTTACAGATTCTACGTCGTACATCGCCTTGGAATATCTCATTGAGATCATAAGCGACTGCATGAAAACGCAAAATACAAGTCCACTTGGAGCCAGGTCTCGAATGGGAGCAAGCGAATGATAATATAAAATATCATTAAGAACCAATATATTGAAAACAGTAAAGCCGAATAATGCAATATGCGCTCCCATCCGATGATTATAGACAGCCTTCATATTCATTATGATTACATAGCAAGCCGCTGCTATCACATATAATTGGTAAAGCAGAAGGTAAGAGGTGAACGTACGCACAGGCAGGAATATAATGGAGCCAATTAGCAATGCTCCTGCTACATTCATTATCATATACGTTTTATAGCACGCGTCCTCATAAAATAAATATCTCACATATCCGCATCCGGCCATCGTCGCCACGATCATTAGCACATATTCCAGGCGAATAACGAAATACCACGATAAACCAGGAAACCAAGTAAGCATAATGGCATCTCCCGACGTTAGGATTCGGATTGCCATTGCAATACAAAGAATCGCAAATAGAAACGTATACCAATCCTTGCGCCTCTCTATGAACAGACCAATATGATAGAGCCCCACCATTAATAAGCAGCCGAACAGCATACTGTCCCTAACCAATTCCAATCTGCTCTTGCTTATAATTTTCTCCGATGAACCCAGGTATAGTGACTGCCATATTCCTCCACGATGATGCGAGAAATTCGTAACCTCGATAACGATATCTGCGGTGTTTCCAGGAGTACTCACCATAACCATGCGTTGCTTCATAGAAGGAACAGCATAGTCCTCAAACTCAGAGACTTGTCCTTCATGAATAATCGGCTTACCATTCACCCACATGCGATATGAACTATATATGCTGGGGAGCCATACACCCAACAGGTTATCCTTCGCATTCTTCTTTATCGTAAGATAATACGTCGCGACTCCCGTACCCGTCTTAGAGAACCCCGGATTCGTTAACTGATTCCAAGAAGATGGCACCTTCACATCCGCCATCATTGAAGGGGAATCCGTTATTTTCTCCGTAGGAAGCAAGCTCCCCCATTTCATCTTCCACATTCCGTTCAATGGCACAATTCCATCTTTTTCAAAATTCCAGTTCCGCAAATCAAGTATTCCATTTTCCGCGCTCGGAGCACGCTTCGAATCAATAATCGCCCCTGCAACATGTAGAATAATTATAGTTACAATAATCATGGCCATCATAATATGAAAAGTTATTCGACGCATCGATGACGCCCTCCTCAACCCTTCCATTTTATAACATACTTTCTTATTTGACGATAGAAGAATCCAAGGAATTAAGGTTTCATGTCGCAATTAGGAATAGATTGCCATATCCTGACGATTTTCGCTATAATGAAAGAAGTGGCGGAGGTGATAACCTGCAGTGAACGAGAGCAAAATATTAATCGTTGATGATGAAATAGAGATTACTGAACTCATATCCTTATATTTGCGCAGGGAAGGCTACCGTGTATACGTTGCAGACAACGGATATACCGCCTTACAGATGATGAAGGAAATTGAACCAGACTTAATTATTTTGGACATCCTCCTCAAGTCGCTAGATGGTATTGAGGTATGCAAGGAAGTGCGCAAGACATCGAATGTTCCAATCCTCTTTATAAGCTGCAAGAGTGACGATGTAGACATTATATTAGGTCTTACAGTCGGTGGAGATGATTACATTACGAAGCCATTCAGCCCTAGTCAACTCGTTGCTAGGGTCAAGGCCCATTTGCGCCGCAACTCTCTTTCTGCTCAAGCACTGCAACGCTCGGCTCAACACAGACTGTCCTACGAAGAATTGGAGATGGATTTGCAGAGTCACACCGTGACCGTACAAGGCAGAGCTGTTGCACTATCTGCCAAAGAATTCGACTTACTCGCGTATTTGGCGCAATCACCGAACAAAGTATTCAAGTTGGAACAATTGTATCAGCATATCTGGAATACCGAGAGCTTCGGTGACACACGAACACTCATGGTACATATTAGCAATCTACGCAAGAAGATCGAACCGGATCCTACACGCCCACGCTACATCGTAACCGTACGAGGTGTAGGGTACAAATTTCAAACCGAATAACCTGCTCTACACCAATACCCGCATGAATTCATCTCATGCGGGTATTGCTTTCGTAAACTTTCTGGAAGCTTGGGCTTGTTTATAGTACAATAACGCTTAGTGTTAAGGAAGTTTGAACAGAAGAAAGGAAGTCACATTACATGTACATGTCTACTGACTGGAAAGACTATGAATTAATTGATACAGGCGGCGGAGAGAAGCTTGAACGCTGGGGAGATGTTGTGCTTCGTCGTCCCGATCCACAAATCATATGGCCTCTTGAAAAGGAGACAGATATTTGGCGCAATGTACACGGCCATTATCATCGCAGTTCCTCAGGCGGCGGTCAATGGGATATGAAGAAGCCTATTCCAGAGCGTTGGACGATTGAATACAAACATCTCAAGTTCTATATTAAGCCAACGAACTTTAAACACACAGGTCTGTTCCCTGAACAAGCAGTAAACTGGGACTGGATGATGAACAAAATTAAGAGTGCAAATCGTCCAATCAAAGTTCTTAACCTGTTCGCTTATACTGGCGGCGCAACAGTGGCCTGTGCATCTGCTGGCGCCGAAGTCTGCCATGTTGACGCTGCTAAGGGGATGGTGCAGTGGGCGAAGGAAAATGCCGCGTTGTCCGGTTTGGAATCTCACCCTATCCGTTTCATCACGGACGATGTATTCAAGTTCGTACAAAGAGAGCAGCGCAGAGGCAACAAATATGACGCCATCATTATGGATCCCCCTTCCTATGGTAGAGGACCTGGCGGAGAAACGTGGAAGCTGGAGCAAAGCTTGTATCCGTTTCTTGAGTTCTGTACGACAATTATGTCGGACAATCCACTTTTCCTGCAAATCAATTCATATACGACTGGGATCTCGCCTACCGTACTAAGCAATATGCTAAGTATGACAATGAAAAAGCGCTACGGCGGCAAGCTGTCCTCAGGTGAAATAGGCATCCCGATTACGAAGTCCGGTATGGTTCTCCCTTGCGGTATATTGGGAAGATGGGAGGCATAACGATAGATGTTAGGCCAACCTGCAACTCCGCATATTGGCATCTTATACGAGGATAATCACGTAATCGTTGTCGAGAAGCCAGTTAATATCTTGTCACAAGCGGACGATACGCAGGATGCAGATATGGTGACCTTACTGAAGCAAGACTTGAAGGAGCGTTATGCGAAGCCTGGCAATGTCTATGTAGGTCTAGTCCACCGATTGGATCGTCCTGTCGGTGGAGCCATGGTATTCGCGAAGACGAGCAAGGCTGCCTCACGCTTATCTGATGTCGTTCGCACACACAAGCTGGGCAAGTCTTACATGGCTGTCGTTCACGGCCGTCCAGCTAAGACCAACGGGACACTAACTCACCATTTGCTGAAGGATGTCCGCACGAACACAGTCCGCGCTGTTGCTCCTGGAACTCCAGGAGCAAAGGAGGCACGCCTGTCTTATGAGGTAGCTGGCATGAGCGGCGACATGACGCTTGTGCGTATAGAGCTTCATACCGGACGACCGCACCAAATTCGCGTACAAATGAAAACGATTGGTTGTCCATTATATGGAGATCAGAAGTACGGCGCTGATCGCAATAAGCCTGGTCAGCAGATTGCTCTATGGTCTGTGCAGCTATCGTTCCCCCATCCGACTACGAAGGAAGTTATGGAGTTTAGATCTAAGCCGCCCATGGAATACCCATGGAATCTCTGGGATCCGGCAATCTATTCTTCCTGTTGATGTACTTTCTATGTACATCAACAAGTAAGCTGGGGCAATCTTACCGATTCGGTAAATAATCATCGCACGCAACACCGTGACTGTACGATCGCATTGCTGAGAAGCAACCTTCTCTCGATGCGATTGTACACGATGCGTTCATTTGCAGACACAGTCATCATTCAGTCATGCTCATTTAACGCATGGTGTTATTCGTGTATGAAAGGAGGAAAATAGGAAAATGAGTAAAGGACGGTATGTACGAACAGGATTGCTGGTCATTGCAATTGTTCTCTTGATTTTATCCACTGCTTGCGCAATTGCCGCGCCATCACAGCTTGTCGATCAAGATGCATCTAGTTCGCAATCAACAACGGGCAGCGAACAGCAGACAAAGCCTCAACCGGCACATAAAGCAGCACTAGCTCAGCATAAGGACAGTTCACCTTCATCGACCGATGCCGATCATCTCAACCCTTCTACGAACATCCCGGCTAGTACGGCCACTACGCCACCTAACAACACGAAGGCAAAGCCATATACTCTTTCCAGCAAGCTTCTTGCGGTAGGAGATATTATGATGCACTCCCCTCAGTTTCCTGCCTATTTCAATAAGAAGACAGGCACATACAATTTCAAGACCTATTTTACTAAGGTGAAGCCTATTCTCGAGACAGCAGATTGGTGTTGGGCGAATCTGGAGACTCCATTGCTAGGCGGCGAGAAGGTCTATACCGGATACCCCATGTTCAACGCACCACCAGAGCTTGCAGATGCCTTGAAGTTCGCAGGCTTCAATATTGTAACGGCGGCGAACAATCATTCATTAGATCGATATGAAGCCGGAGCCCTGCGCACATTGGAAGTGTTGAAGAAAAAAGGGCTGGTAACGAAGGGACTCTCCGCCTCATTATGGGAATCCAAGCAGCCAACATTAGTTGAAAAAAACGGAATACAACTAGGCATTCTCGCGTATACGTACGGAACAAATGGCATCCCGCTCCCGAAGCAGAAGCCTTATCTTGTCTCTCTCATTGATGAGAAGCGCATGATACAGGATATTCAGAATACGAAGAAGGCTGGAGCTGACGTTGTCGCAATTGCCATTCATTTCGGCACTGAATATGAGCACACGCCGAATCAAGAGCAAATTCGACTGGCGCGTTCGCTGATCCAAGCTGGAGCAGATATTATATTGGGCTCTCATCCACATGTCATTCAACCCTATGAGCGTATTACGGTAAGAGAGCCCGACGGCTCTAAGCGCGATGGGCTTATTATTTATTCAATGGGGAACTTTATATCCAATCAAACTGGCAATGGTACTGATATTGGAGTAATCTTCGGTGTAGAAATTAATAAGCATATGCCTGAAGGCACAATCGAACTAAAAAATGTGACAACGATTCCAACATGGGTGCATATTGAAGGTGCCCGTGACAAGCGCAAGTACCGTGTACTCCCACTGGAACAAACGATCAAATCACATTCTGACAATCGATTAAACACACAGCAATATCAGGCAATGAAAAAGATGCTCACCAGCGCGACAAGCCATCTTGCCTCAAGATCGGCTGTACCGGTTATACTCAATGTCTCGCCTTCACCATAGATTATTGGCCTGCACGAACAGGCTCTGACGCTGCAGCCGTCTCTTTCTCAACAGTAGACGGTTGTGGCGGCTGAGTTAGCTTGCCAAGCAAAAGGATAAGCAGCTGCTGGTTATGCGTTGAGATCCGATGTAAAATTTCATTCCAGTAGTTCTCTCGAATAGCGACTCCACGGCGCATTTCCTGTTCTCCGAATTCGGTTGCCTGGATCCACACAATTCGACGATCATCCTGGTCTCGCTCTCGAATAATTAGAGCATTCTTCTCCATCCGATCCATCAATGTTGTAATCGCAGCAGGAGTCGTAGCTAAGTGAGGCAACAGATCAGAAGGCTTAACCTTCCCATATTCCGCAATTCGCTCTAATACGGTTAACTGGCTCTCTGTCAAGCTTGGCGCCAGGGACTCGTCCATCATTGACTTATAATCCTTGGATAACTTCGACCATAGCTTGGCAAATTCGGTTGCATGCATGCAAACGACTCCCCCTTTATTCCATGTCGATCTACAAACACCTAAATTATACCACAGCAAAGTAGATAGGACATCCCTAATCTTAGCATAATGCCATTTAATTACAAATTTATTGCCAAAGAAAGTTCAGGAACCAAGCAATCAACTAGCACATATACTGTTGTATAGGCATCTATCACACCAACTTCTCACTAATTTGATGCTTTAACTGCGAGGAGGGGACACAATGGATCAGGACAAATCCGGTATTTTCCGCAAAGCAATGGAGATCGGGATCATAAAAGACCCACAATGGATAGAACGACTCGATGAGCCCGTACCATTGTGGGTCCTATTAGAGATTATCAATACCCTGCACGATGTGTTGAATCCACCGCATAAGCCATTCGATTAGACGGATGGTGGGGTAATAATCATCGTATTTACAATACTATCTTCCTTATCGATTGCAACCAAGCTTCGGCCTTGCGCTCTCTTATCCATGAGAGGGGCATGTTCAGTAATAAGCTGATGCAAGCGTCCCTGTTCCGTAATGATCGTAATCGGATACGACTCTTTACTGAAGTAAGCGCCAATTAACTTCTTCCCATTCGGCTTCACTCGCTTCCCTTCTTTGAACTCGAATGTAGCCATTCCTTTACCGCCGCGTCCCTGTGTTGGGTAATCCAGCAGCAACGAACGCTTGCCCCATCCAATATCCGTTAGAACAGTAATCTCGCCCTCTTCACCAGTGACCCGAAGAGCTGCTGTGATTGCATCGTCGTCCTTAAGCTGCATTCCACGAACACCACCAGCTGCGCGTCCCATCGGATTCACTTCCGCTTCTGTAAATCGGATAGACATTCCTTGCTCGGTCACGAGAAGAAGATCTGCTGCCCCATCACTGAGCATGACAGCCAACAACGCATCTTGGTCTGCTACTTTACAAGCAGCGACTGCCCCTGTACGGTTGGTTTCGTATTCCTTGAGCATCGTACGCTTTACTTGGCCACGACGCGTAACGAACAAGAGCGAACTCAACTCGTCTGCGAATGACTTGACTGGAATAACAGCTACGATAGAGTCTTCCTTCGCAATCGGAATCACATTGACGATTGCTGTACCATTGTCCTTCCACTTGAATTCTGGAATCATATGGACAGGCAAGGAGAAATATTGTCCCCGCTGCGTAAAGATAAGCAGGCGATCCAAGGTGTTCACTTCATAAATTTGACGGATGTAGTCGCCTTCCTTAACGCCAGATGCATCCCATTCTCCGCCAGATCGTGTGAAGGATAGCTGACTCGTCCGCTTGATGTACCCATCATTGGACAAGGTGACGAGAACATCCTCGGCATTTACGATGACCTCAAGGTTCACCTTGATTTCCTCGACTTCCCCCTGCACGACTGAACGGCGATCAATTCCATATCGATCACGAATATCCGTCAGTTCCTTCTTAATTACCTTCATCAGCTTCTTGCTGCTCTCCAGAATCGAACGAAGGTCGGCAACCTTCTTGCGAATATCCTCTAATTCCTTCATCAATGAAGTCAATTCCAGATTCGTCAAGCGGTACAGTTGCAATGTTAAGATCGCATCAGCTTGACGTTCGGAGAAGCCAAATTGTTCAATCAAGTTATGCTGTGCATCCTGACGATTCTTCGAAGCTTTGATAGTCGCGATAACCGCATCTAATATATCAAGCGCCTTGACCAAGCCCTCCAACACATGTGCTCGGTCTTCTGCCTTCGACAAGTCATATTGGGTACGATTCGTGACAACTTCCTTCTGGTGTTCAATGTAGGCTTGGAGCATAGGCAAAATGCCCATTTGCATCGGAGCCTTGTTCACGATCGCTACCATGTTGAAGTTATAGGTCACTTGCAAGTCGGTCTTCTTGAACAAATAGTTCAAAATGCCGTTCGCATCCGCGTCCTTCTTCAGCTCAACGACGATACGCATCCCTTCGCGTCCACTTTCATCACGAACCTCTGCAATACCGTCTACTTTCTTCTCTAAGCGGATGTTCTCCATTGCGGTAACGAGACGCGACTTCACGACCTGATACGGGATTTCGGTAACGACGATCTGCTGACGACCTCCGCGCATCTCCTCAATATCCGTCTTCGCGCGAATGTAAATGCGGCCCTTACCCGAACGATATGCATCGCGAATGCCTTCCGCACCCATGATGATTCCGCCTGTAGGGAAATCCGGACCTTGCACAATGTTAATAATCTCATCCAGATCAATCTCGGGCTTGTCGATCATGGCGATGCATGCCTCAATCACTTCCCGCAAATTATGTGTGGGAATTTCCGTTGCAAAGCCGGACGAAATCCCGCTAACGCCATTTACGAGCAAGTTCGGGAAGCGCGAAGGCAATACAACAGGCTCTTCTTCCGTATTATCAAAGTTTGGACGGAACGGAACGGTGTCTTTCTCAATATCCCGAAGCAGCTCCATCGCAATGGAGGACAATCTGGCTTCTGTATAACGCATTGCAGCTGCTGGATCATCATCGATTGACCCCCAGTTGCCGTGACCGTCAATCAGGACATGCCCCATCTTCCATGGCTGCGCCATGCGCACCATGCCGTCATATATTGAAGAATCCCCGTGCGGGTGGTAATTACCCATGACGTCCCCGACCGTTTTGGCCGACTTACGGTATGGCTTTTCCGGTGTGTTGCCGGATTCATACATTGCATACAAGATGCGTCGCTGTACCGGCTTGAGACCGTCCCTAACATCGGGTATCGCGCGATCTTGAATGATATATTTGGAATAGCGCCCGAACCGGTCGCCAACCACGTCTTCCAAGAACGCGGGTTTGAATTGTTCCGATACGCTCATGTGTCTCTCACCTTTCTATTCCTCGAACTCCGCAAAGTCAACGTTCTCTACGATCCAGCGCTTACGCGGCTCCACCTTGTCGCCCATTAATGTCGTCACACGGCGCTCTGCCTTGGCAGCGTCATCGATCTGCACCTGCAGCAGTGTTCTCGTCTCCGGATCCATCGTCGTTTCCCACAGTTGATCGGGATTCATTTCGCCAAGACCCTTATAGCGTTGAATTTCAGCGCTTTGTCCGAACTGCTTCACGTAGCTGGCAAGCTGCTCGTCCGTCCAAGCATAGCGAACCGTCGAGTGCTTGCCCTTCTTATGCGATATCTTATAGAGCGGAGGCTGTGCAATATATACCTTGCCCTTATCAATAAGCTGACGCATATAACGATAGAAGAACGTGAGCAGCAGCACCTGAATATGCGCACCGTCAGTATCGGCATCTGTCATAATAATGATCTTCGCGTAGTTGCTCTCATCCGCATCGAAGTCGGAGCCTACCCCTGCTCCTATTGCATGGATAATTGTCCGATATTCATCATTCTTCAAGATGTCGGCCAGCTTGGCCTTCTCCGGGTTCATCGGCTTCCCCTTCAGCGGCAGGATTGCCTGCGTCTTGGAATCGCGCCCTTGCTTCGCAGAACCGCCCGCCGAGTCCCCTTCGACGATAAAGAGCTCATTGCGTGTATAATCCTTAGACTGCGCTGGTGTCAGCTTGCCGTTAAGGTTTGAGCTCTCGCTGCGCTTCTTGCCTGAGCGCACATCCTCTCTCGCCTTACGTGCCGCTTCACGCGCCCTTGACGCCTGAATGGCCTTCTTGACTAACATCTGCGCAATTTGTGGGTTCTCCTCCAGGAAAATGCTCATGTGCTCTGCTACGATTGTATCTACAGCGCCCCTAGCCATGGCACTACCGAGCTGATCCTTCGTCTGACCGACAAATTCCACATCGGACATCTTCACATTAATGACCGACATCATGCCTTCACGCAGGTCGTTGCCGTCTAGGTTTTTATCCTTTTCCTTCAACAAGCTGTTCTTGCGCGCATATTCATTCATCACACGCGTATAGGCTGTCTTGAAGCCTGTCTCATGCGTACCGCCGCCACGAGTTGGGATCGAGTTTACAAACGATACGATTGTCTCCGTATACCCATCGTTATATTGAAGTGCAATCTCAACCTCAACATCATCCTTCTCAGCAGTGAAATGAATCACTTCATGCAGCACGTTTTTATCTTCATTTAAAAAGCGTACAAACTCGCTTGCTCCGCCTTCATAAAGGAAAGTTTCTTCCTTCCCTGTCCGCTCATCTTTCAATGTGACCCGTAAGCCAGAGTTCAAAAATGCAATCTCCTGCAATCGTTCAGCAAGATTGTCATAATTCAAATGAATATTGCCATGGAATACCTTCGCATCCGGCTTGAATGTTACCTTCGTGCCTGTGCGATTCGTATTACCGACAATCTCCAGCCCCGTTACCGGTTCGCCGACATGCTCTTTGCCTTTCTTATCCGTCCATGTCTCAAAGCGCATGCGATGAATCTTGCCGTCTCGACAAATCTCCACCTCAAGCCATTCCGATAACGCATTCGTGACTGAAGCGCCAACGCCGTGCAGACCGCCAGATTTCTTATAGCCTGCACCACCGAACTTACCACCCGCATGCAAGATCGTATAGACGACCTGCGGGGTCGGTACCCCTGTCTTATGCATACCTGTCGGAATTCCTCGTCCATTGTCTCGAACGGTGACCGACTGGTCCTTGTGAATTGTCACATCAATCTGAGAGCAAAATTTGGCGAGATGCTCGTCGACAGCGTTGTCTACGATTTCCCATACCAGATGATGCAGCCCCGAGGAGCTTGTACTGCCAATATACATCCCTGGCCGTTTGCGTACCGCGACAAGCCCTTCGAGCACTTGAATGTCGTCAGCCCCATACTCAGAATTGCGGTTGCCAGATGCCCCCCCATTCTCAGGCGACTGTCCGAACATATCGACTTGCTCGACCATTCATGCTCCTCCTTCAAAAATACATGTAGTGCATAATCAATAATCATGCGTGTTCCATACCATAATACGTGCTTCATACCAAATGCGTACTTCACAAATAAAATGCTACCTTATTAGCGTTCCAACCTTCGTTGGCAAAAGAAAATCTGCCGCTGCCGGACGAGAGGAACAACAAAATGCCCCATTACTTATATCGTCCGGATGCAAACAGATGTTTCGCATTCTTGTATATTTTAATTCAAGATGTCCTGTTTCGTAAAGACACGGAATGCAATGAATAGGGAAATAATGCCCCATACACTTAATACAGCAAGCGAGAACGGCAAGCTCATCCCTTCTACAGGGGCCGGTGTACCCGCCATATAGTCCGTCAATTTCAAGTTAATCATGAACAGATATTTGGCAGTCGGCCAAGAAGAGGCCATATTATACAAGATGGTACCTGCGATCAGGGTAGCCATTAAGGTTACAATACTTGCCGCTGTGCTCCGGACGAGCACGGATATCATAAACCCAAGTGCTGCGACTACGATGCTGGAGAACCAGATAAGGCCACATTGCATAAGCAAGTACAGCCATGAGGGAAGCGTATGTACGGCATTGAAATCCACGTTCGTGCCCGCTACCGAGAATCCGGTAAATATCGGAAAAGACCAGCCTCCATACCCGAAGACCGCCCCTGAAATCAAATAAGCAAGCAGTGCTGTCATCACGACAATGATTCCGGTAAACATCATCAGGACAATCCATTTGCTCATTAACACCTTCCACCTGCGAACCGGCCTAGTCAGCAGCATCTTGATCGTGCCGGTAGACCGCTCCGATGAAACGATGTCCGAAGCAATCGCCATAACAAGCAGCGGAATGAACAGAGTTACTGCATTGTCCATAAAAGTACGGGTAAATGTCACCCCGTTCGGCTCACTCGGATTCACATCATGGTCCAAATAATATTGCAGCTGCTGCAGCATAATGAGCCGATACTTCTTCCACTCTTCGGGTATTCGGTCGCTTCCGAGCGAATTTTGAATATCGGTGATGCGCTGCTGCAACTCCAGTCGCCAGTCCTCTTTGAACTTCTCCCTACTATTTTCCGCCATCTTCATTTGCGCATATGTGAAGACAGGAATTAACACTATCAATATGAGCATGATGACATAAAATCGTTTTTTCTTCAACACTTTTAATGTCTCATTGTGGATAAGCGGCAGCAAGCTACTCAATGCGTTCACCCTCCGTTAATTCTAGAAATAGCTGTTCTAGGGTAGGCATAATATGCTGGATTCCTTCGATTTGGATGCCGGCATGCATCATCTTGCGATTCAGTTCTGGAATGATGTCCGGTGCAGTTTCCGTTACGATTGCGTAATCAGGTATCCCGATCAAGGTAGACTCGTCAATCGGCGCTGTCTCTCGGCTATAGATTGTAACCCCGTCGTTTTCTGCTAACAGCTCCATAGCCCGCTCCGCAGGCTGTGCCTGCCATACTACAAACTGATTGCGTCCCGTAAGCAGCTGTTCGACATCATCTACAGCAAGCACTTCACCATGGCTGATAATCGCAACGCGATCACACATTAGTTGAATTTCACTTAACAAGTGACTCGAGACGAACACAGCCATACCACTGTCAGCCAGCGTACGGATAAATGATCGCAGCTCCTTAATGCCGAGTGGATCCAATCCATTCGTGGGTTCATCCAGAATGAGCAGCTTCGGTTCAGCAAGCAATGCTTGCGCGATCCCAAGCCGTTGTCTCATCCCTAACGAATAGGTCTTCACTTTATCATGAATTCGATTCGACAACCCAACGATCTCGACAACTTCTTGAATGCGTTCTTGACCAATGCCGCTTACCATCCGCGCGAAATGTTCTAAATTTTCCCATCCTGTCAGAAAGTTATACATTTCCGGGTTCTCTACGATACAGCCAACATGCCGCAGGGCCCGCTCCGGATCTCGATTCACATCCAGACCACATACTTGAATCCGGCCTGAAGTGGGAGTAATCAAGTCCACCAGCATTCGAATAGTCGTTGTCTTGCCAGACCCATTCGGCCCGAGGAAGCCAAAAATTTCGCCTGCTCGAACCTCGAAAGTTACATCCTTGATAATCAGCTTAGAGCCTATTTTCTTCTTCACATGTTCTACTGATAATATAACTTCCTTCGCATGCTCCATCACTAAGCCACCTCCTGGCCGTCCTCTAGTGTCCTTCTATTATTGAATGCTCTGCACAATCCGCTTCGCAATGGCATCATATCCGTCTCCATTAGGATGAAAATGATCAGAAGATAAATATTTGCTGCTGTTCCGCTGGAACAAATCGTAGGTTGGAACCATCATCATATTCTTGTCCTTATTGATAAACGCATAAGCTGAATCGTTCCATTTCTGAACGACGGCATTTCCTATTTCACGCATCGCCTGCAGATCCGAGAATGGATTATACAGTCCTACATAGATGATAAGCGCATCCGGGTTCCATTTACGCAGTTGGGTCAGCACCTGTTTCAAGTGGACAATGCCAGCATCCACCTTGGCTATGAGTGTATCGAGCTGCATTTCCTTGGCGCTCATCTGTTCCGATTGAGCACCTTGGAATAAGTCATTGCCGCCAATCGTTAGTAGGATGACATTCGCTTGCTTCAATACATAACCCGCACTATCCTTCTCTATTCGTTCCACAAGCTGATCTGCACGAAGCCCGTTCACTGCCAGATTGTTCAGAAGCGTAACCGGCTTCTCCTTGCTCTTCTCAAGCGTACTCAACACACGTCGTACATATCCTTGTCCCGTTCCGTCGCCAGTACCTCTTGTCAACGAATCGCCAAGAGCAGCGATCCGTATCTCTTGCTCCGAGTGAGTGGCGGTATCTGTTGTCGGTGAAGTCTTCACCCCAGGCGCATCCGCAAACGGAACAGAAGCAGGATAGATAATATCCGCAATTCCAAGTCCGAAGCCAACGAGCAAGAGCAGCGTACATCCCACGCCGCATGAAGCAATCCATAACCATTGCCGCGATGCCGTTTTACGACTCATCCTAGTCCTCCTGTCTCAATCCCTGAACTCTGTTCTCCCTTTACATTACCTGTTCAGGTTCCTATTTGCAAACTGAGTCATCTGTTACCACGTTCCCTGGCAACAAGGGAGGCGACCGATCAATTCGGCCGCCTCTTTCATCAATTTCCTATACGATTGTACAAAACACAAAAGCAATTACAAGCAGCAGAATCGCTCTATCGCTACACGCGGTGCGACTACATGTACTTATACTGAGCCGCTACTAGATTGTAATAAGTGCCACGCAGATTCATCAATTGATCATGCGTACCTTGTTCCTGAATAACCCCATGATCAAGCACAACGATATTGTCACAATTGCGAATCGTAGACAACCTGTGCGCAATAATGAAGGAGGTTCTACCCTGCAGCAACGTCTTCAATGCTTCTTGAATTTTCAATTCGGTCTCGGTATCAATACTTGCAGTCGCTTCATCAAGAATCAATATTCTAGGGTTTGCAAGCAAGGCACGTGCGAACGAGATAAGCTGACGCTGACCCATGGACAGCACATTCCCGCGTTCCTCGACCTCAGTGTCATAGCCATCTTTCATACTTGCAATGAAGTCATGCGCATACACGGCCCGTGCTGCCGCTTCTACCTCTGCATCTGTTGCGTCGAGACGGCCGAAGCGAATATTATCTCGTATCGTACCTGAGAAGATGAAGGTATCTTGCAATACAATACCAACCTGCGACCTCAGACTTTCAATTGTAACTTGCTTAATATCATGACCGTCAATGGTGACACGGCCTTCTGTCGTATCGTAGAAACGGCACAACAAATTGATAATCGTACTCTTACCGGAACCTGTGTGTCCGACTAACGCGATGGACTCGCCTGCCTTGGCTGATAATGAAATGCCCTTCAACGCGGGACGTCCCTTCTCGTATTCGAACATTATGTTCTCGAATTCCACATCGCCATGGATTGGTGGAAGCACTTTTGATTTCGCTGTATCCTCAATAGATGGCTGTTCATCCATAAATTCAAAGATGCGTTCCGAAGAAGCCATAGCAATTAGCATTTGCGAATACATTTGCCCCAAGCGATTAATAGGTTCCCAGAAGTTCCCGATGTACTGAGCAAATGCGAATAGTACCCCAACTGTAATCACATGGCTCTGAATCAAATAGGAACCGTACATGAATAGAATAAATGCACCTACAGCACTTGTTATCTCGATAACTGGTCCGAACGATTGGTTCATGGCAGAAGCGCGATCCCATGACTTCTTATTCACATTGTTCATATGATCGAAGAATTCCATATTCTGCTTTTCTTGTGTATACGCTTGAGTGACACGAACGCCTTGGATCGCCTCGTTCAAGTGAGAATTAATCCGCGATTGCTTCATGCGGACGTCCTGCCAAGCGAAGCGGATCTTCTTCCGCAGCTTCGTCGACACTAAGAACATGATTGGAACCGTAATCATAACTGCCAGTGCAAGCTGAACATTCAAGAACAAGAGGATAATGATAATACCTGCCAGCTGCATGCAATCAATTAGCGTATTGACAGCACCGTTCGTGAACAGTTCCTGCAAGGAGTTGACGTCGTTCGTCACGCGCACTAGCACGGAACCAGCTGGACGTTTGTCATAGAAATGGAATGACAGCTTCTGAATGTGCTTGAACAGATCCCCTCGCAAATCATGAATAATGCGCTGGCCAATCACATTCATAAATTTGATGCGGAACGCATTGGCGCCCCACTGCACAATATAAAGTCCAAACACCGTTCCCGCGATCATATACAGCATACGCAGCGATGGGTTTCCGTCAGCGGGCTGTATCGCATGGTCAATGGCATAGCTGATGAGAAATGGGATTGCCAGTTTCGTAAGCGTACCCAGAACCATCATTACCAACAATACCGGCAGCAGTTGGCGTTTATACGGCTTCATGTACACCAGCAGGCGACGCATCTGAGCCCAGTTGAACGGCTTTTCTATTGCTTCATCATCTTGATAGACGAATCGAGAACGCTTACGTTCTGCGTTCTCCGCAGCTGTGTTCTCGTCTTCATTCGCCGGGCTCGCCGCCGTGGATGCTGCTGTGAATCGTGCTCCACTCATACTCTCACCTGCTCTCTGTTCGACGTTCCATCGGTGGTAGAATCCATCTGATCTTCTGACTCAAACTTATCAGCATACTGAATACGATATACATCTTGATAGGTACCCGGCACCTCAATCAATTGCTCATGAGTACCTCTCTGTGCGATGCTCCCTTGATCCAATACCAGAATCTCATCTGCATGCCGCAGCGACGAGATACGGTGTGCGATTATAAATACCGTACGTCCACGCATAACCTCTTGGAAGCCAGCCTGAATCGCATGTTCAGTATCCATGTCAACGGCACTTGTTGCGTCATCCAAAATCAAAATCTTCGGATCCTTCAGCAGCGCGCGGGCAATCGCAATCCGCTGCTTCTGACCGCCTGAGAGTCCCATACCGCGTTCGCCCACAATCGTATCATAGCCAAGCGGCAGCTCCATAATGAAGTCGTGTGCTTGCGCAAGCTTCGCTGCTCGAACCACTTCTTCTTCGGTCACATCATCTCGTCCGTAAGCAATGTTGTTATAGATCGAAGATGAGAACAGGAATGTCTCTTGGAATACGGTAGCCATCTGACTGCGGAGACTCTTCACATCCAAGTCTCGAATATCATGACCATCTAGCATAATGCTACCTGACTTCACATCATACGCTCGCATGAGCAGTTGAATAATTGTTGACTTGCCCGCTCCTGTACCACCAAGCAATCCAATCACCTTCCCAGGTGTTGCGTCTAGCGTAATGTGGCTAAGAGCGTTTACATCACCTTCATAGCGGAAGGTAACATCTTTGAATTGAACATGTCCCTTAACTTCTTCATCATTCAATACAACCGCACGATCATTGTTCGCAATGTCAATTGGGGTGTCCAGCAGTTCCAGAACACGCTCTCCAGATGCCTTCGATTGCGTATAGTTATTGATGTGGAAGCCAATTCCCCACATCGGACCAATGATGTACCAGATCATACTGAAGAAGGCAACTAACTCACCAAGCGTCAGTTCCTTGTTAATGACCTTCGTACCTCCAAGCGCAAGCAGCATGACCACACAGCAGCAAGCAAGAAGTTCCATCACAGGGAAGTATCGTCCCCATAGTGTCGCAGCATGAATTTGATTTTCCTTATACGCTTCAGACCGTACAGAGAATTTATCGACTTCATGGCTTTCACGCGCGAAAGATTTGACCGTACGCACGCCCGTAATATTCTCCTGTACTGCCGTTGTCAGGCGGCTGAAGGCGACGCGCATTTCGCGGAAGGCCGGATGTATCTTAGATTCGAACCGAAGCGCGACTAGAATTAACAGCGGTATTGGGATAAGCGTTGTTAGCGTTAACTTCCAATCAATTGAGAACATCATTCCCGCGCCAAATAGAACCATCAGCACCATATTCAAAATTTGTGCGAAGCCGAACCCAACAAAGTTGCGTATCCCTTCAAGATCTGCAGTCAAACGGGACATCAAATCCCCTGTTCTTGCCTTGTCATAGTAGCGGAATGAAAGGAATTGCAGCTTGCGATAGCAGGCATTTCTCATTTCGTAGGCAACATAGTTGCCTAGACGACCGCCAAAATAGCCGTGTAAAAATGTGAGGGTGCCTTTGATGCTGACAACGACGACCACCGTCAATGACAGCCAAGGCACCCAATCGAATCGTTCTTTTGCTATGACGTCGTCAATCAAGATGCGCAGCATATTGGGATACACCAATCCGAGCGCTGTTGCCGCCATCAAGCAAAGTATAGATACGAATAGGTAGCCTTTTTTCGGCCAGTAAAAAGTGCTTAGCCGCTTGAAGACGTTCATGATTTCTCCTCCCCTTTTCTACGTTCTCGTGAGATGTAATGCAGTTTATCATCATGAAAACACAACAGCAAAACGCCAATTTCATCATAATGCCGTTTGTGCCCGATTTTTCCGAGCTTTGCGGTAACATATCCATTCATTTCTTTTAAATCGTCTGATTTACTGACTTGTCGTTCATTATTCAACAAAGAACGCTTACCGAGCATATGCCCAGTAAGCGTTTGAACGCAATTTATACGGTTTTGATATCAATTCCGTGTGAATTCATCTCTTCACTTGGATGCTTTTATGAATCTGTCGTAATAACCTCTTCCAAAGCACTCATCACAGCTTGAAGCAATTCTTCATCCACATTTGCATGCAGCGCATTGTTCAATCTTTCCATATACAGATCCAATGCGTCTGACAGCTCCTTGTAGGACTTTTGAATGACCTTATTATAGTGAGTGAGGATATGTTCGATAAATTGTTGCCGATGAGCTTCTGTTACCCGCTTAACCGCCTGCATCGCCTGCAGCTCTAGCGCCTGTCTAAGTTCGCTGCGTCCGCTGCCTTCGAAAAAGGCCTTACTATTGCGGAAATAACCACGAATCCACCGCGTTGTTACATTCGGCAATTCCAGCTCACCTGATACCTCAGGCGTTGGCCAAGCCCTCATATCCACATCAGCCGGTGAGTACCCGGGCAGCTGCTCCATTATGGCTTGCTGCAGGCGATCGTGATAGCTCATTACGAGCTTCTTGGCTCCTTGTTCCATCCGCAATGAGGTTGCATACAGTTCATTCGCAAGCTCTTTGCTAAATAGGCGAATCCATTCCACATAACAGCGCTGCAGCGCATTATCTATATCCCGATCATCTCTGCGCAAGGAAGCCGGATTGAAGGCGTGAGAGAACATATCACCGAAGCGGAATTGCAATCGTTGACCCACATGGTAGAGCAATTCATCTGCTTCCTGCTGGAATAGGCTTGATTCATCTCGCTCCAGCCACTCCGTGCAGCTGCGACGCGCTTGTTCGGCCAATGCTTGATAACGAATGACTTCCCGTTCACGCTCTGCTGCATCGGCATGTGAGGCATCCCACATCGCCTTCAGCTGTCTTGCTGCCCTATCCAGACTATTGTGAGCCGAATGAATACTGAGCTGAGTCAGCTCATTGCCTGCAAACTCTAGGAATGACTGCTCAAACTCACCAATACCCGACGTTCTAATCTTGTCCTTCTGTGCTTGCTGCTTGCCCTCCAATGCCTGCAAGCTCGAAATCGGAAATAGCCGCGGACTGCGCACACCGAATTCGCGCAGACGATCCTCCACATAATCCAGTACACTTGACAGCTCTTCAGGTGAGGCAGCAAGGTCAGATGCATTGACCACAAAGAACATTTTATCAAGCTCAAAGGCATCCTTCACCCGGCCCAGCTGCGTAAGGAATTGTCGATCAGCTTGGGAGAAGGCATGGTTATAGTACGTCACGAACAATATGATATCCGCCTGCTTCATGTATTCAAATGCAACGCCCGTGTGCCTCGCGTTAATGGAATCCGCACCCGGAGTATCTACGAATACGAAGCCTTGTCTCGTAAGCTCACTGTCTACGAACAAATCAATGCGCTCTACGAACGCTGATCTTGATTCATCACTCACAAATAAGCGATACTGTGCCTCATCAACCATTAGCTCCTGACCTAATAGGCCTCGAGCCTCATCTATCCCACGATCCACAGCCTGAATGAATCGATAATATGGCCGCCCAGACGGATGAATTGTCTCTGGACGAATTCGCGCAAGCGAATGGAGCACTTCATCCATGTTCATGGTAGATGCATTAGGCTCGCCCAAGGTCTCCAGCGCATAGCGAAGGTCATCAAGCAGCTTCGCTTCGCGCTTCATTGTTACGCGAGCCGTGCCATGCGGATGCTCATCTGTCGCTGCCTCGATCGTATTAATTGCGGCTGTTGTCGGGTTAGGTGATACTGGCAGTGCATCTTGCCCGATAAGGGCGTTCGCGAACGATGATTTGCCAGCGCTGAACGCACCGAATAAGGCAACCGTAAAGCGATTCTCGTCGAGCCGCTTAGCCTTCTCCCGCATCTCTGCTGCGAGCATCTGCATTGATTCCAGCCGTTCAAGCACACCTGCTGCTTGCTTCAGCTTCTGAGCAGTATAGATCAGCTTGCGTCGAACTTGGCTAGGAGCAGCAGCCTCTGACCGCTGTTCTGTTCCACTAGGAGCTGACCCATGATCAGTAAGATTGCGCTCAGGGTCTTTTATAAAAGATTGATCTTGGGCATGTCTATCCAGATTACCGCTTGTCCCGAGCCCATCAGCCTCTGTAGACAACTCCAACCATGATTCAACGATTGCCTGCTTATCTGAACGTCTCTGCTGTACGTGATCAATTATGCCACTACCGGCCGGAGCATTGTGAACGCGTTCCTGGTTCCTGGCCTCTGCAGCATGCTGCTGGTCTACTACCTTCTCCTTGCTGTTTGCTTCCTGCTTCAAGCTGTGAATATCGGGAAGAAGACCGATCCAGCCACATTCCAGCTTATCAGCAGGCAGCCATAATTGTATGGCTTGAACCAATTCCGATTCTATCCCTGTAGTAGCTTGTAGGCGATTCTCCACTTCCGAGAATTCGAGGGAGAGCTCGCTCATGGAAGCAAGCTTAGATTCTGCCCGCGTAAGCTCTTCACGATATTGACGGAGCTTGATCTCTAGTAATGGCTCTGCCACTGTCAAAGCGGCTCTGCGCAGCATCGCGCGTGCTTCATCAGCTATTGATCTGCAATAATTCAAGGTATACTCAGGTGAACCGCTCGCTCCCTCTGACACCGAATCAGCAAGCCAGGAATCACCTAGATCAGGCATGGCTTGCTCCATCGCAGCCGATGCCTCCTGCTCGTTTGCTCCTACCTCTTCAGCCAGCGAGCGAATCATTTGGATGAGATGAACCTCAACATTTGCCCGCAACCCTTCCTTCCAGATGGATGTGAAGGACTGCAGTCGTTGCGTGCGTTCATTGTCTGTCTTCGCACTGGAGAATAAGAAACCGACCTTGAAGCCAGGCTTGCGGGATTCTAAATATCGCTGCGCCTGTTCACGCATTACTGCAGGCGTAACATTCGCATTACTAAGCAGCTGTTGCACTTGCTTCTGGAACGATGCATTTACTTCCTGCTCCTGAGCTGTAAGCTCTGCAATGCGCTGTTCCGTTAGATGCAGCTGTTCCTTCCAAGCAGCCAAGGAGGCTTCGTCGCCTATACGTTCCACTAGCTGTTCACGTTTACTTACAAACGGCTCCTTTAAAACCTTTGCATGGGCAGACACGAGCTCACGTGCCGCACGTAAGATACCATATCGAACGAGCGGCAGCCGTTCTCTCGCCGTCTGACGAACATAGGCTTCTAATGCATTCCATTCATTCAATGGATGCTCTGGCTGCCTTACAGAGATGTAGAATACGCCTTCGGGCTTCAACTGCCATGCATCAAGTGCACTTCGGACATCGCTCTGATACGATTCGAAGGTAAGCTCCTGCTCCCTGTGCTTGTCGATTTGATTCACAATCCAGATAAGCGGCTTACCTGCATCTGCAACCTCCTTCGCGAATGCGAAGTTCGTCTCCGACTGGACGTGATTATAGTCCGTCACATAGAACACAATGTCAGCCAGATGCATGGCTTCCTCCGTAGCTGCTCGATGTGCCGCATCTGTAGAATCTACTCCGGGTGTATCCAGCAGAGCAACGCCTTGCTTCAACCAATCAATTTCATCAAAGAGAACGACACGTTCTATACCAGCACCATCACGGCAAACATCATCCAGCTGCTCGAATTGCACAGGCTCTTCAAGAACCGTTCCATCTTGTTCAGATCTGCGTAGAACCCGCGCCTGACGCTCTCCGTAGCGGAGCGTAACCACGTTCGCACTCGTTGGAATCGGACTCGACGGAAGCAGCTGCTTGCCGCATAATGCATTAATTACACTTGATTTGCCTGCCGAAAAGTGTCCACAAAACGTGACCATCACAATCGCTTCTTGCCACTTCTTCGCAAGCTCAATCATCTTCTCGGCGTGCTGCACATCTCCCCTATGCCGCATCTGATCCGCTGTATGCTTCAGCCATTTTCCGAGTTCATCGCTATCTCTTTCCACAATGGCCGAATTGGTGTGCAACCTCGCATTCATCTTCTCCATTCACGTCTCCCTCACCGCTTTTATCCTAACGGAACACGAATTGTCGTTTTTGCGCATAGAAAAAACCGAGTAATCGGCTTCCTCTTTTTGCCTTATACTCGGTTTCTAGTGTACCATATTTTGCTGTTCGGGGAGAATGATTTCGAATTGTTCTCCGCGCTGTAAAATAGTAATGCCTGAATCTTTCACGCGCATTACGACAACATCACGTTTTTGACGCATACGTTCTACATACTGATCAGGAACTTGTCCAGCTGCATATACCGTAACGCCGTCAATCTCACGTTCTTCATCCTCTTGCAGAGGTGTTTGCATAATCTTTTCATAAATATTAGAGAATTGTTCAAAATCATTCGTGTATACCGAAATACATTTCATCACGACCGACTCCCATCCACGTTCTTATAGTTTCCAGTCTTTCTAGGTTTGGTCGCTTTCATACGTATTTTACCCTCTCGACAGCTATCTAACAGCGGACAAATGTCACATTTGGGGGATTGCGCTTTGCAATGATAACGTCCAAAAAAGATTAACCGGTGATGCGTATCTGTCCATTCCTCACGGGGAATTTTACGCATCAGCTTTTTCTCCACTTCCAACACACTATCGTCTTCGTTGGCAAGTCGCAAGCGCTTGGAGACGCGCTCGACATGTGTGTCCACTGCCATTGCAGGAACACCGAAGGCGTTGGATACGACCACATTGGCCGTCTTTCTGCCGACACCTGGAAGCTCTGTTAACTGAGCATGCTCCCTTGGTACTTCACCCTCATATTTATCTATGAGCATGCGGCATAGTTTTTGAATATTTTTGGCCTTGTTGCGGAATAAGCCAATGCGCCGAATATCTGACTCCAGCTCTTCAAGCGGAACTGCTAGATAGTCTTCCGGTGTTTTATATTTCTGGAACAGCGTAGCTGTTACTTTGTTCACCGTCTCGTCCGTGCACTGCGCTGACAACAGGACTGCAATTGTCAATTCGAACGGATTGGCGTGAGTCAACTCGCAATGCGCGTCAGGGTACATTTGACCAATCGTATCGAGAATATGTCGGACGCGGGCACTTGTTGCCATCTGGAAGTCACCTCACCTTTCTATCCATTCTGCTTGACTATTCACATCTAAAAACCGTCTCACCCGCTAAGGTGAGACGGTTCGAAGTGAACCTAATCGTAGTTTAAGACACTTTCTCGATTTCAACAACCTGATCCTTAATGATATACAACATAATATCGGTATCTTCTTTGATGGAAGACAGGCTGATTTTCTCGCCCTTCGAATGAATAGATGCATTCGGATGAACTTTGAATATATAATTGTTTTCAGCCATCGTGCGCTTTACATACAATTCATTTGTATTTGAATTATAGCGCCAGAAGCTGCGCTTCATTCCGCTGACCAGCTTCACAGCTGAAAGATCGCTTGTGTCCTTGCGCACCTCTACGCGGTCTCCTTCTTTCAAAGCGCTCAAATTCGAAGTAGAAGAAGAATTATCAACCTGAATTTGCGCGTTCTTGCCTACTTGGTGCACAGATAAGGAGCCAGCATTGTCGCGTACTCGAATTGTTCCGTTGTTTGTATCCACAGACTCTACTCGGCCATAAGTAACTTGAACTTGACGCACTTCCACGATAGAACGTCCGTCCATTACAACGTTGACATAGTCATTATCCTTCAAGTCTGCAATCTTGATCTCTTTATTATTCAGATCATAGATCTTGGCATTTCCCACATAAAAGTCCTCAACCTTCGAGTCGCTCGAGCGCAGACGAAGGCGATACCCCGACGCATCCCGATACGCGATATCGAATTGTAGCGTTTGCCGAACAGCGAGAGACGATAGTGTGGATTGATCATCCGTGAAGTAGGCAACTATTGTATCACCATTATTCACATCATTCAAGGTCACATTGTTTTTCCCATACTTTTCTACGCTTAGCTCAGTCCCCTTATAAGGCAGTGTTACCGTTTGTCCGTTCGCAAGCTTCATCGTCACTGTCTTCGCGGTAGAGCTTGCATAGACGAATGTTCCTTCGAATTTGTTGACGAGCTGCACCAGAAGCGCGTTTTTGGCCGTATGTTGCACATTCACCTTGCGTTTGCCATCCTTAAGCTGATTTGCGATATCCTCAAGTCCAACCTTGGAGCCGTTATTCTCAAAGCGAGTCTCATATGTGAGCTTAAAGACGTGAGGTTCTTTGCGCTCGTCAGTTACCATTAACAGTTTGTTCGTTTTATCGAAATCTACAACTGTAGCTCCAATTATCATTTCCGCCTTGCGGTTCATTACTTTGATGTTGGCAACCTGATCCTCGCTGTTCATGGCCAGCTCGACGCGATCTCCGTATTCTCCTGCGACAATATCGTCGAACGTTGGATTGTTCATTCCGTCAATTTCAATCTTTACATCACGAGCAAGCAGCTTCGCCACGAGTTCATTGTTTTCTTTTCGGATCGTAATGCTCGTTTTCGTCGCACCTTTTTCGTACAGCGTACCAGAAATCGTAACTTGTTGGGCATTTGTCAATTCGATTTCCGTTACGACGCTATTTTTCACCGTATAATTGACGCTGTCATTTTCCTTGATACTGCTTAGACCGGATAACAATTGATCCTTATACCGAACGTAAGCTCCCTCCACAACCGTGTAGGTTTCGCTCTCACCTTGTTCGTTCTTGATCGTCACGGAACGGTTTCTCACATCAATAGAAGTAATAGTACCTTTGGCCGATTTGTTGACAGGCCCAGACTTTACTTGAACCTCAATAATTTTGCGTTCATTCGTAAACGTTTCACGCTTGATGACAAGCTCACTGTCCGCCATCAGCTTAGAAGAATCGATCGTGTTGCCGCTGGCATCCTTGAATACAGTCGCGCTGTTGTCGTACACAATATCAGACAATGCATCAGAGCCATCCTTCGTGAAATACAGCTTCTTCTCTGATGGCGCAACATATCTCAGCTTTACCGTTGATGTTTCCACCTTCGGTTCAGCGTCGATTAATTCAACATATGTCGCACTTCCCGATTGTCCAACAACACGAACCTTCATATATAGGCCGATATCGGAAACTTTGATCGCCTGCTCGCTGTCTGTTTTATAGTACATCGTGTTTTTATCGCGACGGAAGTTCGCTGTCTTGCCCTCTTCCGTATACAAGCGAATCTCTTGATCCGTTTGGCTCATCACATAACCGAATGATTCGGATGTGTGCTTCACCTTGGATACTTTTTCTCCACGGCTGAAGAATGTTGCAAGCTGCGCACGCGTTACTTTGCCTTGTGGCTCGAATTTGTTGCCGCTCATTCCTGTAGTCAATTCCAGATCAACTGCAGTGTTGACATATCCTAACGCAGCTGCGCTAATTTTGCTATTGTCCGCGAATGTCGTCTTCTTGTTCGCGGCACGCTCAGCGTCTGCTTGTTTCCCCACAGCACGAACCAAAATTTTCGTCACCCATTCACGGGTTGCCTTTTGATCGCCCCATGCTTGCTTCGGATCCGGATTGGCCATTTCTTCTTTTTTGTCCAACAATCCTTTTTGGAATGCGAGAACAATATACGGCTTAAAGTAATTGCCTACCTTGAAATCAGCTGGAAGAGCCACGGAATCAGCAGCGTTAAGTTCTCCCTCTAGTCCCATATAGCGAATCGCCATTGTGATGGCTTCCTGCTGCGTTACATCGTCACCAGGTCGAAACTTGCCGTTGTTCCCCTTTAAAATATCCAATGCTGCAAGCTTATGTATATGTTTTTCTGCCCAATAACCAAGCTTAACATCGCTGAATATCGGACTTGTACTCGAAGTTGATGTAACTTGATCCGTCTTTGTAGCGGTATTTGATTCAGCTGCCATCGCGAATTGCATAGATGTCAGCATCATGGATACGGCCAATAATGCACTTGTTAATGCTCGCGCTTTGCGCACACACGGTTTAGAATTTAATTGCATGATGCATCCCCTTCCACATATATTTCTTCGTAATATGTTCTTTTTCGACAAGAACAGGGGCAATTCCTGCCCCTGTTCTCGAATAATTGTTGGTATTATTTTGTTCAATTACATGATTCGTGCAGGTCTCTATGGACGCTTGATTGGATGTTTCAACGTAACATGGCCCATCAAGCTTTCATCTGACTTTCCATCTACCAGAATATCAATTGCCTTTACTTCATCGAATTGGAACAGCGTTTTAGTAAGAGCATCCAATGCAAAAGCCTCTCCGCCTGCTCCAAGATGACCCTCTTCCGGGATATGAATGTCAATGACTAGCGTTCCCTTATCCATTTTCACAGATTTGAAGTCGATCTTTTCCCACAACGGAATATCTTTATCATTGTCAGATGTCTTCAACGCTGAAAGTGCAGCTTCATATTTCTCGTCATCATTAGAGAACTGGATCATCTTCTTATACGACTTCAATTCCATCAGCTGATCATCAGAGACAAATACGTCAAGCGACTTTTCTTGCTTGTCAGACTTCGTTTCTTGACCTTTGTCAGTTGTTGGCTGCTCAGGCTTCGTTGTCTCGTCTGACGGCTTTTCCTCGTTCGGCTGCTCTGTTGTCGGCTGCTCCGTCGTAGGTTGTTCAGCTGTTGGCTGCTCAGGTTGAGCAGCTCCATTTGTTGTCGGCTTAGCACCGCATGCACTTATAATTGTAATGGATAGAACTGCGGCAGCAAGTGCCCACCATTTTCGTGTCTTCATGAAGCACGACCTCCTTTACATCGTTCATAACGCAACAGATCGTCAAAGGTTGCATTTTTTATGGAATCAGGATACGCCCAAATATTCTTTAATCCCTTTGACAATGTTCTCCGCAACGCGCCATTGGAACTGGTCGTCATACATTTTTGGTTCGTCATTCGTGCTCGTCAAGAAGCCAATTTCGAGCAGAGCCGACGGCATCTTCGTTTCTCGAACGACATGGAGATCTCCAAATTTGATACCCCGATCCTTCAATTGCGTTCCATTCAATAAATTTTTGTGCAACGTCTTGGCAAATGCTTCGCTGCTCTTGTGATAATAGAACGTCTCCGTACCTGTTACGGAAGGGCTATTTTTCGCGCTGTTTCCATGTATCGATACGAATATATCCGCACCAATTTTGTTCGCAAGCGATGAACGATCCGATAATTCAGGGAATGAGTCGTCTTCGCGCGTCATAACAAGATTGATTTTATCTTCTTTACGAAGCAGTTCTCCGACTTTCAAGGAAAGTGACAAAGTAAAGTCCTTTTCCGTCTTCTTCGTCAAGCTAAGCGCACCAGAGTCCTTGCCTCCATGGCCTGCATCAATCACAACGGTATAAGTACCATTTGGTTTGTTTGGCGTTACAGGTGGTTTCGATGTTCCGCCATTGCCGTTCCCATCGTCATTTCCACTCTTTTGATTCAGCGAAATGGTCGTCAAACCTTGATCATTCAGTGTGACTTCACCATTCAACGGGTAGTTCAAATCAATAACGAAGCGCGCTGTATTCGGCTTATCGCTGAACATTGCAAAGCGAATGCGCTGAACATCTGGGTAATCTGATACTACATATTCCCCTTGCCCATCTTTATTGAAACTATATTTTTCATAGAACTCGTCCGAGAACACTGCATTCGGCAAATCAATAACTACCCGGTTAGGGCTGTCCATCGTCATAATGCTCGGTCTTACATTACGATCTAAAGCAATATGTAATTGATTATTGTCAAAAGAAAAGTTCGTAACGACTGAAGTATTGTTATCTGGCTTTGCTTGGTCTCCACCATTACTGCCATTATCTCCATTGCCGTTGTCCGGCTTTGTCGGCTTGTCCTCATTGCCTTTATCAGGTGTTGGGGGCGTTACTTCGTCAGAAGTGAACATGTACACGGATTTGGTTGAGTTGTCCCAATCCACTTTCAACCCCATATTCTCCCCGATAAAACGAAGTGGGACTAGTGTAGTCTCGCCTTTAATAACCGGTGGTGCAACAAGTGTAACACTCTTGTTGTCAACTGTCGCCGTCTTCTGATTGACGGTGAGATTCATGCTTCTGCTATTATCATTTATAGCTACCGTCTTCGCCTTCTGATTCCAATCAACCTTATAACCCAACTCTTCAGAAACGACGCGAATCGGGACCATGACCGAATTGTTCAGCATCAAAATGTTCTCTGGCATCGCCAAAGAATTTCCATTCAAGTACAAGCTCGTATTAGGTGCAGCTTGTCCCAGCGTAGGAAACACTAAACACAACAGCATTAATAGCAATCCAACCGCAAATTTTTGTTTTTTCTGCATCTTCACCTCTACATCCTTTCGTCATGTTCCGCACTATTCTATTTGTCTATTAAGAACGGACGTATTATTAGACGTATAAAAAGTACAAAAGTTGCGTAATTTCTACATTTTTTGGCTAAAATAAACCTGCTAAAATATCCCTTGTTTTCACTGTAAATCACCTACTCCCACATGGCAAGACAAAAATTGCACATTTGAACATAAATATTGACAGGTTACGTAACAACAACAAAAAGACCGTTCTCTATTTCGCACCTGATCATACAAAAAGTGCAAATAGAAAATGATCTACCCTCGCTAAAAATATCAACTTCTAATAGCAGAAATAATCAAGAACATGGGTCTGCGCAGTTCATCAATCATCCCGGGTATTTCTCGCATCATTTTCTCAGATGGAGTCGGCTCCTTCACTGCACGTATCGTAAATCCCGCATCAATCAAGTTACTCATATACGTAGCAAACGTTCGATGATACTTAACGACATCCTCCATTAAGAAGGCCGTTTCACGCTTCCCTTCATCCTGATAGCCATCCACTGCCCAATGGAGGATATTCCCTTGCTCATCGTACACCCAATCTTGATCATTGCGCGAAGTGAAGATCGGATGCTCGACCGAGAACAGAAACACGCCCCCTGGTTTTAAGCTGTGATAGACTTTGTCACAAATCATATCGAACGACTCAATATAATGAAAGGCTAGCGAACTAATCACCACATCAAATTGCTCATCAGCAAACTGAATGTCTTCAATGGGCATTTGCAAATAGGAGATTGATGAATCATTTGTCAATTCACGTGCTTTCTGCAGCATTTTCTCTGAAATATCAACCCCTATTACAGAGTCGGCATGCTGTTCTCGGGCATATCTACAATGCCAGCCGAAGCCGCAGCCCAGATCTAGCACACTCTTGTAGCGCAAATCTGGAATTAGTGACTGTAATACATGCCATTCTCCCGCTCCTTCTAGCCCATGGATAGAACGGGGCATATTCTCATATGCGGCAAAGAAATTCGCATCATCGTATTTGTTTTGCTTCATTTATTATTCATCTCCCATATCCATGCGTTGTCATGGACGAAATCCGGAATCCATTTTCTTTTCTATTTTACAATATGTATTTTTTCTCAAATAGGAAAAAGTCCGTTATGTGCCGCATGCTACTTACTAATCTTAATCTGCTACTCGACGCTTATACAACAAAATCCCTGGAACGCCGAAGCGAATCCAGGGATTGTAATACCTTCTATTGTCAACGGTGCTTATACGACTGGGTAAGCGACACGCCCCGCATTCGCAGCTTCGTATGCAGTAATTGCATCTTCATGCTTCAGCGTCAATCCGATATCATCGAGACCTTGCAGCAAAAATTGGCGACGGTGCTCATCCAGATCGAAAGTGTAGTTCAATCCGTACTCATCCGTAATTGTCTTCTCTTCCAAATTCACGTCCAGACGATAGCCGTCCTTCTCCGCTGCACGACGGAATAGTTCATCAACTTTCTCTTCTGACAGTTTAATAGGAAGAATACCATTCTTGAAGCAGTTATTGTAGAAAATATCTGCGAATGATGGAGCGATAACACAGCGGAAGCCATAATCAAGAATCGCCCATGGTGCATGCTCACGTGAAGAACCGCAACCGAAATTCGCACGGGACAGTAATACGGAAGCTCCTTCATATTGCGGCTGGTTTAAGGTGAAGGAAGGAATAACGTTGCCCGCCTCGTCGAATCTCCACTCGTAGAACAAGAACTGGCCGAATCCGCTCCGTTCAATACGCTTCAAAAATTGCTTAGGAATGATTGCATCTGTATCCACGTTAACCCGATCAACTGGGGCAACAAGACCGTTCAATGATGTAAATGGTTGCATGATTCGTTCCTCCCTTAGTTCAATACTTCCGACTTGATTTCCCAGTTGCGCACATCAACGAAATGCCCCTTGATTGCCGCTGCTGCTGCCATTGCTGGCGATACCAAATGCGTACGTCCACCGCGGCCTTGACGTCCTTCGAAGTTACGGTTGGAAGTCGAAGCACATCGTTGTCCTGGCTGGAGCACATCCGGGTTCATGGCAAGGCACATACTGCATCCAGCATCACGCCATTCGAAGCCCGCTTCCACGAATACTTGATCCAAGCCTTCTTTCTCCGCCTGAAGCTTAACCCGACCAGAGCCTGGAACAACGATAGCTGTTACCTTATCGCTCACCTTGTAGCCTCTAGCTATCTCTGACGCTGCACGCAAATCCTCGATACGGCCATTTGTACATGAGCCGATAAATACATAGTCGACAGCAATTTCAGTCATCGGCGTACCAGGTGTCAGATCCATATATTCAAGTGCTTTCTCAGCAGCTTTACGTTCATTTTCGGTTGTAAAATCAGCAGGGTTCGGTACATTCGACGTAATATCGGTACCCATACCTGGGCTCGTTCCCCAAGTCACCTGTGGGATAAGCTGATCCATATCCACTTCAACAACAACATCATAAGCAGCGCCCTCATCGGTTACATAGCTCTTCCACTCTGCAACAGCAGCATCGAAAGCTTCGCCTTGAGGCACATACTGACGATCACGCAAGTATTGGAATGTTGTCTCGTCTGGTGCGATTAGACCAGCACGTGCACCCGCTTCAATGGACATATTGCATACAGTCATTCTCTCTTCCATCGTCAATTCGCGGATGGATTCGCCTGTGTATTCAATGACATACCCAGTTGCAAAATCAGTGCCGTTCTGCGCAATGAAGCCCAAGATCATATCCTTCGCAGTAACGCCTGGCTTGCGCTTGCCAACGAAGCGCACTTCCATCGTCTTCGACTTCGCTTGCTGCAAGCATTGTGTAGCCATGACATGCTCTACTTCACTTGTGCCGATTCCGAACGCAAGGGCGCCGAATGCACCGTGCGTCGACGTATGGCTGTCCCCACAGACAATCGTCTTCCCTGGATGAGTAAGACCAAGCTCAGGCCCCATAACGTGCACCACGCCTTGATCAATGCTGTCCAGGTCGAACAGCGTAACACCAAAGTCTGCACAGTTCTGTGATAATGTATCGATCTGCTGCTTCGAGATTGGATCTGTTATGTTGAACCGATCCTTCGTCGGTACATTATGATCCATTGTTGCAAATGTAAGATCCGGACGTCTTACCTTGCGGCCGCTCAAGCGCAATCCTTCAAAAGCTTGCGGGGATGTTACCTCGTGCACCAAATGCAAATCAATGTATAAAATGCTTGGTTTGCCTTCTTCTTGCACGATGACGTGCCGATCCCAAATCTTCTCGTACATGGTCTTCTTTATCGTCATTTCCTTCACCTCTCCGCGATTTTACGCTTCTCTCTCTATTTCTCTTGCCACCAAATATAGCATTTCTTTCTTCATTGATCCAAGATATAATATCTATAATTACAATAGGTTTAACCTATAAGTTATCCAGAGGAAGGATGAACGGACATGGAATTTAGACAGCTGCTCTATGCCGTCCAAATTGCACAGGAGAGGAACTTCTCCCGGGCTGCTGAGAAGCTGCACATCGCACAGCCTTCATTAAGCCAGCAGTTGTCGAAGCTAGAGAAGGAAATTGGCGTCCTCTTATTTCAACGGACGACCAATTCAGTGGAACTCACACATGCAGGAGAGATATTCGTCGACCGCGCGCAGAAGATGCTCGATGCGATGGAACAGTTGAAGAACGAAATGGCCGATATCAGCCAAACGAAGAGGGGAAAGGTGGTTATCGGGACAATGCCGATTACGGGATCCCATATCCTCCCCCATGTCCTTCCTCAATTCCATGAACGCTATCCAGCCATCGATCTGGTACTCGTAGAGGATACTTCGACGTCCAACCTGGAGCGGATGACGGCACAAGGCAAGAATGATCTATGCCTGCTATCTCTGCCCTTAACGGATGATTCTCTTACCTATCGACCTGTCGTGGAAGAGGAGATTCTGCTGGCAATCCCCCCGCACCATTCTCTTGCCAAGCAGCATTGCGAATGTTCTGAGCCAAGTCCGGTGTCCTTATCAGACCTCCGAGACGAGCCCTTCATTCTCTTGAAGCGTGGTCAAGGATTCCGGCAAATTACCGTTCAATTGTGCCAGGAAGCCGGTTTTACCCCGAATGTCGTATTCGAGAGCACGAACATTGAGACCGTCCAGTCTCTCGTAGCAGCTGGTATGGGGGTTGCCTTAGTTCCTTCATTTATTGCGACTGCTCCTCGAAGCGAATTTGTTCCGTTATATCTTCCGCTGACAGGAAGACCTTCCCGTACGCTTGTTATCGCGTATCGTGAAGGCCGCTATATGTCCCATGCGGCAGAAGCCTTCATGCAGACACTGCAAGATACGATCACAGCCCGCTTCGGCTCGCGAGTTCGCGCCGGAGGAATGATGAATCAACCTAAGAAGTCTGAATGAGATCGTATCTCTATGTACGAATCAGCTCATCGATTCGCATTATGGCAATCCTGCAACCGCAACAGGGAATTGACCTAATGCAGCTGCGCGTCCAAGCAATACTCGTGCTGCTGCCCGCACATTGCTATCCGTCAGCCCATAAATCGCATAGCCGATTGGTATGTTAGCCAAAGCCTGAGCATCATAGGGAAGTCCTGCTGCAACGACTGCAACAGGCTTCTTTATTTGTTCAAGCTGAGCTACCAGCTTTTCAAGCAGTTTGATTCTACGAGGCTGTCGGTATACATCGTTCGTCACGATAACGACGGCATCTGCGGCTCTGATTGCATCGGTCAATCCTGTATCTTCAAGCTTACTCACTCGAACGTCTGTCTCAGCCGAACGCACCTTGTTGCGATTAGCTGCTGCATGAGCTTCCTTCTCCTCCGCCCCAACATCTCGTCTTCCCTTCACCTCAGCTACTAATGCACGCTGCATCGCTTCCAAGCTGGCGCTATCATGACCGACCAGAAGTACTTGGTTCATACTGGATGTAATCAGCTCACTGGGCTGATTAGCAATAGAATCTGTCCCCCAACGTGTAACAGCCTGTTCCGCTATGCGCTTCATTAATCCCTGCGCCTGATTGGAAGCAATAAATGATTGGGCTTTCCCAATCGCTTGTTCCACATTTAATTGAGAAGCCTGCTTTGCATTCGTCACCTTATACTTCAACTTTAAGTGCAAGATGCGACGCACACTCTCATCAATGCGCTGCTCGGTCAATGTCCCCTCTTCTATCGCTTTATGAATCGCAGCTATTGCCTGATGCGGCTTAGGGGGCATCAAGAGCACATCTGCACCTGCTTGGATGGACATTACAGCAGCTTCATCCGAACCAAAATGATCCGCGATCGCCTTCATATTCAATGCATCCGTAATAATGGCCCCCTGAAAATGCAATTGATCACGCAAAATATCTGTAAGGACACGGGAAGATAGTGTAGCTGGAATCGTGATGAGTGACCATCTTTTTGAGAGGAGGTTGTCTTCGGCTCAAGTTGAGGAACCTGAATGTGAGCGGACATAACCATATCCACTCCTTCTTCAATGGCTGCCTTGAAGGGCAACCATTCTACTTGCTCGAACCGCTTCAAGTCATGAGTCAACTGAGGTAGTCCCACATGCGAATCAGTACGTGTCGAGCCGTGCCCAGGGAAGTGTTTCACAATGGCGGGCATGCCGCTATAATGTGCTCCCTGTACATAGGCGCGTACGTACGCAGACACCTGTTTAGGCTCAGAGCCAAATGAGCGAAGTCCGATGACGGGATTGTACGGATCATCATTTACATCAGCAACAGGGGCAAAATTTAGGTTGAAGGAGAGCAACTGCATGAGGCTGCCCGTTTCAATAGCCGTTTCCTTCGCAAGCTGGGGTTGTCCAGTCGCAGCAATCGCCATATTTCCATTCCAATCGCCAGTGAACAGGATACGATTTACTACTCCCCCCTCCTGATCTACGCCAATCCAGAGTGGGATACGGGATGAGCGGACCATTTGGACGTTGTCTTCAACCGTTTGCCCCACAGTCTTGATGTCATCTTTGAATAAAATAACGCCTCCAGGAGCCAGTTCATGAAGGATATTCGACAGCGCTTGGTTAGGCTTCTCAGCAGTAAGCGCAGATAAGTGAACCAAAAACATTTGGCCAATTTTCTCGTCTAAGGTGAGTGCTTGCAGCCATTTTACCACTTGAATGTTGTCTTCTGCAGAGCCGTTTACAATTTTCTGGTCAAATGAAGAATCCGAACCCTTCAATTGGATCGCATCCGTACCGTTTTGATGAAGGACTCTACCATCACCATCTATACCCAGCACCCAATCTACCACATGAGCGCCATATCTAGACCAGACTAGAAGAAGCACACCTATTGTACATCCAAGAATAAGAAAAAGAAGTCGTGCTTGACGACGTTTACAAGATGTGTCTGCCCGCTTATGCCGCTCTTTTCTCGACATCATACACGATCAAGCAATGGAGCAGAACCATAGGAAGCCGTAGCAGATTGATAAAGCGATTCTCTACGATCAGCGAACACAGGAATTCGCCCCCGCACCTCTTGTACGAGCGACAGAGAGATCGGTGCCTGCACAAATGCCTCCTGTTCCCCTGATGAAGCAAGTGTATCCCCCCATGGATCAATAATTGCCGAATGTCCGAAGAAAGCTGTCTCTTGTCCGGAAGCCCCCTTGCTCGTACCGACTCGATTGCAGGCTACCACATACATTTGATTTTCAATGGCTCTCGCAGTCAACAGCGTCTTCCAATGATGAAGCCGTGGATGCGGCCACTCAGCTGGAACAAATAGAACTTCTGTACCTTGGAGCGCCATTGTTCGGGTCCATTCCGGGAAACGGAGATCATAACAAATAATAACTCCACACTTCACACCATCTAGGGTAAACGTCCCGAGCGCATTTCCGGAAGATAAATAAACATGTTCATCCATCAACTGGAACAAATGAACCTTGTCATAGGCGCCAACAATGTCGCCGTTACGATTTGCTGCATACACCCGGTTGTAGATCTGGTCGCCTTCACGAACCGATACGGAACCACCTACAATGTTTACACCATATCGTGCAGCAAGCATCGTGAGCATTTGCTTCGTCTGCTGTCCATTTACATCTGCTATTTCGTGAATCCGCTCAAGTGCATAACCTGTATTCCACATTTCTGGAAGCACAATGACGTCCGGCTTCGAATCTCTCTCCATTGCTTTGCCGATCCATTGAATAACGTTCTCCATATTTTTGTCCGGTTCGCCGATTGCAACATCCATTTGAATCGCACACACATTCCATAATTGTTCCATCGTATACACTCCTTCTCTCGGCTTTCAGCATGCATTTGTTCTTCGGTAGCACTTTCTACCATCCATCATACCTTTTCATGGATTGGAGTCAAGATGGGTACGTTAAGGAAGCAAGCGGAATCAAAAATAAACAACGAATAATCACCCACCGCGGTCTCGAAAGGATGAAAAGTAGCATGCGCAGTCGTTGTATGGTCAAATGGGTCGTAGCTATTGCTCTCTTACTTGTATGCAGCACAAGTACACTGATGACGAATTCTGTATCCGCATGGGCACCGAGTGAAGGCAGCGATTCGGCTGCAAGTCCTCCGATCCAACTGTTCGATATTAAGGCACAACGGATTGTGAAGACGTTCCCTAACAGCAAGAAGTTCCAAGCAGTCGCTGCTTCTTGGCTCAAGTCGATAACCGGACTGTCCCCTCAGCTCACGATTGGGCATCAATGTGGATATATCGTACGTATCCCATTAACATCAGTGGCTGATGTGGTTCTTCCAAGAGAGACGGTGCAGATAAAAGACGTATTTCTTATCTATTGCCCAGATAAAGATCCGCTGCTGCTCGTATTCTCGAAGGAACGCAAGCCCTATTTGCTGCGAATAAATTTAGATGTTAAACCATTTATGCAGCAGCTATTGACAACAGAACCGACAGGAAAGGCTGAAAAATCGAGCGGATAAGTTGTATTTAAAGAAAAACCGTATGTAAGCTACGGAAATCGATGAAAAAAAAGGGTATACACTTCAGTGGAAACATGCTAAATTATCGTTATTATTTTGATAACCGATAACGAATCCGGTTGCTGGAGTGGATAAGACATGTTAGAAGAAACATACCGTTCTATCTCGATCAAGCCGGCCGCACGCATGAACCGGCTTCCGAAGCAATTCTTTGCCCAGCTTGTGCAGCGGACGAACGCTCGCATCGCTGACGGTCATGATGTCATCAATCTTGGTCAGGGCAATCCTGACTTGCCAACTGCTCCTCATATTGTGACTGCGCTGCAGGAAGCAGCAACTGACCCAATCAATCATAAATACCCTCCATTCAGTGGACATCGCTACTTGAAGGAAGCGATAGCCAAGCGGTATAAGGAAGACTATAATGTGGATCTCGATCCCGATACAGAAGTAGCCGTATTGTTCGGAGGCAAGACGGGACTCGTTGAAATCAGTCAAATTCTGCTTAACGTAGGCGACGTCTGCCTCGTTCCAGATCCAGGCTATCCTGATTATTGGTCTGGCGTTGCCCTTGCTGGTGCTGACATGGTCATGATGCCATTGTTGGAAGAAAATCAATTCCTTCCTGATTATGAACGGATTAAGAAGCAGCAGCTAGAACGGGCTAAGCTGATGTTCCTGAACTATCCGAACAATCCAACGGCGGCGACTGCAAGTTCTGATTTCTATGCGGACACCGTGCAATTTGCAGCGAAGCATAATATCGTCGTTGCCAGTGATTTCGCATATGGATCGATTGGATTTGACGGAAAACGGCCTGTGAGCTTCCTACAGACGCCTGGTGCGAAGGAAGTCGGTATCGAATTCTACACGATGTCCAAGACTTATAACATGGCCGGGTGGCGAGTTGCATTTGCTGTAGGTAATAAAGAGCTTATCCGCCTAATCAATCTGATGCAGGATCACATGTATGTTAGCCTGTTCGGTGCTGTTCAGGCTGCCGCTGCCGCCGCATTGACCGGTTCGCAGCAACCAGTTCATGAACTGTGTGCGACATATGAACAGCGCAGGAATGTATTCTTCAAGGAGCTTCATCGCATTGGCTGGGAGGCCGTTCCATCGGCAGGATCCTTCTTCGCTTGGCTCCCAGTTCCTACAAATTACAACTCTGCCCAATTCGCAGATTTACTACTGGAGCGTGCCAATGTTGTCACCGCGCCAGGCATCGGATTTGGTAAGCATGGAGAGGGCTACGTCCGGGTCGGACTGCTCGCGCCAGAGGCGCGATTATGCGAAGCTGCCGAGCGAATAGGAAGACTATCGCTATTCTAAGCTAGATCAGTGCAATGATGCTGTCTCGGTTTATAATCGGGCTTATCAACAATTTCATTGTGTTTCTAACTAAAGGAATCTTCTGTCACCTGCCTTTATACAGGATTCGCCTTCTTTACTCCATTGGAATCACATGGTATTCTATTCGTAATACACTCATTGCTCTCATGGAGCAGCGGGTGCCAGAGTGAATACCCTTATCGTGATGACAGGACCAGTACGTAATGAAGGTCGCGTTCAGAGAGCGGAATGCCATAGGCTGCAAGCATCCGCCGCAGAGCCATTACAGAACCTATCCTTGAGCGGTCAGCATAAGCGTTACGCGTGAAGCTGAACGGCTGCCTCCGTTATAGGCGATCAAGTGGGATGGTTTCTGCATGATCATGAATCTGCGATCAACGCAGTTCAGGTATATGCTCTAGGAACCCTCAATGAAGGTGGTACCGCGGAAGTGTGACTTTCGTCCTTTAGAGGACGAGGGTCTTTTTTTATACCCATAATCCGTTTTCGCGACATCACTGTTCGGCATTCCCTTGATCCATTCACATCATCGTATTACAATCTGGCACCGGCAATCGTGAGATGTATGATACTTATACTCATGAGAGTCAAAGAATCAGGAAGTGAATGAATGATGGAACAGTGTCAACGAATTGTAGTGAAAATTGGAAGCAGCTCGCTTACCTCTGAGCATGGCGGCTTAAATCGTGAACATATTGAATTCTATGTACGCGAGCTCGTCTCTCTTATGGAACGTGGTGCACATGTCGTGCTCGTCACCTCAGGTGCCGTTGCAGCCGGATTTCGACATATTGGATATATGACTCGTCCGAAGCTTCTCCATGAGAAGCAGGCTGCTGCTGCAGTCGGTCAGGCGCTGCTAATGCAGGCCTACCAAGAACAATTCCAGAAGTACAGCATTCCTTCAGCACAGCTGCTGTTAACTCGGCCAGACTTCGCCAATCGCAAGCGCGGCCATAATGCCCAGATGACCATGGAGGAACTGCTGAAGCAGCGTGTCGTCCCTATCATTAATGAGAATGACACCGTATCCGTTGAGGAACTCAAGTTTGGTGATAACGATACGCTCTCGGCACTGGTTGCGAACCTTGTTCATGCTGATCGGCTTGTGATTATTACGGATACGGACGGGTTGTATACTGCCGATCCCCGTTCCAATCCGAATGCGAAGCGATTCGACAGAGTCGAGGAAATTAACGAGGAAATCTACGCATATGCTGGAGGAGCCGGCTCATCTGTCGGTACGGGCGGCATGCGTTCGAAGCTAGATGCAGCACGTATAGCCATGCGTGGCGGTGTACCTGCCTTTGTTGGCCGGGTCAATGAGCCAGGTGATTTGCTCCTTGCTGTGGACGGTATTGGCAAGGGTACCTATTTCGATACTCACCTGCACGCATTGCCGATGAAGAAGCAATGGCTTGGCTTCCACTCTACCCCACATGGACAAATCATTGTCGATGAAGGCGCTGAACGGGCATTGATATCACGAGGATCAAGTCTGCTGCCTGCTGGTATTCGAGGAGTCGAAGGCGACTTCCACCCTGGAGATGTGGTTGAGGTGTCTGGTGAGGACGGACGTGTGATTGGCAGAGGCATCGTTAATTACGAAGCCGATCAATTAAAGATTGCAGCGGGCTGGTCTACGGATGAGGTTCTCAATCGCATCGAGGTTCCGCGCATTGAAGTGATACATCGAGATGAATGGGTCACACTACGATCATAGAGGGAGGCATGTACGATGAGTGAAGTACTTTCCAAGGCTACGTTAGCGAAAGAAGCAGCCGCAGTCATGAACCGACTGACAACCGATCAGAAGAATGAAGCATTATTGAGAATGGCGGATCTGCTTGTCCAACATGCAGATTCGATTATTGAAGCAAACGCAAAAGATCTAGAACGAGGGAAGCAGCAGGGAACATCAGATTCTCTATTGGATCGCCTTGCACTAAATGAGACAAGAATTGAAGATATGGCAGAAGGATTGCGCCAGATCGCCGAACTGACAGATCCTGTTGGAGATGTTCTTGAGAAAATTGACCGTCCCAACGGCTTGCATATTGAGAAAATCCGTGTGCCATTAGGTGTAATTGGTATGATCTATGAAGCGCGTCCGAATGTCACCGTGGATGCGGCTGGCCTGTGTCTTAAGACAGGCAATGCGGTCGTACTGCGCGGAGGCTCTTCTGCGCTGGAATCTAACAAGCGCATTGTCGCTGTGCTGCATGAAGCGCTGAAGCTCACTTCTGTTCCGGTTGAAGCCTTGCAGCTAATCGAAGATGCGGCTCGTGCTTCTGTTGACGAGATGTTGAAATGTAACGGCTTGCTGGATGTCGTCATTCCGCGCGGTGGCGCATCGCTCATTCAGAATGTCGTTCAAAATGCAACTGTACCCGTTATCGAGACCGGGGCAGGAATTTGTCACACCTATATTGACCAGTCCGCTGATCCGGAGATGGCCGAAGCAATTGCATTCAACGCGAAAGTGCAGCGCCCTTCCGTATGCAACTCTATGGAGACACTACTCGTACATGAACAATTTGCAGAGCGCCATCTGACAGGATTGCTTGAAGGATTTGACACACATCGTGTTGAACTGCGCGGCTGCGAGCGAACAATCGCCTATGCGCCATGGGCTAAGAAAGCATCCGAACAGGATTATGCAACAGAATATAACGACTATGTACTGAACGTGCGCGTCATTGACTCGCTTGATGAAGCACTTGAGCATATCGCTTGCTATGGCACGAAGCACTCCGAATGTATCGTGACCGAGCACAAAGACCGTGCCAGCCGTTTCTTAAGGGAAGTTGATGCTGCTGCTGTCTACCATAATGCATCAACGCGGTTCACAGATGGGTTTGAATTCGGATTTGGTGCTGAGATCGGCATTAGCACACAGAAACTACACGCAAGAGGTCCAATGGGCCTACCTGCCCTAACGTCCACGAAGTATCGGATATATGGCAAAGGTCAAATTCGCGAGTAACATCGCACGCCAGTGCTATTTTCCATGTGCAGTGTTGGCAAGAAGGGAGAGGAATGGACATCATGAATGAAATAAAAACACAAGAGAAGGACACATTCCGGTCTCTTCACTTTAGTATTTTCGGTGCAGGATCAATTGCCGAAGCGATTGTGAGAGGAGTACTTGCGAAGCAGCTGACTGAGCCTTCGCAACTCTCCATGATCAATCGCAGCAATAACGAACGGCTTCTGCAGTTGAAGCGAAAGTATGGCGTCACGATAGAGCTCTCATCAGAAGGCAAACAGCAGCTCTTGCAGGAAGCAGATGTCATTGTATTGTGCATGAAGCCGAAGGATGCCGCAGGAGCACTTCATGAGTTGAAGCCGCTTCTCCGCTCCGGAACGCTTATCATTTCTGTGATTGCTGGTCTATCGCTTCATGCCATTGAGCATATTCTTGGTCCAGTTGCCGCTGTTCGCACCATGCCGAACACATCGAGCACGATTGGTCTCGGTGCGACTGCAATCTGCTGTTCGGATGCAGTCAATGACACACAGCGCGCCATCGCGATGGCGATGTTCGAAGCAGTCGGCATCGCAGTTGAAGTTGAAGAGCAGCACATGAATATCGTGACCGGATTATCTGGCAGCGGCCCTGCTTATTTGTACTACGTCATGGAAGCGATGATACAAGCAGCTGTAGATGGGGGACTTACAAAAGAGGATGCGCGGGATTTAACCGTCCAGACTGTTCTAGGTGCGGCTGAAATGGTACGGCTAACACAGGAAGAACCTGCTGAGCTGCGCCGCAAGGTGACCTCCCCTGGCGGCACGACACAAGCTGCAATAGACGTCATGAATACCCATCATGTAGGCAGAACCATCGTTTCTGCTGTGCACCGCGCTGCAGAACGATCTCAGGAAATGGAACACCAAATTGGGAGGGAAATCGAATGAAAGATCACTGCGTCGCCACCTATCGGCTGTTCGATGATCGTGCAGACTTTCATAAGAAGGCCGAAGGAATTGCCGTTGGATTGACGGTCGGGAGCTGGACCGAGCTCCCTGAGGCGAGAAAGGCCGAGATGTCGAAGCATCTCGGCAAGGTAATCTCGATTGAGGAACATCCATCAGATGTCCTTGGGGAACGCTACGCGGATATTGCAATTGCTTATCCGGACATTAACTTTAGCCCTGACATTCCTGCCCTGCTCGTTACGGCCTTCGGCAAGCTGTCCATGGATGGTCGGATTAAACTTCTAGATATTGATTTTTCCGATGCATTTACAGCTTCATTTCAAGGACCTAAGTATGGAATCGATGGAGTTCGCGAACTGCTGGGCGTCCATGACCGCCCACTGTTAATGAGCATTTTCAAGTCTGTCATCGGTCATGATCTTGCAGCTTTGAAGGAGCAGTTTTACCAGCAAGCACTTGGCGGAGTTGATTTGATCAAGGATGACGAGATTTTATTTGAAAATCCCCTCACACCGATCGACATGCGTGTCCGCGCATGTATGGAAGCTGCCGCTCGTGCCGAACAAGTGACGGGCAAGAAATTGCTATATGCCGTAAACTTAACAGGGTCTACGTTCTCCCTTCGTGAACAAGCACTCCGTGCAATCGAAGCTGGAGCAAATGCCTTGCTCTTCAACGTATTAAGCTACGGGTACGATGTCCTGCATGGATTGAGCCAAGATCCTGATATTACAGTTCCAATTGCCGCTCATCCTGCACTTGCCGGTGCCTACTACCCAGCGAGGGAACATGGAATTGCCGCCCCACTTCTGCTTGGCAAACTCATGCGATTAGCTGGTGCTGATCTCGTTCTCTTCCCTTCCCCATATGGTTCGGTCACAATGCCGAAAGAAGAGACGCAAGGGATCCGCCACGCTCTTACCAGTGTGAATGATTCATTTGGAGCGATACATAAGAGAAGCTTTCCTGTACCTTCCGCAGGTATACATCCTGGCTTGGTTCCGTTTATTATTCAAGATTTCGGCAACGATGTTGTTGTCAATGCCGGAGGCGGTATTCACGGCCATCCAATGGGAACAGCTGCAGGCGGGCATGCGTTTGTCGATGCCATTGATGCCGTCTTGAAGGGTGACACCTTAGAAGCACGAGCTGCTATTTCTGAACCATTGGCTGCCGCAATTGGATTGTGGGGTGTGAAGAAGTGAGCATCGAGAAGAAGCTTCGAGTTGTCTTTTGTGATTTCGACGGAACGATAACTGAAAATGATAACATCGTGTCGATTATAAGACATTTCGAACCGCCTGGATGGGACAAAATCGTGCAGGACGTCATCCATGAACGCAAGTCGATTCGTCAAGGGGTCGGTGAAATGTTCGCCCTGCTCCCTTCTTCATTGCAAGAAGAGGTTATTCAATACGCCGTAACACAGGCACGTATTCGCCCTGGTTTCGAGCAATTTGTTCAGTTCTGCCAAGCAGAAGGGATCGAATTATATATTACAAGCGGCGGCATCGATTTCTTCGTGTATCCGCTGCTGAAGCCTTATCAAATATCTATCGATCACATCTATTGCAATGGCAGTGACTTTCGTGGTGATAAGATTCAGATTACATGGCCGCATTATTGTCAGCCGCCATGTACGAATGATTGCGGGATGTGCAAAACAACTATCGTGCGCCGCTTCCCTAAGGATCAGTATGAGCGTATTGTCATTGGCGACAGCGTCACTGATTTTACAGCAGCCAAGTTAGCTGATTTCGTGTTTGCCAGAGCTCAATTAATCGAACGATGCGATGAGCTTCAGCTCTCATATGCGCCGTTCCAGACGTTTTATGATATTATTGAACATTTGAGTCATTCCAATACACATATAACTCATCCGTAGATCGGATGATGAAGTGGATGAAGTGAAGGGAGCCAACCTATAGAATGAATACGCATACGCTCACTTTAGAGCAGAAGCAGCGAGCACTTGCCGAGCTGCGAACAATCAAAGAGCAATTTGCCAGCCGCCACTGGTTCCCAGGAACAAGCGGTAACCTCTCCGTTCGTGTTGGTGACATCCAGGAAGAACACTTCCAATTTGCCATCACAGCCAGCGGCAAAGACAAATCGGTTCATACTCCCGAAGATTTCCTGTTCGTCGATGAGAATGGCCGTGCAACGGAAGCCACTCATCTCAAGCCTAGTGCCGAGACCTTAATTCATTGTGAAATCTATCGACTCACTGGATGTGGTGCCATCTTCCACGTACATACGGTATTCAACACGATCGTATCTGATTTATATGGAGATCGTGGTGCTGTACCCGTCGAAGGCGTGGAATTAATTAAAGCGTTTAATATTTGGGAGGAAGACGCAAAAATTCACATCCCTGTTGTACCTAACTACGCTGATATCCCCCGTATCGTACCCTGTGTTACAGCGTCTCTTGATCCCCGTATTCCGGGTATTCTGCTGCGGAAGCACGGTATATATGCTTGGGGTGCCAATGCCTTTGAGGCCAAACGTCATCTGGAGGCATTCGAATTTTTGTTCGAATATGTATACCGCAAACAAGCACTTCATCAATAAATTCTAGCTATTGTTCCATAAAACAGACAAGGCCCTCAGTCACAATAGACAGAGGGCTTTATAATTCATGTGTAGGAATGACATCACCTATACGCAAGGAAACCACATATCCCAATAGGGTTGATACGTTGGAAATAAATCCATCGTATCTGGATGATAACCACGATAATGACGCATGTAACCCGCTAAATATGAAAAGGATGAGGAATGTGGGCCAATAAAATAAGGAGCATGAATACATACGAGCCAATCGACCAAAGCTTGTTCCTCTAAACATAAGGAGTCAAATTTCTGCTTCAGATCAGGGCATCCTTCTAACACTATTTTTTTATTATAAATCATAATATCCCCGTTTTTTTCCTGTATCCCTTTTTCTATCGCTGCATACTCTTCTTCCGATAAACCGGATGCTAAATATATGGCTGATACCTTTTGCTTAGCCTCCATACAAGCATAAATACAGTGAAGCTGACTTTTCGTATAATGTTCTAAGCCCATATTTTTAATATCTGAGATTAGCAATAAATCTTTTTCAATTCTTAGATGAGCCGCTATCCACTGATGCTTCTCGGACATGGAAGCGATAATGAAATTAGATAATTCTACGATCTGCTTAGCGAAAGGAAAGGCATTGGCAATGAACAATCCGCTATTTTTATTTTCGATTGCAGACATCTGGCGGATGGCATACCTTTTACAGTTAACCGCTTGATTACGTACTTCTGCATGTACTTCTTCAGCGCGTTTCACATCAATCTGTCGACTTGACAGTAATTGCCGCAACGCATGTACATCAACGAAGCAATCGATTGCAATGCTTCGAAAATACGGAGTAACATCAAAATCAATCGAGGTTCTCGTTTGAACATTCTGTAAAAGGATTCCTGTAGGAGAGCCCTCGCTCGCATGATATAGCGCTTCACCAACAGCACGAAAAACGGACATTAACTGATTGCAAAGTCCTTCTGATCCTTCTGCACTATTTTGAAAATAAATCATGCGTTGTTCCTCCATAGCGATCTAACAAAACTCACATATAAGCTGAATGAAAGCTCCAGATCGAATATATCGTCGTTTCGAATAACTAAAGAAAAGTCAACAAATAAAGGTAAAGATCCAGATAAGAACAATATATGTAGAGGCTATATCAAATGAGAAGTAAAAGGCGGAGATTTTTTAAACATTTCCATATCAAGGTCAATATCAAGCTATCAGTGTTCGTCCATTGATACATGATCGTAGAACCAGAACCGAATAAGATTATTATCTGAGATTGCCGCCGAAACACCATTACAGCCTCTCTGCAGCAACCTCAAAATTATTTTCCCATGCAAACTTACAGGAGCTCATACCTCATCTTCCACTAGAACGGAATTTCTGTGTATAAGCCTTCGCATCTTCAATCGAACGAACGCGGTTGCGGCTCCATTCCAGCAGGATGCGATCCACATAGCGGAAGTGCACCTTGCCTGCAAAGACGGCTTCCTTCAACGCCAATAAGATCAGTTCCTCTGGATAGTGATCCTGATCAATCCACCCAGCTATCGTCTCACATTCCATTGGTGAAAGAGGACGACCGAATTCCTTCTCGAATATATTGAACAGATTCGGCTGATCCGAATCCGTTAAGGCAGATGATTGTCTGAGTCGCTGACGTTCCGTTCGTATCTCTTCCGTCACGAGCACAGCCATTTTCTCCCATAATCCAGTCAGATTATAACGCTCATATTGAATATCCGTAGCCGCATCGATCTCCTCATCAATGCTGATAAAGCCATCTTTCAACAGGCGCTGAAGTGATTTGATCACAAGTTCTGGGGCTGTTCCCATTCGTTCCTGCAGCTCATCAATCGTCGGAAAGTCCTTCATTTCCTGCTGCTTAAAGCCTATAAGCTGAATGAGCAGCATAGCCTCCGTATCGTTCAGCTTCAACTGTCGATAACAGCGCAGCAGATGGTACGGCACACTGATGCTGCCTGATTGCATGCCTAGCGCCATCCCTTTAGCAAAGGTGCGAAAAGCGTCTCCACTCATACAATAAATCCCCTCTCCGCTTCACTACCCCTCTATTGTCTCATACGAACGGCTATTTGATAAGCACTAAATTGGCAACGTTTTCAAACAGTAGAAATAGGGCTTTGTCACTAGTGAAAAAAACGCCCCGCATCGCTGTTGCGATACGGGACGATCTTCATAAACTGTAAATCCAAGCAATATGCTTATGGGTACAAGCGATACAGCAAGCGAGGGAACGGAATTGTCTCACGGACATGATCCAACCCACAGATCCAAGCTACTGTACGTTCCAACCCGAGTCCAAATCCGGAATGTGGAACTGTACCGTATTTGCGCAAGTCCATATACCATTGGTACGCTTCTGGAGACAGTTCATGCTCCTTGAAGCGCTCTTCCATTAAGGCAGGATCATCAATACGCTGAGATCCACCAATGATCTCTCCGTAACCTTCTGGAGCGATCATATCCGCACACAGAACAACTTCTGGACGGTTCGGATCTGGTTTCATATAGAAGGCCTTGATGTTCGTTGGGTAATGCGTGATGAATACAGGCGTCTCATACTTCTCAGCGATTGCCGTTTCATGCGGTGCACCGAAGTCCTCACCCCAAGGAATATCGTATCCTTGCTCTTGCAAGAATTTGATTGCTTCATCATACGTAATGCGTGGGAATGGCGCTACACATTTCTCCAGCTTGGAAGTGTCGCGGCCAAGCGTTTCCAGCTCTGGACGGCAGTTCTTCAGCACAGATTGTACGATATGCGATACGAATTGCTCCTGTACCTTCAGGTTCTGTTCATGATCGACGAACGCCATTTCCGGCTCGATCATCCAGAACTCGATCAGGTGACGGCGCGTCTTCGACTTCTCAGCACGGAACGTTGGTCCGAACGAGTATACCTTACCGAGTGCCATAGCAGCAGCTTCCATGTACAACTGACCACTCTGTGTCAAGAATGCATCTTCTTCGAAGTATTTGGTATGGAACAACTCTGTCGTCCCTTCACAAGAAGAAGGCGTCAGGATCGGAGGATCCACCAGTGTGAAGCCCTTCTCATCGAAGAATTGCTGTACCGCGCGAATGATTTCTCCACGGATCGTCAAGATGGCATGCTGCTTCGGTGCACGCAGCCACAAATGACGGTGATCCATCAAGAAATCAACACCGTGTTCCTTCGGTGTAATTGGATAATTCTCTGTAATCTGAATGATTTCCACATTCGTTACAGTCATTTCAAAACCGGACTTGGAACGTGGCTCTTCACGAACTGTCCCGGTTACATACAAGGAACTCTCTTGTGTTAAGCTCTTCGCCGCTTCCCAGACTTCCTCCGGCACTTCACTTTTCACTACAACACCCTGGATAAATCCAGTACCGTCACGCAGCTGCAGGAATTGAATCTTGCCACTGGAACGCTTGTTGTGCAGCCAGCACCCCATGCGGACTTCTTCGCCCACATGACGGCTAACTTCGCGGATGACACAAGTCGTCGTCATCGATCGCTCTCTCCCTTACGCATTAATTATTTCGATTCTTGTACAAGGCGGTAAGTATCCCGTGCAATCATAAGCTCCTCGTTCGTAGGAACGACAAGAACTTGAACCTTGGAATTCGGAGTCGAAATGAGACGCGGCTCTTTCGAACGAATCTTATTCAGCTCCGGATCAATTTCAACGCCCAAGAACGTCAGCTTCTCACATGTTGCTTCACGGATTACGATGGAGTTCTCACCCACACCTGCCGTAAATACGATCACATCTACGCCGTCCATCGCTGCAGCATATGAACCGATGTACTTGCGCAGGCGATATACATACATTTCGAATGCCAAAGTAGCATTTGGTTCGCCCTCAGCCATTGCATCCGTAATTTCACGCATGTCGCTGGACAAGCCAGAGATTGCAAGCAAGCCGCTATGCTTGTTCAACATGGAGTTGACTTCGTTGACCGTCAAGTCTTCCTTCATCATTGTGAATGGTACGACAGCTGGATCCAAGTCACCGCTGCGCGTACCCATCATCAAGCCTTCAAGCGGAGTCATCCCCATCGAAGTATCGATCGATTTGCCGCCTTCAACCGCTGTCAAGCTGCCGCCATTACCGATATGGCAAGTAATGATCTTCAAGTCTTCGAGCGGGCGTCCAACAACTTCAGCCGCACGTTGGCTTACATAGTTATGGGAAGTCCCGTGGAAGCCGTAGCGACGAACTTTGTGCTTCTTATAGAGCACCTTCGGGATCGCGTACATGTATGCCTTCTTAGGCATCGTTTGATGGAAAGCAGTATCGAATACAACGGCTTGCGGTACGTCCGGCAAGTTCGTTTCTACTGCCTTAATTCCCATCATGTGAGCAGGGTTATGCAGTGGAGCCAAATCGAACAGACGACGGATTTCCGCTTTGACTTCGGAGTCAACCAATACGGAATTGCTGAACGATTCACCGCCGTGAACGACACGGTGTCCAACAGCTTCAATCTCATTGATCGTCTTAACTACGCCAACCTTAGCATCTGTCAGCTTGTCCAATACTTTACGAATCGCAATCGTATGGTCAAGAATTTCGCTTACTTCTGTAATTTCATCCGTGTGATGCGGTTCGTGAATGAGAATGGAGGAATCCATTCCGATACGTTCTACACGGCCTGCTGCCAGTACCGATTCGTCCTGCATATCATACAGCTGATATTTAAGTGAGGAGCTGCCTGCATTGATTACGAGTATTTTCATAGTCTATCCCCATCCTTATCATACTTGAAAAATCCGACGCCCGATTTCACGCCGAGGTGGCCTGCGCGCACCATTTTTTTCAACAATACGGACGGACGATATTTAATATCGCCGAACTCGCGGAACATGCGCTCCAACGCTGCAAGTATGGAATCCAAGCCGAAACGGTCAGCCATTTCAAGCGGCCCGTATTGGAAATTATATCCGATTCTCATCGCACTGTCGATATCTTCTGCAGAAGCGACGCCTTCTTGCAATTCATGCAATGCCTCATTGATGAGAAGGCAGATCATGCGTGAAGTCACAAAGCCTGGCGACTCATATACCATGATGCCTTTCTTTTGCACAACTTCTTCAACGAAACGTTTTGTTTCATTGAAAGTAGTGTCAGAAGTTTTCAACCCGCGGATAATTTCCACGAGATCGACTTTGGAGACCGGATGAATAAAGTGCATGCCAATAACACGCTCAGGATACTTCGTTGAGCTTGCCATTTCTGTCAAGGACAGTGTTGATGTGTTGCTCGCCAAGATAATGCTGCTTGGACATACGCGATCCAGTTCAGCGAAGACCAATTTCTTCGCTTCCAGATCTTCAGATATTGTTTCAATTACCATATCGCATGCACTTAGTTCCGCCAGATGCGTCACTTTATGTATGCGCGAAAGAATTAATTTTTTTTCGGCCTGTGTGATTGCCCATTTTTCAAGCTGCTTATCCAGGCTCGTTTCAATCATTTCATACGCGTGGTCCAGCTTCTCCGGCGATTGCTCCACCAACAGCACGTCCAAGCCTTTGACAGCAAGCATTTCTGCAATGCCTTGGCCCATTGTACCGCCGCCGATGACGCCGATCTTTTTGAAAAACATGGTTTCTTCCACCTTTCCTGTTGCTATGCTCTGCATAGTGTACCCGAGATGATGGTTTCGTTATCAGTGCATAGGTACCTCACCTTATCTTATCATGAATATGAGAGCAAAAAAGAAAAACCAGCGTGAAATCACGCTGGTAATTGTTTCTTGTCACATAACAGACACCGGAACGTATCTCCGTTCACCAATTCCTCTTCCAACAGACGCTGCAAACATCGCTCAAAAGCATCTCGGTGCTGTTCCAACAATTCACGCGTTCGATAGGTCAAATCTACCATAATCGTCTGCGTTTCTTTTGTCAAGACATCTGGTGAGAGATGTTTCAAACGGACAATGCCGAGATCCGTCAATCCTGCATTCACCATCGTCTCTACAATGTTGAGTGCTTGATCGAAGTCCCCCTGTGAGCCCGTACTACGGTTGCCGTAGAACAACTCCTCTGCTACCGATCCGCCCAGCGCAATGATGATTTGCTCCTCAAGAAATGGCTTTGTATACAGGTAGCGATCTCCCTGTGGTTGATGTCGAACATAGCCTAATGCTTGGCCGCGAGGGCTTAACGCAACTTGAGATACGCTTCCCGGCCGGACAAGCTCTGCGGCTATCGCATGTCCAAGTTCATGAATCGCCACCCGGCGTCGTTCTTCCTCATTCGTCTCTCGATCACTCTTCTCTCCCATTAACGTCTTATCAATCGCAAGCGAGAGATGCTCCATCGTAATCGCCTCTTGCTCCTGACGCATTGCATAGATAGCCGCCTCATTCAGGACGCTCTCTAATTGAGCGCCTGAGAAGCCGAACGTTTCTTCTGCGATTTGCTCCAGACTTACTTCTTCCGCCAGTGGCTTATTCGTAGCATGCAGCTCCAAAATATGCTTGCGTCCCTTCTTATCCGGCATATCTACTTGGATATGTCGATCAAAACGGCCTGGGCGCAGCAATGCACTGTCCAGCATCTCTTTACGGTTCGTGGCCGCCATTACCAGAATACGCGGTGACTCATCTGCGTACAGTCCATCCATCTCCGTCAACAGCTGGTTGAGCGTTTGATCATACTCTTTTTGTTGCCCACCTTCACGCTTGCCGCCGATCACATCAATTTCATCAATGAAGATAACTGCATTTTGTTTTTTCTCTTTCTCTGCACGCTGTCTTGCTTCCTTGAATAGCTCTCGTACACGTCCCGCTCCGACACCAACATACATCTCAACAAACTCACTGCCTGACACACCAATAAATATCGCGTCTGCATAATGAGCAGATGCTTTCGCCATTAACGTTTTCCCCGTTCCTGGGGGGCCAGTTAACAATATCCCTTTCATTGGACGAATCCCGAATTTACGAATGTCATCTGGCCGTACCAGAAAATCAAGAGCTTCAATCAATTCATTCTTGGCTCTATCCTGCCCGCCAATACGCTCGAAGCTCATTTCACTAATCTGATTATTGCCTGACTTCGCACGCCCTGACGAACGCGCCAAGCCAGCTTGTCCTCTGCGATTTACAAACAGCAGAAGAGCACTGATCGCGGCAACTGCCGCGATGACCGGCCATATATTAACTCCAAGATAACTGACAAATAATATCGCTGGGATTACGATCCCTAATGCCAATTCCCAACTACGAACGGATTGCCGTTGCTTTTTCATTAGGCCATACCCCCACAGGCGATGCTTGCAAAGGAAGCAATACGGTCTTGCTTCCTTTCTCATCCTTGAGTTGAATATACACATATCGTGAATCCATTTCCGTTTGGATCTGAATACCTGGATTTTGCTGCTGCAGTTCCTTCAACCTAACAGGAATATCTCTGTATTTCTGATGTACCATTGCATCTGCAATGTCGAACATTGCACGTGACCATAACTTATCGATAAGCGGCGTGCTCTCATCATTCAAGTATTCCAATTGTACTTTTTTCCCGCTCGAATTCTGTTGCAGCTCGTCCGACACTCTTTCAATCAGGCTGCTAATATTGGTGCCATCCTTGCTCTTCAGCTTCACTTGCAGCGCATCAGGATACCATTGAACATCATACTGCGTAATTTCAGCATGCTGCTTCAATACTCGTTCCACAGGCTGCTTCACGAAATTACGTTCATACAGTGTCCAACCTCCAAATAGTGCAACAGCTGTCGTGACCATAATGAGCAAAGTAGGCATGATTCGAATCTTTTTCGCCATGCTGAAACCTCCTGTTGCAAATATATATCAATACCCCTAGTAATCTCTTTCTGATATATCAAGAGTATATCACATATGTCACTTCAACTATGGATGTAATGTGTACCATGATTGCCATCGAAATGGATTTACTCCAATACAAAAAGCGCTGCTGCTTCGCATAGCGTACAATATGTACGTCATATGCAAAGCAGCAGCGCTGCAAAATCGCCTATTACTCGTTATTGGCTAACATTGAATATGTTATTTATTAGGCAGCGTATAAACATCCCCTATTGAGGAACCATTCGCAAATGAATAGAAATGATAGAAGTAATGAACAACCCCTTGTTCATCCTTGCGTTTGACCAATGCCTGCCATACATATTGATCATCCTTAAATGCTGGCGTAATGCGGATTACATCCGCATCCGGATATTGGGCTTCTATCTGGGCTTGAATCGTCTCTTTAGAGGTTGATTCCGCCATAGGAGTTACCTTATCAGGGAGTACCCACACGGTCTGCTCCTTACCATGTTCGTCAGTTCCCCGCACCATGTATACGACTTGATCCCATACACCCTTCTCCACTTCTGTCACATTTACGAGCTTCACTGCTTCATTCGCCCGCTTTATTATTTCCGCTTCCTTGACCCGTTCGTCCTTATTGATGTATTGCACATACTGATAAGTGGCGAAGAACAATCCGACTAGAAATAAGAGAACGAGTACCGGAATCAACCACTTCCAATGCGACCTCCGGCGTACGCGTCTTCTCTGCATGAATTCTCCTCCTGCCTATCTTGCCAGCAAGCCATCAAAGCATTGCTGCGCCTCGCGAAGGATTCGTTCTTCATCCATCGTCAAACATTCCCCATTCTTCACAACCTGCTTGCCGTCAACCCATACATGCTTGACATCTTTCGCAGACGCTGAATATACCATGTGGGATACCAAGTCGGTATGTGGCAGGAAATGAGGCTGATCAATATCTACCGCAACGAAGTCAGCCTTCATGCCTACTTCAAGCGCTCCAATATCGTCAAGACGAATGGTCTGCGCGCCATAGATCGTACCCATGCGCAGCGCCTCTGCAGCAGGAACCGCAGTTGGATCGCCGGACACCCCTTTATGAATCAAGGCCGTAAGGCGAATTTCTTCGAACATATCCAGATTGTTGTTGCTTGCTGCACCGTCCGTACCCAAGGATACAACAACACCCGCACGCAGCATCTCAGGAACACGAGCGACACCGCTCGCAAGCTTAAGGTTGCTTCCTGGATTGTGGGACACCGCAACTTGATACTTCGCAAGCGTCTCAATCTCTTCGTCCGTCAAATGGACAGCATGCGCAACGAAGGAAGGACGGGAGAAGAATCCGAGCTTCTCCAAATGCGCAACCGGACGCAGTCCATAATCCTTCACATTCTGTTCAACTTCTGCCTTTGTCTCTGACATATGCGTGTGCAATGGCAAATCCAGATCATGAGCAGCCTGTACGAAGCTCTCAATAAAGGCTGGAGGACAAGTATATGGAGCATGCGGCGCCATAATCGTACGGATGCGGCCATCTGCCTTCCCATTCCAATCCTTCGCGAATTGAATCGCCTCGTTCAGCTTCTCGCGCTGTACATCCTCTGGGCATAAGCCAATCGCACCGCGCATAAGCGATGCACGGATACCGGATTGCTCACATACCTTCGCTACTTCGTCCATGTAGTCATACATATCTACGAAGGTTGTTGTACCGCCCTTCAGCATTTCTATCACAGACAGAGCAGTTCCCCAATAGACATCATTGGCCGTGAACTTGCCTTCCATTGGCCACATTTTCTCCTGCAGCCATGTCTGAAGCGCCAAGTCATCCCCATACCCACGAAGCAGAGACATTGCAGCATGCCCGTGTGTATTAATAAGGCCTGGAATGAAGAATAGACCTTTGCCATCGATGATTTCAGCATCAGCTGCTGCATATTGCTCTGGCAGCTCCGATCCAATATGAACGATGCGATCATTCTCAACAACCATGAACCCATGGAATGAGGACTGCTTCGCAGTTGGAGACAAATCGGCGAACATGCCGTTTTTAATAATGATTCGGTGTGTCATTCGGCGGGTACTTCCTTTCCATTATCAGATAAATAATAGGCCAAACTGAACAAATCCGTTGTAAAATCGGCAGTATGCACACGGATATTCGCAGGAACCCTCAAAATGACAGGCGCAAAGTTCAAGATCGCTTCTACTCCCGCCTCTACAAATTGATCAGCTACATACTGAGCTTCTGTAGCAGGAACCGTGATAATCCCGATACGGATTTGCTTCTCGCGTACCGTCGTAATTAGGTCAGACATCGGCTGAACTTTCAGGTTATTTATCTCGGTATTGATTTTGGATTCCTGTGCATCGAACACTGCAACGATCTTCATATTATCTTTCAAGTATACGGTGTAGTTACAGAGTGCGTGACCTAATTTACCTGCACCGACCAATCCAACATGGATAACTTGATCCAGTTTCAAAATATGTCTGATTTGTTGAATCAAATACGATACATCATACCCAATGCCCTTGCGGCCGAAGTCGCCGAAATACGCTAGATCCTTCCGAATTTGCGCAGGATTCAAGTTCAGCTTCTGTCCCAAATCTTGAGAAGAAACTGTGAGCACTTCTCGCTGCTTCAATTCCAATAGATGACGTAAATACACGGGTAATCGCCGAACGACAGCTTCTGATATCTTTAGTGCTTTCATTCTGAACAAGCCCCTCTCATCGCTCTCCAATGCCTCTTTGATTATGGTCTAGCCACGTATCAATACGTGGTACAAGTTGTTCTGTTGCCATATGCTCCATTTTTGGGCCAGGCAGCGAGTAAAGAAAATGTTTGCCGTAGCTTGTCTCTATTACACGAGTGTCATAAATGATGACAATTCCCTTATCCTGCGTCGTACGCACAAGGCGGCCGAATCCTTGCTTGAAGCGAATTACAGCCTGTGGGACGGAATATTTGCGGAATGGATTCTGATTCATCCGCTTCAGCCGATCGCACTTCGCTTCCACGAGTGGATGATTCGGTGGCTGGAATGGCAGCCGTACAATCGCAAGACATGTCAACGCATCTCCTGGAATATCAACGCCTTCCCAGAAGCTGCTCGTTCCTAGCAGGACTGAATTCGGCTGATCTCGGAATCGGCGTGTCAGCTTGCTTCGGTTGCCGCTGTCAATCCCTTGTCCCAGCACTTGAATGCCATGCAGGCTAAGCGCCTCCTTCAGCGGTTCATACACATCCCGCAGCATGCGGTATGACGTGAATAAGACAAGCATACGTCCTTCTGTTACCTTGGCTACATCAGCCAAGGACTGCATCAGCGTCGAGTTAAACTTGGCATCTGATGCTCCCTTCACACTAGGGAAGTCACGCGGGATGACAACAAGTGCTTGTTCCCGGTAGTTGAACGGCGACGGAAGTATGACTGTATTTAGACGACCATCCCGTTCCGCATCCTTCAAGCCAAGCTGTTCAGCTACGAATTGGAATGATTTATCAACGGACAATGTAGCCGAAGTTAAGATTACGCTCTTCTTCGGCTCGAAGAAGTATCGCTTCAGCGCTTCGCTTACATCGACAGGGACCGCATACATTTGCATTGATTTATGCTTGTATTGGAGATTGCCTTCCATCCAGTACACGGTATCCGCATCCTTGCCTTGCATAAATTCACGGAATTCATCGCGAAGCTGCCCTATGTCCTTGAATAAACCTGTCACATCAGCCGTGACGCCCTGCACTTCATCATCATCATAATCCTTCCATTCATTGACGAGCTTCTCCCCCGAACGAACAATATCACTTAAACGCGTGTGAATATCGCCTTCGAGCTCCGATACGGAGCTCCATCCATCAGGACGATTGCCAGATGGCAGCCGGAGAACAGCTTGCCCGCCTTCCGCCTGCCCCGCTTCATTCATGGAAGGAAGCATTTGATAGAGCAGCTCATGCAGCCGATCCCATTGATCCTTAACATCGACAAGCTGTGTTAACAGCTTCTCGATCCCTTCAGCCCATACGAGCGCTTTTTCATTGCCTGACAAGCGAAGACGCTGCTGCAGCAATACAAGCGCACCATTCTTGCTGTCTTTGAACAATTGGGTCAGCGGATGAATGAGTGAAAAATATTGCAAGTGAATGCCTAAATGTTTGCCTGCCGTTTCTTCGAAGTGATGTGCTTCGTCTACGACAAGCTGCTCGTATGCGGGGAGCAAACGATGCTCCGCAATCACGTCCGTAAACAATAGGGAGTGATTCGTTATAATAATGTCCGATAAATTCGCATCATTCTTCGCCCGATGGTAGAAGCACCGACGGAACCAAGGACATGCGCGATTCAGACAGGAATCACTATCACTGGCAACGGTATCCCAGAAGTCTGCACCCTTATGAACGAAATGCAGTTCTTCATCATCTCCATGCTCCGTCTGACTGAGCCACACCAGCATTTGGGCAGCTGTCAAACTATCATCGCGTGCATGTACATACTCTCTATTACTTATTTTATGTTCAAATTTTCTCAAACACAAATAGTGACTGCGGCCTTTTAATACGGATGCCTTAAATGGAACCGGCACAATCTTCTCCAAGAGCGGCAAATCACGCTGTCTCAGCTGTTCTTGCAGATTGATTGTGTGTGTGCTAACAATCACTTTGCTCTCTTGAGAAACACTCTGATATATGGATGGCAGCAAGTACCCAAGCGACTTGCCGGTACCAGTACCCGCTTCGATTAGCAGGTGATGCTCTTGTTCGAAGCACTCCATCACTTCATTGAACATCTGCTCCTGCGATTCGCGCGGCTCATAATTATCCAAGCGGCTTGCCAGATTCGTCTTGACCTGATCCAGGAACTGAGCGAAGGTTACTCCCTTAAGCGGGTTCTCTGCTGAAGAATCACGCGGCGCCTCCGTCTCTGTCCAATCCGCTTGCTTCAACGTCAATTGGCGGAACGGATAATACCCTTCTTCCTCTGTCCAATCAGACACCTCACGCTCCTGAAGCTTCTCTGCAAGCAGCCATTTCAAATCCCGCTCCTCTTGATCGCCAAACACATCAACGACGCGCTGTAGCGTCAATAACGGAAGCTGATCAATCGCTTCTAAGCAGCGAATAAATATATCTGCTGTCGCCCGCGCATCACTGTCTGCTTGGTGCGGGCGATCATGAACAATCCCCATCTCATGTGACACAGAACCAAGCTGGAAGGAAGGCAGTGATGGAAAGAGGATGCGAAGCAGCTCAATTGTATCTAATATACGACCTGTGAACGGCAAATATCCAGTCTGTTCCAGCGCCCTGCATAGGAATTGATAATCGAAGGCAACATTATGGCCGACCAGTACGACATCCCCTAGCAAAGGGACAAGCCCCGTCATGGCATCATCAATATCCGGAGCATCCTTCACATCTTCCCCGGTAATGCCAGTGAGCTGCGATATAAATTCCGGTATGGGAACAGTTGGCCGCACAAGCGTATGATATTCGCGTTCAATCTTCAAATCATGGCCAAGAATAACCAAACCAATTTGAATTATTTCATCGTTCGGCTGACTGCCGGTCGTCTCAAAATCCAAAACAGCAAATCTCATCTCAATAGCTTTCCTCTCACAATTTCTGTTCTTAGCATAACAGATGTTCAGGCGTTTGGAAATGACTAGAGGGAAACATCTGTGCGTATTTTTTCCACACAGTCGTTCCCCTCCGATGTCATGAATCATTGATATTACATGCATGTTATTGGATATGCATCATGTGCTCGCCGCCGAGTTCAAAATGACCGCTTTTGGACTGGCATACCTTCAAATTCATAATCGGTTCCGGCAGAGCCGGATCCCATTCATGCGCCTTCAGGAAGCATGCTTCTGCCTGTGCAAACTGATGCTGCTTCGCATGAATGCAGCCAAGCGCATTGCAGGCAATGGCCTTCATGCTGTTGTTGTCAGTCAAAGGTATGATAAGTTGAAAATGATGTCCTGCTTCCTGACAATTCCCTAAATGCAAGTGCGACATCGCCAAATACGCGCGCACCTCGATATTCTCTGGCTGAATCTTAGCCGCCTGTTCCAAAAACATAACTGCTTCCTTATACATCATGAGCAAATAATACCCCTGACCCCGCTGATAGGGATCCCCATAGTCTGGAATAGCTATTTTGCTCTCCTTCACTGGGCATGGCTGTACGGGGACTGAGCTTCCCTTGCTTGCTTTGGGCCTTAACAATGACAGACGCTCTTCGAAGCGCAGCCATTCCTCCACAATATGGTCACTCATGGAGCGAAGCAGCGACACTTGATGATCGAGTTCCTGTTTTTGCTTTCCCTTCGCATGCGGGTATTGAGCAATCACTTCATCCAACAGTTCATTCATGGTCTCGAATACATGTTGCAGCACGATTCCATCCCACCTTCACAAGTGTTGCGTATCGTTGTCTTATCGGCTCACGTTCATTGTGTGCCTCACAGCTAAGTTTCATTCGGTGCTCCAACGATTCCCGTGCGCTGGCTTCCGTTGTCAGCGAAGCAGAGCAGCAATACGTCCTGCATGGTAGCGCAAGCAAGCAATTCGGCCATAAATCATGCCCCTAATCGAAATGCATTAACGAATAGTTGAATGCTCTTCTGTTAGATTCATTACTTCAACAGGTTTGTTATCTCCATCAACAAAAACAATATTTGGCTTGTATTGACGCGCCTCTTCATTCGTCATGGATGCGTAAGAAATAATAATGACATTGTCCCCTGGTTGTACCAATCGAGCTGCCGCACCATTCAAGCAAATCACCCCTGAATGCTTAGGCCCTGGAATCACGTAAGTTTCTATGCGAGCTCCATTATAATTGTTTACGATCTGAACTTTTTCATTCGCCCAAATATCAGCCAGCTCCATTAAATGCTCATCGATCGTAATACTGCCAACATAGTTCAGATTTGCTTCTGTCACCGTTGCACGGTGAATTTTGGATTTCATCATTTCGCGCATCATCTGGTTCACCTACTCTCCATGAGTTAACATACGATTATCAATTAATCTTGTCCGACCGAATTTGACTGCAATTGCAATCAAAATATTGGTGCTTCGCTGATCCAGCGACATCTCTGGCGCCAGTGGCTCCAAATCTGGGAAGCTCAATACTTCTACATAGTCGATGTCTGCCAGCGGCTGCTGTGCTATCATGTCCTTCATCTTCTGCTGAAGCATTGGTGCTGTCAGCTGAGGATTCTCTTCAAGCCAGACGTCAACTTGACGCAGTGAGCGGGATAGAACGAGCGCTTGCGCCCGTTCTCCCTCAGACAAATACACATTGCGCGAGCTCATTGCCAGACCATCTGCTTCGCGTACAATCGGACATGGAACAATCTCAACTGGGAAATTCAAGTCCTCCACCATGCGCTGAATGACAGCAACCTGCTGTGCATCCTTCATCCCGAAGAAAGCTTGATCTGGCTGCACGAGGTGGAACAGCTTCGTCACAACGGTTGTCACACCGTCAAAGTGAACTGGTCGCGTAGCACCGCACAGCGGACTTGTAATGTCATCCACATGAACTTTGGTTTTGGTAGGTGAAGGATACATCATGTCTGGTGTTGGCATGAATACGATATCCGCACCATGCTTCTTCGCTACCGCCAGATCCCGCTCTTCGTCACGAGGGTACTTCTCATAATCTTCGTTCGGCCCGAACTGAATCGGATTGACGAATATACTTAGAACTACAATATCGCATTGACTGCGAGCCTTGCTTAACAAGCTCGCATGCCCATCATGCAAATACCCCATCGTCGGAACGAAGCCAATGGTTGGGTCTCCGTCCGGTCGTCTATGTTCAAGCTTCATGCGACGCAGCGCGTCTCTCAGCTCTTGTATGGAATGTACTGTGATCATGGTGTCTGCACCTTCCCACTTCCGTATAATTGTCCTGCTAATTCCTCATCTGCAGCGAATACATGCTCTTGGGCTGGGAATGTGCGCTGCTTCACTTCTTCTACATAAGAAGCAAACGCTTCACGAATGGTCGTTCCTACATCCGCATATGTTTTTACGAACCGCTTAGGACGATAGTCTGCATCATATCGCACGATATCATGGAATACGAGCACCTGCCCATCACATTTGACACCGGCTCCGATTCCGATTGTCGGAATCTCTAGCCGTTCTGAGATATAAGCAGCCACCTCATCCGTCACAAGTTCTAGTACCACACCGAAGGCTCCCGCCTCCTGCAGTGCTAGGGCATCTTCAAGCAATCGCTGTGCATCTTCCATCGTCTTGCCTTGGATTCGATATCCTCCAATTTGATGTACCGATTGCGGTGTCAAGCCGATATGTCCGAGTACCGGCACACCTGCCTGCACACAAGCCTTGACCATAGATGCAATCTCCGCTCCGCCTTCCATTTTCACAGCTGTTGCGTGTCCTTCTTGCATAATGCGGCGAACCCCATTCAGCGTCTCAGCCACTGTGCTGTGATAAGTCATGAATGGCATATCAGTCACAATAAACGTGTTCGGCGCTCCCCGGCGCACTGCGCGGGAGTGGTATACCATATCATCGATCGTAACCGGCAATGTAGAATCATAGCCTAGCACAACATTGCCCAAGGAATCACCGACGAGGATAATATCGACGCCCGCTTCCTCTGCCAATCGAGCAGTAGGATAATCATAGGCTGTCACCATGGCAATGGGTTCGTTTTGTTTCTTCATCGTTTTCATTTTAACAATACTTAGCGGCTGCTTCGGTTTGTTCATTCTTTCTTCATCTCCTTCAACGTCTCTTTGGCGCATTTCAACACAATCTTCCATCGTCTCTCTTACCTGATAGCTGTTGCTGTGCGCATTTTTCTTAGTGTGTGCAAAACAAAAAACCTTTTAGCATTTCCACTAAAAGGGTCCATAAGAAAAAAAGAGGTCGCAAGCGGACGTCCTTCTGTCTCGGTCCCTTCGGCTCAGAGCAGAAACGTGCTACACGTTCGTCAAGGAATATGCACTTCTCTTCAATCTTCCTTGCTGTGTGTGGCAGGTGCGGTTCCGCGAGGATACCGCCAAGCCGACACTTATTATACCAGAGTTTATTCCTACTTACATCACGTAAAGTGTACATCCCCGGAAAAAATTTTCCGGTAACAACCATCCTCGCCCAGCACGATAAGCGCTCCGGAGTCATCAAGTCCCTGTGCAACCCCAGATACGATTCCGTTCGGGGTCGTCACCGACAGACTGCGTCCAATGGTTACGCTTTGCGCTTCCCATAGCGTACGGATCGGTGCAAATCCTTGCTCAACATACAGCTTGTATAGCTGCTCTAATTCAAATAAGCACTCTGCAAGCAGTGAGGCACGATCAATTTCCTTACCTGCTGCAATTTTGAGAGAGGTCGCAATAGCCTTTAATTCTTCTGGGTAGTCATGTTCATCCAAGTTCACGCTTATCCCAATTCCGGCGATGACATGAACGAGCCGTTCATCTTCAGCAGAGGATTCCGTTAGAATGCCGCATACTTTTTTATTTTCATGCAGGATATCATTGGGCCATTTGATGCCTAAGTCTACTTCTGTTACACGCTTCATGGCGCGGCATAACGCAACTGCAGCTAGCAGCGTCAGATGCGGCGTGAATTGAAGCGGAATTTGCGGGCGGAGAATCAGGCTCATCCATATTCCCTTGCCTGCGGGTGAGTGCCAGTTTTTCCCATGACGACCTCGACCTACTGTCTGCTCCTCTGCGATAATGACCGCACCGTCTTCCGCTCCTTGCCGTGCCCACGCAGCCGCTTCGTTCTGCGTCGACTCCGTACGGGCAATGATGCGAAGCTGATGCCCTAGCTTGTTCGTCTTCAGCTTCGTCAGCAGTGACATTTCGTCAAGCCGCGTTGGCATTTGAACGAGTCGATAGCCCAGTTTCGGCACAGCTTCGAATTCGTAGCCCTTCGAACGAAGACGGTTGATTTGCTTCCATACGGCGGTCCGTGATATATCAAGTCTCCGGCTAATCTCTTCACCGGATATAAACTCTCCTGGATGCTCTTTGAACCATGCTAGTAATTGGTCACTCATTGTTCATTCCACGCTTTCCTTACGTAGTCAAGCAGAGCCTCGCGCTCATTAGCAAGTTCCCCTAATGCTACGGAGAGCCATACCTGCTCCAAGCATTGGCGTAGCCATGGCCCTGCCATCCGTTCTGTGGCTTGCAATACATCCGAGCCCGTCAGGGCAATATCTCGCAAGCCCCGGACGGGAATGTCCTCCAGCCAAGCCTCGCCGTGCTGGAGGAACGGCTGCATTGCAGCCGCATACTCGCGCGCCGCCCCAACGCCCAGTAGGGCGCGGCGGCACGCGAGTGCATCGCGGAGACCTTGTTCGCCGACAGCGAACAGGGTCTCCGCGAAGGAGCGGCGCCACGCGTCCAAGGCGCCGCTATCTTCCCCGGCCGCGGCCAAGGCGGCAGTGCCGCCAGCCGCGAGCCGGGCGTCCGCGCGCAGGACGGCCAGCATGGCGTCCTGCTGCGCGCCCGAGCAGCGCAGCGCCTGCACAATGCGCTGCGCCTCCGCTTCGTCGACCTCATGCCCAAGCAGCAGCAGCGCCATGCGATTCTCGGCCGTATCCACCTCGCCGAGCGCGCACAGCAGCGGCTGCCACACGGCAGCATCGGTCGACGCAAGTGCTCCCAGCGGCTCCTTCGTATGACCCAGGAGACCGCTGCGTACGAGCAGCCCCCATCCGCGCGCCGGATTCGGGCCTGCTGTAAGCTTCCACAGCTCGTCCCGCACGCGTTCCATCGCAACGAACGCGAGCGTCTCCCTATTGACCCGCAGCGCCTTCCAAGTCGACTTGGCGAACACGCCGCCAAGCAAAGACGCAAAGCGCACACCCCGCATCATTCGCAGCGCATCCTCGCGGAAACGCTCCTCGGCTGTGCCGACACAACGGATGATGAGCCTTCTCAGATCGGCTTGTCCACCAAATGGATCATGAATGCACCCGTTCACATCCTTAGCCATCGCATTAATCGTGAAGTCCCGTCTCCTTAGATCCTCATCTAGATCATCAATAAATTCGACTTCCTCTGGCCGACGGTGCCCCTCATACGCCGCTTCCTTGCGAAAGGTGGTCACCTCATAGGTATTCTGCGGCATCACAACAGTTACCGTCCCATGCTGCAGCCCTGTTGGAATCACCTTTGGGAACAAAGCCACTACCTGTTCTGGGTGGGCGGATGTCGCGATATCCACATCATAGATCGGCCGCCCGATCAGCGGATCGCGGACACAGCCCCCAACCATATAAGCACTGAACCCCGCTTCCAGGAGACAGTTCATCACTTGTTCCGCTTCCTGGAACAGCGAATTATCGGTCAAGCCGCCCCTGCTTCCATATTCATCGCCCATCATCAGGTCTCCTCCCATCAATACATACAATAGCGCGCAACGGAGATGGCCATTGCGCGCATTCGACGTGTGGTGGTAATGGGTACGGTATACAGCAGATCACCCTCAGCACACCGGCTTCGGATCCAACGCTTCCTTCCCAAGCACACGATAATAAATTTGTTCATATTGCCACGTAATGAGATCGTTGCAGAATACATGTCGTGCCCGATGCAGACATGCCTCATGCATCTTCTGCGACAATTGCGAATCAGACAGCAGTCGAATCGCATAATTGGCCATCGCCGCTGTATCTCCTGTTGGCGCTAAAAAACCCGTCTCTCCATGGCTCACCAGCTCTGGTATGCCCCCTGCTTCGGAGCCGATCGTAGGTACACCGCAAGCCATTGCTTCCAGGGCCACTAACCCGAAGCTCTCCTTCTCGGATGGGAGCAGCAGCACATCTGCCAGCGAAATCACCTGTGCGATTTCATCCTGCTTGCCGAGGAAATGTACCCGATCTTCCAGTCCTAACTCTCGGATGCGGCACTGAACCTTCGGCATGTCTGGCCCTTCTCCGACGAAGACGAGGCGTGACGGAACTTGCTCCTGAACCTGATTGAAAATATCCACCACATCACTCACCCGCTTAACAGGGCGGAAGTTCGAGATATGCATCAATATTTTCTCATTCGGATAGGCGAAGTCGGCACGGAATTGAGCAACTTCCCTTGGATAGTACACACGCTTATCAACAAAATTGTACGTAAGATCAATTGGACGTGTAATATCAAGCAATTCTCTTGTTTCTTTAATCAAATCATTCGATACAGCCGTAACCGCATCACTCTCATTAATGGCGAAGCGAATCATATCCTTGAGCGATTCGTCTTGAGCCAATACCGTTATATCGGTTCCATGCAGGGTAGTGACTACCTTCAGCCCTGGGTGGGCCATTTGCTTCGCCAAATAAGCGCATACCGCATGCGGAACCGCATAATGAACATGCAGCAAGTCAAGCTGCTGCATATTTGCCACTTGAGCCATCTTGCTTGCCAGAGATAAATCGTAAGGAGGATAACGAAAGACATAATAATCGTTAACATCGACCTCGTGATAATGAATATTCTTCTGAAAGCTTGCACCTAAGCGAAACGGAATATTATGTGTAATAAAATGAACCTGATGTCCCCGCTCAGCCAATAGCTTGCCAAGCTCCGTCGCCACAACACCAGAGCCACCGAGCGACGGATAACACGTAATGCCGATTTTAAGACCTTCCTTCATAGCTGATCCCCCTTTTCGCCATTCACTCACACGGATTACTACAAGAAAAGAGATACCGCAAATGGGCCTTTCACGACAAACCCTTCCGCATACTCAAATCCGCGAGTCTGACCAAGCAGCGAATCTCGTGCAGCAACCCGGTCCACATAATTCTGATTCAATGGAGTTGCGACGAAGTCATTGTCGCCATCTGGCTTCATAAACTGAGAGCGATATGCTTGAAGCGACTTCCGCTTCTGATCATATACATCAGACACATCAACCAGAACTTGAGAAGCAGCAACATCATTAATAAAATAATAATAGACTTGCTCAACCGTATGCGCAGGCAGCTCTGGCATATAACGCCGCAGCTTTGCATTGAACACTGCTTCCTGAACAATGCGACTGCAGGCAATATGATCAGGATGGCGATCCTCCCAGTAAGGCATGAAGACAATACGAGGACGATGATTGCGAATAGCGGTTACCACCGCATCGATATGCTCCTTGCTTACCTGTAAACCGCGATCAGGAAGGCACAAATTACCGCGTGCCGAGAGCCGCAAGATTTCTCCTGCTTCCCTCGCTTCCTCTCTGCGCAGCTCTACCGTACCATTCGAGGACATCTCCGCTTCAGTCAAATCGCAAATGCCGACACGATACCCTTCCTTCGTATGCTTGGCAATCGTGCCCGCCATGCCGATCTCGACATCATCAGGATGCGCTCCGAATGCAAGAATGTCGAGAGTATTCATCATTCTTCCGTTCCCGGCTTATATTTATGTGTCAGTTCACGCCATGCGAAGTCGCCGCGTTCAAGCGCCTTAACAAGAATTTCTGCTGTTGCAATATTCGTTGCAACTGGAATGCCCTGCACGTCGCATAGGCGAAGAAGAGCAATAATATCCGGCTCGTGAGGCTGAGCCATTAACGGATCGCGCAAGAAGATAATGAAGTCCATTTCATTTTGCGCAACAAGTGCGCCGATCTGCTGATCGCCGCCGAGCGGGCCAGACTGGAAGCGATGAATATCCAGGCTTGTCTGCTCCATAATGCGCAGCCCTGTCGTACCCGTTGAATATAATTTATGACCTTGGAACACTTTTTCATATGCGATAACAAAATTAACGATTTCATCTTTTTTGCGATCATGTGCAATAAATGCGATATTTAGCATGTCTATCCCTCCGTTGTGTGTCCCCTGCTCACATTCATTTCGAGCTATCTAAAAATACAAATGCATACAGCATTAAGCGAAATCGAAGTCAATTGATCAGTCATCAAGTAGGTGCTCGAAGCCGTATACCAATTGCTCCAGATTCATTACCTTCTTGACTGCCATATTCACACCTGGCATATACCCTGCACGCTCATAGGAGTCGTGACGGATTTTAAGAGATTGCCCATAGCCCCCGAAGATAACTTCCTGCTGAGCAAAGACCCCTGGCAAGCGAACACTATGAATGCGGAATCCGTTGTAATATCCGCCGCGGGAACCTTCGATCTTCTCTTCTTCATTCGGATTGCCTTGGCGATGCTCCGCTCTTACCTGAGAGATCAATTCTGCTGTCTTTACAGCGGTTCCGGAAGGAGCATCAAGCTTCTGATCTCCGTGATATTCAATGATCTCGAGATCCGGGAAATACTTGGCCGCTTGCTGTGCAAATCGCATCATAAGAATGGCCCCAATAGAGAAATTCGGCGCAATCAGACCACCAAGCTTCTTCTCTTGGCAAAGTTGCGTCAATTGCTCAATCTCTTCCGGCTGGAAGCCTGTTGCCCCAATAACAGGGCGAACTCCATACTCAATTGCAAGCATCGTATTCTTCATTACGGCCTGCGGGATCGAGAAATCAACCATGACATCTGCTTCTACCTTCTGCAGTGTCTCTTCAACATCTGCTGTAGTTGTAACACCGCATGCAGGTAGACCTACTAGCGTGCCCGCATCGACAGCGCCCGCTGACGGTGCAATTGCTGCAACCAGTTCCAAGGACTCGTCCTGCAGTACCATTTTCACAACTTCTCTTCCCATGCGTCCGCTTGCACCCGAGACGGCTACGCGAATTCGTTTCATTTTATGTCCCCCCAACTGCTCCAATAACGATATGTTTTTTTTCGATTATGATTCGTTTGATGTCTGCTCATCAATCCGTGTCCATCGATTCGCGTCACGTGTATTGAACTTGTGCATGCAGGCATCATGAGCCTTCGTCAAGTCGATACCGAGCGAGTTCGAGAAGCACAACAGAATGAACAATATATCTCCAAGCTCCATCTCAATGGAGTTGTCTTCTTCTGAAGCCTTCTTCGGCTTCTCCCCATAGCGATGATTCACTTCACGCGCCAATTCCCCTACTTCTTCAGACAATCGGGCAAGCATCGCAAGGGGGCTGAAGTAGCCTTCCTTAAACTGTGATATGTAGTCATCAACTTCCTGCTGCATTTGCGCGAGTGGCTTGCTGCGCAGGGAAGTGAGGAAAGACTTCATCTCTGGATTTGTCATACGATCCCCTTCTTTATTCATGCAAAAGTGGTTTTAAATGAATGAAATCTGCTCCCTATATTGAGGGTAACGAATTCGTTACTTTCTGCTACTATGTTATCGTATCACCGTCTGGAAAACAAATGCTTTTTATCTCCTTCGTAATCCGATATACTAATGAACGAATGAGCATCTTCCTGCCTAAAGGAGCCTGAATACTTTTGAAATCGACCATTGTTCAACGCATTTGGAATACGTTTCTCCCGATAACGGTTGGAACTGCGATTTTTGCATTTGGATTAATTTACTTCATCATGCCTAACCAGTTGATGGAAGGCGGCGTTACAGGAATTACCGTTCTATTGAATTATGCAGCAGGTATTCATCCATCAATCTCTACGCTAGTTTTGAACATCCCACTGTTCATCATCGGATGGAGAGCACTTGGCATGAAGCAGCTGGCACTTAGTTTTTACGGTGTTCTTAACCTCACATTCTTCCTATGGTTATTCGAGCGTGCGGTCTCCATGCATTGGATTTTACCATTTCAAACTTCGAATGACTTCATTTTGGCCACCTTGTACGCTGGCGTTACCGTAGGAACAGGACTCGGTATTGTCTTTCGATTCGGCGGTACTACAGGTGGCGTCGACATCATCGCCAGGATTGCGAACCGTAAATTCGGTATCAGCATGGGGCAATTCATCCTTATCCTCGATATATTCATCATAGGGGCTGCTTTGTTCTATATTCCGAAGGAAAAAATTCTATATACGCTCGTTGCTGTATTCATTTCCTCTAAAGTCATCGATTTTATTCAAGAGGGAGCATATGCAGCCAAAGCATTCACCGTTATCTCTGATCATTCGCAGGAGATTGCGGATGCGATTACAAAAGAAATGGAACGCGGGGTCACACTTATTCCAGCAGTAGGAGCATATTCCCGCTCCCAGAAGCAAATGGTGTACTGTGTCGTTAGCCGCACAGAAATTCGCCGCTTCAAAACGATCGTAAAAACAATCGATCCACGGGCATTTATTGTTGTGAACGATGTTCATGATGTGCTTGGTGAAGGCTTTCGAGAGGAGTAGCAGAAGAAGTTAGAGGTTCAGCCTTCGCGAACACTAGAAATTCCCATCCCACTGCCTGCTCAGCGTTCTTCATAAAGTCATTTCTTAGCCCCAAATAAACAGACCTCGAAGCAAGCCTGCTTTCGCTGGCCTATATCGAGGTCTACTGTAAGAGAAGAATTCGCCCATCCCATCCTTCATTCTTTTTTTCATTCCTTGCCTGTCCGAACGACATACTGATATTACTGCCTTCTACCTCTTACTATTGCGGAAGTTCCCTGGACGAATAGCATATTGTTCATAGCGATACTTCTGAAAACCTACATAAGCCAACATCATGCATACGATAAAGGCCAGCATAAAAATCCACTGAAACGGCATCGGTGTATAAGCAAGCGGCCCTAATGTTGGGTTCGCCTTACTCGAACCAAATAACTGGATCAGCACCGAGTCCCCATATTTATTTAATGCCTGATTTGCTTCCTTAGGACTGTGTTTTCCCATTATTGATTCACGGATAAGTTGGCTTAACGACTCCATCATCTCAATCGTCTGCGCATCTCGCTGGATGGTCGCAGCAGGACGAATCCGATCAATATGCTCCAACCAGCGGTTGGCATAGGGAATCCATTCTCTCTTATTATCCGTAGCAAGCAATCGTGCCATATCATCACGCAGCACCTGCTCGTATTGGAGCCACATCGGTTGCTTCGGATTGGTTAAAGCGTCCGTAGCAAGGCGCAATCTGGCCGATGCACTCATCATTTCCTCTTGCTTCAATTGAATGGAAGGCAATATCCGCTTCACTTGTACGATTGCATCGCTAAGTGCACGCACACCCTCAACACTTGTCACATCATTAAATGTTGTCTCCGTGAAAAGCTTGCCCATAGCATGAACCGCTTGCTGTATTTTCTCGATCTCTCCTGCAACGCTCGCCCGATAAATCTGTTCTGCATACTGATCTAGCTGCTTCCACTTCTCGCTCGCCGTCTGAACCGGATCAGCAGCAAGTCGAGACCCCGCATATGTAAAATCGGGCAGTCCTAGGAATCCGAGAATACATAACACAACCATTACCGCACGCATGTACATCCCTCCCCCATCATCGTATGGGAGGATGTCCACATTTAGAACATAGCTTCCTTCGATATGTTCGTTCTTTGGTCTCGATAGCGCATTGCTAGCCAAGTCATAACGACACTAATCCCTGTCCATGTAAAAGTAAAAATACATACTGCAGGCAGTTCATTTACTAGCGTATACGGAAGCCATGGGTACACCCCAGCACTGTAATCAACGGTATCATTAAGCCATGTCCAGCACGCTGCCAGCGTCAGCGCTGAACTGCCAAATGCAAACAACCGGACAAATAACAGCCCTTCAACCGCCATCGCCAAGTGTGAACCAATTAGCATCCAATCCTGCCATACCATTGGCGAACCCAAATAAGCTCCAGCGACAATCATGACACATGCCCAAATCCCATATTTAATCGACGTAACAACACCTAACGCTTCAATTATACGTTTTGCAATCATGCCGAATATGGTTCGAGGCTGCGGCCGAAATAGCAAAAATCCAATACTGATCGTAAAGAACAGACTTGCCGTAGGACTATCTGGAACGAAGATCAATTGCCATGCAGGATGGTGCTCCCACGTATAGATCAACTGGTTTTTATACCAGTAGTAACCGTAAATTGTTCCAAGAAGATTGCTCCAAAACAATAACCATAATACCCATCGCTGCGAAAGAAAACGTGTGCTCATTACTGATAACAAGTTCATAATTGCTCTGCTCCGATTATTAGGAATATTAAGTTCGTATGCATTTCTAGGGTGTCAATTTCTATGTAATATTAGAATAAGACCTGACTGCACTTTTGGCAATCAGGTCTGTCACACGTTTGAATCTATTGTTTTGCTGCCTTCTGCTTCGAGAGCCAGTCGGCAATATGTTCGATATCTTGGTCATTCAGGCCTTCCTTCTTGGCTGCTTCCACCATAGAAGGCATTCCGCCTTTACCATCCTTAATGACCGTTAAGATCTCATCCTTGCTGAGCTTGTCGCCAATACCAACAAGGGCAGGGCCCGCAGCACCCTTCATATCAACTGCGTGGCAGCTTAAGCAGCCAACCTTCTTCATGTTCGCAAATGCTGGATCATCCTTTTCAACGATGGCGATGCCTTTGCTTGGTTTTGGCTGGTTAGAAGCCTCACCCTTCTCAGCAGCCTCACGTGCCTTTTCCTCACGCTCGACATGCTCTGGTATCATATTCTTCTCAGCCATCTCGGCCTCATAGTGAACCCAAGCGACTCTTGTCAAATATACACATGCGATCAATGTCAAAATCATCATTGAGGATGCGATTGGGCGGCGATAGAATCTGCGTTCCTTCCCTGTATCGAGGAATGGAGCAAGCAGCAGGCCTCCGAATGCAAGACCAGGGACTAACACCGTACCGATAACAACATAACTTCCTGATGCATATGGATACTTCAAGAACTGATAGAGAAATAAGAAATACCAGTCTGGAATCGGAACGAACGCCGCGTTATTCGGGTTCGCCGGATAACCGAGCGGTGCAGCTTCCGAGATCGTTAATACTAGAAAAGCGACCAGTGCCACACAGCCAACCATCCACTCTTTCAACAAGAAGTTAGGAATGAAGGCTTCGGATTTCCCCGGAAATGAGGTGTAATCCGGTTGTTTGATTGTGGTTGTTCTCTTCTTAACACGAGAGTCGCCAACAAAGACGACTTTTTCTTCTTTGGAATTCCCATGTGCCATCTCGTTTCCTCCTCCCTTATAGCGGTCCCGAAATGCCTTGGCGTCTAATCATGAAGAAATGCGCTCCAAGCAAGGCAAGAAGTGCCCCTGGCAGGAAGAACACATGAATCGCGAAGAATCGCGTCAATGTCTGCGCCCCGACGACCGTTCCGCCCTGCAGCAATTCTTTCAAATACGGACCGATATATGGTACGGTATCCGCGATCTCCATGCCGACCTTAGTTGCAAAGTAAGCTTTGTTGTCCCAAGGCAGCAAATAGCCCGTGAAACCAAGTCCGAGCATGACGAAGAAGATAAGCATGCCAACTACCCAGTTCATCTCGCGTGGTGCCTTATAGGAACCAGTAAAGAATACACGAAGCGTATGTAATAACATCATAACGATAACTAAACTTGCTCCCCAGTGGTGCATACCGCGAACAATTTGTCCGAAGGCAACCTTCGTCTGCAAATATTCGACACTGTAGTATGCGTTCACAATATCAGGGACATAATACATGGTCAGGAACATGCCTGACAGAATTTGAATGACTGTAATAAAAAACGTCAAGCCACCGAAACAGTACACGAACGCAGAAAAATGGTGTGCAGGGTTAACATGCTCAGGCACCTCATGATCCGCCACATCGCGCCACATCGGCGTTATATCCAGACGTTCGTCAATCCAGTTATAAACACCTTTAAACATCTGTTATTTACGCCTCCTCGTTATTGCACGTGTTGGTTCGCAATGATATCGCCCAAGTATACAAAGCCATCCTTAACCTGCACTTTGTATTCGTCGAGCGGTGCACGAGCAACTGCTAACTGCTTGCCTTCTTTCGTATAGTGCGCACCATGGCACGGGCAGAAATATTGATCCTTGTATGCCGGATTCTTATTCCAGTCAACCGTACATCCTAAGTGCTTGCACACCGGAGACAATGCAAATATATTGCCTTCCTTATCCTTGCTTATCCATGCCGTGAGCGTTGGAGTACTCTCATACCAGCCATCGACTTGCTTGATTTCGAAGGTAAATTCAGTAGGTGATTCTGAAATCTTGCTCAATTCAGCAACCTTAATGTAATCGCCTTCTGACTTCTTCTGAAGCAACGGATCAACTGCAAACCGGACCATCGGCAGAGTAGGACCAACAAACATGAATGCACTTGCCCCACCCAGCGTGTATGTAAGAAATTGTCGACGGGACATTTCTTTTCGCGGCTTTTGAGGTGGATGCTCGTTATTCTGCGGTTTACTCATATACTGTCTAACCCCCCTTTACACAACCGTTCTGAGAGCTTGCTATGACGATAATCACATTCTAACTAGGACATCACTATAATATCCCAGCACTATGAAAGCGTCAAGAATTTACCAATATAATTACCAGAATGAACCTTTTTCTTATGTAAAATGTTTGAATATTGTCACATTTATCCTTGAGTTTGTGTGACGCTCCACATATTTTGCACACATATCTTCATCGCAGAACGTACTTGCCCAGCCTCTTCTTCCATCAGCTCAGCAGGAGTAATGACTAAATCCGCGGCCGGAAGCTTGTCTGAAGTAAGCGGCAGTTGTGCCGATACGACGACAATATACGCAAATCCCTGGCGTCGGAGTCTGGTGCACAATCCATTCAATAGCCTCAGCTCATCAGCATCAAGCTGCTCAGATACGAAATGGCATGCAGGATAGGTTACCGTTCTTCCTCGGAAAGGTATCTCAATGCCATCCAGCCAGTCGCGTAGCTTCTCCAGACGATTCCCAGCTTCGATTGGGGATTCAGTCCCGTTCAGCCCTGTAACCGGCAATATGCACGTGTCCAGATACGGCCCCCATTCTTCCCATTGTTCTTCGGTCAGTTCACTAAATTTCACGACGTCTCCCCCATCTTTTTCCTTGTTACTCCCCATTATACTGAAATGAACAAAAAAATGAAGAACCGCAAAATTGCGCTCTTCATTCATAACGATTTGTAAGGCATCCTTTTGGACAAGTTCTTAGAAGCTACTGCAATGTTTTCAATTCGTCCGTCAAGGTTCGGAACGAGGATTCATCCCCTGTTGCGAGTGCTTTGTCGATTTGTTCATATATTTTTTCCGTACGGTATTTCCGTATGGCATCGTCCCATATCATCTCCGCTGTTAAACTTAACATCGCCTCATACGATACCTTCATTTTATCCATAGGATACACCTCCAACCAACACGATTAAGAGATCCTATATTCCTTTCCTTTCACCACATAGTTCTGAGTTGTCCGTTTCATTCGCTCTACATCTTCATCTGTCAGTTCGCGTATGACTTTTGCGGGTGAACCTAGAGAAAGAGTATAGGCCGGTACTTTTTTATTTTCTGTTACGACAGAACCTGCTCCTATTAAAGCATATTCACCAATGTCAGCACCGTTCAGTACAATAGCCCCCATGCCAATCAATGTACCGTTGCCTATCCGGCAGCCATGTATAATTGCACCGTGGCCTACCGATACATCATCTTCAACGATTAGCGGCTGATTGGCATTCACATGTCCGATAACGCCATCCTGGATATTCGCTCGCTTGCCAATCCGTATGGGTGCCATGTCTCCACGAAGCACCGCATTGAACCACACACTGGATTCAGCGCCAATCGTCACGTCTCCAATCAGCTTAGCGCCTTCTGCCACATATACGGAAGCATCAACAACTGGCAATATGCCTTGATAAGGTATGTACATTCGATAACATCCTCCCGATCGACCATTCCCACATAGCTCTAGCTTCAAATTCACTAGGCATAGGAAATTTTTGGACCCATCGTATCAATGAGAATGCCTCTTGTCAACATCTAGCTGAATTTTGTCCTCATGCGCGACATAAACACTATCAATAATAAGCTGCCCTCTGCGAGTCGTCTGTATGACCGAACCATACTGCTCATCTTCACCGAATCGAATGACGCCTAGATGAACCAGCATCATAATAATTCGCTGTCTGAATACGGCCTGTGACGAGTCGAAGAAGAATGGTCGCACGAACGGAAGTAGAGCCCGCTCCAAGGAATCTAACGTTGTCCACTGCTTGGTACATAACTGAATCCAATGCACGATGGATAACAAATTCGGAATCGCATTCTTGTACAGCTTCAACCAAAATCGATACAACGAAGCAGACGACTCTATCCCCCCGTTAGCGATACGTTCAATACCCTTTGGTGTACAGCTTAACCGTCCATCGCCTTCCTCCAGCCACCCTTGATAAAAGGCGTAGTCATATAAAAGCGACATACGGTTCGGATAATCATGGAATCTTCTCCCGTATCCAAATCTCCATTCACCACGGGCAATAGGGGCTTCTTGTACGCCAAAGTAATCGAGAAGCTGCTGCTGCGTTTTTTTGTACATAACACCTTCCGCATTCAGCAATACATTTCCGTCCACGATGAATTTCAGAAGCTGTAACACGTCCTCCGCCATTCTTCCATCTTCATCCCGATATGAGGAAGGGGTATCCGTTTCTGTCAAATGCATCGCGAATGACTGCCTGAGTACATCAATTAATCTCATCTTCAAATCGCTCGGCACTTGGAACAAATACTTGGTTTGATGCGAGCAGCCATTGAACAGCCATCCACTATGCTTAAATTTAGAAATCGTTTCACGTGGATGCGGCATTGACGTCACCGCCTGCTGTTCAGCACCAGCATGTTCTAAATCGAACTTTGTCTGCTGCACTCGAGCGATCAATTCCTCCAAGCTAAATGAAGCACGTTTATCAAACAAAATGGAGTTAAGGAACCTAAGCTCTTCAAGCGTCATCTCGTTCACATGCTGTTCGAACACATCCCTTCTGCCTAACACTGACAGAATGGACTGAATCAGCTCGTGCTTGGAATGTTCATTGCAGACGCACCCATAACGCTGAGCAATTCGAGTTAGTTGATTAATATCCGCGTAACTGAGCATATCCGCTAAATTCATGCATGACCTCCGTTTCCGTCAGACGTAATGTGCCGAATCCTCGATGTCCATTACTCATTATTGGAATATTTATCACATTTATTCACATTGTCGTAGAAAACATCGAATATTATATAACGAGGAGATTCTCCTCATAGCCCTCAGGCATTTGCTCATGCAAACACAAAAAAAGCAGTTCGCTTCACTTCACGTGAAGTCGAACTGCTTATTAAGATATCCTTAATTATCGCGGTTTTGCTGTCAGATCCAAATGGCGGATATGCTCCATGCAATTATAGAGCAGCGGGTGCCAGCCTTCCGAACGTTTTTCTAATATTGAATAGGATAAGTTCCCAATGTGTCCTTGTCTGTCGCTTCCAAATAGAGCAATGTACAATTGAGCCAGCCAGCTCCCATGAGAGACTACTAAGAGATTAGATCCCATATGCTGATTTGCGATATGCTCTAGCGTTTGAACGGCGCGGTACTGAAGTTCTTCATCTTTTTCCTGGCCGAGATCCATCTTCCGCCACTCTGCACCCCAGCGCTGCTCTCGCTCTTCCGGCGTCGTGCCTTCTACGAGACCATAAGCTCGCTCACGAAGTCCCTCTACGGGTGATAGTAATGGAATTTGGAGTGCATCTGCCAGAATCGATGCAGTCTCTTCTGCTCGTTGTAATCCGCTGGATATGACATAGTCGAATGGTGCAGTCTCTTGGACGAGGCGCTCTGCCAGCAGCCTTGCCTGTTCACGACCTGTTTCATTCAACGGTATATCCGTCTGTCCTTGTATTTTCCCCTGCGCATTCCAATCGGTTAACCCATGGCGTACCAAACCAATATGTTGTTTCATTGTTACTCCTTCATAGTCATCCGTTATTGACGCACTCGTGTCAACCAGTTCAACAGCAGTAATGCAAACGTCACCCCAAACAATGACAATGCAATCCAATAATGAGGAATCGTCGGAACAACCCGCAATATTGTCGGTTCACTTACATTGCTTGCAACCGGCAATTCAATATCAAATGCATCCAGGCCAGAATGATCACTGCCTGCCAACGCAGTCGGCAGTATCCCACTAACTGCATGAATATTAGACTGTTCATTGCGAATAAGAAGGAAAACAAGAGCACAGAGGAACATGGCCATACAAAAAGCGATTATCCCCGCAATCACTTGACGTGAGCGCAGGGATAACGCATGAGAACGTCTATGTACAGGCATCAGCCAATCTTGTTCCTCATATATGCGATCCATAACGCGACTCGCTGCTGAGCTGCTCGCTTGTTCCGCATCAAGCTCCAACTCAACTTCATCTTCCATCCAATCCATGCTCGCAGACCATACTGCGAACTGCTCCGCACACGCTTCGCATCCTTCCAGATGTCGATCGATAGCTTCACGTTGCGGATCGTCAATAGGCATATCGACATAATCCGATATCCATTCGAGCGCTTCCGCACATTTCATGTTAGTTCATCCCTTCAAGACCAGGCTCCCTTATGTATGGTTCTAACTGGATCTTTACACTAGCTCGAGCCCGGAACAACAACGATTTAACCGAACTTACGGTTTGCCCTAATACTTGGGCAATTTCTTGATAGTCCAGTTGGTCGTATTCTCGAAGAATGAGAGCGGAGCGTTGTTTGTCAGGCAACTTGCTGATTGCCTCACGCACCAATTCTACCTTCTCATGCCGCAGCAATGCATATTCAGGCGCCGCTTCCTTCGGCGCTTCCGGAACGATTCCTTGCTCTTCATCAAGTGATACTTGAATGCTTCTCTGCTTACGAAGTTCGCTTAACACGGTGTTGCGCGCAATCGTATACAGCCAAGTCGAGAAAGAGGCATCTGATTCCCTGAACGTATGCAGGCTTCGATATGCCTTGTAAAATGTCTCTGCACACAAATCTTCTGCCAACAGCTCCAACTGGGAATTTTTCAACATATGATAAATAAATGATAGCAATTTGCGTTGATAACGATTCATCAATTCCGCGAAACAGTCTGTGTTGCCGTCCTTGATTTCACGGATGATTTGGGAATCGGTCATGGATTCAAGTCCTCCTTGCTTTCCATATCCATCCCGATGCGCTACCTGAATGGTTATACTCTCGAAGTTAAAAAAAGTTGCGAATCGGAGAAAAATGTTATAAAAGCCTCTATAAGCCTAATGATACGTACTATGGGTATGATCCGTGTCATGAAAACATGACACTCGAGCTTTATCATTTCAAGTCGTATTTTAGCATAATAAAGTCGAAAATTGATTAAAAATTTTTTAAGATTCAGATTTCATTAAAAAATCACCCCCTCAGGAGTGATTCAAGCCAGCCTTACAACGCCGCATTCCGCTGTTTCATCGATTGATAAGTCATGCTAACAAAAGTGATACAAGCCATTGCAAATACGAGCAATGAAATAAATTGAGAAGTCGAGAGCATGCCGACACTTCCACGAATAATATCACCACGGTAGAATTCGATGATAAACCGGCCAAGACTGTAGAGCAGCAGATACAGACTCGCAATGACACCAGCCGTCTTACTGCGCTTCGCTGCATAAAGTAGAAGGAAAAAGAGCGCAAAACTAAATCCACTTTCCATGAGCTGTGTAGGGATCAGGTTCACACCATTAGGCGCGATTTCGGATTCGTGAAACGTAATGCCGAACCATCCATTTGTCTCCTCTCCATAGCAGCACCCTGCCAAAAAGCATCCGATTCTGCCAAAGCCCTGTGCCAAAGCAATGGAAGGAACAAACAGATCAAGATGCTTCATGAAGGACAGACCCTTCACCTTACAATACACATAGCCTGCAAGCACGCCACCAATAATCCCGCCATAGACGACGAACCCCGATGACAAATCCCATATCATCTCAGGATGATCAATGAGATTCTTGCCTTGGGTTATCCAAAATAAGAGCTTAGCTCCCATAAACCCGCCAAGCAGCCCCCAGAGCGTAATCGAAGATATATGGGAGTGCTCCATACGCTTCTTCTCTGCTCGCCTATCCAATACTTGATATGCAGTAAAAATTCCAATTGCAATCATTAGTCCATACCCATATATGGTGATTGGGCCAATATGGAGCAGATCATTCTTCATCGCAACCCTCATCCTTTCCCCTTCATTCAAGCATATTTATTAAGGCAGACATACATGTTCTCACAGCAAATAATGCTGCTCCCCCTGCATTACTGGTACTTTTACACAATTATAGAGAGCCGAACACCTACCTGTCAAAAACCTTAAACGAAGCTGTTTTTCAGCTGTTTATCCTTAGTTGCTCGCAGGACGCTTAGCGCCATTTCCATTTCAATACAAAAAAAATACCACTCCGATTGGAGTGGCTGCACACTTGTGCAATTCTATTGGATAGGAGTGGAGAGAAACCATACTGTACTGCTATTATAATGTATACGTTTTCATGCCGTCAATAGGTTTCCGTAAAAAATTTTCTTCAATTCACAAATTTTTCCGTTAGATGAATATTTCATAATCTTTGGAGCTTAACAGCTCTCTCGCACGATCCCAGTCATCCTGCTGTCGGAATGACAATCGGAGCACACCAGGTACATCTTCACGGCTTTCAATTATTTGAACATTGCTCAAGTTAATGTGATGATTCCCCAGCTCTGTCGCAATGCTGCCAATAATGCCCGGATGGTCAGGAACATTCACGTACAGTTCATAGAGCGATTGAATTATACCTTTGCGGCGTTCCGGCATACGGCTTCGGAATTCGCCAGCTTCTGTGAACTGCTGAATAATTCCTTCACCGTCCTGGCGCTGCAGCATATCAATAAATCGCTCCGTAGACGCTTTCCAGTCCTGAAGTAAATGGAGAACAACATCCCTATTGTTAATCAAAATATCTCTCCAGATGACCGGATCGCTTGATGCAATGCGGGTAATATCCCGGAACCCGCCGGCAGCGAGCAGTTCGTACAGCTCATTGCTCTCATTATAGGATCGTACTTGATTAACCAATGCTACAGCCACTACATGCGGCAAATGGCTGATTGCGCCAACCACTTCATCATGTTCCTCTGGATTCATCCGAATAATGTGCGCTTTCGTATAGCGGAGCAGAGATACAAGTCTGCTGTAAGCTTCTTCATCCGCCGAATCGTCAGGAGTGAGCACGTAGTAAGCATTTTCGAACAACAATGTCGTTGCCGCTTCAACCCCTGAACGCTCCGAGCCTGCCATTGGATGCCCGCCTATAAAATGCACATCGTCCCATGAAAGAGAACGTGCGCAGCGTGCGACCGAAGCCTTGGTACTCCCCACATCAGTTACGATACAGCCTGCCTTAAGAGGTAAATTCCGCAAATCACTCAGCATCGATTCCAGCATTCCAACTGGACAGCATACGAATATGTAGTCCGCATCCTCTACCGCTTCGTGCAAGGAAGTCGTCGCTTCGTCTACAACGCCGCGCTGCACATACTTCTCTGTTGAAGACGGGCTCGGAGAGTAACCAACTACATGCATGCCAGGTCTATTTTTGAAACAGAGGGCGAGGGAGCCTCCGATTAGTCCCACGCCCAATATAGCTATCTTAGTTCTCATGAAGTCACCTTAATCTCGGCCAGCGCTTCTTCCAAGGCTTGAATCATTGCCTCATTTTCTTCTTGGCTGCCAATTGTAATACGTAAATGATTTGGGTATTTATGATGCCCCGCACGCGCTATAACGCCACGACGCAGGAGCGCGTTAAAGACTTCTATTGCAGAAAAGCCTACGTCAACCATAATGAAGTTGCCGTGAGCCGGGAAGCTCTCCAAATTCATACGCGCAAATTGCTGCTCTACATATTGAATGCCCGCTGCATTCTTCTGTCTGCAATCTTCAATGAACCCTTGGTCTTGAACGGCAGCCAATGCTGCTGCTTGTGCGAAGCGAGTCGTATTGAACGGTTCACGCACTTGATTAATCGTACGGATCACGTCAGCATGTCCAACCCCGTAGCCGATACGTAGGGACGCAAGTCCATAAATTTTCGAGAACGTGCGCAAGGACACGACATTGGGATAACGACGAACCAGATCTAATCCATCACGGAAGGAAGGATCTGTCACGTACTCACAGTAAGCTTCATCCAATACAACCATGACATTTGCAGGCACTTTTGCAACGAATTGCTCCAATTCTTCCGCACTTACAATTGTGCCTGTCGGATTGTTCGGATTGCAGATCCATACGATCTTCGTCCGCTCGTTTACGGCAGCAAGCATTGCTTCCAGATCATGCGCTCCTTCTTTTAAAGGAATCTCTACTGTGACAGCCCCTTCAATCTCTGCATTATGCTTGTATTGAGGAAACGTCTGATCTGCGATGACAATCTCATCACCTGGAATCAGGTACGCACGGCATATCATTAATATAACTTCATCGGAACCTGCGCCGAAAATCAATTGATTGTGCTCAACGCTCAAGTGTGCCGCAACAGCATCTGTCAGTGCTCTAGCCGCTCCATCGGGATAAATGCTCGTATTGTTCACTTCATTCAATATTGCTTGCTTCGCATGCTCAGAGGATCCGAACGGATTCTCGTTGGAAGCCAGCTTGATAATACGATCCAAGCCAAGCTCCCGCTTCACTTCATCAACAGATTTGCCTGGCTGATATACAGGCAGGTGTACAACACTGTTCTTCGGCTGCATATGGGTACCACCTTTCTCATCTACATAAATCATTGCAAAAAAATTAATGTTTTAATTGTCGCACAAAATCACAAATTTGCAAGATCCCTTCTTCAGATGAATCAGGATGCTCCAGAAGCGGCAGAGCTTCTTCAATGCGCCTTACAATGGCACTACCTACAATCACACCGTCGCAGCGTTTCGCAAAATGCTTCACATGCTCTGCTGTAGAAATGCCGAATCCGATCGCAATAGGAAGCTCTGTACTGCGTCGCACCAGTTCAATAAACGCATCTACTTGTGAGTCGAAAGTGTCTCTTACACCCGTAACGCCAAGCGAGGATACACAATAGATAAAGCCTCTTCCTTCTGCCACAATGGAGCTAACCCGAGATTCCGAAGTCGGCGCAACGAGTGGAATGAGATGAATGCCCATTCGGTCAGCAGCTTCACGGACTTCATGACTCTCTTCATAGGGCAGATCAGGAATGATTATGCCGCTAATTCCGGCATCCCTAGCCTGGTGTAAGAAGCTGTCCAGTCCAAATTGCAGCACTGGATTATAATAAGTAAACAATACATAAGGAATTTGTGCACCTTGTTTCCTAGCCTGAGCAGCAATGCGCAGTCCATCAGCGATCGATACATGATTGCGCAACGCGCGTGCCGATGCTCGCTCAATAACCGGACCGTCAGCCAGCGGATCGGAATACGGTATGCCAAGTTCAATAATGTCTGCGCCGGCTTGCTCCATCTGCAGAAGAAGCCGAAGAGTGATTTCACAGGTTGGATCACCTAGCGTTATAAATGGCATCAATGCGGACTTGCCCTGTGCTTGTAAAGTACGGAATGCATCATCCAGTAAATTGCGGCTCGCTAGTGTCTGACTCATAGCAGTTCCTCCCCCAATCTCTCCATAATGGTGGCAACGTCTTTGTCCCCACGGCCTGACAAGCAAATCACAATTAGATCATCCTTATTCATGCCAGGTGCTGATTTGATCGCCTGCGCAATCGCGTGTGACGATTCCAATGCGGGTATAATGCCTTCTGTACGGGTAAGAAGCTGCAGCGCATCCATGGCTTCATCATCTGTAATAGGCACATACGATGCTCGTTCCGAATATTTCAAATAGGCATGTTCTGGCCCTACTCCCGGATAATCCAATCCAGCGGAGATAGAATGTGCCGGCTGAACTTGACCAAACTGATCTTGAAGCAGATAGCTCATCGATCCTTGGAAAACCCCTGGTGTCCCAAGTGTCATCGTAGCCGCATGATAAGGGGTATCAATTCCTTTGCCTGCTGCCTCAACCCCAAGAAGTTGAACCGACTCATCCTGCAAAAACGGATAGAACATCCCCATGGAGTTGCTCCCTCCGCCAACAGCAGCGATCAGCAGATTCGGCAAACGCCCTTCCTGTTCAAGGATTTGCTTACGTGTCTCATCTCCGATAATTCGCTGGAAATCCCGCACAATCATCGGATACGGATGCGGCCCCACTACAGAACCAAGAATGTAGAACGTGTCCTGCACATTGCTAACCCAGTAGCGCAGCGTTTCATTCCCTGCATCCTTCAACGTTCTTGTACCTGACATCACAGGCACAACCTCTGCACCGAGCAGCTTCATACGGAACACATTCAGGCTTTGACGCTTCATGTCCTCTTCACCCATAAATACTTTGCACTCCATGCCCAGCAGCGCTGCGACTGTTGCAGTGGCAACACCATGCTGTCCCGCCCCTGTTTCAGCAATCACCTTCGTCTTGCCCATACGCTTGGCTAACAAGGCTTGACCGATGGTGTTGTTGATTTTATGGGCACCGGTGTGGTTCAAATCCTCACGCTTCAAATAAATCTTGGCTCCGCCCAGATTCGCAGTAAGCCGCTCTGCATAATAGAGCGAAGTAGGTCGCCCTGAGTATTGAGTCAGCAGCTTGATCAATTCTGCTTGAAATTCTGGATCCTTCACATGTGTACGATAAGCCTCTTCCAGTTCCAGAAGCGCACTCATCAATGTCTCGGGCACAAAACGGCCTCCAAATGGTCCGAATCTGCCTTTTTCGTCCGGTAGAACCGTTGTCGCTGCTGCTGCTGTTGCTGTCGCACTACTCTTTTCCATGCTCATTTCCCCTCACCCTTTCGATAAACTCCTCAACCTTGGATATATCTTTTACTCCATTTGTTTCAACACCACTCGATACATCAACGCCATCTATATTGTACTCTCTCACAACTTGACCGACATTATCAGGAGACAATCCGCCAGCGATATAGAGAGGAAGCCTTAATGAAGCCAATTGGTCTGCATAAGATGGGATTACCGTCCAGTCGAACACTTTGCCAGAACCACCGCCCTGAATCGGACAATGTGTATCTAACAGGACAACATCTGCATATTGGACATCCAACTCATATGCCGCCGCAGCTGCTGCTATAGACTGGCGAGGTTGGTGCTCGTCAGCACGAATGATAGGAACCGTCTTCCATATTTGAACATCATAGTGATCCTTCATCCATTTCAACAATGCCGTATCGCCCTTCCCATGGAGCTGAACACTTGTTAGCGGCACTTCATCCAGCACTTGCTTCAGCTCTTCACGAGTTGGATTCGCGAACACACCTACAAGGTCTTGAAGTGCGTCTCCTTCCTCTCTCAGCTTCAACAGCCACTGCTTAACGCAAGACGGCTGCACCTGTCTTCGACTCGGTGCGAAGACAAATCCGATATAATCTGGTCTCAGCTTGACAACTCGACGCGTCATCTCGAAATCCGTTAGGCCGCATATTTTCACTTTTGTTGCACGATCTGCACATGAACGTACACTCGCTGTAGTTGACGATTGTTCCCTTGATGCTTCGACTTCCATCTTCTTCACTCCTTACGTCTGTTTACGAAGCAGTGTTCGGATTTAGAAGACCGCTCATCAAGTTCTCTACTGCATCCTTTACATTGGCTTGTCTCATGAAATGTTCCCCTACCAGCACCGCATCGACATGCAGCTCATCCATGCGACGGAGATGCTCCGGAAGATGGATACCGCTCTCGCTGACTAAGATACAATCTGACGGAGCCAAATCGCGAATACGATGGGTCTGCTCGATATCGGTCTCGAATGTATGCAAGTTTCGATTGTTGATGCCGACTAACTTGATTCCTTCAATTCTGCCTACACGCTCCATTTCAACTTCATCATGGACTTCCACGAGAACGTCCATGCCAAGTTGTCTAGCTGTTCCGTGCAGATGCTGCAATTGGTCGTCACTCAAGATCGCTGCAATCAGCAGGATTGCATCCGCACCTATTAATCTTGCTTCAAGCACTTGAAGCTCATCGATAATAAATTCCTTCCGCAAAATCGGCAGTTCTGTCAGCGCTCGCACCTGCTGCAGAATGTCATTGCCGCCTTGAAAATATGCGCGATCTGTAAGTACAGACAATGCATCAGCACCTGCCGCCTCATATCCAGCTGCAATCTCAGCGGGATTGAAATGCTCGCGAATCAGCCCTTTGGATGGCGATGCCTTCTTTACTTCAGCAATCAAGGCAACCGAACGGTTCTTATTTACGGTAAGTGCCCCAATGAAGGAGCGGCAAGGTGAAAGCGCTGCTGCCTCTAGAATTGCCTCATTCCGATTCATCACTCGTCTAAGCGCTTGTATCTCTTCTTCCTTCGTTCGTACAATCCGTTCAAGAAACATGACTTAGCCCTCCTGTTGCTGCGATCCATTGCTCCAGCTTCTGATTCGCCAGCCCATTATCGATTGCATCAGCTGCAATCCGCACGCCTTCTGAAATGGAGCTCGATTGTCCCGCAACGTAAATACATGCGCCCGCATTTGCAAGAACAATATCGCGATGTGCGCCTTGCTCTCCGCGAAGCAGACCTCTTATAATTTGCGCGTTCGTTGCGGCGTCTCCACCCAGCACACTAGTCAACGGCTGCGTGTGTAGACCAAGTGTTTCCGGTGTAATGGTATATGTGAATACTTCTCCATTTTTCAGTTCACTAACTTGTGTTGGTGCCGACAGACTGATCTCATCCAATCCATCTTCGCTCGCAACAACGAGCGCACGCTTCAACCCTAATTCACGTAATACAGATGCGATAGTACCCGTCTTGGTGCGATCATAGATCCCAAGGACTTGTCGATCAGCTCCCGCTGGATTCGTCAACGGGCCGAGCATGTTGAATACGGTGCGTATCCCTAGTTCCTTGCGTGGTGCAGCCGCATGTTTCATTGCAGGATGATAGACTTGCGCGAACATAAAGCAGATGCCGATTCGTTCCAAGCACTGTGCAGCTTCCTCGCTCGTCAGCTGAATATTTACACCCAGCGCCTCCAGTACATCCGCACTCCCCGAGCGACTGGAAGCCGATCGGTTACCATGCTTCGCAACCCGCACGGATGCGGATGAGGCGATGATGGCAGCAACTGTGGAGACATTCAACTTATGAATGCCCGATCCGCCTGTTCCACATGTATCAAGCAGGCGCTCATGCGAAGTGACCACTTGATGGGCGCGGCTGCGCATCGCTTCAGCAAAGCCCGCAATCTCATCAACTGTCTCCCCCTTCAAACGCAGACCTGCAAGCAGTGCTCCAATCTGAGCCGAAGTCGCATGGCCATCCATAACATCTGCCATTACATCCCTCGCTTCTGAGCGGCTTAAGTGATGCCCTGACAGCACTTGAGCAAGCGCCTCCTTCATGAGTGCACTTCCGATTACAAGTTGGCTCGTCATCCTAAATTCCTCCCTTCGGCGACGGGAATCGAAGCAGCCCGTTCTTCCGTTCCGATATAATAGTCCCAGTTCGCCGGCATCATCGAAGTATAGGATGCCGCGTATCCAACCGCACTTCCCTCAGCTGCGTTCGTTAGCTTGCTCTCATTGACACTGTCCTCTTGCCCTTCAGCGTCACCTTCGCGGCTGAACATCTCTTCTGTCATCCGAATCGCCAGCAGCAGTGCTTTCGCCTTGTTAATCGTTTCTTCGTATTCCATCTCCGGAACCGAATCCCATACAACACCAGCACCTGCCTGTACGTAAGCATGACCTCCTCGGAAAATAATTGTACGTATCGTAATACAGGAATCCATATTCCCATTGAATCCTAAATATCCGATAGCACCCCCATATATCCCACGTGACTCTTCTTCCAACTCTGCAATAATCTCCATTGCACGAAGCTTCGGCGCTCCGGACAATGTACCAGCTGGCAAGCAGGAGAGGAAGGCATCGAAGAAATCCTTGTTCTTGCGAAGCTTGCCAGAAACGTTAGATACAATATGCATGACATGGGAATAACGCTCAACATTCATGTACGTATCACAACGGACGCTGCCGAACTCGCATACGCGGCCGAGATCATTCCGCCCGAGATCAACAAGCATCACATGCTCGGCTCGCTCCTTCTCATCCTGCATCAGATCTACTTCCAGTGCTGCATCAACTTCAGCTGTGGCGCCACGTGGTCTTGTTCCTGCAATCGGCCGCGTCTCTACCCGCTCGTCTTTAATACGCACAAGCATCTCTGGAGAAGTGCCGACAATCATGTCGTCCTCTGTCTTGAGTACATACATATACGGGGAAGGATTCGTCATTCTCAGCACCCGGTACACATCAAGCGGGTCTGCTTGTGTCTGCCGTTCGAAGCGCTGTGACAGCACCACTTGAAAGATATCTCCTGACCGAATATATTCCTTGGCTCGATTCACCTTCGCAACGAATGATTCCTTCGTCTCCGAGGATCGAACCCCCTGCAGTACCTCTTCAGCCGCAGATGCTGCCGTTGCTTGCTGTACCGGTCGGGTATTGCTCACTAGAGGTGCTGTCAGCTTCATTTGCAGGCTGCGCAGTTTCTTTCTCGCTTGCTCGTAGCGATGCCGTATCACATCTGCCGAACTTCCTGGTTCCACATGAATGTTCACAATAAACTGCATTTGCTGCTTCATATGATCGAAGGCAACAAGCTGATCACAGAACATAAATCGGATGTCGTCCATTTGCAGCGTGTCGTACTTATGACGCGGCAGGCGTTCATACTGCTGAACCAAATCGTAGCCGAAGCAGCCAATTGCCCCTCCTGTCATTGGAGGAAGTCCATCTAGCGCAGGGCTTCTATATTTATGCATCAAGTGCTTCATCATCTCGATTGGGCGCTCTCGCACCTCGGTGATATGGCCATGCTCTATCTTCCGCAATCGTCCACTCTTCCCTTGAAGGAGCAAGAACGGATCCGTTCCGATAAAGGAATAGCGGGCCCATTGGACGCCACCCTCCACACTCTCCAACAAAAAAGCATATGGTTCATTGCGCAATCTTTGAAATAATCGAATTGGGGTTTCGGTATCAGCCATCATCGTCTCGGCAACAGGTATGACATTATACTGCCGGGCGAGATGGATTACTTCGTCCAATTGGGGATACATCGCTTTCCACTCCTTTCAACTTCGTTATGCAGCCGTTAAGACGATTACATACCGCGTGATGAACGAGAGCATCTACCAACCATTTCTTATTCACTTGTTTACGCTTGTTGCAGTGCCTTATCGGAATCAGGCGAATCACAATGAAAGGCACTACTGAAAAATAACGTGTACGAATAAAAAAGCCTCTGCGCAAGGCAGAGGCTTGTTGGTATACGATGAAATTGTGGATGAGTAATTCAATTCATGAGGATATGGATCGCCTTATATAAGGCCTCCCATTGTGCCGCTGCAATAAATCAATGTACAGCAAATACAATAGGCGCTAGCCTATATAGACATGATGTCCATATTCTATCTCGTCTCAGCTCAACTCATCTCAATCTCAAACTCAACTCTGCTCAACTATGCTGATATCAATATAACCGGAAATGTCGGCTTCGTCAATCCAGCAAACTAAATTTCAGACATAAACGATCTTCAGACTGGGTTTCCCACATCTCTATTTACTAGACAAATCAGGTCTCAGAGCTATCGCCTCATTCAAGTAGACATGGCGAATCTCGTGCTGCTCCTTGTCCGTGTTGATCGTTACCATTAGGCGGATGCACAATGGCAGACTGCCCTTCACTGGAATTTCAATGGCACACATGAGTGGCACTAGATCCCAGCCTTCCATGGCACGTATCGCACGTGCTGGAAAAGTAGCATTCAAATCCTCTGTCATCGTGATCCAAATATTTGCGATCTGTTCAGGTTGAACCGTATTTTGGGCAACTATCTCCTGGAGCAGCTTCGTAGTCGCATGCAGAATCTCTTCTGCATCGTTGCGGGTTACCGTAGTCGCTCCGCGAATTCCTCTTGCATACATGGTCACGCCTTCTCTCCTTTCAACTCCTCGATGATATCTCGTACTAGGCTGACCGGTACATCCTTGCGAATTTCTACATGACCGATTGCAGTAGGCACAATAAATACGGTGTGCCCTTCCTTAAATTTCTTGTCATGCATCATGGCTTGAATAATATCATCCGAATTCATATGCTGTGGCACTGCCACCGGCAGGCCGTATTTCTTCAATATCGCTTCTGTTCGAACAGCAATCTGCTTATCTTCACCCAACCGCTCTGCAAGACGCGCAGAACCAACCATTCCAATTGAGATGGCTTCGCCATGCAGCAATTCTCCGTAGCCGGCAACTGCCTCTAGAGCATGGCCAATCGTATGTCCCAAATTCAATATCGCTCTTAGATCATGCTCACGTTCATCCTGAGAGACGACCTGCGCTTTAATCGCGCAGCCCTTAAGCAGTCCATACGTGAGTGCTTCCTCATCCTTAGCAAGCAAGCGTTCAGCTTGTGCTTCGCACCATGCTGTGAACTCTTCATCCCAGATAAGGCCATGCTTAATCATTTCAGCCAGTCCTGCGCGGACTTCCCGATCAGGAAGCGTAAGCAAGGTAGCTGTATCGTACAGCACCATTTCTGGTTGATGGAAAGCCCCGATAATATTCTTGGCGAACGGATGGTTAACCGCAACCTTGCCGCCGACACTGCTGTCATGAGCCAATATCGTCGTAGGCACCTGAATGAAGCGAATTCCTCGCATGTAAGTTGCCGCCACATAACCTGCCAAATCCCCGACTACGCCACCGCCGAGGGCGACGATGGAAGAATGGCGATCACAGCCCGCATCAAGTGCTGCAGTGATGCACTGTTCGTACACCTGCAGCGACTTGGAGGATTCACCAGCTGCTACTACAAAGGAAGAAACCTGATAGCCAGCCTCACGCAGTGCTGCTTCCGTGCGCTCTAAATATAGCGGAGCCACATGATCATCCGTGATGATCACAATTGGACTGCGAGTGGGGATGCTGCGCATTTGAAATGCCTCACCGATTCGACCGAGAAGACCACTGCCAATCCAAATTGGATAAGAGCGTTCTCCTAGTTCAACAGTAAGCTCTGCTGCATCTAAAGTGAGATTCTTGCTCATGACGTTCCCCCCTTTTAATATCGGGACACTTGTTCCAAATAGTGCTCATAGTTGGCGCGAATTTCTTCCATCGAATCGCCGCCGAACTTCTCCAGGAACGCCTTCGCAACTTCCCAAGCGACTACATGCTCCATGACAACACTCGCAGCCGGCACTGCACACGCATCTGAGCGTTCCACTTGTGCAGTGAACGGCTCCTTCGTATCGATATCAACACTGCGCAATGGCTTATAAAGGGTCGGAATAGGTTTCATAACCCCACGCACGACGATTGGCATTCCGTTCGTCATACCGCCTTCGAAACCGCCAAGTCGGTTGCTAGCTCGTGTATATCCCGATTCCTCGCTATATAGAATTTCATCATGAACTTGTGATCCGCGCAGTTGACCTGCCTCGAAGCCAATACCGATCTCAACACCTTTGAAAGCATTGATCGACATCACTGCTTGCGCAATGCGTCCATCCAGCTTGCGATCATATTGCACATGGCTGCCTAGTCCAACCGGCAGCCCCTCCACGATGCACTCGACAATACCGCCGATCGAGTCGCCTTCGCCTTTGATTTGATCGATGTACGCTTCCATCTTCTTCTCCGTATCGGTATCGACCACACGAACAGAAGAAGCCTCCGTACGTTCAATAATCTCGTCAACTGACAAATTGTGAGCAGGAGCTTCGATTTCACCAATGCGAATAACTTGTCCTGCAATCTTGACGCCGAATGCTGCAAGGAACTGGCGCGCTACTGCACCCACAGCTACGCGAGCAGCTGTCTCCCTAGCGCTTGAACGCTCCAATACATTGCGCAGATCCTTCAATTGATATTTCAAGCCTCCGTTCAGATCCGCATGACCTGGACGCGGGCGATGAACACGACGCTTCTCTTCATCTGTCCCTTCAATCGGCTCCACATTCATAATATTCGTCCAATGCTTCCAATCGTTGTTCTCCACTACAATAGCAATTGGAGCACCTGTCGTACGTCCATGACGCACACCGCCGACGATCGTTGCTGTATCTTTCTCAATTTGCATACGTCTGCCGCGGCCATACCCCTTCTGGCGGCGATGAAGTTGGAAATTGAGTTGCTCGAAATCAATAACCATGTTGCTAGGCATCCCTTCAACAATGGCAGTTAGCTGCGGTCCGTGTGTTTCTCCTGCAGTCAAATAACGTAGACTCACAAGTTGCTCCCCCTTTAACTGTGATGCTGTAAATGGCTAAAACCCTTAACTTTTTTCTCATTATAGTATAGGAGGCAACGTTTGACAAGAAAACAAAACGCGCCCTTGCCGCTTTGTTTCAAGCATTAGGGCGCATCTTTCGTTATCGACGTGTAGTCTGTCTATGTTCAATTTAGCCATTCGATGGTATGTAATTCCAGTATGACTGAAATAGTCGAATACAGTCTTTAAGTTCAAGCAGCTATAATTTCCGATAGAAGAACGTCTCCATCGTTTCAAGCTGATACTGCTGTGGATTGAATATTTGCTCAGTGCTTCCGACGAACAATACCCCACCCGGCTTAAGCGCATTGGCAAACTTTCGATACAACTCATGCTTCGCTTCTTCCGTAAAGTAAATCATCACATTACGGCAAATAATCAAATCATGCTGAGTAGCAAAAGTATCGGTTAATAAGTTCTGCTTGCGGAATCGAATCGATTTCTTCAAGCGATCAATGATATGAAAACTGTTCGACTGCTGCATAAAGTACTTTGACTTGAATGATGGGGGAACGTCTTTCAAAGAGCGCTCAATATAGGAAGCTTGCTGTGCTCTTGCAAGTGCATTCTCGTCAATATCCGTAGCAGAGAGTTCTGTCCGATCAAGCAAGCCCATATCATCGAGAATCATCGCTAGTGTGTAAGGCTCCTCACCCGTCGAGCAAGCGGCACTCCAGCACTTCAGCTGGCGCGTTCGCTGCGACAGCTCTGGAAGCACACGAGTGCGCAGGGTATCCCAACGCAGCGGATTACGCCAAAATTCAGATACATTGATCGTCATACGATCCAGCATTTCATCAAATAACGAAGAATTAGCACTCATCGCCTTGGCATAGGAGGCAAATGTCGAGTAGCCATTCTTCATTCGTAACGTAGACAAGCGTCTACGCATCTGGGTCTCCTTATACTGTGATAAATCGATGCCTGTAGTTGATCGGAAATATTGGACAAAATCCGCATAATCTTGATCATCTCCATGATCCACGGCTGCCCCTTGGCCGAATCCGTTAGCAGCAGGGAAAATGGTGGCTGCATCCCATAAGGTCGTCTTGCGCTCTGACAATTGTGCTCACACCTTCTAAGTTCGTATATATGCTGCAACTGAGTTCCTGATCGACAACAAGCATAGTCCAAGATCGCTCAGCAACACCGCAACATAAAAAAACACGGTCGAATATTACTATTCGCCGCGTTCTTTCATAGTCCTGCCCTATGTAAGCTCTTACATCAGAAATCAAAAAAATAATTATTATGTTTCTGCGTGTGTGAGCCGCGCTCATGGCTGCCGATTAAATCCATGGCTCCAATGCCCGCTCGTAACGAAATGAATCCACTTCTGAGAATAAGTTTGCGATTTCACGTTCAGCACTCTCTGGTGAATCCGAACCGTGAACCACATTGAAGTTCGTATGACTTGCATAATCTCCGCGTATCGTCCCTGGTGCAGCTTCAGTCACTTTCGTCTTGCCGATCATCAAGCGTGACAAGCTGATAACATCGTCACCTTCCCATATCATAGCGAATACTGGACCAGAGGTAATAAAGTCGACCAGTTCGCCAAAGAAAGGCTTTTGTGCATGTTCTGCATAATGATGTTCAGCTTGTTCACGCGAGACTTGCATCAATTTTCCAGCTACAAGTTTAAAGCCCTTCCGCTCAAAGCGACCTACTATATCTCCTATGAGGCCTCTTTGTACTCCGTCAGGTTTGACCATGATGAATGTGCGTTCCATACGATCACTCCTACTCAAATGTGAAGTCGTCCAACACACGCATTATACCAGATTTTTCTTCAAATGGCACTCGATTTTTTCACCATAGTTCAAATCAATGATTGCGATTTGCAATAAAGTAAGCAATATCGCGCAGGTTGCGGCGAGCACGGATGTTAGGCAGATGCTCTAATACCGCAAGCGCCTTCTCGATATACCGATTTGCTATCTCTTCAGCCCGCTTAATACCATCACTTTGGCGAATCATATCGAGCGCAGCAGATACATCTGTATCTCCATTTCGCTCACGGATACGTTCAATTTCACGAAGAAGAGACTCGCGAAGCTTCGTGTCCTGCAGCGCAAATATTACTGGAAGCGTCAAATTCCCTTGACGAATATCATTCCCTGGCGGCTTGCCTATTTGCTCTTCAGTACCGGTTAAGTCAAGCACATCATCTCGAATTTGAAATGCCATGCCCACATTGTAGCCAAAGCGATACAGCGCATAGCCAATCTTCGGCTCTGCATGTGCGGCAATTGCCCCCAACTGACAGCTAATCGCAATCAGCAACGCTGTCTTTCGACGGATCCGAAGCATATATTGACGGATCGTCTGCTTTGTATTGAAGAAGTCACGAATTTGCTCCATTTCACCGATGCACATTTCAACCATTGCTTTGGAAAATATGCGATGAATCTCTGGCTGCTTCAATTCTGTAGCTACAACCAGCGCTTGGCCATACATATAATCGCCGGCATACATAGCAACGCGATTATCCCATTTGGCCTTAACGGTCAGTTGCCCTCTCCGAGTTTCAGCGTCATCAATGACATCATCATGCACGAGTGAGGCCATATGAATTAATTCCAGGGGAACAGCAACGCGCTTCAACTGTTCTATATCGTATGTACCGAATTTCCCTGCAAGCAGAACGAATACCGGACGTATTCGCTTCCCGCCCGCCTTCAGCAGATGCAGCGACGCTTCCGTAAGGAGCTCGTGATCGGAGCGGATGTTCCGCTCCAATTCACGTTCAATATACGCTACATCTTGTTTCATTGTCGCATAAATGTCCCACAGTTTCATGCCTTCACCTAACCAACTGTATTTTCCGACCCAAGTTCCAAGTGAACCTCAAGATCAATAAGTCCCAACTCAAATGCAATTTAAAAATACAGACACGAAAAGATAAAAGATCGGCCACACATTTGTGTTATCCATTCGGCCGATCCGAATCTTCGGCAGTCTGTACTTCCGAATTCCCCCACCTTGTAAACAACTGGTGATCGATATCCATGCAGTCCAACACCTTGCCGACAAGGAAATTAATGATGTCATCCAGAGTCTGCGGATGATAATAAAATGCAGGCATCGCCGGCACAATACGTACACCCATATTCGCAAGCTTCAGCATATTCTCCAAATGAATCGCATGCATCGGCGTCTCGCGCGGAACGATTAGAAGCGGACGGCCTTCCTTCATCATAACGTCAGCAGCTCGGCCCATCAAATTATCGGAAGCGCCGTGTGCAATCGATGATAAGGTTCCCATGGAGCACGGCATGATCACCATGCCGTGCACCCGAAATGAACCGCTTGCTATGCTTGCCCCAATATCCTGGTTCGGATGATACGTAACCCGATCCGCCAAATCGCCGAATGCCAGCTCAATCGCTTGCTGACGCTTCGTAACATTCCATCCGAGTTCTTCCTTTAGTACGCGCCATCCAGCATCTGATACGATGAGATGAACCTCATAATCGGCTTCCAACAGACATTGAATCAATCGGACACCGTATATAGCACCACTTGCCCCTGTAATACCAACTACATAATGCTTGCGAGATGCAGCACTCATTACTTCATCACCACCATGTCAATAAGCGTGAAGCAAAATACAACGATGCTGAGCACACCGTTCATCGTGAAGAAGGCTGTGTTCAGCTTGCTCAAATCGTACGGCTTCACAAGCATATGCTCATAAATAAGCAGAGCACTTGCAATAACCGTACCTATGATATACCACCAGCTTAATTGAGTTAAAAATAATAGCAGTATAAATCCAAACGCTGTAGCAATATGGAAGCCTCTTGCAATCCAGAGTGACTTCGCAATTCCGAAACGTACCGGAATCGACTTCAAGCCTTCCTTCTTATCGAACTCATAATCCTGGCATGCATAAATAATATCGAACCCGGTAGTCCAAAACGCAACGGTTAAATAAAAGGTGAGAGCTGCCCAATCGATTCCATTCGTTACAGCCACCCATCCTCCGAGCGGTGCCAATGCAATCGTAAGTCCCAGCACAACGTGGCATAGCCATGTGAAGCGCTTGGTAAACGAATAAAATACTAACATAAAGACGGCAACCGGAAGCAAGTATACAGATAATGGCTCCAGATTAGCCGCTGCCCAAAATAAAAGACCGAACGACACGGCCGTAAATAACAGTACTTCTCCTGCCTTCAGCAATCCTGCGGGTATTGCTCGATTTGCAGTTCTTGGGTTCTTCGCGTCGATGGCAGCGTCAATTAACCGATTGAGCGCCATTGCCGCGCTTCGAGCTCCGAACATCGCCATGAGGATCCATCCCCATTCAGGGAGCGTTGGGAAGCGTTGATGAACAACCATTCCTCCCAGCAGTGCGCCCATAAACGCAAATGGAAGAGCAAATATCGTATGCTCGAACTTAATCATTTCTAAGAAGATACGTACTTTTTTAAGCATGACCATTCCCCTTCGTCCCGATGTGAAGAGCGGCAATGCCACCGAAGAACGAATACGCTTGTACGCGATCAAGTCCATTAACTCTAAACATCTGTTCTAGCTCCTTCCGGCCCGGGAACGTAACAAGCGACTCTGGAAGCCACTTATACTGCTCATACCGCTTCGCAATCAGCTTGCCAAGCAATGGCAGCACATGGCGGAAGTAGAAATAATAAATGCCCTTGAACGGCTGCCATGTTGGCTTGCTCAGTTCAAGACATACAACTTGTCCACCCGGCTTGACCACTCTGCGCATTTCACGAATGACTTGCTCAAAATCCGGAACATTGCGCAAACCAAAACCAATCGTCACATAGTCAAAGCTGTTGTCGGGGAATGGAAGCTCCATTGCATTTCCTTCAACAAGCTCAATTTGGCTGTGCAGGCCTGTTTGATCCACCTTCTTCTGACCTACCGCCAGCATATTCGAACTGAAGTCCAGCCCTGTAATCTTGCCTGTGCCGCTCGCTTGCGCCAACTGAATCGTCCAGTCACAAGTTCCACAGCACAGATCAAGCGCTGTCTCCCCCTGCTTCATGTCCATCTTGCGCATCGTGAAGTTGCGCCAAGCCTTGTGACGTCTGAAGCTCAGTATATCATTCATAATATCGTACTTCGGAGCTATGCTCTGAAATACTTCTTGAACATAATGTTCTTTGGTCTTGCCAGTCTTAGGCGAATGTGTCTCCACGATCTGTCACCTATTCCTTTCTTCGCCGAACGTATCGTCGATCTATTGGAGGTTGAACGCTCACTATCATTTACAGACGAGGTAAGGCAAGAAATGTGTCAAGACGTTGTCTGGTGCTCTCATCAAGCGGCAATGTCACCGCTAGCGTATGCAATTTATCCCGTGATACACGAACTTGATAAGCCAGCTGCTCCCTCACCTCATACTTGGACATGAGCGCATTCCAGAGCATCTCGTCAACCAATTTCTGCTTCAATTTTCTTCGTTCCTCATCCGTGCCTTGCTGCCATACATGCCAGTAAGACCAGCTGCCTTCGAATCGTTCGAAATGATCCGCTCGCTCTTGTTCTCTTTCTAGTACTTCGAGCTCTGTCAACGAATCAAGCAGTTCCTCCCATGTGGAGATGTCTTCTTGATTCATCTGAGCGTTGAAGGACTGGAACAACGACTTCTTCAGCGTAACGCTCGCCCGTAAATATTCCTCTGCGGTCATTGTCCAATGCTTCATCTTGTCCACCATCGTCATCTTCAGACGATTAATATCGCATACGGATTGGCTCAAAGCCCTTACCGTATCAATCTGACCTTGCTGCGCAAGCAGGTTATAGAAGCGACTGCTGAAATAGTCTCCAGCCAATACTTTCAGCTGCCTTGAACGCAAGTTGCGGTCGTTATGCTGCACCGCTGCCAGTTCAATCGTATCATGCGTGTCTAATCCAACCTGCACGAGCGATGTAACTAGCGCAAATAATTCACTATGTTCCGCTATTGGCTTACTGCGGTTTAAAAAGGCGAACATCAGTTCCACTCTTGCGTTTGGAAACGCAGGCAGTTCCGTGTGCGCCTGGATCATGTCATGTTCAACATACCGCTTAGCCAATTGCGAGATATGATAACCATTCATCTGCTGCCTCCGACTGTACCGGTTAGTCATCCTTACGGATGTCGCAATCTAAATCATTATAGCATATGTTTAAAGTGATAGGACAACATTTCTTCGTTCTCCTATTTCTTATGACCAAGACCCTTACTCTCATCTGACTGCCGGAAACTGACGCTCCCAATGCGGTGTATAAATAATCCGCCATGCTTCTTCAAGCTCCTTCGGCATTGTTCCTTTCGATTTCTGGAGAAGCTTCAAGCTTTCCACATCTACTTGAGAACGCTGCGCATCCATACCAAGCAATACATATCTCTTTTTAGCCATGTCATCCTGTATAACGACACGGAGCTGCAGACGTTCGACATTGCTTGTTTGTATGAAGGCGAAGCGAAGAAGCTCATGGATATCATGATAAATAATTTCTGGATGGACAATCGTTGCAGCCACTTTTACATCAATCACCAGTTTATCTGACTCCCAAGTAACCCGACTAAACTTCAACTGAAGTGGAAGCTCTGATAAATAATCCACGATCTCCTCGGAACTGAGCTTGACCATACGTGGTGAAGGGGTAAATACAGCTACATCTTTATTGGTGTCCGGCATCCGCTCACCCAGTGAATACAATAGCCCTAATCCTAGCGGAAGCATAATCGTAACGCAAAGCACGATGACCAGAGTTCTATAGCGATGCATATTCTTCATTCTGAACCTTGCACCTCCACATATTGTAGATCAAGTCAACACTCCAGATAACAGACAGTGTCGACGTTCCAGAGTATGTCCATACCTCATGTCTATAATGAAAAAAAGCAGGCTATGCCTGCTTCCCTCATGAAAACAAAAAATTTCATTCCTATTCGTCTGTATCGGTATGAATTACACCGTGTTTTGTCATAACAACTGCTTTGCCGCGAATTTTAATTGCGGACGTATGATCCGTGAACTGGGCGACAAGCACTTCATTCTTGTCCAGCTTCTCCGTATGATGAAACTTCGTATCTGTTCCGCGTGTCAGACCGATCACCTGAACTCCCTGATCTTTGGCCTTTATTACGATAAAGTCATTTTGTGTTTCCAACTGCTTGACCTCCTTGCATATGTATTGGCTTCCTTGCAGCGTCAACCATGTGAATCACCATTCTTCGGGCATACTACTAGTGTAGCACGTTTCATCTAAAAGGAGCTAATGCGATGCACCCAGCACATTTACAATCTAACCAGCTACAGCTGCTTCAGCAGTGGGAAGAGCAATTAAGTCAAGTAAGTGGTCAGCGTATTGTACTGGTCGCCTACAGCGGCAGTGCACAGAGCTCTAGAGCAGCTAAGAGTAATCTAGAGCATCCTACTCCACAACTTCCCCTCTGAAAAGGAGCAGAAGCCGCGACATTCATGTCGCGGCTTCTACCTCACTTGCGTTCCCCTATTAGACAAAAGTATGTAAGTTCACTTATTTGATGCCATCTTTAAGTGCTTTGCCTGGTTTGAACGCAGGGATTTTGCTTGCAGGAATTTCAATCTCCTCGCCCGTTTGCGGGTTACGGCCTTTGCGTGCGGAACGTTCGCGCACTTCAAAGTTACCGAAGCCTACCAATTGGACTTTGTCGCCGTTCTGAAGTGCAGTCGAAATCGCTTCGAATACAGCATCAACTACTTTCGTCACATCTTTCTTCGACAATTCCGTAGCCTCTGCTACTTCAGTTACCAATTCAGATTTATTCATTCTGTTCACCTCCTGATTCAAGTATGCATCGTTATCCATTTTCTTTACTGTTTCTCTAGAATTTATACCTTATCATCAGCAAAACAGTTCAATACGATATCCAATCTGCTGCCAAATGGGTTCACAGAACAAATTTATAGTAATATACCGTTGTTACAAATGCAAGTAGGGACTGAAGAACAACGATAAGCTTATGTGTTTCCCCTACTGTTTATCTGATATTCCCTTCACTCTATCTTCAACATCTCGCAGCCTGCCACCAGCTGAAGCATAGAACAATAACTGCTCTTCCGAAGCCTCTCCTCGCTCAAATAGCCGCACCATTTCCCCGTCATACATAACAACAATGCGGTCGCCAACCATTGACGCTTCATACATGTCGCTAGTGAAGTAAATGATTCCTCTTCCTTCCTCTGACAATTGTCCAATGATGCGGAAAATCTCATTTTTCGCACCGACATCGATCCCATTCATAGGTTCATCTAAGACAAATACATGCGCATCAGTGCCAAGCCATTTCCCTATGGCAACCTTCTGCTGGTTGCCTCCACTTAAATGTCTCACTTTCTGCTTCACAGAAGCGGTCTTGATATTAAGCTGCTCGATCACGCGCTCTGCTGACAGCCGTTCTCGCGTGGTTGATACGAAACCCGCTGTGCAGTATTTTGGCAATGTAGAGATACATAAATTGCTCTGTAACGACTCATCCATAAATAAGCTATATTTGCGTCGCTCCTCGGGAACAAGCACGATGCCCGCACGAATCGCATCACGAATAGAACGCGGCTGAAGCACTTCTCCATTCAACGTTATCTCTCCACCATCGCACAGCTCCGCCCCTCCAAGAATCCGAGCCAGCTTCGTCTTCCCTGCTCCTATCAGCCCCACAAATACAAGAATTTCCCCGCGTCTCAATTCGAAGTTTACATTTTTGAGCTTCTGTCCGCAAGAGATTCCCTTCACAGTAAGCAGAACCTCTTCACGAACAGAGGAATGTACACCGGGTTCTTCTTCTATGGTTTTATCCAGCATATATTGAATTGCTTCCTTGGGGCAAATATCAGAGATTAGCGAACTGTGAACCAATTCACCGTCACGCAAGATAGAGATACGATCACAATGATGAAACACTTCAGCCAGGCGATGAGTAATAAATAGAACGATAACTCCTTGATCTCGAAGTGTATGCATAATCGTAAATAACCGCTCTGACTCCTCAAAGCTAAGGGATGCAGTTGGTTCGTCAAATATGACAATCTTCGCTTCATTCAATAATATTCGCGATATAAGCACCATCTGCTTCTCCGCTAATGTGCACTCCTCCATACGCAGCGAAGGCGAGATCGACAGGCCGATAGCATCCATGATGCTCTCAGCCCTCTTCTTCAGATGTGCAGGGCGAATCCAGCAAGAACTTCTCCCCATGCTAAAGTCATCCATCATAATATTCTCTGCTACTGTAAGCTTGGGAACAAGTGCCACATCTACCTCTTGATATACACAATGAATTCCCTGTTTCTTCGCATCAGCAGGTGAATGAATTGATAATTGCTCGCTTCCTAACTGGATGACTCCGACATCGGATCGGCATGCACCTGACAATATATTCATCAACGTACTCTTCCCCGCTCCATTAGAGCCAACAAGAGCGTGAATTTCTCCGCTAGATGCAGTAAAGTTGACTTGCTTCAGAACAGATAGCCCGTTATACGATTTTGTAATTCCAAGCATGTACAAATTTGAATCCGCTTCAAATTGACAATCGCCTGCCGCTTCCGTATCGGAGACATGCGCGGAACGTAAGTTTGATACTCCTTGCGTTTTCCATACGCTGCTCATCTCTATCCCGCCTCTTAACTTTACTGATCCATTCGATTTTTGCATGACGAATAAATCCCACTTTTTACCGTTAACGGCATTATTCTTAAATATACCCGCTTCCTTCGAGTCTGTAAATTGATTTAGCAATAAAAGATCGATGAATTTTTACAGGAACATACAAAAAGCCTAAGTGGCTAATCCAATCTGGAATAGCGACTTAGGCTTCCTTGCAATCCGATTACAATATGATGGCGATTAATCCACCTGAGCCTTCGTTGATGATCCGGCCCAATGTCTCTTGAAGCTTGTAGCGAGCGTTGTCTGGCATCATGGCGATTTTGCCTTGTATGCCTTCGCGAACGATGGAATGCAGGGATCTACCGAAAATATCAGATTCCCAAATCTTCGTTGGATCGTTTTCAAAGTCCTGCATCAAGTAGCGCATCAGCTCTTCGCTCTGCTTCTCCGTTCCGATAATCGGAGCGAATTCCGATTCAACATCGACGCGAATCATATGAATGGAAGGAGCAGTTGCTTTGAGCCGTACCCCGAAGCGTGAGCCTTGTCTAATCAGCTCAGGCTCATCGAGAGCCATTTCGTTCAAGGTAGGCGCTGCAATGCCATAGCCAGTTGTCTTCACCATTTCAAGCGCATCCGCGAATCGGTCATATTCCCGCTTCGCATGTGCGAATTCCTGCATCAACTGAAGCAAGTGATCCTTGCCTCGTATTTCTACCCCGACCACTTCCATCAGAATTTGGTCGTACAATTCGTCCGGCGCGTACAAATCAATCTCAGCAACACCTTGACCCATGTCCATGCCGCTCAAACCAGCTCGGGCAATAAAGTCATACTCCATAAATTGCTGCACAACACGATCAACATCCCGCAGGCGTCTAATATCTTTGACTGTATCCCGTACCGACGACTCATAGCTGGAGCGCAGCCAATGAGTATCGTTCAGAACCATAACCCAGCTCGGAAGATTCACGTTGACTTCATGTACTGGGAATTCATACAGAACTTCACGAAGAACGCCCATTACATCTTCTTCGCCCATCGTCGCTGCACTGAGCGCCATTACTGGGATGTCATATTTAATCTGCAGCTCATTGCGGAGTGCAATCGTCTCATCACTGCGAGGCTTCGTCGAGTTAATAATCAGTACGAATGGCTTGCCAACTTCCTTTAACTCTTGAATGACGCGCTCCTCGGATTCGATATACGAGCTTCGAGGAATCTCAGCAATCGTACCATCAGTCGTCACAACAACGCCCAATGTGGAGTGCTCTTGAATGACTTTGCGTGTCCCGATTTCGGCCGCTTCCTGGAATGGAATCGGCTCCTCGAACCACGGCGTATTAATCATGCGCGGGCCATTCTCATCCTCGTAGCCTTTGGCTCCGGTTACCGCATAGCCAACACAATCCACTAGACGAACGTTAACATCCAAGCCTTCCGCTACTTTAATTTGAACTGCATTATTCGGAACGAATTTGGGTTCGGTCGTCATAATGGTCTTACCTGCTGCGCTTTGCGGCAATTCGTCAACTGCGCGAATGCGGTCGGATTCATTCGTGATATTAGGCAATACGACCGTTTCCATAAATCGTTTGATGAACGTCGATTTCCCTGTGCGGACCGCACCGACGACCCCGAGGTAAATATCCCCGCCGGTACGCTCGGCTATGTCCTTAAAAATGTCCACTTTCTCCAATTGATATCCCCTCCTCAAATTTTTCCGACGGACTACGAGACAACGTTCGCCTCTCGCCCTTCAGAAACGATTGGCACCGTTGCTAGGATTGAGCTGTTGCCGTTGTCGCCAGTGTTCGCCGCCGAGATTTCACGTCGTACAAGGGCATTTCGACGCAACTCGTACATGCTTTTGGACTAGTAACATCTTATTTGCTAGATGGCATAAATATGCCCCTCACACAAAACATTTTTCGTAAATGATTCAGTTCTAGTAGATAGTGATGCTCATCCGTGAGTGACCCCCCACTTGGGCACGAACGCAAAAGGTCGTATCAACAAACGCCTTCCAAATCAGATATATGAAGTTAGAAATGAAGTATGACATTATCTTGCATATCGATGAGTAAATCGTCTTTTCTATTTCTGTACCAACCTGTCATCCATGTTCGCATGCAAAAAAGACCAGTCGAACATATCGACCGGCCTTCCTTTCATTCCATTTGTCTATTTGGAAGTCTCTTCTTGAGGTACAGGCGCACCGTTGCTCCATTTGTACGCGACTGACTTCACTGGCACAAAGAAGGAGGCATCCGCAAGCATGGGCCTCAGATCCTTCTCTTGACCTGTAGGCTGCTTCCCAGAGCTTTCCACAAGCTGCATAATATCCTGCGCATAATCTGCGTATACCCTTCCTTGCTCATTCATCATGAACGACAGTACACTTCGGCTGAACGGACTTCGAACTTCTACAGGCTGTATGCCTATCAGCTTCTCATCAATTCGATAGAATCCAGGATATACTTCCTCCTGCTTCGGCAACGCACCCTTAGCCCGTATATGCGCATCAACAGCACGAGCAAGATCATTGACCCGCTGTGAAGTAAGTAAATCCATCACCTTCACTTTCGGAATCGTCTCTTCATCAATAATCAGATACACACCCGAGCCACCTGATTCAAATGCACTTCCAGGAATTGCGCTAAGCAGATCTTTTCGCTTGAGCAATTCAAAGTTCACACGAAACTTCTCATATCGTGGAACACTCTCATCGCTGCTTACTAGCGGAAGCAGACCTGTATCCTTCTGATACTGATCCACAGCATTTTGGACAAGAAGTACGCCCTCACGAACCGATTGTTGGCTTTCCTTGCGCATCTCCTTCGGATATAAGCATCCTTGAAGTGTCATGCTCATGATAACGAATAGCACGATACAACAGATTTGTCTCCCCGACCTCAACTACTTCTCCTCCTCAGTCACAATCACAATTCCACACTTGAAGATAGAGCTGTTCATTCTATTCTGGCATTACCACAAGCTGTCATCTTCCTGTTCCGCTAGCTTGCGGCGAATAATGGCTTTCAGAGGATCTTCTGGGACTTCCACCGTAACCGTACCTGGATTCCCTGTCAGCAGTGTCTGGCACGATAAACGAAGCCCAGTTGCTGAATGGATACCTAGCTTGCTGCTCTCTGCTAACGTGGGCTCTCCAATTAGTCCTTCTTTATCCGCAGATACCTGTACTTTACACATCAAGCAGCCCGCCTTCCCGCTGCATCTTGTGCGTATCGGAACACCTGCGCGTTGCGCGGCATCCAATAACGACATCGAGCGCTTAGCCCCCCATACCTTGCCAGAAGGCTCGAACCGCACGTTTGTCCCCATACTAGCCAGCCCCTTTCCTCAACGTTGGTAGGGCTACATGCGACTCCACCTTTATTTACAAATCATTTACATTAGACTAATAAAAAAGACATCATATTCGGACACCTTTCATTCACGATGGACTGTATATACGCAGGTTCCGAGCAATTTGCCAATACCGTATTCATAGCAGCAATATGCTGCTCAGGAGCAGCATTGATTACCTGTGCGATCGAAGCTGTACGATCTTCCCGCTGACGCAATATATTGAAGACCAATTCATGAGCTAGCGGCATTAACGCGATGCGAAATCTGTCAATATTATAGATGATGCGATGATTCCATAAGGCATCACGAATGATTGTGTTGTATTGGCATTGCGGTGTAGTCACAATGAATTGACCAACCAATTCAATGGGAACTCCGCATATTTGATAATGACTTAATAAGGAATGATAAGTACTCGTTGCATTCCATTCGGGCGCATCGGTTGCATATGGATTCCATTGCTCCTGTAGCTGCTTTGCATCGGGCTCATCCGCATAGATATCCACATCACGAGGCTCCCGGCCAAGCGGTACTCCTTGTAGAACTAATCCACAGCTCCCACCTAGCATCCAGTGCTTCATATCGTTGTTCGCTGATGCTACTAATTGTTCAATTGTACCCATTATTGGTTCGGATAATGATATCATGCCATTTGCTCCATTCACATTTGAATCCATGCTGCATTATTCAGGCTGCCAGTCACCAGTCAGGCCTTTGATCAAAAATACGGCTTGTGAACTGCACGAATGAAGCCATCCGCTTCTGCAACGACCTGACAAGAGAGCCGATAACCCTGCTCGAATTCTTCTTCCTCCATACGGTTCCACTCTGCATCCGTCACTTCGGATACATATTCTCGTCCTTCTTCGATTAAGCAGCGACATCTCGCACATGTTCCGCGCGTGCAAGCATAATTCCAATCTACTCCAGATTCCTTTGCGGCATCCAGCAGAGTAGTACCTACAGGTACAGATATACTCGCTTGCTTCGTCTTGCCTATGAATAGGATGTCCACCATTCTCAATCACACTCCTTCGACCGTCTTATCGTCAATGACGATATGTATTGAGTAAAGTGTTAATTACGCCTACAAGATGGAGAAAAATCCATATACCATACCTGCAAGCAGCATAATGAACGCAATAAGCGAAAGAATACCTCGTACCCAGCCTCTCGTCTTACTTCTGGCAAAAGCAATGAGCAGTGCAGAAAAGGCCATTAGGCCTATTCCTATAAAGGATACCCACATTTTTGTCATACTGTCCATTTTCCCGATTCTCCCATTCGTTCAAACTGCTCTCATTATACCATTCGATGAATTAGAAGAGAAACGTTTTGCACGAACATGCACAAAAAAACGACACAATCAGCTACTCGCTGTCGTGTCGTCTTCTTTTTACACCAAATCGATTGTACCTGCTACTTCTTCATCAACTTCATCAATGCTTCCAGGTTGTTTGCGTTAACTCCGCTCTTCTTCACGGTGCTGACAATGTCATTTATTGTCGACTCTGAGACAGGGAGTTTGGCCATTGAAGCAACTTGCTTAATCAGCTGCCGCAACTGCGCCTCATTCTGCATCGTCGAAGGCTTCACCGTACCTGCAAGCTTCTTGATTTGATTCTCCGTTATGTTTTTGCCAGACTTCTTATTGATTGCATTCAATGCATCCTTCGGAAATTTATTCGACATATCGCCCCTCCTCGGGTCTGTACTCTATACAGTGTATGTCGACGAATAAATGAAGGTGATAAGGATACTAGCCAATAATAGAGTCCGTGCAAGCCCATCAATATCTAGGATGACCAATCCGATGTGGCCACTTCTTCAATTTCGTTCTTGCGAACTCGCCCCATTAAGCATTCAACTGCTGTCTTTGGATCACGAGATTCGAATAATACTCGATATAACTGCTCTGTAATCGGCATTTGGACGTCATATCGGTCAGCCAAGAAATGAGCCGCCTTCGTTGTACGGATACCTTCAACGACCATCCCCATATGAGCCAACACCTCATCAACCGCCATACCTTGACCTATCAGCGAGCCAGCTCTCCAGTTCCGGCTATGTCTGCTCGTACAAGTTACAACTAGATCGCCAACGCCCGCAAGGCCAGCAAATGTCATCGCATTCGCTCCCATCACAACTCCGAGCCGAGCAATCTCAGCCAAGCCGCGTGTTAACAAAGCAGCCTTGCCATTATCCCCGAACTCCAGTCCATCGGATAAGCCTGCGCCTAATGCAATTATATTTTTGAGCGCTCCTGCAAGTTCCACACCAATCACATCTGGGTTGGTATAGACACGAAAGAAGGATTCGTTCATAAATAAATCCTGTGCTTGTTCAGCAGCCTTCGTACTGGTTGATGCAACGACTACCGTTGTTGGACATTGCTTCACAACCTCTTCGGCATGGCTCGGACCTGACAGCACAGCTATTCGATCTGAACTGCATCCAAGCTCCTCTACAAGCACCTCTGACATGCGCTTTAACGTTTCGGTTTCAAATCCCTTCGTCGCATGTACGACAACCATCTCGTCCGTCAAATACGGCTTCATCATTCCCGCAACTTGGCGCATCGCAGCAGATGGTGCTACAATAACGCAAGCCTTCGCACCGCTCATAGCCTCTTCGACGGAATTGGTTGCCCGAATCCCGGGATGCAAGGTAACGTTCGGCAGATATTTCCCGTTCGTATGCACCGTATTGATCTCTTCTGCCTGCTGTTCATTTCTCGTCCATAGATACACATCGTGTCCATTATGGGCGAGAACCTCGCTTAGGGCAGTCCCCCAGCTTCCGGCTACGAATACAGCAACTTTAACGGACACGGGACACGCCCCCTTTGCTCGCGCCAAGCCGGTTCTCCGTCCCTTGAACCAGCTTAACGATATTGCTCCGATGACGATAGAATGCAAATAGGCATAACAGCAAACTGCCCCAGAAAATGCTCCAATCATATTGGAATAACAAAATAAATATCGGAGTCAGTCCAGCAAAAAGCAATGATCCTAACGAAACATAACGTTTCCAAGCAATTGATGCAATCGCGATAATGCCAGCACATAGGGCTGGCCAAAAAGCTAGAACGGCCAGCACCCCAATTGTGGTGGCAATCCCCTTCCCCCCGCGGAAGCGAAAATAAACGGGCCAGTTATGACCAACGATGGCGGCAATCCCGCTTAGCACCATGACCCATGTGTAATCCGATAGCAAATACCCCATAAGAACGGCTACCATTCCTTTGGCCGCATCAAGCAGGAGAACCCCAGCCGCTGGCCCTTTGCCTAATACGCGCAACGTATTGGTCGCGCCCGCATTACCGCTCCCGTGTTGACGGATATCAATACCACGAAGCCACTTTCCAATCAGAAGACTAAAGCTGACTGAACCAAGAAGGTAACTCGCTACAATTGCGATAATAGATAGCGTCAATTCCGCTCGCTCCTAACTTTCGTCGGATTTCCGGCGTGTGAATATCCGGATCGGTGTCCCTTCAAAGTCGAACGCTGCACGGATACGATTATCTAAATATCGCTCATAGGAGAAGTGCATCAGTTCAGGATCATTAACGAATACGACAATCGTTGGCGGTTTAACCGCAACTTGCGTCGCATAATTGATTCTGAGACGTCTTCCCTTATCCGTTGGCGGCGGATTATAGGCGACTGCATCAGTTACAACGTCATTTAACAAATGTGTTGGAATGCGTTTGGCATGCTGCTGAGCAACATGCTGTACGACAGGAAGCAGTTTATGTAAACGCTGCTTAGTCTTCGCAGACAAGAACACAATCGGTGCGTACGTCATAAATAAGAAATGGTCGCGAATCTTGGTTTCGAATTGCTGCATAGTCTTATCATCTTTATTAACGATATCCCATTTATTGACGACGAAAAGCACCGCCTTGCCTGCCTCATGCGCATAGCCTGCAATATGCTTGTCTTGTTCAATAATGCCTTCTTCACCATTAATTACTACGAGTACGACGTCTGCTCGCTCGATTGCCTTCATCGAACGCATGACGCTGTACTTTTCAGTCGTCTCATATACTTTGCCACGCTTGCGCATACCCGCCGTATCGATGAGCACGAACCTCTGATCGTCCTTCTCGAACGGTGTATCGATTGCATCGCGTGTTGTTCCCGCTACATCACTGACGATAACGCGCTCTTCGCCGAGTATTGCGTTAACCAGAGAAGACTTACCTACGTTCGGTCGGCCGATCAAGGCTACCTTAATGACATCTTCATCATATTCTTCATCCGATAAATCCGGGAGATTATTTACGACTTCATCCAGCAAATCACCAATCCCTGTACCGTGAGATCCTGAAATCGGAACTGGATCCCCAAAGCCAAGGCTGTAGAATTCATAAATGTCATCCATACGACTCATGTTGTCGACTTTATTTACCGCTAGAACAATCGGCTTGCCTGAGCGGAATAACATCTGTGCCACTTCTTCATCCGCTTGCGTTACGCCGGACTTCGCTTCACACATAAATACAATTACATCTGCTTCCTCTATCGCAAGCTCCGCTTGCACGCGGATGGAACGCAGCATTTCATCTTCACCATAAACTTCGATTCCGCCTGTGTCGATAATATTGAACGGCTTGCCAATCCACTCTCCCGTTCCGTATATACGGTCACGAGTTACACCAGGCTTGTCCTCCACTATAGCCAATCGGTCGCCGATGATTCGGTTGAAAATGGTGGACTTGCCGACATTCGGCCGCCCGACAATGGCAACAATGGGTTTTGCCATGCAGTTCACTCCTTCATATTTTGCAACTATACACGTACATCATCATATCAAAAAAAGCGGGTCTTGGCTAACGTAAATGGTTGAAATACTCGAAGAAAGCGCATTTCCCACTATTGTTCGGAGCCAAGAAGCCCTTTCAAAAACCGTTCTTTCATCCACACCATCATAATTGACATCAAACGAACAAGCAGAAACGACAGCCACCATACATCCTGAACTTGCCCTTCTCCAGCAGTGATTAACGTATGCAGACGCAGATGGATGAGAACTTCTCCTAAGGTTAATCCAAGTGTCAAGATGATCCATTGCAGCTGCCAATTTGTTGTAAACAACAGAATATAGCACGAGAAGATGCCTGCTATCAGCCAAATGTTTGTTTGAGAATTCGACATTTGCATGGAAAATCGGCTTAATAGCTCGAGCCACATCCAAATTGCAGCTAGCATGGCGACATGGCCGCATACGGTAATGAGCTTTCCACCTGACTGTTGCCCAAGGAAAAATACAGCCAACACCATCCATAGCACCCATGCGCCATTTATTTGATTGCCGTAAGACAGCGCTATCGTCCAATTGTGAAGAAGCAGCCAGCTAAGTCCGACAATAATCACCTGTGTCCGCGTAACAGCCGCGAATAGGGGCGTACGCCAACCGCTTGCTATCAAGATTGCAAAGCAAACCCACACCGCTACTGACAACACACCTGATGAAGTCATCGAGACCGCGCCCCTTTCCTTGTCTGATGCTATTATTTGATGCACAGTACAAAAATAAACGGCAGACTCTAAAGAGTCCGCCGTTATTTGCATTTATGAATAGATTAGTTTTTGAACTTATTCAACATATCGCCAAAACGCTCAGCAAGCGTAACGCTCATTGCTTGGTTCGTAAGGGATACATTTGGATTGTTCAATTCTTCTTTTACTTTTTTCTCAGCCTTCGGTGCTGGTGCTGCAGGAGCTTCTTCTGTTTCCTTGATGCTGAGGCTTACTCGCTTATCAGCAGGGTTGAAATCAAGCACTTTCACTTGTACAGATTGGCCTTGCTTCAATACTTCGTAAGGTGTAGCAACGTGACGATGAGCGATTTGGGAAACGTGAACCAAACCTTCCACACCAGGAGCCACTTCAACGAATGCACCAAAATCAACCAAACGCTTCACTTCACCCGTCAGGATATCGCCTGTCTTGATGTTGTTGCCCGCTTGTTCCCAAGGACCTGGTTGAGTTGCTTTCATGCTTAGGCTGATTTTGCCGTTAGCAGGATCAACCTTCAGTACTTTTACTTTTACCTTTTGACCTTCGGATACAACATCAGAAGGCTTCTCAACATGGCTCCATGCCAATTCAGACACGTGAACAAGTCCATCAACGCCGCCAACATCAACGAATGCACCAAATTGAGTCAAGCGTTGAACTGTCCCTTCGAGCTCTTGGCCTTCAGTCAGACCTTCCATAACGCGAATTTTATTAGCTTCAAATTCCGCTTCCAATACATCCTTTTGGGAGAGGATAAGCTTGTTGTTCTCGCGGTCAATTTCTTTTACTTTCACGCGGAGCGTACGGCCTTTGTATTCGCTGAAATCTTCAACGAAATGACGTTCAACCATGGATGCAGGGATGAATGCACGAACGCCAACATCAGCTACAACGCCGCCTTTTACAACATCAGCGACTGTTACTTCGAACACATCCTGTGCTTCAAAGTGCTTCTGCATGTCGTCCCAAGCCTGTTCGCTGTCAACTTGACGCTTGGACAGAACAAGACGCTCCTTCTCATCGTCAATGCTAACAACCTTGCATTCAACTTCTTGGCCCACTTCAACCACATCTGCAGCATTGTCAACCGATACCGCAGTTAGCTCGCGCACAGGAATGATGCCATCGTATTTATAGCCAATGCTTACTACTGCTTGATTGTCATCAATTTTGACGATTGTGCCTTTTACGGTGTCACCTTTCTTCAAGGAAACGATGTTCTCCAACGCTTCTTGGCTTGCCGTTTCGGCAGTTTCGTTAACTTTTGTTTCTTCAGACATGTGAAATACCTCCTCGATTGAACCCCATTTATTCAAAACCTGCTCCACGAATGAAGCAGAGTTCCTTACCAACTATTGGTCACTGCATACCAGAAAAATAATACCTGTAGTATCATACCATCGAAGCAAAAACATGCATGAATTACGAAGCAGCCGTTTCCTCGAGTATAATGCGATGGATATGCTCCATAATGCGTTCAGTCGCTAGCTCGAGTGCACCGCTTCCATGCTCCAATAAGTCAGACATGTCAATCGGCGGGCCATATACGACCTTCGTCTTGCGGAACAGCTTATATTCCCCAATTACGGCAACAGGAACAACGGCAGCCCCGCTCTTCAAGGCAATCATCGCTGCACCTTTCTTCGCTGCGACAGCACCATCTGTATTGCGTGTGCCTTCCGGGAAGATCCCCATGATGTCTCCGTCGCGAAGCAGGTTAAAAGCAGTTCGAATGGTTTCTTTGCCCACTCCGCCGCGCTTAACCGGAAAGGCTCCGAGACCGTTTATAATCTTACCCAGCACTGGGACGTCGAATAGTTCAGCCTTCGCCATAAAACGAACCTTACGATCCAACATAATCCCGATTGCTGGAGGGTCTAATAAGCTTATATGATTGGAGCAGAGGACTACACCGCCCTCTTTAGGAACGTAATCCTTCCTCTTCGCTTCAAGTCGGAACAAGAACCGGTATAATACTCGAAGCAATGCTCTTGCAAACGTATAGAACATAATTGTTACAGCTCACCAACTCTTTTGTAAATTAGCACGCTCAACGATCGTCGAAACAACATCAGCAATTGCCATTCCTGTCGTATCAAGCAGAACGGCATCTTCAGCTTGACGAAGTGGGGACACCTCACGTGTCTCATCCTGACGATCCCGATCCGCAATCTCTTGGATAAACGTCTCAAGAGAAGCGTTCTCCTTGTCCTTCCATTCTGCATAACGTCTGCGGGCTCGTTCCTCCACAGAGGCTGTGATGAACCACTTCAATTCTGCATCAGGAAGTACATGTGTACCGATGTCTCGTCCATCCATAACGACACCTTTGCGTGTTGCCATTTGACGCTGCATATGTACTAACTGCTCACGAACGACTTGGGATTTGGCATAATCAGATGCCAAGCGGCTGATCTCAGACGTACGAATTGCATCCGTAACATCTTCACCATTCAAAATAACAAATTGCCGCTCGCCTTCCGGCTTCAGTTCCAAGGTGACTCGTTTCAGTTCTTCAGAGAGCGCTCCTGCCTCATCGGGTTGAATGCCAGCTCGTGACATGTGAAGAGATATCGCCCGGTACATCGCACCGGTATCTATGTATACATACCCAAGCTCTTGCGCAACTAGGCGTGCAACCGTACTCTTACCAGCTCCCGCAGGCCCGTCGATGGCAATATTTATGTGATGTCTGCTGTGATCTGACTGTGTCAACGGGGCTGACTCCCTTCGTAGAAAAACATTTCATGCACCATTCAAGAAAAAAGCAGGCGTTGCCTGCGACGTGAAAATTATACCACACATAGAATAGGGATGCAAAAAGGGAATCGCAGTCACCTCTTCTGCAAGCCTCTATCGAATGATAGATTCTCTTCCTCAAAAAGAGGATGAAAAGGAACCCCTTCTAGCCTATCCACAGGCGACACCCACGGTCGAAACGCACCAACAAACAGTATGGATTGGGCGGCTACAACACAGAGTACGAACCATAATAACGAGCGAACTAACCATTTCGATAATAAGCCGCATAGCTCAGGATGTGTGATATGTTTTGAATAAGTGCGCCATGCTATTTTACGGTTTGGTTTCTTCTTCAATCGTCTGTGCATAAGAAGCCACCCCTTCGTTTTGGAAGTAGTATGGCAACCCTGCAATCAAGCTATGCACAGTTTCAACACATATGTATGTTATTTCCGTAAATCCAACTGCCGTTCAAAACAATAACGAATCAGTTTCTGCTGTTCTACATTCGCAATCTGGTCAAACTTAAGCATGATTAACTGGCGCTCATCATTGAGAGGCTGAACACGAACAATCTGCCCAGTAAAGAAAACATGCTCGATAGCACCACTGCGGAACGGTACTGCAACCCAGCTTTGGATGATTTGTGATTCGCGCAGCCCCCATTTAGACTCGGTAACAAAGGAGAGGCCACCACCGCTAATATCCTCTGTCAATGCTAGAAATTTCACACCATCCAACGTACTGATCGCCATCTCCAACGACGCTTGTACACGCAAATAGTTGCGTCTCTGCATTCGTGATACCCAATGGGGCTCAGGCTTCCGAATTGACATCATCGGAATGGTTTCATTGCGCCTGCCCATTACCTGTGTACGAAAATGCCACTTTACCCCATCTGATTGCGAGAAGTAGACATTCAGCTCCTCTCCATTGGAGAACAAGCCGTATTTACCCGTCTGTTCCGACAGGGGGATTTCCATCCAGATCAGCCGTTCATTTATCTCCGTTACTCTCGCCTTATAGGCAAACCCGTCCACTTCTTCCCGAACTGGCTGCACGTACAAGGTGTCACTGACATTCGGTAACATACGCTTCCCCTCCATGAAGATTATACCATGATACCAATATGCCAAAAAGAAAAAGGTTCCAATTCCCTTGCTAGGAATTGGAACCTTTATTTAGCCTTCATTTATGATTTGAGAAGCTTCATCTCTTCAATCTGTTCTTCTGTTCCATTGTCGGCATTAATGTACACACGGTAAGCACCGCCATTAATTTTGCCTCCGAACTCATAACAGAGCACTTCTTCAGACAGATCATTTTTAATAAGCGACATGCGGTCATACATAACGTCCATGTCAGGATTCAGCATTGCTTGCGCCTCTTTTTTGCCCAACTTCGGCTTGCCAACCTTGCGCTCCTTGCCTTCATAGACGAAATCAGCTGCCTGCAGCCCGGTAACTTCGCCATTGTCCAATGCTACGCGAGCTGTCACCTGCTGCGGATATAGATATACGCCATCAGCAACCGGAACTAGTGTAAGACTGCCTGTATTATTGTACTCATCATAACGAACTGCAGCCATGTCAGGATAGTCATTCTTCTTCAGGAATCGCTTCGCTGACTCTTCGGCTTGCGCCATCGTCAACTTTTTCTTGCCAACGGGACGCGTGTCCATATATGACATCAGAAAGCCTTGTTTCGTGTAGTCCATCGTGAGGGCACTGCCATCGTTCTTATATTTCGTGAAGACGGTATACGACTCATATTCGGTACCTTTGCCGTTCTTTCTAACTTGAACGGGTTCATTTGGCTTCTTAATTAGGAATTTCTCTGCTTTTTCTTTAATTTGCTGCTCTGATAGTGGATTTCCCTTCAGCATCTTCACGGAGCGCTTCGTATACACGCTTGATATAGAAGGTCCCCAGTTCAGCTCTGGGTACTCGCTAACCTTTTTATCCACCGTTTTGAAGCCGTCGATAATAGTATTATCCATCGTCTTCTTCTCGGAGGCCATTGCCGTCTCAACATCCATCCAGCGCAAACTTTGACTGATGACTTTATTCTGAACCTGCTGCAAGTCTTGTGAGATTTGAGCAGCATTCTGGTGCAGTGTCTTCAGAATTTTCACCTCATCATCACTAAGAGGCTGCTTCGTCATATCTCTTACGGCTGCTCGATATGAGAAGTTTGAGATCCGTGATAAGAAGTCTTCTGTCTTGTTAAATGGCAGCAGCGTCAACGGCAGCTGATTAATTTCATTTTGCGCCTGGCTTGTAATTCTCCATACATTCACAAGGCCTTTGCGGTGCATCGCTTGCGATTTGGAGTTAACTGCAAGTGTTTGTCCCAGTTCAGAATGCAGTTTATCAACGTGATACGTCAAATCATGAAAGGCACGCTGATATTGGTTCTCTGCCTTAATCAATATAGAGTTCTTCTCTTGATGCTCTTGATATCCCCATACAATCGCCCCAATAAATAAGAGCGCAAAAATCGGAAACATCACTGCACTTAATCGTTTATACATGGTACAAACGTCTCCCTTCACAGCTACTTATACATCATAGTGATGTTAGTTTGCTGGATATCAGGGAGGTTTATGCATCGATTCCCATTATTGCACTCTTATTACGATACTTATATTGGCTCTTCATCAATATGAAACGCATCTCGATTATCACAGATGCATTGTTTGAAGCCCGTTTCAATTCGACCCTTTTCCCGTTTGCCACGTAGAATGAATTTTTCGCCGCAGCATTGGCAGCGAATGGTTACCTTCACCCTCACATGAGCCCTCCTTGCTACCATGTACTGCGCCCGTTCGTGCGGTGCACAACTTGAGCATGTACATATAGCATTCCCATTATTGCTCCATATTAACCTCATCTTCCGGATTCATTAATCGGAGCGGAGATCGGGCATTGGCACGACGTACTTTCCCCATGCCGTAATACCAGAGAAACAGCATCAGCGGCACGATGAACCACAGCCAGTAACGGGTGGACATCATTAGGATAAGATCATACACTCCATGCCAGAACAACGGTAATCCAATCGAGTACATTAAATATTTACGTGAACGACCGCCAAGGAATTTTGCCTTTCCCATGTAATAGCCCATGATGACACCAAATAAGGCATGTCCGGATACAGGCAGCAAGGCACGCATGAGCATTTGAGAGAATGACGTCTGATTAAGCCATGCATACATGACATTCTCTATGGTAGCAAATCCGAGCGACACCGCAACTGCATACAGAATCCCATCATAGTGTTCATCGAACTCTACATGATTGTAGATCATGTGGTACAGTACGAACCATTTGACAAATTCCTCTACACCGGACGAGATTAGAAAGGAATACACATACGGATTGTTTCCCCACCACAACACAAGGCCATGCTGAATAATCATGATTGGGAATACAATAAGAAACCCCAGTAGAAAGACACGAATGACCATATGAATCGGTTCATAGTCATATCGATCCTTCAAGTAGAAATACGCCAGCAATGCAATTCCTGGAGCGATTGCTGCTGTAAGCAAAGGCAATATAGGCGTCGAAGCTTCACCAGATTGTGCCGCCATCTGAGAAGTGTCTGCGACTAGCATGCCGATAGCAGTTAGCAAAGTCACCTTCACATCCTCCTTTGGCGGCTATACATAAAAATTATGATCATTTGGATAACAGTAAGTATATCATACGTTTGCAATGTACGCTTACCCTGTCGAATGCTAGGGAATAATGATGGTTTCAAATGAAGATATCGAAACGGGCAGTGTCCAAATCATTGGAAAATGCATATATTGGTTGACGTAGCCATCTGCTGGAAAAACACGAAACAGGGAGCCCGAATTTTTCACTTGCCATGAAAAATCTCAAGCCCCCCTGTTCACGGACGCATATTAAACTGTCCTACGCGCGACGCGGACTGAAATGTGTACAAGTAACGTCGATGGCATCCTCTGCAATGATACACTTCCCATACTCCTCCAGAACAGCTGTCGTCACTGACGCCGCTTCTCCATACTCAGCCATGATTGCAATGAAGGCTTGCAATCGCTGAGGATCCGTATCTGCCGGCTCCGCATGGAAAATCCACTGTCCATTATATTGGTAGAGCGCACCTGGTACGGTAAAATTGCCATGAACCGTATGTGCCGCCTCGATGAAGTCTTCAAAATCTCGAAATGCGAATACGATCGTATCGCTCTCCTCAAGCGTTACTTCCATTTCATATACATCATCCAACTCGTCATCCTCAATGCCGTCACCATGACCTGAAGCATGGTTCCACTGCGTTCGCGTTACGATAACTACCATACCTTGTGCAGGCATTGCGAATACTTCTACAGCTAATGGTCCCGTCGCATCAAATCCGAGTTCGGTATACGCCTGATCCATCATTTCCGCGAACAGTTCCTGCAGCTTAGACATTTCCCGCCACAGATCGTCGCGTTTGATCCCGCGCTCAGACAAATCGTCGAACGTAAGGAAAATTCGAATCTTGTCTTGACTGATACGTTCGATCTTCATGACAGGATCCTCCTTTGCAACTTCGGTTATAACAGATTATGAAGCAACATATAATATGTGCTGAAAATGGTTCTATGTATTTCATGTTATCATTTCTTGTATGGATTTGCACTACATAAAATAGTTGTCAGAGAGTAAATGTACCAAACATTGAAGAAGCTGCCGAAGAAATTCGGCAGCTTCTAAGATAAAATTTCCTCAGCTATCAGTGAGTGGACTGTTGTTCTTCGAACGGCTTGCTGCGTGGAGCAGCTTGCGTTTTGGAAACGCTAGATACTGTTGTAGTAGACGTTTCTGTTTTCACAGCTGACAAATCGGATGGCGTCGGAGCCAGCCCATTTTCACGCAAAATCGCATCCACCTTGCGCTTCACTTCTGGATCCCGCTCAATCAGTTCCTTGACGCGATCCAAGCTGAATGAGTCCGACTTAGATGCCTCTTTGGACAACTTCTTCATGTCTAGCAAGGAAGCAATATCCGGCATATTGGACGTCGTCACATCCATAACCTTATCCTTCGCTTTGCCAACCACATCCTGGACGACATTGCCTGCAACATGCAATTTGGATTGCAAATTAGCCAGCGAACGTCTGTCAGCTAAGTACATACCAGCCAGAATGCCAATGGCTGCACCAGAAATGAACGATGTCACTTTCACTGTTGTTCCCTCCTTCAATTCGTTAGGATCAATTGTAGTGTGAGCGCAACTGTATCGAACCATCCGGTAAAAAATCAGGAAATCTGGCCATCAATAGCCCGAACGAAGCGTAATAAAATGTGCCTCAGGCTTACATAATAAACGAAAAGGAACATGCGAGGTGCCGAACCCCTTCGTGATAAACAATGTTGTAGAACCTTGTCCAAGAAAATTATGCCAGCCACATAGATATTTGCGGTAAAACTTAGAGGTGCGAAGCGGCCCGTATCCAGGCAGGTAAATTTGCCCTCCGTGCGTATGTCCTGACAATACGAGATCAATCCCTTGCAGCTCAGCCTTGCGTAAGGACAGCGGATCATGTGTCAGAACAATGGTGCAGCTAGGCTCTTGTTTAGGCTCACTCATAGCAAGCTTCACATTCGTTCGCTTCGAGCTATAGTCATCCCAACCAACAAGCCATATAAATTGACCATTCTGCTCCAACCGCATTGCTTCATTGTCCAGCACCTTAACACCTAGCTGATTCAGCTTATCATCTAACTCCCGAACATTGGCCTTATAATCATGATTGCCATGTACAGCCGTCACAGGCCCTAATTGGCGCAGCTTCGCTATATTCTCCACACTGGATTCCAGATGAGCACCTTGATCAGTCATATCCCCACCGACCAGAAACAAAGAAGCCTGTCGATGACCCAAAATCTGCTCAATATGTCTGTCAGTCAATTTCCTTCGATGAAAGTCACTTATAAAAAACAAGCGGACCCCGTCGAATGTCGACGGCAACCGCTTCAGCACCACTTCTTCTTCTGTAATTGTAAACCCCCGTGCTTCCCATAACATATAAACAACAAGCACTCCGGCTGCTGCCAGCAAGCCTGCAATGACAGTAAAAGCAACCATCATCGATTACCCCTCCAGCCCCAGCTTATGACGACCCCAAAATAGTAGTCCAATTAACAATCCTACAAATAATAAAAATAGAAAATTATAAAACCATTTTGTCAGTCTAACATAACTCGACGGAAATAACTTCTTGCGTGACGGCAATGAACGATCATCCATATCTTCATCTGATGCGGAGATATTCTCTGCAAGATGAAGCAGCTGTTCTTCCGATATCGCATGGTTGCTGTCTTGTTGCTCCGTTTGTGTGTCTTTCTTCGATGAATTTTCTCTCAATGAACGTAAAGCATCTAGTGCCGGGCTATGTAGGTCTGGCTCTTGCTTGCGAGAGAACCCTCGAAATAAAGGGTGTGGGTGATTCTCGCTCATACTTCCCTCCGAAATCGTATAATGAGTCCCATAATGAGATCAATGATAAAATGTGCTAGTATAGGAGCCCACAGGGTTCCTGTCCACTCATAAATAGTACCCAAAGCAAAGCTAATTAGAAACACCATTCCAGTTGGTAACCAATGGCGCAAATAACGTACATGGATAGCTGCGAAAATAATACTCGTCCAATATGCTCCAAATGCGTGCTGTATTGCCCCGCGAAAGAGCATTTCCTCACATACGCCAACGATAAAAGAGATAGCAATTATATGCCATATTGGACGATTGCGGAAGAGCTTTTCATTCACCCCACCGTCGTCCGTCATATCATCAGGAACAAATCTAGAAACCGCGATGTCAACAACAATAACTAGAGCAGCCAATCCCGCTCCAAGCCATAGCCATGACAGATTCGATGTCTGTGTAGTTAGCAATAAGAAAGGATTTCTGCCTTGAAGCCAAATCCACACCAAACCGAGAATCAGTGTGATTCCCTGTGTTACATACAAATTAAGAAGAAGCACCTTATCATCTAACTGTTGTATGTCTACTTGTCGAGATTTGAAATCATTCCATTTCTGTTTCATTACATCCCTGCCTAACGAGTTAGCAATCCATATTATATCCCTCAATAGATGCATCATATCAGATTGAAGATGGTTCATTCAAGTTGAGGATTCTGCAAAATCTGCGATTGTATTGCCTAATGCGACACTGCCTTGTAAAATAAATGCACTTCACACGAAAGGAGACCGATTTTTTTGCCTGCATCTATGCATTTCAATTGCACCTTCTATTTCGATGACGATCTGAGAGAGGTTCCGCACTCCCTCTCTGATATGTGTAATGCCATTGCTTATATAAAAGAACAGACCCAATCTGATCAGCAGAATCAAGAGGAATTAGGAAGACAATACGGAATGCTGGGTGTTTACAGCCGAATTGTCGGCAATAACGCGGACAGCATTACGTACTTAACTTCCGCAATCTCTATTCATTCTGCAATGAACAATGCTAAGCTGATGTGGATCAATAAGCTCCGTCTCGCTCATACCTATCAATGGATGCGTGACTTCCACACATCGAACCGCATGTTCGACGATCTACTGGAACATGCGATTTCGAACGATCAACATTTCAATTTGCTTGACTTTCTCTATCAACATTATGGTAAAAATCTATATGACCAATACAAGTACGAATCAGCTCTCCCTTGGTTTGAAAAAGCATTAAAAATCCGAACAAAGTCCGAAAACGAAGAACTGATCCATTCTTCCCAAATCGCAATAGACGCCTGTATAAAACATATTCTTAAAGAATCCGGAAAATCATCATAATCCGTACAATTTACAAATACTCCACAGTTATGTTCGTATAAAAATCTATTGACACCCTAACATTTGCATGGTACATTAAGTAAAATTTCATGAGTCAAACGGTGAAGGAAACGAACATTCAGTGAAGCCTACAGAGAGCCGATGGTCGGTGTGAATCGGTGGCGGATTGACTTGTTCCAGCGTTCCGGAGTTGTTGCGTCGAACCCTGATGACAGTAGGCGTAACCGAATCGAACCCGTTAACGTTCGGCGTCTAGCATAGACGCGTAAGGCTGCTTGTGCGAATAAGCAGCGAATTAGGGTGGCACCACGAAGATGGAACTCTCGTCCCTTACTACGGTCGTAGTATGTGGACGGGAGTTTTTTGCTATATTCATAACCAAGGCCTCATCTCAACAGCAAGATAACGGCATTGCCGTTTCTAATACATATGAAGCTATGCTCAGGAGGGAGAATTCCATGTTCAAAGTACTAGTATCAGACCCGATTAGCGATTTCGGGATTCAGAAGCTTGTTGACGCAGAGGATATTACAGTTGTGAAGCAAACAGGGTTGTCGGAGGACGAGCTGGTTGGCATTATCGCAGATTATGATGCTCTGCTCGTTCGCAGTCAGACTCGCGTTACAGCACGCGTCATGGAAGCAGGTAAGAATCTTAAAGTCGTGGGCCGTGCGGGAGTCGGTGTAGACAACATTGATCTGCAAGCAGCCACACAGCACGGAATTATCGTAATCAATGCTCCTGATGGGAATACGATTACAACTTGTGAGCATGCTTTTGCCATGATGATGGCGTTATCCCGTCATATCCCTCAGGCTTACGCAAAGACAATCAATGGAGTATGGGATCGCAAGACTTTCCTAGGTGTCGAGCTGATGAACAAGACCCTTGGTGTTCTTGGTATGGGTCGTATCGGCAGCGAGGTTGCCAAGAGAGCGAAGGCATTTGGCATGGACATCATCGGATATGATCCATTCATGACGGAAGAGCGTGCTGAAAAATTAGGGGTTAAGCTTGGCACAGTTGATGAGATTATTCGCGCAGCCGATTTCCTGACGGTTCATACACCATTGACGCCTGAGACGAAGCATATGATTGCTCGTCCACAATTCGAGGTCATGAAACGCGGTATGCGCATTATTAACTGCGCACGTGGTGGAATTATCGATGAAATGGCACTTGTCGAAGCAATCGATGAAGGCATTGTGGCAGGAGCCGCATTCGATGTATTCGAGGTTGAACCTCCACAACCGGATCACCCATTCTTGAGTCATCCGAAGATTATCGTCACACCTCACCTTGGCGCATCCACTGTTGAGGCGCAAGAAAACGTGGCTGTCGATGTTTCGGAGCAGGTGCTGCATATTCTACGCAATGAACCGTTCAAGAATGCGGTTAACATGCCGCCGGTCGCACCGGCTGTATTGAATAAAATCCAGCCTTACTTCACACTTGCGGAGAAGCTGGGGCAATTCGCTTCACAAATGACGAAGAGTCCAATTCTTGAAATCCTTGTTAACTACTCTGGTGATCTGGCTGAGGTCGATACGCAAACCATTACGAGACATATCGTGAAAGGCGTTCTCACCCAGCATTTTGGCTCAGATGTGAACATCGTCAACTCTGTTCACCTTGCCAAAACGCGCGATATTCATATTATCGTTCAGCAATCCCACGTTGCCAAAGGGTTTACAAATCTGTTGTCCGTAACTTTGAAGACGAACACAGAAGAACGACTCGTAGCTGGTACATTGTTGAACGGATATGGTGAACGTATCGTACAAATTGACAAGTACCCTGTAGACCTCTCGCCAGAAGGGCATCTGCTATTAATTTCGCATGATGATAAGCCTGGCGTAATTGGAATTGTCGGTACACTACTTGGATCAAATGGTGTTAACATCGCAACCATGCAAGTTGGTCGGAAAATTGTCGGAGGGTCTGCCATCATGGTGCTTTCCGTCGACAAAGCCATTCCAGAAGAGGTAATCGCAAAACTGAAAGAATCTACAGACATTAAAAAAGCCAAAGAAATTGTGCTGTAAACCGAACTTATCCTTCATCAGCTCGTGGAGTAGTGGAAACTGTTCCACGAGCATCAAGATTAATCGGAAAATTGTGCCCTCGTCTGACACATATTCCAATCGTCATTCTACAAAAAAACACCCTATTGCCGCTGAACTGCGCAATAGGGTGTTTTGTGTCATATACTGGTTTGTGTTGGCTGTACGGGTAGAGCAATGGAGAATGTAGTTCCCTTCCCTAATATGCTGTCGACTCGGATATGACCCTGATGTGCTTCGATAATATTTTTGACAATCGCTAGACCTAGTCCTGTGCCGCCTGAAGGGCCGCGTTTGCGTGCCTTATCAGCCTTATAGAATCGTTCGAACACATACGGGACATCCTCTGACGGAATACCCTGACCATGATCCTCAATGTGAATCCACAACCACTCATTGTCCGTACGTTCCGTCCGAATATGAATCGGTTGTCCTTCAGAGGAGTGGCGTAGTGCATTGTCCAGCAAATTCGTCAACACTTGCTCTAACCGATCTTCATCCGCTTCAGGAAGAATTGGATCCATCGCATGAAGTTTCATTTCAATCGGTATATTACGTTCCTTCGCAAGTACTGTGAATTTACGATAGACTCGGGAAGCAAGTTCGTGAACATCCGTCTCTGCTTTGTGCATTGGCAGATGGCCCGCCTCCATACGAGCTAGGTCGAGTAGATCCTTCACCAGCCTTCCCATACGCAAGGACTCGTCATGAATAACCTGAACAAGCTCTCTGCGTTCCTCTGGCGAAGCAGCTATATCATCCAATAATGCCTCACTATATCCTTGAAGCATGGACAGTGGCGTACGAATCTCGTGCGATACATTCGCGACGAAGTCTTTGCGCAGCTTCTCCAGCTGCACTTCTTCGGTCACATCCCGCAATACGGCTACGGCACCGCGTACGCGGCTGTCTGCATGCAGTGGCCCCATCACAACAGACCAAACCTGCTGCTTCACATGAACACGGGTCGTAACCTCCCGAGCTTCAGAAATAACGGTATGAAAAATGGGTCTTAACGGCTCCGGCACTCCGGATACACCTGTCATATCTTCATCGATCGCCCAATCCATTCCATTCCAGCGGCTCATGACTGTTTCACCATGCGGGTTCGCGAGCAGCACCTGTCCCGATGCATCAAAGGTAATAACAGCATCCGTCATACTGCGCAAAATACTCGCTAGATGCTCCTTCTCATGCTGCAAATCCAAAATGGTGGAGTTCAGTTCCTCCGCCATATGATTAAACGTCTGGGACAACTCCCCGATTTCATCAGAGGAGCGAAGTGTTACTCGTGTGGAGTAATCGCCTTGACGAATCGTATCGGCCGCTTGCTTCAGCTTACGAAGCGGTTGCGTAATCTTCGTAAATAAGAAGAACGCAAAGAAAGTTGTAAGTGAAAATCCAATAATTCCTGTATATACGAACAACTGCTTGATATCGTTCGGATGCGCGAAATTGCTGTCAATGTAATGCAGCAAATACAGACCTAAAATGATAAGTACAAAAGCAACTAGACCAATAATGGTCATCCACAACTTGCCGACAATGCTTCGCCAAAATTTCACGTTATTTTGGCACCTCGAGCTTGTAGCCGACACCCCATACCGTAGTGATCATAGTAGCTGCTTCTGGCGAGACCTTATTCAACTTCTCACGCAGGCGCTTCACATGTGTATCTACAGTACGAAGGTCTCCAAAGAACTCGTAATTCCATACATCCTTCAGCAGCTCTTCTCTTGAGAACACCTTGTCCGGAGATACCGCCAAATAATGCAGCAGTTCATATTCCTTAGGCGTCAAGCTAATCTCTTGGCCCCCTGCTGTCACACGATGTGCATCATGTTCAATAATGAGATGCGGGAATACAATGTTGTTGCTTGCCTTCGGATCGCTTGTCAAAAAGGCTGTAGCCGAAGATCGTCTCAGGACTGCCTTCACCCGGTAGATGACCTCGCGCGGACTGAAGGGCTTGACGACATAGTCATCTGCACCAACTTCGAAGCCCTGCACTCGGTTAATCTCTTCCCCCTTGGCTGTCAGCATTATGACTGGCGTCGCCTTCACTTGTCTTAAGCGCGTGCATACTTCTACACCGTCGATGCCTGGCAGCATCAAGTCAAGAAGAATGAGGTCATACTCTTCACTTACAGCCATTCGCAGCGCTGCTTCTCCATCTTCCGCCTCTTCAATTTCAAAACCTTCTTTTTCAAGGTACATTTTTAACAGTCGGCGTATCCGCTCTTCATCATCGACGATCAAGATTCGATTCACTTGCTCGGACATGTATGACTCCCCTTTCCACCATAAAAGAAAACCTCAAGCGAAGCCAAGTGCGGCTGCAATTGATGAGGTTGGTAGCTCTAGCTGTAATATAAGCAGGCAACTCGCAGGATGCTCCTCTCGTCGTCGCCTTGATACTTGGCTCTATTATAGCAAAAATGTGAACGACTGGGGTACTCCTTGTTCGTAATCCCAGTCGTTTCATCTTTATTCCATTTGTTAACCTTTATTTTTATACCCCTGAGTAGGAATGCAGGCCTGATATCACCAAGTTCACCCCAACAAGTGTGAACATGACGATGATAAATCCAATTACCGACATCCAAGAAGACTTAGTTCCCTGCCAGCTGCGTGCTAGACGCAAGTGCAGGTAAGCGCTGTATGCAAGCCAAGTCACAAGCGCCCATACTTCCTTCGGATCCCAGCCCCAAAATCTTGACCATGCAACCTGGGCCCAGATCATTGCAAAGATAAGTGCGCCTAACGTAAAGATCGGGAATCCTATCGCAATTGAGCGATAGCTAATCTCATCCACAGTGTCTGGATCAATCCCATGGAATAAGGGTTGAAGGGCCTTCGCGATTGGCTTGCGCAGCAGCAAGCGAATTAATCCGTACAAGATCAGTCCCGCGATGACCGACCATACTACCGTATTCAGCTTCCGGCCCGCTTGAACTCCCTTCATCCAGCCCGGTGCTTCCATTAACGGCAGCTTCATGCCTAGGAAAGAGGGTAGTGATTGCAAGGTAGCTTCATCACTTAAATGCGGAGCCACAAGCGGCGGCATTGTATAGGTGACCATCTCCAAGCCTGTCTCGATCTCTCCTCCGGTCTTGACCGTTTCAACCTTCTGTCCTATAACCACCTCATAGCTTGCAGCACGAAAACTGTATACGACCACGATAAAACCGATGAATACAACGATGCAGCCCATTGTGAACTCAAGCCAGCGCTGCGGCTTGCGCGAACTTCCAGCATCCCAACGGACGGTTCGCAATAAGTAGAGCAGTCCTGCAACAAAGGCTACCGCAAAGAAAGCATAGCTAAGTGCCGACATCGTCACATGAAGCTTCAGCCATACCGAGTTCAGCTGTGGAATAAGCGGCTGTACCTCGCTTGGAAAGACCGATGCATACGCCATCATCAAGAAGGCGAGCGGTACAGCGAGGAGCCCTAATACAGTGCTTCGATAAATAAGGTATACAACGATAAATGCACCGATAATCATCATCGACAAAAATGACATGAACTCATACATATTGCTGACAGGGATATGCCCAGCGTATGCCCAGCGCAATCCGAAATAAACGATCTGGCTAATAAATCCAAGTATCGTTACACCAAATGAAATTGCTCCCCATCTGCGTTCGAAGCGAACGGGATCGCGAGTTTTCATCTTCCGGCCAGCAACAGTCACGACGTACAAAATAAAGGAAAGACAAAACAAGAAAAACGCGATAATATATGCGTCCTGACTCCATTGCAAAGTCACGCCTTATTCCCCCCACGATCGATCGATTTGGCATCTACTTCTACGTGAACAGCTCCGAGTGCACTCGCCACCTCATTCCGAATTCCATACCAGTTCTTATTCGTATGGGCACCGAGCAGCAAGCGATTGCCGTCGATTCGAAGCCATATGCGGCGATGCTGCCAATAGAAGCCCATAACTAGACCGATCATACTGATACCAGCCCCAATCCAGATGAGCGGCAGCGCCGTCTCCTTACGCACGGTCATATAACTGATTGAATTCGTATAGATGATATCTTTCATGGATTCTAATCCGATGCGAAGATTGGGCATCGAGCCAGACCCTAAACTCTCTCTCAGCTTGGCATTAATGTCATCCTGATGAAATTGATCTTTGTCCTTAGGCAGCGCGAAATACAAGTAAGGCAAGCCTTCACTTGGGAGATTCGGCCCCTTAATCAAGAAGCTGAATGCAGGTGCGTTCGGGTTTTGCGATTTTGTAGTCAGTTCTCCGTTTTTGCCAATTGCAAAATCCAAGTATTTCCCTGTCAGTTTCAGTGAATATGGACCTGCTTGAAACTCCGTAGCCGTATTCTGCACCCGAAGTTCAAACTTGCCGTATACCTCTCCTGTGTCCACATTGCTAAGTACAGGGCTTACCGCAACGAGACGCGATTCAAAGTCGCTCTGATAGACCATGAGCCCTTCATATTCAAGCGGTGAATTCAACTGAATATTGTGCTGAGCTACCTGTTCAAGCACAGGCTTCACACGCGCATCACCACACTTGTCCACACACTTGAACAGTGTCGCCTTCGTCTCGAACAGCTTCGGTATAACACGCCCTTCCTTCACGAACTGCTCAGGCATATCTTCCTTGCCGTAATATTCAACTGTAAATTTATCATTCTGCAAATAATAGGGAGTTCCAGGTATTTCACGGGCTTCTCCTTGCGGGAAGCCGTCATAATAATCGTAATGCCAGCCTGGGATGCTGCGTGCAAGTATAGCAAGCAAGAAGAGAATAAGTCCGATATGGTTGATGTACGGTCCCCAGCGGCTGAACCGGTTCTTCTCAGCTAATAGCGCCTCATTATCCTTAATAACCCGGTAGCCTTTCTTCTTGAGTACGTTCGACATGTTATCCAGCCAAGCTTCAGCATCTTGGTTTATTGATCCTTCACAGACAATCCGCTGTCTCGAAATAAACTGGACATGCTTACGTATCTTCTGCCGATGTAATGCACGATATAACGGAAGTACACGATCAATGCTGCAAATGACCAGCGAGGCGCCGATCATGACAAGCAATGTAATGAACCACCAGGATTCGTATGTATGAGACAAGCCAAGCATATAATAGATTTGTCCCAATGTACCGTACGTGCTCTTATAATATTGTGTCGGGTCTATGCTGAGAAATGAGCTTTCCTGTGGGTAGATGGTGCCGAGTGACGCACCAATTAATGTAATGACGATAAGAATAACCGCCACTTTTACTGAGGAGAAGAAATTCCAAATGCGATCAATCCATGACGGACTTGCCTTCTGTGACTTACGCGCAACCCCGTCATAACGCATTTCCAGTACGGAATCCACCTCATCCCCTTCAAATAGCGGCTTGCCGCAGGCCTCGCACAATACAGTTCCTACTGCATTCTGATGGCCGCATTCGCACTTCGTATTCTCAAACCGCACAGCCTAGTCCTCCTCCCCTTCAAGCCCTATTCTTTCGCCATTTGTTCCAAATAGGACTCTAGCTGGCTTGTAGTGACTTCCCCAGTATGAATAGCATGGACTTTGCCATCAGGCTTGATGAAGAATGTGGTCGGCAATGGACGGACACCGAAGGCTTTGGTTACACTCTTATTTGAATCGAGCAGCATCGTGAAATGAACATTTACCGCTTTCATATAATTGTCCACAACGATCGCATCTTCTCCATAGTTGATGCCGACGACTTCCACGTTGCGATCCTTCCAATCATCTGCTGCCTTCTGCAAGGTGGGCATCTCCCGCTCACACGGTTCGCACCAGGAGCCCCAGAAATTAAGCACCAGGGACTTTCCCTTGTAATCACTCAGCTGCACAGTATCGCCCTTCAGCGTATGAAGCGACACATCTGGTATGCGGCTGCCAACCTCAGGGTATGTAGGCTTACTGTACGCATTGCTAATTGCAATCCCGCCAAGTATCGCAATGACAGCTAGTATGAGAATCTGGACTGTCTTGTTTCTCTTGCCCAATATCATCGCCCCTTCTTGATGTGGTTCAATTGATATAGATTGAACACTTGCTTTCTATGACATATTTCACATTCAGACGACATAATTGCAACAATTGCATTACACCATCCACGACTATTATAATTCATAGATTAGCGGACATATCTTCCTCAATATGAAAATTATGTGTCACCATATACTGGGCGGGGTGCAATAAAAGCGATTTACTGCTCTATCCGATTTTACGTATGCATGGTACGGTTGGATTTCATCTCCATACGGAGTTCGTTGACTTCCGACTTCGTCAGCACACGGTGTTTGCCACGGGCAATTCCTTGCAGCGTAATATTGCCGAACTTCACACGCTTCAGCTTGGTGACAGGATGGCCAATCACCTCGAACATGCGACGAACCTGACGATTGCGACCCTCATGGATCGTTATACTGATGGTTGCCGTATTGCTCTCCAAGTCAACATCATGGTATTCCACCGCTGCTGGCTGAGTCATACCATCCTCAAGTTTAACCCCTTTTCTCAGTTGCTCCAGCTTATCCCCATGAGGTACGCCTTTCACGGTTGCATGATAGGTCTTCTCCACATGATGACGCGGATGCATGAGCATATTGGCTAACTCACCATCATTTGTAAACAGCAGAAGCCCCTCTGTTTCGTAATCGAGGCGTCCTACCGGATATACTCGCGCCTTTACACCCTTCATAAAATCCATGACTGTCTTACGGCCTTCTGGATCTGATGTACTTGTAATAACGCCTTTTGGCTTATGGAAGGCTAATACTATTTTGTCGGACTTAACCGATATCGTTCTCCCACTAACGGTAATCACATCGCTTGACGGATCAGCCTTCACACCCAAAGTTGTTACGACTTCTCCGTTAACCTCTACCTTACCTGCTTTGATAATTTCCTCACACTTACGACGCGAAGCGATACCCGCGTTCGCTAAAATCTTCTGTAAACGTTCTTCCATGAATGTCTGTCACCTCAAACTATTATTATCCTCATTGAAAAGAAAAGCCCGCTGCCAAGAGGGCGCGAGCTTGTCATTAACTTACATTATTCAAGCTATTATGATATTACCCTGTAATGAAACCAAATACAAGGAAACAGACGACAATTGCTGCAATAAATCCGACCAAATCAGAGAATAGGCCAACTTTTAGTGCATACCGGCCTTTCTTAATCCCAACAGCGCCGAAATATACGGTCAACACATAGATCGTTGTATCTGTGCTCCCCTGTATCGTTGAAGCAATTCGGCCAATCATGGAATCAGGCCCGTACATCTTAATAAGATCGGTAGTAAAGGCAAGAGAGCCAGCTCCTGTAATGGGCCGCAAGAAAGCGAGCGGCATCACCTCACCAGGAATGCCTATCCAATCGAGTATCGGACGCAGCAGCCCCACCATCCAATCCATCGCTCCAGATGCACGGAATACACTGATCGCAACCATCATGCCTACTAAGGTTGGAATGATGTTGATTGAAGTTTGAAATCCATCCTTCGCCCCTTCAACGAAGGTCTCATATACGGGCACACGCCGAAAATAGGCAAACAGCGGAATAAAAACGATAATGGCCGGTATGGCCCATGCGGATATAGAGGAAACAAATGCATACATAACCGGACCATCCTTTCTACTTCATTTCGAGGCTGGAAGTAAGGTCATGATGCCATGATCATCAAATCATTGTTCAACTAGCTGGTGTATGATATCCCGCTCCCTGAGATTCCGTATACCGCCCTTTGTCAGACTTTAATTGTTGCGGGGGCGGACGCTTCGCATCCTTTCTTCGGTACCATCGATCCGCGAAGATCGCTGCAAATGTTGCTACAATGGTCGCAAGCAGCGTAGTACCTACAATCTCGGCAGGATTAGCAGAGTTGAAATTCATCCTTATCGCAATCAATGTTGTTGGGATTAGGGTTATACTTGACGTATTGATTGCAAGCAGCGTGCACATGGCAGGTGTAGCCGTATCTTTATTCGGATTTAATTTCTGGAGCTCCTGCATAGCTCTTATCCCCATCGGTGTAGCTGCATTGCCTAGCCCAAGCAAATTCGCGCTCATATTCGACATAATGAAGCCGAGAGCAGGATGGTTGCGAGGTACATCGGGAAACAAATACCTAACGACTGGACCAAGAGCCTTGGCAAGCCGCTTCAGCAGCCCTGCATCCTCTGCAATCCGCATGATCCCTAGCCAGAACACCATCACACTGATGAGTCCAAAGCTTACAGATACTCCTGTCTTCGCTCCCTCGAACACGGCTTCCGTCACTACGTCAATCTTTCCCTGAGCGGCAGCAGCGATGAATCCCACAAGCAGCATGAACATCCATATCGCATTTACAATGACAACCGTCTCCCTTCCCATGGGCGATCAAGCTGCGCCAAATAGTCTGCCTGTTACACGTTTTAGTACCAGCATCCATTCACTGAGTACGTTGCCGCTCTTACTTTCTCTTGGAACTGCAGAAGTGTGCTTGGCTGAACCACCTCGAGTTGGCGCAGATTCGTCTGGAGAAATTCTTCGAACATCTACACTGGCTATCGGTTCCTTGTCCACATACATCGTCAAGCGTCCCTGATGACCTAACCTTGCTTCGAGACTACCGTTAGCCGGTACGACGAGCTTGGCAGACAATTTCGATTGCTCCCCATATCCAAGCGGATACGTCAGCGATCTAGAAGCTTCGAATGGCTGACCCTCAATATGTTGGCCTTCCTCTACAATCTTCGCTTGCGGAAACGCTTGAAAGCCGTAATCGAGCATCCTTCTATGGTCTTCCCAATCTCTGGAGTCATTCAGCGTTACAGCAACAAGCTGCTGGCCATTCCGTGTGGCAGAACTTACTAGACACCGCAATGCACCTTTCGTGTAACCTGTCTTCACACCATCTGCTCCTTCATACAAGTGAAGCATTTTATTCTTATTGCCCCACACATAATCCCAATTGTCGATTGTATTAGGCGCCTTCTTCGTACGGGTGCGCACGATTTCACGGAAGGTTGCATTATGCAGTGCATATGCTGATATACGAGCTAGATCTTCTGCTGTCGTATAGTGACCCTTCTCATCTAAACCATGAGGATTGCGGAACTGGGTATGCTCCAACCCGAGCAGCTTCGCCTTCTCATTCATTAAGTGGACGAAGCCTTCTTCCGAGCCTCCAACGTGCTCAGCAATCGCCACCGCAGCATCGTTGCCTGAACGAAGCATAAGGCCATACAACAAATGGTTGAGACTCATCTCTTCTCCAAGTCTCAAGTAAATGGAGGAGCCTTCCTTGCCTACAGCACGAGAAGTCGCCTTTACTTTATCCTCCAGCCGGCCATGCTCAATTGCCACAATCGCGGTCATCACTTTCGTCGTACTCGCCATTGGAAGCTCCTGCTTCCCGTTATGGCTGTACAGCATTCTTCCAGATGCTACATCTATTAAGGCTGCTGCTCTTGCTGCAGTAGATGGAGGCGCGATTCGAGCCGAAGCAGTTGCGTTCGATGGCTCAACCTGCAGCGGGACAGACCATTCCTGTACAGCCTCACGCTGTGTGCGACTTGTGTCCACGGATGGAACAGCTGACGCGGCACGTCCATACAAATCATATGCCAGAACCGAGCCCAACAGTGCACACAACGCAATCATCTTTCCAACTTGTCCTACGTATGGATGCTTGCTCATACGTTCCTCCTTAATCTGTATACCGGTCAAGTTGTTCCATATGTATGCTTGTTCGAGACCGAGTATGTCCATCACTTACGATTACTTAAGCAAGCAGGAGTTGTTCGTAATGAAAAATAGCGTCAAGCTCCCGTTGACTGCATCGCCATTTTACCGGCAATAACGGCAGCAACAATCAAGCCTGACGCCATATTCCTACCGATCAGATATAATAATATCCTCGGCCGTCGTTGATTCCTGCTTCTTGAACATCGAACTGATTTGATCCAGCACATTAGGTGCGGCATCAATAATTTTCTCCAGCAAATGCGTCTGATTGTCGAGCGACACGACATCAATGCCCCGCCTGCCAACGACGAGAAAGGCAATCGGTGTTATGTAGACGCCACCGCCGCTACCTCCTCCAAATGGCTTCGAACCATAGGCATAGGCTGCAGGAACTGTACGCGCCTCACCACGTTCTGAGGCTGGTCTGTCATGTCTGTCGTGCCTGTCGTGTCTCTCATCCAACCGGAAGTCGCTGCCTCCTGCCGCAAAGCCAAATGCAACACGGCTTATCGGCAAAATGACACTGCCGTCAGGTGTTTGGACAGGATCGCCCACGATTGCATTTACATCTACCATAGCCTTAATATTGTTAAAGGCTGCATGCATTAAGCCCTCGATAGGATGTTCCGCCATGTTCGTATTCCTCCTTCTGCGCGAACGATGCGAATAATCAACTTGATTACAGCAGTTATAGCGTGCACGATGCGAATTTTGGTTATACAAACGATCCTAGTGGAAAAAAAAGGGGTGTGAAATTGCGGATTCACTTCCATCTGAGGATGTCTTCGAAATCGAATATGGTGAGACAATGCTCCTACCAGCATGCTCTTCACTGACCATGATGCCCCTGTCAATAGACAAGCTGTTGCTGGATTAAGCAGTCCAATCTCCGTATCCCAAGTAAACATGCTGCACTGTACCCGTTGGAGAGTTTCTTTGAGCCATAGAATGATGCAACGCGTATGACGTAGAAGTCGCCGCACGTTGTGCTTATATCTCTCTATCAATTTTTTATCGACCTGAGTTTCATCTCGACTTGCATGACCTGTTCCGACATTATCCTTAGCTTTTACATGCAGGTGAACCCCTGTTTCCATGTTAATAAATCGAATGGATCGCCATTCATATTTCCAACGAAGCAGTCCATAGCATGCCCGAATCAATAGAACAACTCGCTCATGTTTTCCTGATTTGTGAATGATGATTTTGCACTCAATGGACGAAAAGACAATGAGGGCAAGCAAGACAACTACTATCCCTCCAGCAATCGCCCATCCTATCATGTCATGCGCCTCCATTTCCTAAACTATCCGTATTATGGCCTTTTATCCAAACTAGCATGCACGAGGAGCATAATTCCGAGTGACCTTACCAAATAAAAAACCCGGCAGCTCGTATTATCGCATACGAAGCTGACGGGCAAGCATTAGAACATATTGATGCTCCTCGTTCAAGCAAGTTTCTTTGAATGTTAGGGACAAGCGCCTCTTTACAGCATCAGCTTGGAATGATCAATAGATTGATCAGGCAAAAGTTCCAGTCCTTGAATTCCAAGCTCCTGCAACTTCGCCACAAATGCTGCCCCATCCTGTTGAATAGGAGGAAATGTATTGTAGTGCACGGGGATGACAACTTTAGCCTGTACCCACTGCGCAGCTAGCAATGCATCTTCCGGGTCCATCGTGAAGAAGCTGCCAATTGGCAAGAAGGCGATATCTGGCTTGTAGCGATCGCCAATGAGCTTCATATCGCTGTACAATGCAGTGTCTCCGGCATGATAAATCGTTAGCCCTTCTGTTTGCAGGACAATCCCTGCAGGGTTACCCATATAAATATCCTGACCATTGACTGTAACGGAGGAACTGTGCAGGGCAGGCACTAGCGCAACCGATCCAAATTCGAATGGAGCTGGTCCACCTAGGTTCATGCCTATAGCTTGCGCACCTTGCGATTCCATGTAGTTCGTAAGCTCTACCATGCCAATAATAGGCGCATTGCAGCGCTTGGAGATGGATACCGCATCACCAACATGATCGCCATGGCCATGTGTGAGCAGCACATAGTCCGCATGAATCTCTTCTGAGCGTGTGACTGCTGCAGGATTGCCAGTCAAGAAAGGATCAATGATAATACTATGCTGTTCGGTAACAAGCTGAATGCAGGAATGACCGTGGAAATGAATGTTCAAAGCAGTTCCTCCTCATATTTGCATATTCAACAGCTTCATACGCAGAAGTTCTTATCGTATCTCTTCCTCGTGCTCATCTTGAACTCCTGCTTCCAATTGTTCTTCAACTTCCTTCACGTCTTCAATCGTCAATTGGCGTCCATCTAACTTCTCGAACAAGAGCTGCGTTTCCTCTTCTAACCCATCCATTTGTTCAAAAGCAGAGGAATCCGGCAGTTCTTTAATTGTTGATAATCCGAAATAATCTAAGAATGATTTCGTTGTGCCATACAAAATCGGCCTTCCGATCGCTTCTGCTCGTCCAACCTCTTCGATCAAACCCTTGTTCGTTAGTGTCTGAATCGCACGATCCGATTTAACGCCGCGGATTTCTTCGATCTCAACACGGGTAATCGGCTGTCGATAGGCAACGATAGACAAGGTCTCTAGGGCTGCTTGCGACAGAGAAGAACGCGATGGCGAATATGCCATCTTCTCAAAATACGGGGCATGTTCTGGCAATGTAGCTAGCTCGTACATCCCTGCGATTGCAACAATTTGCAGACCACGTTTCGAGCGCTCGAAGTCCGCGCGCAGATCGTTCATCGCTTCCTCTATAACCTCTGGGCGCTGTTCTGTAATTTCTGAGATTTGCTTAATGTTCAAGCCTTCATCTCCAGCCATGAACAACAACCCCTCAATAATCGACTTCAGCATCTGAAAGTCCATCTTCCGTGTCCACCTCCCCACTCCATTGAATCACGATGTCCTCAAAGAGGCTATCCTGGTAGCAGCGAACTTGCTTCATCTTCATCAGCTCCAGCAGCGCGAGAAAGGAAACGACAATTTCCGAACGCGTGAGATGCTCGCTAAGCAAGTTAGAGAACATCATCTTACCTCCCTTGCCAAATGGACGCAGCGTGTCGATAATGCTCTTAATCCGATCCTTCACCGATATTTCATCCCGGTGGATTGTTGCGACCTGCGTTCTGCGCGACGCTTTGCTAAGTGCCTTGCGGAATGCTGCGATCAAATCTGTGACATGTAATCCATCCACTGGATTATCAGGAGCTGTTGGCATAAATGGCGTTAAGTCCTCTGGTTCCTTGGAAAAAATCATGCTTCGTTCTGTCTCGCGTTCCCGGAGATGCTCCGCAATTCCCTTGTACTTTCGGTATTCGATCAACTTGCGTATAAGCTCTGCCCGCGGATCAGGCTCATCATCCACATAATCTTCATAGTCGTCCCATTCCATGACCGGAGGCTTGGGAAGCAGCTGCTGTGATTTCATGGACAGCAACGTTGCCGCCATAACGAGAAACTCGCTCGTAATCTCCAGCTCCAATTCCTGCATGTTGTGCAAATATTCCATATATTGATCTGTAATCTCACTAATCGATATATCTTGAATATTAATTTCCGCTTGGTCGATTAAATGCAGGAGCAAATCGAGCGGTCCTTCAAACTGTTCCAGCTTATACGTTACGGTCACCCCGTGATAACCTCCTGAGCAATAAAAACAAATGTAGCGCCCTTGCAAAAAGGGCACTACATTAAATAAGCACTATTTTAACTGATTCGTCAAGTTCGCCATTTCAATTGCAGTAGACGCAGCTTCCCAACCCTTGTTGCCTGCCTTCGTTCCTGCACGTTCAATTGCCTGCTCGATGGAGTCTGTTGTCAGCACTCCGAATATGGTCGGAACCCCTGTCTTCATGTTCACTTGCGCAACGCCTTTAGCCGCTTCACTGCACACATAATCGAAATGCGGAGTGGAGCCGCGAATAACTGCGCCAAGTGTGATCACCGCATTATACTTCCCGCTCTCCGCCATTTTCTGCGCAATTAGTGGAATTTCAAATGCACCCGGAACCCAGGCAATATCTACCTCTTCATCTTTAACCCCGTGGCGCTTCAGCGCATCAAGTGCTCCCGAAACAAGCTTGGTGACAATAAATTCATTGAATCGACCAGCAACAATTCCATATTTTAATCCTTCGGAAACTAAGTGTCCTTCAAATACATGTGGCATAAGTAAAGTCCTCCTCTGTGATAAATAACTGAATCATATCGATAAGGTTATCGCACGCTTGCGGTACTTCATTTCCTTCAGGGCTTATCTGCGTGCTTGTTCATCCTGTTCAATATCGTCGAATACGAGCATATGCCCGAGCTTTGCAGCCTTCGTATGCAGATATTTTGTGTTGTCTTCATTCTCCTGCATTTGAATCGGGACGCGCTCAACGACCTCCAGACCATAGCCTTCCAACCCTTTAATTTTGCGAGGATTATTTGTAAGAAGGCGAATTTGACGAATGCCGAGATCTTTCAAGATTTGAGCTCCAATGCCGTAATCCCGCAGATCCGCTGGGAATCCAAGCTCCAAGTTGGCATCAACAGTGTCTAGCCCTTGCTCCTGAAGCTTATAAGCTTTGAGCTTGTTAATAAGTCCAATCCCGCGGCCTTCCTGGCGCATATAGAGCAGGACGCCAATGCCTTCCTTGTCTATTTGTGAAAGCGCAGCGGCAAATTGAGGGCCACAGTCGCAGCGATGTGAATGAAATACATCCCCGGTTAAGCATTCCGAATGAACGCGAACAAGTACTGGCTGAGTTCCATCAATGTCGCCCTTCACTAAGGCAACATGTTCCTTATTGTCCACACCATTCGTATAGGCAATAGCTCGGAATATCCCGAAGTCAGTAGGCATGTTCACCTCGACCTCACGTTGAACCAGCTTCTCCTTCTCATTACGGTAATGAATGAGATCCTTGATGCTGATGAGCTTCAAGTCCCATTGCCCCTTCAGTTCCATCAAGTCGGGCAGTCTAGCCATCGTGCCATCTTCCTTAATCACTTCGCAGATGACACTAGCAGGTGCAGATCCGCTCAACCGGGCGAGATCAACCGCTGCTTCCGTATGCCCAGCACGGCGCAACACACCACCATTCTTCGCTATTAACGGGAAGATATGACCCGGGCGGCGGAAATCTTCTGCCTTGGCGTCCGCATCCAGCATCTTCTGGATCGTTAGTGAGCGTTCGTGCGCTGAAATGCCAGTAGTCGTATCTACGTGATCAATGGATACGGTAAATGCCGTACCGTGATTGTCCGTGTTGTGTGCAACCATTGGGTGAAGCTCAAGCTCCTCGGCACGCTCCTGCGTAATAGGTACACATACCAATCCTCGGCCTTCTGTAATCATGAAGTTAATAACTTCCGGTGTTGCCTTGTCGGCTAACGCGATAAAGTCGCCTTCATTTTCCCGATCTTCGTCATCAACCACAATGATGACCTTGCCCTGCTTCAAATCTGCAATTGCGTCTTCTATCGAATCAAAGTGAAATGCTTCCTTCATGTTGTTCCTCCCCTTTCACCATTACATAAAACCATGCTCTGCCAAAAATGCTGCATTCAGACCTCCAGAACCAGAACGATTCGAGTCCTTTGTTTCGTTCTCCGGCCCTGATCTACCATACCGGAGCAAATGATCCACATACTTGCCAAGCACATCACATTCAATGTTGACGATATCACCCGGCTGCTTGCGCTGAAGAGCGGTTTGCGCCAACGTATGCGGAATAATCGATACGGCAAACTCTCCATGCTCTGCTCGCGTAAGGGTTAAGCTGATGCCGTCAATAGTGACAGAACCTTGTGGAATCATATATTTTGCCATCTCAGGCCGACTCGCCCGACATTCGATGACAACAGCATTCGCATCTCTTGTTCGTCCCACAATCGTTGCAAGACCATCCACATGTCCTTGTACAATATGACCGCCGAATCGCCCGCCTGCTGCCATTGCACGCTCTAGATTGACCGGATCTCCCGGCCTTAAATCCTTCAAATTCGTATGGCGAAACGTCTGCGGCATCACATCCGCCATGAAGGAGGTGCCATCATATGACGTCGAAGTCAGGCATACACCATTGACAGCGATGCTGTCCCCCAGCTTCATGCCCTCTAGAACCTTAGATGCTCGGATGTGAAGCACCATCGCCTCGCCCCGCTTCATCACAGACTGCAGTGAGCCCACTTCTTCAATGAGTCCGGTGAACATTGCTATGCTCCTCCTTAACGCTGGAATGAGTGAAATGCTCCACTTCACGCTTGCCGAAAGGATATCCAGTGATGCAGATATTATCTCCGAGCTTCTCAACCTCCACATGCTGAAGCCGGTATGCATCCTGCATCCGCTCTACACCTTCAAACACAAAACTACCAGGCGCATGCTGACCGCCGACGACAATCGGAGCCATAAATATTGCAACTTTGTCGACCAGCTTCTTCTCTAGCATCGCTCCATTCAATCGACCTCCACCTTCAAGGAGTATGGATCCGATCTCATGTTGGCCGCACCATTCCATCATCTGCCAAAGGTCTACCTTCTCGCCTTCTCCGCACTCGATGACCTCCACGCCTCGGGACACCAATTCACGCCGCTTCTCCCCGCTTGCCCGTGCAGTTGTGAAGATGCAGGTTCGTGCAGCTTGACCGGTTACGACGTTGGCGTCCATAGGGATCCGAAGCTTCGAGTCTACAATCAAGCGCACTGGGTTTACCCCAGGGACTGACAGACGTGTTGTCAGCGATGGATCATCCGCAAGCACGGTGCCTATGCCTACCATAATCGCTTGATGACGGTGCCTCATCGAATGAACGATTTCACGACTTCGCTCATTCGAGATCCACTTGCTGTCCCCAGTCGAAGTAGCGATCTTGCCGTCCAGCGTACTTGCTGTCTTGAGGGTAACGAACGGAATGCCGGTCGTAATATGCTTAGCGAACATTTCAATCAGTGCGAGACCTCTCTCCCGAAGCACATCCAACGTTATCCCAATTCCATGATCCTTCAGTAGAGCAATTCCTCTCCCTGCAACCGCTGGATTCGGATCGACACAAGCGATCACGACACGGGCAATTCCCGCTTCAATCAATCGCAGACTGCAAGGCGGTGTTCGCCCATAGTGGCTGCATGGCTCAAGGGTCACATACGCAGTTGCTCCTCTCGCCGCTTCACCAGCCATCTGTAAAGCATGGACTTCCGCATGGCCTTCACCACGCCGCAAATGAGCTCCAAGACCGACGATTCGTCCCTCGTTCACAATGACACAGCCAACTGCAGGGTTCACATCGGTCTGTCCAAGCACCTGCTCTGCCATGTTCACAGCGAGCTGCATGTACAGTTCATCATTGATAACAGCAGACATTAGGTATCCTCCTTTCCACAAACAGATCAAGGCTAACGCAAAAAAGCCCTTCGGATCCTCCGAAGGGCATGATTGATTGAGCTTACAGGTATGTACTTAATTTCACAATAGTTACACATAAGCATAATTTCCACTTGTATATGACAAATAAAACCGACAACAAGGATGTTCTCAGCAAACTGCATCGATTTCGCATATGTCAAATACGACGATAGATGAATAGAAAACCTCACGCTTACGCAGGTATTCGCCGTCCATTTCGCCTGGAATGCTCATGAAATTGTGAAAATAAGAACTTGAAAGAACTAATTATCGAGTTCTTCTATCCTGACGCCCCTTCTCCCATCCAGACTATACTGTCGGCTCTGGAGTTGCACCAGATCCACCGTGTGGACGAATCCACCCGGGTCACGGACTAAGAACATCTTGCACATGCAAGAATATGTTCATCACCGCCGGTCGGGAATTTCACCCTGCCCTGAAGGTCTGTCATTCATATTGCTATAAAATTAGTTTCTAAGATGTTGCACTTAGAAGTGTACCACCTGACCTGGTAAAATGCAACTTGTGTCGCTTCACCGCATGGAACCATTCAGATGCGTTCAAATAAAAAAGACGTGCAGCAGCCAAGCTGCATACACGCCTTCCCTCAATTATTTCTATTCTTCCACGATTGTAACTTGCTTCATCTTGTCGCCTTGCTTAACAGCATCTACATGCTCCATGCCCTCTACAATTTTGCCAAATACCGTATGCACGCCATCCAAGTGAGGGAATGCATCGTAAGTGATGTAGAATTGGGAACCGCCTGTATCCTTGCCGGCATGCGCCATCGCAAGTACACCACGCTCATGCTTGTGCGGGTTGCCTTTTGTCTCACATTTGATTGTGTAGCCTGGGCCGCCTGTACCTGTTCCGTGCGGGCAACCGCCTTGAGCTACAAAGCCCGGAATAACACGGTGGAATGTCAAGCCGTTATAGAAACCTTCGTTGGACAGCTTCTCAAAGTTTGCAACGGTACCTGGTGCCTCTTGCTCATGGAGCTGGATTTTCACCGTGCCGCCTTTTTCCAATTCAATCAATGCATATTTGCTCATCATGTATCGTCTCCTTCCATATGTACAATGCTCACGCTTGCTCATCCGATTATACGTTATTTCATAACAAAAAGAAAACACCCGATTTCTGCCTCATCGTTATGCCACGACAAGACAGATAATCGGATGATGTAATAATTTCCATATCTGGTGTAACTTCGAATGTGAAATTCAACTGCTGCCGTGGAGCTTGCAATCGTCACATCCCGTACTATTTCAGCGCTGGCTCCTTGCTCAGACGAGCTGGAATGCAGTCATTGCGCACGATATCTTCATGCGACTCACGACGTACAACAATATCCGCTTCCCCGTTGTGCACGAACACGACAGCTGGTCTTGGAATACGGTTATAGTTGCTTGCCATCGAATAATTGTACGCACCTGTGCAGGACACAGCCAACAGATCGCCCTGCTGGACGGCAGGAAGCACAGCATCCCAAATCAGCATATCGCCGCTTTCGCAGCATTTTCCTGCTATCGACACTGTCTCCGTGGACTCATTAGTCGCACGGTTAGCAAGCAGTGCCTCATAACGAGACTCATACAGCGCTGGTCGAGGGTTGTCGGTCATCCCTCCATCAACAGCTACATATTTGCGCACTCCTGGAATATCCTTCACAGAGCCAACTGTATACAGTGTTGTTCCCGCTTCTCCAACAATACTGCGGCCTGGCTCTACCCAAATTTCAGGCAAACATTCTCCGATGTCAGCAAAATGCTGCTTAACAGCATCTGTAATGGCCTTTACATAATCGCGAACATGCAGAGGCGTATCCCCTTCTACATAGCGGATGCCAAAACCGCCGCCCAAGTTCACAACCCGGAATGCGATCCCTAGCTGTTCCTTCACCCCACGAGCAAATTGTGCAACGCGTTCAACCGCCATTTGGAATCCTTCAGTTTCGAAGATTTGAGATCCGATATGCGAGTGGATGCCCAGCAGCTCCAAATGAGTTGCATCCGCCGCATGACGCACAGCCTCAAGCGCCGTGCCATTGCCGATGTCAAAGCCAAACTTCGAATCCGTTTGACCTGTCGAAATGTATTCATGCGTATGTGCCTCAACCCCCGGTGTAACGCGGAGCAGCACAGGCACGTACTGATTGCGCTCTTGGCAAATCGCATTCAGCAGCTTCAGCTCCGTGAAATTATCAACAACAAAGCAGCCGATGCGGGCATCAAGCGCCATTTCGATCTCCTCGGGCGTCTTATTATTCCCATGGAAGTGGATTCGCTGGGCCGGGAATCCAGCCTGCAAGGCTGTATACAATTCCCCTTCCGATACAACATCTAGCGACAGCCCCTCTTGGTCGACTAGCCGGCACATTGCTGTTGTACAGAATGCTTTGCTTGCATATGCAACCTGAAAGGTTAACCCTGACTCGCGAAATGCTTCCATGTATTGTCCACAGCGTTCTCTGACTAATGCTTCGTCAAAAATATAAAGCGGAGTACCAAATTGCTGCTTCAATTCGGTTACATCGCAACCGCCAATTTCTAAATGTCCATTCCCATTAATCTTGCTCGTTCCGTGTAAGTACATCGTCATTTCTCCCCACTCCCACTCGATCTTCTATGTCTATCCCCTCATGTTGTTCCAATTGTTGGTGAAAATATTACATCGAGTATATCAGCTTATTCGATCTTGAAAGAATGGATTTTTCCGTCCATCATTTGCATTATAGAGGTTGTCAAGGGACAAACACATTGCCTTCCAAACGTTGAAGCTATCGCTTCGTTCTTGGCGGCATCTTTGTATTATCTCGCGTCTGATTCAAGCTAGGGCGCGTCTTTATCAGCAAGAATGGCTGTCGCACGATGATATTGTACATCGCTTTGGCATTGAACGGAATGAACGGCCATAAGTATGATGCATTGTATGAGCGATGCAGGGTCAGCCAGAGCAGCCAAACGGTTGTACCAATGACGAGTCCGGGAACTCTGAATAGCGCAACCGCAACAAGCAGCACGAGCCTCACTATTCGATTGGCCAGCGCCAGCTCATAGCTCGGTGTCGCAAACATCCCTACGGCAGCTACAGCCATGTACAAAATAACCTCATTGACGAACACTCCCGTTTTGACCGCTATGTCACCTACGAGTATCGCTGCTAGCAAGCCCAATGCTATCGCAAGAGGCGACGGAGTATGAACAGCCGCCATTCGCATGAGATCCACGCCGAGCTCTGCGATGAGGAACTGGAAAATGAGCGGTATCTTCCCTGTCTCCTGCGGTCCAATAATTTGTAGGGCGGCAGGCTTTAATCCCGGCTCGATAACGAGCAGCAGCCACAATGGGAGAATGAAGAGCGATGCAAAAATACCGATGAAGCGCACACTCCGCAAATAGGTTCCCATAAATGCAGTTTGTCGATTCTCTTCTGCATGCTGACATAAGTCGAAAAACGTCGTCGGCAAAATGATGACAGATGGAGAAGTGTCGACAAATATGACAATGCTGCCATCCATCAAATGGGAAGCGACGACATCCGGGCGTTCCGAGTATCGTACAAGCGGATAAGGGTTCCACGCCTTATTGATAATCGCCTCCTCCAGTTGCTTGTCGGCCAGTGGCAGACCATCCACATTCACCGCTTTTATTTTATTACGAACCGACTCCACTTGACGCTTGTCAGCAATATCATCTATATAGGCAATACACACATCAGTACGGGTACGCCGCCCCACCTGCACCATTTCATACATAAGCCCTGGATCACGCAAGCGGCGTCGGACAAGGGTTACGTTCGTAAGCAGTGTCTCGCCGAATCCGTCACGTGCACCCCGAACCACCCGCTCGAGCGACGGTTCTTCAAGACCCCGCACAGGGAAAGTCTTGCAGTCCACAATAATCGCACTTGATTCATGATCAATAAAGAAAGCGCTGCTGCCAGCGAGCACTTTATTAATGACGCTGCTTAACTTATTCTCCCGCTCTACTTGAACATGAGGGATGTAGCGTTCGAACAAGGATTTGAGCGCGTTCGGCGACATTTCTTCCTTATCCAAGTAAGACATGCGGGACAAGATTAACGTCATCACTTCGTCCTTAGCAAACCCATTCACATAGAACAGACCCACCCGCCGCTCGCCGAAGACCATCTCGCGCAGCACGATATCGAACGACTCCCCAAGTCCGACTACCTGTTGCAGCGTTCGTTTCGTCTCGTCCAGCTTCTTGGAGATTTCGTCCTTGTCCTGCCAATAGATGATGGACTCTTCTATCGTATCGGACTTCTCATGCTGCTTTTTTCTGTCATGCAAGCTGCCTTGCTCAGATGCATGCTGATGATTGCCCCCATCCTCAGACTGCTCTTTCAGTGATTTCGAATTAGGAGGGGAAAGTACGTCCTTGTGCGACGATTCTTGTTCTGTTTGCTGCTCTGTCATTGGGCAATGTCCTCCTTCTTATTGAATCGCAATGTTTTGGCATATCCTTCATTGCGAGATTCTCATCATTCAACACAGATACTTCAAACTCAATGCGGGTATTTAAAACAGTCGAACCAAGATCCAAGAACCTTGCCAATTACCATAGCGGTCAGTAGATGAGGGAGCGCGTGTGTCATACCAAGCCGTTTCGCCAATATCGGAAAAACATTCAATACCTCCGTCAGCGCTGCAGCCAATAGTCCCACGAATATTCCATCCAGCAGTCCGATGAATGGAGAGAGCCATCCCGCATAGAAGAATCGGATACTCCATAAGTCTGTTACGGTAAAGAACAACGTGCCTGCAATAATGGCATATTCAAACCAATACGAACAGTGGAAGGATCGAGTAAGCTGTGCAAGCCGTGGAAGCATGTCAAGCACGACAAATAATGCCACCATCGCGCCCCCAACCGTAATCCCGCCAGCGATTCCCGCGAACGATGCCAGCAGCTGTGCAAGACCATACAGCCAAGTCTCAGTCACGCTTCAAATCCTCCTTACGCAATCGCTTGTATTCCTCGGTTATCATGTACTGGTTCAAGTTTTCCTGATATAGGAACATCTCAACTTCAAGCGGTGTCGGCTCTTCATTGAACTTCTTGCGGAAAAAGTGATTAAAAAATACGACCATCCCAAGACCGATGCCAATGGAATAACAGGCTTGGAACCAAAATGGATTCGCATCCTTCCGACCCGTAAGCATTTCTACAATTCGTTTATGTACAGGGAGCATGCTTACATCGGCGTGAAAGTTCATGATCGCTAAGCCAGAACCGAAGAACAGCAGCAGCCAGACAAGAACAATTAGGGCGATATTTGGCTTCTTCACCTGCGTCACAACCTCAACTAATGTATGCGGCTGGCCGAAGCATTCTATGGTCATTCTCGGACACAGTTCCTTAATTGCCCTCGTAATGTGCATCATGTCAATCAATATCATGTTACCGTCGCTTGTCTTTGGTTCCTTCAGCACAAGCTCTCTTAATTTCGTGTACCATGCATCGTCTGCAATGACCTCAGCTACATCCTTAAGTCGAATCGGATGATCTGGCTTGACCGAAGATTGCTTGCGCAGCCGGATATAGCAGGTACTGCCGGAATCAGGCAACTCATCCAAAGTCGCCATGTTCATCCCCCTCCTTCCTCCATAGTGTTAGTATGGTTGAATAGACAGCAAAAAAACCGCAAGGACATCTCCCTGCGGTTCGCTCCTCATACCCTCTCTGGCTCACTGAGCGATCTGGGCTTTGATGGATTGCAATATTTTCTTCTCCAGCCGCGACACTTGCACCTGCGATATTCCGAGGCGACTGGCAACCTCAGATTGCGTCTGATCCCGATAGTACCGCAAATAGACAATAAGCTGCTCCCGTTCACTCAAGCCTTCTATCGCTTCATTCAGCGCAAGCTTATCAAACCATTTGTCCTGCGTATCATCGGCAATTTGATCCATTAACGTAATTGGATCACCATCATTTTCGAATACCGTCTCATGAATGGATGTCGGTGGTTTATTCGCTTCTTGTGCGAACACAACATCCTCCGGTGATACCCCAAGCTCCGCTGCAACTTCCTTAATCGTTGGAAGCCGATTGAGCCGCTTGGACAACTCATCCTTCGTCTTGCGAACTTTGTTCGCCATCTCCTTCAGTGATCGACTCACCTTCAGCGTTCCATCATCACGCAGAAAACGCTGAATTTCACCGATGATCATCGGCACTGCGTAAGTCGAGAACTTCACGTCATATGATAAATCGAATTTATCAACAGATTTCAGCAATCCGATGCAACCAATCTGGAACAAATCATCTGGATCATATCCTCGATTCATAAAGCGCTGAACGACGGACCAGACAAGGCGTATGTTGCAATTGACAAGTGTTTCTCTCGCTAGCGAGTCACCTGTCTGACTGAGTGCAATCAGACGCTTCACTTCCGCGTCATCCAAATAATTGGGCGACGACTGCTTCAAATCAGCTTCCATGGCTTCAACCCCTAATTATAGAGCGCTTTTTTCGATTCAATCCGCTTCTTCATGCGGATGCTCGTACCCACGCCCAGTTCGGTAGTTACTTCGCATTCATCCATGAAGTTCTCCATGATCGTGAAGCCCATGCCAGAGCGTTCCATGTCCGGCTTCGACGTATACAGCGGCTGTCTTGCAAGCTCAAGATCCTCAATGCCTCGTCCATTGTCTGATACGGTCAGCATAATCTCCTCACCGGAAATAACCGCTGAAATCGTAACCATCCCAGTAGGATCATTATCATATCCGTGGATGATACAATTCGTCACTGCCTCAGAGATTACGGTCTTCATATCTGTCAGCTCGTCCATTGTCGGATCCAGCTGCGATACAAAGGCTGCAACAGCCACACGGGCAAATGCTTCATTCTCGGAACGACTGGAAAATTGCAGCGTCATTACGTTCGTGTCTGATTGTACACTCATGATACGACCTCCAACCCATTAAGCGCTTTGCGCTCATTATCGTAAACATGCACAATTTTAAACAAGCCAGACAATTCGAACAGACGTCGTACCGCGGGATTCATATCACATACCGCCATTTTGCCGCCTCGTCCCTTGATCTGCTTGTATCTTCCAAGAATGACCCCCAAACCCGAACTGTCCATAAACGTCAAATCACGAAGGCTTAGCACGACATGGTTCACTTGCTTGCGTTGAATCGCTTCGTCGAGCTGAATCCGTACGTACTCAGATGTATGATGATCCAGTTCCCCTCTCAGACGGGTAATCAATACGTTGCGCTGGTGTTCCAATTCCACCTGCAGATTCATGGCGCTTCACTCTCCTCCCCATGATGCCGATACAGTTCGTCAATGGGATAACCAATTCCTGCCTGACGACAAAACTAGAAGCTGCACGCCGTTAATTGACAAAAAACAACTTGCCGCACGTACGTTTAAAGAGTGTCCACCAGCCAGCTTTCGCAATTTCCTCGGTGGATTCGACAGGATATTCACGAACCTTCTTATCTCCCTGATAAACGACAAGTTTCCCAAGCGACTGACCCGCCGCTACTGGAGCCTTCACAGATTTCGGACCTTCCAGTTCGAAGCGAAGATTATCAGTGCCCTCGCCTTTTTTGAGCAAAACATGATACGGACGCTGAGCCTTCAGCTCAATATTCTCGACCATCCCTTTCTCCACACGAATATCGCCAATCTTATCTCCGCTTTTCAGCAGCGGAACATTCGTATACTGAGCGAAGGCATAATCGAACATCTGCGTGACTTCTGCATTGCGTGTCTTCGTATTCGGTTCGCCAAGCACAACAGCTACCACACGCATATTATCCCGTTTCGCTGTCGCAGACAGGCAATAACGAGCTTCTGAAGTAAAGCCTGTTTTCAACCCATCTGCACCTTGGTAGAACCGTACAAGCTTATTCGTATTGACAAGCCAAAATTTCTTACTGGTGTTCTGTCGCAAATAATCCTCATATGCTCCTGTAAATTTCGTTACATTCGGATATTTCAACAACGCTTGCGACATCAAGGCAATATCATGCGCTGACGTATAATGATTCTCAGCAGGGAGGCCATTGCAATTCACAAAATGTGTATCCTTCATGCCAAGCTCTGCAGCCTTATCGTTCATCATTTGTACGAACGCCTTCTCGGAGCCGCCGATCTTCTCAGCCATCGCAACCGATGCATCATTGCCTGAGGCCATTGCGATTCCCTTCATCATTTCCTCAACCGTCATCTCTTCGCCCGGTTCCAGAAAGATTTGCGATCCGCCCATAGACGCGGCATACTCGCTTGTTGCCACCTTGTCCGTCATCTTCAGCTTTCCTTTGTCAATGGCTTCCATGACAAGCAGCATCGTCATAATTTTCGTAATACTTGCTGGCGGAAGCCGATCGTGGCTATTTTTCTCGAAAATCACCGTTCCCGTGTCCGCATCCATAAGCACCGCTGAGCGCGCGTTATCCGCCAGTTGGGCTTCCGGCGCAGCTGAGGATGTTGCTTGGCTTGGCGTTTCTGAATTTGTCCAAGGCGGCAAGTCTGCCCGTGCATAAGATGCGTTCGCCGAAGAAGGCAATATACAAGCGGCAGCGAATAAAAAGCTAAGGCTAGCACACAGCCATTTGTTCACAGATTGTCCCCTCCTATCTAAATAGCGTACATTCTGAGCGCATTACATGCGCAGGATGCACTTTCTATCCAGTGTTACCTTTCAGAAGCAAAATATTCCACTCTTATCGAAAGATAGAGCAGAACTTGGAAGGTTTATCATGTCACGATGTCGAAAAAATTTACGAAATAAATTTATAGCCTATGAATATGAAATGCAGTACACAACGAGAGAGGATGACATCATGCTTCAGTCGCAATTTGAACACAAAATGATCTCGAGGGGTTTGAATTTCCCGGATTTTGATTTTACTAAGGATAACCTTGATCGCATCTGTATCGGGCTGCATCTGGGCTATTCAGAGGAACAGCTAATGAAGGAGTTCTCTATTTCGCAGGCACAGTGGAAGAAGAGCATCGATCTGCTCTATGGTGAAGGTCTCGCCAAAAAAGTAGAGGGGCGATATGTTCCGACATTTCCTGTCATCTCACATGAGGCGGGGCAACAGTTCTACCAGCTTAGCATCGCAATCGGACATGACATCGTATCTCTAATCAATCACAACGCGAATCAAATCCAGCAAGAGACTTTCAAGATCCCGGCATTGCACAATTTTGAATTTGCTGATCTCTCCCTATTTATAATGAGCGATGTATTATTAGATTTCGTGCAAATCGACTATGTGGAACAGTTATTCCTCAAGTCCGACAGACCGTCTCGCAATGGAAAGAACTATTACTATGGTTTGTTGGAAAAACATGCTGATCAGCAGCTAGAGCCGTTCGGAATTTACGGAAACCACTGTGTTCCTATTGGTTCGGCATACTATTGCGCGTATGAGAATAACAGATACAATCAGCCTCTTCTTCCCCTGTTCAGCAAGGAACAGGCATGTACTTTATTTGGCCCTTCATTATCGGAAAATAAGGCTGCAATTCCAACGATAATCGATAACATTATTCAAAGCTCATCTGGCAACGGTTCGATTGACAGTGAGATACGAAAGGGTTTGGAGCAGTTACATTTGTGGAAGAACGGCAAGCTGATGATTCCTGTACTGAACAACGAGGAATATCAAGCATTGCATCGCATCGCCAATCTTATTACGGCGGATTTGATCAGACTGTTCGAGGATTATCGTTCTATGCTGGTTCAAGCTTATCACGCCTCTTCTTTCGCTCAAGAAACTTCCTTCGAGGAGTATTTTATTTGGTATTATCATTTTTTATATACTTATGTGACTAACCAGCTCATCGAATTGAACGTTATACAGTTGCCTTCTTCGAATGGACTCGCTAATTTTATATTGCTGGAACCATAAGATAAGGCCGCTGCTGCTGCCCGATCAACGGACAGCCATGCAGCGGCCTTTTTTAAACACATGCTAATAGGTTCCTTTACATTACAGGGATAATCCCGATAACAAGCTTAAGGAATTGGTCGCGAACGAGCTCTGCCGTCTCCATGACCTCATCGTGCGACAATGGCTGATCCAGAATGCCCGCTGCCATGTTGCTGATGCAGGAAATACCGAGCACTTCCATGCCTGCATGCTGTGCAACAATTACTTCCGATACCGTCGACATCCCTACAGCGTCGCCACCTAGCACACGAAGCATGCGGATTTCCGCAGGCGTCTCGTAGTTCGGGCCAAGAAAGCCGACATATACACCTTCCTGCAGTTCAACACCCTGCGAAGCTGCAACGTCCTTCGCCTTCTGGCGAAGCTGCGGGCTGTACGCCTGAGACATATCCGGGAAGCGTACCCCGAGACGGTTGTCGTTCGCACCGATCAGCGGATTGCGCCCAGTCATGTTCAAATGGTCGGAAATGAGCATAAGATCCCCAGGCTTATAGGAAGTGTTGATCCCGCCTGCCGCATTCGTTACGAGCAGCTTGGATACGCCAATCGCCTTCATAACGCGAACCGGGAATGCGGTCAACTCTGGTCCATATCCTTCGTACATATGGAAGCGACCCTTCATCATCGCTACCGTACGGCCTGCGATCTTGCCGATTAGAAGCTCGCCCGCATGGCCTTCTACAGTCGATACAGGGAAATGCGGAATGTCTCCGTATGCAATCGTTACAGGCTGTTCCACCAATTCTGCCAGCACACCTAGTCCAGATCCCAAAATCAATCCTACTTCAGGCGTCTCACTAATCTTAGATTGGATATAAGCCGCTGCCTCTTGAATATGATCATGTGTAATTGTGTTGCTCATATTATTTCCCCCATTCATCATTGTCCGATCAGAATCGATCGGTTGTAACATCATCTTCGTCATGCTATTCAAAATGTGTTGTTCCTATTGTTGCCCCTACCCTTTACAGTTCCTGCAAAAAGCTTGTGCCTACTTGAGGTTGCCCTGCTCGGAAATTATCTGCGATCGTAGCACCCAAATCTGCATATGTGCTACGAACCCCAAGAGATTGACCTGCATGCAGGGAAGGGCTGTACAGCAGAAGCGGAACATACTCCCTCGTATGATCGGTACCCGTATGTGTCGGATCATTGCCATGATCTGCCGTAATGACTAATAAATCATCCGGCCCGATTCTATCCATCATCTTAGGAAGGGCAGCGTCGAACTCCTCCAATGCCTTCGCATAGCCTGCCGGATCACGGCGATGCCCGTACAATGAATCGAAATCCACTAAGTTGACGAACAGCAGCCCTTCAAATGATTGATCTAGCATCTCGATCGTCGTGTCGATGCCATGCGCATTGCTCTTGGTCGGATAAGAAGCACTTATCCCTTCTCCCGAGAAAATGTCATTAATTTTCCCTACCGAAATAACGTCCTTGCCTGCCTGCTGCAGCAGATTGAGCACGGTGTTTGCCGGGGGCTTAATTGCATAATCATGGCGATTCGGCGTTCTCGTGAATGCACCTGGCTTGCCAACATAAGGCCGTGCGATAACACGGCCGACTGTGTGCGGTTCACACAATGTCAGCTTCCGGGCGATCTCACAAGCGCGATATAGCTCATCAAGTGGAATAATATCCTCATGGGCGGCAATTTGGAACACACTATCCGCAGATGTATATACAATCCACGATCCAGTCGCCATCTGTTCCTCGCCATACTCGTCAAGGATTTCGGTGCCTGATGCAGGCTTGTTGGCCAACACTTTGCGGCCTGTTTCTTGCTCGAATGCTTCAATCAGCTCTTGTGGGAATCCATTTGGATACGTATTGAAAGGTGAAGTAATGCGAAGGCCCATCAACTCCCAGTGACCGGTCATTGTGTCTTTGCCGACTGAAATCTCCGCCATCTTGCCATATACGCCTTCTGGGCACTCGGCAGCCTTCAAGCCGCCGAGATCGGCGATATTGCCTAAGCCAAGGCGCTGTAAATTGGGGAGTTTGATACTCGGTTTATGCTCTATGATATGTCCCAAGGTATGTGTACCCGCATCACCAAATTGCGATGCATCCGGCAGTTCCCCAATGCCAACACTGTCCAGAACAATAACTGCAATGCGCCCAAATTGCTTGCTCCCTCTATCCATGGTTACCACTCCTTCTCTTTCTTCGTCTTAGATTATGTTAAGGAGATTTGAACCATACTCCCGCTATTTCTTCTTCGCTCTTGGATGGGCGGAGGTATATACATCCTTCATACTGGATTTCCTCATATGCTCCACATACCGCTGTGTGGTCGCAAGCTCTGAATGTCCGAGCATTTCTTGCACTGCACGGACATCCGCGCCATTCGATAACATATGAACAGCGAACGAGTGCCGCAGCGTATGGGGCGTAATGGGAAAGGATAACTCCAACTCTTCTGCATACTTTTTGATCATTTTCCAGAAGCCTTGCCGTGACATCCTTTGTCCGCGCACATTGACAAAGAGCGCAGTATGCTCAGTAGTCTCCAATCCATCAGCCTGTGAAGAGGAGGATAATAATTGAGGGCGTGCATCGTTCAAGTATCGTTCTAACGCTTCAGCCGCGACCTGTCCGAGAGGCACAACACGCTCCTTGCCGCTCATGCAGCGCAGAAACCCCAGCTTAGGCTGAACATCCTCCATATTAAGCGACATAAGCTCCGACACTCGAACCCCTGTCGCATATAAAGTCTCCAGCATTGCCCGATCACGAATCCCTAACGGATTGCTCTCGTCGGGTAATGCCAGCAACCGCTCTGTATCTTGCAATGACAAGATCTCTGGCGCTTTGTAAGATGCCTTCGGGCGCTCTACTTCATAGGATGGATCCAGCTTCAAATTCCCTTCACGGATACAGAAATGGAAAAAGGATCGTAGTGAGGCCGCAATGCGCGCAATACTCGAGGCCGCACGTCCATCCCGCTTCAATTGATACATATAATGATTCACATGATACGCACGAATGTCGTCCACCATGCTCACATTGTCGGCGACCGATGCGATGAACATCTGTATATCACGCATATAGGCTGCTCGCGTATTCGAGGACACTCGCCGTTCATGTATTAAATAATCTCGGTATGCTTCCACCTGTTGTTCGATTAAGCCTGCCATCGTACTATACTCCTTACCTTGCGACTTTCACATCTGCAAATCTAAGCAACTGCTCTACAATAATTCAACAACACGAGTGTAAATCCCTTCCCTTGTCAGAACAGTTCGCTACTCGCCCAACCAATAGTACAACCGCAATCGTTCTGTGAACGTCATATGCTCTCTATCCAAGCCATCCTCCCAGCGGAAGACCTTAACTGCCTTGCCATGAGGCTCGCGGTACTTGTCCACTGGATAAATCCAATCACTGACGGCCCCCATAATATAAGCAACCGCATAGGTCATCATGAGGAATAACGCCATAAACTTGACTCGTCTTAATAGAGCTCGCAAAGGCACTATCACAATGCTCATCCCCTTCCGCTGGGCAAGTTCGACTCTCCTGTAACATATGATGCCAAGCCTTCGGATATGCGGTTCTCTCCATATTCCCTTTTGAAATTCGCTGCTAAAACATTTCACCGTTCTATATTTGTCTCATACGATACAACAAGGCATTCCATTCCACTTGTCTAAGAAGTTGCACAAATTCGTTTCGAACTGGAGGGCTAGCAAGCATGCGCACCTTATCACGCATGTTGAAGGCGGCTGTCAGCAGCCGTTCTCATCGTAAAGCTGTACGTAAAATGATCATTTTAAAAGACGAAAAAAGCTACAATGCATGCATACTCGAACTTAAAAAATTTGGCATTACCCCAGTAAAACAAGTAGGTTCAGCTAACATGCTGTGTTGTCATATGGACGGCAACCATCATGCCTTGCAGCGATTGAGGAAGCACCCCAGCGTCCGCAGAATTGAAACGGATGCGAGAGTAAGGGCACATATTTATCCCTTATCGTTCTATCCTGCTAGTCAGATCCTGAATTCTGTTACAGCAGAGCCTACTTCCAGCAAGCAAATTCCGTGGGGAGTCAAGCGCATACAAGCTCCAGAAGTATGGAAATCATCCCAGGGGAAGAGCATAAAGGTAGCCGTAGTCGACACAGGGATATCGGCTCATCCTGATCTCAATATTGCGGGTGGTGTGAACACGATTCGCAAGGGAGGTTCCTATAGAGACGATAATGGCCACGGAACACATGTAGCCGGGATTGTTGCTGCACTTGGGAAAAGTGGTATGCAGTATGGCGTTGCCCCAGAGGTCAATCTGTATGCTGTAAAGGTACTGGATCAGTCTGGTGACGGATATGTGTCAGATATTGTGGAAGGGTTGGAATGGTGCATACGCAATAACATGGATGTCATCAATATGAGCTTAGGACTGAATGGTGCCAGTGCATCACTGCGCTCTATGGTCAAACGTGCTCATCGCAAGGGCATCGTGATCGTGTCCTCAGCCGGAAATGAAGGAAGGAGCAGCGGTAAAATCGATCAGCCTGCCAGCTACCCGGAAGTCATCGCAGTAGCCGCCACAGACAAAAACAATCGCATTTCATCATTTAGCAGCCGCGGACGTGGAATTGATGTTGCTGCGCCTGGCAGCGATATTGTATCCACAAGCAATAAAAAAGGATTCATCTCAAATTCAGGAACATCCATGGCTGCCCCACATGTATCAGGTACAGCTGCATTGCTGCTTGCTCACAACCGCAAGGTAAAGCCTTCCCTTATTCGCAAGCTGCTCATGCATACTGCAAGGCCTCTGAACGGCTACTCTCGCCATTCACAAGGATCTGGCCTTATTCAAGCAGACCGCGCCTTCTCTTCACTCTCTGTTGCCGCTCAGCAAGAAGCAGAAGCCAGCGAGAGTCTCGAATCAGCGCATTCGACTCCAGCCCTCCCTCCCCAGGCTGCAGCCGCTTCCCGACTCAAACACAGGTCGAAAGTGCTGGTAATTCGTCGCCACAATCGTCGACGTGCCTCCCGTCATACTCAAGCTGTTGTCCCGCGGCATTCCTCCATCCGCGCCAAAAGCACCTCTGCCGCTCATCGCAAACGGCAAGTGCAGCGAAGAAGAAAGGTATCTACGAGACCTTCAATTATGTAATTGCTCAAGCAATAAAGCCTCGGCAGTCCTGCCGAGGCTTCCTCATCATATCCATCTTCATTCGCTGCTATCGACCTGCTGTCATAGCGTAGCGCCATTTCAATTCCCTGTTGAATGCTTGCGGTTATTCCGCCTGCTCTTCTGCTTGCTTCTCCCGGCAATTCTTACAAATGCCTTGGAAATCCAAACGATGATCTACTACAGTAAATTGAAATTCTCGCTCCAAGCGCTCTTCCAATGGCCCGAGCCAATCCTCACGGATTTCTTGCATAGAGCCGCATTGGACACATATCAAATGGTGATGATGGTGCTTATTCGTATCACCGCGCAAATCATATCGTGCAACGCCGTCGCCGAAGTTCATCTTCTCCACGACATGCAGCTCACTTAACAGTTCCAATGTACGATATACGGTGGCAAGACCGATTTCAGGCGCTTTCTCTTTCACGAGCATGAATACGTCCTCAGCACTAAGATGATCTTCTTCATTCTCGAGCAGGACGCGCACGGTTGCCTCGCGCTGTGGTGTCAGCTTGTACCCTTGGGATTGAAGTTGCTGCTTAATCTTCTCAATCCGCGCTTCCAATGGTCTCCCCCCTTGCCTGCCATCCACGTTTCATTTGTATCACTTCTATATATTATAGGGGGAGAACGCAAGCAGTGTCAAATGAATTGCACAAAGTCAATATTCTTGGTGTTGTCTATTCCTGATCACATTGTCAATATTGGAACAACCCATCTCATGAGAAGAGGTGACACCCAAGTTGCAACAGCTGCAACTCCTGCCATTCCTACTAAGGATACAGATTGCAGTGTCATGAAGCGCTGCAGAGGCTCTCGCAAGGATTGCATCCTAGGAACGAACAATCGATTTTTCAGAATATGCATCGCAAATACCATAGACGCAACGCTTGCAATCATCAGAAAAGGAATCGCAATAATATTATGCGGGGCGACTGATACTAATGCGAATAATACGCCTTTCCATGCATACTGACTGATGAGTGTCCCCACCGAGAATCCGATAAACACACCCTTCGCAAATACAAGTGCAAGCACAAGCGGAAATCCGATTATAGATATGCCAAGCAATGCAATTAATGCAATCCATTTGACGTAGAACATCGTTGAGTTCAAAAACGTCTCTCCACTATTCCCCACCTGATTAGAAGCAGCAGACTCTTGTCCCATTGTGGACACAAACTGACTTACATGGTTCCCGATATCCTGCTGTTGTTCCAATGTCAGTGCATTCACGAGCAAGGAACCGAATACAACGCCGACGAGGAAGAGAACGGACACGAAAATATATAAATGGAGCTGAGAGCGAAAAGAGTGAGCAATAGGCTTCATGGATGATGCCCCTTTCGAATAAGTTGAAGCGACGAATACCTCGTCCATCCAGCTTATGCTCATGCTCGTCCCTTTATGATTCGAACTATTCTCCTGTAATTACTTTGCCGTATGTGCCTCCGCCGCCACTTTGTAGAGACAACTGTCCGCTTCTAGCGAGCACAATAAGTTCTGCTGTAGATTGTCCAACAACATGCTTGAGCTTCTCCTCCGTTGCATGGTGCAGCACGTTCATCTCCGTTCCGAAATGCTCCAGCAGCTTGGCAAGCGTTCGCTTCCCTACACCAGGGATAAATTCAAGCGGAATCTGCATGCAATATGGCGGGCGATGAGCTGGAATCTCCGATTGTTCGCGATCTGCGATAGAACGTATCCGCTCGGATACACCACGGATGAACTTCGTTGACCCACATTCTGGACATCTTGGCTGTACCTGATTCGGGTGGATATCTGTGTTATCTACGGAAGCAGTACTGTCTACAACGTGGCCACATTTCGCACAAGACGTGCGATGATACTTACCGAGCCGCGGATTAAGACCATAATTGGCTATAACCCCGCGTCCAGCTTCCCTACGCAAGGCCATTGCCCACTCCTTGAATGTTGGTGAAGCCATGGCAAGTGCATTGTACTCCCTTGCAATTTTACTTAGTGAATGTGCATCTGAATTCGTCAGCAATGTAAATCGATCCAACTCAGAGATACATCCGGCCATTTCCGTATCAGCACTTAAGCCCAACTCCACAGCATCTATAATCTCAAGATCGAGCACATCTGCCATTCTGTCAGCACAGTTCCCATATATGCTCTTAAAAGGTGTGAACACATGCGCAGGCACGAACAATCCGCCATATGCCGCAGTTTCTTCCTGCAGTGCTCGCCCTGGCAAGTACACACGCTGGGACGATAAACTCATGTTGGTGACATGAGGTGACAGCCAATTCGAGAATCGTTCCATCGCATGGATATTAGGCAAATAACACAGCACATGTGCAATGCCACATCCTTCTTCACGAATTTCGAGCTCGGTTCCTAGAAATATCGTGGTGTTCTTATACCGGATACCGCCATCCTGAAGTTCCTTCATCTCGCCTTTATCTAGAAGCGTTGCGATATCCCGCAGTACTCCTGGCGCATGCGCATCAATGATGCCAATCAGATGAACCCCTTTGTGTTCGGAAGCTTCATGTGCTATTGCCTCGAAGGTCAAGTTGCGGCTCGCGCTGATTTTCACAGGCTGTCCTTCCGAGGTACTGCCTATATGAATATGGAAGTCTCCATACATGGTATGCAACTCTTCATGCTGTCCACTTCTTGCTGCGTACTCCATTCGGCTATACCGGCCACTTTCCTGTTAGTTTGTAAATTTGCCATGCATACATCGCATTGATAGTCTTCGCATCGCTAATTCGCCCTGCGCGCATCGCAGCGAATGCTTCCTCTAGCGTCATCGCATCTACTTCCAAAAATTCATCTTCGTCCGTATGTGCTTCGCCTGCTATCAATTGATCTGCTGCGTACAAATGAATGATTTCATCCGCAAAACCAGGCGATGTATAGAATGAGCCTAATGGAATGAGATGATCTGTACGATAGCCTGTCTCCTCCGCAAGCTCACGCATTGCAGCTACGATTGGTTCTTCACCCGGATCAAGCTTGCCTGCTGGAATCTCAACCTGATTGCGCCCAAGAGGCTTGCGATACTGTTCAACAACGAGCATTTTATCCTCTTTGATCGCTAATACCGCAACAGCCCCTGGATGACGGACAATCTCCCTTGTTGCAGTCGAACCGTTAGGGAGCGTAACCGTATCTACCTGAAGCTTAATGATCTTCCCATCAAAAATAGGCTTCGTCTCTATTGTAACTTCTTCTAAAGGATTGCTTGCCCGTTCAGAACCTCGTTGTTCATTCATATATTCGTGCTCCTTTATGTACATATTTCCGTTCCGCTGAACATACCCATTATATCATTACGGCTTGTCCGATTCGATCCGGGAGTGATGAATGGATGCAACGCATATATCAAGCACAGGAAATGCTGTTAGTAGGCAAGAAGCAAGAAGTAATCGTCGAACTGCGTCGTCTCATGATGCGCCATGGCGGAAACACTCCACTGTCTCAGATATTGGACAATCAACCCGCCACCCGCAAGTTATCCAGCAAATAGCTTACCTCTTGGCGGCTTCCGCTGTTCAGTCCTTACCATGCTTATTCCCCCTGCATCTTATGCACAATCGAACCATTTCAAAACAATTAAGCCCTTGTTCATGAATGGTATCGAACAAGGGCTTATCCTATGCAGCACAACTGCTGAGCATTATAATCATTTCATTCATTTCCTGCAATAATTTATCCAAGAGCAAGCTACATGTTTATTGCATGCATTATGCTTGTGCAGCTTGTTGAATAATCGCGACTACCAATTCACTCGTCTTCACCAGGTCGGATACGTGAATACGCTCCTTCGTCGTATGGATGTCCAAGTATCCTACTGCCAAGTTAACGGTAGGTACACCCATGCCGTTGAAGATATTCGCATCACTGCCGCCGCCTGAATGGAACAAGCGCGTCGTTGCGCCAATACTCTCAATAGCACGCTTCGCGAGCTGCACAACTTCATCTTTCTCTGTGAATTGGAATGCAGGGTACACGATGTCACTGTGGAACTCGGCTCTTGCTCCACATTCCTCTGCAGCACTCTCGAGCGCTTCCTTCATTGCCTTCACTTGAGCTTCAACCTTATGCTGTACGATACTGCGCGCTTCCGCATGCAGCTTCACATAGTCGCATACAATGTTCGTCGCTCCACCGCCTTCGAATTTGCCGATGTTCGCAGTCGTTTCGTGGTCAACGCGTCCAAGCGGCATACGGGAGATCGCTTTGCTGGCAACTTGAATTGCACTGATGCCATCTTCCGGATTCACGCCTGCATGCGCAGACTTACCGAACACTTCCATTGTAATTTTCGCTTGCGTAGGAGCCGCAACTGCAATTGCTCCAATCTCACCATTTGAGTCCAGCGCATAACCGAAGTCAGCCTGCAAGTGGCTGCTGTCCATTGCACGAGCACCTACAAGGCCGGATTCCTCACCTACTGTAATGATAAACTGGATCGAACCGTGTGGTGTATTCGATTCTTGAATGAGTCGGATCGCTTCGAACATAGCAGCAAGGCCTGCCTTGTCGTCTGATCCAAGAATCGTCGTACCGTCACTGCGGATATATCCATCTTCGCCAAGCTGCGGCTTAATGCCATTGCCCGGTGTAACAGTATCCATATGGGAGGTGAAGAACAAACGCTTTGCGCTCTCTTGACCTTCTGTTGCTGGCCAGTTCACAATCAGGTTTCCTGCTCCATGTCCCGTTGCAGACGTTGTATCATCTTCCGTTACTTGGAGGCCAAGTGCCTCGAACTGCTGTTTCAACGCATCACAGATCGCACGTTCGTTTTTCGTCTCACTATCAATTTGAACCAATTCCATAAAGTGCTTTACAAGTCTTTCCTGTTGAACCATATCTCTTTCCTCCAAACGTTTATTTAAGGTACAATAGAGAATAACTCATGATCTTATTGATGAAAGGAGTTCTCTGTTCTTATGCAATCCAAACGATGGTTTAAAATCATTATATATGTCATGCTCGCCGCGATGCTCGCATCCACCGTGCTTGTGATTGTCGAGCCATTTATATATGGCTAGTGCTTCAAGCTGATCCATGCTAGAGGTACCTAGCTGCATCTCATCTTGCAACCACATAAGCAGAGCAGCTACGGGACAAGCCATGCGAGCAATCGCATGGCTTGAACTTATTGCAGCCCCTACACCAACAACGAAGTGTCAAGCTTGGCCGCTTCGAATCCGAAAACATGAATAAGATGAGGCAGCAGCAATTGACCTACTTGCTCCACTGTGAAGGTTTGACCTGTGCAATCCTCCAGTGATGTTACCCCATACTCGCTAATTCCACACGGAATAATGCCTGAGAACCCTTCATGCTGGATGCCGCTCTTCACATTGAGTGCAAAGCCATGGCTGGTTACGAAGCCACGACGGCGTCTGCATTTATTGAATTTCACACCTATCGCAGCTATCTTAACATTGCCAACCCACACACCGGTATACTCTGGCTTGCGGCTTCCGATTACACCGAATGTCGCAAGAAATTGAATAATCGCTTCTTCCAATGATCGCAAATACCCGTGAAGATCAAGCTGTGGCCCATCCAATAGCACTAACGGATAACCAACCAGCTGTCCTGGACCGTGATATGTAATATCCCCGCCACGATCAATATCGTACAGTGCAATTCCTTGTCGCTCCAGTTCTTCCTTGCTTAGCAGCAAATGCTCCGGGTGGCGCTGTGAACCGATTGTATACGTAGGAGGGTGCTCCAATAGCAGCAGCGTATCTTCTCTCGTACCACCATCAATAGCATGAACGAGTTCCTTCTGCATATCCCATGCTGCGCCATAATCGACACGCCCCATATGGGTTACACGAAGAGCCTTATCCGCTTTGTTCCATTCATTATTCATTGTCATCACGCTTTCTTCCGTCGATTCGTGCTGATTCTATTTTAATACACTTTCGTGTCCAATGAGAAGCTTTCGAGATTTTCTTTCACACGTTGTAAAAATCTACCGCAAATTACGCCATCTAATATCCGGTGATCCAACGACAGACACATATTCGCCATCGAGCGGACGGCAATCATGTCATTAATCACAACAGGCTTCTTCACGATCGATTCAAAGGTAAGAATGGCAGCCTGCGGATAATTAATGATCGGATAAGACAGGATGGAGCCGAACGACCCCGTATTATTCACGGTAAATGTCCCACCCTGCATATCATTCGGAGACAAAGTTCCCTCTCTTGTCTTCCGTGCCAGCTCATCAATCTCTCGTGCCAACCCTGCAATGTTCTTCTGATCAGCCTTCTTAATGACAGGCGTTAATACAGAATCTTCTGTACCTACAGCCAAAGACAAGTTTATGTCGCGCTTCACGATAATCTTATCGACAGCCCACACCGAGTTCATAATCGGATAATCCTTGATCGCATTGACGATCGCCTTCAGCACGAATGCCAAATAAGTCAGGTTAATGCCTTCCTTGCGCTTGAATTCATCCTTAATCTTGTTGCGAAGCTGTACAAGATTCGTAACGTCGACTTCAATTGTCGTCCAAGCATGCGGAATTTCAGAGACGCTCTGGCGCATACGCGTTGCGATTGTATGCCGAATCGGTGTGACGTCAATGAAGGTCTCTCCATTGCCAGCTTGTGTTCTTCCTTCTACTTCAATCGAAGGAATGCGCGGCGTTTCTGTAAGATGAAGTCCGGTGTTGCGCACATGCCCGCTTGCATGCTGCACCGCACTTGGTTGCGGGGCTGCACTTGCTCCACCAGCTATTCCTATACCAGCCGATGAGGCTGGTGCATTGCCAGCTGTAGCAGCACTTGATGGCGTTACTACGGTTTCTCCACCAGCTTCAATTGCAGCCATTACATCTTTGCGTGTAATGCGGCCGCCCAATCCAGAACCAGCCACTCGCTGCAAATCAATTCCGTGCTCCTGCGCAAGTCGCTGCACGGCGGGTGAATACCGATTGCGCATATCCTGCCCTGCCTGCCCCGTTTGATTTAGTGGGGCGTCCGCTGTATGGCCCTGATTCTGCTCAGAGGCACCTGCAGCTGACGATGGCACAGATGCAGCAGCTTGTGACTGAACACGGCAGATCACCGCGCCTACCGCAACGGTTTCGCCTTCATGCGCCACAATTTCCTGCATAATGCCTGCTTCTGTTGCTGGCAATTCAGCTGCTACCTTATCTGTAATCACTTCACAAATCGGTTCATACGCATCAAAGGTCTCCCCTGGACGTTTCAGCCATTTGCCGATAGTCGCCTGTACAAGGGATTCTGCCAACTGCGGCATCAATACTTCTGTTCCCTGATTTGAAGACATCGTTTCACACTCCCGTTCTGTACGGTCGAAAGAGAAGTTCCGTCATAGGCTGTGCCATGTCTCTCTCCTCCTTCATACCGTCTGCCATTCGATTAGAAGATCGCCAATTGGCGCATCGCTTCCTTCACTTTGTCCTTATTCAGCATGAAGAATTTCTCCATCGGAGGACTATAAGGCATTGCAGGCACATCCGGTCCGCACAGACGTTGAATCGGCGCATCGAGATCATAGAGCAGCTCTTCAGCAATGATTGCCGCTACCTCTGCCCCGACGCCGCCAGTCTTGTTGTCCTCATGAATAATCAGCACTTTACCGGTCTTCGAGACTGCTTCAAGTATCGCTGTTCGATCAAGCGGTTGAATCGTACGCAAGTCCAGTATATGTGCACTGATGCCTTCCTTCGCCAATTCTTCCGCAGCTTGCAATGCATAATGGACTGGCAAACTGTAAGCAATAACTGTTATATCCGTTCCTTCGCGAACCACTTTCGCTTCACCAATCGGTACTACGTAGTCCTCAACTGGAACCTCTCCCGAGATCATTCGGTAGCACTTCTTATTCTCGAAGAAGATAACCGGATCAGGATCACGAACTGCCGCCTTCAACAGGCCCTTGGCATCATATGCCGTTGCAGGAGCAACTATCTTTAGACCTGGTGTCCCGAAGAATACAGATTCCGGGCATTGTGAATGGTACAACCCCCCTGCAACACCACCGCCAATTGGGGCGCGTATCACAAGTGGACAGGTCCAGTCATTGTTTGAACGATATCTAATCTTAGCGGCCTCACTAATGATTTGGTTCGTTGCTGGGAACATGAAGTCCGAATACTGCATCTCAGCAATTGGCTTCATTCCTACCATTGCGGCTCCAATTGCAACGCCGGCAATGGCCGACTCTGCAAGCGGGGTATCTAACGATCTAGCTTCGCCAAATTGTTCATACAGCCCCTTGGTTGTTGTGAAGACGCCACCTTTTACCCCGACATCCTCACCGAGCACGAATACATTGCTGTCTCGTTCCATCTCTTCCTTCATTGCAAGTCGAATTGCGTCAATATACTCCATTACTGCCATGTTCACTGACCCTCCTCCGCGTAGACATGCTTCAATGCTTCTTCCCCTTGCGGGAACGGCGCCTGTTCGCCATATGCGGTTGCGTCATCGAGCACAGCTTTCAGTTCAGCGCGCAGAGCAGCATCTTCATCTTCAGACCAGATGCCGCATTCAATCAGGTAGGCCTTGAATCGAGGAAGACCATCCTTATTCCGGTGCTCCTCCACTTCTTCCTTCGTACGATATACCATGTCATTATCCGCAGTTGAATGGGGAGACAAGCGATACATGACTGCTTCTACCAACGTAGGCCCCTCACCTCGGACAGCACGTTCACGCGCTTCCTTCATAACTCGGTATACTTCTAACACATCACAGCCATCAACCTGAACCCCTGGGAAGCCATAACCCAAAGCCCGATCACATACGCGACCTGCAATTTGCTTCGCAATTGGAACAGAGATGGCATATTGATTGTTCTCTACCATAATGATGGTTGGCAGCTTATGAACTCCTGCGAAGTTGCAGCCCTCATGGAAATCTCCCTGGTTGCTGGAACCTTCTCCAAGCGTCACAAATGATACAGAATCTTCATTGCGCATCTTCGCTGCCAGAGCTATGCCTACCGCATGTGGAACCTGTGTCGTTACCGGACTAGAGCCGGTTACGATACGCAGCCGCTTGCAGCCGAAATGACCTGGCATTTGGCGCCCACCGCTGTTCGGATCGCCCGCTTTGCCGAACAAGGCGAGCATTAGTTCACGTACGGTCATACCAACCGACATGACAAATCCATAATCTCGGTAATACGGCAGGAAGTAATCTTTCTGATGATCGAGCGCAAAAGCCGCGCCAATTTGCGCTGCTTCTTGGCCTATGCCTGATACGTGAAAGTTGATTTTACCGGCACGCTGCAGCAGCAGCGCACGTTCATCGTACATGCGTGCAAGAAGCATCATGCGGTACATTTCCTGTGCCTGCTTATGGGTTAGGCCAAGCTCTTCATGTCTCGTCTGCTGACGAGTCGTCATATCTGGTGTCATGGAGTCATCCTCCTTTATAATCGCAAAGTCCGTTCTTCGACCCTTGTACAGAGCAGCTTCATAGCTATCCTGCACACAAGTCAATGAACAGTGGTCAGTTATCTAATACCAGGTACTAAGACTAGAGTCTAAAAACTATTATACTCTGAACATCCCCAAAAGAAAACGTCAGACTATTCTCATCCCTTATAGAGGTTGTTCAAAAAGTCCGCTTTTGATCACGAAGTAAATCATGAAGTGGACTCGGCATCGAATCTTGAATTCAGCCGGGCCTTCCGGTGCTCATGTACCCAAAACGTACACTCCGCTCCTCAGGCCCTAGCTTCATCCAACTTTCTCGGTGCTGAAAACCGACCTTTTTGAACATGCACTTATAGATTCAACGCATGACCATCAACAGCAAGCATTGCCTCGCCCATAATCTCGCTTAATGAAGGATGCGGATGAATAACTTCGCCTACTTCCCATGGTGTTGCATCAAGCCATTGTGCAACTGCTGCCTCGCCTATCAGTTCCGTAGCATGAGGCCCGACAATGTGAACCCCAAGTAAATCATTGGTATCCGCATTTGCAATTATTTTCACGAATCCTGTCGTATCACCCTGCACAATTGCCTTGCCTATTGCTTGAAACGGAACTTTGCTCGTCTTAATCGAATATCCCGCTTCAACTGCTTCCTTCTCCGTCCAACCGATGGATGCCGTTTCTGGCGCTGTATAGATGCAGCGAGGTATACGACGGGAATCGATCCCCGAATCTGCCTCGCCACATATGTGGCGAACTGCAAGTATACCTTCTGCAGATGCTGCATGAGCAAGCTGTAATCCCCCAACAACATCGCCAATCGCGTATATATGAGACTCATTTGTTTGCATAAATTCGTTAACGAAAATTCGACCATTGCCGAATTCAATGCCCGCATTTTCCAGCCCAATGTTCTCGATATTGGCCTGTCTTCCAATACATACGAGCAGCTTGTCTGCATTTATGTCTATCGCTTGTCCGTTCGAGACAATCTCGAGCTTCACTTCTCCTGTGTCCGGATCTATCTGAACCTTCTCCGGTTCAACAATTGCTTGTGTATGTATTCGCGCACCACGCTTCGCCAATTGACGCTGAAGTTCGGTTGAGACGTCCTTATCTTCCTGCGGAACAAGATGAGCAGCAGACTCAATGACATTCACTTCAACACCGAAGTCTGTCAGCATGGAAGCCCATTCTACCCCAATGACTCCGCCCCCTAGAATCGCCACTCGCTTCGGCAGCTCTGTCCATTCTAGCGCCTCATCCGTCGTAACAACAGAAGGGTGATCTACTGGAAGTCCCGGCAAAATGCGCGGGCGTGATCCTGTTGCAATGATGACATGGCTCGGTACGATTGTAATCGCTTCTCCCTCATCACATTCTACGGCGACTGAGCCGCTTCTCGGTGAAAAGATGGAAGGGCCCATAATCCGTCCCACTCCATGAATGACTTCAATTTTGTGCTTCTTCATCAGAAATTGCACACCTTTATGAAGCTGGTCTACAACCTTCTGCTTGCGAGCCTGAACCCGATCAAAGCGCAGCTTCCGTCCCTCAATCTCGATGCCGAAGAATTCGGCTTCTCCAGCCTGACGGTATATTTCAGCACTCCGAAGCAGAGCCTTGCTTGGGATGCAACCTCGATGCAAGCATGTTCCCCCCAGCTTCTCACGCTCAATGACAACGACTGACTTGCCAGCCTGGGCTGCTGCAATTGCAGCGATATAACCTCCAGTTCCTCCACCCAGAATCGCAACATCTACTTGTTTCGTCATACAAGCAACTCTCCTTTCGCGTTCATTTCCGATGGTTCTATTGTACTCCCTTTTCTTTGCGCAGCAAACATGACAACTGTCATCCTATTGGTTCTAAAGGAGAGGAAACATTAGACAAGAATGCGCAATCAAGGTAATATGAAGCTAACTTACATGACGTGAGCAGGTGAAGATCATAATGAAGCAAACACATGTTATCACTCGATTTATTGCGGTTCTGCTTCTGGTTATTCCAGGCGTAACCGCGACAAGCGGATTTCTGCTTATGAAAAATGCTGTGTTCGATTATGTGGTCGACCATGGCAATGATAAGCTGTCTGCCCCCGCATTCCAATGGCTGCCCTTCACTGCTGGTCTGCTTCTGTTCATTATTGGCGTGGGCTTCATAGGGGGATGGATATTTTATCGTGACCGCAAGCGTAACTACGTAGCGGCACGTTTCCGTGCAAAAAAACCCCCCAAGCCACCATCCTTCCGTCCTAGTGCGGATGGCTCAGTAGAAGGAAAAAAGTAAGCCACGATAAGAATTGTTGCTGGCGCATTAGGAGTAACCTTCTGGTCAAACAACGAATGATATTGTTCTATACTGCATTTATTACCAATTTACGCTCGCATCTCGATTTAAATGAACGAAATTCCAAGAAGAAGGGCCTCTATGATCACAATGTTGTGATGATTAGAGGCCCTTCTTATTTGTAATTATTCTTCTTTCTTCGCCAGTTTCTCCTTCAGACGAGCCAGCTCTTGATCAACCAAGTCACGAGCATTATTCGAACGTGCTGACCCTGTTGACTGCGGAGCCTGCATAACCTGATTTTCAGGTTTCTCATCTGAATGCACTTCATGTCTGGATGGTACTGAGGTTGTCACGTCATCAACAACCAGCTCTTTGTTCAGGATGTCATCGTAGTTTGGTATAGAAGTGATTTCAGGTTCATTACCAACTGATTCATCCTGCGTAGAAGGAGCATAATGTTCGTCTGCCATCTCTCGCCTCATTCGTTCTGGGATGGTAATCACATTACGAGTTCGGCTTATTTTTTCGTAAAATAGACGCTTATCTTTCTTGAACAGATGCAGCATGAGGTGCAGGAAGAGTAAACCGTTGAAACCAAGCCACGCAATCACTACCAATATCATAACCAGCGAATCCATAGCCTCGTTGAACTTCAATACATAGCCAAGTACGTAATTGATGCCACCCACACCGAAATACAATAGACCGTATCGCTTCAGCAAACCGACAAATGTAATTCTGCAAAGGGAACCCTCTGTATCGTCCTGAACCAAGTGGATACGTGTTACCCATTTGCCGAAGGTTTTCCCATCCGTAAACGTTGGTATGAGTATAAAATAAACGAAAACACCTGCTGCCAAATACAAGAAATTGAATTCACTCAGCTCGAAATTGCTATAGTTGTCTCCATATGCAATCGTACGGTATACAATGTATAAGCAACCCATGATAATCGATAGCAATGTCATATCCAGCCACACCGCGATTCCTCTGCGAATGAATCCAACAGGCTTCTTGCTCAGATCTACATGATCATCCAGCTGGTGTGAACGCGGCAGGAAGTATGTAAATACTGGTGCCAGTAAAAATCCGATACAGCCCCCTGCAGTATTCAAAATCAAGTCATCTACATCAAACAACCGATATGGACAATCGTAGAACCCATACAAGCCTGTTCGTTGCGTAATCTCAAAAAATAATGAGACAAGAAATGCAATAACCGTCGTCTGCAAGAACGATCGTTGGAAATAGTAGCGCATATATACGCCAAGCGGCAGCGTCAAGACCACATTGAATGCGGCTTGGAAAAAGGCTCTTTCCTTCAGCAGCTGTACATAGGTCGTTGGATGCGACCATTCAACACTAGACTCCTTCGTAATATCGCGAACGAATTGGAATGGGCGCAGCTGCTCAAATACTGCACCTGCCCGATCCACACAATTGTGCACATTTTGCGGCAGCGGCAATATCACCAAGTAATAAGCAGAAATAAAATAGAGCAGCATGGAATAAAGCACCAAAGCGCGAACCTTATTGACATACCCGTATTTGCGATATTGCACGATTAAAAAAGGAAGCGTCAAGAGTAATGCCGCTATCGGGAACGTAAGAAAAGCAAATTTAATTGGAAATAGATACGCGTTCATCTGTAACCCTCTTTATCACTGTAGTCGCATTCGTAACTTTATCGATTAGACGATCAAAAGTCAACGAAATACATTGTATTTGCCACATTACATTTTTGTAAGCCAGTATTCTGGATGATTTACTACCAGATTAGGCCGAACTGTTGGAACCTTTCCCCCTCATCCTGATTACAATAATCATGATAAAATATCGTGTTATGAGGAGAATGAGCATGGCCGCTGAAGATGACAATCAACGAGTGATCCTTCTTATTGTGCTCATCGTATTGTTTGTATCGTTTGCTTTCGGACTCGTGCCAGGAGCAGAAGAACCGGCTGAAACAATAATACCGTAATCTGACAAGAGGGTGAGTGGCTGTGTCCTTTTCAAAAAATAATCAGAAAAAATCAAATGGAAATGGAAACGGAAACTCTAAAAACAAGAATAAGAAAAATGCCAACTGCCCTAAACTAAGCATCGACCAAATTGCAGTTATCGCTGCATTATTAACCAATTCCCTGCAGGTTCAATCTGTTCTTGTTGATCGCGATCAAGCCGTTGAGGTATTGCTGGTGGGCTCTCTTCGCAAGAAAACCCAAATGGATAACCTGCTTAATCAAATAAGCGAGCTGTCTGTTGGTGATTTCCTAGAAAGTTTAAAACGATTTGGTGAATAGGGTTGTATTTCGCATTCGTAAACGTGGACAAGTTCGGGGGTTAAAGGAATGGATGTTGCCTTTACTCGATCTGTAACAATAAGAGAAGAGGGTTAGAGAAAATAATTCTCTAACCCTCTTCTATCATAGTAGTTAATCTCTGGTCAAAATTAACTTCTTATCACTCTACCCAGGAACCGCTTTACCGGTCCATATGGCGTATCAAGCATTTCATAGAAGCTGACCGTGACAGGATAACTCAAGCCAAGCATATCAATGTTCTCAAAAATGATGTTCTGTTCTCCTTCCCTCAAGAGTGGCTCCTCAACAAGTGAGAACAGCTTGGATCCAAGCATCCGTCCGCTATGATCGGTTAGCTCCAGTTTGATTTTCGATAAGTTCGGCTCACTCATTACCTGCTTCGCCCGAATAATATTCAGTTTCAGTCTTAAGGCATACGAAGACGATTGAACCATGTCAGCTCCGCCCCGCAACCAGCTTCCTCCCCAATCATTAATTTTCAATTGGAATGGATACATATCAAACAGCAAGTCTCCAGTATTATCGTAACTCGTCTTGAAACGGAACGTATCCACAATGAAAGGATAGGTTTGTTCTTCTCGGTTGTCGACAACATGCAGCAGTAACTCCGGTTCCTTCGAGCCATCAGGGATCACGAACATGTGAGATTCAACTACAGCAGCGCTTGGAAGCAGTGATTTCTTATCCGTCTTGGCACCAAGTCGTTCCCCTCCAAATCGAGATCCATCCTTATCTTCCAGTTCAAATTGATAGGATGGGATCGTGATTGAGGAACTGCTCTTATTCTCGAATTTGAAACGGAGAAGAAGTGCTCTGAATCCTGCTTCCTTGTTCTCTAACAGCGTCTCTTCTTCCATTGAGACATTCAAGCCCTCTGGAAATAAATCCGTACTATCGCTGAAATTCAGCTTATCCCGCAGCTTATAATCGGTCGGTACAACCTGACTCGTTCCTCGATTCGGAATGTTAATATATAATCGCCCTACTTGATAGGTTGCAGCCTTGGTCGGATCGGCCGCCCCAGGAGGCAGGAACGATTCCGAGGTTAATAGCTTCAATCCTGTCAGCACCGTATTCGCACCTGTCTCTACAGCGTATCGCAGCGTTGCGCCCTCACCCGGCATGAGCGATTCAGGAGCCTTGCCCAGTTTTGTAGACTGATACAGATCGTTGTTCGACCATGCCGTCAATTTGATGTCTGGGACATTCTCGCGTATATTGTTCCTGTTTACGACACGGAAAGTGACCACATGAACCGTCTCCAGCTTTTGTTTGAACCGCTCGGCCACTTGCGCTGGCTTGCCTGAACTCTTCATGATGCTCACAGGCGTATACGTAAGCATTGATGAATCCGACAATGCTTGCAGTTGGAAGGATTGCCCCCATTCCTTAATCAAGGCGGGATCGGTAATTGGAGTATAGTCATTTTCCCATGCAGGCTGCACGACATCCATCACCGCAACGACTGTTTCCTTTTTCGGATATACCTCCCGATTAACTTCCTTCCAAATAAATCGTACAGGAGCCGCCATGTCATCTTCGACGACATGACTCATTAACCTCCACTCCACCACTTCGCCCTGAGACAGAACACGAGCACTGTTCTCGCTAGATATCATCGCATATTCCTTTTTGTTATCCATCAGTACATATAATTCATAATCAGGAAGACGGAGCTTTTTGCTAGAATTATTTTTGATTTTCATGGTGGCAGCAACTTGTTTCCCTTTGTCCGTTACGCTATTAATCACATTGGTTAGGTCAATCTGTAATCCAAACCTATTCTTCCAGTAGTCCTGAGCCTTCGGTATCTGCTTCTGAACTGGCTTCGCTTTCGCTGCGCTGGCAGGATGCGTAGTTTGATTAGCAGTATTAGCTGACTTGCTCCCATCTGTGGCAGCAGCAAGCGCCTCTGTCGGAAGAGTACCAATGATTATTCCGCACAGAGCGGCAAAAGCCACGACCTGAATTGTTTTCTGTTTCAAATCTTGTCAACTCCTCTACTTCGCAAGCCGCACCTGTTGTTTGTCCTTCAGTTGGTGCTGGCCTGAGATAATAATGGATTCTCCATCCTGCAATCCTTCAATTACCGGATATATCGCATCCTCCAATGTGCCAAGTGTGACAGAGCGCTTAATCGCCGTACCATTTTGATAGATGAACACAAATGCAGAGCCTTGTTCACGTACGACAGCAGTTGCTGGTACGACAGGAACCTTGCGTTCATTCTCCCCAGCAAGAATGACCTGAACCTTCATCCCCGCCTTTAATTCAAGCTTGGCATTATCCACTAACAGCTCCACAGCATACGTACGTGTGTCCATATCCATAACTGCGGATAAATAGGTAATAGAGCCCTCATACTTTTTTTCTGGCTTGCCAGACACATAGAAAGGCAACTTCTTCTTACCATGAAGCAGAGAAAGCATGTCTTCGGTCACTTTCCCCTGTACGCGAACGGTGTGGACATTGGCAACGCGTCCGATCTTCGTGCCTGGAGCCACATTCATTCCAGCAAGCACAGTCCATTCTGTCAAGACGCCATCGGTAGGAGCCTTGATTTCAGCTTCTGCAATCGCAAATTGCGCCTCTTTCAATTGAAACTCTGCTGCCGAGATTTGATCCTCTGCACCTACATCCTCTGCAAGTCTTTCCGCTGTATCCAGCTTCATTTTCAACACTTGCAAATCAAACTTTGTATTTTTAAGTTGCAGCTCAGACTGTTCTACAGAAGCTTTTTCTACAGTGCCTTCATCATAGCCGTTTTTCAGCTTATTCAACGCCTTTGTTTGCTCTTCGATTTGCTCTTCCATCTTCGTTATGGACATTCGCGTTTCCGAATTGTTCACACGTTTCGTCTCATGTGAAGTTTCCAGCAGTTTATTGGCATTCTGCAACGCCTGCTCTGCTCGCTGCTTTTGAGAAAGAATACGCGACACATCCGTCCGAGCGATCACTTCTCCGCGCTTCACACGATCTCCGCGCTTCTTCTCCACTGCCACAATTTCTCCGCTACCCTTAGCTACGATGTCTATCGTCACTGACGGCGCAATATCAGCGACGATCTCAGGTGCGGCCCCCATGATCTGTTTGGTCACAACGGTCGTCTTAACCTCTGCAACTGTAGATTGCGAATGTTGTTCGCTTGTCGCTTCGGGACCATTCACTTGATCCGACGCAGAGCACCCAGCCACTCCCACAGCCGCTCCCGCAAGCATCAACATAAGCAGTATTTTCATGCTTCGTAAATGGGATTGATTCATGATGAGGTCTCCTTCCCTTCTGTTAGCGGCGCTGCTCCATTCCCTTGTTGATCAAGAAACTGGTTCTTGTTTTTTTTACGCCGAGCTATCATATCATACATAATTGGAACAACCACAAGCGTTAATAATGTGGATACCGTCAAGCCGCCAATTACAACAACCGCCAATCCGCGGGATATAAGCGTACCGTGGCCGAATCCAAATGCAAGTGGAAGCAGCGCCATAATGGTTGCTCCTGCCGTCATGATGATAGGCCGCAAACGGGATATACCCGCTTCTATCAACGCACTCCTCACATCCTGTCCGGCTTCTCGCAGCTGCTGCGCCTTATCGATATACACAATGGCATTCGTCACTACAATGCCGATCAACATCATGAAACCGATTAAGGAGGTAATATTAATCGATTCATTCGTAACAATCAAACCAAGCACACCGCCTATAGCTGCAAACGGCAGGGAAAACATAATCGCAAATGGAGCAGTCGCATTGCCGAACGTAAGTACCATAATCAAGTACACGACAAACACTGCCGCAGCCATTGCTATGAATAACTGTCCAAAGCTGTCTCCAATATCTGCACTTATGCCCGACACGGATCGTCCAACCCCGTCTGGCAGCTGGATCATATCTAAGGAGGCTGCTACTTGTGCACTAATGCCGCCTTTGTTCTGTCCATTTAATTTCGCCGTAACATTGATGACCTGTTTCTGATTGTCTCGCTTAATGGAAGCTGGGGACTTCACTCGTTTAATCGTAGCGATATCCGCAACTGAAATGGTTTCCTGAGTCGGTGTTCTCAGTTGAATCTGCCCAACCGCGCTCAGATCACCACTCAACCCCTTCTTCGTCTCTACTACCGTGGACAACAGACCTTCTTGGTACCGATACTCGCCAATCTTATCTTGGAACAGCCACGTCTGCAGTGTGCCCTGGACGATAGCCGGTGTTAGTCCGAATTGTCTCGCTTTCCGCGGATCGACATCGATCACCACTTCAGAGGAAGCTTCGCTTAACGAATCTTTGATCTCCGACAACTCAGGGAATTTGATCATTTCTTGCTTGATGATTGCCGCTGCCTCTCTTAGCTGAACTGCATCTTCACCAGACAACACATATACAAAATCAGGCGCTGCACTGGAGTCCCCTACCAATGTCCGCGTATCCAGCTCCGATCCAGCGGGAATATATGCTTCCAGCTTGGCTTTATATTCACGTCTTACTTGCTCCACATTAGCCTCTTCATTTACTTCCGTATAGATTTGGGCCATGTATGGCATCGCATTCGTATCGCCTCCGTAGCCCACCAGCGTCTCAATGAACGTGAACAGCGGCTTATTCTGGCCATCTTTAGCAGCGCGAAGCTCCGCTTCCATCTCCTTCATCACATTATCTGTCGCCTTCAAGGAATTCTCATAAGGCAGCTTAATGGTGAAGAAGAACTGACGCGGCGGTGTACCTTCTGGCATTAAGGTAAAGGCAAGCTGTGGGACAAGCGCAACCATTGTGACGATAAACAACAGAATTGATATGAACAATGTCTTGATCCGATGATTGAGCGACCACTCTAAGAGCTTGCGATAGCCGGTCGTAATTCTGGATGGCTTGTGCTCTCCAGCACCATGTCCCTTCACATTAGCCTGCTTAAGTACGAGCAGCTTCGCCAGCATTGGAATAACAGTCAGGGCCACGAGCAGTGATGCCATCAAAGCGCAGGCCAATGTAATTGCGAAAGGACGGAACAGCTGCCCTGCTGCTCCACTGATCATGCCGATCGGTGCAAATACGCCCACTGTTGTTAACGTAGATGACGTAATTGCATTGGCTACTTCCTTCGTCGCCAGCGCGATAACGGATTCATTCCGTTCCTCAGCCCGATACAGCTTGGCATATATATTCTCAATGACGACAATACTGTCGTCGACCACACGGCCTATCGCAATAAACATGCCGCCGAGCGTCATAATATTAAGGGAGATATCCATCCATTTCATCAGCAATAGTGCAATAAGCACGGAGAGTGGAATGGATATGAGCACGATTAAGGTCATCCGCATATTTCTTAGGAAAACCAGAATCATGAGTGAGGCAAGCAGTGCACCAACTAATCCCTCCCGGACAAGACCGCCAATGGATTGCTTCACTTCGTCAGCATAATTATAGACCTTCTTGAAGGTTACACCTGTAAGTTCTGATTCCCACTGGCTCATCAAACGATCGGCACCTGTAGAGAATTCAACCGCGTTAGCTCCGTTCGCCTTATATAGCAAAATACCGATAGCTGGCTGATCATCCAGCCTCGCGATGAACTTGGATTCCGATATCTCAGTGATCTTCCCGAGCTCCGTCAATCGGATCGTATCACCCTGAGGGGATTGCACAGCAATTTCCTCTAGCTGCTTGACACTAGTTAATCCGTTGTTCATGCGGGCAAGCAGCGTATTCCCCTCCAATTCCACTGTTCCCGCCGGACCTGATGCCAAGGCGTTGCGGACGGCTTCTGATACCTGAGCAGGCGTTAACCCATAGGAACGAAGCCTATCTGGAAGGAGTCCTATGCTCAGATGTGTACTTCGATCACCGATAACGTCCATATGATCCAAGCCTCGTAATGCTTGAAATCCCGGCTTAATCGTCTTGGTGAAATGCTCCTCTAATTGAGATTGCGTTACCCCCTCTTTTCCATATACCGCTAAATAGTAGGAAGGGAAGGAGGCTACCCCAAATGTGGATACACGCGGTCGCTCTACACCCGATGGGAACGCAATTTCTTGGATCAAGCTTTCTATATCTGCCTTCTTCCTATCTGTATCCACCCCTTCTTCAAACTTGATAAGAATGGACGCTGTTTGGTCACTGGATGTGGAATTTATCGACTTGATTCGTTCCATGCCGGAGATCTTCTTCTCAATCGGTTTCGTAACCTGTTCCACTACGTCCTGAGGGGGTGCTGCATATTGTGCAGTCACCAATACATACGGGACGGAAATGTCTGGCATGTTGTCTATTTTCAAGCCCGTCGACGCATAGATACCTCCCACGAACAGCATTGCTACGATAATGAACACCGCAGCCACATTCTTCATTGAAAATCGAATCAACGAATTCATAATGTGTGTCTCTTCCTCCTCCTTAACGTCTCCGCGTCCCCTTGCGATAGCTTGAGATATACGCTAACAAGGAAATATGAACGGAGTATGAACTCAGGAACATTTTTACAATAATGTTCTGCAAATTTGTGGATACAAAAAAACCATAACCGCGGTTCTCCTTTGGCTATGGTTCCATTCGTTCTCTTATATATAAATTTCATGATTGCAATTCCTTACATCGCATTAGGCGATCGCAGTCTAATCGTCACCGTCGTTCCTTCCCCAGTACGGCTCGCAATTGTGACTGTCCCTTGATGAAGCGCTATGACTTTATTGACAATTGCCAGTCCCAAACCACTTCCATTTCCATCTCTACGCCTTGACCGATCAACTTTATAAAACCGCTCAAATACCCGATTTAGCTCTTGATCAGGGATACCTATCCCGGTATCGGTAATCGTCACTTGCGTCCACCCTGTCGGCTGGTTCGTTAACGAAATGGTAATTGTCCCATTGTTCGGCGTAAACTTCATGCTGTTGCCGATTATATTCATCCAAACATGGCTAAGCAGATCTTCGTCCGCGACAATCGTTATAGGAGTCAACTGCAAATCCATATGCAGCGTCTTGTCCTTCCATTGCGGCTCGCAGGCCACTACAATTCTCCGAAGCTGCTCATCGAGCGCGTAAGCTCTCATGTTCATCGGATGATGATCCGACTCCAGAGAAGCCAGCTGGAGCAGGTTATCGCTTACCCGAGATAATCGCTCACTTTCCGTTAAAATAATGTGCAGATATCTCTCCCGCTGCTGTTCCGGAATGACATTCGATTTTAGAGCTTTAGTGAATCCTATGATTGAGGTTAGAGGGGACTGGATCTCATGCGATACATTGGAGACAAAATCCTGCCTCATCTGCTCAAGCTGGTTCAGCTCTTTAGCCATTTGATTGAAGCTATTCGCCAGCTCGCCAATCTCATCTCTTCTCCTCATGCGCAGCTCTGCCGAGAAATCCCCTTTTGCCATCTTCCTCGTAGCTGCAGTCATTCGCTTAACCGGCAATACAACAAATCGGGCAGCGATCAGGAAACATAAGCTGCCAACAACAAGCACGACGACGAGAACCATTGTAATAAATCGGCCGATTACATCCAACCCGCCAATCGACATTTGCAAAAATAAAGCCTGACGCTCGTTACCGATCTGTATAGGGATCCCGATAATCGGCTCTTGTTCATCATTGTCCGCAATTGCACGAATCCGCTCCCCTTCCAGCACCTTCTTCAGCTGTTCTGCCTTAATGGGGTAACCTGCCCGTTCTTTCGCATTGTGGTGAATAACAGTGTCTCCATCACTATTCAATATCCGAACCTCATACATCGTAAGTGCCTTCAACGACATCACATAATCCTTAAATTGAGATGCTGACATCGAAGTACGCAGACGAGCCAAGTCATCACCAAGATTCATCAATTGACGGTACGACACTTCTTCCATTTCCTTCTGAAACAACAACCCCGACACAGAAAAGGCGGCAATAATGCCGATAATAATTGCTAATATGAACGTAAGCACCACTTGAACGTACAGGGTCTTAATCATGACATACCTCAATTCGATATCCGAGGCTGCGAGCAGTCACAATATTAAAGATCTCCGAGTAGTTGGAAAATCGTTCACGGAGCCGCTTAATATGTACGTCAACGGTTCGGTCGTCCCCTGTATAGTCCATCCCCCATATATCCTGTATGAGCTGTTCCCTCGTTAAGATCTGCCCAGGGCAACTCGCAAGCTTAAACAAGAGTTCAAATTCCTTCAGTGGCAGTGTAATGACAGAGTCGTCATCCTCCATCATTACTTTATAACTGCTTCGATCCAAACGCAGCGGGCCAAGCTGCACAACCTGCGAGAATGCAATTCGGTAACGCCGAAGCAGTGCTTTGACGCGCATTACCAGCTCCACTGGATCGAATGGCTTCGTTATATAATCGTCCGTTCCCAATTGGAATCCTCTTACCTTCTGCCCGGGTTCCCCTTTGGCTGTAGCCATAAGGATAGGCAAATCAGGATGTGAACGGCGCAGCTCCTCGCACAGCTCCCACCCATCCATATTCGGCATCATTATATCTAAAATGACGAGATCGACTCGCTCCGCATCCATGTACCGTAGCGCCTCCATCCCATCCCGTGCTTCAATAACGTGAAATCCTTCTGCTCGGAGATATAATCCTATCAGTTCCACTATATTTTCATCATCATCTGCGACCAATATCGTTCTCATGTACAGGGATTCTCCTTTGGTTTGGAACATTTTTCAATAAGTTAATTGTAATATATCACCATTCCATCTTCCATCATTACCTTAAAATCTATAAAAAAAATAAGCGTCTCCCTGTACGGTTGACACTTATTCTCTCTTACGATCGTGCTTTATTGTAAATTATAATGATTTTTTTATTTCAATATGACTTTATGTATTTTAAACTAACCAATTAATTTCTTCTTTTGGGCATCGAATTCCTCTTGACTTATAACGCCCTCATCCTTCAATTGAGAAAGCTTGCGAAGCTCATCAAATTTAAGTAAACCGACCAAGTCTCTCTCCCCTTCTTACAATCTCTATGTTGATATTTGATTTTAATACTATTGCATGTTATCCATCAACATTCAATGACAGTCAAGGTAAATCTAACAAAATAAGGGAGTTTCGGAGGAAATAATGAATCATCTTCGATCTAATTTTACTATATTATGTTTATTCCCCATATAATAGATGATTTAACAAGAATAAATAAGCGCCATCCGAATAGGATCGACGCTTATTTATTGATAGTGCTCCGCTATTTATTTTGATGTTTACCGTTAAATACAACGAAAAAATAAAATCTCGCCGCAAAATCCACAGCAATGATTCCTAAGAAACCTTATGCTCGATTCTCAGCTTGTCAGCAACCATCGCGATGAACTCGGAGTTAGTTGGCTTCGACTTACTGATGTTGATTGTGTAGCCAAATAGACGGCTAATGCTGTCGATGTTGCCGCGCGTCCATGCTACTTCGATCGCATGGCGGATCGCGCGCTCAACGCGGCTTGGTGTCGTTTTGTACTTCTCCGCGATCGCTGGATACAGCGTTTTCGTGATGGAGCCCAAAATTTCGATATTGTTGTACACCATCGTGATTGCTTCGCGCAAGTACTGGTATCCCTTAATATGCGCAGGAACACCGATTTCATGTATGATGGACGTGATATTCGCGTCTAAGTTTTTGGATTTGCCAAGCGGTACGACATTCGACTTCGATACAGATGATGTCATTAAGTTACTAGCAGATCCTCCAGTTACCGAAGCATTGGATGCAACACCTGCCAGCTGTCTAATACGATTCGCCAAAATGTCCATATCGAAAGGCTTCAATATGTAATAGGATGCGCCAAGTTGAACCGCACGTTGCGTAATGCTCTCTTGGCCGAAGGCTGTGAGCATAATGATCTTCGGTTGCGGGGACAAGTCCATATTGCGCAAGCGCTCAAGTACACCCAAACCATCCAAATGAGGCATAATAATATCGAGAATGAGCACGTCAGGCACCGCTCTCGTCTGCTCAAGGAATTGGAGCACCTCTTCGCCATTATAGGCAACACCAGTAACGACCATGTCGTCTTGTTCGGATAAGAAATCAGCCAACAAATTTGTAAATTCTCTGTTGTCGTCCGCTAACAATATTTCGATCTTTTGCAACTTGGGATCCTCCCTTGTCAAAGTTTCGCACACGATAGTAACCGGTTTGGTGTTTATCGCTTCCAGATCATGTTATTCGACATCAAAGATGAAATTCCTTCTGTCGAAAACTTTTTTTCTTTATTTTTTTAAATTTTTCTATTATAATTAATGATTTGTCCAACAATTCAACAGATTTCGTATTCATTCGTATCGATTCGACATATCCTGAAGATTGATGCGATCGTCGTGATGTAAAAGAAAAAGAAGGATCACGTTGAACGTGAACCTTCCCTTGTTCATTCATTGACTGAGGTGAAGCTAGGACAACACCAGCATCCTGCAGCATCCATTCGATGAAGCATCCATAGCCTGAGCTTGGATCATTGACGAACACATGCGTAACTGCACCAATCAATTTGCCATCTTGAATAATCGGACTGCCGCTCATCCCTTGCACAATGCCTCCGGTTTTTTGCAGCAGCCGCGGATCTGTTATGCGGATAACCATCCCCTTGGTTGCAGGTGCTGATTGCTTCGTAACATGGACGACTTCAATCTTGTATCGTTCCACTTGTTGACCATTCACCACAGTCAGCATTTCGGCAGGTCCCACCTTAACCTCTTCGCGGAATGCAACAGGAATCGGTTCTTTATATACACTATGTTCTGGATTCGATACCATCTTACCAAAAATGCCAAATGGCGTATTGCGTTCGATATTGCCTAACACACGGCTTTCCTTCACAAATTGAGCGCGTTTTTCACCCGGTTCTCCATTTTGACTTTTCGAAATGGAAGTTACATGGGACTGGACAATTTCACCTTGTCCCACCACGATCGGAGTCTGCGTGTCCATATCCGTAATGATATGTCCAAGCGCCCCGTACACTCCTTGGTCTGGAGCATAGAACGTCAATGTTCCTACTCCGGCTGCTGAATCTCGGATGTACAAGCCTAGCCGCCACGTTTTGTCCTCCTGATCATACGCAGGGGTCAACTGAGCTTTCACTTCAGTATCGCCGCGCCGAATTACAAGATCAAGTGGACGTTTGTTCTCGCCAGCCTGCTTCACGATATCCGCAACCTTGCTTACATCATTCAATCGATTTCCGTTCATACTCGTAATGAGATCACCAAGGCGAACACCTGCTTCTTCACCTGGAGATACTTTGCGTTCTCCCTCAACCTTCACAAGATGATGGCCGACAACAAGGATGCCTGCTGATTTGACTTTGACGCCAATCGTTTGACCTCCGGGAATGACACGCAAATTCGGAACTACATTCACTTTCAATGTCTTGAGTGGAATGCCTCCGAACAGCTTCAATTTCAGCTCTGCTTGACCAGATTGGGCTGACTGTAATGAAATTGGACGATTCGGTGATAATTGGAATGTAGGTCGATTCTCGCCGTTCACACGCAAAATATCCGGTCGATCTACCGTCGCTGAAGCCTGAACAGGCATCACGAGATCAAGCTTCGTTTGCTGTCCTTCAAATAACCTCAGTTGATTCGGCAGCGCCGCATACGTGCGAAAGGTTGCTGTTGTAGTGCTTAAGCATACAAGAATGACGAGCATTAGGCCAAGCAGTCGTTTGACGTTGGGGTTCAAAGGTGGTCACACTCCTTTGTTAGACGGAAGCTTGACGAAAAGAGACGTGCCCATTTCGTAACTTTAAGGTATCCCCGGCCCCTACGTTTTATAAGTGAAAATGATTCCTAAATCCCTTAGAATTACGCACCTTTTTGACGTTCAGCCAATTCAAGCATTTCTTGTGCATGATGCATAGTCGCTTCCGTTACTTCCACCCCGCCTAGCATGCGAGCAAGCTCGATAATACGACCTTCATCCTCCAATTCATGTACCTGAGTAGAAGTCCGTTCATCTCGAACCTGCTTCTCGATGTAGTATTGGTGGTCAGCCATGCAAGCAACCTGTGGAAGATGAGTAATAGCGAATACTTGTCCACTCCGAGACACTTCAGCAAGCTTCTCAGCAATGGCTTGAGCGGCCCGGCCACTTACGCCAGTATCCACTTCGTCAAATACGAGCACTGGGATTCGATCAACTTCGGCAAAGATTGTCTTCATGGCAAGCATGATACGTGACAGTTCACCGCCAGATGCGATCTTATGGAGCGGACGCAATGGTTCTCCAGGGTTCGGTGAAATAAGGAACTCTGCATCATCCCATCCATTCTTCGTGAAGCGAACAGATACACCGTCGACCTCATGCCCGCCTTGTCCATCCTGCAATCGATCCAAACGGACATCGAGCCGAGTACGTTCCATATGAAGATGCTGCAGTTCCGCTTCAATTCGCTTCGTCAATTCCAGTGATAACTCTCGGCGAGCATCACTCAGGGCTTGCGCTCGCTTAGCGAGCTTACCCAGACGTTCTTGTGTCTCTGCTTCGAGCTTCAATATGCGTTCATCCTTATGTTCCAGCTTGTCAGCTTCATCTTCAATCTTGGCTAAATATTCAAGCATCTCCTCAACAGTTGAGCCATACTTGCGCTTCAATGAAGTCAGCTGATCCAGTCGATCCTCAATTTGTTCAAGGCGTTCCGGATTGAACTCGATATTCTCACGGTAATCGCGGAGCTGGTAAGCCGCATCTTCCAGTTGATAATACGCATTTTGCATTTGCTCAATTATAGGCTGAAACTTAACTGTGTCGTACATGAGCACATCTTCAAGTTTGGAAATTGCGACACTAACGGAATCCATTGCACCTTGACCATACAAGCGTTCATAAGATACATTTACATGATCCATAAGCTGCTCCGCATTGGCTAGTTTGCGCTTTTCTTCCGTTAATGATTCATCCTCGCCAATTTTTAACTGTGCATTGCGCAGCTCCTCAATCTGGAACCGGTACAGATCAAGCATCTGGTAGGCTTGCTGACTCGTTTCCTTCAATTGATTCAATTCATGCTGCAGCGCCATGAAGCATCCGTAATCATCACGATATTTCCGCTTAAGTACAGCAACCTCTTCACCGCCATAAGCATCGAGCCAGTCCAAGTGACGCTCAACCTTGAGCAAGGATTGGTGTTCATGCTGCCCATGAATATTTATGAGCAGCTCACCGATTTCGCGCAGCATCGTCAACGTAACCATTTGACCATTGATCCGGCACATGCTCTTGCCCTGCGCGGTCAATTCCCTGCGAATAATGAGGAGCTCTTCACTGCTTCCCTGAATCCCTAAGCGGGAAAGCGCCTCCCATACCGGATGATCAATGGCAAGATCGAACGAAGCCTCGACTTCCGCGCGATCACAGCCATATCGAACAAAATCTGCTGATCCCCTTGCTCCTCCGATAAGACCTAACGCATCAATAATGATCGACTTGCCCGCGCCCGTTTCCCCCGTTAAGACATGAAATCCACGGTGAAACCGCAGCTGTACCGATTCAATAACCGCCAAATTGCGGATAGATATAGCTACTAGCAAGAAGAACCCCTCCCGGAAGAACACTTATGAAATGTAACTCATCACTTGATCAACAACACTCTGACTCAATTCTTTGGTACGGCAAATGATCAAGATTGTATCATCACCGCATACCGTGCCCATAATTTCAGGCCATTCAATCGAGTCCATCAATACAGCGATCGCATTTGCTGTACCTGGTAGACACTTCATGACTACTAAGTTCTCAGCGCTGTCTACACTGACGAAGTTATCGAGAAGTGACCGCTTTAACTTCTGTGCAGGATTGAAGCGCTGATCGATTGGGAGTGAATATTTATATCGGCCATTGTCCATTGGCACCTTAATGAGATGCAATTCTTTCATATCCCGAGATACAGTTGCTTGAGTAACATGGAACCCTGCATTGCGCAATGAATCCACCAGCTCGTCTTGCGTCTCAATATCGTTATTCATTACGATTTCTCGGATTTTAATATGTCGTTGTCCTTTCATGCATGCCCTCCATACTGTCTACACCATAATTCCATGACTTATTATTTGCTTATTGCGATAACTTTCATATTGCATTGTTCGCTTGCCATTCTTTCATACCTACGCCTAATCTTGCAAGGGTCAAGCTTCTGCTTCCCCAAACTCCATATGAAGCATGCGAATTCGCCGCTCTGCCATATCAACGACAAGCACCCCATCACATTCAGGATATGCCGCGAAGTAAGCTCCCCAATGTCTGCGAATCGCACTGGCGCTCCAATCGAGCTGCATCCGTTCGCGTACGATACGAACAATATACCATTGTTCGCCCCGTTTGACGACCATATCAATCCACAATTTCGTGGACTCTAGCTCTTCTCCGTTCATCTGAATCTGAATTGGCACAAAATACTTGCCGCCAATGATCGCGTAACCCGCTGACTCAAGCAATGCGACAATTTCATCATCCTGCGGATATCTCTCGGATAAGCACACATTCTCCATCGCTTCAGGTGTTCGCATATAATGTCGTATTGCATATCCAATCCATACAGCCAAACCAATTCCGATCAATCCCATGATCCAACGATCACCCATCGAAATTCACCCCTGGTTCGCAGCCTATGCGCATATAGATTTGATTAGATACGTGCTATGGTGCAAAAGAAACTCATCCGACGGATGCTTGTCCCGGATGAGTTTCTTCTACAGCATGTTCCATTGCCAGCTAGGATCGGAACGTAGTATGTGCCTCCCTCACGATGTCAGCGATCAGATCGCGTGATACATGCGGCACTTCTTCTTCCGTAAGTTCAGGCACATTCCAGCACGCTAGAAATTCAATATTGCCCTCTCCGCCCGTTATTGGAGAGTACGTTAACCCTTCCAATTGGAAACCGATCGAGGCAGCAAAATCAAGAATCTCTCTCAACACCTGCTCATGTGTGCTTGCTTCACGAACAATTCCCGATTTGCCAACCTTCTCACGCCCTGCTTCGAATTGAGGCTTAATCAGTGCAACTACCCGTCCAGGCTTAGCCAGCAATCGCGCAAGTGGTGGTAGGATCAGTTTCAAGGAAATAAAAGAAACATCAATAGAAGCTGTATCCGGTACCGGTCCTACTAAATCCCCTGGTTCCGTATATCGGAAATTCGTTCTCTCCATGACGATTACCCGATCATCATTGCGCAAAGACCAATCAAGCTGGTTGTAGCCGACATCTACCGCATACACCTTCTGTGCACCATTTTGCAATGCGCAATCGGTAAATCCCCCAGTAGATGCTCCAATATCAAGCATTACAGCGTCCTGCATGTTCAATCCGAATTGCTGGATTGCCTTCTCCAGCTTAAGTCCGCCACGGCTCACATAAGGATGAACCGCTCCCTTCACGGTAATTGCAGCATCACGCGGTACTTTCATGCCAGCCTTTTCAATTCGTTCCGCATTTGCAAGCACAAGGCCTGCCATGATGGCAGCCTTGGCCTTCTCTCTACTCGTATAATACCCCTGCTCGACGAGCAGGACATCAATTCGTTCCTTCGGTATAGACATTCTGTACTCCCGTCTCATTCCATTCATTCATCAATGCGAACATAATTAAGCCCGAGTCAACCGATTATTGCCGCCTGTTGCGAATAACATCGAATGAACTTCTTTCACAACCCGTTCAGGCGTTAAGCCAACTTCATTCCGCTGTTCCTTAATGCTACCATGTTCGACGAAGCAATCAGGAACCCCAATTGGCTTCACTCTCATATCGTAAACGCCATGGTTAGCATACCATTCCAGTACAGCACTACCTAAACCTCCGATTGCCGAGCTTTCTTCCAACACGATTACCGGAATGCGATCCTTCCCTAGCTGATGCAACATCTCGTCATCAAGCGGCTTAACAAATCTCGCATTAATCACTCGAATACGAATGCCTTCTTTGCGTAATAACTCTGCTGCTTCCTCTGCAACCTGCACCATCGGACCGATAGCCAGAACAGCCGCTGAATCTCCATTCCGAACGGTTTCCCACGTTCCTATTGGAATCGGGCTCAATTCGGTGTCCATTGGCACCCCTACAACCGCATTACGCGGATAGCGAACGGCAATCGGGCCTGCGTCATAATCAACAGCCGTCTTCATCATATGACGAAGCTCATTCTCGTCCTTCGGCATCATAATGACCATATTCGGGATATGACGCAAGAATGGTATATCATATACCCCTTGATGCGTCTCCCCATCTGGGCCTACGAAGCCCGCTCGGTCAATTGCAAAGATGACATTAGCTTGTTGACGGCAAATATCATGTACAACCTGATCGTACGCTCGCTGCAGGAAGGTTGAATATACCGCAAATACAGGCTTCATTCCTTCCATAGCCATAGCAGCGCACATCGTTGCTGCATGCTGCTCTGCGATACCTACATCAATCATCCGGTTCGGATACAGCTTCTCGAACTTCAAGAGTCCTGATCCGCCTGGCATTGCAGGTGTTACTGCCACGATTCGCTCGTCTTGCTCAGCAAGCTCAATGAGCACATCACTGAAGATATCGGTGTAATTAGGTGTGCCCACTGATTTAAGGGGCTGGCCGGATTCAATCTTATAAGGTGTTGCTCCATGCCATTTATGGGAATCGGCTTCAGCTGGTGAATATCCTTTCCCTTTGCGGGTTACAACATGGACGAGAACCGGCCCATCGATACGGTCTGCCTGCTGGAAAATGTCCAGAAGCTTATCAATATCATGACCGTCTACAGGGCCAAAATATTTCAAGCCGAATTCTTCGAACAGCATGCCGGAGACGACTAGGTATTTCAGTCCGTCCTTCACGCGTTCTGCCGTTTTAGCCAGCTTACCGCCAATAGCCGGAATTTTTTTGAGCAGCTGTTCAACTTCTTCTTTGGCTTTTTTATAGTTGCGGTCAGAGCGAATTTTACACAAATAATTATGTAATGCTCCTACATTTGGCGCAATGGACATTTCGTTGTCATTCAGCACAACCATCAACTTGCGCTTTTCATGCCCGATATGGTTCAATGCTTCCAACGCCATACCGCCTGTGAGCGCACCGTCTCCAATGATTGCGACTACACGATTATCCTGACCTTGCAGGTCACGGGACAATGCCATCCCCATTGCGGCGGACAAAGACGTACTGCTGTGTCCGGCTTCCCATACATCGTGTTCGCTCTCTGCACGCTTCACAAAGCCGCATAAACCTTTATATTGGCGCAATGTATCGAACTGATCCTTGCGTCCTGTTAATATTTTGTGAACGTAGGCTTGATGGCCAACGTCGTATAACATTTTGTCCTTCGGGCTGTCATAGTAATAATGCAGGGCAAGCGTTAGCTCAACAATCCCCAAGTTAGATGCTAGATGACCTCCGGTCACTGCCAGCTTTTCAATTAAGAATTGACGAATTTCGGCCGCTAGCGGCTCCAGTTGCTCCTTAGGCAACTGCTTCAAGTCGCTAGGTTGATTAATCTGTTCGAGCAGCACGGGATTTCCCTCGCTTTCGTTGTTTCGATTTGCTGCGTTTCACGGTGAAGAACGAAATATTGAACTTCGTCTCCAACACGTAGAAACACTTCCCAATTAGCAGGACGATCGGAGTGGCGTAATAAATAGCAAAGGATTTCCCGAGTGCCTTCCCGCCAACCGTCAATGCTGATACGAGTCCTGTGAAGACAACGCTCGTTACCGTCTTCATTACTGCGGAGTCAGCATCCATCGAATATAACAAGTTCGTAACGACTATTGCTGTGGCCGACCCACTGATTACTCCAGTCATATCGCCGATCACGTCATTACAGAAGTTGGAGAATCGGTCTGCGTTACGAACGATTGCGATCGCCTGCTTCGCGCCAGCAACCTTCTCAGAAGCCATGGCGTGAAAAGGTGTCTCCTTCGCTGCCGCTGCAGATAACCCCATCATATCAAAAAACACTCCGATGAGCACGAGTAGGAGCACGATCACCATCCCGATGCCCCAGCCTACTCCCTCCAGCATCGAAGTCGATACGACGGAAAAAATAGCAGCTAGAGCAAATGTGACGATGAAAATAAATACGCTCCACCGAACGGAATGTTTGAAAGAGAATTTCATTGTATGTGATGTTCCATCCTTTATGTGTTAGAACTGTCTGATCAGTTACGTAAAGTTAAGAGTGGCAACTTCTCAAGTAAACGCTGTGGCTTAGGTCCAGTAGGTTTTCCCAGATGCTCGCCTCCCCGTCGCCGAGCAGGCCGTTTCCAATTAAGAGCGCCTTGACGTTGTCGCCAATCGCCAGACTGAATTACCACTTAGTCCACACTATAATCCTTAAGAAGCTTCACGCCAGTGAACAGTCTAGGAGTTTTCCTCGGGCAGCCCTGAACCAACCCCTAGCCTCTTTTGCAAGCCAGATTTCATACGGCATACGATTCATGCGTTCTTTGGCCAAAGTCCGCCGAATCTACACATCCGCAATCCCCGCAGGCTCACTCAAGGCAGGCTACGCTACAAACAAGCCGGGTACGTACATCACGCTTCATAATAGAATGAAGAATTGCAATGTGCGACTCGTAATGTAGGTTCATACCCCAAGCCGTAATGCGACGCTCGAGGGCGTCATACCACGCACTTGGGCCTCCGCGGAAGCGGGGTCAACGCCCACATGCCATTGTGGATCGCCCCACAACCTTAACTCCCAGCATCAGCCCCCGACTGGGCGTCGAAAGCCAACACCAGGAACTTCATCGATGTGCCCTTTAGCGAATTTTTAGGCCCGCCTTCAGCGTTGGTAGGCCGACTAGAATACTGCACCACTCTACGCAAGGCCTATTATATCATAAATAGTGCCTAAATACTCGCCAATTAATGGTCTCGCTTCATCAAATAATCTGCCATGCCAACCAATAGCTCAGGTTTTTGGAACCCTGCATTCGTAATTGCAGCCTTCGCTTCCTGTGTCAAACGTTCCACTTCCTGTCTCGATTCTTCAAGGCCGATGAAGTACGGATAAGTAACCTTCCCGCTCTTCTCATCGCTTCCCTTCGGCTTACCCAGCATGGCTTCATCTCCGATGACATCCAATATATCATCTTGAATTTGAAAGGCGAGCCCAAGCTTATAACCATAGGTCGTCAGCGCTTGCAGCTGCTGTTCCGATGCTCCACCAATCCGCCCGCCTGCGCGGAGGGAGCAGACAATAAGATCACTTGTCTTATGCAGATGGATGTATTCCAGCTGATCCAATGTCGTAATCCCTTGCTCACCGAGCATGTCAGCAGCCTGTCCGCCGACCATCCCGTTCATGCCTGCATACTCTGCCAATTCCTCAACAATAGACAACGATACCTCAGCTGCAACACCATGCTGGCGTGTGCTCTGCACAATACAGTGGAAAGCCTGAGTCAACAGACCGTCTCCAGCGAGAATTGCCATGGCCTCACCATAGATTTTATGATTGGTCGGCTTGCCACGGCGTAGATCATCATTGTCCATTGCAGGCAGATCATCATGTACCAATGAGTACGTATGAATCATCTCGATGGCACATGCAACCGGCTCCGCTGCACGTGTATTGCCTCCTAAGCTATCACAGGCCATTAAGACACATACTGGCCGCAGCCGCTTGCCGCCCGCCATTAACGAATAATGCATCGATTGTGTTAGCGGCTCAGGAGTATTGCGCTTGCTATCCAGCATCTTCGGCAGTATCGATTCAATCCGAGTTGCCTGCTGCTTCACATAATCGGCAAATACTCCGGCCGATTGATAATTAATCAATCGAATCACCCGTCTCCTCTGTTGCATACGGCTGACGCTTCCATTCGCCGTTCTGCTCGGTTACCATCTCTATCTTGCGTTCAACTTGTTCCAGCTTCTCTGAACAAAGCTTAGAGAGCATCATTCCTTCTTGGAACAACTCAATTGATTGTTCAAGAGGAGCGTCTCCGCTTTCTAATTTCGCAACGATCTCTTCCAACTTATCCATCGCCGCCTCGAAGCTTAATTGTTCAATAGTCTCTTTATTTTCCATGAGAGTTATTCACGCTCTCCTTTCATCGACCATACATGACAATCCAATTGGCCATCCGATAATTTCACCCGTACTACGTCTCCAGGCTGCACTTCTTCGATCGAGCGGATCAGCTTCGCCTCCTGTTCATCATACACAAGACTATACCCTCTTGACATAATCTTAAGTGGGCTAAGCGCGTCCAGCTGTCTAATCATCCCAGCAGTCTCCATCCGCTTCTGTTTCGTGATTGCAACCATAGACTGAACGAGTTGATGCTGATTGCCATCCAACCGCTTGCGTGCAGCGCGCACTTGATGTACAGGCGTCTGTTCACGCAATCGACCACGCAGTTCCTTCCATCGCTGTGAAGATTGGCCTTGGATCAACTGCAACCGGTACGTTAACTGCTCCTGCAGGCGTGCCACCTTATCCGCATGCTTCATCATCAACTGTTCAGGCTTGCGGAACACGGCAGATTGCTGTGCCCGAAGCAGCCGTTCCTGGTTCTGATTCAAGAGGCGATTCATTGCCGATTGCAGCCTGCGATTTACATGTGTAAGATGCTGCCTGAGCTCTTCACGATTTGCTACCGCTAATTCGGCCGCTGCCGTAGGTGTAGGAGCTCGAAGATCGGCTACGAAGTCCGAAATTGTAAAGTCCGTCTCATGTCCAACCGCTGAGATGATCGGGATCGTCGATGCAGCGATTGCTCGCGCAACCACTTCTTCATTGAATGCCCATAGTTCTTCTAGCGATCCGCCGCCGCGGCCCACAATCAGCACGTCCACCTCGCCGCTGCGGTTCATCGCCTCGATCGCCTGTGCAATTGATCCTGCCGCTTGTGTTCCTTGTACTAATACGGGGTAGAGCAATACCGCAACACCAGGTTGACGGCGGCGCAGCGTAATGAGGATATCCCGTACAGCAGCACCTGTCGGCGAAGTAATGACACCGATTGCAGCAGGATAACGCGGGATACTTCGCTTGCGTTCCTGCCCGAATAATCCCTCCGCGTTCAATCTCTCCTTCAACTGTTCGAAGGCCATGAACAGACTTCCAATTCCATCAGGCTGCATATGCAGCGCATAGAACTGGTATTGACCATCCCGTTCATACACCGTAATATTGCCGCGAGCAATGACCTTCGTTCCTTCCTTCGGACGAAAAGCCAGCTTTTGATTGTGTGAAGCAAACATAATCGTACGTATACGGCTATCAGAATCCTTCAATGTGAAATACATATGCCCGCTTGAATGATGTGTGAAGTTCGATATCTCTCCACGAAGCCATACATCCTGAAGCCTCGGGTCGCCTTCCATCTTCATGCGGATGTAGCGGTTCACTTCTTTAATTGATAATATTCGTGCATCATCGGACACATTGTCTGCCCCCTTTCGTTCCCAATGACAGACAGCGCACAACTATTCGTTGTGCGCAATGTGATGTATTCGTTTGGCGGCCTTGAGTGTATTGAACATGAGCATTGTAATTGTCATTGGTCCTACACCGCCTGGTACAGGTGTAATCGGGCCGCAAATTTCCTTCACGTCCTCAAAGTCAACATCTCCAGCCAGCTTACCGTTCTCAAGGCGGTTCATGCCCACATCGATGATGACTGCACCTGGCTTAATATAAGAACGATCCACGAAGTTAGCGCGACCAATCGCAACAACCAAAATGTCAGCCTGTTTCGTAATCTCCTTCATATTGACAGTCCGAGAATGGCACATCGTAACTGTTGCATTCTCACGTTGAAGAAGGAGAGATATCGGTTTGCCTACAATATTGCTTCGCCCAATAACAACAGCGTGCTTGCCAGCAACGTCAATCTGGTTGCGTTTCAGCATTTCCATAATGCCTGCAGGCGTACAAGGCAATAAGGAGTCATCCCCGATGACCATATTACCGACACTGACAGGATGGAATCCATCCACATCCTTCTCAACGGCAATTGCATCGATGACAGCCTTCTCATCAATATGCTTCGGCAGCGGAAGCTGCACAAGAATTCCGTGAATGGAAGGTTCTTCATTCAAGCGATGAACAAGAGCCAGAAGCTCTTCCTGAGACGTATTTGCCGGAAGACGATGTACTTCCGAATTGAAGCCCAGTTCCAAGCATGTCTTATGCTTGCTGTTCACATATACTTGTGAAGCAGCGTCTTCACCAACGAGAACGACAGCCAGCCCTGGCTGTATCCCCTTGTCCTTCAGCCCAGCGGTCTCCGCCGTAATCTCCTCACGAATTGTACGAGATAATGCCTTACCATCCAATAAAGTTGCTGTTATCATTCTCTGCGCCTCCATCCGAATACTCGACATTGTCATCCAAGCTGAACTTACTTCTATTCTTCTGTTGTTTCTTCCTTTGCAGCTTCCGCAGTAGAAGCTCCGTCCATATCACGCATCATCTGCCCTAGAACTCCATTGACGAATTTTCCGGACTCGTCCGTACCAAAGTGCTTCGCCAAATTGATGGCCTCATTGATCGCTACTTTAGGAGGGACATCATCGCGATATTTCATTTCGTACGTAGCCAGACGAAGGATCTGTCTATCCACTCTGGACAAACGCTCAACGTGCCACCCTTTCAAATAACGTGCCAGAAGCTCGTCGATCTCGACGTGATGCTCCCATGTAGCTCGTACCCATTCCAATACATGCGCATGCATGGCTTCCGCATGCTCATGCTTAACACCTATTTCATTGTCTTGTGCAGATTCTTGCACAATCATAGCAACGGCCTGATGTGGCGTTACCTCTGTCATTTCAAGCTGATACAAACTTTGAATAGCCATTTCTCTGGCGATGCGTCTTTTCATGATTTATCCTCCTGCATGTAAAGCATCCGACATGTCGAATTCGTATTCCTTCAGTTCACTAGCGCATTGCCTCTACTGTTCATCAAGGCAATTGCCACCGTTACTACGATTTTAAGCACTTCGATGCATCTACTTACGATTTATTTGTGAAAAAAATCCTATGAAGCTCCCCGATTCCCTTCCGTCGGCCAGAACCGGCGGTCAAGCAGTCGTTCGGAGCGTCCATAGGACTACTTCAACCTTCTCCAACGTTCAGACATCCACATTCCAATTCGCTGAAATGGGAACAAGGGGCCTAATTTCAGATCCCGCTGTCTGCCGATTGCAAATCCGATGAATACAAGAAGTGCAAAAAATAGCATATCCCAAAAACCAACAATTAGATACAAGATGCCAAAAAAAATGCCCGCCGTGACGCCGAGTAGACGTCCGCCGTGACTCTCCCATATTTCCTTCCACATCGGACAGCTCACCACCTATTCAACGCGCGCTTTAAAGGTTTGCGTCTGCACAATATTTGCAACGTATACCGAAACGTAAGAAACCGGTATTCCGGTAATTTCCTGCACATAATCGCGAACCTGGCGTTGAACATCCTCCGTCATGCTTGGTATCGCCGTCTCCCCGTCCACAACGGTGCGAATCGTGATATCAAGCCCTGATTCATTGGTGCGGATTCGTGCCTTTAAGTCCTTAACACCACGGACGCGCGACGCTGCCTTCAACGCCACGTTCTCGATCGTTTCTATCGATATCTTAATATCACCAATATCGGTGCGTTGATCAATCGATGACATTGACTTCCGCTCACGACGGATAGAAACGTAAACGAAGCGGACGCTAAGCAATAAAATAACGGCCGCAACCGCTATTACTGTTGTTTGCAGCCATAGAGGCTGAGTTGGATCAAGCCGCTCGGGAATGAAGCCTAATGCAGCTAAAATGGCTGCTACCGATAACGAACCAATGACCAAACTATACACAAACAACAACAGTCTGTCTACAATTCTGCTCACGCTTGACGATCCTCCTCATGGAATGGCAGTAAACCCCCTGCCACCAGGAGGGGGTTTACTGCCATCATTATTTCACTCGCGTAGATACTTCCGTTTCTTCCGGTTTCTCTTGCGATTTAAAATGCACGTCATGCACATGCACGTTCACTTCAACAACATGAAGACCTGTCATCATCTCAATGGAGCGCTTTACGTTCTGCTGAATCTCATCAGCAATCACAGGAATGCGGCGACCATATTCTACGATGATGTTCACATCTACTGCAGCTTCACGTTGTCCAACTTCAACCTTAACGCCTTTGGACAAGTTCTTACGGCCAAGTAATTCAGCAATACCGCCTGCAAAGCCACCGCTCATACCCGCTACACCTTCTACTTCAATAGTAGCTAGACCAGCGATCACTGCAATCACGTCAGGAGCAATCTGAATATTGCCAAGATCAGTACGCTCAAATTCCGGAATAATCGTCTGATTCATCCGTTACACACTCCTCATTATTTTTTGAAAAAGAGGCAGTTCTTGTCCGTCATAATCATAACTATAGCATTTGTCTATTTTTATGACAAATTACTCATGATGACGTTCTAGACTTCATGCTCTTCCAGGAACTTAATATCGAAATCCCCTTGCTCGAACTTCGGATGCCGCAGCAACCGTTGATGGAACGGAATTGTTGTATGAATACCTTCTATCGCGAACTCCGCAAGTGCACGCTTCATACGTTCAATCGCTTGTTCGCGAGTAGGAGCCCACACGATCAGCTTCGCAATCATGGAATCATAGTGCGGAGAAATCACACAACCTGGATATGCTGCGCTATCCACACGCACACCCGCTCCTCCCGGAGGCAAATAGAATTGAATTTGCCCTGCGGAAGGCATAAAGTTGCGATCAGGGTCTTCTGCGTTAACACGGCACTCAATCGCCCATCCATTAAGCTGAACATCCTCTTGTCGGAACGATAATGGATTGCCTTCCGCTACATGGATCATCTCTTGAATAAGGTCAATTCCAGTTATCATCTCGGTAACAGGATGTTCAACCTGAATACGAGTATTCATCTCCATGAAGTAGAAATTGCCGTCTGGACCGAACAGAAACTCCAAAGTACCTGCACCCGAGTAGTCAACAGCGAGTGCTGCGCGTACAGCTGCCTCGCCCATCTTCATACGAATATCTGGCGTCAGCACTGGACATGGAGCTTCCTCAACCAGCTTCTGACGTCTGCGCTGCACGGAGCAGTCACGTTCGCCTAGATATGCTGCATTACCATGCTTGTCTGCGATAATTTGGATTTCAACATGCTTCATGCCCGTCAAATACTTCTCCAAATAAACGCCGGCATTACCGAAGGCTCTCTCCGCTTCCTGTTGTGCTGTCGTAATTTGCTTGACCAGCATCTCTTCATCATCCGCAATTCGGATCCCTTTGCCACCGCCGCCGGCAGTTGCCTTAATGATGACAGGATAACCGATATCGCGTGCGATCATAAGAGCTTCTTCGATATTCTCAACGAGACCGTCGGAACCAGGAATGACAGGAACTCCTGCATCCTTCATCGTCTGCTTCGCTACAGCCTTGTCTCCCATACGCTCAATCGCATCGGAAGAAGGACCAATGAATGTAATGCCGCATGACTCGCAAATATCAGCAAAGTCAGCATTCTCCGCCAAAAAACCATAGCCAGGATGTACTGCATCACATTCTGTCAAAGTAGCAACACTCATTATATTCGTAAAGTTCAAGTAACTGTCCTTGGAAGATGTAGGGCCAATACAGTACGCTTCATCTGCAAGACGTACATGAAGTGAATCACGATCGGCTTCCGAGTAGACTGCAACCGTTGCAATTCCAAGTTCTCGGCAAGCACGAATGATACGAACAGCGATTTCACCACGGTTAGCAATTAGAATCTTCTGAAATTTCAATGTTTTAAACCTCCTTGGCTTTACATCTGTTCGGGATGATAGCATCCACTAATCCAGCTTCACCAAGAATAAAGGCTGGCCGAATTCAACCAACTGGCCATTTTCTACAAGAATCTCAACAATTTCGCCTTTGACTTCAGCTAAGAGTTCATTCATCAGCTTCATCGCTTCCAAAATACATACGACCGATTTCTCGTTAATTTTATCTCCCGTATTCACAAATGGAGGCGTGTCTGGTGAAGAAGCACGATAGAATGTACCTACCATCGGAGACACAATCTTATGCAATCCCGCCTGCTCCTTCGTGTCGGCAACAACATCTACAGCTGACTGTGCAGGAGCTGTCTCAACTGCAGCTACTGGCTGTGCAGGTACAGTTGGAACCGGGGTATATGTAGGCTGTGCAGGTGCTGGCTGAACACTAATGACTTCAGTCTTGCCGGGCTTGCGAATGGAAAGACGATAACCTTCGTTCTCGATTTCCAATTCCTGCACGGAAGTTTGGTCCAACAGCTTGATCAGTTCTTTGATTTCGCCAATCTTGAACAACATGTTTCACTCCTCGTGACAATTGATAAGTCTCTTATAGCAAGGTAGTTTCATACTGCAAATACATGTCCAAAAAGGGAGCGGTATTCCGCAACAGAGATCCGCAAGGACGCTCAGCGCATGCTGTCTATGCAGAATATAATACCGAATCTGTTCAGCAGTACGCACAAGTAGCTGTTAAGCTGCATGCATAGCAGAGTGCTGTGTTGCCGCAGAAGAAATGACATATTCCATGCGACAACCCTTGTGATTGAATGCTAGATTCCATGCTGAGAGACCTTCCGTTGCTTTCTCAAAAGTAAGCTGTCTTTTTGAACAACCTTCAAAAAAGGACAATCTACAGACGTTAGTATTATAACATAATCGTTCCAAATGGAAAGAGCCCAGTTTGCAACTGGGCTAGATTCGAGTACATTCGCTATTCACTGACATATTCTACAACAATCTTATCTTGTGTCACATTCAAGTCCTTCATGACTTTATCTACTATTTCAACAGCATCTTTGGCTTCAAGCTTATTGCTCTGTACAAGCACTTGATATTTATCATTATCCTGTGTGATGACTGCACTCTGATACTGCTTCTGCAGCTCTGTTTCCAGGTTTGATAATTTCGTCTCATGCTCTTCCAGCTTGCCCATTTCGTCATGGACTGCAGCAGTCTTCTCACTGCTGGTTGAGTTCAGGTCACTCATGAGTTTCTCCATCTCTTGCTGATACTTCTCTGCACGCTGCATTTGCAGTTCTTCAATAGAGCTTCGCTTCATAACACCTTCTGCTTCAACCTTGTCCAGCATCGCCTTCTCTTGGTCTTCCTTCGCAGCAGCGCTAGTCTCATTTCCAGCATCCTTGGCTTCCCCGTCCTTGCCAGTGCTTGTCGCAGAAGGATTGGTTCCGTCACTCTTGCTGCTGTTCTCCTTAGCTTCGGATGCAGCGTCCTTGCCATTGACGCTTGGATCAGCACCATGCCCTGTAGATACCTCAGTGACTTTGATTTCCGGCAATTGCCCAACTTCTGTTGCATCACCTTTCAACGTCTGTTCTGAACGTACATTGTCTACCGTTTGCTTCGCTGGAGCTGTTGTGTCCTCCGTGAACAAATAATATGCGGACAATACGACCATCAAGCTCAGCATAGACACTAACCATATCGTCTGTCTTTTCGTATTCATTCTTCATTACCTCCTAATGTTCATTCAGTTCTCGTTCAATCTTACTTATTGAGCAATCTTGCGTGGAACGACCGATATCCGGTAAGCCGGTACATTCAAGCCTTTCTCGACAGCATCGACGACCATCTTCTTCACCGTCGCATTCTCTGCCCCTTTCGCAACGACTATGACTCCCCGCACCTTCGGCTTAATGCGCTTCGTCACGATTGGAGCTTGATTGCCCGATGATTCCAGCGTCACGATTTGACCATCGCGCGTATATTGGGTAGTGTGCCGCTTGCCGCCGTTCGAATCTGTCTCTTCGGTCTGCTGCTGATTGTCCTTGAAGTTGCGCTGAACAATCAGTTCCTCTGTGGAGTCGATCGTGACAAGCACATCAACTTGTCCGACGCCGACAATTCCCTCCAGAATGCCTTTGACGCGTGCTTCAAATGACTGCTCAATGGACTCGAATACATTCGATGAAGCCTTATCAGATGAATTCTTGGTTTCCATCGAGTCAAAGGCCCCGACAGCCGGCGGCTCTTTGTCTGCGCTGCCTTTGCCCCCGAACCACCCTCCGCCGCTTCCCTGAGGCTGGAACGAGCCGAACAATATGAGCGCTGCGCCGACAAGACCGAGCAGGAGCAGCCAGCGGAACGAACGGACGCGCTTGGAACCGTTGCTGCCTTTTCCGATCCACGATTCAATCTGCTGCAACCATTTCGCCAACATGATCGACTCCTTCGTTATCGAATGGACTTGTCTTACTTGTCCTATTTCACCTATATGCTACCGTATAGAAAATATGCTTGTTTTTTCATGATTTTCACCTGCTTGAGCGCATGACCAAAGGATGACTGTCCTACAGCTTTGTTTCAGCTCGTTTCCACTCCACCTTGATTTGCTCCGCGTTCACAATCCAAGAGGTCATCAGTGAGCGTATCGCTTGACTCGTAACCTTGCTGCGATACTGTTCGGCCTCTTCCCCCAGCTGTTCAGTGTATCCTGATGCTGGTATTTCCTTCGATCGCTGAGACTGCCCCGTCTCCTGGCCCTCTTGTCCAATCAAGCCTGATTGAATCTGTACTTGATGAACCGGCTTCACAGCCTCCACTGTGCCATCAGTTTTAACGAAATCTATAGAATCGGTTTCGCTCACAGCAGCCTGTCCGGCAGAAAGAGCAAGCTCTATCCGTTCAATGATTGGTTCCCCCTTCGCATTGCGGGTAAGCTTGACTTGCAACTGCTCCACTTGTACCTGTTCCTCCGAGATGTTCCTCTTCGTATTGTTGGCATTTTGAACACTGTGACGAAACGCAAGCGCAAGCTGTTCCTTCATCTGACTGCCAATTTCAGCCTCTGCAAGCCGCAGCGCACTGCCTTCCTGCTCACGGGCTAGCAACTCTCCTTGTCTTCGGATTTCGTTTACACTCGTTGACTGATTTCGCTCTGCGGTTAACGTGGATGACAACGTAGAGCTCCATTCGCTTGCTAATTGATCTGCCAGTCTTGCATCGAACAGCTTAAGGACAGGGGATAATAAGGTTAGTAAAATAATTAAGCTAAGCATTAGCTTGACGTATCGCTGCATCGAGCGATTGGGCAGAAGCAGATCAATGAACGTTGCCAGTAGAATTATCATGATGATCTCTTTCATCCATTGACTTAACCAGCTCATTTCGTTCACTCCATTTCATCCGCGCGACCTAGCGCATCATAACCGTCACATTGCCTGCCGTAATGAGAATCGTAATTGCTAGAAAGAACATGAGACCGACCGCAGCTAGAGCCGCAAACACATAGATCATGCTCTTGCCGATCGTCTTCAGGCACCCAAGCACAGGGGAATCTCCTAACGGCTGCATAATGGCTGCCGAGGCGTTATAGATTAATGCAAGCGTCAATATTTTGATTGCCGGGAAGGCACATAAAAACAGCAAAATAATGACACCTGACAACCCAACCGCATTTTTTACGAGCAGCGATGCCGAAATGACGGTATCCGTTGCATCTGAGAATGCGCGTCCAATTACAGGAACGAAATTGCCGGTTATATACTTGGCTGTTCGAATAGATACCCCATCAGTGACTGAGCTCGTAGCGCCTTGCACGGAGATCACGCCCAGAAAGATCGTTAACAGAACACCTAGCAATCCCACACTGATGCTCCGCATCAAGTTCGCCAGTTGAGTCACCTTGTATTTGTCAGATATGGAACTGACAATATGCAGAATTGCTGAGAAGAATAGAAGCGGAAATACACCGACATAGATCAGTGTTCCGACCAAATGAACCATAAAGATGATGAGCGGATGCATGACTGTAACGGTCACAACATTCCCCATTGAAGCCAGCAGGGTTAGAAGCAAGGGCACCATCGCCATCATAAAGTTAATCATGCTTGATATTGCTTCCTTGGCGAAGCCGATTGCGATCTGGAAGCTGTTAATAGCCAGAATAATGATGACCATGTAAGAAATCGTGTAGGCAATTTTGCTGACTGTGTTGCGCTCGAAGGCGGTCTGCAGCGTTTCCAGCACCATGCTGAATACAACGAGTATGACAATCGTGACAATTAACTTGCCGTTCATAAACACTTCTTGCAGCATAAATTTCCCGATAGCCTTGAACACATTGCTGACTGTCAGCTTCTCACCGCCAGGTAGCAGCAAATCAACAAAATCTGGCATGGCATCTCTAGGAAAGTAGCCCCCATACTTGACGAGCAGATCATTCCAGTACCGCTCCACTTCGCTCGTCTGTAATCGCTTCGTCTGCTGCTCGATCCATGCTTCTGTTGCGGCGGGTCTTGCGGGCGCTTCTTCTTGCAGCTGCTGCGGCTGTGTCACCTGCTTGTCTTCTATCGCAGGAGCAGCGAATGCCGTACCCACACTAGCGAACAACACGCACAGCAGCAACAGGAGCCACACCCGCTTCCTATAGACCATGTTCCAATGCCGTTCTTGCAATTGAATTCGGTTCATTCGCACTCCACCTTACCTCACGTCAAGCAGGAAGAAGCTTCATTACAGTCTCTATAATGACGCTTATGATCGGGATAGCCAGTACCATAATCAGCACCTTCCCGGCAAGTTCAATCTTAGATGCAATCCCATCCTGTCCTGCATCCCGAACAATTTGAGCGCCGAACTCCGCGATGTAGGCGATGCCAATCATTTTCAATATCGTCTTCAAATAAATGGGCTGAATTCCCGAGCGATCGGCCAAGTCCTCCAGCACTTGAATGACGACTTCGATCTTCCCAATCAAGAATAGAAAAATGGCGATTCCAGCAAAGGTTGAAATGATAAACGCAAACATCGGCTTCTGCTCTTTGACAACCAATACTAGAATGGTCGCCAAAAGTCCGAGTCCTACAACTTGAATGATTTCCATGAAATCACCTGACCTGTATACCTACCGTTATTTTATTGAAACAAGAAGATGGTTTTAATCTCTTGGAATAAGTGATCCAGCAAGCGAACGACCATGAACAAGACCACAACAAAGCCGATGACCGTCACCCAATGAGCCATATCTTCCTTTCCCATTTGCTTCAGCACGGTGTGAATCATCGCGATGATAATACCGATTCCGGCAATTTGAAAAATGGCGCTGACATCTACATTCATCATCTGGCACCTCAATACATCAAAATTACAACGAGCAAACCAGCTAGCACACCAAGACTGCGAGTCATTTTTCCATAGCGGCTATGATCTTCCCGAGCGCTCCACTCCTCTTGCTCCAGCTGCTTAATCGCAAGCTTGATATGCTTGCTCTGATCCTCTCGATCACTAATTCCAAGCGTAAGCCCAAGTTCCTTAATAATTCGGAGGTCTTCCTTCGTTAGCGAGGTATTGCTGCTATATCGTTCCCACGCTTGCTCCCAAGCTTCCCTTGCCGTAAATGATTGTGCTGCGGAATGTTCCATTGCTTGTGATGCGCTGAGGAATATATCGCGCAGTACAGGGGGCATTTGCTGTGCAATATCGTGAAATGCTGCCGATAGCGGGGTGTGCCCGTATATTATTGCGGTTTCCAATCGAGCCAGTGCATGGTGCAGCAGCCGAAGCTGCTTCGGTCTCGCTGCATATGCAGCTGCTTGTACCCACCCTATCCCCGCTGCAGCCGCAACGAGAATTGCTGCTCCTAGCAATTTATACGTGGTACCCACCTCCTCCCTGCACATTCGCTACGATGCTGGGCTGAAGCGCTCGCAGCTTGCCGTCGTACACCTTCCGCTGCCACTGTCTAGCTGTCCTCCGCAGCGTAACAACCCGAGTAAATCCCCCTCCATCAAGCAAGGATGCCATTCCAGGACGTCGAATCACATCCTCTGCATCCGATCCATGAACAGATGCGATCATCCTTACGCCAGCATGTATGGCCTCTCGCATCGCTTCGTAATCTTCTTCTCTGCCGAATTCATCCACAACAAGCACATCGGGAGACATAGAACGAATAAACATCATTAATCCTTCCGCCTTCGGGCACCCATCTATAACATCTGTTCGATAGCCAAGATGGTAACTAGGCACTCCCTTCGTACAACCGGCAATTTCAGAACGCTCATCTACAATGCCTACCTTAAGCGCCTTCCAGAGCGCCTGTGGATGATTCCAGCAGCCAGAGGAGATAGCCCGAGCCATATCTCGCAGCAGGGTTGTCTTCCCATGCTGTGGAGGGGATACGACAAGTGTGCTATGGATTGTCCGATGCTTGAAATCAAGCAGTTGTGGAATAATGTCGTCGGCTATGCCCATTACTTCTCGGGCAATACGCAAGTTGAAGCCCGTTATATCCCGAAGATGACTAACCCTTCCTTGCGTCAGCACAGTCCGACCCGCTAGTCCAATTCGATGTCCACCAGCTACCGTAATGAATCCACGCCGAAGCTCTTCCTCCATCGTATACAGAGAATGATTCGTTACATAGTCAAGCAATTGAAGGCTATCTTCGCGGTTGGGACGATAGGCTGTATCAGGCTTATCAGTCAATGTGCCTTCCCTAGTCACAAAATAAAATTCCCCCGCTGCACTGACTTCTAGCGGGCGCTCTTGTCGGATTCTCACTTCTTCCAATTCACCTAAGATGCGTTCAGGCAAGTGCAGCAAGATAGAACGAAGCGCGGGAGGCAGCACCGCTGACCAGCTGTATACATTCATCTCTCCCATCCTCCTTGGGTCATCCTCATTATTTTAAGGGAAATAAGGTGCTACCTTGTGTATCCCATATGTATGACCCTTGTCCGTCAAATATGCACCTCGGTGGGACTAGTACCGATTGATCCCTATACCCCCGTCCACTACTTCTTCAAAATGCCGATAAGCAAGCACGTAACACCAGCAACAATCCAGGCAATCTTCGTCCAGTTCAACTTGTCTGCTATGCCTATCAGCCCAATTGTGGTCGTTGTAATAAGCACGAGCGGCCCTACAAGAGCGAGCAATGAATTAACGGCAAGCGCCTTCTCGGTATCATTTACTTTCAACATAATGAGGGCTACAGCAATCTCCAGAGATCCAGACAGAAAGCGCAGTCCCGCCATACTCGCTACGAACTTATCAATCGTCACCGTTCTCCCCTCCTGTACACAATCATGAATTGGAAACATCAAGCGATCCAAGTGAACGCAGCCTGTACAATACGCATATTGACACATTGTATGCAGGACAAGACTTGTTTAGAGCAGTAGATCGCGAGAATCTGGCAGATAGACGCTGCTCATACAGGCAACTAGGCACCTGTCAGGTGAGGTATGCATATATTGACTTCATAGTTTGACTATCTTCATGAGATGAGGGAGATTGTAAACCATGAGCTTCACTGACAACCAAGTTGGCTGTTGGCCGAGTCGATTAATTGATCCAAGCGGAATACGTACTGCGAAGCCGCGTACCACGGGAATGACGATGGTCATGGACAAAGGAATGGGAATGAGCGAATTTACGGATATGCTGGAGCTCGCTCACGAGCACATCGACGTCATTAAGCTGGGGTTTGGAACCTCTGCCGTTACGCCTCTTTCTCTGCTTAGCACCAAGCTGGAAGCCGCAGCACGTCATGATGTTATTGTCATTCCTGGAGGTACGTTTTTAGAAATTGCTGTCGCGCAAGGCATGGTGGATGCTTTTTTTCATATGATGAGAGTGACTGGTTTTACGGGAGTTGAGGTGTCGGACGGCACAATCACATTAACCCGCAAGGAGCGGAATGAGCTCATCCGCCGCGCTAGCGAGGAAGGACTGCTTGTTTGTACAGAGTATGGCAAGAAGGATAATTCAACACCATTTGTTCTCTCCGATATCGTAGAGACCTTTACAGAAGATCTTGCTCACGGAGCCGAATGGATGACACTCGAGGGAAGAGAATCTGGTGTGGGAGTTGGCGTGTACGATTGCAGCGGCAGTTGTGATACCTCATTGGTCAATCGTATTGTCTCCGCAGTGCATACGCCTAGCCGACTGATGTGGGAAGCTCCACACAAGGAGCAGCAGGTTGAAATCTTGCGAACGGTTGGTTTGCAAGCGAATATCGGCAACGTATCCCCACATGACATTATTGCCTTCGAAGCACTCCGCAGAGGACTGCGTTCAGATACAATGAGCGCCATGGTTCAATCTCAATACATGATCTAATTGTTCGATACACGTAACCAGAAATATAAAAAAGGGGGGAACCAACATGCATATCGATGTCATTCTTAGCGTAAACGAGGCACGAGCAATAGATTTGACACATCGCACGGTGATTGTAATCGACGTACTTCGTGCAACAAGCACGATCATCACTGCCCTTCATTATGGCGCTTCCGGCGTCATTCCCGTTGAGACGGTATCCCAAGCCAAACAAATTGCCAAAGATGAGGATGTATTAGCTGGGGAACGCTACTGCAAAAAAATATCAGGATTCGACGCAGGGAACTCCCCTTATGAATACATGTCGAACAGCATAGAAGGCAAGCGAATCGTGCTAACAACTTCAAATGGTACGCGTGCCATCCAGAAAGCATTGAAAGCAGACTATATATTAGCCGGAGCAATCATTAATGCGCAAGCTACCGCACATGCTGCATGCAAACTGCGCAAGGATGTGGCATTGCTCTGTTCAGGCGCACAAGATGAATTCGCCTTCGAGGACGGCCTATGCGCCGGACTTATAATTGCGGAGCTGCAACGCTGTATGGGTAATGCAAACGAACTAACCATGAATGATGTCGGATATACCGTTCACAGCTCCTATCAGTATTATGCGAATCGCATTCCAGAAGCGCTTCAACAATGTTCGGGCGGCAAGAAACTATGCAAGCTTGGCTTCGCAAAAGATGTAGAGTTCTGTGCAACGGTCAATACGTATTCACTCGTCCCCATTCTTACAGACAACCACACGATGAAGCCGTTTATATCATCATAAACGTCACAATTACGAGCAAGGCGCCAGACGGTCTATGTTCTAAAGCAGAGGGGCTTGTTCATACATTGAAAATGACTACAGCATATCAGCACGATGGTATGAACAACTCTCTCTTGAGGAGCATGATACATGAATGGTGAATTTGTACTCGTTACGCTCATACTCATAGGTCTCGTTAGCCGATCTCCAATTATTACGACTGCCGCATGTATTTTGCTAATCGTTAAGCTTGTCCATTTAGAGCGCTATCTTCCCACCATTGAACGTCGGGGATTGGAGTTCGGGTTATTATTTCTTACCATTGCCGTGCTTGTTCCCTTTGCGGCAGAGCGAATCACTACCCACGATCTATGGTCAGCCCTATCTTCCTGGCCGGGTATGATGGCACTTGCGGGCGGTGCTATTGCCACCTCGATGAATGGCAAGGGACTGGAGCTATTAAAAAACGATCCGCAAATGATTGTCGGCCTAGTGGCTGGGTCAATCATCGGGATCGTTCTACTGCGCGGCATTCCGGTAGGGCCATTAATGGCTGCCGGTATAACCGCACTATTATTGCAGATAAGCAGATGGATTATTGATAAGTTCTAAAATATGCAGTCCATCCATTATCTACGGTCTTGAGGACCGCCTACGAATGCTGTCTCCATTGTGTCCAAGCCATAGCCTGTATGAAGAGCTCGGATAATATCATGCAGGTTATCAGCTGCCACAACACAGGATACTTTAATTTCAGAGGTGCTCACCATTTTAATGCTGACTCCCGTCCGGGAGATGATGTCGAACATTTTAGCAGCAACACCCGGATGGCTAACCATACCAGCCCCTACGATCGAAATTTTCACCAAATCTCGCTCCGATGTAACTTCACGGTATGGAACCTCACCGCGAATGTTCTCAATAACGGATACTGCTCGCTCACAATCAGCAAGTGCTGTCGTGAAGGAGAAGTCTGCCTCACCGTTTAATACACCGCTCTGTACAATAATATCTACATCTATATGTTCATTTGCAAGCGCTCCGAATACCTTCGCCAATACTCCCGGCAAATCAGCGACGCCCAAAATGCTAATACGCGCTACATTCTTATCATATGCGATGCCACTAACGACTACACCCTGTTCCATTGTAGCTTCCTCCTTCACGATTGTCCCCTCATTGTAGTTAAAGCTGGATCGAACAACAAGACACACTGAATTGTGCTTGGCGTATTCTACTGCACGCGGGTGCAGTACGGCTGCCCCTAGATGAGCCAGCTCCAGCATTTCGTCATAGGATATTTCCTTCAGCTTCCGGGCACAGTTTACGATTCGAGGATCTGTAGAGTATATGCCGTCAACATCCGTATAAATCTCACATACATCCGCCTGAATAGCAGCAGCCAGCGCAACGGCTGTCGTATCCGAGCCTCCACGGCCTAATGTTGTTATTTCTCCGACTTCCGACATCCCCTGGAATCCAGCCACAATTACAATCTGACCTTCCTGCAGTGCATTCTTCACCCGTTCAGACTGTATGTCGACAATACGTGCCCTGCCGTATGTACCGTCTGTTCGGAAACCAGCCTGCCATCCGGTCATAGACATCGCCTGGTGACCAAGCTGATGGATGGCCATGGATAACAGCGCTACCGAGATTTGCTCGCCTGTCGTGAGCAGCATATCCATTTCACGCGCAGGAGGATTCTCATTCAAGCTTTTCGATTGATCGATTAATTCGTCCGTCGTGTCTCCCATTGCTGATACAACAACAACACACTTGTGGCCTTCTTGTTTTTTTTCTACGATTCGTTTGGCAACCCTCTTCATTCTCTCAATATCTCCTACTGAGCTGCCTCCGAACTTCATGACGTATAGTGCCACACTGACTCACTCCCACCCTATGAACTAGAAATGCTTGCACTTTCTTTTAATAGCATATTATAGCACAATTTTACCAATGCGGTACGTTAAATTATAAAAGCCCCGAATGCACAGGGCACTCAGGGCTTATTAAAAATCTTATTCAATAATTAGGCACGAGAAATGTACTTGCCTTCGCGTGTATCGATAAGCAGTACATCGCCTTCGTTGATGAAGAGTGGCACTTGAACGTTCAAGCCAGTTTCCACTGTTGCGTTCTTCGTTGCACCTTGAGCCGTGTTGCCTTTAACTCCTGGCTCTGTCTCAACTACCTTAAGCTCAACGTTGTTCGGCATGTTGATACCAAGGATTTCACCTTTATAGCTTACGATGTTAACGATCATGTTGTCTTTCAAGAAGTTCAATTCCCATTCCAATTGGCTCTTGTCCAAGGAGAATTGGTCGTAGGACTCATTGTCCATGAATGTATACTCTTCACCACTGTTGTACAGGTATTGTACTTCGCGGTTATCGATTTGCGCACGGCCGATTGTTTCACCTGCACGGAACGTCTTCTCCGTAACGTTGCCGTTACGCAAGTTTTTCAATTTGGAGCGTACGAACGCAGCACCTTTACCTGGCTTAACGTGTTGGAAATCCAAGACTGTAAAGATATCTCCATCTACTTCTACCGTCAAACCTGTTTTAAAATCGTTTACTGAAATCACTCTAAATTCCCTCCTACATGCATGGCAACCCCGATTAACCGTAATGAAATACGTTCGATGCTCAGTGTACCGGTTAGATATCTACTGAACTGCGCCCGTCACTACATGTCTAATACGAGCAGTTGTTTCGTTGATTGTGTTATTATTTCAATCCCGTCTTCCGTAATCACAATATCGTCTTCGATACGTACACCGCCGAATCCCGGAATATAGATACCAGGCTCCACCGTAACGGTCATACCGGGAGTTAACACCGTATCGCTTCCGAATGCCAATCTTGGATTTTCATGAACTTCCATACCCAAGCCATGACCGGTGCTGTGTCCGAAATGGTCACCATATCCGTAACCCTTAATGATGTCACGAGTTAAGGCATCTGCCTCGCGTCCAGTCATCCCCGGACGAATATGTTGAATTGCATTCATCTGTGCTTCAAGAACAATGTTATAAATTTCATGATGCTTGTCAGTCGGCTTACCCAGTACTACCGTACGTGTAATGTCTGAGCAATACCCATTGTACAAAGCACCGAAGTCAAGCTTAATGAACTCGTTGCCTTGGATGATGCGATCACTTGCAACACCATGCGGCAATGCGGATCGTTCGCCAGATGCAACAATCGTATCGAAGGAGCTCGATGTTGCTCCATTCTTACGCATGAAGAATTCCATCTCAAGCGCAATATCCTTCTCGGATACGCCTGGCTTGAGGAAGTTCAGAATGTGGCTGAATGTACGATCCGCGAGCTGAGCAGCATCGCGCATAATCGCCAATTCTCCCTCATCCTTAATCATGCGAAGATCTTCGATCAGCCCAGATACAGGTACAAGTTCGATGCCTTCGAGCTGTCCTTGATATCCTGTATAAGTTGCGAATGCGACGTGATCCTGTTCGAACCCTAGACGACTAATATGCATATCAGACAGAAGCTGCTTCAGCGTATCTGTCATCTTCGCGCCGTGTTCAACAACGTCATAATCAACAGCTTGCTGCGGCGCCTGTGTCATATAGCGGAAATCCGTCAGCAGCACTGCGCGATCTTGCGTAATCAGCACATAGCCGGATGAACCTGTAAATCCTGTCATGTAACGACGGTTCACCGCACTTGTGATGAACATGGCTTCCAAGCCTTTCATCCCCATTGCTTCTCTTAAACGAGTCAAACGTGATTGGCTCATCTTCTCATCATCTCCCGACTTTGCATTGTTCCGTCACCCTTGAGATTGACCTTCTGCCCGTTGTGAGGATACATACTGATGCAGTGCAGACAATCCCAACTCATAGCTTAATGCTCCGAATCCCGCAATTTGTCCTACCACTACAGGAGCGGTTACAGACACATGCCGGAACTCTTCCCGCTTATGTATGTTGGACATATGAACTTCCACTGTCGGAATGCGAACTGCACTTAATGCATCTCGCAATGCATAGCTGTAATGCGTAAGTGCTCCCGGATTAATGACAATACCGTCGCATGTCCCATATGCCTCATGGATACGGTCTATGAGCGCTCCTTCATGATTGCTCTGGTAGCATTCCAGTGAAACGGCCCAAGATGCAGCCATCTCTGTAAGCCGTGCTTCAATCGCAGCCAACGATTCGCTCCCGTAGACACCAGGCTCGCGAATGCCGAGCATATTCAAGTTCGGTCCGTTCAATAACAAGTAACAAGCCATGATGATTCCACCTCTCAAGCGTACCGTCAACAGACGAATCCTCACGTATTTTAACATACGATGCAGAAAATGAGAAGCGTCAATACAGCAAAACCCGCATGACATCGCGCATTTAGCTACATGATCGGTTTAGGCTTGCGTCGCTCTGGGTATTCATGCGCCTCTTCCCCAGAATCACTTCTTGCTGCTGAATGAACAACTCCGTCGCTGGGTACACGGTCAGGCCCTCTATTTCCTGACTTCCCAGATCCCTGTCCTCCACCGCTGGTATAGCCCGATCCCCCCTTCATTTTGAGACGCTCTGCCTCATCGGGTTCACGCTCCTGTTCATTATTGAACTCCGTTGCTACCGTATAGCCGATGAATAATCCCCAGACAAGCATGATACAGGATTCTGTCCATATCGTGTTCCATGTTGTCCTCCATACTGGATGCACGAGACCAAGCATAGGCCCGGGTGCAACATATAATAGAACCCACCATACTATCCCATATAGAATCCCAGGGTACGGACCAGGTACTTTCCGTAGGAAAAGTGTATATAGTATGGAAGCTGCGATTGAAAATAAAATGAATGCGCCCCATCCTACTAGCTGGCCTTGGGTAGTGATCAAATATTTATGCGGGTAAAAAGGTTCCGCAATCATCCCAGGGATCACCGAAGTAAAGTGGAAAGTATAAGCGAGCCAACGTATCCCGCCCCATATCAGCCCGGCAAAAAAACCGATTTGCACAGAAAACGATAATGGGTCAGTAGGATTCTTCTTACGCTCCGCCCTTGCTTGCCTTTCATTCATTGCCATTCCTCCCAATTGTGATCATCTCAACGTGTATGTAGTATGCTCCAACCTAGGCGGATTACAATCATGGTGTGGAAAACGCCAGCAAAATTCGCTACAATAAAATTATTATTATTTCAAAATCGTGAAGTGCCTCTTACTTGAGGCACCTTCGGTACACACGCAAAGCGGAATGCATTCAAGATGGGGATGGTGAAGTAATTGTCAGATCAGAAATCCATTTACGGTGGACAGGCCGTAATTGAAGGCGTAATGTTCGGCGGCAAGCACGTCAATGTGACGGCTGTCCGTCGCAAAGATAAATCCATTACGTTCTACGAAGTACCAAAGAAAGATAAAGCATGGGTTGCCAAGCTAAAAAGAATCCCGCTGCTCCGAGGGATTGTTGGCATATTCGATGCCAGTGCTAAGGGATATCAGCACTTAAACTACGCTGCAGAGAAATACGCAGAGGATGAAGAAGGAATTGAAGCTGCTGAGGCAGGCAAAGACTCCAAATGGAACCTTGCAATGATCGTCGGGGTAGCGGTAGTCGGAATTTTATCGCTTATCTTTAGTAAAATTATTTTTACAACCGTTCCAGTTGTCATTGAAGAACTCATTTTCGGGTCGACCTTCAATAATATCGTGATCCATACTGTCGTTGAAGGCGTCATTAAAATTGCGTTCCTTCTCGGGTATTTGTGGCTAATTTCCAAGACTCCTATTGTCAAGCGTCTGTTCCAATATCATGGCGCTGAGCATAAGGTAATTACCGCATATGAAGCCGGCGTAGATCTAACGGTACAGAACGTACAGAAGTTCAGCACGCTGCATTATCGCTGCGGCAGTAGTTTTATTATTTTGTCCGTCATCGTTGGAGTCGTTATTTACTCCTTTATCCCATATGATAATTTATGGGAACGCATTTATCCAAGGCTCCTGTTGATTCCGGTCGTCATGGGCGTATCCTACGAGTTCCTGCGGTTAACGAATGCCCTGCGGAATGTGCCTGTGCTTCGCTGGCTTGGGTATCCTGGACTGTGGCTGCAACTGCTCACAACGAAGGAACCTACAGATGATCAGGTGGAAGTGTCGATTGCTTCCTTCAATCGCATGTGTGAGCTTGATCGCGAATTACAGCCTAAACAGGCCGTATCTTAATTCTACAACAACACTATGACAAGAAGGGAATGATGACGATGGCTCGACTGCCGCGATGGTTTATGCTCCTCATGGCTGTGTTGGTTGGAATCGGAATCGTTAGCAGCTTCACTCGAGATCCTATATCCATTCTAATTCCCGTCGCCATCATTGCCGTTGTATTCCTCGTCTATCGATTTGGGCCGAAGAAGAGCGTCAAGGTGAAGGTCTCACCTCGTACGGAGGCGAAGCTGAAAGCAGCACGTGCGTCTCAAACTAAGAAGCGCATACGACCTCGATCACAAGCAAAACTTACGGTCATTGAGGGCAACAAGGCTAAGGATGAGAACAGACAACAGACTAAATAAAGAAAACAGCGCGTAGATGAGTTTCCTTCATCCAAGCGCTGTTTTTTGGTTATATCTTCGTCTTCCCGCAACAAAGCACCTTATACATCTTCTCATAAGCGTCCCTCGTCCACTGTTCGAAGAAGGCGTTACCCGCTTTCTCGCCTGACTCATATAATGCCATGCTCTGCTCAACGGTTAAATCAAAGTCAGTTGTCCCGATACCCAGTGTTGGGATCTTAATCGTACGGAATCGGTTCTCCTTATCGATATAGCGCTGGTCATGTGCCGAGATCATGGTGGATACCATGGCCTGCAGCATTGTTATGAGACCCGTAATCTGATGGGGCTGGCCAGACTGCTTTCCTACCATTTGAAAGCCGATCGTTGGAATCAGACGATTCGATCGCGGGTCAACTTCATCATCGAACAGCCATAGCGGGAAGTTGGAGAGCATCCCACCGTCCACGATGTAGGAGAATTGATCAGCAAACTTCTTCGTTCGGCCATTTTTCACCTCAAATGGAGCTCGTAAAATCACCGGATCGAAGAAGTAAGGAATGCTTGTGCTCATCCGTATCGCCTTGCTTACGAGGAATGATGCTGGGTCTATCCCGTAGTTCGCAATATCGTCAGGGAGAACCATCAACCTCCCATTCGTAATGTCCGAGGCGATGATTCTTAGCTGTTCCTTCTTCAAATCCCCAAAAGTGCGAATCCCTTTCTTCAACAGGCAATCATGCACCCATTTCTCCAGTGCTTCACCCGAATACAAGCCCTTCTTCCACAGCAGCCGCATGGCTGGCCCTATCCATTTAATCTGGAAAATTGGAGCACGCTGTAAGAAGGATGAGAAAGGCATTTCTAATATGAGCCGCTCCATCTCTTCGGCAGTATAGCCAGCGGCAAGAAATGAGGCTACAATCGAACCCGATGAAGTGCCTGCGACACGGTTGAATGTCATCCCGTGCTGCTCGGCTGAATGGACTGCACCAACTAACGATATCCCCTTGACTCCCCCGCCTTCGAATACCGCATTGATACGCACGGGATACCCCTCCTCGCACACATACTGCTTCTTCTTGTATGTATGCTCATGCAGGAGGGGATATGAATGTATGAAAGGTATAATTTCTGATTATGGCTTACTTCTATTTTTCCTCGTAATACTGTTGAAGTTTATCGGATACCTGCTTCGTATTTCTTACCAGATCAGCAGCGCTGAAGAATATACTGCCCGCTACCGCATCAATTCGCGAATTGAACTCCAACTGCTTAATGAGTACATCTGCACTGTTCCAGTCCGTTTCATTTGCATCCGCAAGCTTATAGGCAGCGTGTCCAATAAATAGTTCCACCCCAGTGCCTGCCGTTTCTTTGACCCACCAATTCACTAACGTGTCGTAGGACGCAGCCTTGTGGCCGATGTGCCAATACACTTGAGGTGCAATATAATCGATCCAATGATTCTTGATCCATGTTCTTGTATCTGCATACAGATTGTCATAGCTGCTAAGTCCCGCCTTCGTTGCTGATCCGGTTGGATCTGCGCTGGAGTTGCGCCATACTCCGAACGGACTTATACCAAATTGTACATTCGGCTTCGCCGACTTAATCTGCTTGTACAGGGATTCAACGAACTCATTCACATTATTCCTGCGCCAATCACCCTTGTTATTGAACACCTTGTTGTAGCGTTCATATGTATCATTATCCTTAAATAATTCCTTGTCCTCGCCATATGGATAGAAATAATCGTCTAAATGCACGCCGTCGATATCATAGTTATTGACAACTTCCATGATGGAATCAAGCACAAACTGGCGAGCTTCTGGGACGCCTGGATTATAGATAAGCTTGTTCAGATGCTTGACAACCCATTCTGGATGCTCCTTCGCAGGATGACCATTAACCAGCTTGGATAGATCTCCTTGTACACTTACACGGTAAGGGTTAAACCATGCATGGAACTGCATGCCTCGCTTATGTGTCTCTTCTACCATGAATTTCAATGGATCATATCCTGGATCCTTGCCTTGCGTTCCTGTCAGCCATTCCGACCAAGGAAGCAGCTTCGAAGGATAGAAGGCATCTGAAGTTGGCCGCACCTGCACGAATACAGCGTTGATTCCTGCCTCTTGGAGCTTGTCCAGCATGCTTGTATACTGCTGCTTCTGACGTTCCGCGTTGAAGCCTGACTTCTTCGGATCCTGCGGCCAATCAATATTGTAGACGGTCGATATCCACGTTCCTCTCATCGATTCCGCATGGATCGCTTCGCCATCTTCAGAGGCTGCTTCGCCACCTTCAGAGGCAATTGTAATAATACGCTCTCGCTGATTCCAATCCACCTTCAATCCAACACTTTCACTGATGAAGCGAAGCGGAACCATCGTTCGTCCACCACGCATGGAGGCAGATACGTCGAGCTGCACCTGTTGCCCATCCACTTCCGCATTGCTGTCGCCAATCGTCAAGCGAATGGTATGTCCATCCTTCCGGAACTCAACCTGGCGATTCGCCTGATCCCAACCTACAGTTGCACCAGTAGCTTCCCCTACTGCTCGGAATGGCAGCATCGTCACATTCTTGCCTGGCACCAAATAAGGAGCTACATCCGTTTGAAGCTGCTTATTGTTCATCAATATTCGAATGTCATTGCTGGCCGCATTCCCCATCTGCGGCATAAGTGTACTTAGCATAACAGCAGCAAATGTGCCGAGAAGTACTTTTTTCGCGTGATTCATCATTCTTTTTTCCATCTCCCTTGTCCATGTTGAACGAGAAAATGAGTCAATATCATTTCCCCTCAACTATTAGACGCAAAAAATAAAACATCTGTTTCGCAAAAAACAGATGTTTTACGATTCAATATCCAATTCACTGCGCAAATCACGAAGCGCTTGCAGGCGCTGAGGGTCTCTGCGGAAGTATTCAACAAGTGTTTCGATGCATGTAATCGAGTTCCAGCTTAGGTGATGCTCGATACCTTCTACGTCTGTATAAATATGCTCGTCGGCTACACCGATCAAGGTTAAGAAGTCTTCGAGCAGCTGATGGCGATCCACCAATCGCTTGCCGATCTTCTTCCCCTTGCTAGTCAGCACGAGCCCCCGATATTTCTCATAAATAAGATAATCGTCCTTATCGAGCTTCTGAATCATCTTCGTCACAGAAGAAGGGTGCACTTCCAATCCTTCTGCGATATCGGATACGCGAGCATATCCTTTCTCGTCAATCAGTTTATAGATACGTTCCAAATAGTCTTCCATGCTTGGTGTAGGCATCAAGCGTCCCTCATTTCCTTCCACGTTACACGACTTGTCCAAAAGCGCTTCCTGCTTCAATATGTTCCTCATTTCACATCAATAAAGATTACTTTCCCTTAGCGGGAAATGAAGCATGCATATTTCTATACGGAAATAATCGTGTATCTTTAAGTTTACATGGTTTCGAGATCAAGTTCAACCTTAGACCTGTTTTGCTCGACATTTACCATAGCTGCGATCTATGGAAATTCATAGAAAGACCGCTCCATCTATGAAATTAGACGGCAGCGGTCACGGTAGATATGATTTAATTATGTAGGTTCTGTCAGTTATGTCAGTCTTCTCATCCACTCTGGGGTAATCTGCTGCAGCCAAATATTCAGCTGACTCAAATGATCGGTGAACAAGAGTATCCCCATCACGATCATAATTGCCCCGCCTACCTTCATCATGACGCCCGAATATTTCGTAAGCCATCGAGTTGAGCCAATGAAGAAGGATAGAATAAAGAATGGCAAACCAAAACCAATACAATAGGCGGTAATCATTAACATTCCTGTGCTTGGCTCAGATGCACTTAATGAAATGATGGCAGTCAAAATTGGGCCAATGCAAGGCGACCAGCCTGCGGAGAAGCCCATCCCGAACAAAAAGGAGCCTAAGTATCCGCTCTTCTGTCCAAAATCCAGCTTCCGTTCCTTCATTAAGAGTTGAGGCTTGAATACACCGATGAGCACAAGCCCCATAATGAGAATGAAAATAGCCGAAATCTGACGAATCAAATCTCGATATTCAGCCAAGTAAGAACCGAGCAGAGTAGCGCCCAGACCAAGTGTATAGAACACAACACTGATCCCTAAAATGAAAAACAACGTGTGAGTCATTGTGCGCCATCTAACCTCGCGCTTATTCTGCTTATCCTTTAATTGACTCACCGACATTCCCGTAATGATCGAAATGTAAGATGGATATAACGGCAAACAGCATGGAGATATAAAGGATACAAATCCCGCCCAGAAAGCTATCCACACCGTAATATGACCCAACCGCTTCGCCTCCCCGTATTAGTCGATTGCCCTAACAGGAAGAAGATGGGCGCTGTATCACACCCGAATTCCTCTTCTTGCTATCAATGTCAATATTAACACGGCAATGAGCAATAGGACAATCGTAGCCCCTGGCGCCAAATTCCAAATCCCTGCGGTCAGCAGCCCGCCAACGACAGCAGCTTCGGCTACAAGCACTGATACGATAACTGACTGCTTGAATCCCTTGGCTACAAACAGACTAATGGCTACTGGGATCGTTAATAAGGCCGAGACGAGAAGTGCGCCTACAATTTTGATGGCTGCACTAATTACGAGCGCGGTCAGCACCGTGACGGCAATATTAAGCATTCGTACCGGAAGGCCATTTACCGCAGCTGCATCTTCATCAAAGGTAAGCAAAAACATTTCCTTGAAGAAGAGGAGCAGAAATACGACAACGATAAGGGTTACAACCCCAACTACGATCAAGTCAGTGCCATTCAGAGTATAAATACTTCCGAACAAATAATTGTTCACATTCGCGCTAAAGTTCATTCCTAGCGTAAAAAAGAGCGATGCCAGCGCAACACCGCCTGACATGATGACAGCAATGGAGAGCTCAGCGTACGTTTTGTAAGCTTTGCGAAGCTTCTCAATCGCAATCGCACCCACAAGCGCGAATACAAGCCCCATGGCCAGCGGATACACGCCGAGCAGAAACCCAAATGCTACCCCAGCGATTGTCACATGCGCGAGGGTATCCCCTATCATGGACAACCGACGCAGCACAAGAAACATTCCCATAAGCGGGCCTATGGCGCCAATTAATAATCCCCCGATCAATGCGCGTATAAAAAAATCAGATTGTATGATGTCCAGCAATGACAACGTCCCCTTTAATTCAATTCCATGCTAAGCAAGGAGCAGTCTTTCTTAGAGTATACCGTGCGATAGATCCGGCTCTGAACATTGCACATTGTGCGAATGCCTCACATAGAAGTTCAGCTTGCCGCATGTCCCCTTCGGATCACAGCCAAGCCATGAATTCACAAGATCCATATCATGAGAAACCATAATGAAGGTCATATGGTGATGTTCATGCAGATGCTGCAGCAGATTGAAGAAATCCTTTTGCGTTTCCGTATCGATCCCAACTGTCGGCTCATCCAATATGAGCAGTTCAGGCTTATTCACCATCGCTCGCGCTAGAAATACACGCTGCTGCTGCCCACCCGATAACTGCCCGATGCGCTTATCCGCCAAGTCCTCAACCCGCATTACACGCATCGCATCGCGGCATTGGTTGATTTCCTCTTGCTTCAGCCGCCGGAACATTCGCCGGCGATTGTACATGCCGGATTGTACGACCTCCATCACAGTCGCTGGAAATAATGGATTAAAGGAATTCTTCTGCGGCACATACCCGATCCGATCCCATTCCTTGAACCGATTGATCGGCGTTCCGAACAGCTTAATTTGCCCTGAGGTGGGCTTCAGCAAACCGACCATCAGTCGCAGGAGCGTCGTCTTGCCAGCGCCATTCGTGCCGATAACACCTACAAAATCCCGCTCATATACGGTGAAGTTGACATCGCGCAGAACCGTCTGTCCTTCATAGCTAAAGCCAACATCCTCTATTGAAATCACCTGGTTATGGCAGGTGTCCGTCATATTCATCATTGTGCTCATTGTGCCCTCTCTCTTCCTTGCACGAACCGTCCAGCCGTGCAACTCTCGGTAACGGACTTTGATCCGTTCCTCATTTATTGTAGCGCGACAAGGAGATTTTGCAAATTGCGTTCCATGAGCGTTACGTAATTGTCCCCTTGATCTGCTTGCTGCTTCGTTAAGCCTTCAAGCGGGTTCAATACAAGTGTGCTCACACCCGCTTCACCAGCCAATGTATTCGCTAATTGATCCGATACAAGCTCCTCAAAGAATACGTACTTTAACCCCTTCTCCTTCACCAGCTTCGAGAGCTTCACCAAATCTTGCGCTCTTGGTTCAGCATCAGGCGTAATGCCCATAATTGCATGCTGCGTCAATCCATAATCCCGGCACAAGTATCCAAATGCATGATGGGATACCACTATCTCACGCTGCTTCAGCGAGCTTAGCTTCTCCGTATATAACTTATCTACGGATTCAATCTTCGACTTTAGCTGCTTATAATTTGCTTCATATTCACCCTTATGCGCACCATCGGCTTGAACGAGTGCATCCTTAACATTGCTTGCCATCGTCAAAGCGGATTTTGGACTCACCCACGTGTGCGGATCTGTGCTGCCATGTTCGTGTTCATGCGCATGTTCGGAAGCATCGCCTTCTCCTTCGTGATGCTCGTGCTCGCTTCCATCTGCCTCAATGAGAGGAATGCCCTTGCTTACCTCAAGTGTCTTCACATTAGACGAGGAATCCAAGCCTTTCAAAAAATCGTCCAGCCACATTTCGAAGCCTGCACCATTGACGAGCAACAGCTGGGCATTCGATGCATTATGCAGGTCACGGCTTTTTGGTGTCCAATCGTGTGGCTCAATCCCAGTTGGAATGAGATTGATGGTATTTACATGTTCGCCGCCAATTTGTTCTGTTAAAAATGCAATCGGATAAAAGCTCGTAACAACATTAAGTTTCCCTTCTACAATACCGGATTGAGAACCTTGTGTACATCCTGCCAACACCAATGCGAAGCAGCACAGGGTCAACAAGGAATGACGCAATCTTCTATATTTACTTCTCAGCTTCATATGAATAACTCCTTCTGCGCAAAATTATGTAGTTACGCATGTTAATTTTCTGTAATTCGTAATGATTACTATTAAGATTATAAAAAGGCTTTTCTCCCTTGTCAATCCTAACTTTTCTGCCATTCCAATTTCCTGCCTGCATACTCATTGGAAGCAGATGTGACAAAATTGTAAGGCACTCTCTATCATGTTACTCTTTGACATCATTGATAGACGATACTAATATGATAGAGTGCCTATTCCTACGGTTAGGCTCAAAACCATATACAAAAGAAATTAAGGAGTGAATGATTTGGATTGGATCGAATGGCTGAAGTATGCCGTGCTTGGATTGGTGCAGGGTTTCACTGAACCAATACCGGTATCGTCAAGCGGGCATTTGGTTATTGCTGAGCGATTATTCGGATTACATATCGAAGGTCTCGGCTTTGAGGTGCTCGTTAACTTTGCCTCCTTGCTAGCTATTTTGCTCATTTATCGTAAAGATATCGTACGGCTTACTGTAAATACGTTCCGCTTCCTGTTCACACGCGCTCAGGATGCAAAAGACGACTTCATGTTCGTAATTTATTTAATTCTCGCTACGATTCCAGCAGGGATTATCGGAGTGGTGTTCAAGGATACGATTGCAGATGTGTTCAAAGGTGTTAAGATTATCGGAGCAACACTGCTCGTGACTGCACTAGCTCTCTGGCTGATACGCAACTTGCGCGGCCGCAAGGGAGACAAAGATCTGTCATTTGGCGAGACGTTCATCGTTGGTCTGGCGCAAGCGGTTGCGCTCATTCCAGGGATTAGTCGTTCCGGTTCAACAATCGTAGCTGCGATGGCATTGGGATGGAAGCAGGAAACTGCCCTTCGCTTCTCCTTCTTTTTGTACATTCCGGTCAGCGTTGGAAGTATGATTCTCGAAGGGAAGGATATGATCAAAGACCCGACACTGGGGCAAATGATGATTCCATACTTGCTTGCCTTCGTATGCTCCTTCGCTGCATCCTACTTCGCTCTGAAATGGTTCATGGGCATTATGGCACGCGGCAATCTGAAATGGTTCTCGCTCTATTGTGTATTTGCAGGACTGTTCGTCCTATTCTTCGTCAATTAATAACGTTCGACAAATAAAGGCCGGGATCGTTAGATCTCGGCCTTTTTCTATGGCAATTCATACCCTAATCATCCACGTATGCCTGCCACCTATTTATTTCGTTCAAACTTCTGTTACTTCACAATTGCACCATTCGGCATGCTGTCTGGGACTGTCGCAACCGTCAATTGACCGTCCTTCGAAGCAGCCAAAATCATACCTTGGGACAAGACACCACGCAGCTTCACTGGCTTCAGATTCGCTACACAGATTACCTTGCGTCCAATAAGCTCTTCTGGCTTGTAATATTGAGCGATTCCAGATACAACCTGACGCTGTTCATAGCCCATATCCAATTCCAATCGCAACAGCTTATCTGCTTTAGGAACAGGTTCACAATGTGTCACTTGTGCAACGCGCAGCTCTACCTTCGCAAAATCATCAATTGCGATTTCTTCCTTGGCATCTTCCGGCTTCGCCGAACCTGTCTCAGCTGCAGCAGCACTGTTGTCTGCTTTGGCTTGGCCAGGTGCTTCTTCAGCTGCTGGCTCTGCCTTCTTGCCTCCGTTCATTGCTTCAGCGATGATTTGCACCTCTTCTGCTACTTCCAGACGAGGAAAGATCGGGTCACCCTTCACAACCTTGGTTCCGTTCGGAATGGCTCCGAATGTGCGAACAGATTCCCAAGACGTAATCGTTCCCGCTTCAATACCAAGCTGAGCCCACACCTTCGCTGGGGCTTGTGTCAAGAACGGCTGCAGCAGAATGGAGGAAATACGTAGGCTCTCTGCCAAATGCGCCATAACAGAAGCCAATTCTGCACGCTTGGATTCATCCTTCGCAAGTGCCCAAGGCTGTGTCTCATCAATGTATTTGTTCGTACGGCTGATGAACTGCCAAATGGCAGTCAGAGCTACGGAGAATTCCATATCTTCCATAGCTGCTTCCACTTTATCCACTGTCTGCGCAGCGAAGGCTGCAATTTCACCATCGAAAGCCGTAACTTGGCCTGCATATGCAGGAATCTCGCCGTCGAAGTATTTCTCGATCATTGCAACGGTGCGGTTCAACAGGTTGCCAAGATCGTTCGCCAAATCGAAGTTAATACGCTCTACGAAGCCTTCTGGCGTAAACGTACCATCTGATCCGAACGGCACCTCGCGCAGCAAGTAGTAACGAAGCGCGTCCAATCCGTAACGATCAATCAGCATAACAGGATCGACGACATTGCCTTTGGACTTCGACATTTTGCCGTCCTTCATCAGCAGCCAGCCGTGTCCGAACACTTTCTTCGGAAGCGGAAGATCAAGCGCCATCAGCATAATCGGCCAGTAAATCGTATGGAAACGAATGATCTCTTTCCCGACCAAATGAACATCCGCTGGCCAGTACTTCTTGTACAATTCATCATTGTCCGATCCATATCCTAGAGCGGAAATGTAGTTGGACAGTGCATCAATCCATACATAAACAACATGCTTCGGATCGTTCTTCACCTTCACGCCCCAATCGAAGGACGTACGGGAAACGGCGAGGTCTTCCAAGCCTGGTTTAATAAAGTTGTTAATCATTTCATTTTTACGGGATTCTGGCTGAATGAACTCTGGGTTCGCTTCATAGAATTCCAACAGTCGATCCGCATATTTGCTCATGCGGAAGAAGTAGCTCTCTTCCTTAACCAGTTCCACAGAACGGCCGCAATCCGGGCAGTTGCCATTCTCGAGCTGACGTTCTGTGAAGAACGATTCGCACGGTGTACAATACCAGCCTTCATACGTACCCTTGTAAATGTCTCCTTGCTGAACCAAGCGGTCGAAAATCGTCTGAACAACATTCTTATGACGCTCTTCAGTTGTGCGAATAAAGTCATCATAAGTGATATCCAGCTTGTTCCACAGCTCCTTAATCCCACTGACAATGTTGTCAACGAACTGCTGTGGAGTTACCCCTGCGTCCTTCGCCTTGCGTTCGATCTTCTGACCATGCTCGTCTGTACCCGTCAAGTAGCGAACATCAAAACCGCGCAAACGCTTATAGCGTGCCATTGCGTCCCCTGCTACAGTTGTGTACGCATGACCGATATGCAGCTTGTCGCTTGGATAGTAGATCGGCGTTGTGATGTAAAATGTGTTGCGTTGTTGACTCATTGTTCGTTCATCCTCCTCAGCATATGCCTCTTCATGCAGCAAATCCGATGTTGTCTTTCTTGCACTTCACTAGAGTTTCAATCAAAGCTTCGACAAAAAGCTTCAATAAACAGAAAAAGCCCCCGCCCAATTTGGGACGAGAGCTGTATCTCACGTGGTACCACCCAATTTCCCACCTGCATACATATCGACAGGCGGCTTCATTGTGACCGGTATGTAGCCGATCAAGCATTCGTTAACGGGAATGATGCGCCAACAGCTTACGGTAGAGCCTGCTTCTCGCAGCTCAATCACTCGCTCACCATCAGTTCCTCCCGGACCATGTTCGGAAGAGCGTCCATACCGGTTCCCAGCAATACCGGCTCTCTGAAATGGCTTCTCTGCTTACTTATCCGTTCCTCGGAGATATCGATTTCCAATTATGTGCATCCAACAACTACCCTCAAATATAAATCAGGAACTGTCCCTCTGTCAAGGACGCTTCGGAGGAACCTTGTCTATTCCTCCAGGGTGAAATGGATGGCACTTGGCGATTCGCTTCATCGTCAGCCATGTGCCCTTCACAGGCCCATGGACTTCCAATGCTTCCATCGCATAAGTGGAACATGTCGGATAGAAGCGGCACGTAGGCGGTTTGAGCGGTGATATCCATTTGCGGTAGGCTCGAACTGGTGCCTGTGCCACCCTTGTTCCCAGACTTCGTCGAATTTGACGTTGGTCATCTTCATGCTCAGGTGTGTCCTCACTTGAGGAACTGCATCGCTTGCCTTCTTCCTCCGTCATATCCCGGTTCCACCTGTATTATGGTTAGGTATAGAAGTTGAATTGTCCTTATCTGTACATGTAGAGCAGTATCCAAACACTTCGAATTTATGTTGAACGACCTGAAATTGATCAGGTACATCGGTCTGCGACATCGGGCAGAAATGGATCGGATACGTCTTCTCACACTGCAAACATATCATGTGATGGTGATGATGCCCATCTGCACAAGTTACGCGGAACTTGACTCCATCCTCGAACACTACCTGCTCAAGAACGCCTAGATCGAACATGATTCGCAAATTGCGGTATACCGTGTCGAAGCTCAAGCCGGAATAGCGCTTCCCCATAAATTCGTATACATCCTTAGGTGTTAAATATCCATTCGTGTCAGCGAACAGCTTCGCCAAGGTTCGACGCTGATCCGTAATTCTCATCCCTGAATCAGCCATTTTCTCTATAATTTGTTCTGTCTTCAGCATCGAAGTCCCTCCTCTATGATGTGGAACCCGTCACTACTATAATGCGCTATTACTAGCGGTAAAGTCAAACCCGAAGTATAGAAAAAGGACTGCCCCTATTCTACAAAAATCGGAGACAGTCCTTCTCAAAAAAATGATTCAATTTATAATAAAAGATCAGTGCTATGAATTAAGACTTCGCCTTCGGAAGTGGCATGAATATGAAATTGACCGGCAAGCTGCTGCCTGCTGCAGGAGAGAATAAAATCTCAACCTTTTCTTCATAATCTCCTGTACGATAGACGACACTTGCTTCATTCGAACCTTTTAGCAATCCCTGATTCGGCGTATTTACCGCCTTACCATTTACTAATATGGCACCAGTATATGATCCTGCGCGCGAATTGAAGGCGATAAGTGTGTTAGGCGCGACCTTGTTCAAGTGGATACGATACAACACTCCATAATTGCCCGCATTTAGACGATCTTCAAACGTCATCATGTCGGATCCGGTAATGTACTTATCGCTATTGTTATCTGCGATTAACAGGCGTTCTTCCTTGGTACCAACTGTTTCGTCCACCGTGAACACCCGATCGGCATTTTCAAATGTTCCGCGGATATGCTTCCCGTCAATCGGCAGCTGAGGCAAATTCTCGAATTCTTTTAATACATCCTTCTTCGCATCCAGCGCTACGATCGTATATTCAAGCGTACTATCTCCGTAGAAATCCGAATATAACGTAAACACATCTCTCGGCTTGAATGTAGGATTACTCAATTCCGGTACTACAATTTTCGTTTCATTCGGCTTCAACTTTGTTTCCGTTGTTTTGCCATCCTCAAATGATTGGAAATAACGAATTGTCGCCTTCATCCCCGTATCTTGCGGACTGGGACTAGGCCCTGCAAAGCCTTGGTGCTGCACCGTCAAGGTAGCCGGATCATCGGATACGTTCGTGACCAAAATGTAAAACTTCATATTATAATTGGTCGAATTCAAATGGTGAGCAAAAATCCGCGCTCCGCCTGCAACACGATCTTGATATAGGATTCCATCTTTCAATACTTCTTCTGGACTGTTCGCGCGGTACAATGCACGGCGTTCTTCGGTCACTTTTGGTTTGATTTCCTTATAACCAAGAATAGACCCAGCGTCTACTTGATATTTATCCCCTTGTGGTGTGAACAATTTGTTAAAATCATCGAACGTGTACAGCACTTCATCCGTTACGGAGATCGTTTGGCTTACTTCAGCCGTAAGGCCGTACTTGTTCTTCACTTTCAGCGTAATTGTCTTCTCACCCGGCTCGAAGAATGCCGGTTGTTTGTTCACCCACTCGCGTTTCAATTCCGTATCTTCTTCATCCGTACTCAAATCGTCATATTTAATCGGTTCACCCATTTTATATGTCGTTTTATCCGTACGGAAGCTTGCTACTGGCGGTGTATGCGGTCTTGTAACCGTAATTGTCTGGGAATACGGATCACTCCACTCCCCATCCTCATCACGTACGCGCAGTGTAATCGTATATGTGCCTGGCTCGTCATAGATTTCTTGATTCCCGTCCCAATCTACTTCAACAATCTGACGGCCACGTGGATGCGTGGATTGATCTGTGAATGTAACACGAGTCTCTCCTGCAATAATGTCTTTCTGATCAACTTTAAACTTCGCAATTGGCTTAGCGCTAAGCTGAATGATGATGCGCTTCGATGCTTGTTCCCACTTATATGGAATTGCCATTGCATCCATCGCGGATGTAACTGGAACCATGAATACGCTATTTGAAATATAAGAAGCGCCCTTCATTTTTGTAGAGACACCGTTTACCCGATAGTCTGCACTTCCCATTTTGTAACGAAGTTCTTTGTCACCGTTCTTGATGATCGTTTCCTTCGTCTTGTTATCAAAGTCCAGCTTGAATCCAAAGCGATCTATCAGTGAACGAATTGCGATATAGGAAACGCCCTTCTTGACCGTAATCGGCTGTGGAGATGTGTATTCAATCCCATCTTGATAGATCTTATTGCTGTCTGCAATTAGGACAACAACATTCTTGTCATATTCCCCAGGTAGAACGGATTGAACACGTGCCTGTGAAACTTGCTTGTTGTCTTGCTTCTTATCCAGTTGGTTCTCTTCCTGATTGCTGCTGTCTTCCGCAGTATTTGAAGACTTATCCGTTTCGACTGTACCACTTACCTCAGTATTCGTCGTCCCCTCTGCAGCGAACACAGGTACTACTGTGAACAATTGCACTGCGGCTACACAGGCAACGAAAAGCTTTTTCCAAGATTTCATAGTAAATGTCCTACTCCTCATCCATCGTTTATATTTCGAAATGTTAATACAATGTGTAGATTGAACATAGTTATAGACGCATTCCTGGGTAAAAAGTTTCTATTTTTTCATTCTTTTTTTAAGGAATATTAAATGAAAGTCAATGTTTACATTTCATTTTCTGAAATCATTGTGATTTTACATTTTCTTCATATCCAAAAAAAAGACCTGTACCGATCGATCGGTACAGGTCTCGAGATGAGTTCTATTGCTGTTTCGCGTAAGAAGCACTGTGCCCAAATGGGTATTGCTCCGAAATCGTAACCGGCAGTTTGCCCTTCGGCTCCTGCAGGCCGAGCAGCACATTCCCCAGAGCTTTCATTGCAGCAGGGCGGTTCTCATAGCAGCACAAGTACGTAGGTGCATCAGGGAATTGATTCAGATCATATGGATTGCGAGTCGATGCAACAATGACGCGTGTATTGCTGCGTGCTAACAATGCATTCACCACATCAACCTGTCCTTGATGCAGCTTCGATACTGGATTGTAAGTCAGGATCACAATCTGACTATATCCTTCTGTGCTTGCCAAAATTTCTTCCACTTCAACGGAGTCTGGATCATTGTTAATCCGGAGCAGCTCCACATCGTTCATATGTGGTTGCAGTGCAGATGCCAACGTATATTCCTGTACGATAAGATCATCGACCTCTGAACGAGTCCGCACTTGAGGCCAGATCACAAGCGTCTTCGCGCTGCGATCAAGCGGCAGTGCACCAGCCTCATCCTTAACAAGCGTCGTACTGTCCTCGAACATACGATCAACCAATGCCTTAGATTCAGGCGTAGCGAAATAAGAAGCGAAATCCTCTGGAACTTCTGTCTCTTCGCCCATATGACGCTTATTTTTCAAGGTAATGATACGATCGATGGATTCGTCGATGCGCGATTCAGCGATGCGACCGGTACGAACAGCCTCGCACAGCGCTTGAATCGATGCAACTTGCTCTTCATACGTATGGCTGACTAGCAAAATATCAGCACCGGCTTCAACTGCGCGCACCGCACCTTCAGCCACACCAACTTCCTTCGAAATTGCATGCATTTCCAAGCAATCTGTTACGATCAAGCCATCATAGCCCATGCGGTGGCGGAGCAGCTTCGTAAGCACATTATGGGACAACGTAGCTGGGATGGAATCCGGCTCAAATGCAGGGAAAATGACATGCGCCGTCATAATGCAATCAACACCCTCTTGAATCGCACGAGCAAATGGAGCAAGCTCAACTGCAACCAAACGTTCCTCATCATGAGGTACAGCAGCAAGGCCGTGATGAGAGTCGACAGCCGTGTCGCCATGTCCTGGGAAATGCTTCGCCGTTGCAGCCACATTTGCCTCTTGCAGGCCGCGAATTTGTGCAGTTCCAAGTTCAGCTACCAGATCAGGACGTTCACTGTATGAACGAACCCCGATTACAGGATTCTCCGAATTGTTGTTCACATCCAAGCTCGGTGCGAAGTTCATGTTAATGCCAAGACGGAGCATCTCTTCTCCGCAAATACGTGCACCCTCATAAGCATGCTCAGCACTGCGCGTGGCTCCAATTGTCATATTGCCCGGGATTAGCGTAATATCCTCCCAATCGATCCGTGCTACCATACCGCCTTCTTGGTCAATACTAATGAAGAGCGGAATATTCGTCTGTTCACCGGAAATCTCTTGCAAATGATGAGATAACGCACTTACTTGCTCTTTGCTAACTACGTTGCGCTTGAAATAAATAATGCCTCCAACGTGGTGCTCCTTAATCAAGGAACGGATATTATCGTTTACCTCTGTCGTTGCGAATCCACACATCACCATTTGGCCAATTTTTTGCTCAAGCGTCAGTTGAAGTTTACTCATCTCACTCATCCCATCCTCTTCATATCGTGAATTCTTGATGTGATTCATTTAAGCGTTATCATTTTCCCGTCTGAACGGCATCCTCGCGATATTCCGTCGGCTTCTTGCCTGTGTACTTCTGGAACACCTTGGAGAAGTACCGTCTTTCTGAATATCCAACAAGTGCACCAATCTGTGTAATGCTCTTATCTGTTGTACGGAGCAATGACATCGCCAGCTCCATTCGCTGACGCGTCACGTATTCAACAAACGTTTCCCCGAAATGATTCTTAAACAACAAACTGAAATAACTGCAGCTGATTCCTAAGTAATCAGCCATTTCCTCGACGCCGATATCTGAGCCTAAATTGCGGTGAATATAATCCTTGGCCGATATCATTAGGAGCTCGCTCGACTTCTTGTTCATCGCGTGTTCCTTCGTATGATCGACCAACTCCATAATCGCACACATTAAGTCCTTGACGCCCATCATATGCTGAAGCTTATTCCACACCGCCTCTTCTTCTTGCGGTGTAACTAGTTCCCACTCTCTCATCTCACGAATCAAGTGAATGATGACATAATGAAGGAACGTCTCCGCACGAACGATGGACTGCTCAGACATATACATCAGGCTGGATTGCAAGGCATGCATTCCGTCATCAACCTTAGAGCGATCATTCTGCTTCATCCCCGCCACGATATCTTCGACTAACTGCCACTGTGAGACAGAGGCCGCCTGTCTTGCTACTGAGCCTTCATCGACAGATACGAGCTGTTCATCATCGGTATGCAAAATAAGAGTACGCTGCAGGCGTTTGTACGTATGTGCCAAGCTCATGAGAGGAATCGGACCATTATCCCATGCAAGGCTTACGGTCATCTTCACATGGCCTCGAACCGCCTGCTGAATTTCCTGTGCCCAGCGTGCCATATCGACCGAAGTAACCTCATGCTGGTCACGATAGCATTGAAGAAGTACGCACCACTCCCCTTCACGCATTTGCAATACGGCATATTTATTCCAATCATCCACGATGGCATCCTGCAGCACGTTGCGAACTGCGAAATTCCATAGCTTGCGCTCATTGTCACTCCAAGAGGCGCTTTGCTGCGCATAGCCATCCAAGTCAACGAGCAGCAGCGAGTAAGCCAGCTTGTCAATCGGCTGCTCCTCATCAACCATGAAGGCCGCAAGTGCGCCAGTGGAGAATCCCATAAGAACATCGAACATCATCTTCTCATAAGCGAGACTAATCATGCGCCCCCAGCGCCGTTCCGACAGCTTCTTCTCCAGTTGACGGGTGCGTACAAGATCAGCAAGCTTCTTCACGGTCAATTCCAGCTCATCGTAGTTAATCGGCTTCAGTACATAATCACGAACACCATGCTGCATTGCGATGCGAGCATACTCGAATTCCTGATAGCCCGTCAGCATCATAACCTCGGCTTCACAACCCATTTTACGAATTTCTCGCAGAAAGTCCATACCGTCCATAACGGGCATACGAATATCACACAAAATAATGTCTGGCTCGTGCTGCCGCACCATTTCCAGCCCTTCCACACCATTGCGAGCTGTGCCTACCAATTCAACATTCAGCTCATCCCACGGGATGACCAGCTTCAAGTTGTTCAAAATCGGTACCTCATCATCAATGAGCAAAGCCTTCACACTCATAACGTATCACCCTGTTCGTATTTCGGTATCACACACTGAATCATCGTTCCCATCTGTGAAGCGGAACAGATGAACAATCCATAACCAGGACCATATCGAATGCGCAAGCGATCTGCTACACTGCGGACTCCGAGTCCCCTACGTTCCGTATTGTACGACTCTTCTTCCTGCGGCAGAACCGATTTTTGCTCATCGGAGAGCATATATTGGAACTTTCTTAATTGTTCATTCGACATGCCCATCCCATTATCCTCTACCCGAATGAGAATGCGATCTTCATCCTCAAATGCGGTAATGCGAATCCATCCTGTGTGCTCAATTCCATCAAATCCGTGTTGGATTGAGTTCTCGACAAGCGGCTGCAGAGTCAGCTTCATCACCTTGCAGTGCATGATGTGTTCCGGTACGTCAATTTCGAAGTTGAACAGCTCCTCGAATCGAAACTTTTGAATTTCAAGATAGCTCTTCAAATATTCAAGTTCTTCGCGAAGCGTAATTTCCTCTTTATCCTGAATGCTAATGCGTAAAATATTGCCGAGGCGATAAACCATCTGACTAACCTTGCGCCCTTCATTTTGAATAGCCAGCACATTAATCGATTCAAGTGTATTAAATAAAAAGTGAGGCTTAATTTGAGCTTCCAGCACTCTCATTTCCGCCTTATTCTTCTGCTGCTGCTCATTCTTCACTTGATCAATAAGGCCAGACACACGCTCCATGAGACTATTGAATCCGTGCGAGAGCATCCTTAACTCATCTCTGCCCTCTTCATCAACACGGGCGTTCAGATCCCCATCCTCAACCCTGCGCATAAATCGAACGATGCGCGTAATGTTGCGCGTTATACGGTTCGTAAACAACAGGTTGAACAGCAGCGCTCCAAGGATGCAGAGGAATAAGATGGTAGACACCCATTTCAGAAATACGACCATCTCCTTCGAGAGAGAGCTCCAGTCTCGCACGGAAATCAAATACCAGCCGTAATCACTCATGGGGTGGTACGTGATCACACTTTCGCGTTCCCCGAATTTGTCCTTGTAGCTTACATATGTATTTTCGAACTTGATCGGCTTCGAAGCATAATCAGCGATCATATGGCCAGCGAGCTGCTTCGAGTTGTCGTATAGAATCTGTCCATCACGATTGACGATAAAGAACTTCGTATTCTCCATCTGATCAGCCGTATAAAACTTGTTAAAGAACGTGTCGAGATCCCAGTTCTTAATCTGGATGATCGATATTCCAATTGGCCTCATCGTCGATAGATCCTTCACAACTCGAATCTGGGTAAAGACCTGCTCGGAACCCGTCAGTTCTGGAAATTCATTTGGCCCGACCCATAACGGAACCCCGTTCAAGTCCATGACTTTCTTAAACACAGGATGCTTTTTGAATTCATGAAAAGGCATTTCCTTGAAGTTGTCTTTAGAAAATATTGGGATAATCCCTTCTCTTTGTGCATATGGGCTGAAATTGTACAAAAAGGCATAACTAATCGCAGGATGGTTGAACAGCAGCTTGCGGAAATTTTGCTGGCGTTCGTTCATCCGGATATAGTCCGTGCCTTTTAGCGTATCATCAACTTGCTTTCCGACTGGCCGCCCCTGTTCATCCACGAAGTAAAGCTTTCCATTATCGTCATATCTGACGACGCTTGAGCTTACCATATCGTGTTCGTAAGGATTAGGCGATACCAACGCCTTCTGGAAGACGTTATTCGCAATGCCTGTGTCGGATACTTTATTGATTTCATCGAATATGTAGCCGATGCTGTGGCTCATGGCCCGCATCGAGAATTGCGCTTGCTCACTATATTTCTTCTCTAGCAAATTAAATGTAATCACAAATGTAATCGTTCCAAGTAAAAGCAAAGGGATAATGATAAGCAAAATAAATCCACTAAACATCTTAAATCGTAAATTCATTGTGCACATTACCCCTTTACTCTCTCTTTAGTCATCTATGAATATATTAACACGTAAGAGCTTACATTTCATGCAGAAACTATGAAAAGATTAGCCCTTAACCCCGCCTGCTGTGAGACCCTCAATAATTTTCTCTTGCAGGATTGCGTAGATGACCATAACAGGTACGACACTGTATACGATACCAGCCGCCATCTGCGCGTAGTTCGTGTTATACGTATCACGGAAGCCGACCATACCGACCGGAAGTGTACGCAAGTTGTCTGTTGAGATAAAGAAGTTTGCGAGCAAGAATTCATTCCAGTTGCCGAGGAAGTTGACAATGAATACGGTCACGAGCGCTGGTACCGTCAACGGCAAGATGACTTTGAAGAAAATGCCTGGTGCCTTCAAGCCGTCAATTACAGCTGCTTCCTCAATCTCAGACGGGAGACTTCGCATAAATGCCGCCAAGATAATTATTGTAAATGGTATTGCCCCTGCCGTGTAAGGAACATATAGGGCCCAGTGCTTATCGAGCATGTTCAAGTTCTTCAAGATGCCGTAAATCGGAAGCAGCAATGCATTGCCCGGAATGAGCAAGCCTAGCAAAATGAACTGGAACACTGCTGCACTCATCTTCTTATAGCGCATACGTGTAATCGCAAAGGATGCAAGAGACGCGATGAGAATCGTTGACACGGATGCTGCAAGTGAAATGTACAAGCTATTTACGAAATATGTGCTAATTTTGGCATTGACCCAAGCTTTCACATAGTTATCCCAAGCAAATTCTGTCGGCAAACCGAATGGATTCGCTGCAATGGCTCCGTTGTCTGTCTTCACCGATGAGAACAAGACGAACAGGAATGGGAATAGAATAACCGCCAAATACAACAGAAGGAAAATATGAGGGGTGCCCTTTTTCAGCTGTTTCATCATTAGTATTCAATCCTTTCCGTTCTACGCGCAATAAGTACTTGATAAAGCACTGTCACGATGAGCGTGAACACGAAGATAAGGACTGCAATGCTGTTCCCATAGCCATATTTGAAACTTGTAATCGAGTGCTTGATCATATAAGTTGCCATAACATCGGTTGCCCCTGCCGGGCCGCCCTTGGTCATAACGATGACGATATCTGCCGCCTTCATTGCACCTGCGATCGATAGCATAATAACCACAGAGATGATCGGCATAATAAGCGGAATCGTAATGCGCATCGCACGTTGAACGCCAGTTGCGCCATCAATCATCGCTGCTTCGTCAAGATCTTTCGGAATCGCTAGAATTGCAGCCAACACCATAACAATGTAGAAACCGGTCCACTGCCAAGCGTTCGTAATCAAGATCGAAATCATTGCCGTTTTCTTGTCTGCCAGCCACATAAGCGGATCGATACCGAACAAACCTAGCAGCTTGTTAAGAAGCCCTGTGTCCGGATCGTAAATGAAGCCCCACAAAATACCGATGACGGCCGTGGACATAACAGACGGCATGAATACTGCTGTCTTGTACAATCCTTTCAAACGCTTGACATTGGAGATGAGCAGTGAGAAGAAAATGATTAACGGGACTTGGACTAACAAAGAGAACAAAATAAAGTATCCATTGTTCTTCACCGATTCCCAAAAGTCTGGCTTACTCATCACATTGAGATAGTTGTCAAAGCCAATAAATGTAACGTCCTTCGATATTCCGTTCCAACTCGTAAAGCTGTAGTAAATCGCATTGATTACCGGGTATATAAAGAATGCGATGAACAAAACGAGCGTAGGAAGCAAAAATAACACATATGTTAAGGGGTTTCTTAATGCTTTGTTCATATGATTTCCCTCCGTCCGTCCCACATCGTAATCATACTGGTTGACTGCTGCTCAGGATGATAAATGAGCACCACCCCCCGATACGGACAGGTGGTGCTCCTTGTGGTCAAGCTTGCTTTTTATTTATCTTATTTCGATGCTGCGTTCGCTTCTTCTTGTACTTTTTGCACGGCATCCAGAGCCGCTTGCGGTTCAGCTTCGCCGCTAATCATTTTTTGGAGCTGTTGACCGAGTGCCGTATTCACATCCGCTTGAACGAGTGCGTCAAATGCAGGCCATGTGAATTTCACGTCTTTCATTTGAGCCATAATCGCTTTAAGCAAATCATTGCCTTCGGCAGCTGTATCCAGCTTCGTCTGGTCAATCTTCAATGTAGGGATAACGCCATCTTCCTTCAAGCCGCGCAATTGCATGTCTTCATTGTAAAGGTTCTTGATGAACGCTTTCACCGCTTCCATCTTGCGTGGATCTTCAGCAATCTTGGAAGAGAATGCATAACCATTGTTCGAATCGAACATTACGCTGTATCCGTCGCCTTCTTTAGCCGGAGGCATCATAAAGAAGCCAGCCTTGTTATGCAATTTACCGGATTGTGTTGCATCAGCGAATACGGAAGATGCCCAAGATCCGTCGAACATCATAATGGCTTCGCCATTAACCAACTGTGTGCGTTGTGTTGCATAGTCGAGACCAAGCTCGCCTTTTTTGAAGTAGCCTTTCTTGATCCAATCTTGGTGTTTCGCAAATGCTTCTACCATTTTTGAATCGTTCCACTTCGTTGTTCCTTTCGCAAATCCGGAAGTAATATCCGCACCGCCGTAGTAGGACCACAACGTGTTTGTTGTCATCAATGGCACCCAAGCATCCTTGGAGCCAATTGCGAATGGAATTTTGCCGTCAGCCTTTACTTTTTCAGCGATTGCTTCAAGCTCAGCCAATGTTTTTGGAATTTGAATTCCTTTTTCAGCGAAATAGTCTTTGTTATAGAAGTAACCTTCAATTGAAGCACCGATTGGCAAACCGTAGATCTTGTCTTCTACTGTCCATTGTGCAAGGGATTGGAACTTGTCCTTCAATCCAAGCTCATCCAGAATCGGAGCTACATCAAGTATAAGTCCATTCTCCGCGTACAATTTCACGTCTGGGTTACCGAAGGCATCAAAGATATCTGGAGGAGATCCGCTTCCCATTTCTGCACGAAGCTTCTCTTTGCGGTTAACCTCAGAGTCAACACCGTCAAGCTTAATTGTTAGACCTGGAACTTCGGATTCTGTCTTCTTTACAACATCTTGCAAGATAGCGAAGCGATTTTTCTTTGAATCACCCAGCTGCGTATGACGAAGAGTAAGCTCAAATGGTTCAACCTTTTTATCTTCACCAGCTTGGTTCGCTGGCTTCTCAGAACCACTCTCTGACTTTGATCCGCATCCTGTAAGCGCTGTCGTTGCGATGAACAGAAGCGTCAGAATCATTACCAATCCTTTTTTCATGTAAGGACCCTCCCGTATGTTTTTGTCTGCTAGTATCTTCTTGTTGTTTGGTACGCTTTTATTATAATTCGACAATGTCCTTCCTGTAAGGACGACATTTTTACTATTGGGGGATAAAATCCTCTAACGAATGAGGGATAAAATAAAACAGCGGTCAAAACCTCGATTTGAGGATTTGACCGCCAATTTGTGAAACACCTAGCATATTTGCTTGTCTAGTAACTTCCCAATTCAGCTCACGCAATACAATTTTTTGTAGAGCAGGTGAATGAATATGAGCTATTTCATTTGCATCCTCTATTTAATTCCCTCTTGTGAAATTGTACAGCCTATCATACAGTTCACGTATGCTCGGATTCGTGCTGCTCGCTGCATCGCGCAGAACCGGCCCGCTTCCTTTATAATACGCAGTAAAGCCTTTCCCTGCGAATCCATATTGATAGCCTGCGTTCATATATTCATTGAATCGGCTCCGGAACGTATTATCCGTTAGCATACGATTGTCGAACTCGACTTCAACACCCATGCCATATCGTTTGGCCGTTTGAATCCCATCTACAAGACGATCAATTGATAAATCTTCAAAAAAGTAGTTCGGCTGGTACGTCGCTGCATCGAAGCCTGCGTCCTTCCATATAAAACTCTTATAGGTCAAGGAATGAGGGATCCAGAACGATTTTAGCCCTCTTGCATGAACATCCGAGTTCATCATCCGCAGGAAGTCTGGGGCTGACTTGGACCAGCTAACTTCTTCATCCACCCAGTACATGCCAACCAGCTCAAGGTTGGAGTAGTTGTTCGCATTCCAGCGGTTTTGTACCTCTTGCAACCACCATCTGACTGCCTTCTGGCGTGTCGCCAAAGCTTTCTCTATGCCTACGCTGGCTTCACTAAAGTTCTCCGTAATTCCGTCGCCGTCAATATCTCCGAAGTTCGTCGTGTTCTCTCCCGGATTTGGGAGCATCATGACAACCTTTGTTTTGTGATTCGGCTGTCCAAGCTGCAGCCCTACTTCCTTCGTAGCTTCATTCAGCTGCTTCAAGTCGCCTTGAGCGCCAAATGTTTTATCCAGGTACCATTGCCAATCCGTCAGGAGTGAATCCTTTCCGAAATCACGACCCGCCGGAGATTGGAGACCCAGCATCAACACACCATCAAAGAACCAATCCTGAACCTGTCCGGCTTGATTCACGTAACCAATTTCCGGAATCAGGCTGTCTTTTGTCCACGCAGGAACGTCAGGATAATACCCATTGTAGACAAGTGATAAATTACGGATTCCAGCAGTGTCGACGCCTGGGTACTGGAATTCGAACGGCTTCATATTCACAACAACTGCCCCGTCAGCCTTGCCGTCTGTTCCCATAATTTCAATCTCATCTATAAATGTCCATGCCCGTGGATGCATCGAGAACACAACCTTCACGTAGCGTGCATAGGCCATCGTGGCACCTTGTCCTCCGCCTGAAACCCCATCTTTGCTGCCATCCCATACATAGGTTTGATCAATCGGGGGGCCATTCATCCAGCCACGTTCCGTTGCTTTGTGTCCGACAATTCCCCAATTCACACTATCATCTGACACATATATAGATACGCTCAATGGAAACAAAATCGCTGAAGCCGGCCAATCTTGAAGGAAGTGCGCCCTAACACTTGCAATCGATTTCCGTTGACCAAAGTCAAACGTGACTTCCCGTGCCTTCTTCTTAATGTGCCCGACCCACGCTGGATCCGTCACATTCGCAGCGCCCTTAACGCCATTAGTCAGTTTATTGCCCGGATCTGGATAATTCGATTCCGGCGCTTCCGACCATGTGTAGGTAGAGCTCGGTGCAAGGTTGCGGAGTTGTGGCGCCGCTTGGGCATTCGGCATATTCGGACTGATTGACAATACCAGCATCATGCTAAGCACAAGTGCTGTCATCTTTTTCTTCATAATCACTATCCCTCCTATTTACGTTCATTTTCGAAGAATACGACCCTGAATCATCTAATGATTAAGCTGCAATCATACCCCCTCTATTCATTAAATTCATCCAAGAAAGTTGATTCCTCATGATGCCTGATGCCCTTTCTATGTTGAACCAGTAGCTTGAAGAATCTCTTCATCTACCAGTTATGAGGACAAGAAAATGCATTTCCACAGCATATATGTTTGGCGATAAAATAAAATATTTCATATGGTAGCGCTTCCATTATGAGTTGTGCATTACCTTTTTTCATTCTTACAGCGCATTATAGTTTTTTCCTTCCATTTTAGAAATAGTTCTCTTCGATCATTTTATACACAATGCTATTGAATGCACGTTCTAAGTGAACACTCTTTCATCTATTGCAACAAAAAAAGAGATGACCTCTTCCCTGCTAGGCAAGTCATCTCTCTTCCTATATAAATAGATATGAAATACACTATACGCTCGTCTGCCCACGGCCCTTCTCAATAAGCGCATAAGCACGCTCCACCTCTTCTGCAGTTGGGGAAGGAATCCCTTCAAGCGGATACTTCTCACCTAGCTGTTCCCACTTGTATACGCCCATTTGATGGTACGGCAGGATTTCGAATTTCTCGACACCTTGCAATGTACCGATAAAACGGCCCAGTTCAAGCAAGTCCTCTTCATTGTCGTTAATCGTCGGTACGAATACGTGTCGAATCCACATTTTCTTGCCATGCTCAGATAACCAACGCGCCGTATCCAGCGTACGTGCATTCGGCACACCTGTAAGTGCAATATGCTTCTCATTGTTAATATGCTTAATATCCAGCAGTACTAGATCCGTAACATTCATCAATTCTTCGAGCTTCGCTACTTCGTTGAAACCGTTCGAATCCAGGGTTGTATGCAGATCCCAGCGCTGCTTCACTTCACGGAATAGCTCTCTAACGAATGCAGCTTGCAGCGTTGGCTCCCCGCCCGATACGGTCAAACCGCCTCCAGAGCTGCGGTAATAAGGCAAGTATGGTTCAATTTCAGCAAGTACTTCCTCAAGTGTCATTTCTTTGCCGTCACCTAAGCTCCATGTATCGCGGTTATGGCAATATTGGCATTTGAGCGCGCACCCCTGCATGAATAAAATAAATCGTATGCCAGGTCCATCAACGGTACCGAATGTTTCTAACGAGTGAATACGTCCGATCATCTCTATCACTTTCCTCTCCAGCCCATTACAACCTGCTTACATGACAAGAGGGGCGCTCCCTCCCTGCCATTGACCGAAAGGTACTAGGCATGTGGTGTAGTTGCGCCCCTTTACTTATCAAATATCGAGTATATCCTTTACATTGCTCAACTTACTTCGATTTCAACCGTTCAGAAGGTTCTTACATCGAACCATGGAATGTGCGGTTGATTACATCCAATTGCTGCTCGCGAGTCAGTTTGATGAAGTTAACTGCATAACCCGATACGCGAATTGTCAATTGCGGGTAGTTCTCTGGATGTTCCATCGCGTCCATCAGCTGTTCACGGTCGAACACGTTAACGTTCAGATGGTGCGCATTGCTGCCGAAGTATCCATCCATCATCGATACGAGGTTGGATTTGCGAACATCAAGTTCTTTACCAAGCGCCTTAGGCACGATGGAGAATGTGTTCGAGATTCCATCCAAGCTGTGCTCATATGGAAGCTTCGCTACCGAGCTAAGCGATGCGAGCGCACCCTTCTTATCGCGGCCATGCATTGGGTTCGCGCCTGGAGCGAACGGTTCGCCAGCTTTACGTCCGTCAGGAGTCGTACCTGTCTTCTTACCATATACAACGTTCGACGTAATCGTCAGTACCGATTGTGTTGGCAATGCATTACGATAAGCTTTATGCTTGCGAATCATGTTCATGAACGATTCAACCAGTTCAACAGCGATGCTGTCTACGCGATCATCGTTGTTACCGTAGCAAGGATATTCGCCTTCGATTTGGAAGTCAACGGCAATGCCTTCTTCGTTGCGAATCGGTGTTACTTTGGCATATTTGATTGCACTCAAGGAGTCAGCTGCTACCGACAAGCCGGCAATACCGCAAGCCATTGTGCGCAAGATTTCTTTATCATGCAGCGCCATCTCAATGCGCTCATAGCAATATTTATCGTGCATGAAGTGAATCACGTTCAGTGTGTTCATGTACAACTTCGCGAGCCATTCCATCATCTGCTTGAAGCGTTTCACAACCTCGTCGTAGTTCAATACATCGCTAGTGATTGGAGGAAGCTCTGGACCTACTTGCAAGCCAAGCTTCTCATCTTTACCGCCGTTGATGGCGTACAGCAAGCATTTCGCCAAGTTGGCGCGAGCGCCGAAGAACTGCATTTGCTTACCGATGCGCATTGCAGATACACAACATGCGATACCGTAGTCGTCGCCGTAGATTGGACGCATCAGGTCGTCATTTTCATATTGAATGGAGCTTGTTTCAATCGATACTTTCGCACAATACTTCTTGAACGCTTCAGGAAGCTTTGTCGACCACAATACAGTCAAGTTAGGCTCTGGAGCAGGTCCCAAGTTGTACAAGGAATGCAAGAAGCGGAAGCTGTTCTTCGTTACACGTGTTGTACCGTCAGAAGCCATACCACCGATCGATTCTGTTACCCAAGTTGGGTCACCGCTGAACAGGTCGTTGTAAGCAGGTGTGCGCAAGAATTTAACGATACGCAATTTCATAATGAAATGGTCAACCAATTCTTGAGCTTCTTGCTCTGTCAAAGTACCTTCTTGAATATCGCGTTCCACATACACATCGAGGAACGAGGATACACGACCAAGGGACATTGCTGCACCGTTCTGTTCTTTGATGGCTGCCAAGTAACCGAAGTATACCCATTGGAACGCCTCTTGTGCGTTGACAGCTGGTTTCGAAATGTCCATACCGTGCATTGCAGCCATTTCTTTCAATTCAGCGAGTGCGCGAATTTGTTCTGAAATTTCTTCACGGTCACGGATAGTAACTTCATCCATTGCATCCAGCTCAAGATTATTCAGATCGTTTTTCTTTTGTTTAATCAAGAAGTCTATACCGTACAGCGCTACACGGCGGTAGTCACCGATGATGCGGCCGCGGCCGTAAGCATCTGGCAAGCCTGTGATAATACCAGCTTTACGCGCCATGCGCATGTCGGATGTATAAGCATCGAATACGCCTTGGTTGTGTGTTTTGCGAATGTCTGTGAAAATTTTGATAACATCTTCCGGCATTTCGAAGCCGTATGCTTTACAAGCATCGATCATCATCTTAATACCGCCAAATGGTTGAATCGAGCGGCGGAACGGAGCATCCGTTTGTACACCGACTACTTTTTCTTTTTCTTTATCTAAGTATCCCGGTTTGTGCGATACGATCGTTGAAGGCGTGTTAACATCAACATCCCATACACCACCGCGTTCACGTTCTTCTTTGGAGAGCTGGCTCACGATATCCCACAGATCCTTCGTGTTTTGCGTTGGGCCTGCCAAGAATGCTTCATCGCCCAAGTAAGGCTTGATGTGTCCGTCCAAGAAGTTCGGGACATCCACGTGAGTTTGCCATTTTCCTGCTTTGAATCCACGCCAAGGATTCATTTCATTTGTTTCTGTCATGTTCTTTTCCATCACCGACATCGTAATCCCTCCATACATGTTTGTTTTTCTGTATGTGTTGTAATCGAATTGAAAGCACACACCCAGCAAGATGTTCTCGTTCCCATTTCACATTGCTTGTGATGATTTTCACGAAAAAGGCTGCAAGGCGGTTATCTTATCTTTCGCATTCGTTCGATAGCTGCCTTTTCGTAATGCCGAGTGAGGCTATGCAGCAAGTTTTTTAGAGGCGAATTCTGAACCTTTTTCGTTCCTCCCTTGCTACGCCTTCATTGTACCTCTTTTCACACATTCAAATATGTGATATTTATCACAATATAAGCTAGGCAAATGATTTTTTTCACATAATATAATTCAAAATGTTGTAATCTCCACTGCTGCCCTGCTTTTTGCAGGTGCTTAGCACTTGATTAGCACTCGTTTACCGCTTTATAAGCAATGAGTTCAGTAGTTGATAAACAGCAAAGACAGCGGGGAAGATCTTCCCCGCTGCCCACTGCCCTGCTATCGTATCATTCTTACTTATTCAAATCGTCCATAGAATGCGTTCCGATATACATCAGCCAACTCTGTTACGAGTGGAAGCTTCGGATTCGCTGTTGTACATTGGTCTTCAAAGGCGCGGTCTGCCAAGTAATCAACATTGGATTCGAAGTCCTTGGCATCGAAGCCAATTGCTTGGAACGATTCTGGAATACCTAGTTCGCGGTTCAATTCCCGAATTGCGTTGATAAGGCTGTTCACGCCCTCTTCCGTTGTGCGGCATGGAAGACCGAGTATGCGTGCAATTTCCGCGTAGCGCTCATCTGCTACGAAGTGGTCATATTTCGGGAACGAAGCGTACTTCGTTGGTTTCTTCGCATTGTAGCGAATGACATGCGGCATGAGAATCGCATTCGTGCGACCATGTGCAGTATGGTATTGCGCCCCCCATTTATGCGCCAAGCTGTGGTTGATGCCTAGGAATGCATTCGCGAATGCCATACCAGCAAGTGTCGATGCGTTGTGCATTTTCTCGCGCGCTTTCGGACATGCTTCATGATGAGATTTCACCAAGTTCTCGAACACGAGCTGAATGGCCTTTATTGCCAGACCATCAGTATAGTCGCTTGCCATCACCGATACATACGCTTCAATCGCGTGCGTCAATACGTCCATTCCCGTATCAGCAACTGCCGTCTTCGGCAAGCTGTACACGAATTCTGGGTCAATAATCGCTACGTCCGGCGTCAGCTCATAATCAGCAAGCGGATATTTCGTGTTGCCTTTTTCCTTATCCGTAATAACCGCGAACGAGGTTACTTCCGAACCTGTACCCGAAGTCGTTGGAATCGCGACGAACTTCGCCTTCTGGCCAAGACGTGGATATTTGAATGTACGCTTGCGGATGTCTAAGAACTTCTGCTTCAGGTTATCGAATTCAGCATCTGGATGTTCGTAGAACAGCCACATGCCCTTCGCTGCATCCATCGGCGAACCGCCGCCCAAGGCGATAATGCAGTCTGGCTCGAAGCTGAGCATCATTTCTGTACCGCGTTCCACTGTCTTCGTCGAAGGATCTGGTTCGACATCCGAGAACACTTCAATGACGACTGGGTTGCGGCGTTGACGCAAATAGTATTCCAGCTTCTCCACGTAGCCCAGCTTCACCATCATTGGGTCGGTAACAATCATGACACGGCTAATATCCGGCATCTTCGCCAAGTATTGCGTTGCACCCTTCTCGAAGTAAATCTTATTTGGCACCTTGAACCATTGCATATTCACTGTACGCTTCGCCACCCGTTTAATATTCAGCAAATTGACCGCTGTTACGTTCGAAGAAGTTGAGTTGCGGCCATACGATCCGCAACCAAGTGTCAACGAAGGAATATTGGTGTTGTACAAGTCTCCAATCGCGCCATGAGTAGAAGGAGAGTTGACCAGAATGCGGCCCGTTTGCAGACGGTCGGCGAACTTACGAATTACCTCGTCATCATTCGAGTGGATGACCGAAGAGTGACCCATACCGCCAAATGCCACAATTTCAGCCGCGCGGTCAACGCCTTCTTCTGCGGTCTTCACCTTGTAGCAAGCAAGCACGGGGCTCAGCTTCTCTGCAGACAGTGGGAACTTCGGCCCCACACCATCCAGCTCAGCTACAAGTATTTTCGTTGTATCTGGTACTTGAAGTCCGGCCATCTCAGCAATTTTCTTTGCAGATTGGCCCACGATGTTCGGATTCACCGCACAGGTGTCTGTCTTCATTGCCATCGCTTGGAGCTTGCCGGTCTCTTCCTTGTTCAAGAAGTAGCAGCCCTGAGTGGTCATCATTTTCTTCGTTTGCGCGTAAATCGGCTCTTCAATGATGACGGCTTGCTCGGATGCGCAGATCATGCCATTATCGAACGTCTTGGACAGAATCAAATCCGTTACCGCTTGATTCAGATCTGCCGTCTTCTCGATGAAGCACGGCACGTTGCCTGGGCCAACGCCTAAGGCAGGCTTGCCGCAGCTATAAGCGGAGCGAACCATACCAGCACCGCCTGTCGCCAGGATTAGCGCCACATCAGGGTGGTTCATCAAGCCGTTAGTCGCATCCATAGACGGATACTCAATCCATTGGATACAATGCTCAGGAGCACCATATTTCACAGCTGCTTCATGCAGGATGCGAGCTGCTTCCGCACTGCATTTCTGAGCGGATGGATGGAAGCCGAAAATAATCGGGTTGCGTGTCTTTATCGCGATGAGCGCCTTGAACATGGTTGTTGAAGTTGGGTTCGTTACCGGCGTAATCCCCATGACAATTCCAACCGGTTCCGCAATCTTCATATAAGCACCCTGCGGATTGTCCTCGATGACACCTACCGTTTTGTCATACTTGATATAGTTGTGGATATATTCAGTTGCGAAAATGTTTTTCGTAATTTTATCTTCATACACACCGCGGCCCGTTTCTTCAACAGCCATCTTGGCAAGCATCATATGCTTATCCAAGCCAGCGAGTGCCATTTGCTGTACGACTTTATCGATCTGCTCTTGGTTCATGTCCATAAATGCTTCCTGCGCCTTATTCGCGCGGTCAATCAGTTGCTGAATGTGCTTCGTAACATCGACTTGCTCCGTTTTTTTCTCTACAGTTGGTTTCGTTTCTTGTTTTGTCGCCATTCTCTCCGCCTCCATTCATGGATACCTTGCCAATGAACCTAAGAAAGGGTTTCTCTATACGGTGTGTCTGCTGTTCTGTTACGGTCCTTTTCTGAGGTTCGTGTTGGACACAATTATTTGTGAATCATTTCACACTTTCATTGTACCCATCTTTTTCGTGCTGGTATGTGATTATTTTCACAACATTGATTGATTTTGCTTATTTTTTATTTCTCCCCGATTTTATTTGATTGGCGTGATATTAATCACTCGATTTAACCAAACTGTAAATAATTTTAATCGTAAATAAATTGACAACTGCGTGCGGAACATCCATGATAGTAATACGTATTCATATAGTGAAACTTGTCACATGGAATTCTTTGGGTCAAAATTACTAAAATTTGAAATATGTAAATTGGAGGGGAACAGAGTGACTAACATCACCGACAAATTTGGAGAGCCCTGCAATACCTCTTGTTTCTCAGAACAGAATGTAGAACGATTAATCAATATCGGTAAAGAACGTACCTATCCTGACAGCTCTCATCTCTTCTGGGAAGGAGATCTATCTGATAAGCTGTTCCTCCTGAAGAGCGGACGTGTAAAAATCACAAAGTCTACAGATGAAGGCAAAGAGCTAATTCTGTACATGTATCAAGCTGGGGATTTGGTCGGCCAAGTTGATCCATTCCATAGTACAAAGCACACTTTCACAGCGGAAGTCCTTGAAGAAGCTGAGGTGTTGCTTATTGAGCAGAAGGATATTGAGATTCTCATATGCCAGCACTGCGACTTCTCAATTGATTTCATGAAGTGGATGGGGATCCATCACCGCCTGACTCAGACCAAGTTCCGCGATCTAATGATGTATGGTAAACCAGGCGCGCTATGCTCCACTCTCATCAGATTGTCCAATACTTACGGTGAAGAATTAGAAGACGGCGGTCTCCTGATCAACAAAAAAATTACACATACCGATCTATCGAATATGATCGGCGCTACTCGTGAGAGCGTCAATCGTATGCTAAGCGATCTTCGCAAACGCGATGTTATTGAATATGAGAATGGTATGATTGTCATTCGCGAATTAGAACACCTGCGGGAAGTATGTCATTGTGAAATGTGCCCGAATGAAATTTGCCGCATCTAATACAAAACGCCCTCATGCAAGCTCATGGCATGAGGGCCTTACTTCTGTTTACCTCTACAGATAGGGTACTGCTAACGGTTTCCCGATATGAATAAGGAACATGTCCATTCCATTCTACTCCCTACCCATTGTACTTTCCTCACTGATCTTCTAATGCACTTAATTGGCTGTGAGACGGAAAACATGTGCAATTGGTACCTTGCCCCCTACTTCATGTGCGGGCAGCTTTACATGCAATCCTGCTTCGTCAGAGTGGAATTGAAGCTTCTCATCTGCCCCTACCAAATGAATTTCCGTTACCTTGTCTGTATACGGAAGAATGATGTTATCGTTAACATTAGTATCTTCAGAAGGATATAAATACGTACAATATACCGTATCGTCCTTACGTGTAAAGGCGCAGCGCTGTGTAAAGTAAGGAGCGCAGATGCGCGTTCCATAGACGGCTTCCCCATAGGTGCCCATCCACGCGCCAAGTTCCTTGATGCGAGCAATCGCCCCCTCAGGAATCCGACCATCCGGCTGTGGCCCAACATTTAGAGCCAGATTTCCTCCCTTGGCGACTACCTCCATCAGAATATGAACAAGTTGTCGGGTTGTCTTATACTTGTCCTCAAAACGGAAGGAGAAGGATGTTCCCATCGTAATGCAGCTTTCCCATGGTACATTCATCGCTTCACTTGGAATCGTCTGTTCCGGCGTAATTATGTTCTCATATGGCCCTCCAACCGTACGGTCGGCAGATAGCAGCCATGGCTGCTTCCCTCTAGCTTTCTCCACGACTTCTCCGAGACGAATATCCTGAGATACGCGGCTCTCCTTGCATACCCAACCAGCATCCAACCACAACACATCGATACGTCCGTAGTCTGTTAACAGCTCCATGATCTGTTCATGAGTAAACTGAACGAATTGCTCCCACAATTCAGGATACTCCTGCGGATTATAGGACGGTCCCCGCCACGTTGGGTTGCTTCGCTCCATCCCTGGTGCCCAATAGGTTGGTGTATGCCAATCTGCCTTAGAGAAATAGGCTGCAATCGCCAATCCTCTGTCACGGAAAGCATCAAAAAGATGCCTGCATACATCTGCGTATTTATGGGTATGGAATGGCGTCTGTTCACCCGTTATCCGATAGTTTGTTGTCTTGGTGTCCCACATGCAAAAACCATCATGATGCTTCGTAGTAAAAATCAAATACTTGAAGCCGCCTTCAGCAGCAAGATCCGCCCATAATTCCGGCTGAAAGCGCAGCGGATTAAATGTCTTATTTAGATCGAAGTATTGCTGCTTCAGTTCTTCGGCATCATAATCCCAATCCACACTATCTCGCGACCACTCTTCATCGACATCACTAAGCGCCCACGACTCTACGATACCGAGTTGGGAATAGGTTCCCCAATGCATCATTAAGCCCAGCTTCTGATCCTTGAACCATTCCAGCTGTTCAAGCAACTCAGGGCGATCTGGCTTCACCCATTCGTCTTCCGCACTGAAGTTATGTACCCCTTGCTGCACGATCTGCTCATCCTCACGTGGTTCTGCCTGTTGCTGAATGGTTTCACTCATCTCGCTTATCCTCCTCTGTCTGTTCATTGATGAAATTGAACCTTTGTGCTAACAAAAATATCTATTTCTAGTTAACCAGAAACCGCTCTCAATCTGCAATACAAAAACAAGGACACAAGAAATTTGCGGGGAAAATGAATAAACGAGCGGAAAATTCTATAAATGATGTTCTTTGTCAAGGATCCTGCACATCATGCATATTCACACAAAAAAGCCCCCAACATGAGACGCGCGTCCCGCGCTCACATTGAGGACTGTATGGATATGCATCCTTTATGGAGTGATGATGAATTCAATCTGGTCATCTGGCTGCAGAACAAGCTTCCGCCCCTCGGCCACCGTCATCTGCTTCCCATTTACCTTTAATGTAAAGTCTATCGTTTTTTCCATTTTCCGCTGACCGATGTGCAGCACTTGCTTGCCGTCATCTGACAAGGAGATTTGTGCAAACTCATCAATTAAATCGTTTACATTCATATTCTTTTTCCAGCTGACCACATAGGTATTGGTCATTTCTGGGATCGTAGTGCCTCCGTCGATACTCAATGTCAGTCCTGCAGTAGGCAGGGAATTCGTCTTGACATCCATTCGCTTCACAAACACAACAACCGTATCACCTGGGCCGACAATCTTCTCCATCGCTGTAGGCTGCCTAAGTTCTTCATCATTGACCACGATGCCCCATCCCATCTTCGTATCCAGGGCAACATCTCCGACGGACATGATCGCACCATCCTCTTCCGAGATCTTCACAATTCCTGTCTGCTTCAAGGAATCGGTAACGGTCATGCCTGACTTCCAATCAATTTCAATGCGTTCTGACAAGTTCGGTATATAGGAACCGCCCTCGATAGTAACAGTCACCTTCGAAGCCGGACTAGATTGCTCTTCTGCCTGCTGCTCCTGCTCAGTTGTCTTGGAGCAAGCAGTGATTATGCATATCAACAACATCAGTACAACAAGAACTTTGGAGTGTTCGGCGTAGTTGCGAATGCGTAGCCATCGTCTTTTCATTACGTCAACTCACTTTCTTGCCTTCTCTACCTATAAACATACAGGTTTCTTAGTCTATTATGCAATAAGATGAGCAAGAAATCGTATCAATCCCGTAACAAAATCCGTCGGATTTACAACTCGTTCGACATAAATACGAGAGTTAGCCCTTATTTATACAACTACTTCCTCCAATATTTTCCTCATATAGGTTTTTCGTGCAGCGAAGAAGAAGAGCGCCTGCATCACAACGAACATGCTCACGACTGTCAATGCATACCCCATCATGTTCGAATTAACCAGGTTGCTCAGTGTCTTCAAGGCGAACAATGTATGAACGCTCCCTACCATGCATGGTGCGAAGAAGATAAGTCCTACTTGGAACGTAACAACACGACGGATCTCCGCAATCGACAAACCAATTCGCGTTAACCCCTTGAAGTATGCCTGATCATCCTGCAGTTCGGTGAACAATTTGAAGTAGATGACACTTCCGCTCGCGATAAAAAATAACAAACTAATAAACAATCCGATGAACATCCCTAGAGAGGACACTTGGTTCGTGCTGCTCCAATCATACACCCTGCTTGAGATTCTGATACTGTCATCTTCCTCTTCGTTAAACGACACGTGCTCCCGGATCTTTTTGTCTAAGGCCAAGGAATACTCCCAATCCGACCAATTGAATGCATGTCCATATCGAGCTCGGTCAGCCGGCGCCTTATCGAAAAAAGGGGCAAACAAATCATCGCTAACGACTAACACATTGTAAACGCCTATACCTGAATTGATTACATTTCTTGTGGTCTTTTCCCGAATATGCCCGGATACCTTTGTAGACGTATCACGAATATGCCCCGATACCTTTGTAGACGTATCACGAATCACGATCGTTACAGGCCCAGGATATCCCAAATATAGTTTCGAATCACTTGGTTCATCCACATTCAAGGGCTCACGAAGAACAAGAACCATCTCATCGTTCATAAGGGATAGGGGTTGTCCCCCTTCCATCGCAATGATCCGATTATAATCAGACACACTAACCATAGCTCCATAGTTCTCAGACAACTCAGCTTGCGTATAATACACTTCAACATACCTGAAGTCAGCATCTTGTTCTATCTCGTTCTTTGTGCTGTCCCCCCAAGCCTTTATCATTTCTGGTTTGATCGGCTGCTGTCTGTCCTTCGTCCAGGTGATGACGTAGCTTTGCGGCATATCATTCAACTGCTGCCGCTTCATCGTCTGATCGAACGCATAAAAGCTTGCGGTAGCTGTCAACACTACTGCACACAAAATGGATACATTGAACAGCACACGGGCATTATCCTTCAGCTTGAATGCTGCTTGTGAGATATTCAACAAATTGGTTCTTCGATAATAGACGCGCTTATTTCGCTGCAGTATGCGGATAATGGCTACACTGAACTGCGTATAGAAGAAATAGGTGCCCAGCACCGTGAAACCTAATATCGGTAACGCGGTTAGGCCGAACAACTGTATAGTTGTAACATAAGCCAGACTATATCCCAGCGCTAGCGAAAATACAGAGAGAATGACGAGCACCCATGAGAATTTAGGCGGTGATTTCGGCTCTTTGTGCGCCCGTATGAGCTCAACAATTTGACTGCGCCCTACTTTTCTCAATGAATACACGGTAATACACGTAAACAAAATCAAGTAACCTGCCGATGTTAGTAGAATCGCTTTCGGAACAATATAAAAAGTAATCGGGGTATCGACAGCCAGTATGTGGGATAAAGCCATCAAAAACAGCTTCGTCATAAAGGCGCCGATTCCCATTCCTACTGCAATGGCTAGGATGGAAATAATCATGTTCTCATAAAATACGAGTCTTCGTAACTGCAGCTTGGTCATTCCGAACAGAGTGAGTAAACCGAATTCCTGCTGTCTGGATTTCAAAAATGCAGAGCTCGAGTATAACGTAAAGAAAAAAGAGAAGATGATGATCAAATACTCGCACATCATCATTACTTCTCGAATTCGATGTCCACCAGGCACTTGTCCATTAACTACGTCAGGATGGTAAATAAATGCTGCATACATAAAGAAAATCATTACCGCAAATACACTGCTCAAAAAATAAGCGCTGTATCGATGCCAATTCCCCTTGATATTACTTGTAGCGAGCTGTCGGAATGTCATCGAAGTTCCCTCCTAGCAAGCTTAGCGAGTCTAAGATGTGCTGGAAGAAAATCTGTCGATTAGCACCGCGTCGCAGTTCGGAGAACAATCTGCCGTCCTTAATGAATAAGATTCGTTTGCAATAACTCGCCGCAAAAGCATCATGCGTGACCATCAATATTGTACGATTCGATCGTTCATTCAAATCCTCGAGCGCGGTCATAACATCCTTCGCAGCCTTGGAATCCAAGTTGCCTGTCAGCTCATCCGCGAGAAGCAGAGATGGCTGATGAATGACTGCGCGTGCAATCGCAGTACGCTGCTTCTGTCCACCTGAAACTTCATAAGTACGCTTATCCAATATATGATCAATGCCAAGCCAGCTCGCCGTTTCCAACAGTCTGCGCTCAATCTCTCTAGCCGAGATGCCGTCAAGAGCAAGTGGCAATATAATATTCTCCCGAATACTTAACGTATCCAGCAGGTTGAAGTCTTGGAAGACATAACCGAGTTCTCTTCTCCGAAAATAGGCCAGCTTGCGATTGCTCAGCTTCGCCGGATCCGTCCCGTTAATAAACACATCTCCAGAAGTTTGCTTGTCTATCGTAGCTAATATGTTCAAGAGTGTCGTCTTGCCACTGCCTGATGGCCCCATAATCCCAACAAATTCCCCTTCATCGATCGTTAGATTGATATCTTGAAGAGCCGTATAGGTCATGTTTCCTCGTGTTCCATATACTTTGGATAATTGCTTAGCTTCTAATACAGGCATAGGTGTCCGCCCCTTCCTCCTTGCTTACGCTCCAGAATCCTCATGTATACACACAGTATACCCTTTCCCTTCTTCCTGCCAACATCGAATTGGCTTTCAATCCCCTCTGCCACCTTACAAAGTTGTCACATTCGCCTGATCCTATAACAATAGCCCTCTTCCTCATGGAAAAGGGCTTCAGGGTAAGCGCTTGTTCATCGGGTCATGTACTTAGTGCAATCGCTCCAGCAACTGATGGTGCATAGCTCTAGACTCGAACTTTATCGTTACTGTCGTGCCTTCATTCAGCTTCGATGCAATACTGATTGTGTGTCCCAGCTTGGCGCAAACTTGTCTAACTAAGTAGAGTCCCATACCGGTTGCATCCCCTTCCTTACGGCCATTCTGACCGGTGAAGAATGCATCAAATACACGCGGCAAATCCTCAGGAGCAATACCAATTCCTTCGTCTTGAACATGCAGGAGTATCGAGTCACCTTCCCGCTCCACCTTAAACATTAACGATTTGGAGCCCTCTTTGTCCCTCATATATTTAATCGAATTCGTTACAAGCTGTGTTAAGACGAAGTTCAACCATTTCTCATCACTATCGACAATCACATCATCGGCTTCAATCTTCGGGAAAATTTTATGCTTAATCAGCGATTTTTTATTCTCATTCACAACCTGCCGGATGACCTGCTTCAGATTCAATCCCCCAACATGAAGATCCAGCTCGAACTTGTCCAGTCGTGCCGTACTCAGCATCATGTCCAGACCTCTCGTAAGACGATCAGCCTCTTCACTCACACTCCGCAGCAGCGATTCAAGCTGAGACTGATCAAGCTCATATACTGGCTGCTGTGTAAGCAAATGAATAACAGACACCGGAGTCTTCATATGATGAACCCATTGGTTCGTGAAGTGAACATGCTTCTCTCGATCTTTCCGCATCGTAAGCAGTTCATTCATGAATGAGCGATATTGACGTGATAGAAGCGCATGCATTCGTCTCTGCTCTAATGTGCTTGGATGCTGCAGACAAAGCGTAAAGTCACTATCACTTGCATTCGTCTCCGCATTGTACATTTCCTTGTACCAGCGCCGTTGATTCGTATAATCATAGACTAAGCCAATCATAAGAATGAACACTGCAAGTATGAAGATATAGATGAGACTTTCCTTCGCAGCAAATCGCTGCCCAATGCTAAGATCTAGCCACACAACAAGCAAAGCAATCGCTATCGCTAAGAAACACGTTAAGATAATAACAGTTCGGTCTCTTACATATTGGAGAAAGGTCATTCCCGGCTTCATTCATTCACCCATGTAGCTGACATGCGATACCCTTGGCCGCGGACTGTCTCTATTGCCTTCGCAATTCCGATCTCCTCCATCTTCTTGCGAACGCGGGTAACATTCACGGTTAACGTATTATCATCGACGAAGTCCACATCATCCCATAACGTCTCCAGCAATGTCTCGCGAGATACGATATACCCAATCCGTTCCATAAGGCAAGCAACGAGAAGAGCCTCATTCTTCGTCAAGTCCACACGTTTTCCTGACCATTCTAGGGTGTTCTTCGCCCGGTGCAGCGTCAAGCCTTGGACAATCAGCTCTTCACCGTTTCCCCCACCATTAGCTGCGTATTCCCCATAGGTTCGGCGCAGAACTCCTTTTACTTTGGCTAGAAGGACGTCGAGATGGAAGGGCTTCGTAATAAAGTCATCGCCGCCATTTTCAATCGCCATTACTTGATCCATTTCTCCCGTACGTGCTGAGACGAATATGATGGGTACATTCGTCTCACTGCGGAATTGTCGACACCAATAGAAACCATCGAAGGCCGGCAAATGGATATCAAGCAAAATTAAATCTGGATTGATTTCCAGCATTTCATCCTTTAATTGGCTGAATTTTGTCGCACGAGCTACATTGTAATTGTATTTTTCAAGAGAAGACTGCAAGATCGATGCAATCTTATCATCATCTTCCACGATCATAATTGTATACATAACAATACCCCCAGTTCGCGAACGTACTTCTATCTATTTTGTTGCTTTCTTGTTTCCATCATAACATAAACTTCTTTTAATCTAGAAACGAACTATCCACCTGAATGCCTATGTACGCAGATTCAGTAGAGCTGAATCTCTCCATACAATGAACACAACAGAACAAAGCTCCCGCTTCTTAAGACGGGAGCTTATCGATGTGTTCCTTCAATAATTCATACGTTGGAAATATTTACGTTGTCTGTGGCAGTTCTTGATACGTGATGAGTACCCCGCCTTCACCTGCATAGGTGCCGATGACTGGGCCCATATTCACGAACAGAACTTGATCGAAGTGATATTTGTCGAGCAATTCCTTCATAAAGGCCTTGGCCCGCTCTTCACAATTGGAATGTGCAAAGGCAATCCACTCTTTGTCAACGTGGTTCCATGCGTCCCCAACCTTCTCAATCAGTCGGCGGAGCGTTTTCTGTGTGCCTCGTATCTTCTCCATCACCTCTATGGAACCCTCTTCGCTTGCCTCCATGAGCAGCTTGATGTTCAACATAGAAGCGACCGTGCCCTTGAACTTGCCCAAGCGTCCGCCACGAATGACATTATCGAGGGTATCCAAGGTGAAGTACGTGCGAGTGTGCTTCACTTGGTGGCTCACGGTATAAGCAACCTCATCAAGTGTCTTCCCCGCTCCAGCCAGCTGTGCCGCACGCACGGCAAGCAAGCCAAGTCCAGCAGATGCTGTCTTCGTATCTATAACTTCAATCCGGTTCGGATGACCTTCTTCCTCGTACATCGTCTTTGCCATTAATGCATGATTGTAAGTGCTGCTTAAGCTAGAGGTCAAGGAAAGGACCAATATATCTTTATCAGTGCCAAGCGATTGATACATATGGTAGAAATCAGCTGGCGACGGACTGGATGTCTTCGGCAGATCCTCCTCCTCTCGCATACGCCCATAGAATTGAGCGGTATCCATATCAGAGGTCAGCACCTCTTGTCCGAAACGTACATATAGAGGTACTACATGGATGCCGAACTGCTGGACGATCTCTGGAGTCAAGTCTGAACTTCCGTCCGTAATGATGTGAATGGTCATGTCATTCTCCTGTCCTAAAGTAAAAGTAAGTTAGTATCGCTCATTCCGCTTAATTATACGAGCTTGTCCATACGTTTACAACGTCAAAAAGTAGGCAATCTTGTGGACACAGCAAAAATGCCGAGCACTAACCTGCTGTCAAGTTAGGCTCGGCATCCGATGAGCTGTCCACTGCGCATTATTCTTGATCCGAATGCTGTAAGGTAGAGCTAGTCTCATCGCAGCATCCGATTGATTCGTTCACCCACTGCTCCGCCCACTGCCCTATGGCTTCCATTACTGGCTGCAGAGCCAATCCTTTGTCCGTAAGCGTATATTCAATGCGTACAGGCGTCTCTGGATACACATTACGAACTACAATCCCTGCCGCTTCCATGTCTTTCATGCGTTCACTCAACATTTTGTCGCTCATGGTAGGAATGAGTGCGGAAATATCCTTAAAGCGCTTCGGCCCGCTCAATAGCACCTGAATAAGCAGCCCGTTCCAACGCTTTCCCAAAATGCAGAATGCCGCTTCGAATCGGGGACACATTCCCAACTGATCTGATTGCATCCGTTCATCCCTCCTTCTATACTTACAAAATGTAAGCATATTTATTTTACCATAGCTGATTCGAAAAGAAAACGCGACTGACGTCATTTATTACAAAATTTAATGGACTTGCAAAGAATCTGCAACTTTTTTGATGCGTACGATCATTATAATAGTATGGTGAAAACTTACAATCCATTATTTATTCAATCCGAAAATATCGGGTACTTGCAGAGCTGAGGAGGCTTCCATTGAATTCATATCGCGAGAGCAGGAAAGAGCGGCATGCCCGCATAAAGAAGCAGAGGGCGCGCAAAATGAAGCAATTAGCCGGGTTGGGATTGCTGGTAATTATCGGCCTTGGCTGCATGCTCGCGCTGACAGTGGCCATGCGCGCTGTAGAGAACAAGCCAGATTTGGTTTCTCCACCTAAAGAAAGTGTGACTCCTACATCCCCACTGGAGCCAAATCACGAGCAAAAAAAGAAGAACATTGCAGCAAAGGACGAATCAAGTAAATTTGTGTTGCCTCCTTCGCATGATCCCATCCGAATTGTCTTTGCAGGAGATGCACTCATGGATTGGTCCGTCAAGGAAACCATTCGCAAAAAAGGACCTGATTATCCATTTGAATACGTCAAGGACGAGGTCAGCAGCGCCGATTTTGCAGTTGTAAATCTGGAGACAGCTATCACACACCATACCGAGAAGGATACGAATCAACTGTATAATTTCAAGTCCGATCCGGAATCCTTGCAAGGAATTAAAAATACCGGGTTTGATCTGGTTACGATCGCTAACAATCACACCCTCGATTTTAAACAGAAGGGATTTCTCGACACACTATCATACTTGGAGCAATATGACATCCCCTATGTAGGCGGCGGAAGAAATAAAGAAGAAGCGTATCGGGCGCATACGGTGAAGATTAAGGGTCAAACAATTAAGATCCTCGCCTTCTCCCGATTTATCCCTCAAACGTATTGGTTCGCCGGAGAGAAGCGGCCAGGAATTGCGGAAGCGTATAATAAATCAAGTGTTCTCCCTGTTATCAAAAGAGAACGTAAAGACTGTGATTACTTGCTTGTGTATCTCCATTGGGGGGTTGAGAAAAGTCATCGTCCAGAACCATGGCAGCGTACCTATGCGCGTGAAATCATTGATGCCGGTGCAGATGCCATCATCGGCAGTCATGTCCATGTTCTGCAGGGATTCGAATTTTATAAGGGCAAGCCAATTGCTTATTCGATCGGCAACTTCTTATTTCCAGATTATGTGCGAGGAGACAAAGCGGATACAGGGCTGTTGAATCTAACGCTGGATCAAGGAGATATCTCAATGCACTTCACCCCTTACTTCATCTATAAAGACCAAATAATTAAGAAAGATGAGGCTTATGATCGAAAGCAATTAAAGTATTTGGAATCCATCTCGTTTGATGTTAAAATGGACGGCAAACAGGTACGGGATGCAGTGAAGGCAAATGGGCGCGCAACTGCTCCGCCAACACGCTAACCATGCTAGATATGCCGACATCTCGGTCATAAGACGCGAACCTGTACGCAGGATTCGCGTCTTATTGTATGTAAGGCATAATGCCGCAGCATACACAGCAAGCAAGAGGAAGGAAGATGTAATGTGACACAGCCAAAAATAACAATCATCGGAAGCTTGAACATGGATCTCGTAACGGTAACCTCCACAGTGCCAGCACAAGGTGAAACGGTAACTGGTCAATCGTTCGCGACCATGTACGGAGGGAAGGGCGCCAACCAAGCGGTAGCCTGCGCACGTCTAGGGGCTGATGTCAGCTTCATCGGATGTGTCGGTAATGACACATTCGGCACAATGATGTTAGATAACTTGAATCGTGAAGGCATACATACTGAAGCTGTTGAAGTACTTCGTGATGTATCTTCAGGAACCGCTTCCATTATTGTGAAGGATGGAGATAATCGCATTATTGTTGTACCGGGTGCAAATGCACAGGTAACAGCTGAACGAGTTCGCAAACACGCCGATGTCATTCGCCAATCGGACATCATCGTTCTGCAGCTTGAAATTCCTCTTCCTTCGGTACGAGCTGCCATCGAGATCGCGGCTGAGTCAGCAATCCCTGTCATCCTTAATCCAGCGCCAGCAATGGAACTGGATCATCAATTGCTCAGCCAAGTCACTGTGCTCACGCCGAATGAGTATGAGCTTGCCGAGCTTCTCGGGCAAGCGGATCAGGCTGGCGCCTTCGATTGGCAATCTGCTCTGCAAGCGATGCCAGGTAAAATCGTGTTAACCAAAGGGGCTGATGGAGCCTATTGGTCAGACGCCAAGGGACAACTTCACCATAGTCCAAGCCACCGGGTCGACGTTGTTGATACTACGGGAGCTGGTGACACATTCAACGGCGCTCTGGCCGTAATGCTTGCGGAAGGACGCTCTATGGAGGAAGCAATTCCGTTCGCGACAGCCGCAGGGGCATTGTCTGTGACCGTATTCGGCGCGCAGGGAGGAATGCCGACTCGAGAGCAATTGACGCATTGGATCGCGCAGCACCAAGAGTAATAGCCCATTTATAAGGAGGAAGCAATATATGGCAACGATTCGCATGCTGCAGGCACTTGATTATGATGCTGCAGCCAGATTGTCTGATGACGTGTTTCGCAATGAAAAGCAGATGTCGATGGCACATAGTTTTTCGTACTTGTTCTCCCCTATTACCGCTCACTCATTTGGTGCGTTTGAGGACGGGGAACTGCTCGCACATATGGGATTGCTTCCATCGGTTGTCCGTATAGGACGATCTCGACTACCTGTATTCTCACTCGGCTCGGTATGCACATCCGAGGCTGCTCGCGGCAAAGGATTCGGTACGGATCTGCTGCACAAGGTTCAAGATCATGTTGCTTCTACAGGCGGAGTGATGATGTTCGTGTCCGGAGGACGATCGCTCTATACTCGCAATCGTTGTTATCCCTTCGGTCAAACACAGATTTATACGGTTACCGCAGATGCAAATGTTGCTGAAGAAGCGGGTGTTACAGCTCGCGTTCTTACTGAGAATGACTGTTTTGCTTGGTATGAACTTGCGCAGCAACGAGAAGCTGCTTTTGACTTAAGCTTATGGGATATGCACGGACTTGAGCATGGCGGTGCATTCGCTTCCTGCGTCATGATGAAGCCTAAGGTATACGTACTGGAACGCAACGGTCACATTACTGCATACATCTATATCCTGTTCCCTTCTGCCAAACAGCAGGATGCTGCACCTCGTGTATATGAGTATGGCGGCGCCGCTGAAGAGGTTGTATACTTGCTGCAGCTTGTAATGAAACAGAAGCAAATCACTGCTTCCCAACTGTACGTACCATGGCAGGATACGGAAGTCAGCACTTGTCTGCATGGCTATTCTTCGGAAGAGGAGCCAAACCAAGGGACGTTGTATGTTCCGAGCATGGAGCGATTATTCCGCTATATGCAGAACTGGTGGAGTGATCAAGGGGCACTGGCTGCCCATATTCAGGTCACAGAGCTTGAAGGCGGCAATGTTCGCCTTGAGTATCCAGATGCAGCGTCAGTTGAACTTACTGAGAGTCAATTGTTCTCCCTGCTATTCGATCCGAAGGCAACTGACATTCTCCCTCCTGAATGGCCTTCTGCCGAGCAATTGAAGATCACAATACCACTTCCTTATACGATCGGACTTTTTTACGTATGACTTAATGTTCTCATCATCATTTCTTCTATCGCAGTTGTACTGCTTCAAAGCGCACTAAAATTAGTGCGCTTTTACTTTTGAAGTATACAAAGTTCCACACTGTTTCGCCTTGCCCCAAGCTTTCCTCTTGATGTGAACCTGAATTTTCGCATACAATGAACAAAAGTAGTAGGATATAATCAGAAGGTGAATCCTAGAAATGATTACCCCTTATACTTCCAAGTATCCACATCCCGATGCAGCCTTCTTTTAATTTGTATAATAGGAGCATTTTCATATGGCTACCATTTATGATATTGCGAGACAAGCCAACGTCTCCGCAATGACCGTATCACGCGTCATTAATAATACAGGCAGGGTCAGCGAAAAGACCCGAACCAAAGTTAAGCAAGTGATGGAAGAGATGCAGTACATACCAAATTCGGTTGCTCGCTGTCTCGTCACCCAAGAGAGCAAAATTTTATCTCTACTTATTACAGATATCACAAACCCATTCTTCACAACAATGGCCCGTGGAGCGGAAGATGCCGCCATGCAGCATGGATATCGTCTTATGTTCGGCAATAGTGATGAGAGCTTAGTGAAGGAAAAAGACTATGTTCAAATGATACTGTCCATGCGGGTGGATGGTGTCCTATTTGCGCCCAGTGGAGACCAATCCAAGGAACATCTGGAATGGCTGACAAGACAAAATGTCCCGTTCGTGCTGCTTGATCGTGAGGTTCCAGGGATCGATTGTGATGCAGTACTCGGGGATAGTCGTGGCGGTGCCAAACAGATGGTCAGTGAATTAATTCGGTATGGACATCGACGGATTGCCCTATTGAACGGGTCTGAAGAAGTATCGACCGCCAGGGAGCGCAAAGCAGGCTATATCGCCGCCTTGCAGGAAGCTGGCATCCCATTTGACGAACAACTATGCATGCAGATGGGCTATTTACATGATCGGGATGCGCTCGATTTATCTCATTGGACGGAATTGGAGCCGCAATCTCGCCCTACGGCTATCTTTGCTGCCAACAACATGCTTGCGCTCTCTATCTTTACGGCGCTGAATCATGTCGGACTGCGAGTTCCGGATGATATCTCGATCGCTTGCTTTGACGATTTTGGGTGGGTAGAAGAAGCGAATCCGTTCTTTTCTGTTGCTTCACAACCTGCATATCAATTTGGAGAGACCGGAATGCAGCTGCTGCTTGAGCGAATCAAGGATCGGGATCAAGCCTCCCGCCGAATTATTTTACCCTGCCAAGTCCACATGCGGCAATCTGTACGACAGCTATAGAACCATAATAAGCTCGAGCACGTTCACGGCCTATTCGAACGGGATTTCATCCCTGTTCAGAACAGGCCGTTCTTTTTTGTCCAGTGAATACCACGAAGCTGCCCCAATCGTGTTCCTTGCCTCTTTCTCCGACTCTAATGTATTTTCTTACCTGTAGACCTAGTAAATCAAGCGTACTAGAATAGAAACATTGACGCTTCCTTTGCTTTTATGCATAAAAGCGTGTAAGTGTAAAAGCATCTATCCGATCTTTACATACTAAAAACGTTACCATCAAGGAGTTGAATAACTATGAATACGAATGATGAACAATCAGTCAAGCAGCCACTCCGCTTCGTGCAGAGTGTTACCATCTTTGCGGTCATCATCGCCATTTTACTGCTTACAATACTTGGCTGGGGTGCACAGCCGCACATCCCACTGCTAACAGCAACTGTTGCCGCAGGCTGTCTGCTCTTGCTGTTCGGACAATCGTGGAATCTAGTAGAACGATCATTGATTAAGGGACTTCAAGCTTCTGTTATGCCTGCCTTGCTCCTATCTCTTATCGGAATCCTGATTGCAGTATGGATGATGAGCGGGACAGTTCCTACGCTACTCGTATATGGAACCTCCTGGTTTCAGCCTCAATGGTTCACGATTAGCGCTCTGTTACTTACGGTTATCGTCTCCATGTTCGTCGGCAGCTCAGTGACGACAGTCGGAACATTCGGCGTAGCCTTGATAGGCATGTCGGATTCCATGGGCGTCCAGCCCGCAATCGTAGCAGGGGCTGTCGTGTCTGGTGCCTGCTTCGGGGATAAGATGTCTCCGCTCTCCGATACGACGAATTTCGCATCTGCCGTTGCACGTGTCAGTATGCCTGATCATATTCGCAACATGACGAAGACGACCGTACCCGCATTTCTTATTACCTGCATCGCCTTTTTATTTTTCGGTTCTTCCGCTCAATCCAATATGGATCAATTGCTGTCGATGCAGCAGGATATCCGCAGTGTATTTCATATTCATCCGCTAACTTTACTGCCGCTTGCTGTCGTGCTTATCGCTGCATTTAAGCGATTGCCAATCATCATTACGATGCTGCTCGGTATTGGATCGGGCCTGCTAGTTACTGCGCTCATTCAAGGAGACGTAAATGTTCCACAATGGATGGAAGTGATGCAGGGAGGATTCCAAGGGTCATTCCAGATGGAGGAAGTAAGCCGCATCGTGAACCGAGGTGGCCTTCAGTCTATGACTTGGGCAATATCGCTCATTGCGATTGCCTTCGCTCTGGGAGGATTGCTGCAGCATGCAGGCATCATTGAAACGATGTTCAATCGTCTGATTGCACCTGTGAAGACCAAGGAAGGACTTGTTGTCACAAGCGGACTTAGTTCAATCGGGGTGAACATGATTACAGGTGAACAATACATGTCGATTCTGATTCCGGGCCAATTGTTCGAATCCGAATATGATAAGCGTGGCATTCCACGACTCACCTTATCTCGTACATTGGAGGATTGCGGAACATTAGTGAATCCGCTTATTCCTTGGGGGGTCAGCGGTGCAATGATGACAAGCGCTCTTGGTCTTACCGTACTGGATTACATGCCATATGCTTTCTTCCTGTGGGTATCCCCACTGGTTACATTTGCTTTTGCACTATTGCCCGGGTTAAAACGTGTGACACTCGGTAATTCACAATAGCAACTTCATTGCAGGTCATCAGTCGCAACGAGATGATGACTAAGCGGTAGGATACAGAAGACCCTATTGCTTCTTCCAATCCAGTTATGATACTGTCTTCTTAACTAGTCATGGATTATAGATAGGAAGGAGGGGGTAAGATGCGCCTTATACATGCCCGTATGCCAAGGTATATATTGCTTGTACTTAGTGTGCTTGCTATCGTATGTACAGCACTTACCCCTCTTGCTTCGAATGAAACGATGTTCATGCATCCTGATGAATCCGCATTTACGTATCCCGAGCATGTAAGCTCTGTAGTAGGCATTCATCAGGTTCAGTCTATTAAGCATTTTTCCATGCCTTTATGGTTCATCTTATTCATTCTCTATATCGCGATCGCCCTCTTGAGGAGCCGGCTGCCCAGTTACAGATTTGATACGCCGTATATGATTTTACTGCGCAGTCAATTCTTGAGGCCTCTCAAATTCACTTCTAGGTTCGTGGCTCGTCCCCTCGGCTGTACAACTCAATAATCACTTACAGACGAGGAGAATAACAATGACGACAACGAACACGAACACGGAGAAACAAATGAAGCAAGAGAGCGGGCCTTCCGGCAAAGAGCAAGCATTGAAAACAGATATACAGGTTCTTAATCGGGATTTGAAGCATATGATATGGTTTATTATCCTGTCAGCGGTAGTCATTACCGCACTTTATTTTCTCATGTAACGAACGATACACAAAAAAGCATCCCACACAGCCTCTGCTGAATGGGATGCTTTTTTTATGGATCCCATCACGAAAGCGCATTCAAAAATATAGACACCCTGACGGCTTGCCACTCTGCATCTCAGTTCGATGTGAGGAAGGAGAGTGTGAATACCATTTTTTATACAATTTCGAGAAATAAAGAGCATCTTCGTAGCCGACAGCCGCAGCAATTTGCTCGATTGTTAACCTTGTCGTCATCAGCAATGTTTTGGCGCGCTCCATCCGGATGCGCAGCAAAAACTGCATAGGCGATTCCCCCATTTGTTTGCGGAACATCTTCGATAAATAGGTGCGGTGATAGCCTAGCGTATGTGCAAGTTCGTCTATGGATATGGATTTATCAAACTGCAGCGACAGCCAGCGAGCTGCTTGTTCTACCTGACGTTCGATATCGGAGCGTTTATCATCGTTATTCGCATCAGAACCTTTGTCAGTAGTACGTGCATATTCAGCAAGAACAACACGCATATAGCCCTCAGCTTCCATGTCCCCAGCACTGCCTCCTATTTGAAGTGCTTTATATACATTCCGGAACAACGCTTCTACTCGATGTATGCGATAGCCTTGAACAACTGGTGCATGCGGCCCAATGCCGATTATCGCCAACAGCTGTTCGACACCGCTGCCGCGATATCCTATCCAGCGGTACTGCCAAGGATCTGCTTCATCAGCTACATAATGATGAAGCTCCCCCGGGAAGATGAAGAAGCTCTCTCCTGCCCCAACTTCATAGGCAACCCCTCTAATCGTAAATTTCCCTCTGCCAGACTGTACACAATGCACGATCCCGTAATCATGAACGCTAGGACCTACGTGGTGCAGAGGTTCCGTGATTGATTGGCCGCAGAACAATACGGACAGTTCTCCCTTGGAAGGTGCTTCATTAATTGCGAGATTTGCTCGTTCACCCATCCGGTTCCCTCCTAACTGACAACAATCCTCCATATTCACATTCGTTTTCCCCATACCAAGCCTGAATCGATTCAGATACATTAATTGTACAACAATCATTTCCAAGTTGCATCACACCATGCCGATGTTCCCTTACATTTCATGACAGCAGCTTGGAACGAAAGGAGACAAGATGTATGAGTAAAATTACATTTCTCGGAGCAGGAAGCACCGTATTTGCCAAAAACGTATTAGGTGACTGCATGCTCACTCCATCACTGCAAGGATTTGAGCTTGCCTTGTTCGATATTGACCACGAGCGTCTTCGTGATTCCGAAAGCATGTTGACCAACATGCTTGGAACGACTGGCAGCACCTGCCGAGTTGTTGCCTACACAGACCGCAAAGAGGCACTGCGCGGCGCTAAATATGTAGTGAATGCGATTCAAGTTGGCGGGTACGATCCATGTACAATTACAGACTTCGAAATTCCGAAGAAGTATGGCCTTCGCCAAACCATTGCAGATACGCTCGGAATTGGGGGTATCTTCCGCAATCTGAGAACGATCCCTGTCATGCTTGATTTCGCCAAAGATATGCAGGAAGTATGCCCAGATGCTTGGTTCCTGAACTATACAAATCCAATGGCCGTGTTGACCAATGTGATGAACACATACGGCGGGATCAAAACAGTAGGACTCTGTCATAGTGTTCAAGTATGCGTACCTTGGCTGTTCCATGATCTTGGCATCGACAATGAAGGTGTTAGTGCGAAGATTGCAGGCATTAATCATATGGCGTGGCTGCTCGAGGTAACTCGCAACGGCGAGGACTTATATCCAGAAATTAAACGCCTTGCCTTGGAGAAACAAAAGACAAAGCACACCGACATGGTACGTTACGAACTTATGTTCAAATTCGGCTATTACGTGACGGAATCCTCCGAGCATAACGCTGAATACCATCCATACTTCATTAAGAAACAGTATCCAGAACTGATCGAGAAGTATAACATTCCTCTTGATGAATACCCTCGACGCTGCATCAACCAAATTGAAGGTTGGAAAAATATGCGTGAACAGCTCGTCAATAACCAGCATATCGAACACCACCGTACCCATGAATATGCCTCATATATTTTCGATGCTATGGAAACAGGAACACCATTCAAACTAGGTGGCAACGTTATGAATACGGGACTTATCACCAATTTGCCGCGCAATGCATGTGTTGAGGTTCCATGCTTCGTTGATCGCAACGGAGTTACGCCTACCTATGTTGGCGATCTGCCGCCACAGCTTGCAGCGTTGAACCTCACGAATATCAATACTCAGCTTCTTACGATAGAAGCTGCAATTACAGGGAAGAAGGAGCACATCTACCACGCGGCCATGCTCGATCCGCATACGGCAGCAGAGCTTAGTCTGGATGATATCGTCTCCTTATGCGATGATCTGATCGAGGCTCACGGAGATTGGCTTCCGAAGTTCGTATAGGGAAGAACTCATGCAAAAGCGGTACAGTTGATCGACAACTGTACCGCTTTTTCTACTGCTATATCTTGATGACCGTACATTATTCCCCTTGTGCGCGTTTATGCACTTGTGATGCCTGCGCTGCTTTCTTGGCCTGCTGGCTTCGTTTAATGGACAGTCCAGCTGCCACGACAACGATCACCAGTGCGATCTCAAATCCATACTTGATGAATGGATTCGAGAAGAGACCGGCTAGCGAATCGAACTTCATGAACTCACCGACGAACATTTTTGCTGCGGTCCACGCTAGCACCGCTGATCCGATGATAATAATGATCGGGTAGCGCTCGATGAATTTCAGTACAATTGTGCTTCCCCACACGACAATAGGGACGGAAATTGCAAGTCCCAGTACGACTAGCAATCCATGTCCATTCGCCGCACCCGCTACAGCTAGCACATTATCGAGCCCCATCGCTGCATCCGCAATAATAATCGTTCGAACTGCCGCCCAGAAGCTGCCTCCCGCCTGCACATTATGCTCTTTCTCTTCGACCATGAGCTTGATCGCAATCCATATGAGCACGGCTCCGCCAATCACGAGCAAGAACGGAATTTTGAGCAGCCATACAACCCCTAAAGTGGCCAGCGCTCGAATGATTACTGCTCCGATCGTACCGAAGATGATGACCTTCTTCTGATCTTGCTTCGGTAGGTTGCGAGCCGCTAGACCGATAACAATCGCGTTATCTCCTGCTAACACCAAGTCAATGACGACAATGGACAGCAGCGTGGTCCAGAACTCTAATGAAAATAGCTCCATTGATAGTTCCCCCTTGACGTTAGTATGTATAAATACTGTAAAAAACATGAACGCCGCTACCACGTTCGTGGTAACGGCGTTCCGATCAGAAAGAGACCTTCACCAACGCAACCATCGTGGCAAAGGTCTCGCAAACAACGTTATACGTTGCCAGTAGCGCCGAGGATGCGCGTTGTGGCGTATCCCGTAATGACGACGGTTACTGTGCTAGCTACTCCCCTTTGGAGTATTCGTTTTTTCAGTGAACTAATCATAACACCGGCAATCGAATTGTTCAACCATCATTTCTCTCTATTTTCTCGCTCTATTACAGATCTGGCGTTGTTCGAATGATAACAATTGGGTATGATGAAGATATACGTATTTAATCATAAGGAGGCTTCCCCATCGTGAGCAAAGAACTATCCAATCATCATCCTTCACTTGAAAAAGCAACCTTTGCCGGTGGCTGCTTCTGGTGTATGGTCACGCCGTTCGAAGAGCTTCCTGGCATCCATTCGATTGTGTCTGGCTATACAGGAGGACACACTGACAGTCCTACATACGAAGAAGTATGCTCAGAGACAACCGGGCATGCCGAAGCCGTCCAAATTACATTCGACCCAGCCCTATTCCCTTATAAGAAGCTGCTCGAGCTATTCTGGCAGCAAATTGATCCTACAGATGAAGGCGGACAGTTCCATGATCGCGGTTCGTCTTATCGAACAGCTGTCTTCTATCACAATGAGGAACAGCATCAACTTGCACTGCAATCCAAGCAAGAATTGGAGCAGAGCGGTAGATTCGATAAACCAATCGCTACTGAGATCGTTCCCGCTGGCACGTTCTACCCAGCAGAAGAGCATCATCAAAACTATCATCAGAAGAATCCAGCCCATTACAAGCGCTATCGCTCCGCATCGGGCAGAGATGCATTCATCGTGAACCATTGGGGAGTCTCCGATGAAGAGCGTACAGCCCTTCAAGGGAAGCTGACGCCAATCCAGTATCGGGTAACCCAGCAGAATGGCACAGAGCCCCCTTTTTCCAATGAATACTGGAACCACGAAGCAGAAGGAATCTATGTGGATATCGTGTCTGGTGAGCCGCTCTTCAGTTCGTTGGACAAGTTCGATGCAGGCTGCGGCTGGCCAAGCTTCTCGAAGCCGCTTCGTTCCAATCATGTGGAGAATAAGCTGGACACTTCTCACGGCATGGTTCGTGTGGAAGTAAGGAGCAAACTGGCCGACTCCCATTTGGGACATGTATTCGATGATGGCCCTACCTCAACTGGACTTCGTTATTGCATTAACTCTGCAGCCCTGCGGTTCATTCCGAAGGAGAAGCTGGAGCAAGAAGGATATGGGGAATTCGCATCCATTTTCTCGCACAACTAGGATTCTCTAGTACGAAGGCCCAAATGAGGAACGACCTAACCGTTCTCATTTGGGCCTATATTTAGATTCGCTCAATTGTTAACAAAATACCGCTCTTGTCGTCGCACATTTTGAATCGGGGTATTTGATTGCAGTAGGCATCCATCCGTTCACGTGCCTCCAAGGCGGCGGCACATTGCTCCATCCCAGTAGTAATGATGTATTGGAACCACCGCTCCATACTGCTCTGTTCCTCGTCAACACGCCAAGGATAAATCCCATCCGATACAAGCAGAATATGCGTAACTCCCTGGAGTGGGAGAGCTCCATATTCCAGGCGATGCTGCACGGCCTCATCTCCATTAAGGACGCTGTAACCGAACTCTGTATTCGCACGGGAACGATTCTGCCTCAGCAGTTGCCGAATCTCTTCTGGCTGCCTATGCTCCCTCCAATCCTCCTCATGCTCCATCCACGCTGACAAGACACGCTCATCGAAGGGGGCAACTCGATCATAAGTTACAGCTCGAACCTCCCCGGATTCATATAGCGCGTATATCATGCAATCGCCCGTCTGCGTCCAATACGCATAATACTCATCAAGCCACACAGCGGCATGAACCGTACCGAACCTTCGTCCTGTATCGTATGGAGCGATGCCGTATAGGCGCATCGTATCATCCAATTTGCGATTTGCATCCATGAGTCGAGCACGCATCACATCAAGTGGAGAATCGATAGCTGCTGTAGTAGTGATAGATTCCAGACCACGAGCAATACTTAAGGCAGCCATCTCTCCTGCTGTATGCCCTTCCTCATCTGTAATCGGCTCCAATCCAGATACACCATCGATGACCGCATATAGCTGCTGTTCGGGAAGTGCAATCATCCGGTCTTCATTTCGTCTGCCCTGCCCCTGTCTCGTTGCCGCATCACAATGAATTCGAATCACTGCTGTTCCCCCTTCTATCGTTCTTAGGCTCAGCTACCTGACTTCTGCACCATCTTCGCAGCTTGACCGAACAATCCCATTAGCATGAACACAACGATAATATATAGCAAGAACATCGGCGCCGCCATTGCGGAGAACACCATCGGTGATGCAAACGCGAATCCGAGCATACTTAATGAACAAGCGAGTGCAACTGTAAAATAGATGGATCGTCTACGGGCCATATGTGCGATGTAGCCCCAGTCACGGCGCAGTGCATATTCCCGCAAACCACTGCACATGAAGGTTACTAGTGTAATGTTCAACCCCGTCTCTGCTATACTGCGAAACACTCCAATCCATGCTCTCGCTTCCGCACTGACTCCGCCTAACAGCATCGGCTGCAGCAGCTCATACACCGCTAGAACGATCAGCGGGATACATACTCGCTTCGCATGCAGAAAGCGATCAGATACGGATATCAATTGTGTTACACCGCTAAATACCAAGGCAAAGCCTACGATATCCGGCAGCAGATCAACGCCCCTCGGCGCGTAATCAATAAAAAATAACAAACCCCATTGAATTCGTCTAAATGCCTTTGCTTCCATATTCATCTTGTTCATCTTTGTTGTCTGCATGTCCTTTCCGTATGTACTTCCACAAGCAAGCTGTACGCAATCATGAAACAGTTCAGCATGCTGTTATCTTGCTTCAGTATAACGTGACGTCTTAAGGGAACGCAATCTCGCGTCCTATTTGGAATATTTTTTCAGCCTATTCACTCAATTCGGATTATGTAAGTCCATTCCTTTTGCAGTATAATGGTTAAATGTCTAGTTGAGTAACATTCCTTATAGCCTAATAAAAGCTACATACCTTTCAGGAGGAAGCATAATGAATCACATTAAAATATTTTCGGACAGCACATGCGATTTGCCGAAATCACTACTTGAACGTTATGACATTGGCATTATCCCTTTATATGTTACTTTCGGTGACGACGCTTATCGTGATGGAGTGGATATGACCCCTCCGGAATTGTACAAGCGTGTAGATGCATGCGGCAAGCTGCCGAAGACATCTTCGCCATCTCCAGCTGATTTTGTAAAGGCATTTGAGCCATTTGTGAACGAAGGCCGCAAAATTCTGTATATCGGGTTGTCTTCCCACTTATCGTCCACCATTCAGAATGCCATTATTGCCGGGGATATGCTCGGTGAAGGTACTGTAACTGTCATTGACTCCTTAAATTTGTCTACCGGTATCGGGATTCAAGTTCTCAAGGCAGCGATGGCACTGGAATCTGGTTCATCTCTGGAGGAAACTGTAGAGCTTGTTGAGGACGTTCGCGGCAAAATGGAAACCGAGTTCATTATAGATACATTAGATTATCTATATAAGGGCGGACGCTGCAACAGTCTGCAGAACTTGATCGGCAGCCTGCTTCGCATTCGTCCTGTCATTAAAGTTGTCGATGGAAAAATGATTGCGGCCAATAAAATTCGCGGCAAACGCGAGAAAGCACTTGAGCAGTTGAAGCAAAATGCACTGGATCATGTGGATGAGATGGACAAGGATATCGTATTCGTCACTCATTCCTTATCGCCTGAAGATGCCAAAATGATTCAGGCCGAATTGCAAGAGAAGACAGGCGCAAAACATGTAATCCTGTCGGATTGTGGTTGCGTCATCTCCAGCCACTGTGGACCAAACACAATTGGAATCGTATACGCGCGCAAATAAATATACAGCGGCTGACCTCGCCAATAGAGCAAGGTGCAGCCGCTGTATTTATGTAGAGAACTAACCGTATTTTATTCCATTGAACGAGTAAAAAAACGAGCAATCCCACCCGCCCCAACAGCAAGGCAGATCCCAAGAAGCATCTGTACAATCACTTCTATGAACTTGGCGCTGTCATCCGTCCAAGCCCGCTCTGCAAATAAAGCCACTTCTTGATTCGAGAGCATAATCAATAGCTTGATAAATTCCGGGATGCTGTTCACGAGAAGCATAATACCAGCAATACCTAGTCCGATTTGAAGGGTGGTGCGAAGCACCGGGTTCGCAGAATGCGTCTGGCTGCGCATCGGTAGCACACTTTCCTCGCCGCTACTAGATACGTCTGCATCTTGTGTCTTCACTAGAGTCACATCACGTAGTTTAGATGGTGCTAGCGCCTTCGATAATGATCCTGCCGTGCACCATAGGATGATTCCTCCTATAAGCGGAACAAGGACAGGGAGAAGCAGTATGACGAAATTTGTGTATACCATATTTTCACTTCCAACCTCCATATGAATCATCGAGGAGATCATATTTACCAGCGCAGCTGCAATCTTCGCCAACTCTAGGAAGGCGGTCACGATCCAATAGAGAGCGCCGAGCCGAACAGCCAAGAAGGCCAATGATCGAGCATTCAATTGATTTTCCTCCATTTCTGAGCATGGATTCATAATCATCTATTATACAGGATGTCTGGCGCTTATTGGGAAGTTATTTGCTCTGATGCCTCAGCTGGTATACGTATGGAGACAGATGTGCCAATGCCAAGTCCGCTCACAATCGTTACTCCATACTCAGCACCATAGTGCAGTTTAATACGTTGATCTACATTTCGAATGCCGTAGCCTGTATTCACATGGTCTCTTCCATCAAAAATATCATGGATTCGCTGAGCGGTCATACCTACCCCATCATCGATGATCCGGAACAGCAGGTCATCCCCATCCTTCTTTGCTACAATTCGAATGAAGATTCGATCTCCACACCAAGCATGTTCCAACACATTTTCAATAAATGGCTGTACAATCAGCTTTACCGTACGATACGGCCATACTGCTGGGTCAATATCGAACATAACACTAATGCGATCACCGTATTTAATCTTCTGAATATCCACATAAGCCTGTGCCTGCTCTAACTCATTATGTACCGGTATCATCAGCTTGCCATTGTTAAGCGCAAGTCGATAAAACTTAGCCAGCCCTAATACCATCTGCTGCAGCTTCTCATTCTCCCCAAACTTCGCTAGCCGATTAATGGAGGACAGGGTGTTATACAGGAAATGCGGATTGATTTGCGATTGCAGCATCTCCAATTCCGCTTCCTTCTTCTGCAGCTGTGTCAAATACACTTCCTTAATTAGCGCCTCAACATTTTCGCCCATGTTATTTAATGCGGTAGCAATTTGAGAAAATTCGTCTTTGCCCCGATAGGAAATTCGTTTGTGCAGATCGCCTTCCCGAAAAGCATTAAGCACGGACACGAACTTCGTAATCCGAATCGAGAAATATCTCGAAATGAACACTCCTGCGAATGACAACACAATAAAGCAAATCAAGCAAATAAAAATAACAAACAACCGAACCTTCATCGAATCTTCTTGGATGATGGAAAGAGGCACATGAGCGACCAGCTTCCAAGATTGCTTCCCTACCGTCTCTTGGATCGTCAAATAGTTGCTCTGCGTATCCGCTTCATTAGCAGGCAACTTGCCAGACTGATAGATGCTTCTCCCCTGTTCATCCACTAGGTAGATTACGCTGTCATTTCCAATCTTCGAATAATTAATACTATCGAACAGCTCCGAGATCGCAACATTAATGCGCAAAAATCCAACTTCTTGAAGCTTCAGAGGATTATTGGTGTCCACAAGCCGACGCAGCAGGGAAATTCGACTATTCTCCGCATCACGCTCAATTTGGCTCCACTTCATTGTGATGCTGTACTTCTCGGGTGGAAAGCTCTTATACCAATCCTTATCTGAAATTCGATTCAAATGATAAATTTCATACGGCCAGTTATAATCCGTAGGATTCTCTTTCCCAAATGTACTGTGATGGATCTCATTTATGGATTCATTACGGAAAAAAACAGAAATCCACAGCTTCATTCCAGTTGCCGAAGATGCCGCTTCTATCTTAGGAATAACATACTTCGTAATGCGATCATAATTTTCCCAGCCTTCCTCGTAGCTGCGCAAATATCGATAAAGCTCATAGTCGCCGTACAATATAGAAGATATGCGAATTATATCCTGCATCTTATATTCAATATTATCGCGAATCTGCAGCAGTGTTCCTTGTATATTGTTCCGTGTATGCTTGCGAATCGATTGATCATACATGGAATGGGAGACAAGTCCTATGACTAATACAGGAACAATGATGAAAACCATATAAGTCAGCATGAGTTTGTAGCCAATCGGCAAATAGCGGAACTTCGGTCGCTGTTCGTTCATTGACTTCTCCCCTATCATGTTTCCCGCTTGCGATATTCCATCGGAGTCATGCCGTATGCCTCCTTGAATTGTCTGCTAAAATAGGGAAGGTATCGATAGCCTACCTGATTAGCAATTTCATAGATTTTGATGGAGCTCTCATGGAGCAGCTCGCGTGCCCGCTCCATACGAAGCTGTATAAGGACTTCACTGAACGATTTCCCAGTCTCCTCCCTGAACATGTACCCCAAGTAGTTCGGTGAGAATGAGAATTGATTCGCCACGTCCTTCAGTGTAATGTTCTCGCTCATTTTATCCTTCATCACTTGAATCATTTCTCGAATGAGCCGATTATTCTTGGAGGTAGATTTGCTGCGCAAATATTCAGATATTTCAAATGTCTTCCTGACGAGCCAGGAGCGAATATCGCTCACCGTATCAAATTGCAGCAGAATATCCAAGTTATGCAGCTCCATACCCAATATATCGAACAGATTCTCATCCTTTGTCTTCAATTGCTCATCCAGCTTCCATATGATGAACATCGCGAGATTATGTACGGTAAACTTGGAACGAAGCATACTCACAGATTCGAACAGCCTCTCTATCTCATCGTAAATACAAACCAGCTCATATTCCATCAAGGCGTGAAATAGTGCCTCCATACGTTGTTCCAATGTACGCGCATCCATCATTTCGGGCTTCAAACTCACCGCTTCGTAGCGGATAAGCCTCCCTTTGCCAATAAACATTTTGCCATCAACCGCTTTGGTTGCCTGTTGGAACGAGAGATAGAGCTGTTCCAATCCGTTTACTGGTTCCCCTACCCCAACTGTCATCGTCACGGAGAACTGAGTCTCAATCACCTTATATAAATCATCAATGAAAGGGTCTAAATACTGATCATGAATCAACACCATCATCCGATGAGGCGTCAACTTGCAGCAATGTGGCATATGATGCTTCAATCCAACCTCATTGACCGCATACAGGAATTCCTTCGTTGTAACCTCATGTGACAAGCTCGTATGTTCTTGCGTCCAAGTCATATAATCAAGTTCCATAACAGCAACTCGGACAGGCCAATTCAGTTTGTCAAGCCCATAAGAGGCAACTAGCTTCATCATTCCATCCTGCTGCTCACTTCTCCACTGCCCGTCAACCAACCGCAACAGCAAATCATTCTTCGCCATTGGAATCATATGCTGATAGGCTTCCTCCACATCACGACGCTTCCGGTCATCATCAAGATCCTGCTTCACCTTCTCGAGTGCAGCGATAAGCTCATCATCATTCATCGGCTTGAGTACATAACTGTAGGCCTTCAAAGATAATGCCTGTTTCACATAACTGAAATCTTGATGACCGCTTACAAAAATAATTCGGATATTGGAATTTACCTCAATCGCCCTGCGGGCCAGCTCCAACCCGGACATATTCGGCATATTAACGTCACTGACGATAATATCGATAGGCGTACTATCAATAATATGACAAGCCTCAAAGGCGTTATTTACCGCTGCTGCAACTTCTAACCCAAGCTCTTCCCAAGGAATGAATTGCTTCATTCCTTCCAGATCAAGCATCTCGTCATCAACTAACAACACGTTATACATGAATGAGGCCCCCCAAACGATGCAGTCATACAATTCTCATTCCAGCATTTCCCTAAACAAAGTATAACAAGTTCAACTATCATTTGAACAGTCAGATGATTTCAAAATAAAAGATTTGATCAAAAGAACGAAGACCCGCTGGCAGACAGCGAGCCTTCGTTCCGAAGATTATTTACCCATTGCTATCTTATTCTCCGTCCAAACTTTTGTAACATGGTCAAGGAACTTCTGATAACCAACCTTCATGGAATCATCATGTGCTTTATCCAGAATTTGCAGTGCTTCTTCATCGGATTTCGCGTACATGGATTTTGCTCTAGCTGTCAACCAAATATCTCTAACACTTTGTCTAGCAATCCCCTCTTCACTATCTGGAGTCGGCTCCCAGCCGAGGAACTCCGTGAAGTCACCTTGCGAAGCCCATGTTACTTCCATTTGCCAGCGGTTGCTGAAATCAATCTTATCTGCTGGTACAGTAGACAACATTTGCTTTTTCGTATTATCCATGAACATTGTATTGCCCACCCATACCAAGTCGCCAGCTTTACCATTTATTTCAGAAAGCGTTTTCGGATCATTCATGTATTTATCTTTATTAAATTTCGGTGTCAGACCATCAGCTTCAAATCCATCCCAATAACCATCAGCTCCTGGAGGTCCCCAGTTCAGCACCATGCTGCCTTCAGGTCCTGTCATCCAGTCAAGCATCGCGAATATGGCCTCTGGATTTTTCGCATTTGTCGTAATGGCAGCTACGTTCCATCCAAGTTGGTTATATGTTCCCGGATAGATTTTGCTAGCATCCAGACCTTGTTTTACAATCGGTTTAATAAACATATAGCCGTCTTCCGGATCCTTCTTCTTCAATTCCTCATCTGCTACAGCTAGCATCTTCATCGGATCGAAAGTTGCAATAACAGCAAACTTTCCATTCATCGCTTTTTCTCTTACTTGGTCTTCTGTTTGCGTATTCGCATCTTGCGTCATCAGCTTCTCACGCATCAGCTTCGCCGTATATACTACGGATTCACGGAAGCCTGGATCTTTATAGATGGAGACCATTTTATCACCATCTGGAACTGCGAAGAAACGAGTAAGGGACAAGTTATTTTCTTTAAAGGAAGAGAAGAGTTGGTCAATACCGTGACCGTCTTTTGCCAATCCCGTTTCAAATGGAGTGACTTCTGGGAACTTCTTATGCACAGCTTGCAAGTATGCATACAAGTCGTCAGTCGTTTCCAATTTTGGAGAGCCGAGCTCTTTGTAGATTTTTTTGTTGATTGCATAGCCCGCGTTTCCGTTTGGCTGCTGTGTATAATAGTTCGGTACCTGATAGATCTTGCCGTCAGGCGAACGGAGCAAAGCTTTGTGATTTTCAGATAAATACTTCTTGAAATTCGGGTACTTGTCAATATACTCATCCAATGGTACGAGCATACCAGCCTCACGAAGACGTTCAATATCGGGCCCTCTGTCAGTCCAGATAATATCAGGAAGCTCATTGCCCGCAATCATCGTTTGCAGCTTCTGTGCATTGTTACCACCTGAACTGATTCCATTGACCGTAATTTTCAAGTTGTCTTGTATCCACTTCGAAGCAGGATCCTTACCCCATTTCGGCAGCTGGTACCAACCATAGTTGCCATAGAACGATACTTCAAGTGGTTCTTTGCCCAATTCGTACAGGTCACTCTTTGGAGTTTCACTTGATTCTTGTCCCGTGTCGCCTTGCTTCACAGGTTCATTCTCTGGTGGAGCACTTGTCTTCCCACTGCCGCATCCTACTAACAGAGTGAATACCATAAAAACAGACAACACACTCAGCAGAAGATTTTTTTTGTTCTTCACGGCTTTTTCCCCTTTCATTCTTGTAATCTATGTTTAAAGCAAGGTTGCTCTAAACGCATCCAAATGTCCAGCAGATCAAACAATCGCTACTCTTTCAGCGAGCCAATCAATACACCTTTTACAAAGAAACGCTGCAAGAACGGGTACACACATACAATTGGAAGTGTTGCTACCATAATCGTCGCCATCGTCAATGCCTTAGAGGTTATTTTCTTGGCAGCATTGATGTGCACAAGCGCACTCGTATCTACATTTGACAACTGTTCAGATGCGATGTTGGAGAATAGTATCTGTCTTAGTATCGTCTGAATAGGAAGCAGATTCTCGTTCGTAATATAGATACTGGCTACGAACCATTCATTCCAGTGCGCAACCGCTGTGAACAGAGACAAGGTAGCAATAACAGGGCCAGATAACGGGAAGACAATACGGAAGAAAGTACCCCAGTTACCACAGCCGTCAATCTTCGCTGACTCTTCCAAGCCTTGCGGCAAGCCTTGGAAGAAGGTGCGGAATATAATCATATTCCATACACTAATAAGTGCCGGAATAATGAACACCCAGAAAGAGTTGAACAAACCAAGTCCGCGAATGAGCATATAGCTCGGAATGAGACCGCCTCCAAAATACATGGTAACGATACACATAATCATATAATACTTGCGGCCCATAAGCCCTCGCTTCGACATCCCGTATGCAAAAATGGCCGTCGCTAAGATGGATGCTACCGTTCCAATGACCGTTCGCAAGAGGGCAATCACAAACCCATTCATTAATCGCGAATCTTCGAATACAATTTTATAGTTCTCCAATGTAAACTCGCGCGGCCAGAAAGTAATGCCGCCCTTAGACGTATCCAATCCTTCATTAAACGATATGACAAGTGAATTCCAGAATGGATAAAAGGTCGAAAAGGCCAATAAGGTTAACACTACATAGATAAAAACCGTAAAGATGCGATCTCCTATACTATCACGTATCATTATTCAGTCCTCCTAGTTATGGAATGATTCATTACCATAAGCTATTGCCCGTCTTTCTGGCAATGAAGTTCGCAAATGTAAGCAACGTGACGCTGACAACAGCCTTGAACAGGCCGATTGCCGTTGCATAGGAGTACCTGTAATTATCAATACCGACACGAACTACATATACATCAAGCGAGTCTGATACTTCTCTCAAGGCTGGATTCGAAGCGAGAATGAGAATGTCCTCGAAGCCTGCATTGAGCAGGTTGCCGATTGCAAGAATCATAAAGATGATCACAACTGGCATAATGCAAGGCAGTGTAATGAGCGTCATCTGCTTGAATCGACTCGCACCATCTATCGATGCTGCTTCATACAAATGAGGATCGATCCCTGCAATCGCTGCCAAATATACAATGGAGGCAAACCCTATTTCCTTCCATACATTGGTTGCAACGAGAATCGACCAGAAATATTCTGCCATTGACATGAAGTTAATCGGCTCATCGATAATTCTGAGCTTCTCTAACAGCATATTTATGCTGCCATTGTCTACGGACAGTAAGGATGTAACCATGGATCCGATAACTACCCATGATAAGAAGTGAGGCAAGTACGTAACGGTTTGAATGACCCGTTTAAAGGCCATCTTGCGCACTTCATTAAGCATAAGCGCTAACACAATTGGCGCTGGAAACCCGAAGATAAATTTCATAAAACTGATAATAATCGTATTGCGCATAACAGGTACAAATTCTGGTGAATTAAAAAAATCAATAAAGTGCTTTAATCCTACCCACTCATTGCTGAACAGATTGAAGCCTGCCTTAAGCTTATAATCTTGAAAAGCAATAAGAATGCCATACATAGGGATATAAGAAAATATAAAGATTAGAGCAAGTGCGGGCAGCACCATGAGCTGTATGTCTATTTGCATAAAAAATCGTTTTAATGCGCTTTTCTTATGCTTATCCAGGTTCAGGCCCGGTTCTATCTCTGCTCCCGTGGTTGCCTTCGCCATATGAAAATCCCTCCTTGATTCAATATAACTCTTGCTGAATTAAATCTTAACTCCTTCCAGATGTTGTCTTCTCCATTGTAAAAGCAAAGCGCTTTCACGGATATATGACAAACCAACGATTATTGATACTTTGACACGTTCTTTTATAAAAAATAACAATAACTTTTATAGACTTAAGTTATTCAGAAGAAGCGAACCTACCGCTCCAGCAAAATGAGTTGCGTCCAACACTAGTACTGCTCTAGTTAACTATAAAAAGTGCCCAAAGCAGTGGTTTGCTTTGGGCACTTGCGTTATACAATATTCGAATACTAATTAGGATAAATTAATTTTCCACCTTCAGCTCTTCAACAGGACGAGTACGACAGCTTCCCTGCAGCACACGCTCGCTCACATTGCCGAAAGTATCTATTGCCTGTACCGCGATGGAGTATTCACAATCTGGCTTCAGCCCGGGTATCTCCAGACGAAGCTGCTCCGGAACCGGATATTTATAAGATTCGGAAAATGCAGCGTAATGTACAGCCTCTTCTAGTTCATTGCGATTCTCAACCGTAACGTTGTAGGCATGTACAAGCTCATTATCGGACGCCTGATCGAAGACGATAACGATAGAATCTGAAGTTGTACACTCCTTTTCTACATGCAATTGTGCGTGATCAGGGAAGCATGGCGCTTCTGTGTCACGATGAATGGTATATGTAAAGGTTGAAGTTGACGCTGGCAGCGACACAATCCAAGCGTCTCCAATCTGACGATCATATTCGAAATCAAGCCTATGAATCGCAACGCGATCCTCATATACCTCGACAAGCAAGCCTTGGCTGAACTTCTCGAACCCTAACGGCAAATTCCCTTGAAGCTTGCCATGTTCCACTTCCATATAGCTAAGCGAAGCCGTTCCAACAGAAGTAAAGTCCTCCTGATGAATACTGCGCGGATCCTGAAGCGGATAGTGGGAGTGCCCGGAGAACGTAATAACCTGCGGATATGGCCGCAATGCCTCCATAAGCGGTTCAATATTGTCCTGAATGCCCCAGTCCTCGCTGCCGTACACGGTGTCCTTCAAGTGCTGATGCAGGAAGACGAATATAGGACGCTCTGCTGAATCGGCTGCAGCCACCTGCAGTTGTTCGCGAAGCCATGCAATCTGATCCAATGAGAAGTACCCTGATGTAACCTTATCCTCTGTCGCCATGACAATGAAATGGTAACCCTTAATGACCTGATGAAAATATAAGGATGGCATCTCCGTTTTTGCAAGAAAGCGAGCCTGCGCTTCTTCAATCGGAAGTCCGTTCCAATAGTCGTGATTGCCGATCGTGATGAGCGGTGTCGCTCCTGGCAGCTTATGCTTGCGGAATACTTCCAAATTGCGATCGTATTCCTCCTCAAGTCCATTGTTTGTTAAATCCCCTACAATAACAAACGCATCCTGATGAGGCGCCCTTACATTCAACTGCAACATCGCTCGTTCGAACTTGGTGACACTACCTTCACCCGAAGGATCAATATGTATATCACTGATTACCGGAAAGACGAGTGTAGGCTGCATATGTGTTGACATCGATCGTTCATCTCCCTTGTCCTGTTCATTCTATTCGATCTGCAATGCATGAAGCATGGATTAATTCACCTCTAGTCTATAACCTTTTTCTAGAGATGAACAGAGTAGAATATTTACCTAATTCGTGTTGTGAAATAGTTATGCTTTCTTAACTCGTCAAAAATACCATATTTCGCTATAATAGAGGTCTACATGAAGCAAGATGCCACCATTGTCCACCTTATCGTGAGGATGTGTAAATGCCTTGTTAGCCATTGAACGCCGAAAACGCATCATGCAGCACCTGTTCCAGGACGGCAGAGTTCTCGTCGCAGAGCTTAGCAAGCAGTTTCGAGTGACGGAAGAAACAGTGCGAAGAGACTTGGATCGTATGGAGAAAGAAGGTCTCCTGCTAAGAACACATGGGGGAGCATTTTTAGCAGAGACATCCGTAAGCTCTGACGTCCCTGTATGGGTGCGCGAGGACTGCTATTTGTCTGAAAAGAAGTGGATCGGAACAAAGTGCGCTAGGCTTATCCAACATGGGGATACGATTATGCTTGATTCGAGTACAACTTCACTCCATATCGCCAAAATAATAAAAGCGCGCAAGCAATTGACTGTAATCACAAATTCACTAAATGTCATCATGGAACTATCAGATGCTGAACATATTAAATTAATTTGTACCGGTGGTACTCTTCGCCGCCGATCACTGTCCTATTCTGGACATGCTGCTGCCAACGCCCTCGCCCGATATACTGCCGACAAAGCCTTCCTCTCGTGCTCCGGTATCGATCTTACACACGGCGTAACTGACGCCAATGAAGAAGAAGCTGAAATACGCAAGATTATGCTGCATCATGCGAAGCAGAGTATATTAGTCGCAGATATAACGAAGTGCGAGAAAATAGGGCTTGTCAAAATTGCTGAATTGTCCAGCTTCCATACGCTGGTTACCAATTGTCCGCTGCCATTGCAATGGAGAGAGGGACTGGCGGCACAATCCATTATTCTCGATGATCAGTGCGATCCGAACAAGCAATATGCCGCGACGGCTCGATGCAGTATGAACAGTTAAATGAAAACAATGGTTGATGATTACTGCCTAATTGGAGACCTCATCAATCCGCTTCCTGCCCGTTCTTGAACTTTTCTACCAAAATATCGCGTATCGTAATTGCCGCGGGGGATAATTCATCCCCCTGCTTCCATACAAGCCCATGGATTAGAGTTGGTACTTGTAGCGGAAGATAGCCAAGCGCTTCCTGCTCGATCTCCTCCTTTACCGTTCGATAGGGCAATAACGCCATGCCCATTCCCACCTTGATTGTCTGCTTCATCATCTCTAAGCTATGAAAGGTACTATATTGACTAGGCTTGATCCCGCTCTCTTGGAGAAGTTGAGATGCTACTGCTTGATAGACGCATTGCGAGCCAAATCCAATGACTCGAACATCATCCAGTGCTTCCCAGCCTTCCTCTTCCCAGCGGAGCTGCATCGACATAGGAACGACCCAGACCATCCGCACATTAACAAGCGGCAGGAAGTCAACACCGCCCATTTGCGGCCGACCGGCCACAATTCCAAGCTCGCATTCCCCTTGAAGAATTCGCTGGCATGTATCCTCCATAAATCCCGGAAGCAGGTGAAGCTTGATTCGCGGATACTTAAGGAAAATTGCTGTTAACAAGTCCGTCATTCGCGTCGTGCAAAAGGATTCCAACACACTTAATGTGACTGTTCCCTCTATCGATTGTCCTGACGGAAGCTCTTGGGTCAGCTCTCTGCCCAGCAGACTCCATTTCTCACTATAACGCAGGAAGATAGCCCCCGCCTCGGTCAGTTCTACACCACGCGGCAAGCGATGGAACAATGTTTGTCCAACCGTCTTCTCCACCATCTTCACATGTGAGGTAATTGTTGATTGCACGTATCCTAATTGCTCGGCCGCACGGCTAATGCTCTTCGTGTGGGCGACCACCCGTACGGTTTCGACTTGCTTCCCATCTAATAGCTCAAACATCCCTCTTCTCCCTTCATGAAACAGCTCCATGCAATTCATGCACTTATCTAAGCGTGAATGATACTTCTCTCATCCCGTGATCGATACCAGATAAAATATCCCTCATACCGTAAGTGAACAATACATCTCACATCGATAAGAAATTGATATCGGAAAATGAAATATGAGATATCATAATTATTCGTATTACAAATACCAAATCACATTATACAATATATTTCAAGCACCGGTGCAATCAATCCGAGACACGAACAACTCATTACTTAGAAAGGAAACTATAGGATGAACAATTCTAACTTAACACAGAAAATGCTTGAAATTGGCCGAAAACGTCCATCACTTCAATATGTAAAAACATCGCTACTCGCAGGTACAGGAGGGGGACTTGCTATCCTGATACTAGCACTCCTTGAAGGCTGGTTGTCGTCCCCTTTTTTGATGGCTCCTTTTGGAGCGTCATGTGTTATTTTGTTTGCTCTGCCAGACAGTCCATTGGCACAGCCGCGCAATGTAATAGGAGGTCATCTCATCAGTTCACTGGTCGGGCTGACCATTAGCTCCTGTGTTGGCGTGCATGTCTGGAGCCTCGCGCTAGCCGTCGGTCTGTCCATCGCCTGCATGCAATGGACCAGAACCATTCATCCACCTGCGGGCGCCGATCCACTGCTTATTATGATGACAGGCGCCCCTTGGACTTACCTGTTGTTTCCGGTCGGAATTGGAGCCGTTGTCTTAGTACTGGCGGCGTGGACATATCATCGCACACGGGGAAATCAATATCCTAAGCATTGGTTCACCTCATAATGTTGAAAATAAACAATAAGGAGCAGATCGCAATGACGACCTGCTCCTATCTTTTTTGGACTGCTTGATTACAGTACCTTCTTCAGTTTTCTCACATAATTTGCTCGAATGAATAAGAAATAGACAACCTGAATAACGAAGAATGTACCCAATACTAGAATGATTTCTTTTAAAATAGAGATTTGCGAGAACAAATTTTGCAGTGTGTTCAATGCAACGGCACCATGAATGATAGCTACGACAATCGGTACAAAGAACAGCAGTCCGATTTGAGTGGATACAACCTTTGACAGTTCCCCTTCAGTCAGACCCAGCTTCGAGATAGCACGATACTGCACGATGTCAGAATCCAAATCCGAGAATAGTCGGAAGTAAAGGAAGCTGCCTGCTGCCACGAAGAATACAATTCCTACGAACAAGCCTGTCAGCAGAATTTGGCCCATGCTCTGATTCACTTCCTGCATCGCAAGCGCTCGCGCCTGAAAACGATAGTGGGCATTGGCACTATCAGCATTCAACTGTGTATTCAGCTTCTCCGCTACTGCCTTCGTTCCCTGCCAGTCATCCATCGCAAATACATGCATATCCATATCGGTTTTCGACTTTGGAAGTGCGTTGAAATCTGAATCCGACATCACAAGCACATGATTTCCAGTCATGTATTGGCGGACATCTTTGCTCATGTCCGGTACATCTGTCAATTGAAGCTTGCTTCCACTGCTCAGAGTCAAAGTCTGCCCCTTCGACCAGTCCTTCTTCCCTCTGTTATATCCGAAGTCATCCATCTTGAATTGCATCAGTACCGCATTTCCTGCATCTACACGGATCTTATCTTCAGAGATCAGGTTAAAATCCGTTACGGAAATTGCATTGAATGAGTATTTATCCTTAAGCTTCGCATCTTTATTATGAATAACGAAGCTGTCATAGCTAACGTTTTCTTCCTTCAACCCTGTCTCAATGTATGCAAGATGTTTTTGCTCCTGCTTATTGTCGGCATAGGAGTCATAAGACATCGACGGCATCGATCCTGCAACGCCCTCAGTCAGCATTGCTTTGAACCCAACAAGCGTGCCGATGGCTGTAAACGCAACGGTTGAAATAATCGCGACAAGGAAAAACATGCGCGCATTATCCTTCATCCGATATGCCAAATCGGATAGTGTCAACATATTCGTATTCCGGCGATACAACTTCTTGTTCTTCTTCAATTTATGAATGATGTACACACTTAACTGTGTGAATAAGAAGTATGTACCGATCGACACAAGAATGACGACAGGCAGCAGTGCAAACATAACAAGGGTGCCGCGTACAACAAAAGCTATCGCATAACCAATCAGCAGCAGCATGGCAGCCAGAATAGCCAGCCATACCGACGCCTTCGGCTCGGGTTTAGGCTTCGTCGAGGCTTTCAATAGGTCAATCAGTGAGCTAGTTCGCAAGATTGTCGCCGTAAAGAATGAGATTGCCAGGAACAACAGCATAAAAGCCACGAATGTAAACCAAAGCGCTTTTGTTGGGAAGTAGAACGATAACGAATGCTCCAAATATAACATGGACGAACCGAGCATAAGCATCCCTTTGGACAAAATCAGTCCTGCCACTATACCGGCCACAGTCGAAGCAAACCCAATGATCGTATTTTCTAGAAATACGAGACGCTTCAGCTGCATATTGGACATCCCCTGCATGATGCAGACACCGAATTCTTTCTTCCGCGTCTTCAAGAAGACGCTCATCGAATAGAGAATGAAGAAAAACGTAAAGACGTAAATGATATACTGGGCAACCTGCATCCCTGTTTGTGCGCCTTTTCCAAATCCCCCACTCTCCGCCAAATTCAACTCTGGATGGAAGGCCAGCATCGAATATACGAAAAAGATCATAACGGAGAAAGCACTGCTTATAAAATAACCGGCATACAGCCGCGCGTTGCGAATAACGTTTTTAAACGCGAACTGACGAAAGTTCATCTTCCGCGCCTCCTATTGCCGACAACACATTCATAATTTCCTGGAAGAACACTTGTCGTTGATCATGCTTGTGCAGCTCTCGGTACAGCGAACCGTCCTTGATGAAGATGACGCGATCACAGTAACTTGCAGCAAATGCATCGTGAGTTACCATCATCATCGTCGTGCCGTCTTCCTTATTGATTTTCTGCATCATTTCGAGAACATCCTTCGCAGACTTCGAATCCAGATTCCCCGTCGGTTCATCCGCTAGAAGCAGCTTCGGATTGTGGATCATAGCACGCGCTATCGCAGTCCGCTGGCATTGTCCCCCAGAGATTTCATACGTGCGCTTGTCCAAAATTTGCTTGATGCCCAGTTTCTCCGCTATCGCTTGCACACGCTGCTCCTGCTCCTTAATGCTCACATTTTCCAGTGTTAATGGAAATACGATGTTTTCCTTCACCGTCAAGGTTTGCAGTAGGTTGAAATCTTGGAACACGAAGCCAAGCTGACGGCGGCGGAACAGTGCCAACTTGCGTTTATTTAAGGCGTGCGCATTGCTCCCACCAATCAATACTTCTCCTGATGTGGGCTTGTCGATTGTCGATACCACGTTTAAAAATGTCGTTTTTCCGCTTCCGGACGGCCCCATAATCCCAACGAACTCACCTTCGCCAATGGTTAGGTTTAAATTCGATAATGCTTGATAAGAGACTTTACCCTCGTATACTTTGGATACATTTTTAACCTCTAGCATAGTAGAATTACACGCTCCTTGTTGTTTTCGGTACCTTCACTTTACTCCCGATTAGTAAATACAACCATTGTTATTGCTTACATTTTCCTTTCAAAATTGTCATGTTCATTCCTCATAGCTGCGATTTAAAAAGAAAGAGAGCAAGCCACGATACGGCTTACTCTCTACATAAGCATTTGTTGTTACAATACTCGCTTCAGCTTTCTTACATAATTCGCTCGGATGAATAAGAAGTACACGACCTGAATGATGAAGAACGTGCCTAATACGAGTATGATTTCTTTCAATATCGATACGTTCGGGAATAAATTCTGCAACGTATTCAGAGCAACCGCTCCATGAACGATAGCTACAATGATCGGAACAAAGAACAGAAGTCCGATTTGCGTCGTAACAACCTTGGATAGTTCCCCTTCCGTCAGTCCCAACTTCGAAATTGCCCGATACTGGACAAGATCATTATCCAAATCTGAGAACAGACGGAAGTACAGGAAGCTGCCTGCTGATACGAAGAACACGACTCCGACAAATAAGCCTGTCAGCAAGATTTGTCCCATTCCTTGATTGAGTTCTGACATCGATGTCGCTCTGGATTGGAAGCGGAAGTCTTGCTGCTTTTCTTTTTGGAACTGCTTCTCCAGGTCTGATGACAATGATTTTGTCGCCTGCCAGTTCTCCATGTTGAAGATATAATTTGTCTCGTCGAACTTCGTAAGCGGGATTGCCTTAAAGTCCTCATCTGACATTACCAGCACTTCGCCGCTCGATACATATTGTCTCACATCGTCGGTCATCTCAAGTGTGTCAACAAGCTTCAGCTTACCTGTCTGCTTCAATGTCAAGGACTGCCCCTTTGACCAATTCGAAGTTGTGCTCCTATTGCCAAAATCATTGCTTATCGTTTCCAGTACGAATCCTTCACCCTGACGGAGCTCAATGCGCTCTTTGGCGAATGAATTGTATTCCGATACCCCCATCACCTTCATAATCGATCCGTCTTTGAATTCTGTTAATTTACTATGAATGATGTAGGCATCATACTTGATGTTTTCTTTCTTGAGTGCTGACTCAATCAAATCTACATGTTTCTGCTCTTGCTTATTGCTCATTGTATTCGATTCATACGACATAGGCGGCATCAAATCTGCCACACTATTTGTCAGCATTGCCTTGAAGCCAACGAGTGTACCAATAGCCGTAAAAGCTACAGTAGAAATAATGGCGACGAGGAAGAACATCCGTGCATTGTCCTTCATCCGATAGGCCAAGTCTGACAAGGTCAGCATATTTGTGTTTCTGCGGTACAGCTTCTGCTTCTTTTTCAGCCTATTAATAATGAACACGCTTAGCTGTGTGAATAAGAAATAAGTGCCTACCGAGACAAGAACGACTACAGGCAGCATGGCGAATAGGACCTGTTCCCCGCGGACTACGAACGCGGTTCCGTAGCCGCCTAAGATGCACAGTGCTGCAAATATCGCGAGCCCCGCATTAGCCTTAGGCTCTGGCTTCGGTTTCGTTGAAGCTTTTAGCAGGTCGATCAAGGAACTTGTACGTAATATGGTAGCCGTAAATAATGAAATCGCAATAAACAGTGCCATGAAGGCTGCGAACGTGAACCACAACGCTGTCGTTGGGAAATAGAATGACAATGGGTCATCCAAATACAACAAGGATGAGCCTAGCATGAGCATTCCCTTTGACATTACTAATCCGGTCACTATCCCTGCAACCGTTGAAGCAAATCCGATAATGATATTTTCTACAAATACAAGGCGCTTCAACTGCATGTCAGACATCCCTTGCATAATACAGACACCGAATTCTTTCTTCCGTGTCTTCAAGAAGACGCTCATGGAATACAGGATGAAGAAGAAGGAGAACACATAAATAATGTACTGAGCTACCTCCATCCCCGCCTGTGCACCCTTGCCGTACTTGCCGCTGCCAGCCATGTTCAATTCTGGGTGAAAAGCCAGCATCGAATAGACAAAGAAAATCATTACGGAGAAGGCGCAGCTAATGAAATATCCAGCGTACAGCCGCTTGTTCCGAAATACGTTCTTAAACGCGAACTGACGAAAGTTCATCTTCCGCTCCCCCCAATGCTGACAAGACATTCATAATTTCTTGGAAGAATACTTGCCGCTCATCATGCTTGTGCAGCTCTTGGTACAGCGTACCGTCCTTGATGAAGATGACGCGGTCACAGTAACTTGCAGCAAATGCATCATGGGTAACCATCATCGTCGTGGTGCCGTCTTCCTTGTTGATCTTCTCCATCATTTCAAGCACGTCCTTGGCTGACTTGGAATCCAGATTACCAGTCGGCTCATCCGCAAGCAGCAGCTTCGGCTGATGGATGATTGCCCGCGCAATCGCAGTACGTTGACATTGACCACCCGAAATTTCATAGGTGCGCTTGTCCAGAATATGTCCGATTCCAAGCTTGTCCGCAATCACTTTTACACGCTGTTCCTGTTCCTTAATGCTGACATTCTCCAGCGTCAATGGGAAAATAATATTTTCCTTCACGGTCAAAGTCTGCAGCAAATTGAAATCCTGAAACACAAAGCCAAGCTCTCTGCGACGGAACAAAGCTAGTTTACGCTTACTAAGAGCGTGTGCATTGCTGCCGCCAATCAATACTTCTCCTGATGACGGCTTATCGATCGTGGACACCACGTTCAAGAAAGTCGTCTTACCACTTCCGGATGGCCCCATGATGCCGACGAATTCGCCCTTGCCTATCGATAAATTCAAATCGGAAAGTGCTTTGTAAGACACTTTGCCTTCATATATTTTGGATACATTTCTGACTTCCAACATAGATGCTAATTACACTCCTTCGCGTACCTGTTCTGTATACATACTTTACTTGGTGTGAAGAAATGTAACCATTGTTATGCCTTACAATTTCCTTTCATTTTTGTCATGTAAAGTTTTTTGGGTTGTAATGAAAAAGGATCGCATCATGCTCTATGCATGAAAACGATCCTCTAGTATTTTTTGAAATAAGTTAGTGAAATGAAACAAACATAACGAACTTCTTAACGCTCAAGGGACAATCCATCTTGGTTCAACGTATAAATTTCATCGCATTGACTTGATACTGCCTCACTATGGGTGGCTAATATCGTCGTTACCCCTTCCGATTTTAAAGCATGAAAGTGAGTCAATATAATCGATGCCGTTTCATCATCCAATGCACCGGTAGGTTCATCCGCGATAATGAGCGTCGGCTTGTTGATTAGTGCTCTAATGATGCCAGCTCGCTGCAGTTCCCCGCCAGATAATGTCTTTACATTTTCGTTCAGCAGATGGTCGATCTCAAAAAGATGGCCTAACTCTTTCACATGCTTCATTGCTTGTTTCTTGTGATCTTCATTTTTTTCGAACCAAAGCGGCACGCATATATTGTCCATTACGGTTAATTCGGGAATCATCGGACTGTGCTGCGATATATATCCAATATGCATTCGGCGGAAATTCGTTAAGAAAGAAATGCTTTTATTGTTCATTTGCGTGTCCTGATAAAAATAATCTCCAGAAGTAGCCCGTTCCAATCCCGCCACAATATTCAGCAGCGTACTCTTTCCAATACCACTTTTCCCTTTTATCGCAATAATCTGCCCTTCCTCGCATTGAAAATCGATACCATTTAAAATAACTTTATTGTTATACTGTTTCGTTATCTTTTTCAATCGAACCACCAAGGAGCATTCACCCTTTCAATTCTCGAACAAGATCCATTTTTGTAAAAAACTTTTTGGCAAATACATAAGAGACCGTAAAAACAATTATCAAGAACAATATAACAAGCAATATATAAACAGACAGTATCGAAATCGAAAAGTTCGTTAATAAAAGGATGATAAGTAAAGGGAGTATACTTCCGATGAAATAAGTCATGACAAATTGGAAGCCAAGCATTTTGCATACGTGTTCAAGTGTGGCACCGCTTATAAGCAGCACTTTATAGGTGTCCACATTTTTTTTGGTTTTCATGTATAGAGTAACAAACAAAGCGCTTATTGCAATAAGTAACAATAAAATAGAAAGAAAGACTAAGGTCATTCTATTTGTTTCAGTCATCTGAGCTAATGTTTGGATTATTGGGCCGTCAGCACCTATGATGGCAAATTGGTCGAATCCCGCTTTATCCGCAATTTCTCCAACGACCTTTCTGATTGCTAACGGATCGAGTTCGGATAAAATTACTCCATTCGCTCTGCTAAGTAACGATGCTTTAAAAAAGATTGGATATTTTGTTGCATTTTTCAAGAGTCGGGACGGCGCGTCGGGTAGTGATAATGCTGGGATGATCATGTATCGATCCAAAATAAGCTCAGGTCGATTGGTTGTTACAATTTTTTGTGAAGGCTGTAAGATGCCTACTACAGTTCCAGTGAATTGTTTGAAATAATATTCTATCTTAATTTCATCACCAAGCTTATAAATGGAACTATATTCTGCTCCTAAAATGATAGGAATACTGTTTTCTTGAAGCACATATTCATCCTCATCAAAAAATCTGCCTTGAATTAGTTGTACATTATTGATCGGAATCACACTTTTACTAATTTGAATAGATTTTACAAAATGATATCCCCTATCATCTTTTTTAAAATGTTCCGTATCCCCAGATTCATAGTAAGCACCGAATACTTTGTCCCCTTTAAAATCCAGCACATCAATTGGTTGCCAATTTGCCTTATAGTATTGAAAAGCAGTAGATTGCTCCAGCATACTTGCAAATTCATTTAGTTTGTCATAATTATATTTTTTCTTAAAAAACTCCCCTTCGATCTCATTTACTAAGTCATCAGAAATTTGATATATATTTTTATCTTTAAAGTGCTTCATTGCACCTACTTCAAGACTTGCTTGTTGCATATTAACAGCGAGAGCCACTAGAAATAGAAATAAGACTATAGCAATCACGCTATTCAGTAAATTTAGAATTTTACTTTGTTTAAATAATAACCTGATTATCTTCAATATCTTCTGCCGCCTTTTCTTATGGAATAGATCAATACCATAACAAGACATTGAACGATCAAAAATAAAACAAAGCTGCTTATCGTGATGATAGAGTGCTCAATCCACCTACTGCCCCACGTCGGATATAGATGATTCTGTATCGTTTTAGCCAACAATAGAGCAATAATACCGCCGCCAACGCAAGGGACTACTTTATATCGTACAAGTACGCCATATATATAAAGCGGTGTAAATCCGCTTGTATACATGATATTTATGATGTGTTTTTCCCGATGCAACCAGACAACGCAGATCAAGAGAAATACTGCGACGAGCAACGCAAAAAATAATCGCATCCCCATAAGCAGAAAACGATTCGAATTCAAAGCGTATGTTCCATGCTGTTCCGAGTCAATGAGTTCAATGGAATTGCCATTGATGATGTTATGCAAGGCATCCAATTTGTTGTGGGCTGTCGTATTGAACACGAAATAATGGCCTTGCGCCAAATCGATTTGAAACGCTGCCGGCAAGAGCCATACTTCTGAATTCAACCTGTATGACGTAGTTGGCTCGAAATGGCCGATAATTTCATAATCAGACGGAAAGTCTTTCGTTGCCGCATCTTTCCCTGCGATGGCTATATTTCTCGAATGGTTGGTTATATCTGAAATATGATTTTTTTGATTGAATGATATTGCCGGTAGAGGATGATTTCCATTGATCCAGACCGTTTTATTTCTAGGCAAATGATATTCGTACTGAAATAAAAGAAATGCCTCCGATGTCTTGCGAAATGGCTTGTCCAGCTTATCCATGGTAAAGGTAATGGCATCCTTATGAACAAATCCGTTGTTCGTCATGTTGATATAATCAAGCCGAGAAACCGTGTAAAAAAGAGATAATACTACGAAACAAATAAATATGAATAGGACATAGAATCTTACACTTTTCCTTAACATCAATTTGATCATTATATACAACAGCAAGATTATCCTGGAAAAATTCCACTGAAAGTTGTTATGTACTCCAGGATAATCTGTTGCTATCTCCCTAGTAAATTACGCATTTCCCCAATAGGTGTGAGCGGTTGTTAAATCGGCAATTAGATAATCTGTTTCTGCTGTGGTTTTATCACTTCCCCAAACCCGATCTGTATCACCCAAGTATCCGGAAAGAGGCCAAATGTACTCAAATCTAGCTCGTGTATAATGCCGCATCCCTTTCCACCAAGTTTCCCCAATTAACTTAGTTTCCACATTTGAACCGCCCGCTTGTCTGTATTTCTTTGTTGCTTTGTGATCATCTGGTTCTGAGGAAGACAATGCAGCAAAATTACTACTAGCATTAATGTAATAACCGCGCTCCTCGCTCCAGCCGCCAGACAAGCTTCCTGCTTTTGAAAGAGTTTCTTCATTTCCAAATGCAGTAACTGAAGAAACGATCAAAACAGCTGCAGAAACCAAGACCGTAGAAACAAACTTCTTCATCTCAACAACCCTCCATAACCCATGAATTGGCTGATCAACCACCTTTATTGTACCTTATAAACCATATTATGTAAGCATATTAATTGTATTATTTTGCTAGCTTTTAAGATAATTGAATAGCTTCTTAATTAACCAAAACTAAATCGCGTCCTCTTTCGTACAAAATAAAAATATGCGGAGCCTCCCCTTCGATACTTATCTTTTACATCTCAAATTGGATGGAACAAAAACTATGTTTATTCTCAGCAACAATTCAATGATGATCTCCTTTTCTCCGACTGAACGCAAACCCTCCAAAACCGCCGACAATCGCAAGATAGAATCCGAGATCATACCACCAGCCTGTATTATTGATCTCATATACACGGATTCCATCCTTGAAAAGCCCAAAAATCAGCGAAATCGGCGCAATCCAGCCATGCCAGATCCCCCAGAAGAAACCTGCTGGTGATTGATCCGTGTACGAACCGTCTCCAGGCATACAGCCGCTCAGCAGAATCGTCATGGTGATAAACACTACACATAAGAGAATAATTCGCTTGGAATGCTTCATTAAAATGTCATCCCTCCTATATTGAAATTACGCTACTGTTCAGATGATACATTAACAGCGATGTCCCCTTGACCATTTCTCAACAATGGCGCATACATCATAATCGCTTCGTTCTCAGCTATAGGCTCGTCTTCGCAGCACTCTCCTGTCTCATTATATATGGCTCGGTGCAGTACATTATGACGAACATAGCCTACTCGTCAAGCAATAGCTGCGATGTATCATCGAAATTTCATTGCTTTTTCAGGGTCAATATGATATATTAGTTCTTCTCTTTCCATATTTTGATGTGTTTCAACAAAGAAGTAGGAGAGATCACACAATCCTTTCTTAGGAGGTAACTGAAGGTGAGCGACACGTTTCAAAGTGCCTTTCAAGAAGAGCAGCACCGTCTGAAAGACACGCTCGACATCATCGAGCAGCAATACGACAAAGTTCATAATGTAGCCCCTTATACTGGGCACGACTTTACGCTGCAAGTATTAGAGGACAACCGCAAGCAGCAGGAAGAACGCTTGGCTCAAGCCCGTAAGGAGCCTTATTTCGGAAGAATCGATTTCGAAGAAAACGGCAAGGATGAAGCACTCAAGCTGTATGTCGGCAAACGAGGCGTTCATCGCAGTGCAGAAGTCGAGAATGAAGCGTACCCGCTAGTGATTGACTGGAGAGCCCCGATTGCGAGCTTATTTTATTCCTTCTCCGGAGGTACCGCTCCGGTATCTTATGATTCATTAGACGGCCCTATCGAGGGCATCGTGCATCTCAAGCGCAACCTGGCGATACGCGGACAACAATTGCAAAGAGTCGTCGATACCTACAATCGCTCCGAAGGCGAAAGCCATGTTACAGACGAATTTCTCGTCTACCGGCTAGGAGAGAACAAGGACAATCGACTGCGCGATATCGTATCTACGATTCAAGCGGAGCAGGATCGCATCATTCGCGCTCCGAAGAACACTGCCTTGTTCATACAAGGGGTCGCTGGTAGCGGTAAGACGACCGTTGCTCTGCACCGCCTTGCTTATTTGCTTTATCAATATCAGGAGCAGATTCGTGCCGAGAAGATGATGATTTTTGCGCCCAACCGCATGTTCCTGAACTATATATCCGATGTCTTGCCTGAACTGGGTGTCGGCAACATCCAGCAGCAGACGTTCCCTGAATGGGCTTTGGCGGTAATGGATATGCAGCTATCCGTAACACTCGCATCTCCGATGGAGCAAGTCGAGAAATGGTACGGTTCCTTGGATTCGCGTCCAGTTCTTGACGATCACGTTTCGGGACGATTCAAAGGCTCCCTCTCCTTGCTGTCTTATATGGATCAGCTTATGAAGGAGTACGAGCAGAACGCGGTTCCAAGCGGCGACTTCTCTCCTTGGGACGGAACCGTTCTCCCGTATGGAACCATATACAGTTGGTTCCATGAGGAGTATCGCTCCTACGAGCCGGCCAAGCGCAAGGAGCGCGTTATGGCCCGCATTCAGCGCTGGATTCAGATGGAACTGAAGCGAGAACACTCCAAGACAGTTCTTAAGGATAAGAAGAAGCTATCAACGCAGCGTCTCAAAGCCTATATGAAGAAATGGCCTGTCTTCGATACATGGGAAATGTATCGCTCCCTGTTCGAACCGAAGAAACAGGGCGACACGGATAGCGATAGCAGTATCGTCATTCCAGAGCCCGTGCGCAAAGAAACCTTAGCGTATTTGAAGAAAAAAGTGGTTCGTCACGAGGATCTGGCAGCACTGCTCTATTTGCATTCCCGTTTGCACGGGATTTCATCTGAGTACCGATACGATCATATTGTCATCGATGAGGCGCAAGACTTCTCGCCTTTACAAATTGCAGTACTCGACCACTTTGCCAAAAACCACTCCTTCACCATCTTAGGAGACCTCTCACAGGGGATTCATGCGTATGCTGGTATTCACGACTGGTCAGAGATGCGAGAACTGTTCGAAGCGGATACAACGGATTACTTCGCCTTAACACGCAGTTATCGTTCGACGATGGAAATCATCCGGTTCGCGAACGTCATCCTAGATCGAGGTGTAGGAACAGACATGTTGGCCGTTCCGGTATTCCGCAGCGGTCAGAAGGTTCGTATTGTCAGCAGCAAGGCGAACGAGAGAGCAGAGCAGCTGAAGCAGATTATCACTGATTTCCAAGACAATGGACATAATACGATTGCTTTATTGACTCGAACAGCGGATGAAGCCAGAGAATTGCACGCAGCACTCCATGCAAATATCGAAGGAGAACAGAAGCACAGCATCCACCTGATTGATGGCAACGAGCAGCAATACGAAGGCGGAATATCCGTTCTTCCGGTATACTTGTCCAAAGGCTTGGAATTCGATGCGGTTCTTGTTCTTGACGTCGATGAGCATCGATATCCATGCAGCTTGCTTGATGCGAAGCTGTTGTATGTCGGCTGTACTCGTGCGCTGCACGAGCTGTGGATTGTTCACGAACCTGCGAATCAGCTATCGCCGCTCGTGTGCACAGATGACGAAGATACGGTCGAATTGATGTCTTAACCGATTTGATCACTGAACCTATTAACTTGTTCACACAAAAGGACATTCTCTAGCAGCAGTAATATCTAGATGAATGTCCTTTGTTATTTGTTTCGCCATTACATGGACTTGCAACACCATATTCCGCCCTTACAAGTGAACTTGCTTATATTGCAATACACAAGTAGTGCCCTCATCTGGACGGCTGTAGTACGATATCGTGCCGTTCATCGATTTCACCAGACTAATAACGACCATAAGACCAAGCCCTGTCCCCTTCTCCTTCGTCGTATAGAACGGCATGCCAATTCGTTTAATTTGATAATCGCTCATGCCAACCCCAGTATCCTTAATATGAATATGCACTCCCTCGTTATCCGACCAGGTGGTAACCTTCAACGTACCTCCATCCGGCATGGACTCAACTGCATTTTTCATTATGTTTAGCAGCGACTGCTGAAATTTCTTCGACTCTCCCATAATGTACATCGGTTTTTGAGATAGATGCTGGACAACTACCTCCACCTTCGACAGTAAACAAAGTGGAGATACCATGGGCACGACGGTGTCTAGTTCTTCCTGAACATAGAGCGGACGAGCCACCTCGACCGTTGGTTTAGCGTAATTCAAATAATCTGTAATGATCGAATTCGCCTGTTCAATGCCGGAAGCTGCATAATTCCGATAGGTCTGAATTTGTTCCGGGGTCAAGTTTTTACGGTTCATAAGCTGTAGAAAGCCTTGTGCAGTTGTCAGTGGATTGCGGATTTCATGAGAAATGGAAGCGGCTAGCTGACCGATAACTTGATATTTCTCAGCACGAAAAAGCTCTTCCCGCATCCGTTCCTGATTTTTGACATGATGATAGATGTAGCTTACATACATCGAGGACAAATAGGTTCCGATGACAGCAATCACCACCTCTACTCCCTGCACTTGATCCCATTGATCGAAGAAGAACAGATAGCCAGTTAAATATACCGTAATCAGCAGCAGCGACATGAGGAATATCTTCAAATAGGTACTCTGCAGCACCTGCTTATAGTGCAGAATAAGTCCAGCTGCGAGCATCATCGTGGAACCAATGATTGTCGGAACGGAGTAAATCTGCAAGTATAGTAATGTGCACAGATTGAATGCCAACCATGTACATATCCCTGGCAGCAAACCCTCGAACAGAGCTGCTAGCGCAAGAGACACAGGAGTTAAATGCAGCCCGTACAGCAATGGATCGATATCTTCATACCCAATATAAAAACAAGTCAGCAAAATTAAGATAAAAATAAACAACAGCTTGCGACGGTAATGAGCGAACATGAATTTCGGCGTGATGATGAGAAACATAAGACTTGCGCTCATAATATAGAGCAGCCCTTTGAATTCATGCGCTAATATGGAATGGATCAACATCATTATTCCTTTCCCTATCGATTCAATGCCTTGAACGTTGAGCATTCGAGTCAGCCAATGATTTTCCCGTTCCATGGAAGGCCTTTATGGAATCGGGAGCGGTCATTGGAACGCCATGCCGATAGCAATGGATAATCATACATATCCCATATTTTGCAGGGTGGGGCATCGATCGACGATCGTTCGATGATGCAATTGACCGCTCTTCGCGCAGCCTCATTCGCCCCTTCCATCGTAGCCAAATCTGTATTCGTTCGAACATAATCCGACGCAAGGAACAGATTCGGAATTGCTGTATATGCATTCGGCCGCAAGTTCCACGTGTGGACATGATTCACGAGCAGCGGCTCCATGTTGATCACTTCATGCGGGTTCGGGAATTGAATATCTTCATCGAGATACCAATGCACAATCATATCATCGCTCAATATGGTCTCACCTTGATTCAAGCTCCGCTTCAGCTGCTCCCACACTTCTATCTTAATTTGCTCGCTAGTGCAGTGCATTGCCGGCTTCCCGAATACAATACCAGGCGTCTTCCAATCCGATACATCGATCGAGATGATACCTGCCACATCCCCATTGCCGAAATCGCTCATCTTGAAATGCGGCCAGAACTGAGCTTGGGATACGGAAGTCAATGCCCAAGGGCTGTCCATATAGATGACATGACCATGGATGATAGGGACATCTTCTTTCAAATAAAATTGGACGCCGTTCATCCATTCTACGTTCTTCGCTAGCTCAGGCAGTCCGCCCAGCAATGGATCACCCTCGATTAGATCCTCCGTAATCAGTTCCGCCATCACCTCAACGGGCAGTGCTGCGATATAGTAATCTGCGGTTACAATGTGGGAGCGGCCTTCTTCTTGAATGGTCACGCCTTGAATCCGGCCATTCTTGCAATGAATATGTTCAACTTTCGCTCTTAAGCGATAGTCGACTCCCCCCTGTCTCAAGTAAGTCAGCCAAGGATTGATCCACACATCATTGGTAGGGCCGTTCAGCAAGCGATCCGCACTACCTCCTGGCAGCACCATATCCAGCATTACGGTTGCAGCTACCGTGCCTACTGTGCAGGCATTCGCTTCCTTCGCCCGTGCTGCGACCAATATACGCGTTAGGCCAGTGAAGATGTGTCTGAATTCCGCTGACTGCTTCTCCGCCTGTAGAAAATCCCACCATGCTACACGCTGATAATCCAGCAGCCGGCGTTCATCACAGCTAGTCAGAACCTGCCACAGACAGTTCACATAACGGTCGATGTCCTTCTCACTTAAACCAAGTTTATTATCGAATAGTGATTTAAGCAGTGTGCGCCAGCCGCTTATCGTTTGCGGGAATTCAGTAAGAAAAGGAAGCATAGGACGATTGAAGAAGGCAAGTCCCAAGTTCGTTCCTTCGATTAGATTATCAAATACGGTTGAACTCTTGGTGCTGTTCGGACGCTGATAGGGAATACGCTTCATGGTGTCCGTAACATGCTTATAGAATTTTGGGAAGAACCGGAATCCGTGTTCTCCTGGCAAATCTGGTCGACCATTCGTCCCCGAATTGGGAACCGGCATACTTCGTGCCTTGCCCCCTGGAATGGTTCTCCATTCATACACAGAGACGCGAAATCCACGCTCCATTAGTTCGTGCGCTGCACTCATGCCGGCGATACCACCGCCTAACACGATCACACTTGGGCGATCTTTCCCCACCATAAACAATTGAGCACTCCTATTCCATTATTATCATTGGAAAAATAAACTAGTTTCATATTACTATAAATCGACGGATTACAACACCTCTCAACGCAGATCTACAAGAAAAACAGAATGTAAGTTAGAAACGTGCCCCCTCCTACCATTTTACATCATAGATTTGGAACCTATTTGCAAGAAATCAACAACAAAAAACCTGCCCTTTGATTCATTGAGCAGGCATGTATTTCGCTGGGTTTCACGGAGAAGAACGGTTCATTTTTCATAAATATGGGTAATGACAATTTGTCGAACGCGAGTTCATCACCTAGATGACTTGAACGACCCAAGCAATCCATGCAGCAGCTGGATAGAACAGCAACTGAGCGATAATCGTACCTACCACTCTTGAGAACATCAAGAGCGCGAATATTTTACCTAAGCGATTCCGTTCTGTCACATCGCCCATTGCACGATCGGTAAGCATTGCCATTTGCGGATCGACGAAGATCGTGAGTATGATCGTAGCTAGTCCGTTAATTAGTCCAGATGATTGCGAGGCGGCCGTACTATACTCTGGATTCAATGCAGATGCGTACAGTGCTGCCAGAACCCCGATCGTATAGATGCTGGTGACCAGACAATTCAATAGCAGCAAGCGCTTCGGAATTCCCATGATCCGCAGCGAGCGGAGCATGTTCCATGTTGGCGTTCTCAGATGATGCTTCACATGCCGAATCTGATCGAGGGATACGGATGAAATCAATTTCGGTATAGAGCCTGACACTTCCATATGACGTATCACTCTAGTTGCAATCAAGACAGCCGTTGGAAAAAAGAGCATTGCCAGCAGCGTTCCTACCGTTGATGAGCCGATTACAATACGGAACTGGCCTTCCAAATCAAATTCCGGATGCTGCTTTGCATAATCGATAATTTTCCCTGTCATTGGGCCCTGAAGCAAATTCGAAGTACGAGATACAAGGACAATTATGCCGGTTAATGATAGAGCAACTGCAAGTCTACCTGTACGTACGCCCGCGTAGCGAACCGCATAGGACAATGTCTCAAATAAATGGATAAGCATAGTTAGTAAGGAGATGATGATAATTTTATCCAACGTGAACTCCCCCACAGGAAATCGTTGTTATACCAATTATAGCTTTGAATCATGTTTTTTATTTTCTCACGTCGTTTCCGTACTTGTCCAGATCAAAAAAGACTTCTAAATGTTGCAACTTTTTCATTCTATCATCGTTATTATTGTTAAAGGGGGTTTCGGGCTTACATGAGAGATGTTACTCGTACATTGAAATACAGCCTATCCATTCTAGTAGGCTGTCTACTTATAACACTGCTTGGTTCAAGCTTCGCCTATGCTGGTGATGGTGCCGCGCATAAGATTCAAATGCAACCGGCTCCGATTCCGGTCGTACGTGTGGTAGATACGGATGGGAATACCTTATCCCATGACGCCTTGATCGAGAATGGGCTGACATATATCCCTATTAAGGATCTAAGCACGCATTTGAATTTGAAGGTACGATGGGAATCATACAGCCATACTGTATATATTGAAGGGGACAAATCAGATATTACGTGGAGTTCACTAACTGGCAAGATGAAGGTGAATGGCAAGGATACGGTGCTCACGACATTCCCTCAAATTATTAACAATAAAACCTTTATCCCGCTTCGTCTTCTGCAGAATGTATTTTCTTATCAATTTGACTGGGATAGCAAAACGAAGACCGTTACCCTGCTCAACAATTGGTAGAAGGTTGGATGATGTACGCAGCAATAATTCCATAGAGCGGATAGATCTGAAATCTAGAAAGAGCAATACGGGCTGTTCCTACCTGTACTGCTCTTTTTTATGCTTGCTGCCCATCCAACAAGTCTTCGTTAATAATGGAGAACAAATGAACATCCTCGTAGCGCCCTTTTGCAAAAATATGCTTACGAAGCACTCCCTCCTGTTGAAAACCGCACTTCTCCAACACGCGAATCGAGGCAGTATTATCTGGATAGCATCTAGCTTCAATCCGTACAAGCTTCATCGAAGTAAATCCATAACGAATCACCTCGTTCACAACCTCTGTCATGAGGCCATGTCCCCAGCGGGATCTTGACAACGCATAGCCGATCTCGGCACGTGCATGCTGCTGATTCCAATTCCCAAAGCCGCATGTGCCGATAAGCCGCTCCGACTGCTTGCAGAAAATTCCCCACGGAGCAATCTCTCCGCGACTATAACGCTGGATAATCCAGTTCAGAAAACGCTGCGAATCAGCAATCGTCTGGTGAGCAGGCCATGTTGCAAACCGCGAAATCTCTTCATCAGAGGCATATTCAAACAAATCCTCAGCATCCTGAAGCGTCATTTCCTTCATACGTGTACGGGCTGTCTGTAGAACTGGAACGGGAAAGAACAGCTCTGTCTTGCGCATCATGATTTCCCTCCTTATGGATCTGGGATTCACCTTATTCTTCTACACAAGATCATGCCATAACCGCCCGCTATTGTCTAACCATGCCCTATCTCTATCTCTTTAACGTGACAAAGACAAACAGCCCGTCACCTTCAATAAGGGCACGAGCTGATGTCTGTTTTAGATGCCTTTAGATGCTGTTATTAGAATTATCGCTTTGGATGATTGCGAAATAACAGAGGCAGAACTAGACCTGATTATGAACGAAGCTTGCCAACGAAAGCATTCCCGAATTGTCTACACTGCTCCTTCTCGTCAGCCTTAGGCGTCAATTCTACCTTCAAGCCATCCAACACAACCTCGCAGCCGCGCTGACGCAGCTTCTCAATGAGAATGTCCACTGCGGCACCATATTGTGCGTACGAAGAATCACAAGAACCAAACACAGCCGCCTTCTTGCCCGTCAGATCCACATCATCCATCTCATCGAAGAAATCAAGGAATTCATCGGGCAGTTCACCATCCCCCCATGTGTACGCGCCAAGCAGAATTCCATCGTACTTTGCCATCTCCGATGCATAGGCATCCATGACTTCCTTCATCGTAAGCTCCTCATCAGTTCCTTTGACGCCTTCGGCCACAGCTTCCGCCATTTCTTCTGTATTCCCCGTCATACTCGCATAGATTAACAATGTGCTCATGTATATAACCTCCAACTTGTTTATGTACATAATAATGATACTGATAATCATTATCATTATAGTTGGTGTCGTTGCATTTCGCAAGCAGCAATCTTCTACCAATTAAAAAAGGATAAGGCAGCTCTATCGAGCTCCTCATCCCAGGTCTAGCCTATCAATTCTATTCATAATTATCGAAAGTTAATCGTTAGCGTATAAATTAATTCGTATCTCCCATGTAGACGTTTTTTTCCCCTATACCCTGCAGCCTCGGTATCAATTGTGCAGGATAGACTCGAATGTGATCTAGCGCTGACAAGGCAACCCACTCGACACCGACCTGATACTCGTCAGGATTCGTTCCTGCAAAGATCTGAGCCTCTTGCTCCGTCGGAGGAACACCTTCAACAAGTTCAGCGATAAAATAAAGCTCAACCTGATGGACATCGGCATCCCATTCTGCAAATTGATGATTTCTGCCTATGTACTCACGAACGTACGTGAGGTCGTGCACACGGATATGACAACCTATTTCTTCCATACATTCCCGCTTCAACGCATCACTTAGCTGCTCTCCATGTTCCTGGCCACCACCAGGGAATAGATAGAAGAATCCTTCCTGATCCTTGTTTTTCGTAAGCAGCACTTTTCCGTCGTAAATGATGATTGCCTTGGCTGAATTTCGTATAGGTCTCATGTTTGTTCCCCCCCTTGATAAAAGTGTTCCAACAGTTAATTGTACCTTAATTAGCGAGCAGTCAATGCGGGAATCGTTACGAATTTGATAAATTTTTTATAAAATCATCGAAAAAGATAAAGACGAACACCTAACATTATGGTAGTATATGGTACAAACCAGGTGTCAATTATCTCCTCTGACCTGCATCTAGTAAGGTTGGCGTATGGTGTAAACGATTATTCCATTGAGAGGGGAACTGTACACGTATGAAACGTAGATCCATGATGCTTATGTTGACGCTTTTACTGGCAATAAGTGCGTTTGTAAGCGCTTGCGGAAGCAGCAGCACGCCTGCCCCTGAGTCCAAGCCGAGCGAGACTCAGAAACCTGGCGACAGCGGGACAGGTGAGAAAAAAGAAGAGAACAAGGACGTGGCACTCGCCTCAGATCAGACCTTCCGCTTCAACATGAAGAGTGATCCTCCTTCCCTTGATCCTGGTACATCTCAGGATACGACTTCCTTCCAAGTATTGAGCCATATCTTTGAAGGGCTCACACGATTGGATGAGCACGGCAAAGTTATTCCAGGTACCGCAGAGAGCTGGGAAGAAGATGCTACGAAGACGAAGTATGTCTTCCATCTCCGCAAAGATGCCAAATGGTCGAACGGCGATCCTGTAAAAGCAAAAGATTACGAGAACGCTTGGAAACGTGTTCTCGATCCTAAGATGTTGCCAGCTCCACCATATGCCTATCAGCTGTACTACATTAAAGGTGCAGAAGATTACAACACGAAGAAATCCACGGATCCAAATTCCGTAGCAGTAAAAGCCACTGACGATTACACGTTGGAAGTCGAACTCACGACTCCAACTGCTTACTTCTTAAGTTTACTCTCCTTCCAATCCTACTACCCTGTACACACGGATGCCCGCGATTCAAAATGGGCTTCTGAGGCAAGTACTATCATATCGAACGGCCCATTCAAAATGTCAGACTGGAAGCATCAAAACTCACTTGAACTGGTTCCAAACGAACACTACTATGCAAAAGATGAAATCAAATTTACGAAAGTACAAATTACAATTGTCGAGGATCCTGGTACCGAAGTCAGCATGTATGAAACGGGAGCACTTGAATTCGCAGGTCAGCCGACTGGTGAAATTCCGGTCGACCAAATTGCGATGCTGAAGGAGTCGAAGCCAGATGAGCTTCAAATCAAAGGTATTGCATCCTCGTATTACTACCTGTTCAACAATAAGCAGAAGCCATTCGACAATGTCAATATTCGCAAGGCACTGGCAATGGCTATTGATCGTAAGCAAATTGTTGAGAAAGTCACGCTTGGTGGTCAAACACCTGCATTTGGTATTGTTGCGAAAGGGATCGCAGGGATAAATGATGAGTATCGCAATGAATCTGATGACAGCGCCTATTTCAAGGAAGATGCTGCTGAAGCAAAGGCTCTTCTCGAAAAAGGCTTGAAGGAATCCGGATTGACAGAAATGCCTGAATTTACACTCACTCACAATACCAATGAAATGCATAAGAAAGTTGCTCAAGCCGTCGCGAATATGTGGAAAAATACGCTTGGACTGAAAATAAAGGTTGAAAATCAGGAGTGGGGTGTCTTCCTAAAGAACCGGACGGCATTGAACTATCAAGTCGCTCGCGCCGGCTGGACGACAGACTATAATGATCCAATGTCATTCATCGATCTGTATACGACTGGCAGCGGCAATAATGATATTGGGTACAACAATCCTGAATTCGATAAACTGGTGAAAGATGCGAAGATTTCTGTGGATCCAAATGCACGTATGGACTTGATTAAGCAAGCTGAGAAGAAGCTGATTGCAGACGATATGGCGATCATACCGATTTTCTATCATACAAATGTTCATTTACAGAAGCCGTACGTCAAAAATGTATTTATCGACTACCAAGGACAAATAAACTTCACTCGCGGTTATATTGCAGAACACTAATCGATCGATCGTGACATTGAGCATGTAAATAGTCGGGGTACATATGCAGGCAATGTTCATATGTATCCCGACTTTACCATTATAGGTTGAAATTATCCTTCAGGAGGCTGGTGGAATGTGATTCGCTATGTCCTTACCAAGCTAATGTATCTCATCATTTCCTTATGGGTTCTGGCTACACTTACCTTTCTATTGATGAAGGCTGTCCCAGGCGACCCATTTCTGTCAGAGAAAGCCGTTCCCCCAGAAATTCGTGCAAGGCTCATGGAGCAATATGGACTCGACAAGCCATTATATGAACAGTATGTGGTTTATTTGAACAAGCTCGTTCAAGGTGATCTTGGTATTTCCATGAAAATGCAGGATCGTGAAGTCGTTCAGGCCATCCGCGAATCCTTCCCCTACTCGCTTAAGCTGGGTATCTGTGCATTAATCGTGGCCGTTACGATTGGAATAGGACTCGGTATTGCTGCAGCAATGCGGCATCGCAAGCTGATTGATACGTCTTCCATGATACTCGCTGTCGTTGGCGTGTCTGTCCCCAGCTTTGTTCTTGCCTCATTTATGCAATACGTGCTTGGAGTGAAACTGAAGCTACTGCCTGTCTTTGGACTAGCAGGCCCCCTCACCTATGTCATGCCCACCATTGCGCTATCAGCTCTACCGATTGCTTTCATCGCCAGATTAACTCGCTCCAGTATGCTGGAGGTTCTGCATTCTGATTATATTAAGACAGCCAAGTCCAAAGGTTTGTCTGCTGGTGTCATTGTGCGCAGACATATTTTACGCAACGGAATCTTGCCTGTTGTTACGTATCTTGGCCCACTTACTGCAGGTATTGTTACCGGTTCATTCATTGTGGAGCATATTTTCGGAATCGGTGGTCTTGGTAAAATATTTGTAATGAGTATTACGAACCGCGACTATTCTCTCATCATGGGGATCACTATGTTCTATGGCGTTATATTGATGGTGGCTCGCTTCCTTACTGACTTGGCTTATGGTGTTATCGATCCTCGCATTAAGCTTGCCAAAGGAAAGGAGAAAGCGGCATGATTACCTACAACAAACAGAATCCATTGCAGCAGCCCCCTATCAAGCCTGAGCAATTCAAAAAAGCGAACATCGACGAACATGCGGCGGAGGCGATCGAACGCGAGAGTATATCCGCTTGGCGCGATTCATGGCTTCGATTGCGCAGCAATTGGGCAGCAATGACAGGTCTCGTTATTCTTGTTCTGCTCATTATTATGGCCATCATCGGACCAATGTTAACTTCTTTTGACTATGAAACCAATTATTTGGACAAGACGAATTTGCCACCTTCCTCAGAGCATTGGTTCGGCACGGACGATCTCGGCCGCGACATGTTCGCCCGTACTTGGATGGGCGCTCGTATTTCACTTATCGTCGGCTTCTCCGCAGCCCTTATTAACCTGATTGTCGGCGTCATATATGGCGGCATTATGGGGTATGTGGGAGGCAAACTCGATGAAATCATGAACAAGGCATCTGAAATTATATTCACACTTCCTGACCTTCTTGTAGCCATTCTACTGGTAGTAGTACTAGAACCAAGTCTTGGCGTTATTATATTGGCACTGTGCTTCACTGGCTGGATAAATATGGCCTGGATTGTGCGCGGGCAAATGATGCAGCTCAAAAATCAGGAGTTCGTCCTTGCCTCCCGTTCTCTCGGCGCATCGGGAGCACGTATCTTGTTCCGGCATCTGATTCCAAATTCACTCGGCCCGATTATCGTTACGCTAACCTTAGCAATTCCTGTATCGATCTTCGGCGAAGCGGTTCTTAGCTTCCTCGGGCTTGGTGTACAATCCCCTGCTGCCTCTTGGGGAACGATGATTAGCGATGCATTGAAGGCGATGACCGTCTATCCATGGCGTATCGCATTCCCTGCATTCTTTATCAGCTTGACGATGCTTGCATTCAACATGTTTGGCGATGGACTGCGTGATGCACTCGATCCGAAGATGAAAAAGTAGACGAGGAGGATGACGAATATGAAGCCTTTATTGGAAATCAACGACCTACACGTCTCTTTCCACGTCCGTGGCGGCGAGGTGAAGGCAGTACGCGGTATCAATTTTCATGTGAAGCAAGGTGAGGCCGTGGCGATCGTAGGCGAGTCCGGCTGTGGCAAGAGTGTTACGGCGCAATCGATATTGCGGCTGCTGCCAAGCCCACCTAGCAAGGTGAAGCAAGGCGAGATACGCTTCAAGGGAAATGATCTGCTGAAGCTGAAAGAACGTGACATGCAATCGATTCGCGGCAAGGACATCGGCATGATCTTCCAAGATCCCATGACTTCATTAAATCCGACGATGACGATAGGTCGACAGATTACTGAAGTATTAATGAAGCATCAACAAATGACCGCTTCACAGGCGAAGGCACGGGCTATCGAGATGCTGTCTATGGTTGGCATTCCGAATCCAGCTTCCCGCTTCCAGCAATACCCGCATGAATTCTCGGGAGGAATGCGCCAGCGCGCGATGATTGCCATCGCACTTGCCTGCAAACCATCCCTGCTAATCGCAGATGAACCGACTACAGCGCTTGACGTAACTATACAAGCTCAAATCTTGCGCGTTATGAAACAGCTGCAGCAGGAGATGGGCACATCCATTATATTAATTACACATGATCTCGGAATTGTCGCTGATCTATGCGACCGAGTCATTGTTATGTATGCTGGTAAAATCGTTGAGACCGGAACGAAATGGGATATATTCAAAAATCCACAGCATCCTTATACGAAGGGCTTGCTCCGTTCCTTGCCTCGTCTGGATCAGAAGAAGGAGGAGCCGCTTATTCCGATTTACGGCACACCGCCAGATCTGATTAAGCCGCCAGCAGGATGCGGGTTCTGCGCTCGCTGCAATGAAGCGATGGAAGTCTGCATGTCCTACGATCCGGAAGTAACGAAGGTAGGCGATTCGCATCAAGCGAAATGCTGGCTTCTCCATCCGCTGGCGCAGGAGGTGGCTCGATGAGCAGAGAGGCATTGCTTGAAGTACAGGGATTGAAGAAGTATTTCAATCTAGGCCGCGGCAATATATTAAAAGCGGTTAACGATGTCAGCTTCACCATCCATAAGGGTGAGACCCTCGGTATGGTTGGTGAATCCGGCTGCGGGAAGTCCACTGTAGGACGAACTGTCCTGCGCCTTTACGAGCCGACAGGCGGCAAGACAATCTACAATGGAACGAATATTTACAGCCTGAAGCGCAAGCAGATGGCAGCGATTCGCCGTGAAATGCAGATGATCTTCCAAGATCCGTACGCTTCGCTTAATCCGCGGCTCACCATCTCTGATATTATTGGAGAAGCTATCGATATTCACAAGCTAGCTGCGAGCCGCGCAGAAAAGAAGAAGCGGATCGAAGATCTCCTTGATCTTGTTGGCTTGAATCCAGATCACGCTACTCGCTATCCGCATGAGTTCTCAGGCGGCCAACGACAGCGTATCGGCATCGCTCGCGCGCTTGCCGTAGATCCAAAGCTCATTATTTGTGATGAGCCGATCTCCGCGCTTGATGTATCCATCCAAGCACAAGTCGTTAACTTGCTGAAGGATCTGCAGGTTCGACTTGGACTCACCTACTTGTTCATCGCCCATGATTTGTCCATGGTCAAGCATATTAGCGATCGCGTGGCCGTCATGTACTTGGGCAAAATGGTTGAACTGACTGATAGTGAGACGCTCTACAATGAGCCGCTTCATCCTTATACGCAAGCGCTCATGTCCGCCATTCCCGTTCCCGATCCAGATATCGAGGCGCAGAAGGAGCGAATCGTGTTAAGCGGTGAACTCCCAAGTCCAATCAATCCACCGAGCGGATGTCATTTCCGTACGAGATGCCCCGCGGCAACTGAGCGGTGTGCGGCTGCTGTTCCGGAATTCCGTGAAGCCAAGCCTGGTCATTATGTAGCCTGCCATCTCGTTTAGGATGTATCCAATTATTTCAGACCAAGCAATAAAGGCAGAGAAGAGAATCAGGAGACGTTCCTCCTATCTCTACTCTGCCTTTTTCATGTCGTTTCCAAGCTATCTTGGAAGTGACGTATACCTCTTACTTAATCAAACTTCACTAACAATGAGTGATGACACACAGTCTGCAAGTCCCGATATATTTGATTGATTGGCGCATCCTCCATAACTGCATGGATGCCCAAGTACGGGAAAAGCGCATTTGCCGATGATAAGGCTGCTTGTCCAGCTTCCTTACACCGAAGTGATACTTCCTGTACATCCGTGTCCGTGAGTACCTTGCCCTGTGTATGCTCGTTCCACGATTGCTCGATAGCCTGATAGAACGCACTTACCGCTTCCGTCAGCAATTCGTTCTGAATGATGATTTTATTCGATATAGAATCATAACGGTTCACCGAAGCATTCTCCCATACAGTGCGATTCCGCTCCGCAATATTTCGTGCCTCTTCCAGGAAGTGCATTGCCAGCCCTATGCTTACAGCAGCGAACGATGCTTCTGCAAATGGCAGGAACGGATAGCTGTATATCGGGTTATCGTAAAGACCATTTGGCTCCATAATGCTAAAGGTTCGTTCATCAGGTACAAATACATCATGTACGACAATGGAATGACTTTCTGTAGCCTTCAGGCCAAATGCGTTCCAATCCTTCACGATCTCGACTTCATCCGGCCAGAATACGAATGAACGAATGACCGGCTCCGCTGCAGATTCCCCCCCAGTATCCGATTCGGCATGCTTTTGAACCACACAATTGGCGGTGAACACAGTCGCATATGTGGAGCCGCTGCAGAACTTCCAGCGCCCATTCACCCGGTATCCGCCCTCAACCTTCACAGCCGTGCCGTTTGGATGCCCCGATCCTGCTACAACCGCATCCTTCCTCGTATAAGCATCCTTCGCCACTCCTGGCGTCATAAATGGTGCAAAGAAGCCGCCTCCAGAGCCAATCGTTACGAGCCAGCCGAAGCTGCCATTAATCCAGGACGTATGCTCGAACCATTTCAACGCTTCGGGAAGTTCTATCATATTCCCCTGTAATTCAGTTGGTACGAACAGCTTGAACAATCCCCGCTCATATATCCATTGCAGCAGCTGCTGGGGAAGCTTCCCCTCTTGTTCAATGGTCAAGGCCTGATCTCGAATGATGCGAATTTCTTCATCGGTAAAATGATTCATCGGTAACACGCTCCCACTCTTATCAACGTATGGATAAATGCAAATCTATCTATTTATCCATTATAGTACACGTTTACAAGATAAGGCGGAGACGAATCATATCTACGCAAGGAATTCCATTCTCTTCGATCGGTTCATCATAGTGAATGACGAAGAAATCGGTATCGATTCCGCAAATACGGAAGCCGCATTTCTGATATAAACCGAGCTGTGACAGACTGGAGTTCCCAGTGCCTACCTCCAGCACTTGATAACCAAGCTCTCGAGCGCACTGAATGGCATGCTGTACAAGCTGCTTGCCATAGCCCTTGCCCTGCCACTCTTCTGCAACAGCCACATTCACAAGCTCAAGGGTGTGGGGGCGCGTCGGAAGCAGAAGTACAGCTCCAATCGTCTCTCCATTCACATTCAATGTATAACCGATACTGCGATGCAAGTATTGATTCACGGCAGCTTCTTCCGGATCAGCAAGCAGCAGCAAATCTAGTGGGATGTTACGAGTTTCCGTAGGAATAATGAGTGCTTCCAAGATGATTATCCTCCTTTAAGCTGTCTCTCACTTCTCACCTGCATGGTTGAATCAAGTGAATGACAGAGTTTGTGTGTGGATTCATGAGCATGCAACTTACGCCATCTGACCATATTCCTGGGCATACGCACCATGCTGTAGATAATGCTTGTATAGGTGGAAAAACACACGTATTCCCCCATAAAAGTTAGAGTCATGCTCACTCTTGCGTATTAAATAAACTGTATCCTCTATCGAAGGTACTTGCCCTTTCTGACACATCCGTTCATACTCTACAAAGTCGACTTCGAACAACCCTTTCTTCTCGCCTGCCTCCGTAGCGTAAGCGTATAATGCCGTGGAACCTTCCAACTGCTTTAATTGATAATGTATCGTTGAAGCCATTGCAAATCACCTACTTATGTATAATGTAGAATCTGTCCCGCTTCCCGTGTGTGGTGAGCGATTGTTCACAACGGAGTAGTCGGATATCTGCCTGTTATAACGACAGTTGTCTCCATTCCATAGCGATTTCCGTATGCGGTTCTCCACCAATCTCAATTTCCTTCTCGCCGACGATTATTGCACCGGTACGACGATAAAATTGAAGAGCACGATTCCCTTTCAAAACCCACACCAACATATTCGTATGTCCGAACGACTTCGAATGCTCCATCACGTGTGAAACCAGCTTGCTACCGAGCCCTTGTCCTTGAACGGTCGACAGCAAGTAGAGTGCATATAATTCTGCTCGATCCGGAAATTGTTCGCTCCGGCTTGGGCCACCCATCGCAAAACCAGCGATTTCCTCAGTATCCTGTACTGCGACATATATACACTTGTCAGCTGTCAAATGTCCTATTGCATGTTCCCACATATTTTGTCTAGCTTGTACAGATAAGCCTGACAAATAAGTATCTGATACAATCCCTTGATAGGTAGTGCGCCAGCTGTCAACATGAACACGTGCAATACCAGGCGCATCGCCAGCCATCGCTTTTCGAATTTGCAATTGACTCCCTCCTCTACAGGTGAGTTCATCCTCTACTTGGGATGATGAGAACCTCTTCCACTCCATTTCGCGTGCATGGCAGCCAATAATAGACCTAGTAACGATCCAGAGAATGGTGCAACAACTAGGATACCGATCCAATTCGTTCGGCTGCTGAATAATAGCTTAGCCATAAGAGTAAGCATTGCGACGAGTACGACAATTGCCCAGAAGGTACGCTTCCTTGCGCTCGGCACACGCTGCAGCTGAGAAGACAGAAGCGTAGGGGACACTTGTCTGCCTATTCGATAAATCCAATACACTTCAACAGCAAGTCCTACCATGGATAAGGAATGCTGAATCCATTTATAGATTGGTATACCGACAGCGGTTGCTTGAAGCTGAGGCAACTGCTGAACGGCCCATCCGCTTTGATGGGTGAAGCTGTCCACCAAGACATGAGAACCAAATCCGATTGAAACCGACAGGATAAATAGCAGCCACGCTCCAATTGACGGTAATCGCCAGGTAGAGACGAACGCCAAGGATCGCCGATCAAGCTCGAAGTACGAGGGCAAATGACGAGCAAGCTGCTCCTTCATGATGAGATGAAATAGGAAAGCAAACAATACACTCAGAGGGATTGCTTCCAACAGCAATCCCTTCCACGTATGGCCCATCAATTGGTACGGTTCAAGCATGATAAAATATTCAAAGTCAGGTGCCATGCTTCCAAGAACTAGCCCCGTCACACTTAAGTATTGCGGTGCAAGTCGCTGAACAGGTGCAGCATACAGTGGATGTGCGAAGGTAAAAGGCATGATTATCTGCTGCCCTTCTCCGATTTCTTCATTGCATATAGATCCTCTTCAATGCTAGCCATGCGCTGCTCCAACATCGCACGAGTATCCTCGATGGCCTGATTGTATAAGTACGGCTCGAACATCTTCAGTAGATAGTCAACAAGCTCCTCTGCCTCGAACATGCCCAGGGATTCTCCACGCTCTGTTTCAAAATACTGCTTCAAATCCTCTATCCATTTCTCCTTCTGCTCTCTAGGCAGCTTCTTTACGTTCATGATGTCCCTCCTAAGTTGCTAAGTCGCTTGTTTACTTCCTTCTATCGATGAACTTATTATAGACGACCTGCGACTTCAACAGACAGCGAGTTGAAATACTCCATCTTCTCATCAATAAAATCATCGCCCGAATCGATGCTTCCGACAATATGCAAATCATGGAGACATAGTCCCATTAACCACAACTGACGTGCAGCAACGAATACAGGAACTGCTCGAATATCGTCTTCGTGAAGTTGACGTACAGACTGATAGCCCTCTAGGAATGCGTCCCACAACTCTGACAGCTTTCCAGGATCATTGCCTAAGCGCACCTCTCGAGCCAAGCGAAATTCTGCTATATCATAAGCGCGGTAGCCATAACCGCACAAGTCAAAGTCATAATGAGTATACGTCTGATCGCCGCTGTAACTAATATTGGTATTTCCGTGCAAATCCCCGTGACACACTCCCCAATCCAGCGATGAGAACTGTGTAATTTGCTCCTTCAATGCGCTGCCAATGGCCATCAACTTCTGAACATCTTCGGGCCTATGCTGAATTCGGTCAGCAATCACCTGCAACGGCTTATCGATTAGATAATGCTGATCCATAACAGGGCGCTCATATGAACTTGTAAACATATCTGCTGCACTGTGCAGCTGCGCTACTGCTTGTCCGAACAATCGGCTAATGTCGGCATTGTCGATTGAGCGTTCTTCTCCCACAGCATAGGTGAACAGGACGCCAAATCGAATACCTTCAGGCGCTTGGAGCGGATGAACACGTTCCCCATTCAATGCCGTAATCGGTGAGGATACGGATATCCCCTCAGCTTGTAGATGAAGAAGGAAATCCATCTCAAATTCAACCGCTGCCTGGTGTCTTCTCCAATCTCCACGATATACACGGAAAATATACAGGGCGTCATCGCCATGCACCTTATAGGTATCGTTCATTCCGCGCAGCAAAAATTCAACCCGCTGAACCTTGCCTACAGCATAATTCTCTTCTATCCATTCCTTAAGTGCTTGCTCGCATAATGTAGAATATACAACTGGAAAATGCATTTGACCCCCACCCTTTTCATGTCAGACTGACATACTCTCTTTTTACGTTCCCTTCCTATTTGCGCAATGTGAGTACAGCAGCGAAAAGAAGCAAGGCCAGTGTGAGCGCATACATGACAATTGCTGTTGGGCTGGTATATCCATACCCACAGCTCAACGAAGAATAGGCTGTTCACTTCTGTATCAACCAAACTGCAAGGTACATATCTTAGACGCATCAGGTATGGAAAAAGTTTCAACCCATACCCATCCCTTGGTCAAATGAGAGTTGAAAATTGGTTGGCTTACGGTGACTAGAACTAGACTAGCCTACTGTATACCAATACGAAATAATTTCCAGTTATAGATAGGATTTAAATACGGGTCAAGTTATGCAGAAATGCGAACAAGTGCTATAAAGAAATAAAGAAGACTGATATCAGTCTTCTCTCATGGCACAAGCAATTGCTGCATCATTATAAAGTCCTCTTTACTTCGTCTAACTAATGGGTGTTCCTTCACTTCATGAACGAGTCGGGAAGCTTCTTTCACAGCTGTGCTGTATTGATCATGGGTAATGCGTCCCCACTCCAGAGCTTCTTCCAGCTCATCTTCATCCAAGAGGAAGATATGGCCCGATGGCAGCAGCACAACGTCCAAGTACAAGTCGTCGAAATAGGGGATGCCCCGATCATCCGTTCCGACCGGTTCACAAACATCCACGTACCACTGAATGACCTCTCCCTGTTCATCAAATACAGTCGTAATTGAATAATGCTCATGCAAGGGGAAATATTGCATCCAGCAATATCCTGTATCTACGAGCTTTATTCTCTTCCCGTCCATTGTCACTGTTAACGGCTGCCGCACCGCATTGAATTTAATCAGAGAGATGTAGCCTGTAAATTCCGGAGAATCTACTTCAGTTAGCGCGAACTGCTTGGACAAAATCCGTTTCCAATCGTAGCGATCTGCGTGTTTTCTCTTCATGTGGCAACCTTCCTCAGCTCGGATGCCGTCTCTTTATTTCCCATTTGTCGAGCACTGCAGTTCGTCACCTGTATCTGCAGATAGACAAGAGAGGCCCAGCTTCAAATTTCCTTTGCTACGATTATACCTTACTCGCAAGCGTTCGGCATGTGATATATTGTCATATCTCCTTATTTTCCGCAAGATGACCAGCTTATGTCGAGCAGAGACACATCATCCTCCAGCATTTCTCCATTTCGATGCTCCAGCTTGTGGCGAAGCAGTTCGTCTGCAGGCGGATACGGCAGGCTGTCCAATTCGGATAACCCGTCGGTATACACCATCAGCCGAAAGGGTGCATTGCCTTCAATATGGTGGTGCAAGGTATGAGCTCTTCCGCCGATGAGACCACGATAGACTGACCACCGTTCTCCACTTGAGCTGGAAGTCTCGAACAGATTGCAGCTTTCTTGTCCATGCTGCCATAACCGACGTCGCCCGTCCCCATGCCATGCAAGCCATATTCGACTATAAGGCTCTACTTCATCCGTTCCATCAGTGCCATCGATCCGCCCGCAGGTGAACATCGCCTCGCTCCCGATTCGTTTCTTGTCTTCCAATACTTCCTTCACAAGTGGAGGGAGTCCCGAGGGAATCGGCAGCCCAGACATTTGCTCAGCTGCTGCATCACGTAGAGAATCCAGATAAGCATGCAAAGACTCGGCATTCAATTCAGACTGAACAGCAATCCAGTCCAATAGATGGACACCTAGAAACCTCGCAGCAAAATCTCCTTGGTAGCTCAAACTGACCCCATCGCATAATACAAAGCTGAGCGAACCACCATCTATGCGAAAGGCCAAATAATCTTGATTGTTATCCTTATATTGCGCCGTCTCTCCCGCTCGTGTGTAAGCAAATCTACAGCGAAAAGAGGATTGCTCGATCGTCATTAACGGCTGATCCACCTGTTGGGAACAACGGTAGTGAAAGGATGTCAGACTCAATCGGATTCACCCTGCCTTTCTTACGTAATCCAAGCTGTATCGTTGTACAATAGGCATACGGAGATTGAATAGCTTCCTGCAATCTCTCCTCATTGTGAAATCCCTTCGTTAGGAATCAATTAACGCACAGGAGTAGCGGCAGACATTTGGAATCCGATCGAGACCAGCTCTGGACAATTTCCGGGCAGCATCATGTAGGCTCCTGATGAGAGGTGATAATCCGCCTCCACCAACATCTCACGATAGCTTTCCGGCAAGATCGAAGACATGCTTCGCAGCTTCTGTGCATGTTCATCGGTAAGAATGGTATCCTGCACGATCCCCTTCCACCTGCGGGGTTCTTCAATTGGTGTATCCAACATGTGATCCGTAATAAATATATTCTCGATAAGCACATTGCCGTCCGGCACACTCATTTGCATAATCCGCCTAGCAATTGGCGCTGGATCATCCCCGGTAGCAACTCCGTCCGTCATATGGCAAATAAGCGGAGCAGGACAGTCCTGCATATGAGGCAGCTCGGCCTCCAGCAGTCTCTCTGCCTGAAGGAACGCCTTGGCTGCATCAGAGAAGCGAACCGGCGTCAAATCAGGTAATGCCCCCATGCTTGCAATCTCGTCAATTCCCTTGATGCCATTCAGCACATCATAGACATCGTCACTGTAGGCCAATATTGCAATGCGATAGCGCGGTGTCAGACGATTTCCCTTCGTAGAACGGAATACCATCTGTCGAATCGCTTGGGATAATGCGTCATATACTACATCGATTCGCCGTCTTCCGGCCATCGTCATATTCATGGAAGCACTGATATCAATTAAATAGATGAGAAGTGCAGGCGTGCGCTGTGAAGCCTGTATCGTGTAGTTCATCCGTCCAATTCACCTCATAGCATGTTATTTCAATCGTGCCTGATCCGCGCTAAATGTCAGGCAGCATATAGGACGTATCATTCAAGAACTTATAAATATGTCCGGCCCTCGTCCCCACCTTGCCTACATTTTTGAAGTAGTCTGGATCCTTTTCATACCGTTCTGTAAACTCTAATGCATACTTTGAAGCATTATTCACATTATTTCTTGATAGTGCATTATACGCCTTATTGTAAGAGGCAATCAGCAGTACCACATCACGACTGCGAATCTTCTTTAATTGAGCAGCTTTCTCCGCAGCCTGTGCGGCCTGTGCCGCTTCCAGCCGTTTGCGCTCCTGCTCGCGAGCCTGTTCTATTTTCAGCTGTTCATCCCGCTTCTTCTTCCACTCCACATACTTCTCATATTGCTCTTGTTGATCATACTGGGCCTGCAGGCGTTTCCGCTCCGCATCCTTCTTCTTCTGTTCCTCCAGCTTCTTGATGCGCTGCTGTTCCTCTATGCGCTTCTGCTCATCTTCCTTGCGTTGCTGTTCCTCTTGCTTGCGCGCTTCCTCCTTGCGCTGTTCTTCCTCACGAAGCCGTTTTGCTTCTTCCTGCTTCCGTTCCTCTTCCGCCTTCAACTGTTGAGTCTTCGCGTCAAGCAGCGCTTGTTCTTCCGCATCCTTCTTGACCGCATCTTCGTTCATCTGATTCACCACAAAAGCTCCACAGCCAAGCAATAGGAGTGCTGACGCTACACTAATGATCGCAATCGCTCGCTTCCCTAGCTTGACCTTAGACCGTGGCATTTGATCTGCTTCCCTTGCAAGCTTCTGCTCCAAGTCTTGAATCGCCGCAGCCAGCTCAATATGCATCGGACTTTCCTTCTCAACAAAATGATGAGCCGATCGGTACACTTCCAAGGCACTTTGCAGTTGATTTTGCTCTTCTAGTTCTCTTGCCTGCCGGAACAGGCGATTGACCACATCCGGATCAACATCGGCCCGAGCAGGAATAAGGGGGGCGGATACTGCATCGGGTTGTACAGCAGAATTCTTTGTGCATCCTTCCGCCTCTTCATCTATCGCTTTATCCTCTGAACGCTGCTCATGAATCGCTTGCGTTCCTTCTGGCGCATTCTGCTGCTTAACGTCCATAACGATCTGTTCTTCCTCGTCTACGCCATTAAGCACAATCAACCATTCACCAAAGGTCGGACAACTGCTCAAATCCTGGCTTTCCCAAGCGCGTGAGAACAGATCCGATACTTTGCCGCCATATCGTTCTGTTAATACATGCTTCAATCCCTCATAACGCTCGCAGGAGGTTTGCATTTCACGTTGGTCGAAATAGCTCTCGCCCCATGCCTTATCCACGATCTGCTGAGATGACCAACCAAGCATCTCTGCAAGAAGAATGCTGCCTGCGAATCGATCTGCATATGCACTCCACATCCCTGTCAGCAGCGCACGATGTGCAGCATATCCTGGAGAGCCACTGAACAGCACATCCGGTCGATCCATCTTAGGACTATAGAGCTGCTCCACATCTACCAGTTCAATCGATGATGCCTTCGAACTCTGCTTAACTTCCGAGAAAAACGGAAGCATGACATTCGGCGCAGACAAATCGCAATGTGCCAGACCTCGCTGCTCCATACCGGAGCATACTCGTGCCAGCGATTTGGCAATCTGCAGGCTGTCTTGGCGTGTCAGCCGATTATGTTCTGCAACGATATCCAGCCACGTCGGGCCATGTATCCACGGCATTACCACTGCATAGAGCAAATCCGTGCTCTTCTGGATAAGTCCTCCGTTTTTCTCAGGGGTCAATACGTTCCGACTGCACACGCTTAGTCCTGGAAGCTCACTATAGGTTTCGAGCAGCTCAGATTGATATACCATCGCAGGGATACGATACTTCGGATGGAACACTTTGAGCGCCTTTGCCTCTACAGCATCTCCTCGGGTTGGAAGCAGCTGATAGATGACACCCTGTCTGCCAGCCTGCGCATATACGAGGCCAGGAGCTGCCGGATGTTCGCCGAACCGATATTCGATATCTTGAATAATGATCGTATCTCCTGATTGTGGCTGAAATGACATAATTCCTATCCTCCCGAGATGATGCATCTGTATGATGTAAGAAAAACCGGGAGTGTCCTACGCCCGGCTTCCTCTTCGTATTCAAGTAAGAATTGAACGATTAGCGCTGTTCATCCACAGAGCGGAACTTCTGCGCAATAGCCTTCAATTCTTCGCTAATTGTGTTCAAGGTTTGAACGAAGGATTGCATCTGCTTGCTTGCTTCTTGGAATTCTTGGAAGAAGCGCTGTTTCGTCATCCCTTCCCATTGACCTTCCATTCCTTGAATAGCCTGTGTCAGGGTAGCTACGATCTGTTGACTCTGATCTCCACCCTGCTTGAATTGATTCGACACTTGATCAACCTGTTCCGGTGTAATTAAAATGCGACCTGCCATGTTTGTTCCTCCTTTTGGTAGACATAGACATTTGAACGACAAATAAATTATGCAAATATTTCTATTCATAATTGTACATGAAATCTATTACAAATTTAAAAGAGTCTGCAGTCCTAATTCTAAAATGTGGACTCCTGAGCCTGAGGAACGCTCTGAAGTACGAGTTGGAACTGCTCTTCTTCCACATCGGTATAGCCAACGTGGACAATCATTTCAATGTCTTCCTGATTGAACAAATAGGAGTAGTTCTCATCAATATACCCTTCAGGATATATGACTCCCAAATAGTCGAACAAACGGTTCGTAGTGATCTGCAGCTGCTTGCGGCCATATATCATTAATTTTTTGCTTCCTTCATGCAGCAGTACGATAGAGCCGAGTGGAAGCAATGCATCCTCTCCATTCCCAACATGTTGTTGTTCAGTCTGATTCCCCATAATTCATCCTTCCCTTTCTACTCTTGCATCCTACAATTCTTATCGAAGCTGCACACGCGATGCGACGAGCTGATCATATTAACCAATATACAAATAACATGAGCAGTATGCTGATCCTACAGAGCGATAAATAAATATCATAATATAGTTCCTATGTCATAAATTAGGTTAGTCTATTAGCCCCGTTTTAATAGCTTCAACTAGGCAGTAGTTTACCTACTGAACCGAACATATCTGAAACCTTATTCACGACTTTGCCAGCAGCCTTCGTTGCACCGCTCTTCACCGCTTTAACGCCATCTTGAACAGCATCAGTTGCCACTTTCGTTCCGCTCGCAACGGTATCAGTCACGGTATCCACCACAGTGTCAACGGCATCAACCGCATGGGTCTTGATAGACTTGCCATTAATGGTTACCTCCGTAACCATAGAGATAGCAGCTCCTGTTGCTAACCCTACTCCTGCCCCTACAATAGTGCCGGCAACAGGAACGACTGAACCTACCCAGGCTCCCACGGCAGCACTCGCTGCCATGGTACCTACTCCGATTGATCCATTCACAACAGTACTGGCAGCTGCACGACTAGGGCCACCCTTCTCGTAATCCGTCATGACTGCGGTACCTGTATCGTATGCAAGCCCCGCATATCCAAGCTTGGCACTCCATCCCTTGATAGAGAGCGATTCCTTTGCTGCAACTACTGGATCAACGAATTTCCACACATTTGCATGATTCGCTGCATTCGATGCCGCATATCTCGTTCCTTGAATCCCCTCAGACAGTGCGAATTTCGATCTTGCACCGCTGATTGTCACGTAGCCGTCTCCACGAACATTCACATTGAACCCGCTCTTCGCCATATTGATCATGCGGTATCCGTCTTTGCCATAACCATACATTTCAGGAGTCGTTGGCTTCCAATTCCAACCGCCTGAACCTTTATCCTCTTGTGTGCCAATCGCCCGAACAACCGCATTTGGGTTCGATATGGCGCCTACCTGTGTCCCTAGAGCAGGGATAATCAGTGATGCCCCCCCAATCCCTATCGTTGAATATAATGACGCCGCCGAACCGATTTGATAGGCATGGCCTAGAATCGGGTGCGCTTGCTGATCAGCTGATTGGAACTGATCCGCCTTGGACTGAAGCTGCTGGCTTAAATCAAACAAAAGCGTATGTATTTGAGCCGATAACCGAGAAGCTTGCTGCCATTTTTCTCCGATCGCAGCCTTAATAGAAACCTCCCACTCCAGCGTCTGCAGAGAACGTTCCAATGACGATTGAATCGCATTTAATTGCTCCGCTGTTGCCTGCAACTGACGGCTCCCCTGACGAAGCGTATCCGGCGTTACGATAATGCGCACGATGTCACCTTCCTTCTTCTATAGAATGCTGGCGTTCCCACTCGATTAACAGGCCTTCAAGTTGTTCCTTTGTTGTTAATGTGGCAGTCAGCCAATCCTCATCACCTTTGGAGCTTTGCCGAATAAGCCAATTGCGGGAACCTCCGACGAGAAAAGCAGCTCCCTGTACATCCCAGCTTTTCTCATTCCACACAAGAAACAAGAGCTCCCCTTCTGCTGTACGATGCTTCAGCGAATGCGCCAGGGCCATTGCTCCCGCTTCCTCTCCATCGAAGGTCATTAGCTGACTTGTCATTTGCTCTACGGTAAGATCATCTGCATGCTCATAGAGTTTATGGAAATGCCTTTTGGACAGCATAACAGCAGCTATCTCGCTTTCCGGCTGATCAGCCCAGTTCATGCGGTTCACAATGACAGAACATGCCTCATTCGTCGAGTCATATTCTCGAAAGGAGCAAATTTCCGGTTGGAGCCGCTTTTGTGCTCGTTCGATGACTAGTTCATTCGTAAAATGAAAATAGCCTTCGTATACTTCGCGATTAGGCCCCTCATCTGCTGCATTTGAAAACCGAACCCAGCAGGATCGATTTGCCAATCCCGTTACCGCTACCGTTGAATAGACGTGAGATGGCATAGCCAGCTCTCTGCCTCCAGGCTCTTCCGTTAAGTATCCCTTGCGCAGCAGCGCAGCTTTGACCTTATTCCATTCTTCTGCAATTTCCTCAGTTAGATAGCCCCGAAATGGATCCTCGATCCCAAGCAAGCGATCAGATCCAATGATTCCAGCAAGAAAATACAATTCTTTTACGTGAAGCTCAATACCACTTCTGCCATCTTGCACTTGTAGATATGGTTCGTTACTCGTCACCAATGTGTCCACCCCCCATCAGACCCGCACTTTCCAACGTTTATGTATATGTGTTGTCCATGCGGCCGGAGTCCATTTTTCATCGTAGGGTATTGCTGTCTTTATTTTTGTAAATTTACGTCTAACAAAATATCCTTGACCAGGAGGAAGCACCTTCGACCCACTAGGACCAGAAGACTGCGACTCTGAGATCGGGATTCGGAAGAAGGACAGATCATTCGCATCAATCGTCCCAAATAAAAATCCAGCTTGCGATGCTTTGACATCGATAAACCAGTCCACCCCGAAGGTTGGAAAATCAGACGGAACCCCTGCCAATACGAGATGTACCCCTTTATCCCGACCTTGGCGTACGATCGCAGACAGTTGATCTTTGACCGTGTAATCTGTGAGCTGCTTGCACAGCATATCTGCATCATCCATAACCAGCAGTAGGATTGGATCCCCTCCATCCTTACTTCGGGAAGCGACCTGATCATATACTTGCTGAATGAATCCAGGAATTCGCTCTTCCTCTGTTACAATCTCCCTTACATGAGGCAAGTCTCTTAGCGAAGCAACGCCATTGTCCCCATATCGAACATCAATCGCATAGATATGCAAACGTTCTGGAGACATATGATAAGCCAAAGACAGCATCCAGCTCGTAAGGAATGAGGTCTTGCCGCTCTCCATAGGACTTGCGACGACGAAGTGAGGACCTTCCTTCAAATTGACCAGATATGGCTCCAAATCATCTGTGCGCACGCCAACAGGCACGGGTTGCAACCGTTCCGAGCATTGCGGCTGCTCCGCTTCTATGATCTCGATTTCCTCGTATGAATCGTCGTGCAGCTTCAGCAGTTCACTAAGACGCACACGCTCAGGCAAGCTGCGAATGAGTGGGGCTGCAGCCCCTTGCCAGGAATTGTGCATCAATCGAATCTGTGAACGCAACTGAAGAACACGTTCTACATCATTGTTCCCATCCGCAGGATAAGCAGTCTGGAATTCGATCGGTACCCCGTTATGCTTAATGAGTCCGCGACCTGCCTGCAGCCGCGCCGGCGTTCTAGCCGGTCTGCCCACAGCAAAGTAATAGTCGCTTGGATCAGCTAATTCATACGAAATCGCATTCGATATATTGCTCCGGAATTTGTCAAAAATATCGGTTACGCGATTGGCTGTAATCACGAATGAAATGGCCAAGCTGCCGCCTTCTCGAAGCAAATATTCCAAACATTCATTCTCATCCGGATAGGAAGTTCGGAAATTCAAATACCCGTCAATGATAACAACAATATTCGGCACCGATAGCTGTGTTACCTGCCGATAAGAAGCAATCGTCTTGACGCCGGCTTCGGACAACATCTCTGTTCGTTCCTTCACCTTCGCTAGAAGATAGCGGAACAGCCGCTTAAGTCTATCTTCATCCTCACCTGCAATTACCGCGCCCACATGAGGCAAGTCAGCATAATCCTTCAGCATACGCCCCATATCCACAACATAGCCGTGCCAGACATCAGGTTCATACTGCTCAGCGAGAGACATGAGAAGTGTCTGCACAAATGTTGTCTTGCCCGTTCCTGGCATTCCGTATACTGCCCAATGTTCATGATCCATTTCGATGGCAAGCGGCTCCTGCCGTTGGTTCATGACATCATCCAGCAAGCCTACAATTGGTTGTATTCCCTTAGAATCACCGGTAACACCTGACAACGTCCGTGTACGCTTGAACAATTCACTGCGTCCTAGCTCTTGTGGCAGCGGGTCGAGCCATGGCCCTTGCAATCGATTAATTCCCTCACACCATGCCGCCTCGGCAACAGCATCAATGAATACTTGAAGCTGCTTCAGCTGATCTTGCTCATCATAGGCCGACAATAGTGTATCACTAGGCAGCAAAGCCTCCATCTTCCCGTTCAGACGAACCTCGCTCACTTCAATTCGCAGCGGCTGACCTTCCTGACACTTTACTAGATAAGGGGCTCCGCTCCATGCGAATTGCATCTCCTCGAACACTTCGTCACTGCCCACCTGAAAATACCCGCGCCCCGGATGCGTAATCCAAGCTGCATTCGGAATTTTGAGCATATCTCGGCTATCGCCTTCACTCTGAACACGAAGGCAGATGCGGAATCGTGTATTGCTCCATATCTTCTCATCCACTACCCCAGCAGGCTTCTGAGTCGCCAGCAGCAAGTGAACACCTAATGTACGTCCAATAGCTGCTATACTGATCAACTCATCCATGAATTCTGGCTGCTCCTTCTTAAGCTGAGCAAATTCATCTATGATGATGATCAAATGAGGCAGCGGCTTCTGATAGCGAAGCGGCGACTTGTAATACTCGTCAATATGCTGCATGTTCCCCGCATCATTCAAGATGTGCTGTCTGCGAATCAGCTCAGCACGAAGCGATACCTGTGCACGCTCGATCAGGCTCTCGTCTAGATTCGTAATGGTTCCTACGACATGAGGAAGCTTCTCGAACGTATTAGACATTCCTCCGCCCTTGTAGTCGATCAGCATGAAGGCCACATCATGAGGGTGGTATTCAGCTGCCAGTGAAGCAATTAGCGACTGAATAACCTCACTTTTGCCCGAGCCTGTTGTTCCTGCGAGAAGTCCATGCGGGCCATGTCCCTTGCGTTCAATCTTGTCATGGAGATTCAAGGACACCAGCTTGCCACCAGCACGCACACCTACGGGCACTGGCAATGTATCTGGATATCGATTTCGATTCCAGCGTTCCACCAGCTTCAATTGCTCAACTTGTTCTACACCGAACATATCGAACAACGTTAGAACGGGTGGAAGATCTGAAGCAGCCGAACGCTTCAAGCGAATCGGCGCCATATATCTTGCCAGCGTATCGATCTTGTCAGCAGATAAATGATCCATATGGAAGGAATGCTGAACGATCCCCTCCTGATCCGTTTTTTGCGTAGATACAGCAGTATCTGCACCGACTTCTACAATAAGGCGGCATTGCATCGGAAGCCGCTCCTTGCGATCAGACAGCACTAGGGTACAGCTGTCCACTCGGCTCGCTTCTTCTAATAGAAGAGGATATAGCGGCTCTTCCTCGATCATTTGGCTGTCCTGCAGCAGAACAACATAAATGGGAAGCTGCTTCTTCTTCTCGCCGGTCGTCTGGAAACTCTTGCGACGATTTAGAATTCCATACAATTGATCAGCCAATTGATGCGCCGTACTACGCCGATCAGCCAAATAACGCTGTGTGCGATCATCATTCCATGTATGCGGAAGCCATCGCAGCCAGCCCCAATTCTCTGCTTCCTGCTCATCGTAGAGCGCAGCTAGCTTCACCTCATCAGGCGAATGCCTTGTCGTCAGCTGAGCAATCACAATCCGTACTGCTTCCATAACGGAAGCTTTGTCTCCAACGATTCCGACTACCTTCGACTCATACAACGGCAAGGTAATTGGAACATCATCTACTGTGCGAGAATCTTGTTCGAGCTTATGAGCCGCTTCGATAAGCGGATCCTTCTCGTAGCCATCGATTCGCGGAGTAATGATTGGCATATAAAAAGGCACTTCTCCGGTGCCAATGCGAACATCCATAAAATCAACATCAAGAGGCCCGCGTTCCCACAGGCTGCTGTTACGATTTTTCACAATTTGATGGCACACATCTGGATCACCATGAATCGCATACATCGCTGCTCGCTGCTCGTGCTGCTTCTCGATAATCTCCAGACGATGCTTCTCCAATTGGGCCAGATACATCTGACTTCGTTCCGCCTGCTTGCGCACGTACTGTCTTTTGTTGCTCAAATACAAGAAAAATGGAAGCGTATAAGACATAAGCATCATCGAAATGGTAATCATTTGAAACATCATATAGTTACTATTGCCCATCTTCCCTGACATGGACATATATATGTAGAATCCGATACTGACCAAGGTCATCACAATCGGAATAATCAGTGTAACGATAGAGAACGTCGGACGCGACGGTTCAGCAGGAGGCCGTAATATCTCAAGCTTCTCCTCTGGTAATTCCGGCTTAATGCGAGGCGATCTCTGATACATCACGTTCACATTGAACAACTCCTCGTCTCGTTCCTCTTGTCACGACTACTCGGTATGTTCATCAGCCTCATCGAGTTGGAACAATGCTCGGCGACCATACGATGGTGCTGAATCTGTAGTCGTGGAGAACGCTCGCTGGACGCGAATGTATGCCCCTTCACGGACACCTGCCTCCAGCAAACGCTGCTGCTCAGGAACGGTAATCCATAATCCTTCTGGCTGCTTGACTTCCAATATATATTGCATATGATTCTTCGGTGGTTCTCCGAATAGCTTCAGTCCAAGTATTGCCTTCAACTGAACTCCTGTACAATCATCCGCTACATCAATATCGAACCACTCACGGCCTTGTCTTCCAAAAGAGACGGTAAGTATCATAAGCTAAGGCACCTCTTCACACCAGCAAGTAGTGATAAGTCAACTCTAGCACCATTTGACTATTATTGTCAATTTATGTGAAATCACACTCTATTAATTCGTTATTCCTACCAAATTTACTCCAAATCTATTACTTCTCTGTTTAGTATATATTGGGATCACACAATTACAATAAGCCCAAAGACGGGGTTTAACCCCAGAATATCCCTCAAATAGACTGGTAATAGAGATTCATAGTTTACCTCTCTTAGTGTTGATATTGTGCAATTAACTGCTCCGCCTTCTGCTGAATCAAATCTATAATCTCTGCAGGTTCGATGACATGCGCATCTGTCCCCATTCCAAACAGAATGTCCGCCATATAGCCTACTTCAGTCGCTGCGATCACGTGATTGATCACACCTGTCCCATCTTCGCGCACAGTCAGCGACTTATCCAACCATGGTTCGGCTTGGCATTTCCGAACCCCAAGCTTCGTCAATTCAACATAAATGGCAACAACATCGTCCTTCAGTTGAGGAGGCTCGAACCACTCTTCCAAGCTCATCAGCTCTAACATAGGTACCGTATGCTGCTCTACCTCGATCACCTCAAGCATGCAATCCGCACGGAACAACCGATACCCTTTCCGTTCCATACAGTAGGCTGGGCAATACCAATAGCCATTATGGGCATATAGGCCGATTGGGACGATGTCACGCAATTCCTCTCCTCTGATGGAAGCATAACGGATCTGGATCACCTTATTGTCGAGCGAAGCATGCAGCAATTGCTGCAAATGCGGTATATCCTGTTCACGAGGAGGAACCCAAAATCGTACACAGCGCTTCATCGCGTCGATTTGCTGTTGTGTATGTGGAGACAGCACCTGATAGAACTTCGATAACGCTCTCGTGGCATCCTTGCCAAATGGGATTGTCTTATATTCTTGCAGCAGCTGAACGGCGAAAAAGATAGCAAACGCCTCCTGCTCCAGAAATGTCAGCGGCGGAAGCAGCTTCTCCTTCAACAAACGAAACCCGCCCCTAGGTCCATACTCCGTATATAGAGGAACACCAAGCTCTTCTAATTGGCGCAAATCCCGCAATATTGTCCGTACCGATACACCACTTTCTTCCGCCAGCTCACGCGCGGTAAACTGCTGCTTCTTGTTCACGATCATCATCAACTCAATGAGTCGCTGGGATTTGTTCATGTCCAAGACTCCCCCTATCGTAAAACGATTTCATAACCATGACATCATTTGTCATAGTTAGATGGTACAGTATGAGCAGTACGAGATACAAGGAGGAAATAGAATGATACGAAAAATGGAATGTGCCGCATTATATACTGCCAACATAGAGGAATCCGTTGCTTTCTACACCGCAATTGGGTTAAAAGAGAGTTGGACGATCACACGCCCTCTTCCAAATGGGGAACCATGGACAATTGTGGGGTTGTCTTTCCCAGATGAACGCAGCTCAGAGCTTGTTCTGCAGAACAACCCTGAGTTGAAAGAAATCGATATCGAACTTCTCGTTGATGATGTACGAGAGACGTATGCGAAGCTGCAAGAGCGGACTGATATTCATTGGATTCGAGAACCGTTCCCTACCGAATCTGGACACGTTGCCGTCATGGAAGCTCCAGATCACAACGTGTTCGTTCTAGTTGGCAAATAGTGAAGAATATTGAGGATGGGATTGCGGTGTACATACGACTGGCAAAATGGGAAGAAACGAGCGCAATTACGCATTTCTTCAATGAAAGAATAGATCTGCACCATGATGGGTTGACAAGCGGAGAGCTTCGCTGTCCAGATGGGGTTGCTGCTGCAATAAGACGCAAGCAGCTGCTTGTCGCCGTCATCGGCCTGCGCTTGGCTGGAGCATTGCGGTTCTACCCTCGCAAAGGGAGTGAGCGCCTCTCTCTCTATCAATTTGCTGTAGCGGAACCGTTCAGGGGGCAGCATCTATTGCGACAAATGCTGGATACCTTAGCTCCTCATCCGATAGAATCAGCCTGCCCTATTCAGTCCAGCTTCAATGGATACTATGAGCATAATGGATGGAAGCTGGAAGGTTCGAGTGCAACCCGCAATCGTTGGGTTCTCTACGTCTAGATGAACAAGGAGGAAAGAGGGAAGGATGCATACTCGCTCGCTCCTTCCCCCTTTATTCATGGTTTGATGCTAGACAGCCTTAGTTAGCAGTTAGCCAAGTATCCCTTCTCCACTGAACTGCGGATGAGTTCTTCTGCTAGCTTCCCCAGTTCCGGAGCCCCATCTCGGATTGCTTGAATCCGCGCCAACACTTGCTCACTCGTTACCTTATGCTCTTTCCACGACTTGCCTTCTGTCACATAGTTGTGAAGCAGCGGCTGCAAACGATCAAGTGCAACTGCAAATTGCGCTTCCGGTGTCTGACGCTGCTCATATTCCGTCCATAATTGTGTTAGCGCCAGTTTCTGATCCTCTGGCAAGATGCCAAACAACCGCTTGGCCGCCTTTGACTCGCGCTCGAACTTGCTTGCATTGCCTTCAGCGTCATATGCAAAGGTATCCCCTGCATCAATCTCGACCACATCATGAATAATTAACATTTTGAACACACGGAGCAAATTCATATTGCGTTCACTTGTATATTCGTGCAGCAGCATTGCCATCGCTGTCAAATGCCATGTGTGCTCGGCATCATTCTCATGGCGGCTTCCATCAAGCAAATACGAACGACGAAACACCTTCTTTAATTTATCCAATTCCTTCACAAATTCAAGTTGCTTCATTAATCTTTCATTTATGCCCGCCATGAACGTCATTCCCCTTCGTCATCCTTACGCTATCCGTGCAGGATTCCCCTGCTGCAGATGCTTCTACATCTCATTATCTCACAGCCATTCGAAATTGCATAATGGCAAAAAACACGATAATCATTGACCTATCTCGTCATTTCTCAAATATTTCCTAGTTCTTAAGAGGTAGTGGAACTATAATAGAATTGATCCATAATACCTATGCGAATAGAAAGGGGTTACCACGATGAAACGTGTAAGATGGAGTAAGCTGATAGCCGTAAGTACTGCTTGTATCGTTGCGATGACGACATTCTCATCGATCTCAATCGCACACCCTGGCCGAACAGATAGCAACGGGGGTCATACGTGTAGAACGAATTGCGAAAAATGGGGACTGGAGTATGGGGAATACCACTATCACAATGGTGGATCTAAGTCTTCTTCTAAGAAGAGTTCGTCATCAAAATCATCCAACTCTTCCAAATCTTCATCATCTAGTAAATCAACAACAAAAAACAAAAACAACGCTAAACCTGGTAACACAACTAATAAACAGGCAAAAGAAAACAAACCTGTCGTCACGGAAGTAGCTGCTGCCATCACTCTTAACAAGGAAGCAACTAAACTGCCTATTCAGGCTGTACGCCATGACAGCCAGCTTATGCTTCCACTTATCGATACCTTAAAGGCACTACAAACAAACTATTCGGTTAAAGACAACAAAATCTACATATCTTCATCGAAACGGCAAGTGATTGTCCCAATTAAGCATAACCATTACACCTTCTCCATTGACGGAACGATTAATAAACTTACGGCTCCCATGATTGTATACAAAGGCAAGTTCATGGTTCCACTTCAGTTGCTTCGTGATGCATTGCCAGGCACTGTGGAATGGAATGAGTCAGCGAAAACAATAAATATCTCCCTTTAGAAAAAGTAACAGCCCCAAAGATGTCGCATCCGATGCAGCTGCATGGTTTGTGACTATTCTTTGGGGCTGTATGTGTCTGAAATTAGAATCAAAATCCATCCTGAATTTCTAGTAATCCCTTCACCCTGCCGACTTCGGGATCTGTCTCGATGAAGCGCATATCTACGAATTTACTTTGGATAACACTCGTTCTACTATCTTTTCCGCAAGTTGATCGAAGAGGGTGTCTTCCTCCCGCCGCCTTAACGATGGATTTCCACCGCTTGTAACGCCCATCCGGCTTCGTATGTCTACGAGTTCCGCGACCTGCTCACTTGACAATTCATTCGTGCGGCCAAGCAACCTGCTCGCATACATGTACATCAGTGCATAATGCTCTAGCGATTCCATTCGGAAATAGGCTTCTGTCATATCCCTCCCCCACGTTAATGCACCATGATTCGCTAGGAGCACAGCATGATATCCTTTGCAATATGGGGCAATCGAATCGGGAACCTCCTGCGTACCTGGTGTCGCATAGGGCGCAACGGCTACTCGTCCCAGATTAACAATTGCCTCGGGAGAAATAGCTTGATCCAGATCAATCCCCGCAATAGCAAATGCCGTTGCCACTGGAGGGTGCGCATGAACAACAGCACGTACCTCCGAGTTCTCCTGATATACTCGCAAATGCATCTTAATTTCAGAAGAAGGCTTGTATGTACCCGACAAAACATTACCCTGCATATCCATCTCCACCAGCATGTCAGGTGTCATATAGCCCTTGCTTACCCCTGTCGGTGTCGCCCAAATGGTACCCGCTTCCGTCTTCATCGTAATATTCCCATCATTTGCAGCCACATAATTCCGTGCATACATCCTTCTGCCGATTTCACAGATAAGTTCTTTCATTTCCGTATCTGAGTTAGCTTGCAGCTTATTCAATCCTTCACACCCCCTGTGTCTCTGGCTTGTCTCCACATCAAACATAAAGAGGCTTATATCTAAAGTCTGAATCCTCGTATGCCATATATTTAATATTCGTACTTTATATCCGTTTTGTCAATGCATTGTGTTGTTTTGTGTGGATTGTTTATGTATGAAGTTGGCAAGCTATAGAGAGGAGGTATGATATAATGGAGTTAAAATCAAACATAAGCGGAGAGAACGGACAATATGCTGCCTATTACGAGAAAAGCGAAAATTAAAGATATCATCCAAGAGGAGAAGAGCGTTACGGTCGCCAAGCTTACTTCACTATTTCAAGTCACGGAGGAGACCATTCGTCGAGATTTGAAACAACTAGAAGAGGAAGGCGTATTGACTCGAACTTATGGAGGTGCGTACATACCTGATGGTGTTCAAAATGATATCAATATCCAGCTCCGTGAACATATCCATGTTGATGGCAAGAAGCGAATTGCAGCGCAATGCGCTCAATTTATTTCAAACGGAGACTCCATTTTCTTAGATGCCTCTACCACCTCACTGTACATCGCACAACAAATTCAGGAGCAGCGTCTGACGGTCGTAACCAATTCAATTAAAATTATTAATGTATTGATGGACAGTCCACAAGTGCATCTCGTTGTCATTGGCGGCGGCATATCCTCCAGCTCCATGTCGGCTCTGGGCAGAAATGCGGAAGTGAATATGAAGAGCTATTTCTTCGATATGGCATTCATTTCCTGCCGATCAGTCAGCATCCAGCATGGACTGACAGACTCCAATGAACAACAAGCTGAGGTACGGCGCATTGCCGCAGAACGGGCAAACAAGGTATATTTAGCTGCGGACTATACGAAATTCGACCGAACTTCTTTCGCAAGTATTTGTGATTTGGATCAAATCCACACCATTGTTACTGATCAGCGTTTGGATGAAACATGGCATGAGGTCACTAGCACGAAGGGGATCTCCTTATACGAATGCGAATAAATACATGTACAATAAGAAAACCCCTGACAGACAAATCGCCTTGTTCGTTGTCGATTTGCATGCAGGGGGTTTTTATTTAGAAACGGATTCGTCTCATTATATAAACTCGATTACTTTAAGCAGTCGATCAACCCTTCTTAGACGCAGCTTCCTTACGGAACATCTCTGACAGAGAATCTGCAAACGGCGGATAAGCAATGCCATGCTGCGTGATGATTGCTGTGATGAGAGAATGATCGGTCACATCGAAGCTAGGATTGTATACCTTAACCCCTTCTGGCGCCATTGGCTGCTCATACCACTTGCTCGTTACTTCACTGTCAGGACGCAGCTCGATATGAATATCGTCGCCTGTCTGGCACTCCAAATCCACCGTAGATAATGGCGCGCATACATAGAACGGGATGCCATAATGCTTTGCCAGGATGGCCACACCAGAAGTGCCAATCTTGTTCGCTGCATCACCGTTCGCCGCCACTCGGTCGCAGCCGACCAATACAGCTTGTATCTTGCCTTCCTTCATAACGATAGATGCCATATTGTCACAGATCAACGTTACATCCACGCCTACTTCCTTAAGCTCCCAGGCCGTTAAGCGAGCCCCTTGCAGCAATGGACGCGTCTCATCTGCGTATACCTTGAACTGATAGCCCTGCTCTTGGCCGAGATGGATAGGTGCAAGAGCTGTTCCATACTTCGCTGTTGCAATGGCCCCCGCATTGCAATGTGTCAAGATGCCCCAGTTCGGCTGAAGCAGAGACAATGCATAGCGGCCGATGCTCTCGCATACCTGTTCATCCTCTGCGCGAATCGCTTCTGCTTCCTCTTTCAACGCTGCCTTAATCTCAGCAACAGAGCGATCTTGCACCTGTTCCAGCCTTGCTTCCATACGATTCAGCGCCCAGAACAGATTCACTGCCGTTGGTCGCGACGAACCCAAGTATTGCTTCGCTTTGCCGAAGTCTGCGAAGAATTCCTCATACGTGTCCGCAGAGGATCCCTTCACACCCAAATATACCCCGAATGCCGCCGCAATGCCGATAGCAGGCGCACCACGCACCTTCAAATGATAGATAGCATCCCAAATATCTTCGAGCTTCTGTAGCTCGAGATATACGGTTTCATTCGGAAGACGTGTCTGATCTAGAATGACTAGCGTATTCTTCTCATCCTCTAACCGAACTGATGATATCATGCTGACTGTTTGACTGCTGTTCACTTGACTCATCCTTCCATCCTCCCATTCTATCGGCTATACATCTCGCTGCTTGAACTGATGATACGGAAATAGTCACTGCCTCGCTTCATGTCAGAACGCTCCATAATGAGCTGCTTGCCCATGATGAGACACATCCGCTCAGCACGTTCTCTTGCATCAGCATCAGCAATGGATGCAATCTCTCTCACATGCGCGATGCCGAGTGTGCGACGGCACAATTCAAGCCCCGCAACACCCGCTGCATCCTTCATAATCAGATCAAGATAATATCGATCGAATCCGGGATACGAAGCTGACTTATCTAGAACAGATGTTGACCATAAGGATAAGAATTTCGTTTGGAATTGGTCAACAACGTCTTGAATCGTTTCAATGATCCATTCCATATGACGTTCCTTCAAGTCGCCCGCTTCCATTGTACATTCTGCATTCACATAGGCAAAGATCAAGTTTGCAATAATGTTGCCCACATCATATCCCGCAGGCCCGTAGAAAGCGAACTCCGGATCAATCACTTTGGTCGAATCCTGCTTCACGAAGATTGATCCTGTATGTAAATCGCCGTGAATAAGAGATTGAGTATGCGTCATAAATTCAAACTTCATCTTCGCCGTTTCCAGCAGCAACGCTTCATCTTCCCACAAATGCTTAGCTGCGAATTCACGAATCGGCTCGTAGACATCGTTTCTCGCACAATTGTAGAAAGGCTCCGTATATACAAGATCTTCGGTAATCTCACACAAGTCAGGATTAATAAATGTTTTAACCCGTTCTTTCTTCTCCTTATGATTCATGACAACATCAGATGTCAACAGCAGTGTGTTCGCCATAAATGTCGTAATATGCTCCACGAACAGAGGGAACTGCTCCCGGTTCAATAACGCGGTGCGCATAATGACATGATCGGACAAGTCCTCCATCACACAGCAGTTCATGATCGGATCATAGTTGTATACTTCCGGGACGAGTCCAGGTGCAAGCTCATTTTGGATTTTCAGAATCTCGCTTTCGATGCGATTGCGGTCAGGAGATACCTTGAATTCATCCGATATCCGCGCTACAGGGCCTGCTTGCTTAATGATAATAGAACGCTTCGACTGCTCATCGACGAGCCGGAACACGTAATTTAAGTTGCCGTCCCCAATCTCCTTGCAGGTCAAGCTCGCATCCTCGGAGAATACATCCAGCTTCGTTAACGCATAGTCGATTACATCTGCTTCTTGCATTGTAAAGTACGTTGTATATTTCATTCCTTTCCCCTCCCGTAAGCCTTATTTTTTCTTGTAATACGTTAATGCCAGTGCAAATGCGAGCACCGTCCCCTTCACAATGTCCATCGCATAGTATGGAACCGACATCATGACAAGACCATTTTGCAAGATCCCAATCAGGATTGCTCCAATGAATGTACCGAATGCATTCGGTTTCCCAGCACCTGCTACAGAGAAGCCGATGAAGGCTGCCGCTACTGCATCCATCAAATACGGCGCACCAGCATTCACCTCTGCAGTCATAACACGCGAAGCGAGTATAATGCCGCCAATCGCTGCGAACCCCGCTGATAGAATATAAGCAAGCACTCGGTACTTATTGACGGCGATTCCTGACAGTTTCGCCGCCTCGATATTGCCCCCGATTACATACATATATCTGCCATGCTTCGTGTAGTTCAAGAATATGTGCACAACAGTGACTACAATGAGCATTATGACAATAATCCAAGGAACTTGCCCGATCTTAGCAAATAAAGCACTTATCTTCCCCGTTGCGAACGAGCCATCTGGCATAACCATATTTTGCGAGACAGTCGCCCCTCTTGTATAGGTAAGCGCCAAGCCTTGTATAATGAACATCGTTGCCAGCGTCATAAGCATGTCCGGTATTTTCACCTTCACAATCATGAACGAGTTCACTACTCCTGCAATCAGACATACCAGGATCGCAGCAATGATCGAGATGAATGTATTTTGCGAATGCCATACGAACATAGAAATAACGATCGCATTTGCAAGCGAGGCGACGGAACCAACGGACAGGTCAAAACCGCCTACCGCAAGCGAGATCGTGATCCCAATAGAAATAATGGTTACAATCGAGATCGAACGCAAAATATTAATAATATTGGACGGCAGCAAAAAGCTGCTTGACAGCGTTCCGAACACAGCGATCAATAGCAAGATTGTAATGATGGTGCCGTATTTATATAAAAAATCGAAAAAGTCAAACGACTTGGGTGTCTGTCCTTGAGCTTGACTACGCCGAATTATGCTCATACCTATTTACCTCCTGTTGAATAGAACAATAATTCCTCTTCATTCGTATCGTTCGTGTGCAGTTCCTTCACAATCTGTCCGTCGTACAGCACATACACACGATCCGTAATACCTACGATTTCCGACAATTCACAGGAGGCGTAGATTACACTCTTCCCTTGCTCCGCCAGCCTCGTAATTAGCTCGAAGATGTCCTTCTTCGCCCCGACGTCCACACCCTTGGTTGGCTCGTCAAATATGTATACTTCCGCATCAGCCAGCAGCCACTTTCCAATCGCAACCTTCTGCTGATTGCCGCCCGATAAATTCTGCACTTTCGTATGTTCGCTAGGCGTCTTAATGCCAAGTTCCTCAATAAGCCTTCTTGCCTCTTCTCTTTCTTTGCGAAATTGAAGGAACGGCCCCCACTTGCAATACTTCGATAGATTCGCTGCCGAGATGTTATGCACGACAGATTCAAATATCAATATCCCTTCCTTGCGCCGTTCTTCGGGAACAAGCGCAATTCCTGCCTTCACGGCATCATGTGAATTGCGAATGGTCAGCGGTCGATTATCAAGCTTGTGCTGTCCCGACTGAATCTCGGAAGCCCCGAACAGCGCTTTGCATAATTCCGTCTTGCCCGCTCCAACCAATCCTGCGACGCCGACAATTTCCCCTTTGCGCACATGCATATGAATATCTGCAATCTTATTAAAGTCAGATAGATTGCTAACTTCAAAATGCATGCCTCCAATGGAAGATGCACGCCCTGGAAACTGCTCGCCAAGCTTCTTGCCCAGCATGTATTCAATCGTCTCAACAGGGGTGGTATCCGCAATCCGCATCTTCGTCACGAGTTCCCCGTCGCGCATGATCGTGATATCATCGCAGATCTCGAACAGTTCCGGCAAGCGGTGAGAAATAAAGATAACCCCTACATTGTTCGCCTTCAGATCGCGTACAATGCGGAACAGTTCAGTCGTCTCTGCATGACTTAGCGGCGCTGTTGGCTCGTCCAAGATAAGAAAGCGGCACTTCGTAGAGATTGCTCTCGCGATTAACACCATCTGCTTCTCCGCCAGTGTTAATTCACTGACGAGTTTCTTGGTTGGTACCTGAACATTCATTCGCTTCAATATGTGCCCAGCGGAATCATGAAGTCTCCTCCATCTGACCCATTGCTTCGGCCCCATATCATGAACCATATCTTCCAACATGATATTCTCGCCTACTGTCAAGTAAGGAATCAGCGCAGTATCAACTTCCTGATAGACAATCTGAATCCCTAGGTTTTTCGCCTGACGCGGCGAACGGATCGTCACCGCTTCACCATTAATCCAGATTTCCCCGGTATAGTGACTATACGCACCGGACAATGCCTTCATTAAAGTAGACTTCCCTGCCCCATTAGCGCCAATCAGCGCATGCGCATTCCCCGTCTCTGTTGTAAAATGAACGTTCTTAAGCGCTTGTACACCGGGAAACTCTATCGAGATATCCTTCATTTCCAGGAGTATCTTGCTCGTCTTCCCCATCTCCCTGACCCCCTGTTCACGATGAGCAGGCAAGCGCTTCGCGCGCCTAACCAGTTGTCTGATCCGGCGCTTGCCTGTTCGCTGTCACTGTGCGAGACTAGCTTCGACCTGTTATTGCGCCTTGTTAGCCTTCTTAAGCGCCTTCATCCAGTCTTCTTCGAAGTCCGTGCTTACACCCCAGCCCGGAATAATCTTGTTCAGGCTCTCCATGTTGACAGCATCACCTATGGAGTTCAATTGAACTTGAGTAATCAAAGTCGGCTTCAAATCATATTTCGGAGGTGTATCTTCACCAGCAATCTTCTTCGCCAGCAAGCGCAAATTGACTGCCCCAATTACCTTCGGATCTACTGCCGCCGTGGAAGCCCAAGGACTGTTGTTCTCTTGCATGAGCTGCAGATCAGCATTCGATACATCGATACCGTAGATTTTAACCTCTTCACGACCCGCTTCCTTCAACGCCCGTGCTGCTCCAATTGCGAACGCGTCCCATGTTGCGAAGATCGCATCGATTTCCCCTTTGCCGTGCTTCGTCAGCATCGCTGCAACAGCATTCTGTGTCTGAACAGATGTGTCTGTTGCAGCCACACCGAAACGCTCCACTTCCTTAATACCAGGATTATCTTTCAAAAATTGCTGATAGATTCCGTTACGAGCTACCATTGGCGGAAATCCATCTACCCAGAGGTATACAATATTTCCTTTGCCGTTCAGCTGCTTATTCAAACTGTCTAGCGCTAGACTTGCCAATTGGCCATCATCCTGTGATGTCATGGTTACCCCATTCACCGAAGACACTTCTGGAACAGAGTCAAATGTAACGACCGGGATTCCTTTTTCCGTCAGCTTCTTTACATCTTCAACCGTTGCCGCATCATCACCGTGCGAGATGATAACGCCGTCATATTTTTTATCCATCGCTTGAGCGATCGCATCATGAAATTTGGCAGAATCGTTATTCGCGGAGAAGGTATCTACTACGAAGCCCAGCGATTCACCCTCTTGTTTGGCTCCAGCTAGATACTGTGCGGTATGGTCATCACCGCCGATTTTGCGAATAACCATAATTTTTATGTCTTTGTCTTTAATTGATTGTGGAAGGTCAGCAATTGCCCCCTTGTCTACGGCGGCCTTGCCTGAGGATGACTTGCCGCTTGTTGAACAGCCTGTTGCAACAAGAACTACAGCCATTAATGATAGGATCAGTACTTTGAACATGTTTCTTTTCATAGAACACACTCCTCGATATCATATGAAAATGATGAATGCCCTGCACTAAAATTGGTTTGATTTTCCTGTAATTGACTTCATACTAACACCTACATTGTGGAATCGCAACGAATAATATTGTTTATTATTGATTCTTGTTGTTTTTTGTCTGTTTCGCTGCGGTGATACCCCCCCTCTTGCCTAATTACTCTTCTTACCTGTGTTCATCGTTATGCAGGCATCCCTCCTTGGCAAAATATAAGCCAATTCCAATATGCGAATGGCAAGTGATAAGAATAGGAAGAGATGAAGAGATAACCCTCCTACCTAATTAGAAGCAAGCTCCTAACTGATGGGTCATCATTCTCGATCAAAAACGTGAAATTCAAGGATTGCATGGAATAATGTCAGGAATGCAGCAGGATGAAATATAGTCAGGATACCGTTCGGGGGTTCGTTTCTATGGTGAGTTTCCTTAAGGAGTCCCGATTGCGGAGATCGAAATCTGCTATTTTTTGTCATGTGGTAGCCTATATTATACTATAATTATATGCTTACTAGTGTTATTTTTTTCAAAGATTCGACATCGGTTTTCACTTCAGCTGCTGTCACATAGATATTGGTTTTTATTTCCGATATCCTCCATTCTATGAACATGTTTACCATCGTTTTTTGTCAATTGAAGACAAAAAAAAGGATAACTGCATCATACAGTCATCCTTCATCCATTTCATCGATATGAAGTGGAGCTATTTATAAATTCACCTAGCGTCAATCCTAATCCCAGCGCTTCATGCTCCGTTTGCATTGCTTCCTGTCCACACATTGACTCCCGCCTCGTCATATTGATCCTGAACTTCCTTCAGGAACTCATGCACAGCAGACTCGTACTTCTGACGATCGGTTGGGTATGCATTCGCATGCACAGCATCGTCGATAATAACCAGCTTCGTTAATCCCTCTGTCTTCTCTTGATAGATCTGTTCGCTCATCCGTGTTGGCACGAATGTGTCTGCCTTGCCGTGTATCAGCAGTAGAGGGATGTCCTTGTTCGCAACCTCTCGAATCGGCTTCACCTGCTTCATCGAGAACTGCGCTATCCGTTTCAAGTTCCGTTCCAACAGCGCAATAAATGGAAAATGCGGAACATGGTTCAGTTCCTTCATTTGATATTTCATTAAGTCTTCCATGTCCGAATAGGGGCAATCCGCAATGATGAATTTGGCATGCTTATTAATGCCTGCATACATCAGTACTGTGCCTCCACCCATCGATTGCCCATGAAGACCGATGAAGGCATCATGACCAACTCGTTCACGTACCCATGCAACCCACCGATCGAGGTCTTGACGCTCATAGTAGCCATACGTTGCATACGTCCCTTCGCTTCGCCCATGGCTCCGTTGATCCACGAGGAGCACATTGTAGCCTTCCTCGGTAAATAGACGGATAAATTGCGATCCAATAATATGATTTGCCGTATAGCCGTGGACGATAATCATGACTTTCTTGCGCTCTGGATAGGGTTCGATATAATACCCGCGCAGCGTCAGACCGTCCTCCGAAGTGATGAATACATCTTCCTTGGCCATTTCAGCGAATTCCTGCCTGCTCATCAAGCCGAACCCTTCAACCGCGTCAAACGCTTTGTCCAGCGTGCTTCTCTCCCACATCGTTACCTGACGGAAAGCATACCGGCTCACTGCAATCGTTGAAATCACAATAATCAGGATAAGAATGAACGCACCCGCTCCAATCCACCACATGTACAATCATCCTTTGCAAAGTTCCTATTCTGTCTGTCTCTCTATATGATAGCTGCTTCAACATCATTTCGCTAGTTCCATGCAACTGTATCGTCTAGCTGCGCGTATGATACCATCCTTCTCTCAACGAACGTGATACCGCTCGAACTCATAAAACCTCGTCCCTTGAAATGTCAACTTTCCGCAATCTCCTGCGGCCAGCAATCCGTAGTCCGATTTCTTCACATGGAACTCCATCCGATCCCCGCTCTCCACTTCGAACGTCGCGTAATAATGGGTTGAATAATGGCTGTGATGATCCGCGTGATGACTATTGGACACTTCTGTTCGCTTATCCGTCACTATCGCTTCCACAGTTAGAACTGGCTGTTGATTGTTGTAGTTCCATTGCATAATACTCTTAATAATCACAAAGATGAAGACAGCTATAAACAGAACAATGAAAATTGGGAAGATCGTAGACATCAGATTGAACATTGATGCTGGCTCATTGAATCCTCCTACGCCCATGCAGTACCCTGCTCCTTTATCTGTTGACTCTGAGTATAACCCCGGCTGATAAGGCTGATAACTTACCCCGTCTTGATCGTAATCCAATACTTGCAAATTCCATCCTTGGTGTCGCTTAATACACCCTCGTTGCCTTCAATCACTCTTCGTGAGCGAAGATTATCTTCATCGACTGTCAGCAGCACTTCTGTCAACCCAAGTCCCGCTGCTTCACGAACAAGTTCACGGAGTAAGAGCGTTCCATATCCTTTGCCTCGCTCATCTAGCCGGATGACGTAGCCAATATGACCGCCTCGTTCAAGCAGCGCTTCATTCAATCTGTGCCGAAGCTTCCCATATCCAACCGGTCGGCCATCCACATACAGCCAATATATCGTCTGCTGCACATATTGCGGCATTAGATTTATCCCTTGCGATATATTCCAATGCTGTCTCAGGTAGCTTCGAAATTGGCCTCTTCTTATGCCGTACGCACTATTGACGAAGCCATTCTCACCTGGGCCGATCCCCTGCAGCATCTCGTAAATATCATAACCATCTGTAAGCTTGAGCGATCTCAGCTCTATCATCTTCTCAGTCCCACCCATGGTGTAATGCCTCCAATCCCATCTATTCAAACATTACAATCTTAGGCTCCCCCACATGCTCACACAGCAAGGTGAACAACTGACCCCGGTGATGCGCCAAATGAAGGATGATTTCCAGCATCCACTCAAAGCGCGAATATGCAACTCCCCAATACGCGGTTTTGACTTCAAGCCATTGCTCCTCCGACCATGAATGCATCGCTTCGACTAATGATTGGTGAGCGTCTGCCAACGTTTCCTTCATTTCTTCGATTGTATGTGGTGTATGTTCTTCATAGAAACGATCCATATCGGTCTGAGTTGCTTCGTTCATAATATGCAGATCGGCCGCGCAAATGAGAGTCAAATGAGCGAGCATGTCTCGTAAAGAACGTTTATGAGCCATGGGCTGCAAATCCAACTGCTGCTCTGTTACCTGTTCCAAGATGCCACGAATTGATTGTACAGCAAGATTCAATTGATGAATAAGTGATTGTTTATGAGCTTCCATGTAGATTGAAACCTCTCCCTGTGTCGATGATGTATGTCTCGCAATTTGATATTTTCGCACGCCAATATGAACGTTTGACAACATATTCATGGGTGCTATAGTAGTATTGTTAAATGATTACATAGAAAAACATAGAAAAGGGGTAACAGCTATGAATCTCTCAACAGGTGTGTTAATCCGCTTTACCAAAGCATTAGCCGTGATGTTCTTCGGGCTGTATGTGTTCCTCGTCGCCTTCGGCAATATTACAGATTACAATACGAACTTCCAATTCGTGAAGCATGTGCTTAGTATGGACACCACATTTCCCGATAACAACATTATGTACCGCGCCATAACGGGAACGACGATCCATCATATTGGTTATATTGCGATTATCATCACAGAGGTAGCTGTCGCACTCATTTGCATCTGGGGATCACTTCGCCTGTTCTCCCACTTGCATGCAGATGCAGAATCCTTCCACAAGGCGAAGAACGTGTCGATCGCGGGTCTTATTCTTGGCTTGTGCGTGTGGTTCCTAGGCTTTCAGGTAATCGGTGGCGAATGGTTCGGCATGTGGATGTCCTCAGAGTGGAATGGCTTGTTCCCTGCGGATCGACTGACTACATTCATGATGGGTGTTCTCATTTTTCTAACCATGAAAAACGATGAAGTGAACTAATCTACCATTTTCCCTATTTTGCCAATCTATTATAATACGAAAAAGGCGACAAATCCAATTTGACGCCTTTCTTTTCGATATATTCAGTTGTTTTTCTCTTCGTTCCATCGCAAGATTATATACAACATTCAGCTTCCTACGATTCTTCCTTCTGTGTTCTGCCCGCTCCACGATCCAGCAAGCGACTTCCCTGCTCCATCGCCATGCACAGGATCATGCCTACGATCAATCCGTTGTTCGCCATAGTCTTCAGCAGTCCTGGCAATTGCCCAACTGCTTCAGCCGGGATGAACATACAGCCAATCCCCATCATAATAGATACGCCGAGGATAAAGCGATTGCGCTCATTCATAGGAATCGATTGGAACTCCTTCAATCCCAATCCGACCATAGAAGCGAATGGAATGAATATCGTTGCATACCCTACCGGCATGGGAATCGATGCAAAAAAGGCCGTCGCTGGCGGAAAGAAGCTAATCCCTGCAATGAGCACACAGGCAATAACGAATGGCAGACGCTCATAAATTCGAGTCGTCATGATGAAGCCCGCTGTCCCTGAAATCGGAACACATCCCATTGCGGAGAAAATGCCCCCTAAGCCTGTATTCGCACCCATCATCAGCATTGTACGATCATAATTGACAGGCTTGGATGTATTTCCTGAATTATCCATCACACCCTCCATGACGCGAATGCTCGTCATCATATTGGCAATGAGAAGAAGACTGACGAACAAGGACGTCATCAAGATGCCAGAATCCAGTTCAGGCAGGCCCCAAGCGAATGGCATAGGCGCTGATACCCATGAAGCAGAAGGCTGTATAGGCTCTGTGATGCCGAGCAGATAGAACAACAGCCAACCAATACACAAGCTAATGAGCACAGAATAGTTGCGCAAAAAGGCCTTCGAACTCCGCGGCAGCAGCATGGCACACAATAATGTAATAATTGCGGGAATCGCAACCTGAAGCTCTACATGTGTAGAGGCACGATAGCCAACTCCGAGCATTCCCTTCATGAAGGATCCGCTAAGCTGTGCAACAAGCAGAAGCAGATACGTCCCTACGACAAGCGGTGTGAACAGCTTACCAATTGCCGACGTTAAGCGCAGCACAGCAATGATAATGAAGAGCGCGCCTGCAATCAGCATCCCCATCTCCAGCTGCCGCAGTCCGCCTTCGAGCGATATTGTTCCTGCCGCGATGAGGCCGCCGTAGACTGCGAAGACGCCCCACCATAAACCAGCCGGATTCTCCATAATCGGCAGCCGATGACCGAACATCGTCTGCAATATACCTGATATCCCGATAATCAAAAACGTGCGCTGCATGAATTCCGCAATATCCTGCGGAGAAAATCCAAACGCATGTCCAACAGCCAGCGGAGCAACAAGGCTTCCCGCCAAAATAAATACGAGCCATTGGAATGAGGCCAATCCTAATTTCATGATGTCTCACCTGTTCCTATCTCTATCTAAGATGTCTATTCTATGATGCAGTTGTAATACTATGAACCTTCCAGTCCGTACTGCCTCATCTTATAATACAACGCTCCGCGCGATATGCCGAGCTGTCTAGCTGCCTTAGCCTTGTTGCCCTTCGTTCGCTGCAGCGTCTCCGAGATAAGCGCTCGTTCCATCTCTTCCGAATGTACGCTCAGCGGGAGTTCGGGCTGCGTCAACTCATTCAGTGTCGTAAGCCGGGCATAGTCGGGCAGATCCTGAGCTGCAATGACCCCGTCTCCGCCCCGCCCTAGATGAGACGCTAGCGCATATTGCATCGCATTGGCCAGTTGCGCCATATTGCCAGGCCAACGATAAGACGTAATTGCCGCCATTGCATCCGCGCCTAGACTCGGTATAGCCGCGCCAACCTTCTCCGCAGCTTCGCTTAAGTAGAAGCGTGACAATTCCGGAAGTTCCTGCTGGCGCTCCATGAGAGAAGGAATATGCTCGATCTGAAACACATAGTACATCTCCTTCAACAATTGAGCAGATTGTTCCCCCCGCTCAGATCCAGCCCACTCACCGTTCTCTTCTGGAATCGAAGCTATCACATGCGCATCGAGCGTGACGGCTTCCTTCGATTCCATCTCTCCCGACCGAACATATTGACCTTCTTGCAGTGCTTCTATTAACCTCTCCTGCACCGAAGCCGGAAGCATATGCACATCCTTCAAATACAAGGTTCCATTCTGCGCCAGCTCCAGCTTGCCTATTCGTGGGTGCTCTCCTTCATAGCCGAACAATTCAGCCTCTAGCAGGCCTGCTGGAATCCCACTACAGCTTACATAGACGAACTGTCCTTCACGACCACAGTGAGCGTGCATCCACTTCGCAACCGACTTCTTCCCTGCTCCTGCAGATCCGGTTAGCAGCAGCGGACACTTCATCCGAGCCAAGGCCACTAGACTGCTCTGCTTCTCCGCGGTCAGCGGCAGTAAGGCTGTCGTCACTCCCTCTTCACTTGGACGGCTGACCATCTCTGCGCTCAATTTCACATATTGTGTTACATTCCGTTCAATCGAAATGGCGCCCATAAGCTCCTGATTCTGATCGAATACAGGAATGGCATTGATCATCACATGCATCCCCGGACGCGGTTCATGATAGACCTCGCGCACTTCCTGTCCGCTCTCCATCACTTGCAGCAGCATAATCGATTCCCGTTGGAAGTAGTCTCCGATCTTCCGCCCTACGATGACAGTCCGCTCAATGCCATACGTACGCTCAGCGGCACCATTCCAATAGATAACCGTACCCTCAGGATCAACAATCGTCACTGCATCATTCGTCGCTTTCAACACGCCTTCGAGCCATGATTGTATTTGTTGCGACTCTAGCATTCTATCACCGATTCTTCTCTATTTTTTCTTAAATTATGGCAAAAAGAGTGGGAAAAAGCAACGAAAACACAAATAGACACCTGTTCCGTGCACATGTAGAGCCCAACCCATTTTCCATATGATGCTAAAATAATGATTTACTTTATGCACTTGATGTGATTATAATTAATCATAAATTGTATTTGTGTATAATTTTTGAACACTTATTCCAGTGCTAATGAACGTATTGCGAATGAGAAGAATGTAAAAAATACCATTACAGTAAAGAGAGGAAGCTGCACGCCATGGAGGCAATCATGCGCAATGCATTTCTCTTTCTCTCGAAGAATCGGCTGGCCAATCGCACAGCGAAGAAATACGGACTGCGATTTGGCGCTAAACGATTCGTCGCGGGAGAGCAAATTTCGGAAGCGATTACAACGGTTAAGCAATTAAATGATCGTGGAATCGTAGCCACGCTCGACCATCTTGGCGAGTTTATTTCCACCAAAGAGGAAGCAGCAGAATCAGCACAGTATTGTATCCGCACCTTAAATGAAATAGCAGCGCATCAAGTTACGTCCAATCTCTCAGTCAAGCTAACTCAGCTCGGCTTGGACATCTCGCAACAGCTCTGTATGGATCATATGCGCGCCATCCTAGATACTGCTCGCCGTCATAATAACTTCGTGCGCATCGACATGGAAGACTACGCTCGCAACGAAGCTTCCATCGACATCTTCAATCAGCTTCGCGAAGAGTTCGGCAGCACGGTTGGCCTTGTCATTCAGGCTTATCTGTACAAGAGCAGCGAGGATATCGAACATCTTAACCGCTACAAACCCAATCTGCGGCTGGTTAAGGGAGCATACAAAGAATCACCACAGGTTGCATACCCGAACAAGGTTGATGTCGACCGCAATTTCATCCACATCATTGAACAGCATCTAGCCAACGGCAATTATGCCGCGATCGCCACACACGACGACCACATCATCGATCACGTCAAACAAATCGCACAAACACACAATATTCCACGCACACAATTTGAATTTCAAATGTTATACGGCATTCGGACTCAAGCACAGCAGCAGCTTGCTGACGAAGGTTACACCATGCGTGTATATGTCCCATACGGAAATGACTGGTACGGATATTTCATGCGCCGACTTGCAGAACGTCCTGCGAACGTCGGGTTCGTTCTCAAATCGATGTTTAAGGCATAGGAGCATAGCATCCTGCATGCTATAGCAGATCCATCTCATACAAATTGACAGCACTCAACTCCATATTACTAAGTATCCATTCGTTAAGGAGGTCATCTAGATGACAGTAATCGATTATCGGAATGAGCCATTTACGGATTTCACAGCAGAGGGCAATCGCACGGCAATGCAAGGAGCATTGCTCAGAGTGCGTGAGCAGTTGGGTAATACCTACCCATTGGTCATCGGCGGCGAACGAATCTTGACAGAAAAGCGGAGCACCTCTTCGAACCCAGGCGACCTTGATCAAATTGTGGGCCATGTTGCTCAAGCTGGCGTCGAGCTCGCAGAATCAGCAATTGCAGCAGCGGATGCAGCATTCTCCAAGTGGCAGCACGTTGCCCCAGATGTGCGTGCAGGGTATTTGTTCAAGGCAGCTGCCGTCATGCGCCGCCGCAAGTTCGACTATGCTGCTTGGCTTGTATACGAGGTCGGCAAGAACTGGGCAGAAGCAGATGCGGACGTGGCGGAAGCAATTGATTTCTTAGAATTCTATGCGCGGGAAATGATTCGTCTCAGTGGTCCACAGCCGATTACAACAATTGCTGGTGAAGACAATCGTCTCACTTACATTCCACTAGGCATCGGAATCGTCATTCCACCGTGGAACTTCCCGCTTGCCATTATGGCTGGCATGACCTGTGCAGCTATCGTATCTGGGAATACTGTCGTGCTGAAGCCTTCATCCGCCTCTCCTGTCATTGCAGCGAAGTTCGTTGAGTTATTGGAGGAGGTTGGCCTTCCAGCAGGTGTAGTGAACTACGTTCCTGGTTCTGGCTCAGAAATTGGCGACTTCTTAGTTGATCATCCGCGTACTCGCTTCGTATCCTTCACGGGATCACGCGATGTTGGACTTCGCATCAATGAGCGTGTTGCTAAGACACAGCCAGGCCAGCTGTGGATCAAGCGCTTCATCGCAGAAATGGGCGGTAAGGATGGCATCGTCGTGGATCAAACCGGAGATGTGGAAGAAGCAGCAACTGCGATCGTACAATCTGCCTTCGGCTTCCAAGGACAGAAGTGTTCCGCCGGTTCGCGCGCCATTGTCCATGAGGCGGTATACGACGAAGTTGTTCGACTCGTCACCGAGAAAACGCAAGCTTTGCGTGTAGGTCTTGCTGAGGAGAACGCCCCAATTGGTCCAGTCATCGATAAGCATGCGTACGACAGTATTCTGAAATATATTGAAGTTGGCAAAGGCGAAGGCAGACTCGTAGCTGGAGGCAGTATTGCCGATGGCAACGGATACTATATCCAGCCGACAGTGTACGTAGATGTTGATGCAGAAGCAACCATCATGAAGGAAGAAATATTCGGTCCCGTACTGGCGATCAGCAAGGCTTCGAACTTCGAGCAAGCGATCGATATTTTCAACAATACCGATTATGGCTTGACCGGTGCAGTGTACAGCATGAACCGCGAGCATCTCGAATATGCGCGCCATCATATGCACTGCGGCAACCTGTATTTCAACCGTAAATGTACAGGCGCACTAGTAGGCGTACATCCATTTGGCGGATTCAATATGTCAGGAACCGACTCGAAGGCAGGAGGAAGAGACTACCTGCTCCTCTTCACACAAGCGAAGCTTGTATCAGAGAAGTGGTAATCTCTAATTTCACTTCAATGATATGATTTACTAAGATTTGCTGCACTTATCCTACGATCAAGATAAGCCGGCAGGCCTCCTCTGTTACAGAGACAGCTTGCTGGCTTTTTTATGATCAAGAACCATCTGGATGCACTCATTCTCATCTGTTGTGCAGAAATCCATTGGGCTTCAGCCTAATACCACGATGGCTAGAGGATCAATGCCATGCTAGAACAATTCAACTTGGTATCTATTACGAATCATGAAATATCCAGTTGCTTTGAGTCGAGATATGCCGAGCAAAAGGGTTACCGGTAACATTATTGATGGCTTTTCGTTATCTCTTCCCAAGTAATAGGGCACCCGCAATGATAAAACCGAGAATTTCTGCAACGATCCAAATAAAGCGAGTATACCGATTTTCCACATGATCCATGTCTTTCAGCTGTGTAACTTGATGATTATATTCATGAGGGCGTATCAGCTGCCCAATCCCATCCTCCGTATGCTTCTGGGCCGCATGATCCATCTTAGGCGCAATTCGAACAATCTCACCATTGTCGTACCTGCCTAGAACCCGTTCTCCATCAATTACAAACGATAATGACTTTCCGCCGCTATTCACATAGTATTGCAAGGCTGCAATGTCCGGCTCTACCTGTGCATCCTTCAAAAGCGCCTTACCTTCTGCAATCTTAAGCGGATAACTTCCCCACTTCATCTTATAGTTCCTATCTGTTGTATCCGTCCTATCGAGTGAGAATAACGCCATATCCCCAACATTCCATGCATAGCACACATTCGCTTGCTGAGCATAGGTAACTGTAATGTCTTGCTTCGTCTGCTCACCTGACACGATATAGATGACTTGAATCGCCACCCCTGCCTTCTCATTTCGTATCACTTGCCCAATAAGCAGCGTATCTTGGTCGTTGTGAGTCAATCGGTGTAGTACATCTGCGGCTTGAACAGGGATTACGAAGGATATAGTCAGCCATAGAAATAAGCCAAGGCAACAAATCCTTCTCAAGGCTACACCTCCACACAATGATTACCTTCCTGCCTGCTTCTGTGATGTCTTGGAATCCATTTACGTTTCCGTATTATACCATTCCATCTCATAAAATGTCTTCCTTCCATTCAAAAAAATAAAAGGATATGAAGCTGCTGCTTCACATCCTTTACCCACTTCAACTTATGTCCTGCCTTCATCCAAATATGCTATACGTCGGTTGCAGGTGCTTCAAGCGTATCCCATGCTGCAGACAACAATTCATCGAACAAATCGTCGTCTCCTTCGAGCTTCGCATCCAACTCGTAGAATTCTTCTTCGTCACCAGACTGGGCAGTGAAGTGCAGGTTGTAATCCCAATCCTTCCCGTTCTTGCTGAAGAAGCTAACTTCATACGGTGATTTCAATTGCTCTAACTGGAAAACTACTTGTCCGATATAAGTCTTGTCTTCATTCTGACGCATCGATGCCTTCGTTATCGTTACACTCATGTATTATCCCTCACTTCATCCTTCAATCTCTATCATTATAGGTAAAAATCCGATTCGATGCCAGTCACTTAGCTTAGCTTGAAATGACGTACAGAAGCTTGCAGCTCACCAGCAAGACCGTTTAATCGCGTAACCGATCGATTCATATCTTCCATGGCCGTCGATGTAACCTGTGATGCGGAAGATAACAGCTTACTTTCTTGAAATGCATGCTGTGCAAGATCGCTCAACTGCGACAATGCAGCTGCAACCTCCTCTGATCCTGCCGACAACTCTTCCGTAGATGCGGACACGTCTTGAATTTGCAACGCAACCTGTTCCGTCGATTGGGTGATACTATGGAAGGATTGCCTAGCATGCAGCACTGCCTTTTGCCCGAGGAGAACTTCTCGTGTGCTCTCTTCCATCGCTTCAACCGCTGCATCCATCTTCTCATTCACTTGACCTACAAGGCTTGCGATTTGCCCTGCCGCATGCTTAGACTGATCTGCCAGTTTCCTTACTTCTGATGCCACAACAGCAAATCCCTTGCCATGCTCCCCGGCTTGTGCCGCTTCAATAGAGGCATTTAGAGCAAGCAATTGAATCTGCGCAGCAATAGTCGTCATTACGTTTACCATCTGTTGAATTTCTTCAGATTGCTTGCTTAATTGCTCGACCGTGTATGAGGCATTGCGGTTCGCCTCATGAACAGTTACGATTTGCTGTTCCGCTTGACGAATGAGCTCATCCCCACCTGAGGCCGATTTTTCTGTATGAAGGGCGGAATCAGCAACTTCAGCCGATGTTGCAGCGATTCTCGCAATTCCTTGTGCCATTTCTTCTACTGCTCTTGCACTCTCGGCAGATGCACGCATTTGTATTTCGGCGCCTCCAGCAATTCGATGCATCGACTCCGAATATTGATTGGTCGCGTCCGTGGTCTGCAATACCGACTGCTGAAGCTGCTCTGACGAATCCGCAACCATATCTGTTGCGGATTGTACATGACTAATCAATTGGGATAAATCAACACGCATCTTCTCAAATGATTTCGCCAATTGCCCCATCTCATCGTTGGTAGTCCGAATAATAGGATGACGCAAATCACCGTCTGCGATTACACGGGCAGATTCATTCAACTGCTTCATAGATCGAGCGATGGATCTGGTCAACACCACAGCTGTCGTAACAGCAATGAGAACGGTTGCAAGCAGCAAAGTGAATAAGACAGACTGATGAGAACGATTCGCCTGCTCCACTGCGTCCATCGCCTGCTGAATACGATCCAATTGCTGCGACCGTATGTCGTCCATCTGCTTGTTAATTTGTTCAGAAGCTTGGTCGAAGGAGCCCATCGTCTGGTTCCCCGCTTCCGTTCCTTTATCAATATAATCATGTGCCATCAGTTGGCCCATCTCATAAAATTTCTTAAACGATCCCTCAATCTCATCTAATTTGCTGGACAGCTCTGGATGGAGCTGCTTGAAGTGCTGAACATCTGCTTGGAACTGTGAGACATACTTAGCGGCTTGATTGAATCCATCGTCCATACCATCCTGCGCTCTCGTAACCCCAATATCGGTAAGCCACTGCTGAACTTGAACGACCGACAGCTTCATATTATCTGCGAGCAATGTTGATTGAAGTGTTCGTTCCTTTATCTCTTTCATTGTGCTCAGTTGATTGCTCGACGCATTATATTGATACGTAAAAATTGCAAACATGCAGATGACAATAATCGAAAACCCTATTCTGTTTTTCCACCGGATGCTCATTTATGCCTCTCCTTCTTATGTCAATCGCCTCGTCTCCTTCACATCTTAGCGCAATATATTCCATTTGTCAGTTTACAATTTCACCATATTTCCGGGTGATGTCGCCTACTTAAGAAAAAAGTAAGAAAGTTATTTACATTTTTCAGTAAAAGATTGAATCCTTACATTTGCTATCGCGTATGGAATGTCATATGCTTGAATACAGTGAAAGGAAGAGCGTTCTCTTCTAACAGATGTGGCAAGGGACCGAACTGCTCTCACAAGTGACAATCAAAGGAGCCCCAGATTTACGATGGAAACAGTGAAAGAATTTTTCAAAGGTCCTGGTGTCAAACGCATCTTTATTCTTCTTGTACTTATCGCCTTGCTCTTTGCAATGCGAAGCATGATCCACCTCATCCTTATAACGTTCATCTTAACGTACTTAGTGGACAGGCTGCACACATTCCTCCATCGGAGGATCAACAAGATCATAAAGGTGAATTATAAAGTAACCGTACTGCTTCTCTATGCAGTACTGCTGCTCGCCATCATCGGTGGAGCATACAGCGTCTTCCCGAAAGTGATTACACAGATTGAGCAGCTCGTGAACAATATTATTCAGTTCTATAATTCAAAGGCTTTCATGAATTACGATTTTGATTTCGAGTTCATGCAATACATTACAGACTCGCTGCAGAAGATCGACCTAGCAAGCTATGTGAGTAAGGGCTTCGACTTTATCGTGAAATCAGTCTCTGATATTGGACAATGGGGTACGAGAGCTATCATTTCCTTCGTCCTCAGCTTGTTCTTCGTACTGGAGAAGAAGCGTGTCATGGAATTTACGGAGAAGTTCAGAACGAGCAAGATTGGATTCATTTATTCGGAGTTGGAGTATTTCGGAAATAAGTTCTTATATTCATTTGGCAAGGTCATTGAAGCACAGTTCCTTATCGCCATCGTGAATACCATCTTGTCCACAATCTGCTTATGGTTGCTCGGCTTCCCGCAGTTGTTCGGCTTAGCTATCATGATCTTCCTGCTCGGGCTGATCCCGGTAATGGGCGTTGTGATTTCACTCATTCCGTTGTGTGCGATTGCTTTCACCATCGGCGGCTTGATTAAGGTCTTATACGTCGTCATTATGGTCATCGTCATCCATGCGATCGAGGCGTATATCTTAAATCCAAAACTGATGTCAGCGAAGGTTCACTTGCCAATTTTCTATACGTTTGCCGTTCTTATTATTGCAGAGCATTTCCTCGGCGTATGGGGATTGATTCTCGGAGTACCGATATTCATGTTCTTCTTGGACCTGCTTGAGGTTAGCGTGAAGCAAGAACCTGTGAAGACAGAATAACAGCTGTTCCATAACCACTATCATCTCATGACGAAGGGCCGGTGCGTTAAGCACTCGGCTCTTTTTGATATGTCATTTATGTTTCACAATGTTAAAGACTTCCTAAATTTCACTGTTCCACGAAAAATGACAAAAATGCTCGTCTGCTCACGATTGAAAGTGATGTATTCGTTTTCTTGAAAGTTAAAGCGGTTTTACATATGGTAATCATTAGGATAGTTTGTGATTAGGTAGAATACGGCCTAATTAACAGATTGGAGGATGATGGAAACACGAATAAACGCTTGGTCAATTTTTGAATACACCGCTCTGCTATTCCACCTAGACCACATCATCACGGGACTACTGCCCTATTTCGTTGAAGCAGCACTCAATTTTATTCATCTCGCGCTATACACACACACCTATACACTTTTTCGCTTTATCACCACAAAGCAAGGAAGATTTTCCATGTTTCGTTCGAATTAGAGAGAGAAGGAGTGAAACTAATGCAGTATTTTTTCTATGTGACGACGTTCATCTTCTTGGGATTTCAGCTCTTGTATACGATCGTTCCGTTATTGTTCAGCAAGGTGAAGCAATTGAATAATGGCCTGAGCGAAAAGTCAATCAGCGTACTCGTCCCTGCCTACAACGAAGAGCTCACGATCAAAAATTGCATCGAGGCAATGAACAGTGTCAATTACCACAACTTCGAGGTCATTATTATTAATGATGGCTCGAAGGATAATACCTTGCAGCGTTTAGATGAGCTTCTTGATTTGAAGCCAGTTCAGCGTACGGGCGACGGCAAACTAACGTATCAAGCGATCAAGGGCATCTATGGCTCTACTACATATAAGCATATTTTCGTGATCGACAAGCTTAACGGCGGCAAGGCAGATTCGCTCAATGCCGGCATTGATTGCGCACAATCGGATATTGTCATTACACTTGACGCGGACAGTATGCTTGAAGTCAATTCATTGAAGTATGTCAATCAATATTTCCACAATGAGGATATTATTGCACTTGGCGGTACGGTCAAGATTGTACAGGGTGCTGAGAAGAAAAATGGCGTTATCGTAGAGAAGTTTATGGGGAAAGGCCTAATCAAGAGCCAAATTCTCAATTACATTCACGGGTTCTATGTCCGGAAGCTAACCCAATCCGTGTTCAACTCGATCGTCGTTATTTCTGGTGCGTTTGGCGCCTTTTACAAGGATGTGCTGGTTCAAGTGAATGGCTTCCGCAGCACCGTTGGCGAGGACATCGACATTACTTTGAAGATTCATGAATACATGAAGGCCAATCAACTGAAGAAGAAGCTGGTCTACGCACCTGAAGCCGTATGCTATACGGAATGCCCTGAGAATCTGAAGAACTTCAATAAACAGCGGATACGCTGGCAGAAGGCTTTCGTAGACTGCATCTTGATCTATTGGTCCCAGCTATCGCAGAAATTCAGCCTAGGCGTCAGTCTATTTTTTGCTATCGACGGCTTTATGCTGGGAACCCTTACGGCGTTCACGACGATTATCTATCTTATTAACATGCTTCTATTCGGCGGCAGTATCACACAAATGCTCATCCTGTTCTCCATCATTGTTCTCGTAAATGCCGCTCAAATCATCACCTCATTGTATTTATGCAAGAAGTACGACAGCAGCTACTCGCTCCGAGATTATATCTATATGTTCTTGTTCAGTCAGTACGAGCTGCTCACTTACCGTAATCTACTGCTGTACTTAAATATTGTCGGCACCATTAAGTACTTTGATAATGATGAGGGCTGGGGCTTCGTAGAACGCAAAGGCGTAGCCACCATTAGTTAATACCTGCGCAACCAGCATTGCGGCCATATAACAAATAGAATGCCGCATGTTCATTTTGGGAGGGAGAATATGGAGAGTATTTGGAAGAGCAATCGGATCATTTATGTAGATATACTACGCATTCTGTCGATTCTCGCCGTTATCGTGCTGCATATTACTGCAGATTTGCTGACGAGAACGAATGATTTCGACACATCGTCTTGGTGGGTCAGCAATATTTTCAACTCCGTATCGAGATTTGCAGTTCCTGTGTTTTTCATGATAAGCGGCGCCATGATGCTGCGGGTGAACATTACCACATATAGGGACTTTTATATAAAACGAGTGCTTCCACTCGTCATCGCACTAGTCAGCTGGTCACTGATTTATGCGCTTTACAATCAATACGTTATCGTTAACAGCAAGATGAATGCACTCGCGTTTCTGCAGGATTTCGGCTATAAGCTGCTGACGGACGGCAACTACGTCCATCTCTGGTTCCTGTATGCGATCATCGCCATTTATATGACGATTCCCTTAATCAGCAAGCTTGTTAAGACATGCAGTGAGAGGGATTTGCGCTATTACTTATCCTGGTGGGCTGCCATTAGCATCGGCTACCGATTCATTTCAGACATTATCGTCAAGCTGACGGGACAGTATATCAATATCCCACTATTGAACATTCCGCTGTTCACAGGTTTTCTCGGCTACTTCATCTTGGGGCATTATTTATTTACATATGGCTTGCCTGACAAATGGAAGCAGGTATTGTTCAATTTAGGCATCGTCTCCTTCTTCCTAACACCTGTGGCCACCTACTTCGCTTCTAGACATCTAGGGATATTGGATGAGACCTTCTACGGGAACTATTCCATTACGACCTTTTTCATGGCTGTGGCCATGTTTATTTGGTTTAAGGAGAAGGAACCAACCCTGCATGAGCGAGTCAATTACAAGCTGCAAAAAATGATTGGCTCGATTTCGAAAGCAAGCTTCAGTATTTATCTCATTCATTTATTGATTGAGCTGCTCGTATCGAGAAGGGCCGAAACGGAAGCGTCCCTACTCCAGACATCATCCAATCTCGTGTTCAATGTTATCGCCGTATTCACTGTCAGCTATCTGCTAGTGAAAATGTTGAATCTTAGCAAGGTCATGACTACCGTTCTGTTCGGTGGAAAGGGGTAAGCGCGAATGAAGGTCAGTCTCTATACGAAATTATTTATTGCCGCTCTGCTGGTTGGAATGTCTCTCTATGCTTACAATGTGAGCAGTCAGGCCGAGCAGAAGATCACTTCGGTGTATATTCCAATCTGGAAAGATATCAGTCAAATGAACTGGAAGGATCAAGCGATTGATATCGCCTTTATTGCATTTGCCCGAATTGATAAGAACAACATCTATTTCCACGAGAACAAGGACGAAAATGAGCGGATTAAGCAGCAAATCACGAAGTTGAAGGAACAGCACCCTCAGACTCGATTCGTGCTTGCCGTTGGCGGATATAATGCCGATGGCTTCTCTGACGCTGCGATGGATGGAAATCGCTATTCGTTCACGGAAAGCATTATTAGTATGGTGAAGGAACTGGATTTGGACGGTGTCGATATCGACTGGGAATATCCCGCCTTCGATGCCTGGGGCGCAATTAAGGCACGCCCTGAGGATTCAGTCAACTTTACATCGCTGATGAAGGAATTGAGGGAGAAGTTGAACCGACTCCCGCATGTGCATAAGAAGTACTTGTTAACCTTTGCCGCGGGCACGCAGGATTGGTATTTCGAGAAGGTCGACGTCAAGGAAATAGAGAAATACGTCTCCTACATCAATGTCATGAGCTATGACTTAACTGGAAGATGGTCGGATACCACCGACTATAATGCGAATCTGTACAAAGATGCGAAGGGCAAAGCCAAAGAGAGCGTCCATGACATTATTCAGCGCTACAAGGCCCATGAGGTAGACAGCAAGAAGCTGCTGCTGGGCATTCCAGCCTATTCCTATGGATGGGAGAAGGTCAAGAGCGAGCCGGGCAGCAAGGGCGCCTTCTCCATCGGCAAGCCTATCGACATCGACAAGATCGATCTGAGCTATAGCACGATCGTGAAGAAATACTTGAATCAGAAGGGATTCAAGCGTTATTTTGATGAGACGGCTAAGGCTGCCTACTTGTTTAATGGGGATACCTTCATCTCCTATGAAGATGAGGAGGCCTTGAAGGCTAAGATTGCATACATTAAGGAGCATGAACTGGGCGGTGCAATGGTCTGGGAATATTCGCAAGACGCGAAGGATGGAATCGTCAGTTATTTAACGAAGCACTTGAACAAGTAAAGTGAATGAATGAGAAAAGCAGACCTCATTGCCGCCACATACAGCGACATGGGGTCTGCTCTAGTTTTGCGATATTCAATTATGATTTAGGAAGCTTGTTAAGAATGCCTATAATGCCTTCCACTGATCTTCATATTTCATAGCAACCCCATTTGCATCCACCTGCAGATGGGCCATATATCCGCTATCGATGGAGCGATAGATATAGGTGTTGTCATCTGTCTTCTCATAAGATTGCAGCAATGGCTGCACCGTGAATTCGGGGAAACAGATCCATGCCGCCATAACCTCGGCACATTGGCCAATCTCGAGCTGCAGACGCCGAATAGGCAGCACATTGGTCGATGGCGTTACACCGATATCAATATCCTTGGCGCCTGTTAGTTCTTCTCGAACTACCCCATTCACTGTCCAGCGATCTTGATGATCCCGCTCCAGCCTGAGCGTTCTTAACTTCTGTTCTTCGTGGTAACGCACCACGACTTCCTCAGTTCCCCCCTCTGCATCGCACTTCACTTCATATTCAACGAAGCAGCGATCCGCATCGGCACAGATTACTTTGCCTTGAATTACCGTTGCAGGCTGCAAAGTAACTGTACAGTATTCAAGGCCTTCGCCTTCAAGCCGTTTCCATATGACATCATATGTCATCATGATGCCTCCCTTTTCCATGTTGTCGCAACTTCCTTGTCAGCCGTATCTATAAATGCGTCTAGCACCTATCCATAGATTACCACTTCATTCTACCTTACCTGAGGTTTGCACTCCAACTAGAGAATTTGGGCTCACGTCTTGTAGGCGAATACATATGATATGGCATACAAATTCTTGTAAAGGCAGGTTACGAGCAGTGGCTACCAATAACTCTATTGATTTCGCTTCACCGGATGCTCATTTTGCTTATGATGTGAATCAGTCCTTATTCTTTCGCAAAGATGCAAACAACTACATTAACGTATTGGGCGTAAGCCAATTAAACACGCTAGGCAACGCCTCGTTACTGGATATCTATTTAAGCAGCGGCAATACCGTAGAACCCCATATTCATCAGAACGCGAGTGAATTGGTCTATTGTGTAGCAGGAGAAGCACTTGTCAGCCTCATTAATCCGTTCACGAATCAATTATTAAACTATCAAATCAAGCCAGGCCAGGTCGCCAATGTGCCCCAAGGCTGGTGGCATTATGAGGTTGCGAACCAAGACAATACGCATCTGATTGCGATCTTCGATGCACCTACTCCAGAAGTCATCTTCGGCTCAGATATACTCCGATTGACCCCTCCAGCAGCCTGGGCGCATTCGTATTGCCTTGATGAGGCGAAAGTAAAAGATACATTAGCCCCAATTACAAAGACCGTTGTCATCGGGCCACCGGCAGATTGCCAAGCATGTTGTGAACAGGAAGTCGATGATACGACGCATTCAACCTACAGCTATTCCTCTAACTCGTCTTCACATCCACACTCCCCTTACTCCCAGTATCAACACCCTGCTTATTCAGCAAATGGATTTCCTCCCTATTATCCGTTTCAACGAAACTTTTTTTGAAATCGATCACAGCGGCAAGCAAATTATAGATATTCCGCAAACGAAGAAAAATCCCCCGATGGCATGCATGGGGGATTCCTCTTTCCTATCTATGAAGTTAACCAAATAACCGCGGCGTATTTTGTCTTTATTGAACCGCTTGACGGCGCTCGCGATCCACTTCGGCAATCAGCTCTTCTATTACTTGATCTGGAGTGCGGTGAACGAGCCAGTTCTGGCCGAACATTTGCAGAACCTTAATCGCAGGGAAGTCTCCCCAGAATCCGATAAACCCTTCATTCAAAACCACCTGGTCGATAACATGCTCATTCATCTCGTTGAAGCACTTTTCCAATACCGATTTGGCAAGCGGATCAGCGATCCAGTCATTTAACAGGCTGAATTTATGGAAGGATATCTCTTCCTTGCCAAAGTCACAGAATACGCGCTCTGTCAGGCGAATATCCCGGGAAGAGCTGCCTGCAACAAGCTTGAAATAGCCCGTTTCGGCGACCCAACGATTGTACTTTGTATTGTAGTAAGCGAAGTCCCGCTCTTCCAGCTCGAACACGACTTCCTTCTTCTCATGCGGCTGAAGCTCGATCTTGGCAAAGGCCTTGAGCTCCTTCTCCGGACGCGTCCACTTGCACTCCTCGTCGTGAACATACAATTGGACAACCTCTTTCCCTACTACGGCCCCCGTGTTTTCTACTTGCAGAGACACGGTTACGCGACGATCATGCTGCATAACCTTCATGTCCGAGTAAGCAAAGGTCGTATAGGACAATCCATGGCCGAACGGGAATTGCGGCGCAAGCTCCTTGCGGTCATAGTAGCGGTACCCGACAAACAGTCCCTCACGGTAATACAGCTTGCCGTTCTCGCCGCGAATTCGCATATGAGATGGATTATCGGACAGCTTCACCGGGAACGTCTCGGACAGCTTGCCGGATGGATTCGTCAAGCCGAACAGAATCTCCGCAATCGCACGGCCCGAGCCCTGCCCTGTCAGCCAGGAGTGGAGCACGCCCGGTACATGCTGCACCCAAGGGCGCATCGCCATTGCCGTACCACTGCTCGTCACGACAATGCATCGCGGCTGCGCGGCCGCTACCGCCTGAATTAGCTTCACCTGATGCTCGGGAAGATCGATGCTGTTAAGGTCATGCATTTCGGACTCCGCATATTCGGGTTGTCCAACGAACAGAATCGCAAGATCAGACTTCGCTGCAAGCGCTGCGCTCTCTTCGATCATGGCCTCATCGATACGCTCATCCTTCGGGTAGCCTTCCGCATAGCTGAATTGTACAGACTCACCAGCAATCTTCTGCACCTCTTCCCACGGGATGTCAACACGTGTTGGCGTAACTTCGGCACTTCCGGCGCCTTGAATTCTCGGCTTCTTCGCGAATGTACCGATTACGGCAATAGATTGGGCCTTAGCAGGGTCAATCGGCAGAATGCCGTTATCATTTTTGAGCAGTACAATGCTCTCAGCCGCTGCTTTTCTCGCCAACTCGTGATAATCAATTGCAGCCGTATTCGACTCCTCTTCATTGGCCGTTACCTGTTCTACCAATGTAAGAATGCGCCGCACGCTCTTATTCAGCTGCTCCTCCAACAGAGTACCATTCTGAACAGCCTCCACAATCGCAGCTGCATTGTAATGCGCAGGTCCAGGCATTTCAATATCAAGTCCTGCCTTGAGACCGCGAATACGATCGTTGACCGCCGTCCAGTCCGACAATACGACGCCTTCATAGCCCCATTCTTTACGCAAAATGTCATCAAGCAGATGCTCATTCTCGCTCGTATAGGAGCCGTTAAGCAGGTTGTAAGAGCACATAATTGTCCATGGATCGGACTTCTTAATAATCCGCTCGAACGCACTTAGGTAAATCTCGCGCAGAGTACGCTCATCGACCTCTGAGCTTGTCACCATCTTCTCGAACTCCTGGTTATTGCAGGCAAAGTGCTTCACGGAAGCGCCAACGCCTTGACTTTGAAGCCCATTCACAAAGGCTGCGCCGAGCTCACCGGACAGACAAGGGTCTTCGGAATAATATTCGAAGTTGCGGCCGCCTAGCGGCGTGCGCTTCATATTGATGCCAGGCCCGAGCAGAAGCTCGACACCCATTTCCTTCCCTTCAACACCAAGCGCAACACCAACCTCGTGCAATAACTCCGTATTCCAAGAGGAACCGATCGCAGAGCCGGTTGGATAACACGTGGCTGGAATATTGCCCGTCGTAGCAATCCCCATCTCTTCATCGCTATTCGTTTTGCGGATGCCATTCGTACCGTCATACATGTGGAGCGGCGGGATATTCAGGCGGTCGATCCCCTTCGTCATCCACATATTCAGTCCTGCACATAGCGAAGCCTTCTCCTCTAGCGTTAATTCCTTCATCCAATCGTTTATCTTTTGATTCATAATATTTCCCCACTTTCTACGTTTTATTGCTGTTTCGCCTCTTCCTGCTCCTTCTTCAGCTCTTGCGCGTCATAAATCTTGTAGAACGGATACCATACGGCAAAGATGATAGCCAGCACGACTGCCAGCAGGATAAGCCCATTGAAGCCGGACATGAGGTATGTGGATATTCCAATCGGCGTATACCATAGCTGGAACACCTTGCTTGGAATCTGAGCGAATCCAAGGTCTAGCGCCAAGTATACGATAATCGGCGTAATGATACCGTTGATCCACATCGGAATCATCAAAATCGGGTTAAATGCTATCGGTGCTCCGTATATCACAGGCTCGTTGATGTTAAATAAAGATGGAACGAGCGTCGCCCTGCCAATCGATTTCAGCTTCTGCGACTTCGCAAACAGGAACAAGATGATAAGCGGCAGGGTCGCACCAAGTCCGCCTACTCCGAGCCAACCGGAGAAGAATGTCTCAAACGTATTAATGTTGACCGGTTCAAGTCCTTGCGCCACCAGGGCTGCGTTCTGCTCAATAGCTGGAATCCAGATTGCATAGAAGATTGGGATGATCACCCACGGACTGACCCCGAAGGAATACAGCGCGACGCCAATCATGTTAAAGAGCAGGAAGCCCCATAGCGTTTGGCCTAATGCGTTAACTGGCTCGAATACGCTTACAATCAAATCAAAGATATCGAAGTTCAGCTGATATACGAGCACCCAACCTAGCGTAAGAATAATCGCAATCGGAACGAGGAAGTCGAACCATTCCATGATGAACTCCGGCAAAGTCGAATCCTCTTTGAAAAATGAGAAATTGTTGAACACATTGAGTACTACGGCCACCGCAACTCCGACAAGCAGCGCGGTAATCATTCCAGAAGGCCCGAAACGTTCCATAATGAACTGAATTGTCCCGTCTTCGTTCGTGACGGGCTTCAGCAGCATCAGGAATAAGGAGATGCCTGTCGCGCCGGCAATGAGCTTGATTTTGTCGCGCCCTTTCTTCTGCATCACCGTGTAGGGCGTTAGGAAAGCAATAAAGATCCCCAGCAGGCCGAAGCTGAATGTAGTTATAGGCGTTAAGTCTGGCATTCCCGGAATAAAGTCTTTCAGAATCGAGATCAAGGTAACAAACGATCCAATAAAAATCATAGGAAGTGTAACCATAATGGCTTCCTGAATGGAAGATACCCATACGTTGTTTGTAAACGCCTCCAAACGCGGCGCAAATTTTTCGTTCATCCACTTCATGAGACGATCCATGTATATTCCCCCTTCGCAGCATATTATTGATTGGTTATGTCATGTCTTAAGTATAGAATTGATTGAGAGCGCTTTCTCGTTCTTCTTTGCTGCAATTAGGGACGTTTCTTGTTCTCCTACCCCCAACCGGATTAGCATTTGCAGAATGGAAACCGTTTACACAACAAAAAACACCCCTCCGAGAAGGGGTGCACTTTGCGTTTCATGGCACTTGTAAATAAGAAAAACAGAAGCCTCCTGCTGCCACTGAGGCCGACTAGTATTGCCTTGCAAACGTAAGCAAGATCACGCCATGAGGTGGAAGGGTCACTTCTTGCTGCCAGCCCTGCACACCATAAATCATCCGGGTATTCATCACCGGCCCGCTTCGAGCGTCCAAATAATGAAGCTCCTCCTCAGTGAGAAATTGAGGGGCGCCAAGTCGGACCCATTCATCAAACACAGATCCGTGTTCGCGATCCAGCTGGTAGCTTGTCATTTTATAGCTCCCAACAAGCCCTTCGAGGTGGATATGGAACCTTTTATTTCCCTTCTCCTCGAATACGGCATATCGATTCGTATCGGACAGCTCCGACCAATCTCCACTTGCGAAGAGCTGATCGACATGCACGTAATGGTACAGAAGCAGCTGGACACTGCCGTCGCTGCGCCTTGTCGCGAAATAACCGTCCCCGCGAGCAATGATCTGATCCCCAAGCCTGTGCAGCAGCTCAAAGGCATAGTAGCTTGGCTTCCTTAGCCCGTCCCGATTAATAAGCCCGAATCCCCCGTAGAAGTGGGATGTCGGAACGATGCTTTCCTCGAATACGTCTGTAAAAGACCAGAAGGCCAGTCCCTTCATAGTGCCAAGCGTTGTGAGCGCATGATAAATGACGAACGGGGCCATAAACGCCGTATCATGCACCAGATTGCGGTCATACAGCGAGAAGTTCCACTCGGTCATGAACAGTTCCACATCGCGATAAGGCGTAACCGAGAGCTTGTCTTTCAATCGTTCAATGCTCTCCATATAAAAGGACGGCGGCATGATCGTGGTCAGGCGATCATTCTCTTCCTTCTGGAAGGGGTACTCCGAATACACATGGAAGGAGAAAAAGTCGAGCGGCACCTGATGATCGCTGCAATGCGCCAAAAACTCCTCCGCCCAGTTATCGTTCCATAACGAACCGTAGCCAAGAGCAGGTCCGCCGACCTTAAGCTCCGGTGAGATGGACTTAATCGCCAGCACCGTCGATTCATAGAATGCAAAGTATTCCTCCTTCGTCCCTGCCCAACACACGCCGGACAAGTCAGGCTCGTTCCATACCTCAAAGTACCAGCGGCTCACCTCCTCCCAGCCATAGCGGTTCATGCAGTGGCGAACGAATGCCTGAATCAGAGCATCCCACTTGGCCTGCTCCTTAGGCGGGGAAATGCTGCCTTTCCACCAAAAAACGGTTTCATTCGATCTTCTCAAGGGACTCGGCATGAACCCAAGCTCGACGAAGGGCCTTACGCCCTGCTGAAGCAAATAATCATACAGCTTGTCCACGTAGGACCAATTGTAGATCGGCGTACCGTCAGCCTCCTCGCTGTATACCATCATTTCATCATTAAAGATGCCGTGGAAGCGAATATATTGAAAAGGAAATTGGCGCTGCATCCCGCTGAACTGGCATCGCCAGTCCTCTCTTAATCCCTCGACCGCCCGTCCTGCCGTCGTGACGACGTTCCAATGCTTATCGAAAGGCGCGCTCTGCTCATTCGCATGAACCATTACGTTTACCGTCGTTGAAGCAGCGGCTGATAAAGTTCCCGGCACCGGGGAAACGGGCCTGGACTCAGTTCCCTCGTCCGAATGGAGATGAAGGTAACGATACAGTGAAGACATTGCCTGAATCGTATCGGTTTCGTAATAGTCTCCGCTGGATGACTCTTCATAGGTTAGCGGCTTTCGATCTGGATCCGGCAGATCGGTCAGGGCGAAAGATTCACGATATGCGCTCGGCGTGCTATTGTATTTTTCCTTGAAATATTTATTGAACAGCTTAACGTTAGCAAAGCCGCAGTCTAGCGCAATTTCCGTGATGCTCTTGGCCGTATTAGCCAGTTCTGCCTGTGCTTTCTCGAGACGGACAAGTGTCAAATACTTCTGAAAGGGTATGCCGATTTTGTCGCTGAAGAAATGCGAAAAATAATGCAGGCTTAAATGCTCCTGATCCGCCATCGTCTGAAGCGTAATTTTCTGGTTAAAATGCTGATCGATGTACTCGAGCACCCGATTCAGCCGCTTGTAGTCATACGACTTCGTATCTTCCTCGACAGCCTCGTTAGTTCCTGATGAGAGATAGCGCAGCAGATGGCCGCACAGCATCTGCAGACACCCCAGGGTGTAGCTGCGAAAGCCGCTTGCCTTCTTGTTGATCTCATAGACCATCTTCGCCAAATAATGGCGGATGACATCATAGCTGCCGCGATTCTCCTCCGTCTGCGTACTGGAATTGCAATGAATAAACGTGTTCGTATCGAGCCATTCCGGGCCGAATTGCAGCGTTAGCAGCACGTTATCCTCGTTCGTACGCTCAATCTTGTGCACGGACATGCTATTGATGACAATGATATCGTCCTGATGAAGGAAATATTGGCGCTGATCCGTATACATGACCACCGAGCCTTGAAGAACATAAATAATTTCAATCTCTTTATGCCAATGGAAATGGATATGCTTCACGCTGTTTACGAATAATTTGATAGGCAAATCGTCTTGGTGCTGTATAAACTCGTATAAGTAACGGATAATCAAGCTCCCCCTTTCCATACTTTATTATGTGATTGAGCGTCCAGGAAATTCAAGGAGCCTTCTTCTTCCTCCGAACACAAAACTAATTCCAGTACAGGGAACTTATTACTGATGCTCAGCAACTAAATTGTAACCGTTTTCTTTATAATGAAGTTTAGGGGGTCCTTCGCGAACTCCCGATAACTAATGAAGGACTGCCTCGAAGCAGTCCAGGAAAGGGAGGATGCTATGTCCCGTTTTAAACATGGCAAGAAGCTCATGGTGACCTTCGTCGCGCTCCTCATGTGCACGCTGCTCATCTCCTTCTCGCAAGCCCAGGCTGGCGGATCAACGCTGGCCATGGAGCAATCATTCCCAAATGTCGCCAATGGCTGGGCCAAGGTAGAACGCTGGAAGGACAGTAATCCCATGTTCACAGCGGAACAATATCCCCCAGATGGCCGAGGAGATCAGAATGGACAGCGGCTCACCTTCTTCGGAGGCGTTGGCCAGCCCCATTCAAGCCGCTTCTTGCTGTACTATGCACCTCAATATGACACCAATGCAAAATCCACACCCGTTCTGCTCGTCCATGGCGCTAATGACAATGCCGACCGGGCTTGGGCTAACCCAAATGAGTTTGGGCCGAATACATGTGGAGCTTCCTCATGCCCGAGCACAGGCCTGATGCAGCAGCTTGTCAGCCAAGGGTATAAAGTATTTGCAATCGGATTCGGTCACAAGCATGGGGACAATTACTATGCCGCCGAGCACATCCAGAATGCGATCCATATTATTAAGCAAACAACGGGTGCCAGCAAAGTTGATGTTGTCGCTTGGAGCAAAGGGGCCTTCGCCTCGCGGATGTATGCTTCCTCCGTAGCAAAAGGCGGCGGAACTCCGTATGCCAATGATATTCGAAAACTTATTCTCATTGGCAGTCCGAATAAAGGAACGGACTTTATATTCAGGCACGGATGGACCTTCAATTATGGAATCATTCCGGAATGCGGCGGCAATGTCAATGCCCCTTCTCCCCACACACAAATGATATGTTATGGCATCTGGCGCAATCATCCCGAGCTGTCCATATACAGTACTTCTCAAGGCAACTATTTCCCCGGGCAAAAGCAAATGTTGGCAAAATGGGACACTACGTACCCGCTTCCGGCAACTGAGCAAGATTGGTATACAACCTATTATGGAGGTACGGGATTCTTCACGAAAGGAGATGGGATCGATACCGCAATTCAGCAGGGATCGCTCATTAACAAACTTATAGGCTCTGGCATACCAGATACAATTGCCACTTACCTGCTGTCTGGCAATGAAAACAACATTCCGAACGTACACAATGAGCATACAGGGCCCAGCGATGGAGTGGTATTCGTGAACAGTGCTTCCGCAACGGATGGAATTGGAACTGTCGCAGGAAATGTTACCTTGAAGCTCAATCACTTAAAACTAGCCTGGGCTCCGCAATCCGTAAATGTCATCGAACAATGGCTCAATACAGCTCCTTAAAAGGGGAATCAGACAGAAGCTCAAATTTCAACACAATACAAAAAAATTAATATTTAGTAAAATTATTGAATATTTTCCCAAGTTGATTGTATGATAGGAGTGAAAGTATACCAATTGATAGATGGGAGGATTTGAATGAAAAAGATTTTGCTTGTTATGCTTCTGTTGACGTTGTTCGTTCCTACTACCGTTGGCGCGTTGGGTCAAGATGAAGAAGCACAGCTGGATCGCGTGTTAGGGGTATACCCTGATGTGACGAAGGAACAGCTCTTGTCCGAAATTGATTACGCTTCCCGTGTTACAAATCAGCCACGCAACGTTATCATCCAACAGATGTACAAGGAGCTCAGCTCCAAAAGGCTGTCTCCGCAAATGAGCATCGCCTCAGGGGACAAAGGGCAAGGAGCTTATCAGCTCGCCTCTTCCAGCAAAGGCGATGTGTTCTTCGAGACCGCTTCGACGATCGGCATCCCTCATGGCCATGTAGGCATCTACTACACACCAGATTATATCGTCGAATCTGTCCCTAGCACAGGAGTCCGCAAAGTAAAGCTCATTGATAAGCGAGTAGATAGCGGCTCCAAGATTCTCACCCTCAAGAACGAATATGCAGGCGCAACTGCGCGGTCCCAAGCTGCTGACTGGGCAAATGGCCGCATCGGTGAAAAGTACTCCTACAATTTTGCTACGAATCGTCTTACCTCATGCTCCGGCGACAAGAACTGCTCCAAGTTAGTATGGTGCGCCTTCAAAGAGAAAGCCAACATCGATATTGATGGAGATGGCGGACTCGGTGTAT